>Ga0073932_1000052_pt1 | contig 278290 bp, 244 predicted proteins | sample DewCreD2012metaG_FD_76967 | JGI IMG/M metagenome (GOLD analysis project Ga0073932, IMG submission 76967) | Hot spring sediment bacterial and archeal communities from British Columbia, Canada, to study Microbial Dark Matter (Phase II) - Dewar... ... | reverse complement strand
GTGCACGAAACAACAGGCGGCCTGGTACCAGCCGGGCAGCTCCGGATATTGCCGGAAGCCGGGCACGAGGAGATACGGCTCGAGGCCGAGCCGCGCCCGCAGCGCCTCGAGCTCGGCGCGCAGATCCGGCATCGTCGCGTTGCTCCAAGAGGAGCCACCGGTCGGCGAAAACCGAGCCCGGTTCGGGAGCCCTCGCGTCGGCAACGACCGCGTCCCTCACGGGAGCGCCTGGCGTCGGCCGCAGCCGCGCCTCGTACGCGCCGCGCAGCTCGTCGAGCCGTCCGGGATAGACCCAGCGTGCCGTCGGTCGGCCCGCCGCGCTCGGACCTCCGTCCGCGCGGAACCGGCAGCGCACGAGGCTACGGGAGGCACCCAGATAGCTCGTGTCGGCGGCGAGCCGGTCGAGCGCCTCGAGAACCCCGACCTCTGGCTCGCGGGTCCAGTGCAGTTCGACCACCGGCTCCTCCGGCCGCGTCACCGCGAAGCGCCGCGGTTGACGGGTGCGCAGCGCCGGGAACACGCCCTTGGCCGTCTTGGCGCGGTCCAACCGCGCATCGTTCGGCGGCACGTAGAAGACGGGCGTGGTCCGCGCCGACGCGACCGACGCGACGACCACCGGCGGCGGCTGCCGCTCGAGCCAGCGCAGCGCCTCGGCTTCCCCCTTTTCGCACCCGCGCGCCGCCCAGCTCGCGACCAGTGCCGAAAACACCCGGTCGGCCGCGGGCGGCCAATCGGCCGTCTCGTTGTCCGGCCCCGTGGCCGCGGCGGAGAAGCCGGCCAGGAACTCGATCTCGAGAACGAGGGCCACGGGGGTCAGCCCTCCCCTTCCTCCGCTTCGCCACCCCGGCCGGCGAGCGCGAGCTCGCGGCTCTTCCGGACGATCTCGACGAGTTTGGGCTGCGGCTCCAACCGGATCGGCTCGGCTTCGAAGGCGAAGCCGACCTTCTTTGCCAGCGCGAAGGCCTCCGTCCACAACCGACGGGCGGTTTGCCGGTCGAGCGCGAGGGGCTCGCCGCTGCCGTCGCGATGGACGATCTCGAAGGGTGCCGCCCCGTCGCAGACGAGATCGCAGCGCGAGCGGAGCGCATAGCCGCGCGCGTCCTGCTCGGCCACCGCGAGGAGCCCGAGCGCCGCCAGGAGCGTGCGACCGGCTGCATCCCGCTCGCCGCCGCCGAAGCGGAGCCGGCGGAGTGCGGCGCAGCTCAACACGAACCCGTGCTCCAGATGATCGCAGGTGACGCCGAGCGGCTGAACGGACGGCGCGATGTTGCCGTGGTTGATTTCGGAAGGACGAACCTTCTTGGCACCAGGGCCTGCCTCCTCCGGACTCGTCCCCCAGCTCGACTCGCCCTTGTAGACCTCGACGGCGCGCAAGATGCCCAGCGGGTCGATCCGGCTGCCGACCCGCCGGCCGAGCGTGCGCGGCACGACCTCGCCCGTGCGCCGGTCGCCCACGACCTCTTCGACCGGCACGTCGACCGCCACGATCTCCGAAACGAGGCAACGGGCGAACTTCGCCCCGAGCCCACCACCCTCGCCGGTCGAATGCCACGCCCCGAACAAAAGCGCCGATGGTGCCACCTCGAGGAGCGCGCTCGCGTTCTCGGGTCGCGCCTCGGCGAGCCGGCTGCCGAGCGCGCTTTTCATGAAGGGCGCACCGTTCAACAGGCTGTCGCGGATGATCGCATCGTAGATCCGGTGGGGAGTCTGAAGTGAGGTGAGACGCCCGATGTCGGCGAGGTCGGTCTTCGTGAAGTCCACGAAGAGATGCGGAATCGAAAGCCCCTCGTCGATCGCCGCCGAAAGCGCCTCTTCGAGCCGGTTGGCCTGGCTCGCGACGCTGTCGACGAGCACGCACCACACCTCGCGCCCGTCGAGCTTGCGTTTCTCGTAGACGTGCCGCGGCGGATCGTTGTTCCGGTCGGCCGGATAGGTGGGCGGGAAGATCTTGTCGCCCTTGCCGCCCACGGGCTGCAGCACCTGCCGCCGCCGGATCGCCGCGTGCTCGGCGACGATCGTCTGCAGCGTCGCGACTTCCATGGCCGCCTCCCCCGACACCGCGCCCGCCGCATACCCGCGGACGATCGACGGTTGATCACGATCTCTCCATGTTGTCTATCGAAGGCAGGGGATCGGATCAAGCGACGCTCGGGGTCCGGGGGCGGAGGAACGGACATGGCCGAGCAACCCGAGCTGCCCTTGCCGGCACCGCCGCTGCCGGAGGACGTGCCGCCCTTGCCGGCACGGATGATCAACGAGTTCGTCTATTGCCCGCGGCTCGCCTACTTGATGTGGGTCCAGCAGGAATGGACGGACAGCGCGGACACGGTCGAAGGCCGCATCCGCCATCGCCGGACCGACGGTCCGCCACGTCCGGTGCCCGAGCCCGAAGAGCTCGACGCCGATACCCCGCCCTTCACCGTCCGCTCGCTCGAACTCGGCTCGGAGCGGCTCGGCCTCGTCGCCAAATGCGACCTCGTCGAGGTCGAAGACGGCAAGGTCTCGCCCGTCGACATCAAGCGCGGCCGCCGCCCGCACGTCGAAGCGGGCGCCCACGAGCCCGAGCGCATCCAGCTCTGCGTGCAAGCCCTGCTCCTCGAAGAGGCCGGCTATCGGGTCGAGGAGGGCTTCCTCTGGTTCGCCGAGAGCCGCGAGCGGGTCCGTGTCGTCTTCGACGAGGAGCTGCGTGCGCGCACCCGTGCGGCGATCGAGGGCTTGCGGCTGCTCGCCTTGTCCGGGCGCATCCCGCCGCCCCTCGAGGACAGCCCGAAATGCCCGCGCTGCGCGCTCGTCGGCATCTGCCTGCCCGACGAGGTCGCGTTCCTGCGCGACGGTGTGGTCTCGCCGCGGCCGATCGCCGTCGCCCGCGAGGAGGGCTTGCCGGTCTACGTGCAAGAGCCACGCGCCCGCATCCGCAAGGAGGCGGAGACCCTCGTGATCGAGGTCGAGGGGGCCGAGCCCGTGCGCGCCCGACTCGCCGACACCTCCTCCCTCGTCCTGTTCGGCAACGTCTCGCTCAGCGCGCCCGCGCTCCACGAGTTGTTGCGCCGGGAGATCCCGATCGCTTGGCACAGCCAGGGCGGCTGGTTCCTCGGCCTGACCCAGGGCCTCGGCCACAAGAACGTCGAGTTGCGCACCGCGCAATATCGGGCGAGCTTCGACGAGCATCGCTGCCTCGATCTCGCGCGCGGCTTCGTCGCCGCCAAGATCCGCAACGGTCGGACCCTCCTGCGCCGCAACTGGCGCGGCAGCGAGCCCGCGGATCCGATCCTCGACGAGCTCGCCCACTGGGCACGCAAGGCCGAGCACGCGCGCGGCCTCGACGAGCTGCTCGGCATCGAGGGCAATGCCGCGGCCATCTATTTCCGCGCCTTCGCGAGCCTGTTCGGCGACCGAGCCCTGGCCCAGGGCTTCGACTTCACCAAGCGCAACCGGCCCCCGCCCGCCGATCCGGTCAATGCGCTCCTGTCCTTCGCTTACGCTATGTTGACCCGGACCTTGGCGGTCACCGCGGCGACCGTGGGCTTCGACCCTTATCGCGGCTTCTATCATCGCCCCCGCTACGGGCGGCCCGCTCTCGCCCTCGATCTCGTCGAGAGCTTCCGGCCGCTGCTCGCCGATTCGGCCGTTCTGATGGCGCTCAACAACGGCGAGGTCCGGGCCGAAGACTTCGTCCACGCCGCGGGCGCCTGCGCCCTGGGCCCGGCCGGCCGCAAGCGGTTCATCGCCTGCTTCGAGCGTCGTCTCGCGCAGGAGGTGACCCACCCGCTGTTCGGTTACCGGGTCGATTATCGCCGGCTGCTCGAGCTCCAGGTGCGACTCCTCGCCCGCCATCTCCTGGGCGAGCTGCCGCGCTATCCGAACTTCGTCACCCGCTGAGGAGGTCGGCTGTAGACGAGGAGCGGCTTTTCGTCGTGACATACGACATCGCCGACCCGCGTCGTTGGCGCCGGGTGTACAAGTTCCTGCTGGGCTACGGCGAGTGGTTGCAACTTTCGGTCTTCCAATGTCGGCTCGACCGCCGTCGGCTGGTCCAGCTCGAGGCGGGCCTTCGCGAGCGGATCCACGCGCGGGAAGACCACGTGTTGCTGCTGGACCTCGGTCCCGCCGATCGGGTACATCCGCGGGTGCGCAGCCTGGGCAAGAGCTTCACGCCGGTGCGGCGGGAGCCGATCGTCGTCTGATCGGCCGCCGCGGCGAGTCGAGGGCTGCGGTGGCGAGCCCCGCCCGGACACCGCTCGCGGCTTCGAAGCTCTTGATTTCTCGGCTGTTTCGTGACATCGTGAAGTGGTTTCGGAGAGGGGTTGGCCGATGGTCGAGCTCGTTCGGCCGGAGCGTTCGCGACTGCGACCGAAAGGCGTGTGCGGCCATGGTCTTGGCCGGAGGCCGACTTCCCCGGCTACTTCGCCGGGGCCTCATTGAAGCATCGTACGACTTCGCGGCATCGAGCGTTGGCACCGACGGACTTCCCCGGCGACTTCGCCGGGGCCTCATTGAAGCGCGCGTGTCATCGAACGCGCGATTGCGGACGGCGAGAGCACTTCCCCGGCTACTCCGCCGGGGCGTCGTCGACCCACGCCCCGAAACCTCGACGAACGCCCTTCCCCCGAGGCACCCGCCGTGCTGACTCGGGGCACCGGCCCCCGGATCCGCGCCATGCCCCACCAGACCCTCTTCACCGTCGCCACGCCCGGCCGCGGGTTCGTCGACCTCACCGCGCGCATCGCCCAGCTCGTCCGCGCGAGCGCGCCCGAGCTCACCGGCGTGGCCCACCTCTTCGCCCGGCACACGAGCTGCGGCCTCTTGATCACCGAGAACGCCTCGCCCGAGGTCCGCACCGACCTCGAGACCCTCGCCCGCCGCTTCGCCCCGGACGGCGATCCGGCCTACGCCCACGACCTCGAAGGGCCGGACGACATGGCCGCCCACGGCCGCGCACTCTTGGCCGGGCCGAGCCTCTTCGTGCCGGTCGGCCGCGGCCGGCTCCTGCTCGGCACCTGGCAGGGGATCTTCCTCTGGGAGCACCGCACGCGGCCGCACCGCCGCGAGCTCGTCCTCACCCTCCTCCCCTGAGCGCGGCCGCGCCGTCGCATCGCCTTGACGCAAGGGGGCCCCGGGCGCATCTCCGGCCCATGAGCGCCATCACCCTGTTCGACCGCAAAGCCGGCATCACCCCCGCCGGCCTGCCCAGGAAGCCCGCCTGGATCCGCGTCAAGGCGCCCACTTCCGAAGCCTATCACGCGACCCGCCGGCTCGTGCGCGAAAAGAAGCTGCACACGGTCTGCGAGGAAGCCGCCTGCCCGAACATCGGCGAGTGCTGGCAGCAACGCCACGCGACCGTGATGATCCTGGGCGAGATCTGCACCCGCGCCTGCGCCTTCTGCAACGTGAAGACGGGCATCCCCGGCCCGGTCGACGCGGGTGAGCCCGAGCGGCTCGCCGAGCTCGTCTCGGCCACGGGCCTCGAGCACGTCGTGATCACCTCGGTCGACCGCGACGATCTGCCGGACGGCGGGGCTTCCCAGTTCGTGCGCTGCATCGAGGCGATCCGGGCCGCCGCACCCTCGACCACGATCGAGGTCTTGACGCCCGACTTCTGGCGCAAACCCGGCGCGATCGAGGCCGTGGTGGCGGCCCGACCCGACGTCTACAACCACAATCTCGAGACCGTGCCGCGGCTCTACCGCACGGTCCGGCCCGGCGCGCGCTACTTCCACTCGCTGCGTCTGTTGCAGATGGTCAAGGAGCTCGATCCGACGATCTTCACGAAGTCCGGCATCATGGTCGGGCTCGGCGAAGAGAAAGGCGAGGTCTTGCAGGTCATGGACGATCTGCGCGCCGCCGAGGTCGACTTCCTGACGATCGGCCAATATCTCCAGCCCACCCCGCGCCACCATCCGGTCGTCCGCTTCGTCGAGCCGGCCGAGTTCGAAAGCTACGCGGCGATCGGCCGGGCCAAGGGTTTCCTCCTGGTCGCATCCTCGCCCTTGACCCGCAGCTCCTACCATGCCGGGGCCGACTTCGCCCGACTCAAAGCTGTCCGGCTTTCCGCCCTGGCCGCCGCCCCGGCCTGAGAGGTCGCCCGTGCCGACCCACGCCGAGAAGCGCCATTTGCCCTGGACGCCCGAGCAGCTGCACCGGCTCGTGGCCGAAGTCGACAAATATCCCGAGTTCCTGCCCTGGTGCAAAGCCGCGCGGATCACGCGCCGGGAGGGAAACGTTTTCTACGCCGATCTGGTGATCGCTTTCAAAGTCTTCCGCGAGCGGTTCACGAGCCGGGTGACGCTCGTGCCCGATCTGGGGATCGACGTGGCCTACATCGAAGGCCCGTTCCATTATCTGAACAATCACTGGCGGTTCGAGCGGGCACCGGACGGCGGCTGCATCGTCGACTTCTACGTCGATTTCGAGTTCCGCTCGAAGATCCTGCAGAACCTGGTCGGCATGTTGTTCAACGAGGCGGTGAGCCGGATGGTCGCGGCCTTCGAGGCCAGGGCCCGCCAGCTCTACGGCCCGGGCGTCGCGGCGTCGGCCGAGCCCGCCCCCGCCCCGGCCGGCTGAGGCGCCTCCGCGAGCTCGGCCTCGAGCCGGTCGAGCTCGTCCAACAGTCGGCAGAGCCGCTCGCCCACCCGTGTGAGCGTGTATTCGACGCGCGGCGGCACCTCGGAGTAGGCTGTCCGTTCGACGAGCCCCAGCCGCTGGAGCTTAGCGAGCCGCTCGTTCAAGACCTTGGTCGAGATGCCGGGGATCGCCCGCTCGAGCGCCCCCGGGCGCCGGACACCGCCGCGCACCGCCCGCAGGACCTCGACCGACCATTTGCAACCGACCACCTCGGCGAGCCGGCCGCGGCTCTCCCCCATCGCCCGTTTTCCTCGCTCCTTCAACAAGACGCACCGAAAGGTTCGTACCGCACCGGAAGGTGCCCGCTTGTCCACCCGCCGACCTCGCGGCTGGATGGTGCGCGGAGCCTCGCGAAGGCTCCAACAGCACGACGGTTCGGAGGTCGCAAGCCATGCGCAGGATCGTCACGGCCGCGTTCGGGCTCGCCGTCGCCCTCACGGCCTCGGTCGAGGCGGCCGAGGTCGCCTGGCCCGAGGGCTGGCGCGCTTGGAAGCACGTCAAGAGCATGGTGATCGAGCCGGGTCACCCGCTCTACGAGACGTTCGGTGGCATCCACCACATCTACGCCAACCCGAAGGCGCTCGAGGGTTATCGGACGGGCACGTTCCCCGACGGTTCGGTGATCATCTTCGATCTCCTCGAAGCGATCCGGCAAGACCACGCGCTGGTCGAGGGCGCCCGCAAGGTCGTGGGCGTCATGCAGAAGGACAGCAAGGCCTTCGCCGCCACGGGTGGTTGGGGGTTCGAAGGCTTCGCGGGCGGTGACCCGAGCAAGCGGGTGGTCGGCGCGAAGGCCGCCGAGGCCTGCTTCGGCTGCCACGCGGGGCAGGCGGCGAGCGACTACGTGTTCAGCCGGCTTCGGGACCGAGCGTCCGGGTCGCGGCAGCGGCGCCGTCGCGGGCGTCGGCGGGGCGCGCCGCGCGGTCGGCGGGGCAGGCTTGCGAGAGGTTCTCGCCGGCGCGCCGGGCCGGGGGCGGGGCCGGCTGCGCCCAACGATCGGCCGACGCCGGGCGATCGGCACGCGCGCGAGGTGGCGGGGTCGCGGCAGGGGGAGCCGGCGGCCTTGCCGGCTCGACCGGGAGCGCGTCGAGGTCCGGCCAGAACCAGCCGGTCGAGGATCGATAGGACATCGGGAGCCCTCCGGGCGGGCGGTCCGCCCGCGCGGTCGAGAGCTTCGCTCGGGAGGGTGAAGGCGGCGTTGCCGCGGCCGGCCAACCGGGCCGGCGGCATATGGGGTAGCGTCGATGGCTCAGGCGAGGCCGGCCTCGGGCCCGGCCGGCCCGCCCGCGAGGGCCTCGAGGGCGAGGGCGAGGACCGCCTCGACCGAAGCGAGCCGGACCGCCCGGCGGTCGCCCGGGAACAGGCAGCGGCGGTGGAGGAGTTGCCCGCCGCGCCGGGCGGCGGCCACATGGACGAGGCCCACGGGTTTCTCGGCCGTGCCGCCACCGGGCCCGGCGATGCCGGTCACCGAAAGCGCGAGATCGCAGCCCGAGCGCTCGAGGGCGCCTTCCGCGAGCTCGCGGGCGCAGCGCTCGCTCACCGCGCCGAAGCGCGCGAGCGTCTCCTCGCGCACGCCCAAGAGCTCGATCTTCGCGCGGTTGTCGTAGACCACCCAGCCGCGGTCGACGACCGCCGAACTCCCGGCGTGCTCGGTAAGGCAGGCGGCCACGAGCCCGCCCGTGCAGCTCTCGGCGGTGGCGAGCCGGGCGCCGCGCGCCGCACAGGCGTGGAGCAGCCGGCGGGCGGCCGTGAGGCAAGGCTCGGGAAACATCACGCGACGCTCCGGAACCGGCCGGTGACGAGGGCGACGGCCGCGATCCCCTCGCCCCGGCCGATCGCTCCCAGGCCCTCGCAGGTGCCGGCCTTGAGGCCGATCGCCGTCTCCGAAAGCTCGAGCAGGCGGGCGAGGCTCGCGCGCATCGCCGCCCGGTGCGGGGCGAGCCGCGGCCGTTCGGCGAGGATCGTGACGTCGGCATGCTCGAGCACCCCGCCGCGGGCGGCGAGGAGCGCGAGCGCGTGGCGGAGGAAGACCGTGGAGTCGGCGTCCTTCCAGCGCGGGTCGCTGTTCGGGAAGTGGGTCCCGATGTCGTCGGCGCCGATCACGCCCAAGATCGCATCGGTCAAGGCGTGGAGGACCACGTCGGCATCGGAATGGCCCTCGAGGCCCTGTTCGAAGGGGATCTCGACCCCGGCGAGGACGAGCCGGCGGCCGGGGACCAGGCGGTGCAGGTCGATCCCCTGGCCGGTGCGGCGCGGGGCGGCGGCGATCAGCCGGCGCTCGGCCGCCGTGAAATCCTCGGGCAGCGTCAGCTTCACATTGTCCTCCTCGCCCGGGACCTGGAATACCGGCAGGCCGGCCCAAGCGGCGACCGCCCCGTCGTCGCCGAAGCCCGCGGGCGGGGCGTGGCGATGGGCGTCGAGGATCGCCCCGAAGTGGAAGCCCTGCGGGGTTTGGATGCGCACGATCCCGTCGCGGTCGACATCCTCGAGGACCCGCTCGCCGCGGGTGCGGCGCAGGCTGTCGACGACCGGCAGGGCCGGCAGGACGGCCGGGTGGCGGTCGAGGGCGGCGCACACCCGGTCGATCAGCGCGGCCGAGAGGAACGGCCGGGCGGCATCGTGGATCAGGACGAAGTCGGGCGGGTCGCCGGCGAGGCTCTCGAGGCCGGCTTTGACCGAGGCTTGGCGGGTCGCCCCGCCGGTGACCGGGGGGAGGAGCGCGAGCCCGCGGGCCGCCTGCTCGTAGAGCGGGCCGTGCCCCTCGGCGATCACGACGCGGACCGCGTCGATCGCCGGGTGACGGGCGAAGAGCTCGAGGGAATGGCGCAGCACCGGCCGGCCGCCGAGCGGTCGGTACTGCTTCGGGATCTCGCCGCCCGCCCGGATCCCCTGCCCGGCCGCCACCACGAGTGCCACGCAGCGCACGAGGCTCGCCCTCCCCCACTCCGGGTAGAGTAACGGCCGGGCCGCGGCGTTGCCAAGGATCGCCTCGGTCGCAGCGGGGCTTGAAGGCGGCGCCGCTCCCCGCTAGCTCTGCCGTTGCCGTGAGCACCGGCCGCTGTGTGCTCAGGATTTGTGCAGATGGACGGTCCCGTCGCGCGTCCCGACCCGCCCCCTGCCCCAGCCGCCTGCCCGGCCGATCTCCTGCTCGCCAACCTGCCGAGCCCGCTCGTCGCCCTCGACCAGGAGTTGTGCATCCTCGCGGCCAACCCGGCGGCCGAGCATCTCCTCTCGGCCAGCGCCCGGGTGTTGCTCGGCCGGCCGCTCGCCGACCTCTTGGCGCCGCACGCGCGCCTTCTGGACCTGGCACGGCACGTGCAAAGCGGGGCCGGATCGCTCTCCGATTACGGCATGGAACTGGCTCTGGCGCGCGGGGAGGTGGTGACGGTGGATTGCCATCTGGCGCCGATCGTGGAGCGGCCCGGTGCGCTCTTGCTGCTCCTCCACCCCTGCTCGGTCGCGCACCGGATCGACGCGCGGCGGGCGCAGCGCGGCTCGACCCGCTCGATCGCCGGGCTCGCCGCGACCCTCGCCCACGAGGTCAAGAACCCGCTCTCCGGCATCCGCGGCGCCGCCCAACTCCTCGAGCCCGTGGTGCCGGGCGAGGACCGGGCCCTGCTCGCCTTGATCTGCGAGGAGACCGACCGGATCGTGAAGCTCGTCGAGCGGATGGAGGCGTTCGGCGACGGCGCGCCGATCGAGCGCCGGCCGGTCAACATCCACCAGGTCCTGGAGCATGTCCGCCGGCTCGCCGAGAGCGGCTTCGCCCGCCACGTCCGGTTCGTCGAGCTCTACGACCACTCGCTACCGGAGGTCGAGGGCGACCGCGACCGGCTCGTCCAGGCCTTCTTGAACCTGGTCAAGAACGCCGCCGAGGCGGTCCCCGCCGAGGGCGGGGTGATCACCCTTTCGACCCACTATCGGCACGGCGTGCGCCTCGCGCTCGGCCACGCCCGGACCGCCCAAGAGCTGCCGATCGTGGTCGAGGTCAAGGACAACGGCCCAGGCGTGCCGCCCGACCTCGAGGAGCATCTCTTCGAGCCGTTCGTCACGACGAAGCCCAAGGGCCGCGGGCTCGGCCTCGCTCTCGTGGCCAAGGTGGTGGCCGACCATGGCGGGGTGGTGAGCCTCGAGCGGGGCGATCCCGGGACGATCGCCCGCGTCCGCCTGCCGGCCGCGCCGCGGCCGCGCCGGCCGGGCGAGGCGGAGGCGGGCGCGTGAGCGGCGAGACCATCCTGGTCGCCGAGGACGACCAGGCGATCCGCACCGTGGTGAGCCGGGCGCTCTCGCGGCACGGCTGGCGGGTCCAGGCGACCAGTGTGGCGGCCACGCTCTGGCGCTGGGTGGCGGAGGGCCAAGGCGACGCCGTGGTGTGCGACGTCATGCTGCCCGACGAGAACAGCCTCGACCTGTTGCCGCGGATCCGCGCGCTCCGGCCCGATCTGCCGGTCATCGTCATGAGCGCGCAGAACACGCTGTTGACCGCGGTGCGGGCGACCGAGCGCGGCGCCTTCGAATACCTGCCCAAGCCCTTCGACATCGGCAATCTCGTGGCCGCGGTGCAGCGCTCGCTCGCCCGCCGCCGCGCCCGCCCGCCCGGGGAGCCGGTCCCCGAGCTCGACGAGCCCTTGCCGATCATCGGCCGCTCGCCGGCGATGCAGGAGATCTACCGGATCGTGGCACGGCTCACCGGCACCGATCTCACCGTGCTGATCGCCGGCGAGTCGGGAACCGGCAAAGAGCTCGTGGCCCGCGCGCTCCACGATTTCGGCAAGCGCCGAGCCGGCCCCTTCGTCGCCGTCAACATGGCGGCGATCCCCAAGGACCTGATCGAGAGCGAGCTGTTCGGCCACGAGAAGGGCGCCTTCACCGGTGCGGTCGCGCGCCGCGCCGGCCGCTTCGAGCAGGCCGAGGGCGGCACCCTCTTCTTGGACGAGATCGGCGACATGCCCCTCGAGGCGCAGACTCGGCTCCTGCGCGTCCTCCAGCAGGGCGAGTTCGTGCCGGTCGGCGGGACCCAGCCGATCCGCACCAACGTGCGGATCATCGCCGCGAGCCACCGCGACCTCGCGCAGATGGTGAGCCAGGGCCTCTTTCGCGAGGACCTGTTCTACCGTTTGAACGTCGTGCCGATCCGTCTGCCCGCCCTGCGCGAGCGGATCGAGGACATTCCGGCCTTGGCCCAGCACTTCCTCGCCAAGGCGCGAGCCGAGGGCCTGCCGGCCAAGATCCTCTCGCCCGGTGCGATCGCCCGGCTCAAGGCGCATTCCTGGCCGGGCAATGTGCGCGAGCTCGAGAACCTGATCCGCCGGATCGCGGTGCTCTACAGCGAGGAGACGATCGAGGAGGGGATCATCGAGCGCGAGCTCGCGGGTGCTCGTGGCCGGCCGGCCGAGGAACCCGCGGCCGAGGCCGGCGAGCCCGATCTGGCGCGTGCCGTCGAGCGCTTCCTCGACCGCTTCTTCCGCGCCTACGACGAGGGTGCGCCGCCCGCTGCGGTCTACGACCGGGTGCTGCGCGAGGTCGAGCGCCCGCTGATCGCCCGCACCCTTCAGCTCACCCGCGGCAATCAGCTCAAGGCGGCCGACATCTTGGGCCTCAACCGCAACACGCTCCGCAAGAAGATCCGGGAGCTGGACATCCCGATCCTCCGCGGTCCATGACGCGGGCGTGATCGAGACCGACCGCCGGACCCGACTGGCGGCCGGCGGGTTCCTCGCCGGCCTGTGGGCGCGCTCGCGCGCGCTCCTCGACCGCGCCGAGGTCGAGCGCCGCTTGGCGCTCCTCCTGGTGGCCGGGGCGGTCCTCGCTTCGGTTGCGACCTACGCCGCGATCACCGGCCTCGGACCGATCGAGGCCAGCGTGCCGACGGTCATCCTCCTCCTCAACCTCGACCTCGTCCTCCTCCTGCTCTTGGGCGTGGTCGTCGCCCGCCGGCTCGTCGCCCTGTTCCTCGAGCGCCGCCGCGGCGGGGCCGGCTCGCGGCTGCACACCCGGCTCGTCGGCCTGTTCTCGCTCGTGGCGGTGATCCCCGCCATCCTGGTCGCGATCTTCAGCGTCGTCTTCTTGAGCTCGGGGCTCGAGTCCTGGTTCGCGACCCGGGTCCGGAGCGCCCTCGACAATTCGCTCGCGGTCGCCGAGGCCTATCTGGCCGAACATCGCGAGGTGATCCGTGCCGACGCGCTCGCGATGGCCGCCGACCTCAACCGCGAGGGCCCGGCGCTGCTCGACCAGCCGGCCGCCTTCCGCCAGCTCGTGACCGCCCAGGCGGCGGTGCGCGCGCTCTCCGAGGCGGTCGTGTTCGACGGCTCGGGCCGCGTCCTCGCCGCAGCCGGGCTCGGCCTCGCCCTCGGCTTCGAGGGCGTGCCCGAGGACGCGCTCGGTCGCGCCGCCCGCGGCGAGCTCGTGACCCTGACGAGCGACAGCGACGATCGGGTGCGCGCGCTGGTCCGGCTCGACGGCTTCGGCGACGCCTATCTGTTCGTCGGCCGGCTGGTCGACCCCAAGGTCTTGGCCTTCATGGAGCGGACCCAGAAGGTCGTGAGCGACTATCGCCTCATCGAGACCGAGCGCTCCGGCATCCAGATCACCTCCGCCCTGATTTTCATGACCGTGGCGCTGCTCTTGTTGATGGCTGCGGTCTGGCTCGGCATCGGCTTCGCCGACCGGCTCGCGGGGCCCCTCGGCCGGTTGATCGAGGCGGCCGAGCGGGTGCGCGCGGGCGACCTCGTCGTGCGGGTGCCCGAGGACGAGCCGGGCGACGACGAGATCGGCTCGCTCGCTCGCGCCTTCAACCGGATGACCAGCCAGCTCGACGCCCAGCGCCGGGCGCTGGTCCGCGCCAACCGCGAACTCGACGAGCGGCGGCGGTTCATCGAGGCGGTCCTGGGCGGGGTGACCGCGGGTGTGATCGGGCTCGACGCCGATCGCCGGATCCGCCTCGTCAACCCCTCGGCCGCCGGCCTTTTGGGGGTGCCCGAGGAGGAGCTCGTGGGCCGGCCGCTCGAGAGCCTCCTGCCCGAGACCACCCCGCTCTTCGATCGGCTGCTGGTCGACGGGGAAGGGCCCGTACAGGAGCCGGTGAGCGTGACCCGCCGCGGCCGCCAGCGCACGCTTCTGGTCCGCTTGGCCGCCCAGCGCGAGAAGGCGGCGATCGTGGGCTTCGTCTTGACCTTCGACGACGTCACCGAGCTCATCGCCGCCCAGCGGCAGGCGGCCTGGGCGGAGGTCGCGCGGCGCATCGCCCACGAGATCAAGAACCCCTTGACCCCGATCCGGCTCTCCGCCGAACGGCTCGGTCGGCGCTTCCGTGGCCAGATCGAGCCCGCCGAGCAGGAACGCTTCGGCCGGGCGATCGACACGATCGTCCACCAGGTCGACACGATCGGTCGGCTGGTCTCCGAATTCTCGGCCTTCGCCCGCATGCCCGCCCCGGTCATGCGCAGCGAATCCTTGGCCGAGCTCGTCCGGCGCGCCGTCTTCCTGCAGGAGACCGCGCATCCGCGGATCCGCTTCGTGGTCGAGCTGCCCGAGGGCGATCCGCTGCAGCTCGATTGCGACGCCGAGAAGATCGGCCAAGTCTTGACCAATCTCCTGCAAAACGCGATCGACGCGCTCGGCGACGCGGCCGAGGACCGCCGCCCGGCGGAGCCGCGGATCACGCTGCGCGGCCAGCGCTCGGCCAAGGAGATCCGGCTCGAGGTCGAGGACAACGGCCCGGGCTTTCCAGCGGGCGACCGGCACCGCCTGCTCGAGCCCTACGCCACGACGCGCGCCAAGGGGACCGGCCTGGGGCTTGCCATCGTCCGGAAGATCATGGAGGAACACAACGGTCGGGTGGAGCTGGCCGACGGAAGGGAGGGGGGCGCGCTCGTTCGGCTCGCCTTCCCGCTTCGCAGCGCAGCATGAGACCGCAGCCGCCGATGCCGGGGTAAACGGGCCGCTCCACCGTGGGGAGCGGCCGCTCGGGACGATCGCATGAGCAAGGACATCCTGATCGTGGACGACGAGGCGGCGATCCGCGAGGTCGTGGGCGCCGTCCTCGAGGACGAAGGCTACCGGCCGCGCCAGGCGGCGACCGCTGAGGAGGCGTTCGCCCAGCTCGCCAAGCGGGCCCCCGCCCTCGTCCTGCTCGACATCTGGCTCGAGGGCTCGAAGATGGACGGGATCCAGGTCCTCGAGCGGATCAAGGCCGAGTACCCGTTCGTCCCGGTCGTCATGTTCTCCGGCCACGGCACGATCGAGACCGCGGTCGCGGCGATCAAGAAGGGCGCCTACGACTTCATCGAGAAGCCGTTCAAGGCCGACCGGCTGATCCTCGCCGTCCAGCACGCGCTCGAGGCGAGCCGGCTCCGGCGCGAGAACGAGGAGCTCAAGGCCAAGATCGGGGAAGAGCTCGAGCTGATCGGCAACTCGCCCGCCATGGTCAAGGTCCGCCAGACGATCGAGCGGGTGGCGCCGACCAACTCGCGCGTGCTGATCTCGGGCCCGGCCGGCTCCGGCAAGGAGGTCGCGGCGCGGACCATCCACATGCGTTCGCGGCGCGCCTCGGGGCCGTTCATCGTGCTCAACGCCGCGGCCTTGAGCCCCGATCGGGTCGACCTCGAGCTGTTCGGCGCCGAGCCCGGCTGGCACGGCGCGGAGCAGGGCCGGCTGATCGGCAGCTTCGAGCGGGCCGACGGCGGCACGCTGCTCCTCGACGAAGTCGCCGACATGCCGCTCGAGACCCAGGGCAAGATCATCCGCGTGCTGCACGAGCAGCGCTTCACCCGGCTTGGCGGCGACCAGCGGGTCGAGGTCGACGTGCGCGTGCTCGCCACCACCAACCGCGACCTCAAGCAGGAGATCGCGGCCGGCCGGTTCCGCGAGGACCTGTTCTATCGCCTCAACGTCGTGCCGCTCGAGATGCCGCGGCTCACCGAGCGGCGCACCGACATCCCCGAACTCGCCCGCCACTTCGTCCAGCTCTCGGCCCGGCTGTTGGGTTGCGCGCCGCGAACGATCAGCGAGGAGGCCATGGCGGTCCTGCAGATGGCCGACTGGCCGGGCGACGTGCGCCAGCTCAAGAACACGATCGAGTGGCTCATGATCATGGCCCCGGGGCCGGCCGACCGGCCGATCGGCGTCGCCGACCTGCCACCCGACCTCACCTCCTCGGCGACGAGCGGGATCGACCCCATGGCCAACGGCGAGCTCGTCTCGATGCCGCTCAGGGAAGCTCGCGAGCATTTCGAGCGCAGCTACCTGCAGGCGCAGCTGCAGCGCTTCGGCGGCAACATCTCGCGGACCGCCAACTTCGTCGGCATGGAGCGCTCGGCCCTGCACCGCAAGCTCAAGGCGCTCGGCCTCAACAGCAGCGACGATTGAGCGCGCCCCGGGCGCGGAGCGGATCCCGTGCACGTGATCGTCGCCGGAGCCGGGCAGGTGGGTTCCGCCATCGCCCGGTACCTCGCCAAGGTCGGCAACGACGTCACCGTGATCGACCAGAACGCCGAGCTCGCGCAGCGGATCGGCGACGCGCTCGACATCCAGGCGGTGGTCGGCCACGCCGCCCTCCCCTCGACGCTGGAGCGGGCCGGCGCCGCCGACGCCGACCTCCTGGTCGCGGTCACGCACGTCGACGAGGTCAACATCGTCGCCTGCCAGGTGGCCCACTCGCTGTTCAACGTGCCGACCCGGATCGCCCGGATCCGCGAGCAGGACTATCTCGAGGGCCGCTTCGCCGACCTCTTCCGCCGCGAGCACATCCCGGTCGACGTGGTGATCTCGCCCGAGCGCGAGGTCGCCCAGGCGATCGCGCTGCGCCTCCTGGTCCCCGGGGCGCTCACCGTGGTCCCCTTCGCCGACGATCTCGTCCGCCTCGTGGCGCTGCGGATCGACGAGACCGCCTCGGTGATCGACACGCCCTTGCGCGAGCTCACCGCCCTCTTCCCCGACCTGCACCTCGTGTGCGTCGGCATCGTCCGCGGCGAGCGGTTCTTCGTGCCCGGCGGCGACGATCGGATCTTGGTCGGCGACGAGGTGTTCTTCGTCTGCGAGACCGCCCATCTCGGCCGTGCCCTGCCGGTCTTCGGCCAGAGCGAGCCGAGCCCCTCGCGGCTCGTGATCGTGGGTGGTGGCAACATCGGGCTCAGGCTCGCCGAGATCATCGAGAGCCACCATGCCGAGATCGCCTGCAAGGTGATCGAGGCGAGCCCGGCGCGCGCCGACCTGGTCGCCCAGCGGCTGCACCACGCGGTCGTGCTGTGCGGCGACGGCCGCTCGCGCGACACGCTGCTCGAGGCCGGGGTCGACGGGGCCGGGGCGATCGTCGCGGTGACCAACGACGACGACATCAACATCTTGACCTCGCTCCTCGCCAAGCGGCTGGGCTGCGGCCGGTCCCTGGCGCTGGTCACCCGCAGCGACTACGAGATCTTGACCGCCGACATCGGCATCGACGTCACGATCAACCCGCGCGACACGACGGTCTCGAGCATCCTCGGTCACATCCGCCGGGGTCGGATCCGCGCGGTCCACACGATCCGCGACGGCGCGGCCGAAGTGTTCGAGGCCGAGGCGCTCGAGACCTCGCCGATCGTCGGGCAACCCTTGCGCGAGCTCAAGGCGCCGGGCCTCGTCCTCGGCGCCGTGGTCCGCCAAGGCCGAGTGATCGCCCCGCGCGGCGACACGGTGGTGCGCGCCGGCGACCGGGTGATCATCGCCGCCCGCGCCGAGACGGTGAAGCGGGTCGAGCAGCTGTTCGCCGTCCGCCTCGACTATTTCTGACACCGCACCCGGGAGCCGCCATGGCCCGCATCGCTTATGTCGACGGTCGCTTCCTGCCGATCTCCGCCCGGGCGGTGGCGATCGAGGATCGGGGCCTGCAGTTCGCCCACGGCGTCTACGAGGTGATCAAGGCGGTGGACGGCCGGCTGCTCGACCTCGACCGCCACCTCGACCGGCTCGAGCGCTCGCTCGCCGCGATCGCCTGTCCGCCGCCCATGGGGCGCGCCGCGCTCACCCTCCTCCTCGAGGAGCTCCTGCGCCGCAACCGGCTCACCGAGGCGATGGTCTACCTCCAGGTGAGCCGCGGCACGGCACCGCGCAACCACGTCTGGGCGGAGGATCTCGAGCCGAACCTCGTCGTGACGGTCCGCCCGGCCCGTTTCCCGACCGAAGCCGAGCTCGCCCGCGGCGTGGCGGTGATCACCCTGCCGGACGAACGCTGGGCGCGCTGCGACGTCAAGTCCATCGCCCTCCTCCCCAACGTGCTGGCCAAGCAGAAGGCGGCGGCCGCCGGCTGCCGCGAAGCTTGGCTCGTCGACCGGGAGGGGCTCGTCACCGAGGGCGCGAGCTCGAACGCCTGGATCGTCGACCGCGACGGGGTCCTGCGTACCCGGCCGCTCGGCCCGGCGATCCTGGGTGGGGTGACCCGCGACGTGGTCTTGGAGCTCGCGCGGACCGCCCAGATCCCGGTGGCCGAGCGGCCCTTCTCCGTGGAGGAAGCCTACGCCGCCCGCGAGGCGTTCCTCACGAGCACGACCTCGCTCGTTCTGCCGGTCACCGAGATCGACGGGCGGCCGGTCGCGAACGGCCGACCGGGCGCGACGACCCGCCGTCTCGGCGCGCTCTACGCCGGCCGCTGTGGTCTCGCCGCGCCGGTCGACCGCTGAGCCTGCGGCAGCCGGGCGACAGGCTCGGCGGCGTGTGGAAAATGCCGCTTGCTCGCCTGCGCGCCGTTGGTTATTTGCGAAGGAGCCATAACCATCGACGGATGGACGTCCGTGGGGTCGGTCGTTCGGCGTGTGCGCGATCGATCCGGCGCGGCGTTCTGTGAGCCCTGACACGCCGCGAGGCGTGCCGAGAAGGAAATCGGCGGATGCCAGCCGAGAAACAACAGAACCTCCAGGACGTGTTCCTCAATCACGTCCGCAAGAACAAGGTGCCGGTGACGATCTTCTTGATCAACGGTGTGAAGCTGCAGGGTGTCATCGGCTCGTTCGACAATTTTTGCCTGTTGCTGCGCCGGGACGGGCACGTTCAGCTCGTCTACAAGCACGCCGTCTCGACCGTGATGCCGTCGGCGGCAGTCCGGCTCTACGAGCCGCCGCCCGAGGAGGCGCAGGGCCACGGCTGAGCCGCTCACGCGTCCGGACGGGTCGAACGGCGGGCGGCCGGCCGTCGGGCGCGGCCGCGCCTACGTCGTCCACCCGGTCTTGCCGACCGCCGAGGCCGAGCGCCGCGATCCCGAGCGACGGCTTGAGGAGGCCGTGGGCCTCGCCCGGGCGATCGAGCTCGAGGTCGTGGGCGCCGAGGTCGCGCCTTTGCGCCGGCCGATACCCGCCACGCTTTTGGGTTCCGGCAAGGTCGAGGAGATCGAGAAGAAGCTCGAGGCCGAGCCGGTCGAGCTCGTGGTGGTCGACGCGGCCCTCACACCGGTGCAGCAGCGCAACCTCGAGAAGGCCTGGAAGACTAAGGTCATCGATCGCACCGGCCTGATCCTCGAGATCTTCGGCGCGCGGGCACGCACCCGCGAGGGCGTGCTGCAGGTCGAGCTCGCGGCCTTGACCTACCAGCGCTCGCGACTCGTGCGCTCCTGGACCCATCTCGAGCGGCAGCGCGGCGGCTTCGGCTTCCTGGGCGGTCCGGGCGAGAGCCAGCTCGAGCTCGACCGGCGCAAGATCACCGAGCGCATCACCCGCATCAAGGCCGAGCTCGAGAACGTCAAGCGCACCCGCGGCCTGCACCGTCGCGCCCGCGAGCGGATACCCTATCGGGTGGTGGCGCTGGTGGGCTACACCAATGCCGGTAAGTCGACGCTCTTCAACCGCCTGACCGGCGCCGGGGTCGAGGCGGTGGACAAGCTCTTCGCCACCCTCGACCCGACGATGCGGCTCGTCCGCCTACCCTCCGGGCCGCCGATCATCCTCTCCGACACGGTGGGCTTCATCTCGGACCTGCCGACCCAGCTCGTCGCCGCCTTCCGCGCCACCCTCGAGGAAGTGCAGAACGCCGATCTCATCCTCCACGTCCGCGACGTCTCGAACCCCGACCATCCGGCCCAGGCGCGCGACGTCGAGCGCGTGCTCGACGAGCTCGGCATCGACGCGGACGACCGCGCCGAGCGGGTGATCGAGGTCTGGAACAAGATCGACCGGCTCGCCCCGGACGAGCGCGAAGCTCTCGAGGCGGAGGCGGCTCGGCGGCCCGAGGTCCGGCTCGTCTCGGCCGCCGAGGGCACGGGCATCCCGGCCCTGCTCGAGGCGATCGAGCGGCGGCTCCTCGCGCGCCACGAGCTCCTCGAGGTCGAGCTGCCGCTCGAGGCCGGCGCCGAGCTCGCTTGGCTGCACGAGCACGGGGCGGTGCTCGCGCGGCGCGACGGCCCGAGCGGCGTGCACCTCACCATCCGGCTCGCCCCCGAAGACCGCGCCCGGCTCGCCGAACGGCTCGGTCCCGAGCGGATCAAGCCGGCCGCGGCACCCTGATCTCCCCCCGGTCGAGGCCGAGGGCGAGCACGAGGGTCTCGAGCCGTCCCTTGATCGCATCGTCCTCGGGATCGACCGCCGGATGGTCGACCTCGAGGCGCAGCGCCCCGCCCTCGCGGACGAGACGACAAGCCGCGAGCACCGGAGCGACCCCGCCCGACAGGCGGAAGCCCAGATCGAGCGCCGCGCCGAGCGCCTCCGCCCGCCGCTTCTGCACCTTGTCGAGCAGCCCCACGATCCGGGCCACCGCCGGATCGTCGCGCCGGCCCTCGTAGCGGCAGAAGAGCGCATAGGCGAGGAAGGCCCGCTCGCCATGGTCGACGCCCAAGAGCGGGTAGTGGGCCAAGGTGAAAAAGGCGTCGCGCGCCCGGCTCTCGGGATGCTCCCGCCAGGCCGTGTCGGAGACCAGGCAGACGGCGGTGCGCAGCCGCGCCGCCGCAGCGTCTTCGCCCGTGAAGAGCGGTGCCGTCCACTCGGCGAGCGCCGGGCCGATCGCCGCGGTCCGCCCGTCGCGGGCGCCGAAATCGGCGCAGCCGGCGAGCAGCGGGTCCTGCGCCCGGACCGCGGGCTCCAGCCACTCGAACAGCCGGCCCTCGCGCAGCCCGGTGGCCGAGAACACCACCTGCTCGGGCTCCAAGAGCCGCACCACCCGCTCGAGCAAGAGGGCGCCGGCCGGGAGGAGGTCGAGCCGGCGCCGGGAGACCCCCGGCAGGCGCGCCCGGCCGCGCGCGTCGAGGGCGGCGAGCTCGCGGCAGAGCCGGACCAGCTCGGCGGGCGGCAGGGCGAGGCCGTGGACCACCTTGAGTGGGGTGTCGGCGAGCGCCATGTGCGCCCGGCCGATGCTCCGCCAGCTGCCGCCCACGAGGTAGAGGACCTGCCCGCGGGCGGCGCCGCGCAGCTCCGGAAAGCCGCGGAGCGTGGCCTCGATCAGGGCCTCGGTGCGGCCGCGGTCACGGCGCAGCGCCTCGCCCACGGCGAGGGCGCCCACCGGCAGCGAGACGCCCGCGACCGGGCCGTCGCCGCGGCCCAGCCGGGCGAGCTCGATGCTGCCGCCACCCAGGTCACCCACGAAGCCCCGGGGCTCGTGGAAGCCGCAGCGCACGCCGAGCGCGGCGATCCGCGCCTCGTCCTCGCCCGACAGCACGGACACCCGCTCGCCGGTCGCATCCTCGACCGCGCGCACGAACGCCGCGCCGTCTTCCGCCCGGCGGACCGCGGCGGTCGCGAGGATTTCGACCCGCTCGCAACCCGTCGCCCGGGCGAGCCAGGCGTAGCGTCGGAGCGTGCGCAAGGCCGGGCCGATCGCCTCGGCGGCGAGCCGGCCGGTCGCCTCGAGCTCGCGGCCGAGCCCGCAGAACCGCCGCTCGTTGAAGCGCGGCAAGGGTGCCCGGGCGAGCCGCTCGTAGACCACGAGGCGGATCGAGTTCGAGCCGAGGTCGATCACCGCGACGGGTGGGCCGCCGATTCCGGCCGGCGACCTCATTCGCCCGCCACCTCGAGGGCCTGGCCGGCCAAGGCACGCGGCCCGGAGCCGCGCTTCCTGAGCGCGCTGCCGCGGCCCGACAGGCTCGGGTTCGTCATGAAATAGGTGTGGGCGGAGAACGGCTCGAGCCCCGGTCGGACCCGCTCGTAAGCGCCGTCGGGCCGCAAGATCCAGCTGTTCGTCTCGTCCTTGAGGTTGGCGACCATGACCTGGAAGAGGATCTGCTGGTGGACCGTCTCGTTCTCGATCGGGACCAGCGTCTCGACCCGCCGCGAGAGGTTGCGCTGCATCCAGTCGGCCGAGGAGATGAAGACCTTGGCCTTCTTGGACGGCAGGCCGTGGCCGGCGCCGAAGCAGACGATCCGGGCGTGCTCGAGGAACCGGCCGACGATGCTCTTGACGCGGATGTTCTCGGAAAGCCCGGGCACACCGGGTCGCAAGCAACAGATGCCGCGCACCACGAGGTCGATCTTCACACCCGCGCAGGAGGCTTCGTAGAGCTTGCCGATGATCTGATCGTCGACGAGCGCGTTGAGCTTGGCCCAGATCTGCCCCTTGCGGCCCGCCCGGGCGTGCTCGATCTCGGCGTCGATCAGCGCGTTCAAGGTCTCGCGCAAATCGACCGGGGCGAGCGCGAGCTTCTCGAGCCCGACCGGCCGGGCGTAGCCGGTCATGAAGTTGAAGGCGCGCGCCGCGTCCCGCCCGAGTGCCGGATCGCAGGTGAAGAAGGAGAGGTCGGTGTAGATCTTGGCGGTGATCGGGTGGTAGTTGCCCGTGCCGAAATGCACGTAGGTCCGAAGCCCGCCCTGCTCGCGGCGCACCACCATCGACACCTTGGCGTGCGTCTTGAGCTCGATGAAGCCGTAGACGACCTGCACGCCCGCGCGTTCGAGCCGGCGTGCCCAGCGGATGTTGCGTTCTTCGTCGAAGCGGGCCTTGAGCTCGACCATGGCGGTCACCGACTTGCCGGCCTCGGCCGCCTCGATGAGGGCTGCCACGATCGGGCTGTCGTCGCTCGTCCGATAGAGCGTCTGCTTGATCGCCACGACGTTCGGATCGCGCGCCGCCTGGAGGAGGAACTGGACCACCACGTCGAAGCTCTCGAACGGGTGGTGGACGACGAAATCCTTGTGCCGGATGGCGGCGAAGCAATCGCCACCGAAATCCTTGATGCGCTCGGGAAAGCGGGCGGTGAAGGGCGGGAAGAGCAGATCCGGCCGCTCGTCGGTGATGAGCTGGCGGGCGTCGGCGAGCCCGAGGATCCCCTCGACCGAGAAGGTGTCGGCGGCCGATACACCGAGGCGCTCGCACACGAACTCGCGCAGCCCCTCGGGCATCGAGGCCTCGACCTTGAGCCGGATGACGTTGCCCCGCCGCCGCCGCTTCAAGAGCACCTCGAACAGCCGGACGAGATCCTCGGCCTCCTCCTCGATCTCGATGTCGCTGTCGCGGATCACCCGGAAGCAGCCCTGACCGCGCACCGTGAAGCCCGGGAACAAGAGGTCGGCGAAGCGCGAGACGAGCTGCTCCAGCCGGACGTAGCGGATGCCCGGGCCGGGCAGACGGACGAAGCGCTCGAGCTTGGCGGGCAAGAGCACGAGCCCGACGATCGTGCCCCCCTTGGGCCGCTCGAGCTCCAGCACCACGCCCATGCCGAGATTGGGGATGAAGGGGAACGGATGGGCCGGGTCGATCGCGATCGGCGTCAAGACCGCGAGCGCCTCGTCGACGAAGCGGGTACGCAGCTGCTCGATCTCCGCGGGCTCGAGCTCGTCGACATCGAGCACGACCACGCCCTCGCCGCGCAACAGCCGCACGAGCTCGTGCCAGCAGGCGTGCTGCTTGCGGAACACCTCGGCGACCCGCTCGTGGATCGCCGCGAGCTGCTCCTTGGGCCCGAGCCCGTCCGGGCCGGTCGTCGTCACACCCGCCGCCACGAGGCCTTTGAGCCCGGCGACCCGGACCATGTAGAACTCGTCGAGGTTGGAGGCCGAGATCGACAAGAAGCGCAGCCGCTCGAGCAGCGGGTAGGCGGTGTTCGAGGCCTCCTCGAGGACCCGCTCGTTGAAGGCGAGCCAGGAGAGCTCGCGGTTGATGAAATGCTCGGGGCGCGGGACCGGCGGGGCCGCCGTCCGCTCCGCGACCACCCCACCCTCGGCCGCTCGCTGGCCTTCCTCCAGCATCGGGCTCTCCCCGCGACGGCGCCTGTCGCGCCCGCCGCGTCGCTCGACGGGCACTCTATCTTCCGGCATGGGTCCTGTCATGACGAGCCGGCGACGAAGCGGGGAGGAACGGCCCGATGCGCGAGCTCTTGCTGCTGCGGCACGCCAAGTCGGCTTGGGACGTGCCGGGCCTCGACGACCACGCCCGCGACCTCGCCCCGCGCGGCCGCAAGGCGGCCAAGAAGATCGGCCGGCTACTCGCCGAGAAAGATCTCCTGCCCGACCTCGTCCTCTGCTCGACCGCGCTGCGCGCGGTCCGCACCCTCGAGCTCGTCGCCGCCGAGCTGCCGCGGCCGCTCGAGGTGCGTCACCTCGACGAGCTCTACCTCGCGGGCGAGGAGGCGATGCTGAAGCTCGTCCGCGCCCAAGACGACCGCGTCCGCCGGCTCATGCTCGTGGGCCACGATCCGGGCTTCCACCGTTTGGCGCTCCTCCTGGTCGGCGCCGGCGACGCCGTGGCGCTTCGCACCGGCCTCGTCCAGAAATTCCCGACCGGTGCCCTCGCCCATCTCCGCTTTCCCGTGGCGCACTGGGCCGAGGTGGCCCCCGGCGGGGCCCAGCTCGTCGCCTTCTACAAGCCGCGCGAACTCGACTGACCGGCCGGTCACGAGCCGCGCGCGCTCGACCGACCGCGCTCCTCGGCCTTGACCTCCTCCCAGAGCGCGTCGAGGGCCGCGAGGCCGAGCTGCGCGGGATCGCCGCCGGCCGCGCGGGCGCGCGCCTCGACCTCCCGGAAGCGGCGCTCGAACTTGGCGTTCGCGGCCCTGAGCGCCGCTTCGGCGTCGACCTCGAGCCTTCGGGCGAGGTTGACGACCGCGAAGAGCAGATCGCCGATCTCCTCCTCGAGCTTTTCCTTGCCTCGGCCGGCCGCGAGGGATTCCCGCACCTCCTCGAGCTCCTCCTCGATCTTGGCGAGGATCGGGGCGGGCTCGGGCCAGTCGAAGCCGATCCGCGCCGCCCGGCGCTGCAGCTTCTCCGCGCGGGTGAGCGCCGGCAGCGCCAGAGGCAGATCGGCTAGGACGGACGGATCGGCCGCCTTGCCCGCCCGCTCGGCCGCCTTGACCTCCTCCCAGGCCCGCCGCTGCGCCGCGGCACTCTCGACCACCGCCGCGCCGAACACGTGCGGGTGGCGGCGGATCATCTTGTCGGCGATGCCGTGGGCCACCGTGTCGAAGTCGAAGAGCCCCGCCTCCTCGGCCATCTGCGCGTGGTAGACGACCTGCAAGAGGAGATCGCCGAGCTCGCCCGCGAGCTCGTCCCAGGCCTCGCGGCGGATCGCGTCGGTCACCTCGTAGGCCTCCTCGATCGTGTACGGCGCGATCGTCGCGAAGCTCTGCTCCTTGTCCCACGGGCAGCCGCGCTCGGGGTCGCGCAGAAGGCGCATGACCTCCAGGAGCCGCTCGATCCCCGGCCGGCTCCGATCGGCGGTATCGTCGCTCACAAGAGCTTTCCCTGCTGCGGCGCGTCGCTCGAACCGCGCCGCGGCCGGCCGGCCGGGGCCGCGCCCTCGCGGAGGACGTCGAGCCGGCCGTCGGCGAACTGCAGCTCGAGCGCGGTCTCGGCGCCGAGGGCGGAAAGGCGCGGGACGACCCGCCCGTCGCCCCGCGCCCGCACGATCACGTAGCCCCGCTCCAGCACCCGCTCGTGGGAGAGGCTGTCGAGGTGCCGGCCGAGCTGGTCGAGCGCGCGGCCGAGGGCGGCGAGCCGCTCGGCGAGCCGGCCCGGGTCGAGCCGGCGGCCGAGCGCCTCGAGCCGCAGCCCTTCGCGGGCGAGCCGGTCGCGCACGAGTTCCTGGAGCCGCCGGGCACGCGCATCGAGCCGCTCGCGCAGATCCTCGACCACCGCCGCGGGGCTGCGCAGGGAAAGCCGTTCGGCCAGATCGTCGAGCCGCTGGGCGGCCATGGCGATGAGCCTGCGCGGCTCGGGTAGGCCGCGGCGCAGCCCCTCGAGCCGCTCACGGCGCCTCGCGAGCTCGCGCAGGATCGCCGAATCGAGCCGATGGGCCAGAGTGGAAAGGCGGGCCAAGAGATCGGCGCGGACCGGCACGGCCATCTCGGCCGCGGCGGTCGGTGTGGGTGCGCGCCGGTCGGCAGCGAGGTCGATCAGGGTGGTGTCGGTCTCGTGGCCGACCGCCGAGATCAAGGGGATCGTGGAAGCGGCCGCGGCGCGCACCACGACCTCCTCGTTGAACGCCCAGAGATCCTCGATCGGCCCGCCCCCCCGGGCGACGATCACGAGGTCGGGCCGCGGCACCGGGCCATCCGCGGGCAGTGCCGAGAAGCCGCGGATGGCAGCCGCCACCTGCTCGGCCGCCCCCTCGCCCTGGACCGCCACGGGCCACAGGATCACCCGGACCGGGAAGCGCTCGGCGAGCCGGTGCAGGATGTCGCGAATCACCGCACCCGTGGGCGAGGTGACCACCCCGATCACCCGCGGCAGGAAGGGTAAAGGCCGCTTGCGCGCCGCATCGAACAGCCCTTCGGCCGCGAGCTTGCGCTTGCGCTCCTCGAGGAGCGCCATGAGCGCGCCCACGCCCGCGGGCTCCATCCGCTCGACGACGAGCTGGTATTTCGAGCGGCCGGGGTATGTGGTGAGCCTTCCGGTGCAGACGACTTCGAGCCCGTCCTCGGGGGTGAAGGTGAGCTTGGGCAGGCTCGTCCGCCACGCGACGCAGTCGAGTACCGCCTTTTCGTCCTTGATCGCGAAATAGAGATGGCCCGAAGCGTGGCGCTTGAAGCCGGAGAGCTCGCCTCGGACCCGCACCAGCCCGAACGCCCCCTCGACCGTCCGCTTGAGCGCGAAGGCTAGCTCGGAGACGGTGAGCTCGGGAACGTTCCCGGCCGGGCTCGGTGCGGCGGCGGCGATCGACACGGGCGCGGCGGGCAGGCTCAGATCAGGCCGTCCTCGACCAGGCACTCGGCGATCTGCACCGCGTTGAGCGCGGCCCCTTTGCGCAGATTGTCCGAGACCACCCAGAGATTGAGCCCGTGCGGCACGGTCGGGTCCTCGCGGATCCGCGAGACGAAGACGGCATATTCGCCGGCCGCCTCGGTCGGGGTGATGTAGCCGCCGGCCTCGCGCCGGTCGACCACGACGACACCCGGCGCCTCGTCCAGGATCGCGCGCGCCTCCTCGGCCGAGAGCGGGCTTTCGAGCTCGACGTTGACCGCTTCCGAGTGGCCGACGAAGACCGGCACCCGCACGCAGGTCGCGGTGACCAGGATCTTCGGGTCGAGGATCTTCTTCGTCTCGACCGCCATCTTCCACTCTTCCTTGGTCGAGCCGTCCTCCATGAAGACGTCGATCTGCGGGATGAGGTTGAAGGCGATCGACTTCGGGAAGTTGACCGGCTCCTTGCGCTCGTTCATGTAAATCGCTTTGGTGTGCTCGAAGAGCTCGTCCATCGCCTCCTTGCCGGCGCCCGAGACCGATTGGTAGGTCGCGACGACCACCCGCCTGATCCGTGCGACGTCGTGGATCGGCTTCAAGGCCACGACCATCTGGATGGTGGAGCAGTTGGGATTGGCGATGATGTTCTTCTTGTGGAAGTCCTTCAAGGCGTGACGATTGACCTCGGGCACCACGAGCGGGACGTCCGGGTCCATGCGGAAATGGCTCGTGTTGTCGATCACCACGCAGCCGGCCGCCGCCGCGCGCGGCGCGTGCACCGCCGAGACCTTGGCCCCGGGCGAAAACAGCGCGATGTCGAAGCCGCGGAAATCGAACCGCTCGAGGTCCAAGACGTCGAGCGTGCGGTCTTCCCCGAAGCTCACGTGCTTGCCGATCGAGCGCTCGGAGGCGAGCGCCACGACCTCGTCGACCGGGAACTCCCGCTCGGCCAGGATCTGCAACATCTCGTTGCCGACGGCACCCGTGGCGCCGACCACCGCCACCTTGTAGCCCATGAGGATCACCCCGCGCTCTGGCTGCCGCGAGCCTTAGGCCAGATGGCCGTCCTCGGGAAGCGACCGATCGGCGCGCCCCCGATCGGTGACACGCGTCACCACCTCTCCTGCCGACCGTGTTAGAGTTGGTCTCTTCGAGCCAAGGGAGATGCGCCTCGTGAACACCGGACCGTTCGCGGCGATCGCCGCCACCTCGGCCCTGCTCGGCACGATCCTCCTCGCCGCCGGCCTCTCGCGCGGGCCACCCTTGCGCCCCACCGGCCCCGATCCGCCGCATGCTGCGGTCCCGGGCCCGGCACGGCTCTGGGTGTGCGTCACCCCCGCCAGCTACTGTTCGAGCCCGCCGCGTCCGCCGGGCGAGCCCTGCACCTGCTCGGACCCTTGGGAAGGCTGGGTCGCGGGCCGGGTGTGGACCGACCGCTCGCCGGCCCCGCCCGCCTCAGCGGATGGGCCGAGCCGGCGGCCCTCCGAGCCGGAGGAGCCGGCGGGGTCCACCTGGTTCGAGGCGCCTTAAACCAAAAGCCCCATCGGGTCCTCGATCAGCCCCTTGAAGGCCTGCAGGAACTCGGCCCCGAGCGCGCCGTCGACCACGCGGTGGTCGGTCGAGAGGGTCACGGTCATGAGCGTGCGGGCGACGATCGCCTCGCCCTCGACCACCGGCCGCTTCTCGCCCGCGCCCACCGCCAGGATGCAGGCCTGCGGCGGGTTGATGATCGCCGCGAACTCGCGGATCCCGTACATGCCGAGGTTCGAGATCGTGAAGCCGCCGCCTTGGAACTCCTCGGGCTTGAGCTTGCCGGCCCGAGCGCGAGCGGCGAGGTCCTTCATCTCGGCCGAGATCACCGAAAGCGTCTTCTGGTCGGCCTTGCGCACCACGGGCGTGATCAACCCGCCCTCGATCGCCACCGCGACCGCCACGTCGACGTCGCGCCAGCGCAGGATCTTGTCGCCGGCGAAGCTCGCGTTGCAGTCCGGCACCTTCTTGAGCGCGAGCGCCACCGCCTTGATGACGAAGTCGTTGACGCTGAGCTTGTAGTCGACCTTCGGCCGGGCGTTGAGCTTGGCCCGGAGATCCAAGAGCGCGTCGAGCCCGACGTCGATCGTGAGATAGAAATGCGGGATCGTGGCCTTCGCCTCGGCGAGCCGCCGCGCGATGGTCTTGCGCATGTTGTTGAGCGGGATCTCGTCGAAGGCCACGCCCGGAGGCGGTGGCACGGGTGCCGGGGTCGGTGCGGGCACAGGGGCGACCGGTGCGGGAGCCGGCGCGACCGCGGGTGCCACGGGCGGGGCGGCCACCGGGCGCGGCGCGGCCAAGGCGGCCTCGATGTCGGCCTTGACGATCCGCCCACCGGGCCCTGTGCCCTTGATCGAGCGCAGGTCGAGCCCGGCCTGGGCCGCCATCCGCCGCGCCAAGGGGCTCGCGAAGACCCGCCCCTCCTGCGCGCCGGTTGCGGCCGCCGGTGCCGGCGCCGGCGGAGCCGGAGCGGGGGCCGCGGGCTTCGCCTCGCCATTGCCTCGGGCCGGCGCGGCGGCGGCAGCCGGGGCCGTGGCGGGTGGTGCCTGGAGGGCGCTCGCATCCTCACCCTCGCCCAGCAAGAGCGCGATCGGGGTGTTGACCTTGACCCCTTCGGTGCCGGCCGGGACCAGGATCTTGCCGAGCACGCCTTCGTCGACCGCCTCGACCTCCATGGTCGCCTTGTCGGTCTCGATCTCGGCGATGACCTCGCCCGACTTGACCGTCTCGCCTTCCTTCTTGAGCCAGCGGGCGAGGTTGCCCTCGGTCATGGTCGGCGACAGGGCCGGCATGAGGATCGGCGTCGGCATCTCCCCTCCTCCCCGCTTCCGCCCTCAGGCGCGGCCGCAGAGCGCGCGGGCGGCTGCGACCACGTCCTCGACCTGCGGCACGGCCATCCGCTCGAGGTTGGCGGCATAGGGCATCGGCACGTCCTTGCCGGTGACCCGCACGACCGGCGCATCGAGCCAGTCGAAGGCGTGCTCCATCATGAGCGCGGCGAGCTCGGCGCCGATCCCGCAAACGGGCCAACCCTCCTCGACCGAGAGCAGCCGGTTGGTCCGCTTGACCGAGGCCACGACCGTCTCGACGTCGAGCGGGCGGAGGGTCCGCAGATCGATCACCTCGGCCTCGATGCCGAGGGCCGCGAGCTTCTCGGCCGCCTCGAGGGCGCGGCCGACCATGATGGAAAAGGCGGTGATCGTCAGATCGCGCCCGGGCCGCACGGTCTTGGCCCGGCCGATCGGCAGGACCAGGTCGTCGACCAGCGGGACCTCGAAGCTCTGCCCGTAGAGCACCTCGTTCTCGAGGAAGACGACCGGGTTCGGATCGCGGATCGCGGCCTTGAGGAGGCCCTTGGCATCCGCCGCCGACCAGGGCGCGACGACCTTGAGGCCGGGGCAGTGGGCGTACCAGGAGCTGTATTCTTGGCTGTGCTGGGCGGCGACCCGGGCCGCGGCCCCGTTGGGCCCCCGGAAGACGATCGGGCAGCCCATCTGCCCGCCCGACATGTAGAGCGTCTTGGCCGCCGAGTTGATGATGTGGTCGATCGCCTGCATGGCGAAGTTCCAGGTCATGAACTCGACGATCGGTCTGAGCCCGGCCATGGCCGCGCCGACGCCGAGCCCGGTGAAGCCGTATTCGGTGATCGGCGTGTCGATGACCCGCTCCGGGCCGAACTCGTCGAGCAACCCCTGGCTCACCTTGTAGGCGCCCTGGTAGAGGGCAACCTCCTCGCCCATCAAGAAGACGTCCGGGTCGCGCCGCATCTCCTCGGCCATCGCATCCCTGAGCGCCTCGCGCACGGTGAGCTTGCGGGTCGGCACACCGGCCGGGATCTCGGGCCCCGCGGCCACCGGGCGGAGGACCTGCGGGGCAGCAGGGGCGGCGGCACCGGCCGGCCGGACCGCCGCGGCGGCCGTAGCCGCCGGAGCCGGCGCCGGCGCCGCCGGGCGGGCGGGGAGCTCGGGCTCGTCCTCGCCGCGGAGCATGGCGATCGGGGTGTTGACCTTCACCCCTTCGGTTCCTTCGGCGACCAGGATCTCGGCCAGCACCCCCTCCTCGACCGCCTCGACCTCCATGGTCGCCTTGTCGGTCTCGATCTCGGCGATCGGCTCGCCGGGTTTGACCCGGTCGCCGACCTTCTTGAGCCAGCGCGCGAGATTGCCCTCGGTCATGGTCGGCGAGAGCGCCGGCATGAGGATGGGCGTGGGCATCGCTCGTTCTCCTGGATCGGGACCGGCGCGGCCGGGCGGTGATCGGCCTCCGCCGCCTCGTCGATCGGGGCTGCGGCCCCGGGCTCAGTGCTCGACGAGCACGTCGGTCCAGAGCTCGGCCGGATCGGGCTCCGGGCTGTCCTGGGCGAAGCGCGCCGCCTCGTTGCAGATGTCGCGGATTTCCTTGTCGACCTGCTTGAAGCGGTCCTCGTCGGCCAGCCCGCGCTCGAGCATCAGCGCCTTGAGCCGGTCGATCGGGTCGTGCCGCTCGCGCATCTCTTGGACCTCTTCCTTGGTCCGGTACTTGCCCGGATCGGACATGGAGTGGCCACGGTAGCGGTAGGTCAGCGCCTCGAGCACGAACGGGCCGTTGCCCTCGCGGATGTAGCGGACGGCTTCCTGGGCCTTCTCCCGCACGGCCAGGACGTCCATGCCGTCGACCTGGGTCCCGGGGATGGCGAAGGCGAGGCCGCGCTGGAAGAGCGAGGTGGTCGACGCGTGCCGCTCGGCCGCGGTGCCCATGGCGTAGCGATTGTTCTCGATGACGTAGAGGACCGGTAGCTTCCACAAGGCGGCCATGTTGAAGGCCTCGTAGACCTGCCCCTGGTTGGCCGCCCCGTCACCGAAATAGGCGACGCAGAGCCCGCCGTCCTTGCGGTATTTGTGGGCGAAGGCGATGCCGGTGCCGAGCGGCACCTGGGCGCCCACGATCCCGTGCCCGCCGTAGAAGCGCACCTCCTTGGCGAACATGTGCATCGAGCCGCCCTTGCCCTTGGAATAGCCGGTCACCCGCCCGGCGAGCTCGGCCATCACCCGGCGCGGGTCCATCCCGCAAGCGAGCATGTGGCCGTGGTCGCGGTAGCCGGTGATCACCGAGTCCTTGTCGGAGAGCGTGTGCTGGATGCCGACCGCGACCGCCTCCTGGCCGATGTAGAGATGGCAGAAACCGCCGATCAGCCCCATGCCGTAGAGCTGGCCGGCCTTTTCCTCGAAGCGGCGGATCAACAACATCTCGCGGTAGAGCTTCCAGAGCTCCTCGACCGGCGGCACCGCCGGCCCGGGCTCGACCACTTCGACCGCGACCTTGCCCGGAGCCTTCGTCGCCCGCGCCGTGCTCGCCATGCGCCCGCTCCTCCCCCTCGAGCCCACCGACCTGGCCCGGCCGGCCCCAACCTTCGGGCTCTCCTACACGATGCGCCCCGGCGCGGCCAGCCTCGCCCGGCCCTCAGCGCGCCGCCCCCTCCGGCACCAGGATCACGCCTTCGCGCTCGCCGATGTAGCCGAGCTTGCGCAGCTCCTCTTCGACCAGATCCGGGTCGGCGCGGTCCGGCTGGAGCGCGTCGACCGGGGCCTCGAGCCGCTTGCGCTCCGCCTCGAGCCGAGCGAGCTCGCTGCGCGCCCGCTCGAGCTCGCGATTGACCTCGAGCCAGGCGCCGAAGCCCCGCTCGCCGTGCAACCCGTGCCAGAGGAAATAGGCGAGCACGGCCGAGGCGGCGAGGAGGGCCCAGTGCCGGCGCAGCCAGGGGCGCGGATCGAGGGCCCGCAGCCCGAGCCGGCTCACGACCGCCCCAGCGCCGCCCGGCCGGCATAGCGCGCCGCCGGCCCGAGCGCCTCCTCGATCCGCAGGAGCTGGTTGTATTTGGCGAGCCGGTCGGAGCGGGAGAGCGAGCCGGTCTTGATCTGCCCGCAATTGGTGGCGACCGCGAGATCGGCGATCGTCGTATCCTCGGTCTCGCCCGAGCGGTGCGAGACGATCGCCCGATAGCCGTTCCGGGTCGCCAGATCGACGGCGTCCAAGGTCTCGCTCAAGGTGCCGATCTGGTTGACCTTGACGAGGATCGCGTTGGCCACACCCTTTTGGATGCCTTCGGCCAGGATCGCCGGGTTGGTGACGAACAGATCGTCGCCGACGAGCTGCACCTTGCCGCCGAGCCGGTCGGTCAAGAGCTTCCAGCCCGGCCAATCGCCCTCGGCCATCCCGTCCTCGATCGAGACGATCGGGAAGCGGCCGACGAGCCCCTCGAGATAGTCCACCATGCCCGCGGCATCGAGGACCTTGCCCTCGCCCGCGAGCCGGTAGCGGCCGTCCGCGAAGAATTCCGAGGCCGCGCAGTCGAGGGCGAAGACCACCTCTTCGCCGGGCCGGTAGCCCGCCTTCTCGACCGCCTTCGCGAGGAAACCGAGCGCTTCCTCGGCCGAGCCGAGCTTCGGCGCGAAGCCGCCCTCGTCGCCCACGTTGGTGTCGTGGCCGGCCTCCTTGAGGGCCTTCTTGAGCGCGTGGAAGACCTCGGCGCCGATCCTGAGCGCCTCGGCGAAGCTCGGCGCGCCCACGGGCGCGATCATGAACTCCTGGATGTCGATCGGGTTGTCGGCGTGCGCCCCGCCGTTGATGACGTTCATGAGCGGCACCGGCAGGACGCGCGCCCCCACCCCGCCCAGGTAGCGATAGAGCGGCAGGCCGAGCTGCGCGGCGGCGGCCTTCGCCACGGCGAGGCTCGCCCCCAAGATCGCGTTCGCGCCGAGCCGGCGCTTGTCGGCCGTGCCGTCGAGCCGGCAAAGCGCCGTGTCGATCGCGACTTGCTCGGTCGCGTCGCGGCCCGAGAGGAGGTCGGTGATCTCGCCCTGGACCGCCTCGACCGCCTTCTTCACCCCCTTGCCCAGATACCGCGTCGGGTCGCCGTCGCGCCGCTCGAGCGCCTCGCGCGAGCCGGTCGAGGCCCCCGACGGCACCGCCGCCCGGCCGATCGCCCCGCCCGCGAGCTCGACCTCGACCTCGACCGTGGGGTTGCCCCGGCTGTCGAGGATCTCCCGGGCGCGGATCGCGGTGATCTCGGTCGCGGGCATGGGATCCTCCTCAAAGGCGGATCTGCGGCCGGCTCTTGGCCAGCCGGTCGAAGGCCGAAAGATCGTCCAAGAGTTCCCCCATCCGGTCGAGCGGGACCATGTTGGGCCCGTCGGAGATCGCCCGGTCGGGATCGTCGTGGGTCTCGACGAACACCGCGGCCACGCCGGTCGCCACCGCCGCGCGGGCCAACAGCGGCACGAAGGCCCGCTCGCCGCCCGACCGGCCGCCAAGCCCGCCCGGCTGCTGGACCGAATGGGTGGCGTCGAAGACCACCGGCCAGCCCGTCTCCTCGAGATGACGCAGGGCTCGAAGATCGGTCACCAAGGTGTTGTAGCCGAACGAGACGCCACGCTCGGTGACGAGCACGCCCCGGGCCCCGAACGCCTCCAGCTTGGCGGTCACCCGGGCCATGTCCCACGGCGCCAGGAACTGGCCCTTCTTGACGTTGACGACCCGGCCGGTGGCCGCCGCGGCGGCCAAGAGATCGGTCTGCCGGCACAGGAAAGCCGGGATCTGCAGGATGTCGACGGCCTCCGCGGCCTTGGCGCACTGCCAGCTCTCGTGCACGTCGGTGAGCACCGGGCAGCCGAGCACGCGGCGGACTTCGGCCAGGATCTCGAGCCCCTGCGCGATGCCGACCCCGCGGCCGCTCTCGGCACTCGTCCGGTTGGCCTTATCGAACGAGGATTTGAAGACGAACGGGATCTTCCGCTCGCGGGTGAGCTCGACCAGCCGCGAGGCGACGAGGAGCGCGTGCGCCCGGCTCTCGATCGCGCAAGGTCCGGCGATCAGGACGAAGGGCAGGTCCTGGGCGAAGGTCACGGGACCCACCGTGACCGACCGGCGCGGGCGTTCGCTCATACCAGCCTCGACTGGGCGACGGCGGCCTCGATGAAGGCGGCGAAGAGGGGGTGCGGGGCGAACGGGCGGGACTTGAGCTCGGGGTGGAACTGCACGCCCACGAACCAGGGGTGGTCGCGCCGTTCGACGATCTCGGGCAGGCGGCCGTCCGGCGACATCCCCGAGAAGACGAGGCCCGCGCGCTCGAGCACGTCCTTGTAATTGATGTTGACCTCGTAACGGTGGCGGTGGCGCTCGCTGATCCGCCGCGTCCCGTAGGCCCGCTCGGCGAGCGAGCCCGGGGCCAGCTCGCAAGGGTACGCACCGAGCCGCATCGTGCCGCCTTTCTGGTCGCCTTCCGTGCGCCGCTCGACCGCACCTTCCCGCTCCCACTCGGTCAACAGCCCGACGATCGGATGCGCGCAGGGGCCGAACTCGGTCGAGGAAGCACCTTCGAGGCCGGCGATGTTGCGCGCAGCCTCGATGCAGGCGAGCTGCATGCCGAAGCAGATGCCGAGGAACGGCAGCTTGCGCTCGCGGGCGTGGGTCACGGCGGCGATCTTGCCCTCCACGCCGCGCTCGCCGAAGCCACCGGGCACGAGCACGGCGTGCGCCTCGTTGAGACGGCTCGCGAGACCGCCGCGGATCAGCTCCTCGGCGTTGATCCAATCGAGCAGCACCCGCACCCGGTTGGCGATGCCGCCGTGCACGAGCGCTTCGTTCAGCGATTTGTAGGCATCCGCGAGCCCCGTGTACTTGCCGACCACCGCCACCCGGACCTCGCCTTCGGGCCGCGCCAGCCGGTCGAGGATCCGCTGCCAGGGCCCGAGGTCGGGCTCGCCCTCGGCCGGCAGGTCGAGGGCGCGCAGCAGCTCCGTGTCGAAGCCCTCGGCGTGGTAGCGGATCGGCACCTCGTAGATCGAGGCGCAGTCGCGCCCCTCGATCACCGCCGTCTCGCGCAGGTTGCACTGCAGCGCGATCTTCCGCCGGGCCTCGGGCGGGATCGGATGTTCGGTCCGGCACAACAACAGGTCCGGCTGGATGCCGATCCCGCGCAGCGCCGCGACCGAATGCTGGGTGGGCTTGGTCTTGAGCTCCTTGGCCGAGGCGATATAGGGCACGAGCGTCACGTGGACGTAGGCGCAGGAGCCGCGCGGCAGCTCGAGGCCCATCTGGCGGATCGCCTCGAGGAAGGGCAGGCCCTCGATGTCGCCGACCGTGCCGCCGATCTCGCACAAGACGATGTCGGCATCGGCCGTGTCGTTGGTGACGAACTCCTTGATCGCGTTGGTGACGTGCGGGATCACCTGGACCGTGGCGCCGAGATAGTCGCCGCGCCGTTCGCGGGTCAGCACGGTCCAGTAGATCCGCCCGGCGGAAACGCTGTCGGTGGCGCGCGCCGGCACGCCCGTGAAGCGCTCGTAATGGCCGAGGTCGAGATCGGTCTCGGCGCCGTCGTCGGTGACGAACACCTCGCCGTGCTGGTAGGGCGACATGGTGCCCGGGTCGACGTTGAGATAGGGGTCGAGCTTCCTGAGCCGCACCCGGTAGCCGCGGGCCTGGAGGAGCGCGCCGAGCGCCGCCGAGGCGAGCCCCTTGCCGAGCGAGGAGACCACCCCACCGGTCACGAACACGTAGCGGGTCAAGGTGCCGACTCCCGGAGCGGCCGCCGGCGGCCCGCCCTTGGGCGAGCCGACCCGGTCCGCCGCCGCCTCATCGGGCAACCGGCGGGGTCGGCACGGCGGGCGCGCTCGGTGCGGGCGGTGGCGTGTCGAGGATCGAGGGGGCGCGGCCGGTGTTCCCCGAGAGGATCGCGAGGAGGATGGACGTGCCCATGAAGCAGGCGGCGAGAATCGCCGTCGTCCGGGTCAAAAGGTTGGCGGTGCCGCGGCCGGTCATGAGCCCGCCCATCGTGCCGCCGCCGAGGCCGAGCCCGCCGCCCTCGCTGCGCTGCAGGAGGATCACGCCGACCAGCGCGGCAGCGATCATGATGTGCACGACGAGCACGATCTGCGCCATGGGATCTTCGCTCTCCTCGGGATCGACGGGTCGGCCCGACCGGGCTCAGGCGCCGCCACCCGCTTGGTAGATGCTCCAGAACGACCGGGCATCCAAGCTCGCACCGCCGACCAGCACCCCGTCGACATCGGAAAGCGCCATGATCTCGGCCGCGTTGTCGGGCTTGACCGAGCCGCCATAGAGGAGCGGCACAGATTCGCCGCCGACGATCCGCTTGGCGAGCATCGCCCGGATCTCGCGGTGGGTCGCGCGGATCTCCTCGGCCGTGGGCGTGCGGCCCGTGCCGATCGCCCAAACCGGCTCGTAGGCCACGACGAGCCCCTCGGGCCCGATCCCCTCCGGCAGGCTGCCGTCGATCTGCGCCGCGAGGCGCGCCGAGCGTGCGCCGGCCAGATACTCCGCTTCGGTCTCGCCGATGCACAGCACGACGAGCAGCCCCGCGGCGCGCGCCGCGCGCAGCTTGGCGCGGACCAGCGCGTCGCTCTCGCCGAGCCCGTGGCGCCGCTCGGAATGGCCGAGGATCACCGCCTTGGCGCCGGCGTCGGCGAGCATCGGTGCCGAGACGCAGCCGGTGTAGGCGCCGCTCGCCCGCTCGTGGCAGTCTTGCCCGCCCACCAGGATCGCTGTCTCCTTGACCCGCTGGGCGACCGCGTGGATCAGCGTGAAGGGCGGGAAAATCCCGAGCGTGCCGGTGAGCCGGACCGCCCGCTCGGCCAAGGTCCCGGCCAGCGCCAGGCCCTCGGCCCGCAGCCCGTTCATCTTCCAATTGCCGAACACCACCGGCCGATCGAGCCGCATCGTCCCGCCCGCCGCACGCGCCGGCGGCTCGGTAGCACAGCACCCCCGGCACTTGAAGCCCGGGGCGCGCGCCGCCGGTTGCGGCCGCCCGCCGCGCCGGCCTATGCTCGTCCGAGACGACCTCGAGGATCCGCGTCCCCGCCATGCTCGCCGCCATGCGCCGTCAGGCCACCGGCTGGGTGGTCAAAACCTTCCTCGTCCTCTTGATCGTGAGCTTCGCGGTCTGGGGCATCGGCGACGTCTTGCGGACCCCCACGGGCTCCGACGAGATCGCCCGGGTGGGCGGCGAGCCGATCCCGACGGCCGAGGTCGTGCGCGACACCGAGCGCAATTTCCGCCGGCTGCGCGAGGAGTTCGGCCAGGACGTCGAGCGCAGCCCGGCGGTCATGGAGAACCTGCTGCGCCAAGCCCTCGCCCAGGCGGTGGCGCGGCGTCTGGTCGAGCGGCACGCCCGCGAGCTCGGCCTCGACGTCGATCCGGGCACGCTCGCCCGGCTGGTCCGCGAGGATCCGGTGTTCCAGGGCCCGCAAGGATTCGACCGGCAGCGTTTCGAGTTCGTGCTGCGCGAGCTCGGCCTCGGCGAGGCCGGTTATCTCGAGCAGCTGCGCGCCGACATCGTCCGCGCCCGGCTGGTCGAAGCGGTCTCCGGGGCGGTAGCGGCACCCGAGCGGCTCGCCCGCGAGCTCGCCCGCTACCGCGAGGAGCGGCGGGTCGGCCGGGCGCTGCTCGTACCGGCCGCCGCGGAGGACCCGGGCCAGCCCGACGAGGCCACGCTCACGGCCTGGCTCGAGCGCAACGCCGCGCGCTTCCGGGTGCCCGAGCTGCGCGCCGTCGAGCTCGTGGTGCTCGGGGTCGAGGAGCTGCTCGGCGAATCGATGCCCACCGAAGAGGAGCTGCGCGCCGCCTACGAGGAACGGCGGGCCGCCTACACGACCCCCGAAGAGCGGACCGCCACCCAGCTCCTGGCCGCCGACCGGGCGGTGATCGAGGAGGCCGAGCGGCTCGCCCGCGAAGGCAAGAGCTTCGCCGAGATCGCGAGCGCCCTCGAGGGGCGCGGCCTCACCGTCTCGACCCTCGGGCCGGTGGCCGCCGGTCTCCTGCCCGAGCCGCTCGACAAGGCCCTCCAGGGGCTCGCCCCGGGCGGGCTCTCCGAGCCGCTGCAGACGCCCTTCGGCTGGCATCTCCTGCGCCTCGAGCGCGTCACACCCGCGACCGTGCGACCGTTCGAGGAGGTGCGGGAGGCGCTCGCCCAGGAGCTCGCCCGGCGCCGCGCCGCCGAGCGGCTGCCTTCGGTCGCCGAACGGCTCGACGACGCGCTCGCCGCCGGCGAGGACCTGGCGGCCGCGGCCCGCGCGGTGGGCGCCCGCCACCTCCGCCTCCCGGCGGTCGACGCCCAGGGGCGCGACGGTGAGGGCCGAGCGATCGACGGGATCGAGCTCTCGCCCGAGATGCTGCAGGAGATCGTCGGCACGCCGGCCGGCCGGACCTCGCTTTTGGTCCACGGCAAGGACGATCGTTGGTTCGTCGTCAGGGTCGAGAGCGTCACGCCGTCGCGCGATCGCCGCCTCGAGGAGGTGCGTGTGCCGGCCGAGATCGGCTGGCGGATCGAGCGGCAGCGCGAGCTCGCCCGCGAGCGGGCCGCGGCCCTGCTCGAGCGGGCGCGGGCGGGGGAGACGCTCGCCGACCTCGCCCGCGCCGTGCCGGGCCTCTCGCTCGCCACGGTCGGGCCCCTGCGCCGGCGCGGCGATCCCGAGCCGCTCGGCCCCGAGGTGACCCGCGCCCTCTTCGCGACCCCGCCCGGCCGGATCGCCGAGCAACCGGTCCCCACCCCCGAGGGCTTCGCGCTGGTCGCCACCGACGAGATCCGCGAGGCCCCGGCCGAGCTCGACCTCGCACCGGTGCGCCGCGAGTTGCGCGAGAGCCTGGGCGAGGCGATCCTCGTGGGCTACGAGCAGGCCCTGCGCCGGCGCTTCCCGGTCGAGACCGACAGCCGTGCGCTCGCCCGGATCGTCGAGACCATGGGACGCTGAGCGATGCTCCCCGCACCCGACCGCGCCGCCTTTCTCGAAGCCTACGAGGCCGGCCGACCGCAGGTCGTTTGGACCACCTTCGTGGCCGACCTCGAGACGCCCGTTTCGGCCCTCCTCAAGCTCGCTCACGGGCGGCCCTACGCCTTCCTCCTCGAAAGCGTCGAGGGTGGGGCCGTGCGCGGCCGCTACTCGATCATCGGCATGAAGCCCGACCTGGTCTGGCGCTGCCGGGGAGCGCGGGCGGAGATCAACCGTCGGGCGCGTGCCGAGCGTGACGCCTTCGAGCCCGAGCCCCTGCCCTCGCTCGATTCCTTGCGGGCGCTGCTCGGCGAGAGCCGGATCGCCATGCCGCCCGGTCTGCCGCCGCCGGCCGCCGGCCTGTTCGGCTACATGGCCTACGACATGGTCCGGCTCGTGGAGCGGCTGCCGGAGAGCAAGCCCGACCCGCTGGGCCTGCCCGATGCGGTCTTCGTCCGGCCGTCGATCGTCGCGGTGTTCGACAATCTCGCGGACAGCGTGACGCTCGTCACACCGGTCCGCCCGGAGCCCGGGCTCTCCGGCCCGCGCGCCTGGGAGCTCGCCCGCGAGCGGCTCGCCGAGGCGGTCGAGGAGTTCGACCGCGGCATCCGCCACGAGCCGCCGCGCCGCGAGGCCGTAGCGGTGACCCCGCGGGCGCACACGAGCCCCGAGGCGTTCGAGGCGATGGTCCGCCGCTGCAAGGAGTACATCGCCGCCGGCGACGCCTTCCAGATCGTCGTCTCGCAGCGTTTCTCGGTGCCCTTCGATCTGCCGCCGCTCTCGCTCTACCGGGCGCTGCGCCGGCTCAACCCCTCGCCCTTCCTGTTCTTCCTCGACCTCGACGGCTTCGCGCTCGTGGGCTCGAGCCCGGAGATCCTGGTCCGGCTGCGCGACGGCAAGGTCACGATCCGGCCCTTGGCCGGGACGCGCCGGCGCGGCACCACCCGCGAGGAGGACGAGGCGCTCGCCGCCGAGATGCTGGCCGACCCCAAGGAGCGCGCCGAGCACCTCATGCTCTTGGATCTCGGCCGCAACGACGTGGGCCGGGTGGCCGAGGTCGGAACCGTGCGGGTCACCGAGAAGATGGTGGTCGAGCGCTACAGCCACGTCATGCACATCTCCTCGAACGTCGAGGGGATGCTGCGGCCCGGGCTCGACGCGCTCGATGCCCTGATCGCCGGCTTCCCGGCCGGCACCGTCTCGGGTGCCCCCAAGGTCCGGGCGATGGAGATCATCGAGGAGCTCGAGCCCTTCCGGCGCGGCTTCTACGCCGGCACGGTCGGCTATTTCGCGGCCGACGGCTCGATGGACACCTGCATCGGGCTCAGGACCGCGCTCGTCAAGGACGGCGAGATGATCGTCCAGGCGGGTGCCGGGATCGTCCACGACAGCGACCCCGCTGCCGAGCACCAGGAGTGCCTCAACAAGGCCCGTGCGCTGATCCGCGCCGCCGAGGAAGCGGTCCGCTTCGCCAGCCGCGGCCGCTGAGCGCCGGCGGCCACACCCTTGCGGGCGGCGGCGGGGCGCCTATCGTCGCCGCCGTCTCGGGTTCCGGGGAAGGCATCGGTGCGTCCGTTCCTCGTCGTGGCCCTCCTCCTTGCGCTCGCCGGCCCGGCGTTCGCCCAGGCGCCGCAACCACCGGCCGCGCCCACCGCCGAGGAGGTCGAAGCCCTCTTGGCGCGCATGCAGCGGCAGCTCGAGCGGATGAGCGAGGCGGCCGCCGAGCGCGACCGGGCGCTCCGCTTCCTCGAGGAGCAGATCGAGGCCGCAACCGGCCGGCTCTCGGCCACCGGGCAGACCGCCGAGAGCTTGAAGCAGAGCAAGGCCGAGCTCGAGAGCAAGCTCGAGACGCTCGCTTCCGACCGCGAGCGGCTCCAGGCCCGGCTGCAGACCCTCGAGGACGAGCGCGAGCGCAAGCTCCGCGAGCTTTCGTCGCGGATCGAGCAGCTCACCGCACTCTTGGGCGCGAGCGAGCAGGAGAAGGCCGGGCTCGGCCGGAAGCTCGCCGCGGCCGAGGCGGCGCGGGCCGCCGACGGCGAGCGGCTCGCCGCGCTCGAGCAGGAGGTCGAGCGGCGCGGCCGGCGGATCGCCGAGCTCGAGGCCCGGCTCGCCGAACTCGAGAGCGGGCTCGGCGAGCGCGAGGCCCGGCTCGGCGTCTCGGCCGCCGAAATCGACCGGCTCAATCGCCTCTTGGGCGTCACGACGAGCGAGCTCCAGCGGGTGGCCAAGGCGCTCGAAAGTTCGCAGGCCGAGGTCGACACGCAAAAGCTCGTGATCGCCGACCTCGGCGCCCGGCTGAACGCCGCCCTCCTCCAGCAGGTCGAGCAGCTCGAGCAGTACCGGAGCGAGTTCTTCGGCCGGCTGCGGCGGATCCTGGGCGAGCGGCCGGACGTGGTGATCGTCGGCGACCGCTTCGTCTTCCCCTCGGAACTCCTCTTCCCGACCGGCTCGGCGCGGCTCGAGCCCGAGGGCGAAGCCCAGCTCGAGCGCCTGGCCGCCACCTTGCGCGAGGTCGCGGCCACCATCCCTTCCGACATCGACTGGGTCCTTCGGGTCGACGGCCACACCGATCGCCGGCCGGTCGGCCCGGGCTCGCCCTTCCGCTCGAACTGGGAGCTCTCGACCGCGCGGGCGATCTCGGTCGTGGAGTTCCTGATCCGCCGTGGCATCCCGCCCGAGCGGCTGGTGGCCGCCGGCTTCGGCGAGTTCCGGCCGCTCGATCCGGGCGACGGTGAGACCGCCTGGCGGCGCAACCGGCGGATCGAGTTCAAGCTCACCGAGCGCTGAGCGCTCGAAGTCGGAGACGGCCCCTTGGCGCCGCGCGCCCTGATCCTCGATTGCGACCCCGGCCAGGACGATGCGGTGGCGCTCCTCCTGGCCCTCGCCTCGCCAGCCGAGGTCGAGCTCTTGGCGGTCACCACCGTGGCCGGCAACGTGCCGCTCGCCCGCACGTCCGAGAACGCGCGCAAGGTCCTGGAGCTCGCCGGCCGGCGCGACGTCCCGGTCCACGCGGGCTGTTCCCGGCCGATCCTCGTGCCGCTCGAGACCGCCGAGTACGTCCACGGCGAGACCGGCCTCGACGGTGTCGAGCTGCCGCCCCCGAGCCTGCCGCTCGCTGCCGAGCACGCGGTCGATGCGATCGTCCGGCTCGTCATGGAGCGGCCGCCCGGGACGGTCACCCTCTGCCCGACCGGCCCCTTGACCAACGTCGCGCTCGCGATCGTGAAAGAGCCGGCGATCGTCCCGCGCCTCGCCGAGATCGTGCTCATGGGCGGCGCCAAGGAGCTCGGCAACGTGACGGCCGCCGCCGAGTTCAACTTCTTCGTCGACCCGCACGCCGCGGCGATCGTCTTCGAGTGCGGCGCGCCCGTCACGATGATCGGCCTCGACCTGACCCACCAGGTCCTGATCACCGCGGAGCGGCTCGCCCGGATCCGCGCGATCGGCACCCCGCTCGCCCGAGCGGTGGCCGGCTTCCTCGACTTCTACAACCGCTACGACCGCGAGCGGTACGGGATCCCGGGGGCGCCGTTGCACGATCCCTGCGTGATCGCGCATCTGATCCGCCCCGAGCTCTTCCGTGGCAAGCGCTGCCGCGTCGACATCGAGACCGAGGGGCGGTTCTGCCGCGGCCGCTCGGTGGTCGATTGGTGGAACCGCTCGGGTCGGCCGGCCAACGCGCTCGTGCTCGCCGAGGCCGACGCCGAGGGCTTTTTCGACCTCCTGGTCGAGCGCCTGGCACGGCTCTGAGCCACGATCGGGCCCCGCTCGACGCCGGGACGCTGGCGCGTTGCACGGGCTTGGATTAAGCGAGCCCCAGGCCGACCGGACAACCGTGCAGCAACGATCGGGGTGCGTCGATGACCGTGATCCGCTCGGGGACGGCCCGTGCCGTCGTGCTCGCTTCGCTGCTCCTCCTCCAGGCGAGCCCGCTGGCGCTCGCTCAGGCCCCCTCCCTCGACCCCGAGCGGCTGCAGCAGGAGCTGCGCCGGGCGGTGGCCGAGCGCGACCGGGTCGCCGCCCTGGCTGCCGAAAAGGAGCAGGCGGTGCTGCGGCTGCGCGAGGAATTCGGCCGGGTCCGGGGCGACCTCGAGCAGCGGGTGGCCCTCGCGCAAGAGCAACTCCGCCGGGCGGCGGCCGAGCGCGACCGCGTCGCGGCCCTCGCGGACGAGCGGGAAGAGCGGATCCGCCGACTCGAAGAGCGGCTCGCCGAGGCGACCGGCGCGCAGGAGGGCGCAGCCGCCGAGCTCGCCGCCAAAGAGAAAGCGATCGCCGAGCTGCGGGAACAGCTCCGCCGGATGACCGCCGAGCGCGACCGGCTCGCCGCTTCGCTGGCTTCGGCCGAAAGCACCGCCCGTGGCCTCGAGCAGCGGCTCGCCGAGGCGGCCGGCGCGCAGCGGAAGGCCGCGGAGGAGCTCGCCGCCAAGGAGAAGGCGATCGGCGCGCTGCAGGAGCAGCTCCGGCGGATGACCGCCGAACGCGACCGGGCGGCCGCCCGGCTCGCCGAGCAGGAGCAGCTCGTGGCCCGCCTCCAGGTCGAGCTCGGCGAGCTGCGCGGCGAGCGCGAGCGGCTCGGCGCCCAGCTCGTGGCCCTCAAGGGCGAGGCCGACGAGCAACTGCGCCGGCTCGTGGCCGAGCGCGACCGGACCGCGAGCGCGCTCGGCGAGCGCGAGCAGGCGCTCGCCCGGCTGCAGGACGAGCTGCGGCGCACGGCCGCCGCCCGCGACGAGGCGGTGGGCGACGCGCGGGCGCGCGAGCAGGCGGTCCGGCAGCTCGAGCAGCGGCTCGCCCAGGCGACCGCCGAGCAGCAAAGTGCGGCGGCCGAGCTCGCCGCCAAGGAGAAGGCGATCGGCGAGCTCCAGGAGCAACTCCGGCGGATGACCGCCGAGCGCGACCGGGCGGCCGCCCTGGCGGCCGAGCAGGAGCAGGCGGTGCTGCGGCTCCGTCAGGAGTTCGACCGGGTCCGGGGCGAGCTCGAGCAGCGGGTCGCCCGCGGCCAAGACGAGCTCCGGCGGGCGGTGGCCGAGCGCGACCGGGCGGCCGCGGCGGCGGCCTCGGCCGAAAAGACCGCCCGCGAGCTCGAACAGCGGCTCGCCGCGGCGAGCGAGGCGCAGCGGAAGGCCGCCGAGGAGCTCGCCGCCAAAGAGAAGACGATCGGCGAACTCCAGGAGCAACTCCGCCGGGTCGGCGCCGAGCGCGATCGGGCCGCCGCCGCGCTGGCTTCGGCCGAGGAGAAAGCCCGCGAGCTCGAGCAGCGGGCGGTCGCGTGGGGTGTGGAGCAGCGCCGCCTCGAGGCCGAGATCGCCGGCCGCGACGAGCGGCTGCGCGCCCTCGAGGCGGCGCACGCCGAGAAGCTCGAGGAGCTCGACTATCAACTCGCCGCCCAGCGCAGCGCCCGCGAGGCGGCGGAGAAGCTCGCGGCGAGCCGCGCGGAAGCGCTCGCCAAGGCGCGCGAGGAGCTCGAGGCGCTCGACCGGCAGCTGGCCCTCGCGGTCGAAGCGCGGGAGGCGGCGACCGCCCGTTTGGTCGAGCTCGGCAAGACGCGCGACGAGCTTCAAGCCCGCGCGGGCCAGCTCGACAAGGCCAAGGCCGAGCTCGAGAAGCAGCTGGCGGCAGCCGAGGCGGCGCGCGCCGAGCGCGAGGCGCGGATCGAGGAGCTGGAGTACCAGCTCGCCGCCCAGCGCAGCGCCCGCGAGGCGGCGGAGAAGCTCGCGGCGAGCCGCGCCGAAGCCCTCGCCGCGGCCCGGGCCCAGATCGAGGCGATGGAGCGCGAGCTCGCGGCCAACCGCGCGCGCGTCGAGGCCGAGGCGGCGACCCGCGCGCTGTTGCCCGGGGCGCTGCGGCCGGTCTTCGCCGGGACGCCCGCGGTCCGCGCCACGGCGGACAAGGTCGTCGTGCCGGCCGACGTGCTGTTCAACCGCGGCGGGACCCGGCTCTCCGAGAGCGGTGCCGCGCGGGTCCGGGAGATGGCCGAGGCTTTGAAAGCCCTGCCGGCCGACCGGCCCTGGACGCTCCACGTGACCGGTCACGCCGACAGCCAGCCGCCGCGCCCCGGCAGCGCCTTCCGGAGCAACCGCGAGGTGGCCCTCGCGCGCGCCTTCAACCTGACCCAGGCGCTGATCGAAGCGGGCGTGCCGAGCGGCCGGCTGGTGGTCGCGGCCATGGGCGACGAACGGCCGCTGGTCCCCGGCAACGACCCGGTTGCCCAGGCGCTCAACCGGCGGGTCGAGCTCGAGCTCGTGCCGCGCTGAGCCGCCGACCTCGGTTCGCCCGGCCGCGGCCGATGCGCGCCGCTCCGGGCCCGACGAGGGCGACCGGAACGCTTTGCCGCCGGTCCGCAGGTCGGCGCCGACCGGTCGGTGCTCTGCGAGGTGCTACCGACGGGGCGGTCGCGGGGCGGTCGGCTCGTGACCCCTCGGTCCGACCCGCACGCGGGGCGTCGCCTCGCGATGTCGCGTTGCCGCTTCGGCTCACGACGGGGCAGCGGACGCAGCCGCGCCCCCCTCGCTTCCGACGCGCGCTCGGCCCCGGCGACTGCCGGCTCCTGCTCGCCCGCCGGGTAGGGCACGCGGCGGCGACCGGTACCGCCGGGCGACCGGCCGCGCCGTCGAACGGACCACTCGCTTCCGCGCGGCGGCTCGCCAGCGGACGCGCGAACGGCGGGACGACCGGCACCGTTCCGGCAGCCGCCCGGACAGGGCGGGGCGGCCGGCTCGCCGCTCGCCCGCGCGGCCACCCCGCCCGAAGCTCGCCGGTGCAGGGTGCGAGGGCCGTGCGCCTTCGGGGTCCCGGGCCGGCCGGCTACGCGTGAGACTCGCGCGCCACGACCGAACCTCCCGCCGGGCCGCCCCCGCGCCGGCGGCTGCTCGGCCGGTCGTCCCGGCTGCCCGCCCCTGCCGGTCGCCCCCGCCGGGGCCGGCTCAGCCCGGCCCGGGGTCGGGCTCCTGCTGGGTGATGCAATGGATGCCGCCGCCGCCCCACAGCAGATCGCTCACCTCGATCTGCACCACCTCGCGGTCGGGGAAAGCCTCCTGGACCGCACGCAACGCCGGACGATCGGCCGGGTCGTGGAAGGCCGGCATGACGACGCCGCCGTTCGCCACGTAGAGATTGACATAGGACAAAGTGAGGCGCCGCTCCCGGTCGCGTGGCCGGGCGCGAGGTGCGGCGATCGGCACGACCTCGAGCCGCCGGCCTTTGGCATCGACGGCCTCGCGCAGGACCGCCAGATTGGCGGCGAGCCCCTCCTGGTCCGGATCGCCCGGCTCCTCGCGGACCAACGCCAGGACCCGGCCCGGCCCGGCGAAGCAGGCGACGTTGTCGACATGTCCGCCGGTCTCGTCGTCGACCAGGCCGTGCGGCAGCCAGATGACCTTGTCCACGCCGAGAAAGTCGCCCAGAACCCGCTCGATGGCCGCTCGGTCGAGCCCCGGATTGCGCTTGGGGTCGAGCACCGAGGGCGTGCAGACGAGGCAGGTCCCCTCGCCGTCGACATGGATCGCCCCGCCCTCCAGCACGATCGGCGCCTCGTAGCGCGGCACGCCCAGATGCTCGAGCACGCGGCGGGCCATGAGCGCGTCCTGGGCATGGTCGGGCCACTGCTCGCCCCAGCCGTTGAACCGCCAGGCGACACCGGCGAGCCGGCCGGGTGCCGTCACGAAGGTGGGGCCGGTGTCGCGCGTCCAACTGTCGTCCTGCGGCGTGGGCAGGACGGGGATCCCCGGCCCGCAGCCCAGAGACGCGCTCGCCGTCAGATCCGGCCGGGCGAGCATGGTGACCGGCTCGAACGCGGCGATCGCCTTTGCGATCTCGGCCACCACCTGGCGAGCCGCCTCGAGCCGATCGCCCCACAGCTCCTCGCGGCAAGGCCAAGCCATCCAGCAGCGGCGATGCGGCGCCCATTCGGCCGGCATGGCGAGCCCGTCGGCGCGCGGCGTGCTCATCGACGCTCCTCCCCCGGGAGCCAGGAGTCCCCGTCGCGGAGGTTGCGGCATCGCCGGCCGGGGCGCAACCGGTCGGCTCCGGCCCAGGAGTCGTCGCAGCGTGCCCGCTGACCCGGCCGCGGAGGCCTCGCTGCTGAGCGCTGCGGCCGAGGTCGCGGCGGCCGAGTGGGATCGGCTCGCCGGCGGCATCGACCCGTTCACGAGCCACGCCTTCCTCGCCCTGCTCGAATCGAGCGGTTCGGCCACGGCCCGGACCGGCTGGCGGCCGCGCCATCTCCTGCTCCGCCGCGACGGCCGCGCGGTGGCCGCGGCACCGCTCTGGCTCAAGAGCCACTCCTTCGGCGAGTACGTCTTCGACCAGGGCTGGGCCGAGGCCTTCGCCCGAGCCGGCGGCCGCTATTATCCGAAGCTCCAAGTCGCCGTGCCCTTCACCCCCGTCCCCGGCCGACGGCTCTTGGCGGCCGATCCGGCCGACCGCGAGGCCCTCGCCGAAGCGCTGCTCGCGACCGCCGCCCGGCTTTCGGTCTCCTCGCTCCACGTCACCTTCTGCAGCGAGGAGGAAGCGGCCCTGCTCGCTCGTCGCGGGTGCCTGTTGCGACGGGGTATCCAGTTCCACTGGCACAATCGCGGCTATCGCGACTTCCAGGACTTCCTCGATTCGCTCCGGAGCGAAAGACGCAAGACCATCCGCAAGGAGCGCGAAGCGGTCCGGCGCGCCGGCGTGACGGTCGAAGTCCTCGAGGGTGCCGCGGCCGCTCCGGTCCTCGAAGCCTTCTTCCCTCACTACCTCGCGACCGTCGAGCGGCGCTGGGGCGGGGCCTATCTGACCGCGTCGTTCTTCGCGGGCCTCGCCCGGTCGCTCGCCGACCGGCTCGTGGTCGTGCGGGCGAGCCGGCAGGGGCGGATGCTCGGTGCGGCCTTGAACCTCCTGGGCGGCGACACGCTCTACGGGCGGCTCTGGGGTGCGCTCGAGGAGGGCCGGTTCCTCCACTTCGAGTGCTGCTACTACGCGGCCCTTGAGTTCGCGATCGGCCGTGGGCTCGCCCGGGTCGAGGCCGGCGCGCAGGGGCCGCACAAGCTCCTGCGCGGCTACGAGCCGGTTTGGACCTGGAGTGCCCATTGGCTCGCCGACCCGGCGCTGCGCGCCGCGGTCGCGGCCTTCCTCGCCCGGGAAAATCGAGCCCTCGAGGACGAGATGACCGTGCTGCGAGCCGCCCTCCCCTATCGCGAGGGCGAACCGATCCGCGCCGAGCGCAAGGCGGGGATGCGACCTTGACAGGGCTCGCCGTCCGGCCACAGGCTCGCCGCGGCAACGGGAACCGGGGAGGCTCGAACGATGGTCCCGAACGCGCGCCGTGCTCTCGGCGCTCTGCTCCTCGTGGGCGCGGTGGGCGCCGCGGCGGCACCCGCCGAGGCGCAACAAAAGGTCCGCTGGAAGCTCGCGAGTTCGTACGCGAGCACGCTCGACGTGATCGGCCAGAACATCACCCGGTTGCTCGACAACATCAAGGTGATGAGCGACGGCAATTTCGACATCCGCTTCCACGAACCCGGGGCTCTCGTCCCGGCCCTCGAGGTGTTCGATGCGGTCTCCAAGGGTTCGGTCGAGATGTCCTATTCCTCGCCGGGCTTCCACGCCGGGCGAATTCCGCACCTCGTCTTCTTCGCTTCCGTGCCGTTCGGCCCGAACGTCAACGAATACGTGGCCTGGATCCAGCACGGCGGCGGCTACGAGATTTACGATCGCGAGCTCGCCAAGCACAACATCAAAGGCTTCCAGTGCGGCATCGTGATCGCCGAGTCGTCCGGCTGGTTCCGCAAGGAAATCAAGACCCTGGACGACCTCAAGGGCCTGAAGATGCGCTTTTTCGGCCTCGGTGCCAAGGTGATGCAGAAGTTCGGGGTCAACACCCAACTGTTGGCCGCTGGCGACATTTACCCGGCTCTGGAGCGGGGTGTGATCGACGCCACCGAGTTTTCCTACCCGTCGCTAGACAAGAACCTGGGCTTCTACCAGATCGCCAAGCACAACTACTTCCCGGGCTGGCACCAGCAGGCCTCGTTCGTCGACGTGATCATCAATCTCGATGCCTGGAACAAGCTGCCGAAATCCTACCAAAAGATGATCGAGGTCGGCTGCAACGACGCCAATCTTTGGCTGATGGGCGCGGGTGAGGCGCGCCAGGGCGACGCGGTCGCGTTCCACAAGCAGCACGGCGTCCAGGTCCACCAGTGGCCCCAGGAGTTCCTCGACGCTTTCAAGAAGGCCTGGGAAGAGGTGGCCGAGGCCGAAGCTGCAGCCGACCCGCGCTTCAAGGAGATCTACGACCATTACAAAGCCTTCCGTGCCAAGTACGCGGCCTGGCGCGAGATCGGCTATCTGAAGTGAGCGCCGGGGCGGCGGCCGGCGTCCGCCGCCCTTCCTCCCCTCGTCGAAGGGTGACGATCGATGGACGGCCTCGTGCGGGCGAGCGACGGTCTGCGTCGGGTGGTCGAGACGGTCGGCCGGTTGGCTTGCTGGCTGATCCTGCCCATGATCCTCGTCACGGTTTGGGACGTGGTCAGCCGCAAGAGCCCGGCGCTGCGCGAGTGGGGGCTCGCGGTGACCGGCGGGATCGCCCATTCGACGATCCTGCAGGAGCTCGAATGGCACCTGCACACGGCCCTGTTCGCCCTCTGCCTCGGCTACGCCTACATCAAGAACGCCCATGTCCGGGTCGACCTGATCCTGGAGCGCCTCGAGCCGCGCGCGCGGGCCTGGATCGAGCTCTTGGGCTGCCTCCTCTTCATGCTGCCCTACACGGCACTCGTGATCTGGTTCGCCTTGGACTTCACCTGGACCTCCTGGGCCAATGCCGAGGCCTCGGTCTCCTTGATCGGCATCCCCCACCGGTGGGTGATCAAGGCGGTCCTGCTCGTGGGGCTGATCCTCGCCTTCCTCGCCGGCCTCGCCGTGCTGCTCCGGCTCCTCGCCTACCTGTTCGGCCGGCGCGAGCGAATGGACCTCTGGGTGGTCCCGCCGGCCTCCGGCCGCGGCAGCCCGTCGCGCTGACGGAGACGCGTGGTGGACCTGGTCGATCTGTTGCCGCTCGTGATGTTCGCGAGCGTGGCCCTGCTCCTGTTCACGGGCTATCCGGTGGCCTTCGTGCTCGGCGGGGTGGCCCTCGCTTTCGGCTTCATCGGCACGGGCCTCGGTGTCTTCAAGCCGATCGAGTTCTTCAACCTCCTGCCCCGGATCTGGGGTGGGATCGCCGAGAACCTCGTGCTCGTGGCGGTGCCGCTGTTCGTCTTCATGGGCACGATGCTCGAGCGCTCGGACGTCGCGGCCGATCTCCTGCGCGCGCTCCAAGTGCTCTTGCGCCGGGTGCCGGGCGGGCTCGCGCTCGCCGTCACGCTCATGGGCACGATCATGGCGGCCACCACCGGCATCATCGGTGCCTCGGTCGTCATGCTCACGATGATGGCGCTGCCCGTCATGCTCGAGCGGCGCTACAGCCACGAGCTCGCCACCGGCACGATCGCCGCCGCCGGCACCCTCGGCATTCTGATCCCGCCCTCGATCATGCTCGTGATCATGGCGGATCTGTTGTCGATCTCGGTCGGCAACTTGTTCCTGGGTGCGCTTTTCCCGGGCCTGCTGCTCTCCGGCCTCTACCTTCTCTACATCACCGCGTTCGCGACGTTGCGGCCCACGAGCGCGCCACCCCTCGCGACCGCCGAGGGGCCGGCCACGGGCGGCGAGCTCGCGCTCCTCCTGCTCAAGAGCTTCCTCCCACCGGCTTTCCTCATCCTGCTCGTGCTCGGCTCGATCTTCGCCGGCTGGGCGACGCCGACCGAGGCCGCGGGCGTCGGTGCCGCCGGCACGATCCTCTTGGCCGCACTCAAGCGGCGGTTGAGTTTCGCCGCGCTGGTCGAGGTGTGCGAGCGGACCGGCCTCACCTGCGCCATGATCTTCTTCATCTTCATCGGCGCCACGGCCTTTTCCTACGTCTTCCGCTCGCTCGGCGGTGACTACGTGATCGAGGACCTGATCGCGGCCTCCGGCCTGCAGGATTGGGGCATCCTGTTCCTGTTGATGGTCGTCGTGTTCCTGCTCGGCTTCTTCTTCGACTGGGTCGAGATCACGCTGATCGTGCTCCCGATCATCGCGCCCTTGATCAAGACCCTCGATTTCGGCGACCACGTCGCCAAGCCCGAGATCGTCTATTGGTTCGCGATCCTGTTGGCCGTCAACCTGCAGACCTCGTTCTTGACCCCGCCGTTCGGCTTCGCCCTCTTCTACATGAAAGGGATCTGCCCGCCGCAGGTGAAGCTCGGCGAGATCTATCGCGGGATCGTGCCCTTCGTGATCCTGCAGCTCTCGGGCCTCGCCGCCTGCATCGCCTTTCCCGACATCGTCCTCTGGCTGCCGCGCACGATGCTCGACTGAAGTGCTGCCCGGCGGAGGCTCGCGCGGTGAGCCCCCCGGGCCGACCCGGCCGCCCGTCACGCCCGGCGGGCCGAACAGCCCTGCTCGTGCGCCCCGCGCAGGACCCGGTGCGAGGCGCAGCACCCACCACCCGCCGCCCGCCGCGGCGCGGGTCACTCCGAACAGGACCAAGAGCGCGAGGAGAGCCAGGACCAAGGGGCCACGCTCCGTTCGACCGCGCCCCCTTTTCGCAGGTTTCGGTTAAGGAAAGCTTGACGCTGCCGTCGACCGCCCTCCGTCCGGCCGCCTCGCCGAGGCGAGCGGGGGAGCCGGTCGGCTTCAGCCGACCGCCTCGTCCTCCTCCTCGTCCTCGTGGGCCGCCTTGCCGGGGCGCGCCCGCGGCTCGGCCGGTTCGAAGCTGAAGGCGGGCTGGCCGTTCTCGATCCCGACCTTGACCTTGCCGCCCTTGGCGAGCCGGCCGAACAGGAGTTCGTCGGCCAGGGGTCGCTTGATGTGCTCCTGGATGACCCGGGCCAAGGGCCGCGCGCCGAACAAGGGCTCGTAGCCCTTCTCGGCGAGCCATGCGCGGGCGGCGGCGTCGACCTCGAGGTGGACCCGCCGGTCGGCCAGTTGTGCCGCGAGCTCCTTGACGAACTTGTCGACCACCGAGGCCACGATCTCGGGGGTGAGGCCCTTGAAGGGGATCACGGCGTCGAGGCGGTTGCGGAACTCGGGCGTGAAGAGCCGCTTGATCGCCTCGGTATCCTCGCCCTCGCGGGCCTCCCGGCCGAAGCCCATCGCCGGCTTGCTCATGTCGGCGGCCCCGGCGTTGGTCGTCATGATCAAGATGACGTTCCGGAAATCCACCGTCTTGCCGTTGTTGTCGGTGAGCTTGCCGTAGTCCATCACCTGCAGGAGGATGTTGTAGACGTCCGGGTGCGCCTTCTCGATCTCGTCGAGCAGCAGCACGGCGTGCGGATGCTGGTCGACCGCGTCGGTCAAGAGCCCACCCTGGTCGAAGCCGACATAGCCCGGCGGCGCGCCGATCAGCCGGCTCACCGCGTGGCGCTCCATGTACTCCGACATGTCGAAGCGGATCAGCTCGATGCCCATGATCTTGGCGAGCTGGCGGGCGACCTCGGTCTTGCCGACGCCCGTGGGCCCGCTGAAGAGATAGCAGCCGATCGGCTTCTGCGGGTCGCGCAGGCCCGCCCGGGAGAGCTTGATCGCCGAGGCCAAGGCCTCGATCGCCGCGTCCTGGCCGAACACCACGGCCTTGAGATCGGCCTCGAGCGTCTTCAAGGCGAGCTTGTCGCGGGCGTTGACCGCCTTGATCGGCACCCGGGCGATCTTGGCGACGATCTCCTCGATCTCCTTGACCCCGACGAGCTTGGCCCGCCGGCCCTCGGGCTTGAGCATCTGCGCCGCACCGACCTCGTCGATCACGTCGATCGCCTTGTCGGGCAGCTTGCGGTCGTGGATGTAGCGCGTGGCGAGCTTGACCGCGGCCTTCAAGGCCCCGTCGGTGTACTTGATGCCGTGGTGCGCCTCGAACGACGGACGCAGCCCTTGGAGGATCTTGATCGTCTCGGCCTCGGTCGGCTCGGGGATGTCGATTTTCTGGAAGCGGCGGACGAGCGCCCGGTCCTTCTCGAAATAGTTGCGGAACTCCTTGTAGGTGGTCGAGCCGATGCAGCGCAGGCTGCCGCCCGCGAGCGCCGGCTTCAAGATGTTCGAGGCGTCGAGCGAGCCGCCGCTCGTCGCACCCGCGCCGATCACGGTGTGGATCTCGTCGATGAACAGGATCGCGTTCTTGTTGGCCTCGAGCTCCGAGATCACCGCCTTGAGCCGTTCCTCGAAGTCGCCGCGATAGCGCGTGCCCGCGAGCAGTGCCCCCATGTCGAGGGCGTAGATGACCGCGTGCTTGAGGACGTCGGGCACCTCGCCCTTGACGATCCGCAGCGCCAGCCCCTCGGCGATCGCCGTCTTGCCGACCCCGGGATCGCCCACGAACAAGGGGTTGTTCTTCGAGCGGCGACAGAGGATCTGGATCGTCCGCTCGATCTCGTGCTCGCGCCCGACCAGGATGTCGATCCGACCCTCGCGCGCCTTCTGGTTGAGGTTCGTGCAGTAGGTCGACAAGGCCTCGCCGCCCGGGTCCTTCTTCTCGTCGCCCTCGTGGCGCTCGTCCGCCCCGCGCACCCGCCGCTCCTCCGACAGCCCCGGCTTCTTGGCGATGCCGTGCGCGATGTAGTTCACCGCGTCGAGCCGCGTCATGTTCTGTTCTTGGAGGAAGAACACGGCGTGCGATTCACGCTCGGAGAACAGCGCCACCAGCACGTTGGCCCCGGTGACCTCGGATCGGCCGGCCGATTGGACGTGGATCGCCGCCCGCTGCAGCACCCTCTGGAAGCCCGAGGTCGGCCGGGCGTCGACCGTGCCCTCGACGACCAGGCCCGAGAGCTCGTGGTCGAGGAAGTCGGTCAAGGTCGCCCGCAGCCGGTCGATGTCGACCGCGCAGGCGCGCAGCACGGCCACCGCGTCCGGGTCCTCGCTCAAGGCCATCAACAGATGTTCGAGCGTCGCGTACTCGTGTTGGCGGGCGTTGGCCAGCGCGAAAGCGCGGCGCAGGGTCTTGTCCAGGCTACGCGACAGCTGGGGCATCACGCCGGGGCTCCGCTGGACGGCCTCGGCCGGGGTGGGGTCTCGAAGGCCGTCATTCCTTCTCCATCATGCATTGCAGCGGGTGCTGGTGCTGTCGGGCGAACTCGATCACTTGGGCGACCTTGGTCTCGGCCACCTCGTAGGTGTAGACGCCACACACGCCCACGCCTTTGTGGTGTACGAGCAACATGATGCGCGTTGCATCCTCGCGGCTCTTGCCGAAGAACCGCTCGAGGACGTGCACCACGAACTCCATCGGTGTGTAGTCGTCGTTCAGCAGCAGCACCTTGTAGAGCGAGGGGCGCTGCGTCCGGGTCCGCGTCTTGGTCGCCACCTCCCCCTTGGTGGCCCCGTCTCGTTCCTTGCCGGTGTCGCTCATGGTTCCCGTCGTACGACCCCGAAGAGCACGCACCCCGATCTTAGTGCATCGCCGCGGCGAGACAAACCCCCTCGAGGGCCCGGGAGCCCCCGCGACGTCGTCGCAGCGCCATCCTGCCCGGGCAGGGTTGCGGATCGGTTAACGGAGCCCGCCGGCGCGCGCCCCGCCGAGCGTGGCTCGCGACGCCCCGACCCCGAAAGCCGGTCGAGAGCCGTCCCGCCCGCCGCTCGACCTACGCCCGGTGTTCAGCGGGCGCGCGGCATCACGGTGGTCTTGAGCCGCAGGCGTGCGGCGCGCGGCGAGCCCGGGGGAGCGACCGGGGTCGGCTCGCCGGCGGCCGCTGCCGGCTCGCTTCGGGCCGGCTCGGGCGGCGCCTCGGCGGCGGGCGGCGTCTCGGCGGCCGCCACCGGGGCGGGCGGCGGCTCGTTGCGGGTCGCCGCGGCGAGGCTCAAGGCCAGTTCGCGCAGGCGCTCCTTGGCGATCGGCGCCGCCGGCGCGCTCGGCTGCGGGGCGGCAGGCGCGGCCGCCCCGGCGGACGCCGCGTCGGCATCGGCGACCGTCAATTTGAGCCGGGCGAGCTGCTCCAGGAACTCCTCGCGCTGGGCCGGGGCGAGCCGGTCGATGCCCTGCTCCTCGACGATCCGCTCGGCCTGGGCCAAGAGATGGCGGGCATGGCCGAGCTGGCCCGAGATCCGCGCGCCCTGCGCCAGCGCTTGGGCCAGCGCCTTGGTCGCCGGCTGCATCTGCGCCAACAGCTCGTGGACCCCCGCCGGCGGCCGACGGCCCGGCTCGAAGCGCCGGCCGCCACCGCCCCCGTTGCCCTTGCCGCGCTTCTTGCCACCGCGCCTGTATGGGAACATCTCGCCCGCTCTTTCTCGTGGGTCGGGGCCGCTTCGCCGTTGCGTTCGGCGCCCCCACCGGTCCTCGTCGACCGGCAAGCCGTGGTTCGGCCGGCGCTGCCGCACGCCCTCGGCCGAATCGAACACCGCGCGGCACGCGCGCCGTCCCGCCTCGCGGCCGAAATCCGCGCCGGATCGGGGGAGGGTCCACAGGGGCGGACCAGCGGCTTGTCCGGAACACCTTGGACGTAGCGGCTCGCGCACGAAATTCAAGCGTTTCGCTACCGACAGGGAAGCTGGAGAGCCTCGCGCGACCATCCGCGCTCGCGGTGTCACCGGCCCGCCGCACCGCACTTCGTCCGGCTGCCTGCAGGAGCCCCGCACAGCGGCCCGCTCCGCCCTTTCCGGGCGCGCCACGGCGCCCCGGCGGGCCGCAGGACGACAGCGAGGCGGTCCTCCGCGCAGGCCACGAGCCGCCCCCCGGCGAGGCGCGCGAGCCGGGCCGCGAGGCCCGCGAGCAGCGGCCGCTCGTCCGCGTGGCACGGCTGCGAGCCCGTGCCTTCGAGGTCGAGCAGGAGCGCACCCGTCCGCCTCCCGGCCCGCAGCTCGGCCCGCAGCGGCCCCCCGAGCATCGTGGCGGCGAGCTCGACGAGCTCGAGGAGGCAGCCCGAGTCGGCCCCGACCGCGGTCGGCCCCGCCCCCTCCTCGCACCCCACGCGTCTCGTGCGCCGGCCGAGCTCGACCCCGGCGGCCAAGAGCAGCGCCTCGAGATCGACGGGCTCGGCCCGCCGGCTCGGTCCGCCCGCCCGCTCGGCGACCCGCAAGAGCGGCTCGACCAGGCGCTCGAGGCGGAGCGCCGCTTCGCCCGAGGCGGCGAGGAGCTCGCGCGCGGTCGCCCCGAGCGGCCCACCGGCCCCCGCGAGCAAGAGCTCGGCGGTGCCGCGGATCGCCAGGAGCGGTGTGCGCACGGCGTGCCGCGACAGCCCCGCCGCCCGCGTTCCGTGCCCCGGCACCTCGTCCCGACCCGCCCCCGCGGCCGCCCGCATGGTCCCCGGCTCCGCCTTCGATCGGCCTCTTCTAGCGGAGGGAGGTTGAGCGAAAGTGAAGGGCGGCCGCCCTGTTCAGCCGCCCGGCCGGCGGGCCTTGGCGATCAGCTCGGCCAAGCGGGCCACCGGTGCCGCCCCGGGGATCAAGGTGTCGCCGATCACGAAGGCGGGCGTGCCGCCGATGCCGAGCGCGTCGGCCAGCGCCCGGCTGCGCTCGATCACCCGCTCGACTTCGGCGCTGCGCATGTCGCGGGCGAGCCGCTCGACGTCGAGCCCTTGCTTGCGGGCGAGCTCGAGCACGGCCGGTTCCGAGAGGTCGCGGGCCTGCAAGAGCGCCCAGTGCAGCTCGGCGTAGCGGCCCTGCCTCTTGGCCGCGAGCGCGGCCCGCGCGGCGGTCGTCGAATCGGGCCCGAGGATCGGGAACTCCTTGATCACGAGCCGCAGCCGCCGGTCGCTCTCGAGCAGCGCACGCAAGGCCGGGGCCATCGACCGGCAATAGCCGCAGCGATAGTCGATGAACTCGACGAGTGTCGGATCGCCCGCGGGATCGCCCAGGACCGGGTCGTCCGGGCTCGCGACCAGGGCCGCGCGATGCTCGGCGAGCAGCTGCTTCTGGCGCTCGGCCTCGGCCGCGTCGCGCCGGCGCTGCAGCTCCTGGAGGGCCTCGTAGAGCACCTCGGGCTCGCGCAGGAGGTACTCCTTGACGATCCGCTCGACATCTTGCGGCGACAGCGTGCCCGTGCCCTGCGCCCGCAACGGTGCCTCGGGTGGCAGGAGGAGGGCGAGCAGGAGCGCGGGGAGCAGGAGCCGTCGCATCGGGTCACCTCCGGAGGCCGGCGCGGGGGCGCGCCCGCCCGTCCTAGCCGAGGCCCGGCCGGCCGGCCAGCTCGTGGGCCTCAGCGGCGGCGCGGATCGCGCTCGCGCGGCTCGGGCAGATCGTCGGCGGCGCGCAACAAGTCCTGGAGCCGGAGCCAGCTCGGATCGGAAGGGCCGATCGCCTGCTGGGCGCGGCCCAGATGGAGCCGGGCCTCGGCCTTGTCGCGGGCCAGCACCGCGGCCTCGGCGAGCGCCAGGGAGGCGGGCCCGATCCGCCCGAGCCGGCCCTCGGCGATGCCGAGCGTGCGGAACGCGCCGGCATCGCGCGGCTGCGCGCGGGTGACCTCGCGGGCGAGGGTGGCCGCCTCCTCGGTGCCGCGACCGCCCGGCAGCTCGAGCAGGGCGCGCGCGAGGCCGAGGCGGATCAAGGCAGCGTCCGGCCGCAGCGCCAGGGCTTTCCGGTAGGGCCCGATCGATTCCGCGATCCGCCCGTTCTCGAACAGGATCTGCCCCAGGAGTTCCTGCAGGAAGGGGTCGTCGGGCCGCTCGCCGACCAGGCCTTTGGCGAGGGCCACCGCCTCCTCGACCGCGCCGCGCCGGTGCTGGGCCGCGGCCCGGGCGATCCGCGCCGGCACGGTCTCGCCGGTCCAGGCCGCGAGCACCCGCTGCGGGTCGGCCAAGAACCCGTCGAGCTTGGCCCGCACCCGCTCGTGCACGGCAGCCCGCTCGGGCCCGAGCGTGCGGCCCCGCCAGGGCGAGGCGGCGTCCCGGGCCTCGAGGAAGGCCACCCGGTCGCGGGTCAAGGGATGGGTGCGCCGGTAAACGTCACCCTCGGCCGCCATCCGCATGTCCTGCGCCTCGAGCACGGCGAAGAACTCGACGAGCCCGCGCGGCGGCAGGCCGATCGCCGCCAGATACGTCACCGCCGCCTGGTCGGCCGCCTGCTCTTGGCTCCGGGTGAAGGCGAGCACCCCGCTCTGCGCGACGGTCGCCCCACCGGCGATGATCGCCGTGCCGAGCTGCGGCGCGCCCGCCGCCGCGGCGGCGAGGCCGAGCGCCGCCCCGAGCAGCATCTGGCCGAGCGCCTTCTCGCGCGCCGCGACCTGGCGCGAGAGGTGACCGCCCGCGATGTGCCCGACCTCGTGGGCGATCACCCCGGCGAGTTGTTCGGGGGTCGTGGTGCGGGCGACGAGCCCGGTGTGGAGGAACAGGTTCTGGCCGCCGGCCACGAAGGCGTTGAGCCGCTCGTCCTTCACGAGGTAGATGTCGACCTCTTTCGGCACGAGCCCGGCGGAAGCGAACAGCGGGTCGGCGATCGCCCGCACATGCTCCTCGATCTCGACGTCGCGGACGATCGTCAAACCGCGCGCCAGCGCCGGCGCGGCCGCGAAGAGCAGGGCCGTGGCGAGGGCGAGTGCCGCGCGAGCCGACCGACCGATCCTCATGCCCGACACCCCGGCCTCGCGTCTCCCGGGCGGGGTTGACGCGGCCGACCGGCCGCGGCCTCTTGCCGCCCTGCCTTCGAAATGGGATCGCGAGCCGGCCGATGCCAGCCTTCCGCCCCGCCCGGCGCAGCGCCGTGGCGCCGTTCACCGTCATGCAGGTGCTGGAGGCCGCCAACCGCCGGGCGCGCGAGGGTCGGCCGGTCCACCATCTGGAGATCGGCGAGCCGGGCGGCGGCCCGCCCGCTGCGGTCCTCGAGGCGGCGCGTGCCGCCCTCGACCGGGCGCCGCTCGGCTACAGCGAGGCGCTGGGCCTGCCGGCACTCCGCGCCCGGCTCGCCCGGCTCTACGCCGAGCGCTACGGGATCACGGTGCCGGCCGAGCGGATCGCCGTCACCTGCGGGGCTTCGGGGGCGTTCGTATTGGGCTTCCTCGCCGCCTTCGACGCCGGCGATCGGGTCGCCGTCGCCCTGCCCGCCTACCCCGCCTATCGCAACATCCTGGAGGCTCTCGGGGTCGAGGTGGTGGCCCTGCCGACCGGCCCGGAGAGCCGCTTCCAGCCGACCGTCGAGGCGCTCGAGGCCCTGCCCGAGCCGCTTTCCGGGCTGGTCCTGCAGAGCCCGGCCAACCCGACCGGCACGACGCTCGACGAGCCCGCTCTGGGCCGGCTCGCGGCCTGGTGTGCGAGCCGCGGGGTACGGCTCGTCTCGGACGAGATCTACCACGGCATCACTTACGGACCCCCGGCCGTGACGGCGCTCGCGGCCGACCCCCACGCGCTCATCGTCAACAGCTTCTCCAAATATTGGTGCATGACCGGCTGGCGGTTGGGCTGGGCGGTGGTGCCCGAGGACCTCCTCGAGCCCTTCACCCGGCTCGCCCAGAACCTGTTCATCGCGCCCTCGACGATCGCCCAGCACGCGGCCCTCGCCGCGCTCGAGGCGGGTCGCGAGCTCGACGCCCGGGTCGAGGCCTACCGGCGCAACCGCGACCGGCTGCTCGCCGCTCTGGCCCGGGGCGGCCTCGAGCGGGTCGCTCCGCCCGACGGCGCCTTCTACCTCTGGGTGCAGATCGCCGAGCGTGGCGAGCCCGCCACCCGCTTCTGCCGGCGGCTGCTCGAGGAGACCGGCATCGCGCTCACCCCCGGGGTCGATTTCGATCCCGTCCGCGGTGAGGACTGGGTTCGGCTCGCTTTCGCGGGGGCCGAGGCGGCGGTGGCCGAGGCCGCCGACCACCTCGCCGCCTGGCTCACGGCCGCACCCGGCCGGCTCAGCCCGGCCTGACCCAGCGGCTCCACCAGCCCTGACGCGGCGGCCGCGGCGGCGAGGGCGAAGTCTCCGCCGGCCCCTTCCGCTCCTCGGCGCGCGGCTCGCCGCTCGGCTCGGTCGCGGCCGGCGCTCCACCGGACGGGGCGGCCGCGGATTCCCCTGCCGGCGCGGGCGGGGCGGCGGCCGTCACCGTCGCGGCGCGCTGCGGTTCCGTGGCCTCCGCCGGCGCCGTCGGCGGGCCGCCCGTCGCCTCGCGCGCCGGCTCGTGGAGCGCGCCGTCGACCGGCCCCTCGGCCGCTTCCGCCGCCACCGCGGGCTCGACCGCGACCGGCGCCTCGGCGCCGAGCGGCTCGGCCGCTTCGGCGCCGGCCGGCTCGCTCGGCGGTTCGGCCGCAGCCTCGACGGAAGGCTCGCCCGCCACCTCGGCAGGCGCCACCTTGGCCCGGCTGCGGCGCCGCCGGCGCGGCCGCCGCTCGGCCGCCGCCGCCTCGACGGGCGGCGCTTCCTCGGCAGCGGCCGCCTCCCGCTCCTCGCCCGCAGGCTCGGCGGCGGGCGGCAGCTCCGCGGGCGGAGCGGCCGGAGCTCCGACCGGCTCGCCGGCCGGCCGGGCTGCGACCTCGGCTGCCGCGAGCGCCGTTTCGGCCTCGGCCCCGGGCTCCTCCTCGACCGCCGCTTCGCGGCCTTCGGGGCTCGGCGCGCCGGCCGTCCCGGCCACCGCCGGCTGGGCGACCTCGCCCTCGGCACCGCGCCGCCGCCGACGCCGCCGACGACGGCGCCGCCGCGGGCCTTCCTCGCCACCCTCCTCGCCGGCCGCCGTGGCGGTGGGCGCCGCAGCCGGTCGCGGCTGGCCGGCGCGCGCCTCGGCGGGCTCGGCCGCGGCCGCCTCGGCGGGTGCCTCGGCTGCCGCCTCGACCGGCTCCTCGCGCTTCTCCAGCACGGCGAGCTCGACCTTGGGCGGCCCGCCCGGCTCGGCCGGCCGCACCTCGACCGTGAGGCCGTAGCGCTGCTCGAGGCGGACCAGGAGCTCGCGCTTGCGGTTCAAGAGGTAGAAGGCGACTTCGCTCGGCAGCCGCACCTCGAGGACCTTGGCCTCGCGCTTGATCCCGGCGTCCTGGATGAGCCGGAGCGCCTGGAGCGCGCAGGACTCGGTCGAGCGGACCACACCCGTGCCCTCGCAATGCGGGCAGGTCTGGCTCGACAGCTCCTGCAAGGACGGCCTGAGCCGCTGGCGGGACAGCTCCAAGAGGCCGAACATGCTGATCCGGCCGACCTGGATCCGCGCCCGGTCGGCCTTCAACGCGTCCTTGAGGCGCTTCTCGACCGCCCGCTGGTGGCGCTGGTCGGCCATGTCGATGAAGTCGATGACGATGAGCCCCGCGAGGTCGCGCAGGCGGAGCTGGCGGGCGATCTCGTCGGCGGCTTCGAGGTTGGTCTTGACCGCGGTCTCGTCGATGTGCCGCTCGCGGGTCGAGCGGCCGGAATTGACGTCGATCGCGGTCAAGGCCTCGGTCGTGTGGATGACGATCGAGCCGCCCGAAGGCAGGGTCACGACCGGCCGGTACATCTTGTCGAGCTGCTCTTCCACCTGGTAGCGGTAGAAGAGCGGAACTTCGTCCTCGTAGAGCTTGATCTGCCGGGCGCGGCTCGGCATCAGCATCTGCATGAAGCGCTTGGCCGTGCGGTAGGCGGCCTCGCCCTCGATCAACACCTCCTCGATGTCGCGGGTGTAGAGGTCGCGCAGCGCCCGGCGAACGAGATCGCCTTCCTCGTGGATCAGGCACGGCGCGATGCTCTTGAGCGTCGTCTCGCGGATCTCGTTCCACAGCCGCAAGAGGTACTCGTAGTCCCGCTTGATCTCGGCCTTGCTGCGCTCCGCCCCGGCCGTGCGGATGATCAGCCCCATGCCCTGCGGCACGTCGAGCTCGGCGGCGATCGCCTTGAGCCGGCGCCGGTCGTCGGGGTTGACGATCTTGCGGCTGATCCCCCCGCCCCGCGGCGTGTTCGGCATCAACACGCAGTAGCGGCCGGCGAGCGAGAGGTAGGTGGTGAGCGCCGCCCCTTTGGTGCCGCGCTCCTCTTTGACGACCTGGACGAGGAGGATCTGGCGGCGCTTGATCACCTCCTGGATCTTGTAGGAGCGCAACAGCCGGGCGCGCCGGCGCGCAAGCTCGTCGACGACGTCGGCGGTCTCCTCTTCGGCATCCTGGGTGACCGACTGCGGCCCCTCGGCCGCTTGGCCGTTCGCGCCGTTGCCCTGCTCCGGCTCCGCCTCGGCCGCGGCCTTGGCCTGCGCCTCGCGCTCGAGCTTCTCGAGCATCTCGCGGTCGGCCTGGGGAATCTGGTAATAGTCCGGGTGGATCTCGCTGAACGGCAAGAAGCCGTGGCGGTTGCCGCCGTACTCGACGAACGCCGCCTGCAGCGAGGGCTCGACCCTGATCACCTTGGCGAGGTAGATGTTCCCCTTGATCTGCCGCTTGGTCGAGCTCTCGAAGTCGAAGTCCAAAAGTTGGCCGTCGTCGACGACGACGACGCGGGTCTCCTCGGCATGGGCCGCGTCGATCAGCATCCGCATGGTCATGAAACGGGCTCTCCGCTCGCCCGTGGGGCCCGCGACGGTGGCCGCCGGTACGCCCGGGCGCGATGGATCGGGTCTCGGGCCGCGCGCCACCGGCCGCCCCCACGCGGGGCGACCCCTCCTCCTGCGGCCCGATGGGATCGGGACGTCGAGCGCGGCGCCGCGCCTCCGGCCGGGCCGACCCGCCATCGGATGGCCACTTCCCGCCCCGCGCGGACGACCCTCACGATCGCGACGTGCGATGCAGGTGCATCATGCCGGACGGCGGCAACGGTCGACCCCTCGGTTTCCGCTTGCCGCACTCGAACCATGGCGCTTGACTTATAAGCGGTCATGAAAGGCCTCTCAACCATCGAATGCCGCGACCGGGCGCGCCTCGGCCACGGGTGCTGCGGCGCGATGCACGCGGCGCGCGCGCTCGGCTCGTGCCTTCTGGTCTGCCTGCTCGCCCTCCTCGCCGCGCTCGCGACGGGCCCCGCTCGGGCCCAGGCCCCGACGAGCCCCGCCGCCGAGCTCGCCGCGGTCCGCTTCGGCCAGCAGGGCCGCTTCACCCGTGTGGTCCTCGACCTCGACCGCCAGGTGCCGGTCGAGAGCCGGCTCGAGCGGGAGCCGGCTCGCCTCGTCGTCGAGCTGCCCGAGCTGCGCGTCCGGCTGCGCGACGATCCGCTCGGCAAGCCGCGCGGGCTCGCAACCGCACTGCGCCCGCCGCTGAGCGGGCCGGCCGGGGCTCGCGTCGTGGTCGAGCTCGCCGGGCCGGCCGAATTCGTCGCCCGCTTCTGGATCCCCCCGGGCCAACACAGCCCGGCTTGGCGGTTCGTGATCGACCTCGAGCCCGAGGGTGCGAGCCGGCCGGCGCCCGTCACGGCCGCGCCGGCCGTCCCGCCGGCCGCAGCCGACCCGCCCCTGCCGCGACCGCGCCCGCCGGGCCTCGCCGCGGCCGCCCGGCCGGCCCCCGCCGAGCCGCCGGCAGCCCCGGCCGAGCCGAGCCTGCGACCGGCTGCCGCGCCCCCCGCGAGCGCGCCCGTGCCGAGCAACGGGCTCGTCCAGCCGGCCGGCCGGATCGTCGTGGCGGTCGATCCGGGCCACGGCGGCAGCGATCCCGGCACGATCGGGGTCGACGGGGTCAAGGAGAAGGACCTCGTCTTGGCCATGGGGCTCGAGCTCGCCCGAGCGCTCGAGGGCACCGGTCGCTACACCGCGGTACTGACCCGCTCGCGCGACGAGGGCCTGGCGCTGCGCGAGCGGATCAAGATCGCCCGCGAGGCCGGGGCGCAGCTCTTCCTCTCGCTCCACGCCGACAGCATCGCCGACCCGAACGTCGCCGGCGCCTCGGTCTACACGCTCTCCGAGACCGCCTCGGACGAGGAGGCGGCTGCCCTCGCCGCCAAGGAGAACAAGGCCGACATCCTCTCCGGCGTCGATCTCTCCCGCCACGATCCGATCGTCGCCGGCATCCTGATCGACCTGGCGCAACGCGACACTTTGAACAAATCGATCGACTTTTCGCAGATCCTGGCCGAGGAGCTCGCCAAGGTCACGCCGCTCTTGCGCAACCACCGCCGTTTCGCCGGCTTCGCGGTCCTGAAGTCGCCCGAGACGCCCTCGGTCCTGATCGAGCTCGGCTATCTCTCCAACCCCGAGGAGGCCAAGCGGCTCGGCGACCCGCGCCACCGCCGCAAGCTCGCCCAGGCGATCGTCGCGGCCATTGACCGGCACACCGGTGCCGTCAAATAGAGTGGCACGCTCAGAGGCTGCGAAAGGTCCGCTCCCGTGCTCCGTGCGCTCGGCTGGCTCGCCCGGCTCGCCCTTTCGGCCGTCGTCGCGACGGTCGTCGGTGCGGCCGTGCTGCTCTGGGCGCTCGACCGGTTCGCCTTCGACCTGCCGGACACGGGCCGGCTCGCGGTCTACGAACCGCCGACCGCGACCCGGCTCTATGCCGGCGACGGTCGGCTGTTGGCCGAGTACGCCCGCGAGAAGCGGGTCTTCGTGCCGATCGAGGCGATCCCGGAGCGTGTCGTGCAGGCCTTCGTCGCCGCCGAAGACCAGCATTTCTGGCGCCATCCGGGGATCGACCCCACGGGCATCCTGCGCGCCGCGCTCGCCAATCTGCGCCGCCTCCAAGAGGGGGAAGGCGGCCGGCCGCAGGGGGCCTCGACCATCACCCAGCAGGTCGCCAAGAACTTCTTCTTGACCAACGAGGTGACGCTCGAGCGCAAGCTCAAGGAGATGATCCTGGCGCTCCGGCTCGAGCGGACCTTTTCGAAGGAGAAGATCCTCGAGCTCTACTTGAACGAGATCTATCTGGGTGGGCGGTCCTACGGGGTGGCCGCCGCGGCGCTCGCCTATTTCGACAAAGCGCTCGACGAGCTCACGCTCGCCGAGGCGGCGCTGCTCGCGGGCTTGCCGAAGGCCCCTTCCGCCCACGACCCGCTCAAGAACCCGCAGGCCGCCCGCGCCCGCCGCGACTACGTCCTCGGCCGGATGCTCGAGGACGGCTACATCGACCGGGCCACGTTCGAAGCCGCCCGCGCGGAACCCCTCGTCACCCGCCAGCGCCCCCCCGAGACCTTCGTCGTGGCCGACTTCTTCACCGAGGAAGTCCGCCGCCAGCTCGTGAGCCGGCTGGGCGAGGCCGGCTTCTACGAGGGCGGGCTCGCGGTGCGCACGACCGTCGACCCCGACCTCCAAGCCCACGCCGATCGCGCCTTGCGCGCCGGGCTTTCCGCCTACGACCGCAAGCAGGGCTGGCGCGGACCGCTCGCGAGCCTCGATCCCGCGGCACCGGACGCGCTCGCCCGGCTGCGCGCCTTCGACCCCGGCTTCGAGCTGCTCGATTGGCGCACCGCCCTGGTGCGTGCAGCCGGCCGCGACGGGCTCGAGATCCTCCTCCCCGACGGCTCGGAGGGCCTCGTGCCGCTCTCGGAACTCGCCTGGGCCCGGCGGGTCGACGCCGACGGCCGGGTCGTGGGCCCGCCGGTCAAGGAGGCTCGCCAGGTGGCCAAACCCGGCGACGTCGTCCTCGTCGAACCGCTCCCCGGCCCCGGCCGGCGCTACGCCCTCCGCCAGCGGCCGCAGGTCGAGGGGGCGCTCGTGGCGCTCGACCCGCACACCGGCCGGGTGCTCGCGATGAGCGGCGGGTTCAGCTACCGGCAGAGCCAGTTCAACCGGGCGACCCAGGCCCGTCGGCAGGCAGGCTCGGCCTTCAAGCCCTTCGTCTACCTGGCGGCCCTCGAGGCCGGCTACAGCCCGGCCTCGATCGTGCTCGATGCGCCGATCGTGATCGACCAGGGCCCGGGTCTGCCGAAATGGCGGCCGGAGAACTACAGCCAACAGTTCTACGGGCCGACTACGCTCCGGGTCGGCCTCGAAAAGTCGCGCAACCTCATGACCGTCCGCCTCGCCCAGGACATCGGCATGGAGCGGATCATCGACGTGGCCCGCCGCTTCGGCATCGAGCGGGGCCTCGAGCCCTACCTCTCGAACGCGCTCGGCTCGAACGAGGTGACGCCGCTGTCGCTCACCACCGCCTACGCCATGCTGGTCAACGGCGGCCGGCGGATCGAGCCCTATCTGGTCGAGCGGATCCAGGACCGCCACGGCCGGACCGTGTTCCGCCGAGACGGGCGCGACTGCCCCGGCTGCGCGGCCGTCGCCTGGCGCGGCCAGCTGCCGCCCGAGCCCGAGGATCTGCGCCCGCAGGTGGCCGATCCGCGCCACGCCTTCCAGATGGTCGCCATGCTGCAAGGCGTGATCGAGCGCGGCACGGCGGTGGCGGCGCGCTCGCTCGCCCGGCCCTTGGCCGGCAAGACCGGCACCACCAACGAGGCCAAGGACGCCTGGTTCGTGGGCTTCTCGCCCGACCTCGTGGTCGGCGTCTTCGTGGGCTTCGACCAGCCGCAGAGCCTCGGCGATCGCGAGACCGGCGCCTCCGTGGCCCTACCGATCTGGATCGAGTTCATGAAAGCTGCGCTCGACGGCACGCCGCCCACGCCCTTCCGCACCCCGCCCGGCATCCATCTGGTCCAGGTCGATGCGGCCACCGGCCGGCGACCCGGGCCCGAGACCAAGGTCGTCATCTCCGAGGCCTTCCTCCCCGGCACCGAGCCCGGCACCGCACACTCCACGGGCCTCGAGCCGCTCGCGCCGGGCGCTCCCGCGGCGCAGGGTCCCCTGCCGCCGGCGAGCGGGCCGAGCCCCGGCGGGCTCTATTGACGTCGCCCGCGCTTTCGTCGACCCCTCCCCGCAACCGCGAACCCCTTTCCACGGAATCCGACCCATGCGCGCCGAGATCGCCCAGCACGTCGAGCCGATCCGCAGCGGCCTCGCCGTCTTGCGGAGGCATCTTTGACTGGGAGAACGCGCTTCTCCGCCTCGCCGAGCTCGATTCGCTGAGCGAGGATCCGAAGCTCTGGGACCAGCCCGAGAAGGCCCAGGCGCTGATGCGCGAGCGCAACCGGCTCGCCGCCGCGATCGACCGGCAGAAGAAGCTCGAGCAGCGTCTCGCGGACGCGGTCGAGCTCGCCGAACTCGCCGAGGCCGAGGGCGACGAAGCGACGCTCGCCGACCTCGAGCGCGAGCTCGCGGCGCTGCGGGCCGAGGTCGAGAAGGAGCAATTGAAGTCGCTGCTCTCGGGCGAGGCCGACGGTAACGACTGCTACCTCGAGGTCAACGCCGGTGCCGGCGGCACCGAGTCCTGCGACTGGGCCGAGATGCTCTTGCGCATGTATCTGCGCTGGGCCGAGAAGCACGGCTACGAGGTCGAGTGGGTCGAGGAGACCCCGGGCGAGGAGGCCGGGATCAAGTCGGCCACCGTCAAGATCAAGGGCGAGAACGCCTATGGCTGGCTCAAGACCGAATCGGGCGTGCACCGGCTCGTGCGGATCTCGCCCTTCGACAGCCAGGCCCGCCGCCACACGAGCTTCGCCTCGGTCTGGGTCTATCCGGTGATCGACGACCGGATCCAGGTCGAGATCAACGAGAAGGACTTGAAGATCGACACCTACCGCGCCTCGGGTGCCGGCGGCCAGCACGTCAACCGGACCGATTCGGCTGTGCGCATCACGCATCTGCCCACGGGCATCGTGGTCGCCTGCCAGACCGACCGCAGCCAGCACCGCAACCGGGCGATGGCCATGGACATGCTCAAAGCCCGGCTCTACGAGCTCGAGCTGCAGAAGCGCCGCGCCGAGCAGGCGGCGACCGAGGCGCAGAAGACCGACATCGGCTGGGGCCACCAGATCCGCAGCTACGTCCTCCACCCCTACAAGATGGTGAAGGACCTGCGGACCGGGGTCGAGACCTCCGACACCCAGGCGGTACTCGACGGCGATCTCGACGCCTTCCTCGAGGCCTCGCTCGCCCAAGGTGCCGGCAATCGGCGGCCCGAGGCCGCCGCGGCCCGGGCCTGATCCCGGCCGCCCGCCGCCCGTGGCCGGCGGCCTTCCCCCTCGGCACGGAGCCCAGGTGTGACCGAGCGCGTCCTGATCCTCGACTTCGGCTCGCAATACACGCAGCTGATCGCCCGCCGCCTGCGGGAACTGCGGGTCTATTGCGAGATCCATCCCTGCACCTGGGGCGAGTCCGAAATCCGCGCCTTCGCACCGCGCGCCGTGATCCTCTCGGGCGGCCCCGCTTCGGCCTTCGAAGAAGAAAGCCCGAAACTGCCGCCCGTGGTCCTCGAGCTCGGCGTGCCCGTGCTCGGCATCTGCTACGGCGAGCAGGCCTTGTGCGCCGCGCTCGGCGGCCGGGTCGAGCCGGGGGCGGTGCGCGAGTTCGGCCGGGCCGAGATCGAGCTCTTGTGCGAATCGCCGCTCCTCGACGGCATTTTGCGGGTGGGCGAGCGGGCCACCGTGTGGATGAGCCACGGCGACGAGGTCACGGCGCTCCCGCCCGGCTTCCACGCCGTGGCCGCGAGCCCCGCCTCGCCCTTCGCGGCGATCGCCGACGAGGAACGCAAGCTCTACGGCGTGCAGTTCCACCCCGAGGTCGCCCACACCCCGATCGGCAAGGACCTTCTGGCCAATTTCTGCTTCCGCATCGCGCGCCTTTCCGGCGACTGGTCGATGGCCGCCTTCCGCGAGGACGCGATCGCCAAGATCCGCGCCCGGGTGGGCAAAGGCCGGGTGATCCTGGGCCTTTCGGGCGGGGTCGATTCGGCCGTGGCCGCCCTTCTCCTCCACGAGGCGATCGGCGAGCGGCTCGCCTGCGTCTTCGTCGACACGGGGCTGTTGCGGCAGGGCGAAGCCCGCGAGGTGGTCGACCTCTTCCGCGGCCACTTCAACGTCCCGCTCACCGTGGTCGAGGCGGGCCCGCGCTTCCTCGCGGCCCTCGAAGGCGTCGTCGATCCGGAAGAGAAGCGCAAGCGGATCGGCAAGCTCTTCGTCGACATCTTCGAAGAGGAGGCGCAGAAGCTCGGGCCCGTCGATTTCCTCGCCCAAGGCACGCTCTACCCCGACGTCATCGAGAGCGTTTCCTTCCGAGGCCCCTCGGTGACGATCAAGTCGCACCACAATGTGGGCGGGCTGCCCGAGCGCATGCGCCTCGCGCTCGTCGAGCCCCTGCGCGAGCTCTTCAAGGACGAGGTCCGCGAGCTCGGCCGCGAGATGGGCCTGCCCGAGGCCTTCGTGGGCCGCCACCCCTTCCCCGGCCCCGGCCTCGCCGTCCGCATCCTGGGCGAGGTCACGGCCGAGCGGGTGGCGCTGTTGCAGCGCGCGGATGCGATCTTCCTCGAGGAGATCCGCGCAGCCGGGCTCTACGATCGGATCTGGCAGGCCTTCGCCGTCCTTCTGCCCGTGCGCTCGGTCGGGGTGATGGGCGACCAGCGCACCTACGAGAGTGCCTGCGTCTTGCGCGCGGTGACGAGCGAGGACGGCATGACCGCCGACGTCTTCCCCTTCGAGCCGGCGTTCTTGGCCCGGGTCGCGAACCGGATCGTCAACGAGGTCCGCGGCATCAACCGCGTCTCGTACGACGTGACGAGCAAGCCGCCCGGCACGATCGAGTGGGAGTGAGCGCCCCGGCCGCGGCAGCGCGGCCACGGCCCTCGACCCGCCCCGCCGCGCTCAGGCCGCCGTCGCGACGATCGCCGCGGCCGAAGCGCTCGTGCGCAGGTCGCGCCCCACGGGCGGCCCGCCCGGCCAGCCGAGCCCCGCGAGCGGGTCGGCCCGCCCCGCCGCGGCCGAGCGCGCGCCGCCCGCGCCCAGGAGCTGGCGTTCGGCCGCGCGCAACAGCGCGTCGAGCTCGCCCCGCTGCGCCGACCGGTCGAAGGCCGAGCCGGCCCCGGCCCGGCTCGCCGCGCCGAGCGGCGCCGCCGAGCGCCCGCCGGCCGAGCCGGCTCCGGCCCCGACCGCGCCGGACGCCGCCGGCGACCCGGCTGCCCCGCGATCCCCGCCGGCCGCCGCGCGCACTTCCGGCTGCGGCTCGACCGCTCGAGCGGCTTCGGCCCGCGCCCCCTCGCCGCCCGCGAGCTCCGCGCCCGGCCGCGCGGCCATCCGAAGGGCGCGGAGTTCGCCGAGCTCTTCGCGGGCGAGCCGCCGGTCGCGCTCGAGCCGGTTGCGGTAGCGGACGAGCGTCGCGAGCGACGGCAGATCCTCGGTCGGCCCGCCCCGGGCGAGCGCCCGCAAGAGCCGCTCCTCGACCGCGAAGAGCCGCTGTTCGCGCCAGATCGCGGCCACGAACTTACGCACGGCCGCCGTCTCGGCCGGGCCCTCGGGCCGCAGCCGTTCGCTCCAGCCCTCGAGCAGGGCCTCGAACGCCCGTCGGTCCTCGCCGGGCAGGAGTCGGAAACGGCCGCCGAGCCCGTGGCGGGTGGCGGCCGCCGCGATCTTCTCGCGGCCTTCCTCGCTCACGGGCCCCTTCGAGCGGGCGCCGTTCTCGCGCGAGGCTACCTGTTGGGCGGGCGTGGGATCCTTGGGCACGGCCGATCTCCGGGCGACGTCGCTAGGTCCATAGACCTACCATAGGCCTTCTGTCAAGCAGCGGGCTGCCGACTCCTAGGATTTGCGCCCGCATCGCCCGCCGCCGGGGCCCGGACGAGCCCGTCCACCGCGGTGGAACCTTGACCCCCGGCCGCCAGCACCACAAGATGTGCCGATCGTTCGCGCGGGCAACCACCAGATGTCGATCACGGCCGAGCATCTCACGAGCTGGGCAGCGGAACCCGAGGCGCGGAACCTGCTCCCCGACCTGGCCCGCCGCCTGGTCCTCGCGAGCGGCGCGAAGCTCCGCCGGATCGAGCTGCCGGGCGGCAGCGCCGTCGACCTTCCGGGCTTCGACGGCGTCGTCGAGGCCGGTCCGGGCAACCCCTGGGTCCCCGAAAGCCGCTCCGTCTGGGAGCTGTCCTGCGAGGACGGTCCCGGCTCCAAGGCGAAAGAGGACCTCGCGAAGCGCACCGAGCAGATGCCGGCCGAGGAGCGCGCGCGCACGACTTTCGTCTTCGTCACGCCGCGCCGCTGGGGTGGCAAAGCGAAATGGAAGGAAGGCGCGCAGGCCGAGGGCTGGAAAGAGGTCCGCGCCTACGATGCCGACGATCTCGTCCAGTGGCTGGACGCCACCCCGGGGGTCGCCCTCTGGTTCGGTGAACAGCTCGGCATCCTCGGTCCCGGGGTCGAGAGTCCCCAGCGTTTCTTCGAGCGCTGGGCGAGCACGTGCGAGCCGGCGATCACGGCTGGAGCCCTGGCGACCGGGCGGTTGCGTGCCGCGCTTGCGCTCAGGCGCCAGCTCGCGAAGCCCGCGCCGGGTCCTCTGACGCTCCGCGCCGACAGCGAGGAGGAGGCGGTGGCTCTGGCCGCCGCCCTTCTCGCCCGGAGCAAGACCCTGGCCGCCCGCACGCTCGTCGTGACCTCGGCCGAAGGCTGGCGGTTCGTCGAACGAAACCCGACGATCCGCATCGCCCTCTGCGCGTCCTCGGAAATCGCCCGGCAGGCTCCCCCGCCCGAGGGCCTCGTCGTCCTCGTTCCCCACGCCTCGGGGGATCCCCTGGCCGAAGGTAGGCGGAGGCACGACGGCAACGACGGGGAGATCGTTCTCCCCCGGCCGAGCAGGTCGGCGATGGGGCGGGCACTCGGCCGGGCCGGCATCGACCGGGCGCGCGCCGAGCAGCTCGTTCGCCGATGCGGGCGCTCCTGGTCGGTCTTCCGTCGCTCGAACGCGCGCGATCCCGCGGTCCGGCGACCGCCCTGGCTCGATCGGCCGGAAAGCCGGACGCTCGCCACCCTGGCGCTCCTCGAGGCCTTTACCGACGAGGAAGGCGATCGGGATGTCGTCGCGGAGATCGCCGGCCGGCCCTGGGAGGAGATCGAAGGTGACCTGCGCACGCTCGCCTCCCTCGACGACGCTCCGGTCGTCCAGATCGGCCCGTGGTTCGGCACGAGGCGCGCCTTCAAGGCCAAGTCCGCGCTCGAGCTCCTCCATCTCCGGGGTGATCGCATCACCTCGGACGAGCTCGACCGGTTCTTTGCCGTAGCCGCCCGCCTGCTCGCCGAGACCGACCCGGCGCTCGAGCTGCCGCCCGACGACCGTTGGCGCGCCGCCATCTATCGCAAAACCCGCCGCTGCTCGGAAATCCTCCTGACCGCGGTCGCCGGCGCGCTGCCGCGTCTCGCCGTCCTCGGGCCGGAGACGGGGCTCCGGCGCTTCGACATCGACCGGAGGATCGGGGCCCTCGTCCGCGATCTTTTGCGCGACGCGGATTCGGCCCGCTGGCTCTCCCTGTCGTCCTTTTTACCCGAACTCGCCGAGGCGGCACCGGACGTCTTCCTCGACGCGGTCGAGCGGGCTCTGCACGGCCCGGAGCGACCGATCGCCGCCCTTTTCACCGAGAGCGGCGATGCGAGCACGGGTCGGCACTATTTCGTTTCGCTCCTCTGGGCGTTGGAGACGCTGGCTTGGTCGCGAGCCCACGTTCGCAGGGTCGCCGAGATTCTCGCTCTTCTCTCGACGATCCCGCAGTCGGCCAACATCCATAACTCGCCTGCACGCTCACTCGCGAAGATCTTCTGCCCGTGGCTACCCCAGACCGGGGCGTCGCTCGACGACCGACTCGTCATTCTCGAGGCGCTGGAGCGCCGTCATCCCGACCTCGTCTTCGACCTCCGCCTCGGCATGCTCCCGCAGCCGTACGCCTCTTTATTGCCGAGCCGCCGCCCGGGTTGGCGTGAGGAGGGGCTTCGGGAGCCGCGCGTGACGATCGACGAATATCGGCGGGCGGTCGGAGCGGCCGCCGATGGCGCCATCGCGTCTGCAAGAGGCAACGCTGAACGGCTCGCGGCCTTGATCGAGGAGCTCGACGGCGTCCGCAAGGCCGGGCGCGAGGAGATGCTCCTGGAGGCTCTCGCCGCCTTCGCGAGGAGGCGGTACGCGGACGACGCTCGCGACCGCGTCAGGCGGGCCGTTCGGAAGCGCCTTCGCCTGGACGAGCAGCGCTGGCAGAGACCCTTTCCGCTGCGGCCCTCGGCCCTGCAGCTCGCCCGGCTTTACCGGGCACTCGCCCCCCGTGATCCCGTGCTCCGACACGCGTGGATGTTCGATGCCTTCATGCCCGATCTTCCCGGGGCGCTGTCGAACACCAAAGCTAGGGATCGCGTTCTCCGGCGCCACCGGATTCGAGCGATCCGTGAGATCGTTCGTGCCCGAGGGATCCCCGGTGTGTTTCGTCTCGGTGAACGGGCCAGGTTTCCGCGTCTCGTTGGCACGGCGACAGCGCGTGCAGGCCTCGATCCTCGCGACCTCATTCGCGAGGCCATCTCGCGCAACGCGTTCTGGATGGGAGGAGACGCTCCGATCCCGGTCATGGCGCGCGCCGCCGTGCACGACGCGCCGATGCCGTTGCGGCGCCGAGCCCTGGAAATCGTGCTCGGGCACTTGCTCGAGTGCCGCCGCCCGGCGCGCGAGATCGCCGTTTGGCTGGGCCCCGTGCGCGACGATCCGGCGTTCCGAGACCTGATCGACGCGCAGCCGGAGGAGGTCCGTCGCGAGCTGCGGCGCCGCTTCCCCGCGGATACGGAGGACATCCGTCTGCTGCTTGCCGAAGGTGAGCCGGCGAGGGCTCTCTATTTTCTCTTTGCCCGACGCGACCATTGCGATCCGGAACTGCTATTGGAGGCCCTCGAAAAGCTCGCCGACATCGGACCACCATCCGACGACCCGGATCTTTTTTACGATATTTTCGATATCATCCTGCTTTTGGAGAAGGCAACGCACATCGACCGCACCCGTCTCGTGCACCTCGAGTTCGCCTTGTTTCCGGTCCTCCGGGTGCCCGGGGGTGGAGCGCCGGCCGATGCGCTCTTCGAGGATGTGACCAGCGATCCCGAAACCTTCGTCGAATTCTTGAAGGCCGCGTTCCCCGCCGAAGGCGAGCCAGCTCGAAATGTCGAGGACTTCTCCGTCGAGTTTGCCGAGCGGGCATACGAAGTCGTGCGATCTTGCTATCGTATCCCCGGCCAGCGCCCGGACGGCACGATCGACGCCGAGGTCTTGGCCGCTTTCGTCGACCGCGTTCGGGAACTCGCGAGGAAGGCCGGGCGACCGACAGTCTGTGATCGGCATCTCGGGCAAATCCTCGCGCACGCCCCGGAAGACCCGGACGGCGTGTGGCCCTGCCGCGCCGTCGCCGCCCTCCTCGACCGAGCGAACCTCGAGGACGTCCGCTTCGGGTTCCTGCTCGGTGTGCAGAAGGGACGGGGGGTCGTCACACGACGCCACGACGAGGGCGGCGAGCAGGAGCGCGCCTTGGCCGAAAAGTACCGGAAGCGCGCCGACCGCCTCGCTACCGAGTTTGCGAGGGTCGCGCCGACGCTCCGGGAGCTCGCGGAGACCTACGAGCGCGAAGCGCGATGGGCGGACGAAGAGCTCCGCTCCCGCCTCGAGGGGCTCCGTTGACCTACCCCTTCACCGCCCCGAGCGAGATGCCGCGCACGAGGAACCGCTGGAGCGTCGCCACGACGATGAAGATCGGCACGGTACCGAGCACGCTCATCGCCGCGATCTTGGCCCAGAAGTTCGACTGGCCGCCGAAATAATGGGTCACCTGGACCGGGAAGGTCACGACCTGGCTGCGCGAGAGGATCAGCGCGAACAGAAAATCGTTCCAGGCGAACACGAAGGTGAACACCGCGGTCGCGAACAGGCCGCCGCGGACCACCGGGAACACGATCTTCCACAAGACCTGCCAGCGCGTGCAGCCGTCGACGAGGGCCGCCTCCTCGAGCTCGAGCGGCACGTCCTGGACGTAGCCGCGCATCATCCAGATGACGTAGGGCAGGTTGAAGGCCGTGTAGAGGACGATCAGCCCATGATAGGTGTCGACCCAGCCCAGTTTCACGAACAGCAGGAAGACCGGGAAGACGATCGCAATGGGCGGGATCATCCGGTTGGAGATGATCCAGTTGGCGTAGTGTTTGCCACCCGTGCCGAACCGGGCGATCGAGTAGGCGGCCATCGTGCCGAGGATGGTGGCGGCCAGCGTGCTGGTCCCGGCGAGCACGAGGCTGTTCCACACGGTCCACGCGTCGCCGTCCTTGAACAACACGGCGTAGTTGCCGGTCTGCAAGGAAGCCGGCCACCAGACCGGCGGGTAGGAGAAGATCTCGTCCGGTGTCTTGAACGAGATCATGAAGAGCCAATAGATCGGGAACAAGAAGAAGACGAGTGCCACGACCGCCGCCGCCATCCGCAAGACGAGGCCGAGGCCGCGATCGGCCCTCATCGGGCAATCGCCACGCGGTCGAGGGCGGTCATGACGACCGCCGAGAGGAGCAGGATGATGACGAGCGCCATGGCCGCGGTATAGGAGGTCTCGAACTGCTGGAAGCCCACGACGTAGGTGTAGATGGAGATCGTCTCGGTCATCGTTCCCGGCCCGCCACGGGTGAGACCCCAGACGACGTCGAACAGGCGGAAGATGTCGAGCCCGCGGATGAGGAGCGCGATGATCACGACCGGGCGGATCGCCGGCAGGACGATCCACCACAGCCGCTGCCAAAAGGACGCCCCGTCGATCTCGGCCGATTCGAGCTGGGATTTGTCGACCTCGTTCAAGGCCGCCCAGAGAAGGAGGAACATGAAGGGCGTCCATTGCCAGATCTCGGCCAAGAGGATCGCCGGGTAGACGAAGGTGGGGTTGACGATCCAGAGGATCGTCACCGGCTCCCCCACGATCCAGGACAGGATCTGGTTGATCGGCCCGAAGCGGTTGTCGAACAGGAGCCGCCAGGTGGCCCCGGCGACGATCGGCGAGACCACGACCGGCAAGACGATGAGGGCGATGAAGATTTGCCGGCCGGGCATCTTCTCGAGGAACAGGAGCGCCAAAAGGAAGCCCAGCACGAGCTCGGCCGGGAGGGCGACGGCGAGGAAGAGGAGCGTGTGGCCGATCGCCTCCCAGAAGCGGGTGTCGGCGAGCAGCCGGGCGTAATTGGCGAGCCCCTGGAAGCTCGTGTCCTCTTCCAGCATGGTGATGTTCTGGAAGGAGACGAGGAGCGTGTAGACGAAGGGGAACAGGCCCACGAGCAGGATCACGAAGGTGGCCGGGGCCACCAGGAGATAGCGGAAATACCGCTCCGACCAGGGGGCACGTGCCGCATCCCCGCGCATCCCCGCCGCCTCGACCGCCGCGGCCATCCCGCCTCCCCGTCCCTTCGCCCCGAGCCTAGGGCGCGCCGCAGCGGACCCCGGGCCGGCCGCTCGGCCGGCCCGCTCCGCGCCGCCATCTTGACAATGATCCTACATCCGGCATATCATCTCACACGGGTTCGGCGAGAGGAGCCGGCCGGACCTCGAGCGTCCGGCCGGCCCGTCCCTCAGAGCTTGGGATAGGCGTTGGGCTTGGCGGCCCATTCGGCATAGGCCGCTTTCTGCTTTTCGACGCCGATCTGCTGGGTGATCCGGTCCCACTGCGCGGCGACGTCGTCGAGGATCTTCTGCGGGTTCTCCCCGGCCCACAGCCGCGAGATCCCCTGCCGCAGAGCCTCCTCGTACTTGTCGGTCTGGATCAGCGAGAGATCCAAGAGGCCGTTGACCGCACCCGCTTGCAGGGCCGCCAGATATTCCGGCGCCTCGGGCCAGCGCTTCTTGTACTCCTCGGAAGCGAAGTGGCTCTCGCGGAAGGGATCCCGGAGCGCATAGGGGAGCTGGACCCGCTGGAGCGAGATCTCCTTCGAATTGAGCCACTGGATGAAGAGGTAGGCCGCCTCTTTCTTCTTCGAGGAAGCGGAGACGCACAAGGAGAAGCCGGCCGCGAGCTGCGGGTGGCCGCCCGGTGGCATGGCGTAGCCGACCTTGCCGGCGATCTGCGACTTCGGGACCCAGGCCAGAGCCTTCTCCTCGGTGCCGTAGCCCGCGGCCCAGCGGCCGTAGGGCGGCCAGGAGATGGTGATCGCCGTGTCGCCCTTGAGGAAGGCCGCGAGGTTCTCGACGAAGCCCCAGGAGACCATGCCCGGCGGGCCGAGCTCGTTCTCGCGGAGCCAGCCCTGGAAAGTCTCGAGCCCGGCCGGGCCGTTGATCTGCGCCTTCATGGTCACGGGGTCGAAGAACCGGCCGCCGTTGTTGCGGAACCGCTCCTGGAACATGAACTGCATGTAGGGCGGCTCGCGGAAGAAGGCGCACCCGTAGGGCTTCTTGCCCGTGGTCTCGTTGATCGCGGCGGCGACGTCGGCGAGCTCTTCCCAGGTCTTGGGCGGCACCGGCATGTCCTTGCCGGTCTTGGCCTTGTACGTGGCCTGCACCTTGGGGTCGCCGAGCACGTCCTTCCGGTAATACATCACGAAGACGTCGCCGTCGTCCGGGAAGCCGTAGATCTTGCCGCCCACCGTCATCTGGTTGTCGCGGTAGACCGGCGCGATCTCCTTCAGTTCCTCGCGGTAGCCGTACTTGTCGACGTACGGGTCGAGCGGCTCGAGGGCGCCCGCGCGCACGAGATCGGCCATCCAGGCCGGGATCACGTTCAAAGCGTCGTAGGCGCCGGTGCCGGCCCGGTGTTCCTGGAGGATCTTGGTGAACATCTCGGCGGTCGGCACCTCGATCACCTTGACCTTGATGCCGGTCTGCTTCTCCCAGAGCGGGCCCGAGAAGTTCAACGGATCGAGCGATTGCAGCCCCGCCTCCCAGACGATCGTGATCTCCTGGGGGCCGAGCTTCTTGGCCGCCTCGACCGCGGTCGCCGCGGCCGATCCCGCCCGGGCCGGCCGCCCGGTCGCGGTGAGCACGCCCGCCGCGGCAGCCGCGGCCAGGACCTCGCGCCTGCGCATCCTCATCCTTCATCCTCCCTGACGGCCGGGTCGACTTCCGGCTCACCCGGGCTTCTAGCGCGGCCCGGAGCGGCGGGTAAGGCGCGATCGCGCAAGACCGGGACGCCCGCGGGCGCGGCCGTCGCGGGACCGAGCGAGCGCTCAGGCCGCCCCCGAGCGCGTCCCTTCGATCCGCCCGGCGAGGGCCGCGAGGAGCGGGAGGGCGGCGCGCAGCACGGGTTCCAGGGCGGGCCTGGGCGAGCCGGGCACGACCCAGGCGATCCGACCGGGCTCGACCTCGAGGAAGCCCATGGCCGCGGCATCCGCGAGTTTGTCGGCGACACCGGCGCCGCGCGAACCCACCGAGCGCTGCCGCAGCTCCAGGAGACCCCGGCGCAGCTCCGCATCGAGCAGGCCGGCGGCCCGGGGATCCGCCGCAGCGACCCGGAAGGCGGAATCGAACGCCGGATCCCCGGTCGCCACCTCCTCGCTCGGCCCGAACCAGGCGTCGAGGACGGCACCCCGAAGGCGCGGCTCGACCCGGATCTCCGGCCCCGCAGCGCCGGCCGCGAGCGGCAGGACCAGCACCGTGAAGATCGAGGGGCTCCGACCGACGTGGCGAGACGAGCGCCAGCTCCGCATCCAGAGCTCCACCGGGCGGCCCGCGATCGCCCCGGTCGCGATCAGCTCCTGCCGCTCCCGGCCCCGCTCGGCGCGGGTCTCGACCCGGCCGGAAGGCCGGAGTTCGAGGCCCAGGCTCCGTGCGAGTTCCTCGCGATCGCTCGCCACCTTGCGGGCGAGCCAGCGCCAGCCGAGGAGGATGCCGACCGTGCCGACGACGAAGGCGAGGATCTCCAAGGCAGGTCCCTCGGAAAGGGCGCATCCCTCGCCTATCATCTCGCGCGAGGCGGCGCGAGGCCGAGGGGGGACGGGGCGGGCCCTCGAGCCGACCTGGCGGGGCTCGGGAACGGAGGAAGGATGACCGGCTTTTCGCTCGACGCCTTGATCTTGGACGTCGACGGCACGCTCGCCGAGACCGAGGAGCTGCACCGGCTCTGCTTCAACCGCGCCTTCGCCGAGGCCGGGCTTCCCTGGTCCTGGTCGGTCGCGGACTATCGCCGGCTGCTCGCCACGACCGGCGGGCGGGAGCGGATCGTCCGCTTCGTGGGCGAAGTCGAGCCCGAACGGGCGGCCGCGCTCGCGGGCCACGAGGACCCGTTCGTGCGCCGCCTCCACGCCCGCAAGACCGAGCTCTACGCCGAAGGGGTCCGGCGCGGCGAAGTCGCGCTGTGCCCGGGCATCGCCGAGCTCGTCCGCCGTGCCCGGGAGCTCGGCATCGCGCTCGCGATCGCCACCACGACGAGCCGGGCCAATGTCGAGGCCCTTCTCGACGCCCATCCCGAAGCCCTGCCGCGGGCCTGGTTCGCGACGCTCGTCTGCGGCGAGGATACGGGGCGCAAGAAGCCCGACCCCGAGGTCTACCGGCTCGCCCTCGAGCGGCTCGGCGTGCGGCCCGATCGGGCGCTCGCGGTCGAGGATTCGACGAACGGCGTGCTCGCCGCGAAGGGGGCCGGGGTGCCGGTCGTGGCGATCCCGAGCCTTTACACCGCGGGCGACGACTTTTCCGCCGCCGATCGCGTGCTCGAAAGCGCCGCCGAACTCGTGCCCCTGCTCGGGCGGTGAGCTCGTCTCCCCCTCCGTTTCCTCCGCATCGGTACCCCTGTGCTCCTGGACAGGTCCGCGCTGCATGTCACTGCATTCCGACTCTTTGTACTTTCGCGCTATTTCGCGATGTTTTTAGGACCACAGTCGCGCCTTTCTTCTTCCCGGAGCACATGGGACAGATCCGGCTGTGCACCGACTGCCTCAAGTCTCTTGCTCGCTGATCCTCGTGCCGAGGCACTATCGATACACCAAATGCCGATGGCCGCAGGGAATCCTTACCACCCGCTGTTATCTTTGCCCTTGATTTGTTCGCCACACGTTGTCTCCTTAAAATCGGCTTCCTCCGTACCAGCTACGTAAACGTCTTTGGGAGGCTCCACCGAATCCGCCACTCACCGGACACCGGTCTTCGACCGATGTGGTCCGATGCCGTGTTCCGAGCTCATCGTCCCTGATTAGGGCGCACCACCGATTCTGCGGCTACTGCTCCTAGGGTCCGATGCCGTCTTTTTTGACTTTGATCACGACCGAACAATACGTGAATGGGTCGTCAGGTACCGTATGCGCAGTGTACTTCGCCTGTCGTGAACAGAACCTCCACGATGCCGATGATTTCTATCATTTAGACACCAACCTCTCCGGCACACCTTCAAACCTCGCCGGACGACCCCGGCGCATTTCAAACGAAATTTCTAGGGATAGTCGTCCTACCCCCCTCCCCTGTTGACAGCGATCGCAGCGTTCGCCAAATAATTTTTGGTCTCGGGTGCACTCATGAGGGTTACTAAATGGTACGCAGGCGGCTTCGGAATGTAAGAAGGGAGGAGTACTGATCGGCGCTTCTTTATGAACTTGAGGTTCGCAGCGAGCTTCAATCTCTCAAGGAGCACGCCGAGAACTTTTGACTTCGATTCAATAGGGGTACCAGCGTACACAAACTCCTTAAGGAACTAGATGCGCTTATTTCACAGTACGATCGCTTGAAAACGATGCCCCCGAAAGAGTGTTGCGATAAATCCGATACGAGTCGGCACCCTTATTTTCTGACATTGTACCTTGGACGCAATGACATGCTTAGCTGTCGACAGGATATTGACGATATTGTTGAGCGCGATCGTCCGGCTGTCGAAAAGGCTTTTGATGACTGGTGCCGGAGAGGCTATGGTTACGATGGCGAGCTGAGGAGCAAAATCACACCGTTGTTGAAGGTATATCAATTGGGCGATGCTATCAGAGCCTCATTCATTGTGCTTGCGGAGCGGTTACGGTCAAAGTGCGGTATTGCCGACGTAGACGGGGAAGATCTCGTTAACCGGATCTTCGGTAAGACATCCCATGCTGCAACGGATATGAGCACTTCTTGCCGCCAGCATTACCGAAATCTGCTGTCAGGTCTCTACGCCCTCTACCGAAACCGCACGCTCACGGCCTGCACCAAGTCAGTCTTGCAGAAGCCGATGCGATTATATCGATGATCAACCATCTTCTCAAGGAGATCGACCGCTTCTGATATGGCGCCTTTTTTGGTATCCGCACCTGCGAAAGAGCGTCCTCGGAGCCCTCCTTTTGGCTGCGGCCGCGGGTCGTCTCTCCCCGTCGATGCTCGGCCGAGCGCTCGAGAGCTCGGTCAAAACGTCGACCATGATCCTCGTCATCGTGATCGCCGCCGCGATCCTCAATTTCGTGCTCTCGGCGATCGGCCTCACCCGCCAGCTCACCGATAGCATCACCCGGCTCGGGTTGTCGCCGTGGGCGATGTTCTTCGCGATGGTCCTCTTCTATCTCGTACTCGGCTGCTTCATGGAAACATTGTCCATGATGATCACGACGGTGCCGGTCGTGGTCCCGGTGATGACGGCCCTCGGCTTCGACCCGGTCTGGCTCGGCGTCGTCATCATCGTCCTCGTGGAAGCGGCGCTGATCACCCCGCCCGTGGGCCTCAACCTGTTCGTCGTCCAGTCCTTGCGACCCGACGGTCGGATCGAGGACGTGATACGCGGTGTCCTCCCCTTCCTTTCGGCCATGCTCGCCCTGATCGGCCTCTTGGCCCTGGTCCCCGACCTCGCCTTGTGGTTGCCACGGCAGGTGATGGGGTGATCGTCGCTCACAGCGCCAGCACGAGCCGGGGACCCAGGGCGCGGGAGCAGCAGGCCATCATCTTGCGGTTCTGGGCGCGTTCGGCGCGCGAGAGGACGGCGTCGCGGTGGTCGACCTCGCCCTCGAGCACCGCGACCTCGCAGGTGCCGCACAAGCCCTCCTCGCAGTCGCTCGAAAGGTCCACATTGGCCGCGCGCAGGACCTCGAGGAGCGTGCGGTCGGGTGGCACGGTGAGGGTGAGCCCGGAATGGGCGAGCTCGACCTCGAAGGCGCGCTCCTTGTTGGGATCGAGCCGGCTCGTGGTCGAAGCGAACCGCTCGGTCGTGAGCACGCCCTCGGGCCGCCCCTGGACCAGCCGCTCGAGTTCCTCGAGCATGCGCGTCGGGCCGCAGGCCCAGATCCGGGTCTCGACCGGTGTGTTGGCCAGCAGCGCCTCGAGGTCGAGGCGCGTACCCTCTTCGCTCACCGCGAGCTCGAGCCGGTCGCCGTGCAGCGCCGCGAGCTCCTGCACGAAGGCCATCCGGCTGCGGCGGCGGCCGCAATAGACGAGCCGGTAGTCCCGCCCGAGCGCGCGGGCCCGGGCCGCCATCGGCAGAACGGGCGTGATGCCGATCCCGCCCGCGAGGAAGAGGATCGGCCCCGAAAAGCTCTCGTCGAAGGGGAAGCGGTTGCGCGGGCCCCGCACGCGCAGGATCGTCCCCGGCCGGACCACCTCGTGGATCCAAGCCGAGCCGCCGCGGCCCTCGGGCTCGCGCAGGACCGCGATCCGCCAAACGGTGCGGTCTTCGGGGTCGGAGCAGAGCGAATAGGCGCGTGCCCGGTCGGGATCGCCGCATTCGACCTCGATGTGCGCCCCCGGAGTCCAGCGCGGCAGGGCCGAGCCGTCGGGAGCGGCGAGCTCGAGCGCGACCACGTCCTCGGCGAGCCGCTCGACCGAGCGGACCACGAGACGGCGCACCCGATCGCGCGCCAGCGGCGCACCGATCCGGGCGGGGTGTGAACGGGAGCGCAGGCTCGGATCGCGCCGCTCCGGGTTCTCGGCCGGATCCCATTCGACCCACAAGTGCTGCGGGCCGCGGAAGGACAAATTCGCGACGTACTCGAAGGTCTGTTCGGCCAATCGCAGGTGCGGCAGGCGGCGGGTGAGCTCCTCGAGCATGATCTGGATCTCCATTCGACCCAAATTCTTGCCGAGGCATTGATGAGCGCCGAAGCCGAAGGTCAGATGGTCCTGGGCGTTCTCGCGCCGGATGTCGAGCTCCTCGGGCTCGGGGAAATGCGCCGGGTCGCGATTGGCCGCGGCCACGACCATCAAGATGTTGGCACCGGCCGGAAGTGCCACGCCATCGAGCTCGACCGGCCGGGTGGTGCGCCGTCGCCAAGACGCGATCGAGCCCTGCAGCCGCAGGCACTCCTCGACGGCGGGTGAGATCAGCGCCGGATCTTCGTGGAGCTCGCGCCACGCCCCGGGGCGGGAGAGCAAGGCGCGCACCGCATTGGCCGCGGCGAACGCCGTCGTCTCGTGCGCCGCCACGATGATCGCCATCATCATCGAATGGAGGTAGGAATCGGTGACGATCTCCGGGTGGAGCTTCTGCTGGCGGATCGAGTAGCGCATCCAACCCGGGCCGTCCGGGGTCTTGCGCATCTTGTCGAGGATCTCGCCAGAGAATTGCCAGAACTGTCCGACGGTCTCGGCGATCGCGAGGCGCTCTTCGGGGGTCGGCCGGCCGAAGGCGTTGACCGTATGGGCGATCGAGAAGCGCTTCATGCGCTTCTGGTCCTCTTCGTCGATGCCGAGGAAATGGAGCGCCACGGTGAACGGCACGGGCCACAAGAGCCGCTCGACGAGGTCGACCCGGCCCGAATCGACGAAGGAGTCGACCGCTTCCCGCACGAGCCGGCGCACGAGCGGCTCGTGGGCCGCGAGATGCTCGGGGGTGAAGGGCGCCATGAGCACGCGCCTTCGCTGCATGTGCTGCGGCTCGTCCTCGTTCACGAGCGTGCGCGCCATGGCGTAGCCGTAGCGCTCGAGGATCGCGCGGGCCTCGGGCGTGTGCGGTTGGACCGGCTCCAGCACGTTGGCCGGGCTGAAGGTCCAGGGATCGCGGAAGATCGCCTTGATCGTGTCGTAGCGCGTGACGACCCAATAGCCGAGTGCGGGGGCGAAGAAGATCGGCCGCTCGCCCGCCACGTTCCGCACGAAGCCCGCCGGATCCTCCATGTATGCGGGCGTGAACGGATCGAACGGGCAAACGAGCGCGGGGTCCTCCCTGCCGCCCGCGACGGGGCAGCGGGGCTCGGCCGTGAGGGTCTCTCGGGCCATGCTCGTGGGGCCTCCCGATCGGTACGGCCGCCATCCGGGCCCGCGCGGAGGCGGGCGGACTCTTGCCGGCGGCCGCGGGCGACGATAGTTGCGCAGCGCGCAATCGCAATACGCCATGCGTAACGAAGCCGGGGCTGGGAGGCGGTGATCGAGGCCGAGCCGGACCGCGAGGGCGGGGACCGGGGTGGCGTCAAGGCCGCCACGACCGCCGCCGCCGTGCTCAAAGGCCTCGCGGCCCTGGGTGGTCGGGCGAGCCTCGCCGCCCTCGCCCTTCACCTCCGCGCCCATCCCTCGAAGCTGCACCGTTACCTCAAGAGCCTGGCGGCCGAAGGCTTGGTGGCGCGGGACCCGCTCTCACAGGCCTATCTGTTGGGCCCCGAGGCGATCCTCGTGGGCCTCGCGGCGATGCGGCAGAGCGATCCGATCCGCGCCGCGGAACCCGCCCTCCAGCGCCTGCGCGAGGTGCTCGGCGCCACCGCCTTCCTCGCCGTGCCCGGCAATCGCGGGCCGACCGTGGTCCGCCTCGAAGAGCCGGACGACCCGGTCGTGGTGAACATCCGCCCGGGCTTCGTGCTCTCGATCCTCTGGTCGGCCACCGGCCGGGCGCTGTTGGCCGCGAGTGCCGATGCCCGGCTGCACGCCCAGGCGCGCGAGGAGCTCGCCGCCGCCCCGGCGCGGCGCCGGGCGCTCCTGGCCGAAGCCGAGCCGATCGCCGCGATCGTCCGCGAGGTCCGCGCGGCGGGCGGGATCGCGACGGTGCGCGATCTCTATCTCGACGGGGTGAGTGCAGCGGCCGCCCCGATCTTCGACTTCACCGGGGCCGTGCGGGCGATCCTGACCGTGCTCGGGCCCACGGGGCGCTTCCCGATCGACCCCGAAGGCCCCGTCGTGACGGAGCTGCGGCGCGAGGCCGAAGCGGTGAGCCGCGGCCTCGGCTGGCGGCCGGTGGAGGCCGCTCACGCGCGCCCGGAAGCCCCTCGCCCGCCGCCTCGCGGCATCGCCGCCCTTCCGCTAGGGTCGCCCCGCGAGGGGAGGCCCGCTGCCCGCGAAACCGAAGGAGAACCGAGATGATCCCGAGTTCGCGTCTCACCCGCCGTCGTGCCACCGCGGCTGCGCTCGCCGGCGCGGGCGCGCTCGCCGCACCCGCGATCCTGCGCGCCCAAGCGCCGATCGAGCTCAAGGTCTCGCACTATCTGCCGCCCGTGCACCGGCTGCACACCGACGTGCTCGAGCCCTGGGGCAAGGACCTCGAGCAGCGCACCGGCGGGCGGGTCAAGGTGCTCCTCCACGCCGGCAACACCGCCTTCGGCAACATCAACAACCAGCTCGACCAGGTGCTCGCCGGGGTCATGGACGTGGCCCTCGGCCTGCACGGCATCCCGCGCGGCCGGTTCCCGCGCACCGGCATCATCGACATGCCGTTCCTCACGACGAGTGCGGAGCAGGCGAGCCGGATCCTCTGGACGCTCTACCCCGAGCTCTTGAAGGACGAATACCGGGGCGTGAAGGTGCTCTCGCTTTTCGCCCACAATCCGGGGGTGATCCACACCCGCGCGCAGAAGGTCGAGAAGATGGAGGACCTCAAGGGCCTGCGCATCCGCGCGCCCTCGCCCGTCGTCTCGAACATGCTGAGCTTTTTGGGTGCCACGCCGGTCGGCCTGCCGCCCGGGCAGATCTACGAGGCATTGATGGCCGGCACGCTCGACGGCTACGTGCTGCCCTGGGACCCGGTCCACTCCTTCAAGCTCGCCGAGGTCACCAAGTTCCACCTCGACATCGCCGCCTACACGGTCTCGTTCTACATCGTCATGAACGAGCGGCGTTACCAAGGCCTGCCCGAGGAGGTGCGGGCCGCGGTCGATGCGCTTTCGGGCGAAGCCTTGCTGCCGCGGATCGTGGCCGCCTGGAACCGGGCCGATGCCGACGGCAAGGCGGCGGCCCAGGCGCGCGGCAACACGATCACGGTCGCGAGCGCGGAGGAGCGGGTACGCTGGCGCCAGGCGCTCGAGCCCATGATCCAAGAGGAGCTCGGCCGGCTCGAGCGGGAGGGGGTGACGAACGCCCGGGCGATCTACGCCCGCATGCGAGAGCTCGCCCAAGCCTGAGCACTCCGGAATGACCGCGGGCGAGGCGGGCGCTGCGCTAGCGGCGCGCCGGGCGCGCATCCTGCGCCCGTTCCTTTCGCTGTGCGAGGCGAGTGCGCTTTCGGGCGCGCTCGCCCTCTTCTTCGGCATGGCGGTGGTGCTGGCGGACGTGCTCACCCGGCGGATCGTCGCCTGGCCGATCGTGGGCGTGAACGATCTCGTCCAGCTCGCCGTCGTCGCCTCGGCCTGCCTCGCTTTGCCCCTGGCCTTCGCCCGCGGCGGCCACGTCGCCGTCGCGTTCCTGACGGACCGCCTGCCGCCAGCCTTCCGATCGTGGCTCCTCTTCGCCGTGGCGCTCGCCGAAGCGGCGCTCCTCCTCCTTCTCCTCGTCCACGGCTGGCGCCAGTTCGAGAGCCGGCTCGCCATGGGCGACGTCTCCTCGACCCTGGGGCTGCCCGTGGCGCTCTATTGGGCGCCCTACCTCTTCGGGATCGGCCTTTCGCTGCCGGCCGCCCTCCTCCCGCTCCTGCAGGCCGGCCCCGGCGCGGACACGAACGCGGAGCCCGGGCGGTGACCGAGGCCGCAGCGGGCTTCGCCGCTGTCCTCCTCTTGATCGCGCTGCGCGTCCCGGTCGCGGTCGCGATGGGGCTCGTGGGCGCGGCCGGGCTCTGGTGGGTCTGGGGCCCGGCGAGCCTCGCCTTCGTGCTCGGCAAGGCGCCGTTCGATGCGATCGCCACCCCGAGCCTCGCGGTGGTCCCCCTCTTCGTGATGATGGGCGTGTTCGCCGGTCGCGGCGGGCTCTCGCGCGCGCTCTACGAGGCGGCGCGCGCCTTTTTGGGCCATCGCCGGGGCGGCCTCGCCCTCGCCACGGTGGGCGCTTCGGCGCTCTTCGGGGCGATCTGCGGCTCGAGCCTCGCGACCGCCGCCACGATCGGCAAGGTGGCGATGCCCGAGATGCGCCGGGCGGGCTATCCCGACCGGCTCGCCGCCGCCTCGGTCGCAGCCGGCGGCACGCTCGGCGTCATGATCCCGCCCTCGGTCCTGTTCGTCGTCTACGGGCTCATGACCGAGCAGTCGATCGGCAAGCTGTTCGCGGCCGGGCTCTTGCCGGGCCTTCTGGGCATGCTCCTCTACATGGGCGCGGTGCGGCTTTCGACCCGGGCCCAGCCGGCCGGCGCGGTGGCACCGCGGCTCCCCTGGCGGGCGCGGCTCGCCACCCTCGCCCGGATCTGGCAAACGGTCCTCCTTCTCCTGCTCGTCCTGGGCGGCATGTACGCCGGCCTGTTCACGCCCTCGGAGGCGGCGGCGGTCGGCGCCGCGGGCGCCCTCCTGCTCACCTGGCTCAACGGGCAATTGAGCCTTCCGGTGCTGCGCGACGGGCTGCTCGAGACGGTGCTCACGACCGCCATGATCTTCGCGATCCTGATCGGGGCGTCGATCTTCAACGCCTTCGTGGATGCGACCGGGCTCGCGCGGGTGGTGATCGACCGGGTGGCGGCCCTCGGGGCCGATCCCCTGCTGATCCTTTTGGCGCTCGCCCTTCTCTATCTGATCCTCGGCTGCCTCATGGACAGCCTGTCCATGATCCTGTTGACCATCGGCGCGGTCTTCCCGGTGATCAAGGGGCTCGGGATCGACCCGATCTGGTTCGGGGTGTTCCTCGTCACGCTCGCCGAGATCGGTCTCATCACCCCGCCCGTCGGCATGAACCTGTTCGTCCTGCAATCGACCGTGCCGGGGCTCGACCTCGGGACGGTGAGCCGGGGCATCCTGCCCTTCGTCCTCGCCGACGGGGTGCGCCTCGCGCTCCTCCTGGCCGTGCCGGGGCTCGCCACCTGGCTGCCGGGCGTACTGTTCGGCTGAGCGGGGCCGCGCGACCGGCTCGTCCCCCGAGACCGCCCCTCACTGGCCCTGGCCGAGCGAGTAGCCGGGCTCACCGTCGAAGGTGAAGAGATGCTCGGTCTTGACGAAGTCGACGCCCATCTCCGTCAGCTTCTTCAACAGCTCGACGACCATCGCCTTGTTGAACTGCTTGCCCGGCAGCGCGAGGTAGCGGCAGCGCCAATGGTCGGTGCAGAAGGTCTCGGGCAGACCCTCGGGCCAGACCCGCACCCCGCGATTGGTGATCATGACGAGCGCGAACAGATCGCTCGCCGCCGCCTGCATGTCGCGGGCGAGTTCGTCGGCCGTCTTCGTCGCGTGGACGAACACGTCGATGCCGACAAGCTCCTTCTTGGCCGGCACGGTCGGCCGCGCCCGGGGCACGGCGAACGGCTTGCCCGCCGCCGCGTAGGCGACCGGACGGAGCGTGGTCGGCGTCCGGCCCAGCCGCTCGATCACCGCCTCGGCGAAGGCCCGGGTGCCGACCTTCCGCGTCGACACCCCTTCTTCGAAAATGTCGTAGGTGTGGATGCCGTCCTCGATGGTCGCGAGCCAGGCATTGTGCACGCGCTGGGCGACCTCGGGCTGACCGATGTGGATCAGCATCATGACGCCCGCGAGCAGCAAGCCCGAGGGATTGGCCACGTCCTGGCCGGCGCGACGCGGCGCGCTGCCGTGGATCGCCTCGAACATCGCGCAATGCTCGCCGATGTTCGCCGAAGGCGCGAGGCCGACCGAGCCCGCGATCTGCGCCGCCACGTCGCTCAGGATGTCGCCGTAGAGATTCGGCATCACGATCACGTCGAAGGCTTGCGGCGTGTCGGCGAGCTTGGCGGCGCCGATGTCGACGATCCAGTGCTCGTTCTCGATGTCCGGGTAATCGCGGGCGATCTCGTCGAAGACCTTGTGGAACAGGCCGTCGGTCAGCTTCATGATGTTGTCTTTGGTGAAGCAGGTGACCTTCCGACGGCCGTGCGCGCGGGCATATTCGAAGGCGTAGCGGACGATCTTCTCGCAGCCTGGGCGCGAGATCAGCTTGAGGCACTGATAGACCTCGTCGGTCTGGCGGTGCTCGATCCCGGCGTAAAGGTCCTCCTCGTTCTCGCGGACGATGACCACGTCCATGCCCGGATGCTTGGTCGCGACGAACGGGTGGTAGGCGACGCAGGGCCGCACGTTGGCGAACAGGCCCAGCATCTTCCGCACCGTGACGTTGAGGCTCTTGTAGCCGCCGCCTTGCGGCGTGGTGATCGGCGCCTTGTAGAAGACCTTGGTGCGCCTGAGGCTCTCCCATGCTTCGGGGCCGATCCCGGCGGTGTTGCCCGCGAGGTAGACCCGCTCGCCGATCTCGATCGGCTCGATGGCGATGTCCGCCCCCGCCTCGAGCAGGATCTTCAACGATGCGCGCATGATCTCCGGCCCGATCCCGTCGCCGAAGGCGACCGTGACCGGAACGCCACCGGGCTTGCGGGGCAGATCGGCGAGCTCCGCCGAGGCGGTCCGTGTGCTCATGCGCGCAACCTCCGAGAGGGTCGTCCCGCGGGCCTCGGGCCGACCGGTATCGCGAACGACGGCCGGAATGTGCCGGCCCGGGCCGGCCCGGACAAGGTGGCGACGTGGCCCATCCGATGGCGAGGCACGGCCACGGGCTGCGACGGTCGGGCCGGTTCGCGGGCGGTGGGAGCGACGGCTCCGCTGCGGACGGGCGGACGGCGGGAGCGACGGTGCGGCTTCGGCAGGGAAGTCGAGAGGGTGGCGCGCCCGAGAGGATTCGAACCCCTAACCCTCAGATCCGTAGTCTGATGCTCTATCCAGTTGAGCTACGGGCGCCCGGGCGGCCGACTTACCGGCTCACCACCGGGCTGACAAGTGGGATGTCACGGCCGGCGGTCAAGACGTCCCGGCCACGAGCCGCGCGAGCCGCTCGGCCATCTGCTCGGGGGTCGTGCCGTGGCCGAAGTGCGCGAGGTAGCGGCCGTCCGGCCCCATGAGGTAGGTGAAGGTCGAATGGTCGACGAGATAGTCCTCGCCGCGCTGCTGTTCGGACTTGCGGGCGTAGACCCGCCAGGCCTTCTTGACCGCCTCGATCTCCTCGACCGTGCCGGTGAGCCCGACGAGCCGGGGATGGAAGGCCGCCACGTAGTCCTTCAACACGGCCGGCGTGTCGCGCTCCGGGTCGACCGAGACGAAGATCGGCTGGATCTTCTGGGCGAGTTCGGGCGGCAGCCGGTCGAGGGCCTCGGCCATGGTGTGCAGCCCGAGGGGGCACATGTCCGGGCAGTAGGTGTAGCCGAAATAGACGAGCCGGTATTTGCCGGCGAGCTCCGCCTCGGAAAAACGCCGCCCCGTGTGGTGCACGAGGTCGAGCGGGCCACCGAGCTGGACCTCGCCCACCCCCGGCGCCCGCCCGGCGCTCCGATCGGAGCGCGCGACGAGGGCCGCGGCGATGGCCGCGCTCACCGCGGCCATGACCACCAGCACGAGGATCAGCACGCGCTGGCGCATCCGCTCCTGCTCCGAGACCCGGACCATGCCACCATCGGTAGAGATGGGGCACCGTCCGACACAAGCCGCGACGGGGTCGCACGGACAGGCTGTCGCAGCCGGCCCGCCCGATCCCTCACGGTCGCTCGCCGCGGGAAAGCCTGGCCTCGATCTCGGCCAGCGCCGGCAGGAGCTCGGCCACGCTGTCGATCACGAGGTGGGCGCCGGCACGCGCGAGGCGTTCGACCGCGCGGGCCCGCAGCCGCGCCTGCTCGGAGCCGGGGAGCGCGCGCCATTCCGCGAGCGGCAGACCGACCTCGTTGCCGCTCACGGCCACGGCCACGGTCCACATGCCGGCGGCGAGCCCCTCCTCGATCCCCGGCACCGTGTCGTCGACCTTGAGGCAGGCCGCCACGTCCGAGACGGCGAGCCGGGCGGCGTTCAACAGGCACATGGCCGGCCGCGGCCGCGCTTTCGGCACGTCCGAAGCGGCCACCGCGTCGTCGAGCTCGAGGCCCTGGCGGCGGGCCTCGGCCAAGCAGACCTCGAGCATGTCGCGCGAGTAGCCGGTGTTGGCGGCGAGTTTGACGCCCTTGGCGCGGAGCGCCCGGCAGGTCTCGAGGGCACCCGGGACGAGCTCGGCGTAGCGCGGCAGGCAAGCGAGCTGGGCCGGCACGAAGGCTGCGTAGATCCGATCGACGTCGGCCTCCGTGGGTGCCCGGCCGTGGGCGGCCGCGAACCTCCCGGCGATCGCCGGGGTGAACAGGAGCTCGCGGACGTGGGCGCGCTTCTCCGCACCCATGGGCCCGCGTGCCTCGGCGAGCGAGATCGCGACGCCTTCGGCAGCGAACACCTCGACGAACACCCCGGCCGGCGCGCAGGAGCCGAAGTCCACGAGCGTGCCGGCCACATCGAAGATCACGGCCTCGATCCGGCCGGTCCAGCGGCGCTGCCAGCGCCAGCTCATGCCGCGGCCTCCCGGGCGGCGGCCGGTGCCCCGCTCGCGACACCCATGGCGGCGAGGACTTCCGCGACCGCCGCGACCGCATCGCGCATGACCTCGGGACCGAGCCGACCGATGCAGCCCATGCGGAAGGAGGGTGCCCGGGTGAGCTTGCCCGGGTAGATGACGTAGCCACGGGCGCGCAGGAGCTCGTAGAAGGTCTCGAAGCGGAAGCGCGGATCGGCCGGCATTTTGAAGGTGAGGATGATCGGCGCCTGGACCGAAGGATCGAGCAAGGGCTCGAAGCCGAGCTCCCGCATGCCCGCGACCAGGATCCGGGCGTTCTCGGCGTAGCGCCGGCCGCGGCCCGCGACCCCGCCCTCGGCCTCGTGCTCGAGCAGCGCCTGGTGCAACGCAGCCAGGACGTGGGTCGGCGGGGTGAAGCGCCACTGGCCGGTGCGGCGATAGGCCTCGTGCTGGTCGACCAGATCGAGCGAGAGGGCGGGTGCGTTGCCGGCGGCGCCGGCGAGTGCCGCCTCGCGCACGAGCACGAAACCCACCCCCGGCACCCCTTCGAGACACTTGTTGGCCGAGGCGGCGAGGGCCTCGAAGCGGATCCGCCGGGCGTCGATCGGCAGGGCGCCGAAACTGCTCATCGCGTCGATCAACAGCGCCGCACCGTGCCGCGCCGTGACCTCGCCCACTTCTTCCAAAGGGTTGAGCACGCCCGAGGTGGTCTCGCAGTGGACCACCGCCACGTGCGTGACGGCCGGCGCGGCCGCAAGCCGCGCCTCGACCACCGCCGGTTCGACGGGACGGTCCTCCGGCCACTCGAGCGTCTCGACGGTGCGGCCGTGCCAGCGGGCGATCGTCGCCATGCGCCGGCCGTAGGCGCCGTTGACCAGGATCAACAGGCGGCCCTCGCGCGGGACCAGCGTCCCGAGCATGGCCTCGACGGCGAAGGTGCCGCTCCCTTGGATCGGCACGCAGACATGGCTGCCCTCACCGGCGACGAGGGCCACGAGGCGGCGGCGGATCTCGGCGTCGAGCTCGAGGAAGGCACGATCGCGCGAGCCGCGGTCGTGCAGCATCGCCGCCTTGACGGTGGCCGAGGTGGTGAGCGGTCCGGGGGTCAGGAGCCAAGGGTCGGGCGGGGCGGTGCTCACGGGATCTCGGCTCCGGGGCTGGGCGGGTTTCGCTCTCTAGCCGTTTGCTGCCACCGCTTGAAGCGCCGCCGGCCGCGGCCGGCCCTGCGCCGGGGCGAAGCGCAGTGTCACGACGAGGCCCGGCCGGTTGTCGGAAAGCTCGAGCCGGGCGCCGTGCAGCTTGGCGACCGCCGCCACGAGCGAAAGGCCGAGCCCGTTGCCCGGGGCCGAGCGGTCGGGGTCGAGCCGGACGAAGCGCTCGAGGGCCTTCTCGCGCAGATGCGGCGGGATGCCCGGGCCGTTGTCGGCGACCGAGAGGGCGGGCTCCGGGGCGGCGCGCACCCCTACGGTCACCGCGCCGCCCTCGGGGGTGTATTTGATGGCGTTGTCGACCAGGTTGGCGAGGGCTTGGGCGAGAAGCTGCGGGTCGCCCTCGACGGTCACCGGCATCGGCGCCTCGAGGGCGAGCGCGATGGCCTTCTCCTCGGCCAGGGGCTCGTAGAGCTCGACCACGTCGCGGGCGAGCTCGGCGAGGTCCACCGGGACACGCTCGCGACGCTCGGCGCCGGCCTCCGCCCGGGCGATCGAGAGGAGCGCGTTGAAGGTCGAGATCAAGGCGTCGGCATCCCGCATCGTGGCCTCGAGCAGCTGGCGCGCCTCGGCGCGGTCGATGTCCTTCATGAGCGCCACCTCGATGCGCGAGCGGATGCGGTTCAAGGGCGTGCGCAGGTCGTGGGCCACGTTGTCGGTCACCTCGCGCATCGAGGCGACGAGCTGCTCGATCCGCTCGAGCATGGCGTTCAAGTTCTGGGCGAGCTCGTCGAACTCGTCGCCACCACCCAAGAGCGCGATCCGGCGGCCGAGATGGCCGGCCATGATCGCCGCGGTCGTCCGGTTGACCTGCTCGAGCCGGCCGATGGTCCAGCGCGAGAGCGCGAAGCCGCCCAACAGGCCGAGCAGGAGCATGAGCCCGGTGCCCCCGGCGATGGCACTGCGCAGCAGCTGCTGGGTCTGGAGTTTGTCGCGGATGTCGCGGCCGACCAGGAGCTTGAGGCCGCTTTCGAGATCGACCGCGCGGGCCAGCACCTGCTGGGCGGCCCGATCGCCGCGGCGGCGGTCGACCAGGCGCAGGCGGTAGAGGTCGCCCGCCTGCGGCGGCTCGGCCGGCCAGGTGGCGATGTTGCCGGCCAGATAGCGGCCGGTCGAATCGACCAAGAGATAAAAGCTCGCCCGGTCGGGGTCGTGGGCGGAGCGCAGCTCGACGAGCTCGATCAAGCTCGAGACCCCACCGAGCGCATGGGCCTCGAGCAGGCCCTGGGCCTCGGCGTCGATCGTCTCGCGCGCCTGCTGCTCCATGTACTCGACGGCAGCGACGTAGACGAAGGTCAAAAGGGCCAGCGCCGAGGCGCCGAAGGCGAACCCGTAGGCGAGCGTCAGCCGGAAGACCGACGACCTAAGCAGCTTTGTCCGGCGCGCGGAGGCTGTAGCCGGCGCCGCGGACGGTCTGGATGAGGGGGTAGTCGAAGCCACGGTCGATCTTCTGCCGCAGGCGGCTGATGTGGACGTCGATCACGTTGGTCTGCGGGTCGAAGCGGTAGTCCCAGACCTTCTCGAGGAGCATGGTGCGGGTCATCACCTGGCCCGCGTGGCGCAGCAGCACCTCGAGGATCTTGAACTCGCGCGGCTGCAGCTCGATCTCGCGGCCGGCCCGCTCCACCCGCCGCGCCAACAGGTCCATGGTCAGGTCGGCGTAGCGCAGCACGGTCTCGCGGCCGTCGCCGGCCTCGCTGCTGCGGCGCCGCAAGAGCGCCTCGATGCGCGCCAACAGTTCGCTGAAAGCATAGGGCTTGACGAGATAGTCGTCACCCCCGGCCCGGAGCCCCTTCACCCGGTCGTCGACCTCGCCCAGGGCGGAGAGGAAGAGGACCGGCGTGCGGTTGCCCGTGGCCCGCAGCGTGCGGACGATCGACAGCCCGTCGAGACCCGGCAGCATCCGGTCGACGATCAAGACGTCGTGCGCCTCGGTCGCGGCCATCAAGAGGCCCTCCTTGCCGGTGTGCGCGACGTCGACGGTGTAGCCGCTTTCGCTCAGGCCCTTGGCCATGTAGGCGGCGGCGTCCTTGTCGTCCTCGATGATCAGGACACGCATGCTCGGTCGACCGCTGGCCGGTCGGGGATCGCTCGTCGTCTCCGACATGATGCCTGCACTCCGCTACCGGGTCCACGGGTCCGGCGGGGCGGGAGCGCCGCCCCGCCGGGACCGCGCTCAGGAGACCGCCAAGGGGATCGCGACGAAGCGCGGCTGACCGTCGCGCCAGAGCTGGACCAGAACGCTCTTGCGGCCGTCGGCGTGCGCCTTCTTGACCGCGTCCGCCACCTCGCGCGGCGAGCGGACCGGCTTGCCGGCCACGGCGGTGATCACGTCACCCTCCTGCACCCCCTTCTCGGCGGCCGGACCGTTCGGGTCGACCTCGCGGACGAGCACGCCCTGCACGCCGGGCTCGAGGCCGAGGCGCTCGCGCAGCTCGGGGGTCAAAGGCGCGAGCGACAGGCCGAGGCGCGGCTGGCCCTTGGCCGGCTCGACGGTCTCCGCGCGGGCGACCTGCGGCTCGCTCGGCTGGCGGCCCACCTCGACCGTGACCTTGCGCTCCTTGCCGTCGGCGAGCACGGTCAAGGTCGCCTTGCTGCCGGGCGGCACCGCGGCCACCGCGCGGGTCAGCGTGCGCAGCCGGTCGATCGGCTGACCGTTGAACTCGCGGATCACCCAGCCGGCCTCGATCCCGGCCTTCTCGGCCGGGCTGCCGGGCTCGACCTTGGCGACCAGCGCGCCCTTGGTGTCGGGCACGCCCAGGCTCTTGGCGAGGTCCTCGTCCAAGGGCTGGATCTGGACGCCGAGCCAGCCGCGCTCGACCGTGCCCTTCTCGATCAGCTGGGCCACCACCTGCTTCGCGAGGTTGGACGCGATCGCGAAGCCGATACCGATGTTGCCGCCCCCGGGCGAGACGATGATGCTGTTGACCCCCACCACCTCGCCGTCGAGGTTGAAGGTCGGGCCGCCCGAATTGCCGCGGTTGATCGGCGCGTCGATCTGGATGAACTCGTCGTACGGGCCCGCGCCCAGCTCGCGACCGGTCGCGGAGACGATGCCGGCGGTCACCGTGCCGCCCAGGCCGAACGGGTTGCCGACCGCGATCACCTTGTCGCCGACCCGCACCTTGCTCGAATCGCCGAATTCGACCCAGACCGGCTCGCCCTTGGGCTGAACCTTGAGCACCGCGAGGTCGGTCTTCTCGTCGACCCCCACGATCTCGGCCGGAAGGCGCGTGCCGTCCTGGAGCACGACCGTGACCTTGTCCGCACCGTTCACGACGTGGGCGTTGGTGACGATGTGACCCTTGCCGTCGACGAAGAAGCCGGAGCCCTCGCCGCGCGCCCGAAAACGCGGCGCGCGCTCGGGCATCGGCGGCAGCGGCTGGCCGAAGAAGCGCTCGAAGAAGCGGCGCAGGTCGGGGTCGGCGAAGGGCGCCGGGATCGCGGGGCCGGCGGTCTCGGTGCGCTCGACCTGGACGTTGACCACGGCCGGCAAGACCGCTTCCACGAGTTGGGCGTAGGACCGCTCGAGCTGGGCGCGGTCGATCTTGCCCCGGAGCTCCTGGGTGACCGAGCCGGGTGCCGCCCAGGCCGGGCCTGCGAGCGCCAAGGCGGAGACCAGACCCAGCGTCGCCGCGATCCGCAGCGGGCGACGCCGGCAGGCGGCGGACAAGGTATCCATCGAGCCGATTCTCCTCGATCGAACGGGCCGCGCGGGAGCGCGCGGTCGAGCCTACCGTCATAGATAGTTCATGAACCTGACCCGTGCTTGTCCCGGACGTGACATCTCGTTAGGGCTCGGGCGTCGCGGGTGCCGGATCGGACGGAGCGGGCGGGAATGCGGGTGGCGGCCTGGCAAGCACCGATCGGGCTCAGCCGAGGGGCGGACCGCTTCCTGGCCCTCGAGGGCGCGGCGCGGGCCGCGGCCGCAGCCGGGGCGTGGTTGCTCGTGGCGCCGGAATTCGCCCTCTCGGGCCCGCCCGGGCCCACCGAGCCGGGCTCGCCGTCGGACGGGCCCGAGGCCCGCGCTCTGGCCGAGATCGCCCGTTCGGCCGGGATCGCGATCGCCGCGGGCTACCTCGAGGCCTGCACGGGCCGGCTCTACAGTGCGGCCCTCTTGGTCGACCACGCCGGCAGAGCCCTCGCCAACTACCGCCGCAGCCACCTCCGTGCGGTCGAGCGGGAGCGGCTCGCGGGCGGTGCTTGGCTCAGCGTGATGCCGGTCGGCGATCGTCGGTGCGGCCTCGTGATCGGTTACGATCTGCGCTTTCCCGAGGTCGCCCGGGCGCTGGTGCTGGCCGGCGCCGACCTCCTCCTGTGCCTGGGCGGCCGGCCCGCCGAGCCCGAGGCGGCGCTCGGCGCACTCGCCGCGGCCCGAGCGATCGAGAACGGCGTGCCGCTCGTCCTTTCCGGCTGGGCCGAGCCGGGCGGCGGTACGGCGCGGATCCTGGGCTCGCGCGGCGAGCCGTTGGCGCTCGCCGGCGGCGCACCCGGGACGATCTCGGCCGACCTGCCGCCGCCGCTCACGGGCGAGGCGGGCTTGGCGGACCGCCGGCCGCGGCTCTATCGACAGCTCGTGGCGGAGGAACCCTGAGCGGCGGCGCGGGCGACGCGGGAGGAACGAGCGGTGAAGACGATCCTGGCGCATCTGGAGACGGGCCCCGGCCTCGAATCGGTGCTGCAGTGCGCGCTGCTGGCGGCACGCCGGTTCGATTCCTACATCGAGGGCCTCCATTTGCGGCCGGGCCAGCCCGACGTGATCGCCGCCGGGGCCGACGGGTTCGTGGCCGCCGCGCCCGATCTGGTGGCCGGCTTCGAGCGCGAGGCGCGCGAGCGGGCGGAGCGGGCGCGCGAGGCGTTCGAGCGGTTCATGGCCGAACGGGGCGTCCCGACCGCCGAGGGGGCGGCGGCCGGGCTTTCGGCACGGATGCGGATCGAGCAGGCGAGCCAAGTCGCCCTGGGCTCGCTCGGCCGGGTGTTCGACCTGATCGTCGTCGGCCGGCCGGTGCGCGATTCGGTCACACCCAGCATGGCGGCGCTCGAGGCGGCCCTGTTCGAGGCCGGCCGCCTCCTGCTCGTGGCGCCGCCCAAGGCCCCCGCGGGGCTCGGCGAGCACGTGGTGATCGCCTGGAACCAGTCGACCGAGACGGCCCGCACGGTCGCCTTCTCGATGCCGTTCCTGTTGCGCGCGAAGCGGGTCACGGTGCTCACCGTGACCGGCGCCACGGTGCCCGGGCCGAGCGGCGCGGAGCTCGCCGCCAATCTGCGCCGGCACGGCCTCGACTGCACGGCGATCGAGCGGGAGCCGGGCGGCCGCTCGCACGGCCAAGCGATGCTCGAGGAGGCGGCCGCCGAGGGCGGCGACCTGTTGGTCAAGGGTGCCTACACCCAGAGCCGGCTGCGGCAGATGATCTTCGGCGGGGCGACCAGCCACATCCTCGCCTCGGCCGAACTGCCGGTGCTGATGGCCCACTGATCCGCGCCCGGGCGATCCGGGAGTGCGACCGGCCGCACGCTTGACGGGCCGGGCGCCGCGTGGAGCATGCAGTCGAGCGCGCGGCGAGCACCGTGCGACCGGGGGGGGGAGGAAGCATGGCGGGTCGGTTGTTCGGGGCGCCGGGTGCGCTGCCGGCCGTCTTGTTCCTCGCGGGAGGGATCACCCTCGCGGTCGCGGGTGCCGCGGCCCAGCAGGCCCCGCCGGGCGGCCCGCCGCCTTCCACCGAGCAGCTCCGCCAGGCCATCGAAGAGATCAAGAAACGCCTCGCCCGGCCCGCGGAGACGCCGGGGAAGTCGCCGCTCGCCGCCGAACTCGAGACGGCCAACGCGCGGATCGCCGAACTCGGCGAGACGATCGCCCGGCTGCGCGCCGAGCGCGACGGACTGCGCGACGAGCTCGCCGCGGCGCGCGCCGAGGGCCAGCGGCTCGAGCAGGTGATGCGCGAGCTCGACGCGCGGGCCCAGGCGCTCGAGCAGCGGCTCGTCGAGCTCGACGAGGGCCGCGGGCGCGAGCTCGCCCGGCTCCAGGGCGAGGTGGCGGCGCGCGAGCGGGCACTCGCCGAGGTGCGCGAGGCGCTCGAGCGGGAGAGCCGACGGCGGGCGGAGCGGGAGAACGAACTCGCCGGGCTCGTGAACCGGCTGGGTGAGCTGCAGGGCGAGCTCGAGGCGAGCCGCGGCCGGGCTCGCGCCGAAGCCGAGGCGCAGGCCCGGCGGATCGAGGAGCTGACCGGTCGGCTCGCCGCGGCGGACGCCACGGCCGCCCGGCTCGAGGGCGAATTGGGCGAGCTCCGGGCGATCGCCGCGACCTCGGTCGGCGAGCTGCAGGGCCTCGGCGAGCAGCTGCTGCGCGTGCTGGCCGACAACCAGGCGCTCGTCCAGGCGCTCGAGCAGGCCCGGGTGGCCCGCGAGCTCGCGCTCGCCGAGGCGACCGCAGCCCGCCGCGACGCCGAACGCTACGCCGCCGAGCTCGCCGAGCTGCGCGGCCGTGTCGCTTCCCGAGAGCCGCCAACCGAGACCATCGCCCCGGCGGCAGCGCCGCCTGCCCGCCCCGAGGCGCGGGTCGACGGCCTGGTCGCCCCGGAGCCCACAGCCGAGCCGCTCTCGCGCGCCCAGCTGGCCGAGCTGCGCGCGGCCGAAGGGCCGGACGGCACGGTCGTCACGGTGATCGAGGGCACGGCCTTCCAGTTCGGCTCGGAGCAGCTCACGGAAGCGGCCAACGGGGCGCTCTTGCGGGTCGGCCGGCTGATCGAACTCGTCCGCCCGGAGCGGGTCCGCTTCGTGGGCCACACCGATTCGCAGGGCGACGAGGCGGCCAACCGGCGGCTCAGCCAGCGCCGGGCGCAGGCTGTGCGCGACTGGCTCGTGCGCAACCGCGGGCTCGATCCGGCGCGCACCCGGGTCGAGGGCCGCGGCCCCGACCAGCCGATCGCCGGCAACGACACGCCCGAGGGGCGGCGGGCCAATCGCCGGGTCGAGGTGATCCTCGAGCGGCGGGGGGTTGAAAGGTAAATATTCCGTTGCTAGGATCTTTGCCGTCAACCGGGGCCGCCCGCGCGGGCGCCCCCGACGGCGAGGAACCATGGCCAGAGGATGGAACGGCGACGCCGAGGTCGCCCTGCCCCCGGTGATCGTCCACGCGGTCCGCGATCACGGCGAGCGCGGCCTGCGCAGCCAGGAGGCGCGCGAGGAACGGCTGCGCTGGGCGGAAGCGCTCCTTCGCCTGCCGCTCGTCTGGCGCGAGACGCGCGGCGAAGGGATCCGTGTCGCGATCCTCGATACCGGGATCGACAGCGACCATCCCGACCTCGAAGGTGCCGTGGTCGCGGCGCGCGACTTCACGGGCGAGGGAATCGAGGACCGCAACGGCCACGGCACGCATTGCGCCGGGATCGTCGCGGCACGCGCCAACGGGGTGGGCTTCATCGGCGCTGCGCCCAAGTGCGAGCTCGTGGTCGCCAAGGTGCTCGACGGCGAGGGGCGCGGAAAACTCTCCCAGGTGGTCGCCGGGATCGACTGGGCGGTCGAGGTGGGCGCCGACATCCTCTCGCTCTCGCTCGCCGCCGAAGCCGACGATCGCGAGCTGCACCGCTCGGTCCACGCCGCCCTCGCAGCCGGGAAGATCGTGATCTGCGCGGCCGGCAATGCGGGTGCCCTCGGCACCAACACGATCGGCTATCCCGGCCGCTACGGCAGCGTGCTCACGGTGGCGGCGCACGACGCCATGGGCCATCCTTCGGGCTTCTCCTCGCGCGGGCCCGAGATCGACTTCATGGCGCCGGGCCAGCAGGTCTGGTCGACCTGGAAGGAGGGCGGGTGGGCGCAGCTCTCCGGGACCTCGATGGCCGCACCGTTCGTGGCCGGGCTCGCGGCCCTCGTGCTCGCCAAGCACCGCAAGGCCGGCCGGCACGCCTCGCCGATCCACGACAACCAGGACCTCAAGGAGCATCTGTTGCGGATGGCCGCGCATCCCGGCTGGCACGACCCGGCGCGCGGCCACGGGCCACTCCTGCCCTTCGCCTACTTCTTGGGCGACGCGCGCCCCCTCGGAGCGGTGCGGGCGACCGGCCGGCGCCGCGGCCGGTCCGCCCCCTCGCTCGAGAGGGGTGCAAATCGCCGCCGGGCGGGCTAGCTTCGCGGCGCCGCGCGGTCGGGCGCGGTCCCCAGGAAAACCGCGCCTTCGGAACCGCGATCGATGATCTCCGGCGAGCTCGCCTCCCAGCTCACCGCGCTCACCCAGGTCGTGCTCATCGACATCGTGCTCGCCGGCGACAATGCGGTGGTGATCGGCACCGCCGCGGCGGGCCTGCCCCCGACCAAGCAGCGCCAGGTGATCTTTTTGGGCGCCGGCTTGGCGCTCTTGATGCGGATCGCCTTCGCGCTGATCGCCACCCAGCTCCTGGCGATCATCGGCCTGTTGCTCGCGGGCGGGGTCCTGCTCCTCTGGGTCGCCTGGAAGATGTGGCGCGAGCTCCAGGCCCAGAAGGCCGCCGAGCGGCACGAGATCCCGCAGGTGGTGCCGGGTGCGCACGCCACGGCGCCGGGGCAGAAGACCTTCACCTCCGCGGTCGCCCAGGTCGCGATCGCCGACGTCTCGATGTCGCTCGACAATGTGCTGGCGGTCGCCGGGGCGGCGCGCGACCATCCCTACATCATGGCCTTCGGCCTCTTGCTGTCGATCGCGCTCATGGCGGTCGCAGCGGGGTACATCGCCCGACTGATCGACCGCCATCGCTGGATCGCCTATGTGGGCCTCGTGATCATCCTCTGGGTCGCTCTCAAGATGATCTGGGACGGTGGCCTCGAGGTCTGGGGCGCGGTCAACGGCGGCTGAGGGCGCGCGCTCAGCCCGATGCCCCGGCGGCGGTCTCCTCGGCCATCGCCCGGGCGCGCTTGACGAGCCGGACGAGCTCGACCCGGCAGCTCTCGGCATCGTGGACCGGCTTGTCGAACCAGAGCCGGGCCGTCTCGGCCTCGCGCCGGAGGTCGGCGCCCTCGGGATCGACGCCCGCGAGCTTCCACCCCCCGCCGGTGCGGCCCAACAGCCGCTCGGCGTAGAGCTGGACCGCATCCGCGTGGTCCTCGTTCATGTGCGCGACGATCTCGGGCTCGGCCTCGGCGAGCGGCCCGGCCGAGCTCGCATCGTAGAGGAAGCGGGCGGCCTCGAGCCAATGGATGCGGCCGAAACCGGCCACCAGATGCGCGCGCTCGACCTCGACCTTGAACAGGTGGAAGTCCTTGAAGCCGAGGTAGAGCTCGGCGTCGGGATGACGCGCCACGTAGCGGCGGGCGAGCCGCGCGTCGCCGTCCACGCAGACCGCCCGGCCCTGGACGCTCGCCCGGGCCCCCGTGAGCGGCACGGCGAGTCCCACGGTCCCGTCGAACAGCAGCGAGACGCGCGGGTCCCGGCGGATGTTGCGGGTGTGGTCGGCGAGATCGGAGATCAACAGGATCGGCCGGGCGTCGTGATCGACCGCCACCATGGCGAGCGACACGTAAGGCTCGCCCGTCTCGGCGAGCAGCGTGCCGAGGGCCGCCCGCGGCTGTTCGCGCAACAACCGACGGATGGTGAAGCCCGGATCTTCGTGCTGCTTTCCTTCCTCCATCACCGCCTCCGCTCGCCGACCCGCCCGTCTCGGGCGCGGGTTGTCGCCCGGGGGCCGTACGTCTATCCAGCCGCCGGCCCCGTACGGAGAGCAACGTGGTAGCGATCCCCTCCCCGGTCGAGCGCGGCGATCCGGCGCACGAGGTCGTCTGGGCGGCGCCGGTGCCGCCGTCGAACGAGCCCGTGCCGATCGCCGAGGGCATCCTCTGGCTGCGCTTGGCCCTGCCCTTCAAGCTCGACCACATCAACCTCTGGCTCCTGGACGACGGGGATTCGTGGACGCTCGTCGACACGGGCTACGCCGACGCGCGGACGACCGCGGTCTGGGACGGGCTGCTCGCGGGCGGGAAGCTCCTGGGCAAGCCCTTGGGGCGGATCCTCGCGACCCATTTCCACCCCGACCATCTGGGCCAAGCCGGGAGGCTCTGCCGCGCTTTCGGTCTGCCCTTGCTCATGACCCGCACGGAATGGCTCACCGGGCGGATGCTGCAGCTCGACACGAGCGAGGAGTTCGTCGCCGCCGGGCTCACCCAGGATCGCCGCGCCGGGCTTTCGGCCGAGCTGATCGAGCGGCGGCGCGACCGCGGCAACGCCTATCGGCCGGGGGTGAGCCCGGTGCCGGCCTCGATCGAGATCCTGGAAGCGGGCGACGAGCTCGAAGCTTCGGGCACACGCTGGCGGGTGCTGGTCGGCCGCGGCCATTCCCCCGAGATGGTCACACTCTATTCGGCCGAGCGCAGGATCCTCATCGGCGCCGACCAGCTTTTGCCGCGGATCACCCCGGTCGTGGGCCTTTGGCCCACCTCGCCCGAGCGCGACCCCCTGGGTGCCTTCGTCCGCAGCATCGCCCAGTACGAGGCGCTGCCCGAGGAGCTGCTCGTCTTGCCCTCGCACGAGCGGCCCTATCGTGGGCTCCGGCCGCGGCTCGCCCAGCTCCGCGCCCACCATCGCGCCCGCCTCGACGAGACCGCGGCGCTGTGCCGCCGGCCGACGACGGCGGCCGAGGTCATGGCCGGGCTCTTCACCAAGGAGCTCGACCTCCACCAAGTGGGCTTCGCGCTCGCCGAAACGCTCGCCCATCTCGTGGCGCTCGAGCGCGAGGGACGCGTGGTCCGCCGGACGCGCCCCGACGGGGTCGATTTCTGGGAGGCCCGCGGCGGTTGAGCCCGACGCCGCGGCGCGCGCGGCTCAGTCCTCGATCGCGATCGCGATCCGCCGGTTCTGCCGGCCCTTCTTCTCGATCTTGCCGATCCGCACCCGGCCGATCTCGCCCGTGCGCGCGACGTGCGTGCCGCCACAGGCCTGGAGATCGACGCCCGCGATCCGCACGAGGCGGACCCGGCCGGCGCCCCGCGGCGGCCGCACCGACAGGGTCTTCACGAGCTCGGGGCGAAGGTCGAGCTCGGCCTCCTCGACCCACAGGGCCTCGACCGGGCGGTCCTCGGCGATCCAGCGCGCGATCCGCGCCTCGATCGCCTCGCGCTCGGGGGGCTCCGGCAGGTCGAAGTCGAGCCGGCCCTCGAGCTCGCCGACCGCGCCGCCGGTGACCGGGGCCGCGACCGTCGCGCAGAGGAGATGGAGCGCCGTGTGCGCCCGCATCAGCCGATGCCGCCGCTCCCAGTCGATCCGCGCCTCGACCCGCGTGCCCGGCTCGGGCAGCGCCGCACCTTCGGCCGGCAGATGGAGGATGGCCTCACCCTCGCCTTTGCGGGTGTCGACGATCGGGATCGCGGTGCCGTCGACGAGGCCGAGGACGCCGCGATCGCCGGGCTGACCACCGCCCGTGGGGTAGAAGACGGTCCGGTCGAGGACGATCCCGGCCGGCCCGGCTTCGAGCACGCGGGCCTCGCAGGTCCGAAGGTAGGCATCCTCGCGGAACAGCGGTTCGGTCGACGGCAAGGGGACCTCCGGTGCGCGGCGGGATCGCCGTTGCGGCCCTCTCGGGGCTGGTCTAACCGAGGCGCCGCACGGGCGGGCACGAGCCGCGGGCGGGCATGGCCGAAACATCCGACACGATCGTCCGCTTCGCGGGCGTCGAGAAGACCTACGACGGGCAGAGCCTGGTCGTCAAAAGCCTCGATCTCGAGATCGCGCGGGGCGAGTTCCTGACGCTCCTCGGCCCTTCGGGGTCGGGCAAGACCACGACCTTGATGATGCTCGCGGGCTTCGAGCACCCGACCAAGGGGGAAATCTTCCTCGACGGCCGGCCGGTCAGCCGGCTGCCCCCCTGGAAGCGCGACATCGGCATGGTCTTCCAGAACTACGCGCTTTTCCCGCACATGACGGTGGCGGAGAACGTCGCCTTCCCCTTGGGCGTGCGGCGCCTTCCCAAGGCCGAGATCGACCGGCGGGTGGCGCGCGCGCTCGCCATGGTCCGCCTCGAGGGGTTCGAGAACCGCCGGCCGGCACAGCTCTCGGGCGGCCAACAGCAGCGGGTGGCCCTCGCCCGGGCGCTCGTCTTCGAGCCCAAGCTCGTGCTCATGGACGAGCCTTTGGGCGCGCTCGACAAGCAGCTGCGCGAGAGCATGCAGTACGAGCTCAAGCATCTGCACGAGCGGCTCGGCCTCACCTTCGTCTACGTCACCCACGACCAGGGCGAGGCCTTGACCATGTCCGACCGGGTGGCGGTGTTCAACGACGGCCGGATCCAGCAGCTCGCGAGCCCGGCCGAGCTCTACGAGCGGCCCAAGAACGCCTTCGTCGCCCGCTTCATCGGCGAGAACAACCGGCTCCTCGGCACGGTCGTGGAGCGCTTCGGCGAGCGCTGCCTCGTCGAAGTGGCCGGGGTCACGATCAAGGCGGTCGCCGGCAACATCGGCGGCGCGGGCTCGGCGACCACGCTCTCGCTACGGCCCGAGCGGGTCTCGATCAATTCGCCCAGCACCCAGGACAACGAGGTGCAGGGCGAGGTCCTGGAGACGATCTACCACGGCGACCATCTGCGCGTGCGCCTGGCCCTGCTCGGTCACGACGATTTCGTGGTCAAGCTCGCGAACCGCCAGGACCAGATGCGCCTCGCCCCCGGCCAGAAGGTCAAGGTCTCCTGGGCGGCGGCCGATTGCCGGGCCCTCGATGCGGAGTGAGGTGCCGTCCTGGCCGGCACCGGTCACCGGCCGACGCCGACGAGCCATCTTCGGCGGGAGCTTCCGGCTCGGAGGGGATCGGCTAGGATCGGCCGGGCTCGAGGGAGGCGGCGATGACGGCGAGGGACGCGCTCACCGAACGGCTCGCCCGGTGCTACACGGGTGTGCTCAACGACGTGATGCGGGCGATGGGGCTCAGGAATTTCGTGCTGCCGCCCGAGATCCGGCTGCACGATCGGAGCCGGCCGCTCGCGGGCCCCGTGCAAACCGTCTCGGGCCATGTCGACGAGGCGGCGGATCGGCACACCACGCTCCTCGAATGGACCGGGCTCCTGTCCAAAGCCGCCCCCGGCAAGGTACTGGTCTGCCAGCCGCACACGCACGCGATCGCCTTGATGGGCGAGCTTTCCGCCGAGACGCTCCAGCACAAGGGCGTGCTCGGCTACGTGGTCGACGGGGCGACGCGCGATCTCGCCTTCATCGAGAAGATCGGCTTCCCGATCGCCTTCCGGCACACCACGCCCAAGGACATCGTCGCGTTCTGGCGGGTCGACGGGGTGGACGTGCCGATCGTGATCGGCGAGGTGCGGATCCTGCCCGGGGATTATCTCTTGGCCGATGCCGACGGCATCGTCGTGATCCCGAAAGCGAAGGCGGAGGAGGTGGTGGCCGAGGCGGAACGAGCGATCGGCACCGAGAACCTGATCCGCAAGGCCATCCTCGCGGGCGAGGACCCGCAGCAGGCCTATTTGAAGTACGGCAAGTTCTGAGCGGGGGCGCGCCGATGGGCCGGATCGTCACGAGCGGGGTCGAGGCGGCGGTCGCGGCCGGGTCGACCGACCGGCGGCTCCTCTTGCTCGCCCCGGAGGACAATGTGCTCGTCGCCTGCTGCGATCTGCCGGCCGGGACCGAACTCTCGATCGACGGCGAGCCGGTCCGGCTCGAGCGCGAGGTGCCGACCGGGCACAAGCTCGCCCGCAGGCCGATCGCGGCCGGCGAGAAGGTGGTCAAGTACGGTGCGCCGATCGGCTCGGCCCGCGAGCCGATCGCCAAGGGTGCTTACGTTCACACCCACAATCTGCGCTCGGACTACATCCCGACCTGGGATCGGACCGGGGCGGAGATGCGCCGAGCGACCGGGCCGGGCGCAGCCCCTCCCCGCCAGTTCAGGAGTCGCGGGCCTCGATCGTGAGGCCCAAGGTCTTGGCGGCTTGGCCGGGCGTGGCGAGCACGCCCATGAACGCCGCCATGAAGGTCACGGGCTTGGGCGGCACCAAGCGGATCACGAGCACCCGCGGCTTGGCCAAGAACTTCTCGAGCTCGCCCGCCCGCTTCTGGTCCAGGAGCGAGCGCATCGGCTCGTCGCTGCGCAGGTCGCGGACGAGCTCTTTGGCGAGATCGGCCCGCTTCTTCCGCGACTGCTCGGCCATCTCTTGCAATTGCCGGTCGATCAGGCCCTTGTCCTCGAGGCGGAGCTCGGCGCGGCGGAGCACCGCATCGGTCGAGGCGGTCACGGGATCCACCGCCGGATCGGCGCCGAGCTTGCCTAGCACGCTCGTGCGCAGGCCGAGGAAGCCCGGCGCGTCGAGCTCGAGCGGGTCGAGGGCCGCCTCGAGCGAGGCCTCGTCGAACACCGAAGCCAGGCGGAAGCCGAGCTGGAGGCGGTCGATCCCGGCCATCGCCAGGCTGCCCCTCAGTTCCTCGTCGTCCATCACGGCGGGGTCGAGGAGGAGGCCCGTGAGCTCGAAGCGGGTCGCCTTCTTGCTGCCCTGTTGCTCGAGGGCGAGGGCGGCGCGCTCGATCCCGAAGCCCCGCAACCCGTTCTTGTCGAGCGCGAGGCCCGACAGCAAGGTCCGGCTGTCCCAAGGCAGCCGGGCGAGCTCGGCCGTGAGCTCTTGGAGCGCCTCGGACGTGCGCGGCGCCCGCTCGACACGCTCGGCGAAGTCCGGCGGTGCGATCGTGACGGCACTCTGCTCGAACCGCTCGAGGCGCAGCTGGACCCCGTCCTCGCCCCGGCCGCGCAGCCCCGCGAGCTCGATCGCCCCGAACCGCCGCTCGACGAGCCCGTTCCAGCGGAACCGGTCGAGCTCGGCCCCGGAACCGGCCGGCTCGCCCGCGACCAGCCCTTCCACGCGGATCGTGCCCACCTCGAGCCGGGCGAGCTCGGCGGCGAACTCGAGCCCGGCGAACGATCCGGCGAGCTCCTGCTCCTCGGTGCCCTCGGCCGCGTCGTCGGTCGCCGCCTCGTCCGACGCGCCGTCCTCGTCTTCCTCCGCGGCCTCGGCCGCTTCGCGGGCCATCGCCGCGAGCTCGCCCAGGAGCGTCCCGGCCCGAACGAGCCGCTCGAGCCGGATGCGGCTCCAGTCGATCCGCTCGATCTCGGCGAGCGCGAGATCGCCCCGCCCTTCCGCCCCCTCGATCTCGAGGCGCTCGAGGCGGAAAGTCTCGAGGCGGCCTTGGCCGAGCCGGTCGAGCTCGAGCCGGGCGAGGTCGAGCCGCTCCGCGCCGTCCCCGAACGAGAGATCGGCGAGCCTGAGCCCGTCGATCCGCAGCCGGTCGAGGAACCCGAGGAGCTCCATCGGATCCACGCCGAGCTGCTCCGAGGTCGCGGGATCGGCGGCCTGCAGGTCGAGCCGGTCGAGCGCGAGGGACCCGATCCCGAGCGCGCTGCCGAGGCCGTCCCGGGCCTCGAGTGTCTCGAGCGCGAGCCCTTCGAGGCGGCGCTCGGCCCAGCCCGCGATCGAAAGACGTGGCACCTGCAAGCTCGCGTCACCCTGGACGAGGTGCAGATCCTCGAGGGCGAGCGGACCGAGCCGAAGCTCGCCGAGCGCCTCCCAGGGCTGCGGTCGGGCGAGTGCTGCGGTCAGCGCGTCGATGTCGACCCGCTCTCCTTCGATCGCGGCGATCTGCACCGTCCCGCCATCGTCGGCGAGCTCGATCGTGACGTTCTCGGCGCGCACCGAACCGACCCGGCCGAGGCTGTCGACCCCCCCCGCCGCCTGGGCGAGCCGCAAGGTGCCGACCTCGAGCGCGCGGACCCGCGCCCCCGCCGGCAGGTCGAGCCGCACCCCTTCGACGTCGAGGGCGAGCCGCAGCGGCCGGGCATCGAGCCGCTGCCAGGCGAGCCGCGAGCCTTCCGGCAACTGCCGGCTCGTCTCTTCGAGAGCGAAGACGGCGCGCGCCTCCATCCAGGCCTCGACCGCGGCGTGGCCGGCGACGAGGCTCAAGGACAAAAGGACGCCACCCGACAGCCACCGCCGCATCGCCCGTCTCCGCCGATCGCGCCCCGACCGCACGAGCGTGCCACGAGCCGCGCCCTTTGTCCAACGCGGCGAGCGCGGTAGCGTCACGCTAGCCCGATGCGCGAGGGCTCGGCCCCCGGCAGAAACCCCTCCAAGAGCGCGAGGACGGCACCCGGCGCATCGGCATGCACCCAATGGCCGGCTTCGGTGACCGTCTCGAGGCGGAGCGCCGGGAACAGGCGACGGAACGCGGGCTCGTGGTCGGGTCGGACATAGTCCGAGCGGCCGCCGCGGATCGCGAGCACCGGCAGCCCGGCCGGGGCCGGCGGCAGGTCGGCGGGGAAGCCGGCGAGGGCCGGCAAGGCGGCGAGCAGGGCGCCGAGGTTCGGCAGCCAGGCGAGCCGCCCGTCGCGCGAGTCGAGGTTGCTCGTGAGGAAAGCACGGATGCGCGGATCGGGCACCACCTCGGCGAGCGCCGCCTCGACCTCGGCGCGACGGGCGAAGCGGGCCGGGTCGATCGCCAGCATGGCGCGCAGATAGGCTTCGAAGTCGGGCCGCGGCCCGTAGTCGACCGGAGCCACGTCGACCACGACGAGCCGGTCGACACGCTCGGGGGCGGTGCAGGCCAGCACCATGGCCGCCTTGCCGCCCATGCTGTGGCCGAGGAAGCAGGCGCGGGCGAGGCCGAGCCGGTCGAGCAGGGCCGCGAGATCGGCCGCCATCGCCGGATAGGTCATCTCCGGATGGTGCGGCGAGCGGCCGTGGTTGCGCAGATCGACCAGGAGGACGCGGCGGCGGGCGGCCAGGGGCTTGGCGAGGCTCGCCCAGTTCCGCCCCTGACCCAGAAGGCCGTGCAGGACGAGAAGGGGCGGGCCCGCGCCGAGCTCTTGGACGGCGAGCGCGACCGGCTCGGGGCCGCGGCTCACTCGGCGGCGCGCAGCCGCGGCGCCTGCTCGGCGGCCAGGAGCTCGCGCTCGCGGTCGACCATGTAGTCGCGCAGGAGCGGAACCGCCTTGCGGTCCTTGGCGATCTGCAGGTGGAAGATCATCAGGTCGGCGACGCGGAAGGACAGCTCGCTCGCGATCAAATAGAACTCCCACATCCGGCAGAACCGGTCGTCGTAGATCTGGCGGATGCGGGCCCGGTTGCGCTCGAATTTCTCGCGCCAGCAGCGCAGCGTCTCGGCGTAATGGAGGCGAAGGATCTCGCAGTCGGTGAGCCAGAGGCCCGAGCGCTCGAGGGCCGGCAGGACCTCGGAGAGGGCGGGAATGTAGCCGCCCGGGAAGATGTATTTGCGGATCCAGGGGTTGGGATAGCCGGGCCCGGCCATGTGACCCATCGAGTGGATCAAGACGACGCCGTCGGGGGCCAAGAGTTCTTGGATCTTGGCGAAGAGCTCACCGTAATGCGCCTTGCCCACGTGCTCCAGCATGCCGACCGAGACGATCCGGTCGAAGCGCCCCTGGGCCTCGCGATAGTCCTGGTAGAGGAAGCGGCAGCGATCGGCGAGACCCTCGCGGGCCGCCCGCTCGTTGGCGTACGCGACCTGCTCCTTCGAGAGCGTCACGCCGGTCACGTCGACCCCGAAGGTGCGCGCCAGATAGCGGCCGAGGGCTCCCCAGCCGCAGCCCATGTCGAGCACCTTCATCCCCGGCTCGAGCAGCAGCTTGGCCGCGATGTGGCGCTCCTTGGCGCGCTGCGCCTCCTCGATGTCGGCCTCGGGCCGGGGGAAGTAGGCGCAAGTGTATTCCCGCTCGCTGTCGAGGAACAGCTCGTAGAGCTCGCCCGAGAGATCGTAATGGTGGGCGATGTTGCGCTTGGCGCGCCAGATCGGGTTGCGGTCGTAGGCGGTGCGCAGCGCGTTCAAGCCGCGCTGGACGAGGCCGGCCCAGCCCCGCCCGTCGGCCTGGGCCAGGTTGCTCATGAGAAGCTCGAGCAGGTCGTAGAGCGTGCCCTCCTCGAGCGTGAGCCGCCCGTCCATCCAGGCCTCGCCCAGGGCGAGCTCGCCGTCGAGCAGGAGGCGCCATTCGATCGCCCGATCGTGCAAGCGGATGGTGGCCTTCGGGCCCGGCCGGGAACCCTGGAAGATCCGACGCTCTCCGGCGGCGTCGATCACGCCGAGCGTGCCGACCCGGATCACGCGGTCGAGCAGACCCGCGAGCAGCATGGCGTCCTCCGTCCCTCGCCACGGGGCCGCGCGCGGCTCGTCGCTTCGCACGAAAGCCGGCCCCGCACCGAAGTTTAGCTACGGAGCGGAGCGGAGCAAGCGGGCCCCGGCGTGGCCCACCGCTCGGGCGAAGCGGACCTCCTCCGGCACGCCGAGCAGGGCGAAGTCGAGCGGCTCGTCGGGGCGAACGACGACGAAGAGCGGTCGACGGGCGGTCGTCACCGGACCGGCCGAGGCGAGGTCCGCGCGCCCGTCGGCCGCCGGAGCACGGGCCCGCCCGCTGGCGGAGGACGCGCCCGCCGCGCACCCGGGTCCGCCCGCTCTTCCCGCTTCCGGGGCCCTCGGCTAGCTTCGCCCCGCACGAGACCGGCCCCGGGGCGAGCGGATGCCCATCACCCATCGGATCCTGGTCGTCGACGACGATGTCGAGTTCCGCCGCGAACTCGCCGAGCAGCTCGCCCTGCACGAGGGGTTCACGGTCGACCAGGCAGGCAGCGTGCGCGAGGCGCTCGAGGCGACGCGCGAGCCCGTGCACGATGCGATCGTCCTCGACGTGGGCCTACCCGACGGCGACGGCCGCGACCTCTGCCGGCTCTTGCGGCGCAACGGCATCAAATGCCCGATCCTGATGCTGACCGCCCACGACACGGATGCCGACACGATCCTCGGGCTCGATTCGGGGGCCAACGACTACGTCGCCAAGCCGGTCCGGCTGGGCGTGCTGATGGCCCGGCTCAGGGCTCAACTCCGCCAGTTCGAGCTCTCCGACGACGCCACCTTCCAGATCGGCCCCTACAGCTTCCGCCCGGCGGTCAAGATGCTGATCGCCGGGGCGAAGAAGATCCACCTGACCGACAAAGAGACGGCGATCCTCAAATATCTCTACCGGGTCGGCGACCGGCCGGTCTCCCGCGAGGTCCTGTTGGGCGAGGTGTGGGGCTACAATGCCGGAGTGACGACCCACACGCTCGAGACCCACATCTATCGGCTGCGGCAGAAGCTCGAGCCCGTGCCCGGGGAGCACCGGCTGTTGGTCACCGAGCCCGAGGGCTATCGGCTCGTCCGCAACCCCTCTTCGGGCTGAGCGTCGGGCGCTGCGCCGAGCGCCGCCCGCAGTTCGGCGAGGACGGCCCGGCTCTCGGGCACCGGAACACCCGCCGCCTCGCCGAGCCGGACCACCGCCCCCGAGAGCCAATCGAGTTCGAGCCTCCGGCCGGCCAGCAGGTCGGTGAGCATCGAGGAGCGCATGGCGGCCGGAAGGCCGCGGATCAGCGCCAAGCGGTCCTCGACCAGGTCGGCGGGCAACGGCACGCCGCGCGCCCGGCCGACCGCGGCCGCTTCCTCGACCAGCGCCCGGGTGCGCGCCCAGAGCACCGGATCCTCGCGCAAGCCGCCCGCCGGCACCCGGGCGAGCGCGGTCATCGCCGCGAAGGGGGCGAGGAAGACGAACTTGCGCCAGAGCTCGACCGCCATGGCGGGGCTCACCACGTGGTCGATCCCGGCCCGCCGGCAGGCCGCGGCGAATTCCGAGAGGCGGGAGTCGTCGCCCGCGTTCCAGGGCCCGAAGACGAGCCGGGCGGTCGTGCCGACGTGGCGGATCACGCCGGGCGCCTCGAGCTGGCCGCCGATGTAGGCGACCGCCGGGGCGACCCGCGCCGGGGCCACGAAGGGCCTCAGGATCTCGCCCGCCTCGACGCCGTTCTCGACCGGCAGGACGAGCGTGTCCGGCCCGACGAGGGCGGCGACCGCCGGGCCTGCCGCCGGGAGGTCGTACATCTTGACGGCGACCAGCACGAGCCCGACCGGGCGGTCGGAGCGCTCGCCCGGAGCCAGCACCCGAACGGGTGCCAGATGGAGGTCGCCGAGCGGCGAGAGGAGCCGCAAGCCGACCGTCCGCAAGGCCCGGCCGTGGGCGCCGCGCGCCACGAACAGGACGTCCTCGCCGGCGGCGGCGATCCGCGCCCCGAAACAGCCGCCGACCGCCCCGACGCCCACGACCGCGATGCGCATGCCCCCTCCCCCGCCGGGCCACGGATCCTGGCGCCGTCCCCCGCGGCCGTCCAGCTGTGCCGGCCGATGGCTGCCCGCCGTCGACCGACGCGCGGGGCCGATCAGACCTCGAGCTCGACCGTGACCGGGACGTGGTCGGAAGGGTTCTCCCAGCCGCGCGCGTCGCGGCGGACCTCGGCCGTGACGAGTGCGCGGGCGAGCGCCGGCGAGAGCCAGATGTGGTCGAGCCGCCGGCCGCGGTCGGAAGCGTTCCAGTCGCGCGCCCGATAGGACCACCACGTGTAGAGCTTTCGTTCGGGCGGGATCACCGCCCGGACCGCGTCGAGGAAGCCGTAGGCGCGCTGCAGGCCGAGCAGCCCCTCGGTCTCGACGGGCGTGTGCGAGACCACGTCCAAGAGCTGCTTGTGGCTCCACACGTCGTTCTCGAGCGGGGCGATGTTGAGGTCACCCACGAGCACGAGGCGCGCCCCGTCGCCGCGACGGTCGGCGAAATAGGTGGTGAGCTCGCGCAGCATCGCGAGCTTGTGGGCGAACTTGGGGTTCGCCACGGGATCGGGCACGTCGCCGCCGGCCGGCACGTAGAGATCGTGCAGCTCGATCCCGCCGGGCAGGCGGCAGATCGCGTGCCGGCAGTCGTCGACCCCGCACCATTTGCGGGTGTGACAATCCTCGAGCGGCAGCTTGGAGAGGATCGCCACCCCGTGATAGGCCTTCTGCCCGTGCACGTGGCGATGGGGAAACCCGAGCTCGGTGAAGAGCTCGTGCGGGAAGCGATGGTCCTCGACCTTGGTCTCTTGAAGGCAGAGGACATCGGGGCGGATTTCCGCCACGATGCGGCGCAAAGCCGCTTCGCGCAGGCGCACGGAGTTGGCGTTCCAGGTGGTGATGCGCAGCCGCACGGCAGGTCTCCCGAGCCGGGCCGGGAGCTAGCCGCAGCCGAAAGCTGCGTCGAGGGGCTCGGATGGCGGGCGGAGCGGACCGCGTGAGCGCGGATCCGGCGGGCTCCCGGCGGCCGCCGGTCGACGCGCCGCTCGTGAGCGTGCTCGTCGCCTGTCGGGATGCGGCACCCTGGCTCGGCGAGGCGCTCGCTTCCGCACTCGGCCAGACGCTGGACGCCCTCGAGGTCGTCCTGGTCGACGACGGCTCACGCGACGAGTCGCCCCGGATCGGCGAAGCCTTCGCGGCGCGCGACGGTCGGCTCCGGCTCGTCCGCCACCCGACCTCGCGAGGCTCGGCCGCCGCCCGCAACACGGCCCTCGATCTCGCCCGCGGCCGCTGGATCGCGGTGCTCGACGCCGACGACCGGATGGAGGCCGAGCGGCTCGCGCGGCTGGTCGCCACGGCCGAACGGGTCGGCGCAGACTGGCTCGCCGACGACCAGTGGATCGAGGCCGAAGGGACCGGCTGGCCGCCGGCTCACCTGCTGCTCGACGAGCCGGCGGGCGCGAGCCGGCTCGATGTCGCGCGGTTCCTCGACCGCGACCCGCCCGAAGCGATCGGCTACGGCACGTTGAAGCCGCTCGTCCGGCGCGCGTTCCTCGTGCGGACGGGCATCCGCTGGCGGCCCGAGGCCGGCCGGTCCGACGATTTCCTCTTCACCCTCGACTGCCTGGCGGCCGGGGCTTCGTGCTGGCTCTTGAACGAGCCGCTCTACCGCTACCGGCTGCGGCCGGGCTCGCAGGTGACGAGCCTGGCCGGCGCCGCCACGCTCGAGCATCAGCTCGCGATCCAAGGATCGGCCGAGCGGATCCTCGAGGATGCGAGCGCCGAGGTCGGCTCGGCCCTCGCCCGACGGCGGCGACGGATCGAGGCGGCGCGGCGCTACCGGGCGGCGATCGAGGCGGTGCGGGCGGCTGCAGCCGGTCGGCTGCTCGGGCTTCTCGCCCGCGACCCGGCGGTCCTGGCGCTGCTCGCCCGCGGCCTCGCCGAGGCGGCCCGCGTCCGGCTGTCCGGGCGGCGGGTTCCCACCCTCGCCAACCGTCGGCTGTTCCACGCCGACGCCTGATCCGCTTCACACGAGCAACTTGGCGTCGAACCCGTCGGGTCCCGAGGTCAACAGCGCCGGCCGACCCTTGAGGCGGGTCTCGAGGTGGACCTTGTGGCCCCAGAGCGTGCGGACGTGGGCCAAGGTCTTCTCCGCACTGCCGATGTCGAGGTCGCGGCCGTCGTGCTCGTGGCGCAGATAAAGCGTGCGGGTGCCGCGATAGTCGGCGTCGATCACCGCGATCACCGGGATCGAGCCCGTGCCGACCCGAGCGAGGAGCTGGGCCTTGACCGTTTCCCAGCCCTCCTCGTCGCTGATCTCCGAGACGACGAGATGCTCGCCGCGCGGCTTCCAGGTGAAGAGGTCGAGCTCTTCCATGAGCTCGCGGGTCAAGAAGCGGCGGAGGAAGGCCACGTCGCGGTCGCTCTCCCGCACCGCGAACAGTTTGGCGCGCGCCTCCGCGCTGCCCTCGCCGCCGAACCGGCGCTCGATGTCGCGCCAGACGACGAAGCCCAGATGATAGGGATTGATGCCGCCCCGGTGCGGGCTCACCACCTGATTGTGGCGGACCAGGAACTCGAGGTGGAGCTCGGCCGGCAGATCGAGCGAGCCGAGGATCCGGTGGTGCCAGAAGCTGGCCCACCCCTCGTTCATGATCTTGGTCTCGATCTGCGGCAGGAAGTAACGGGCCTCCTCGTCGACGATCGTCAAGAGGTCCTTCTGCCAGTCGGCGAGCGCGCGATTGTGGTCGCGGATGAAGAGCAACAGATCGTACTCGGGCTCAAGCGGCACCCGGCGCAGGTCGGGCTCGACCGGCTGCGGGCGCTTGTGCAAGGGCGCGAACGGGTCGGGTCGCGGGCGCGCCCGCTCGAGCACGCGCTGCCGCTGCTCCTCGGGAGCGAGTCGGCGGATGGCTTGGTTCCGGTTGCGGTTCAAGGCCAACGCGTGCGCCGCGTCGAGGAACGCCTCGACCGCGTCGGCCCCGATCGAAGGGTCTTCCATGTAGCGGCGGACCCGATCGGCGCGGGTCTTGAAGGCGGCGAGCGTGTCCTTGGCCCGGGTCGCGCTCGTGAAGGTGAAGTTGTTCTTGAAGAAATCGTTGTGCCCGTAGACGTGCGCGATCGTGAGGATCTGCAGCAACAGGCTGTTGTCGCGCATCAGGTAGGCGAGGCACGGGTCGCTGTTGATGACGAGTTCGTAGGGCAGACCCGTGACCCCGTGGTCGTACATGGTCTTGGTCTGCTCGTAGGCCTTGCCGTAGGACCAGTGCGGATAATGGGCCGGCATGCCATGATAGGCCATGTAGCCGAGCATCGCGTTCTGGTCGCAGATCTCGAACTCCTGCGGGTAACAGTCGAGCCCGAACTCGGCGACCTTCTCGCGGATCCGCTCGTCCCAACGCTCGAGTTCGGCCAAGGTCCAACCGCTCATCCCGCCGTCTCCCGATCCTTGGCCATGAGCTGGCGGAACGCCGGCCAGACGTCCTCGCGCCGTTCGATCAGCACGGCGTGGAAATTGTCCGCATCCAGTGCCTTGAACTGCTCGAGCATCGAGCTGTCGTAATAGTGCGAACCCAAAGGCTTGATCTCGCCGTATCCGAACAGGTTGCACAGCTCGCAGAGCCGGGCGGCGGCCTCGAGCGCGGCCTCGTTGTCGCTCTCGAAATTGTCACCGTCCGAGCAGTGGAACGCATAGATGTTCCAATGGTCGGGGTGGTAGCGGTCCTCGATGATTTCGAGAGCTTTCTTGTAACCCGAGGAGATCAGCGTGCCACCCGATTCGCCCTTGTGGAAGAACTCGTGCTCGGTGACCTCCTTGGCCTCGGTGTGGTGCGCGATGAAGACGAGCTGGGTGTTCTCGTACTTGCTGCGGACGAACTGATAGAGGAGGAAGAAGAAGCTGCGCGCGAGATACTTCTTGAGCCGGTCCATCGAGCCCGAGGTGTCCATGATGCACAGCACCACGGCGTTGCTCTCCTCGCGCGGCTCCTCGACCAGCCGGCGATAGATCAGGTCCTCCTTGCGGAAGCCGAAGGGCTCCGGCTCGCCCTCCTCCGTGGCGGGCGGCGGGCCGGCGGCGATCTTGCGGCGGATCTTCGAGCGGACCGTCCGGCGCCGGTCGAGATGGACCCGGATCCCCTGCTTCTTGTAGCCCTGCCGCTTGGCGGTTCGGTCGGCCAAGAGCTGGCGCAGCCTCTTGCGCTCGAGATCGGGAAGTTCGAGGTCCTCGAACATGATCTCGACCAGTTCGTCGAGCGTGATCTCGGTCTCGTAATAGTCGACGCCCGGATCGCTGCCCGCCGGGCCGGGCCCGCGTTCGCCCTTCTGGCCGGCCTGACCGACCACTTGGCCGGGCTTGGTCGAGCCGTCACCCGTGCCGACGCCGCCCTCGTTCTCGCCGAACACGAAGCGATATTCGCGCACGCCCCGGATCGGCACCTTGATGATCCGGTCGCGGTCGCGGCCGATGATGCTCTCTTCGGCGATGATGTCGGCGATGTTCTCCTTGAGCGCCTTGCGCAGCTTCTCGCGGTGCCGCTTGCGATCGGCGGCGCTGCGGTCGGAACGGAGCGAATCGCCCTCGCTGTAGGGGCGGAAGACCGTGCTCATCGGCCTCCGCCCCCCGGCCCGCCGGCCCGTCCCGGCTCAGTCCTTCCAGAGGTGATTGGCGGCATATTTGAGGATCGTGTCGATGCTGTCCTCGGGATAGCCCTGGGCCAGCAAGTTCTCGACCATCGCATCGTACTTCTGCCGCTGCTCCTCGTTGCGCGTCCTGGCCTTGGTGATGATCCGGCTGATGTCGCGCACCGAGTTCATGAGCTTCTTCTCGATCGCCTCCTTCAAGGGCTCGTAGGCGGTGTAGGAAAGAGTCTCGCCGCGCCGCATCGCCGACCAGAGGTACGCGATGACTTCCTGGCGGAAGCCGTCGGCCGCCGGGCCGATGATCGCGATCTGCTCCTCGATCGACTTCAAGAAGCCCTCGTCCGGGTGCATCTCTTCGCGCGTCACCGGATCCTTGACCTTGGAGCGGGTGACGTAGGCCTCGGCATGGTCCAGGTAATTCTGGAACAGCGTTTCGGCCTGATCCTTGAAGCTGTAGACGAAGGCCTTGGTGATGTCTTTCTCGAGCAATTCGAGATAGACCTTGTGCAGCGTGTCCTGCAGGAACTCCAGGTACTGCTTCTTGACGTCCTCGGCGAAATCCGCCTCCTTGACCATGCCGATCAACGCCTCGCGCACGTTGATCGGGTGGATCGAGCCGTTGTTGCGCGTCAAGGCGACGTCGAGGGCCTTCATGATGAAGCGCGTGCTGATGCCGAACAGACCCTCGCGCTTGGCATCCTCGCGGAGTTCGTGGGCGGTGAGCTTCTTCGGCCGACCCTTCTCCAGCACCTCCTCGCCATTGTAAATCTTGAGCTTGGTCAGAAGATCGCACTTACCGGTCGGCTCGAGCCGCGTGAGGATCGCGAACATCGAAGCGATCTCCAGCGTGTGCGGTGCGATCTTCAGATCGAAGCGCGAGCGTTTCAGGAATTTTTGATAAATCTTGATCTCTTCGGACAGGCGGAGATTGTAGGGTACCTTGACCACGACGATGCGATCGAGGATCGCTTCGTTGGTGTGGTCGGCCTTGAACTTCTGCCACTCCGCCTCGTTGCTGTGTGCGACGATCACCGTGTCGACGTAGACCGTGCCGTGCCGGCCGGGCGCCGGGACCATCTTCTCCTGGGTCGCGGTGATCATGGTGTGGAGATACTCGGTCTCGTTCTTGAAGACCTCGATGAACTCCACCATCCCACGGTTGCCGACGTTGAAGGCGCCGTTGAGCTCGAGCACCCGCGGATCGCCCTCGCTGTACCGGTCGAGCTTGGAGATGTCCTCCGAGCCGATCAGCACGGAGGTGTCCTGGTTGTTGGGGTCGACCGGCGGCACCACCCCGATCCCGCGCCGGCCGCGGACCGAGAAGGTCATCGAGACGACCGGCATCTTTTCGTACTCGCCCTTGTACTCGTTGACCAGCCGCCAGCGGGTGACCGGGTCGATGTCGCCCTCGATCCTCACCCCGAGCATCTCCTCGAAGGCCGGTCGCAGATGCCGCGGGATCAGGCACAAGGGGTTGCAGAAATTGGGCGAACCCTCGATCACGTAGATCGGGTCGAGCTCCTCGAGGCCGCGCTTCAAGCGCTCGACGAGCGAGCTCTTACCCGAGCCCACCGGCCCCATGAGGTAGAGGACCTGGGGGGCCTCCTCGCCACCCATCGCCGCCGAGTGGAAGTAGCGGACGATCTTGTCGAGCGTCCGCTCCATCCCGAAGAACTCGTCCTTGAAGAAGTTGTAGACCTTGACGTGCTGGTCGCCGAACAGCCGCTTGGCCCGCGGATCCGACTCGACGTCGATCTCCGAGACACCGGCCTCGACGATCATCCGGTACATCCGTTGATGAGCGAGGTCGGCGAGCCTCGGGTTCTGCTTCACGAGCTCCAGATAGTCGAGGAACGTGCCGCGCCACGCCTTCTTGGCGCGGGCCGCACGGTCCTGCTCGATCAGAGACTGGAAGTCGCTCTTCGAAGCCTGCATCCCTTTCCACCTCTCCGCTCGCTCGCGAGGCCTCCGTTCCCCCACCTTCGCTGCCGGCCGTCGCGCGGGCGTCGCGCGCCGGAACCTCCCGACGACCCTCGCCTCGAGTTGACCGAAATCTCGTGACGGGTTGGGAACCGATCGGTGGCCGGACGTACCCCGGGTCGATCGATGGCCGCGCCGCGGCCGGCAGGCTGCACGATGACGATCGGGTGACGGCTGTCGAGAGATCGGCACCGGACCGAAGGTCCGGCGGGACGAGAAGCTTCCGGTCGTTGGCCCGACGCTGGTTGATCCGATCCGGAACGCCACGGCCGAAGGCCGCCTCCGTGACGATCATAAGCTCCGGGTCCGATCCGCTCCGTCGATCTCCATCACCCGAATTACACTGTAGAGACGGGGTCCCACTCGTCAAGTCGCGGCGGCGGTTTTTCTCGAAGCGACGCCCTGCCGACCGTCGCCGGACGCAGCCGGCCCACCCGCCCGCCGCGCTTGGCGAGGTCGGCCGCCGCCGCTAGGCTCAGGGGATCGCAGGCGCGCCGGGCGACCGTTCCGGCGCAGCCCCGAGGGGAGGCATCGCCATGTCCGTGAACTCCACACCGCGCGGCCCCTTCCGCCGGCTGCTCCTCGCCGGCGTGGGCCTCGTCGTCTTCGGGATCGCCCACCCGGCCGCGGCGGCTTGGCCCGAGCGGCCGATCACGCTGATCGTGCCCTGGGCCGCCGGCGGCGGCACCGATGCCACCGCCCGGATCATCGCCAAGGTCATGGAACCCGACCTCGGCGTGCCGGTCAACGTCGTCAACCGGACGGGTGGCGGGGGTGTGGTCGGCCACTCGGCGGTCGCCACGGCGGAGCCCGACGGGTACACGCTCGGCCTCATCACCTTCGAGATCGGCTCCATGCACTGGCAAGGCCTGACCGAGCTCAAATGGTCCGACTACACGCCGATCGCGCTCATGAACGAGGATCCGGCGGGTGTGATCGTCCGCGCCGACTCGCCCTACAAGACCGCCAAAGAGCTCCTCGATGCGGTCAAGGCGGCACCCAAGGGCAAGTTCAAAGCCTCGGGCACCGCGCAGGGAGGCAGCTGGCACATCGCGCTCGGCGGCATGCTGCAGGCCGCCGGTCTGCCCGCGGACCACGTCCAATGGGTGCCCTCGACCGGTGCCGCCACCGCCCTTCAGGACATGGTCGCAGGTGGGGTCGATTTCGTCACCTGCTCGGTGCCCGAGGCCAAGGCCCTGATCGACGCCGGCAAGGTCCGCGCGCTCGCGCTCATGGGCAAGGAGCGCAACCCGACCTTCCCGGACGTGCCGACCCTCAAGGAGGCCACCGGCATCGACTTCCAGCTCGGCGCCTGGCGCGGCCTCGCCGGTCCCAAGGGCCTGCCGAAGGAGGTCACCGACAAGCTCGTGCCGCTCGCCAAGAAGGTCTACGACAGCAAGGAGTTCCAAGACTTCATGGCGAGCCGCGGGTTCGCCACCGTCTACGCCCCGCCCGAGGCGTTCGCGGCCTTCATGAAGGCCCGCGACGAGTCGACCGGCGCGGTCATGAAGGGTCTCGGCCTCGCCAAGTGAGGCGGCGGCAGGGCGGGGGCGCGCGTGCGGATCCACGATTCGGCGATCGGGCTCGTCCTCCTCCTGCTCGCCGCGTTCATGGCCCGCGAGGCGGCGGGCTTTCCGCCGATGCCGGGCCAGCGCTTCGGGCCGAGCCTCGTGCCGAACCTCCTGGCGGCCGGCTTCGCGATCTGCGGGCTCGCGCTCGTGGTGAGCGGGCTGCGACGCCGGGAGGTCGAAGGCCTCGTCGAGCTCGGCGAATGGGCGCGGAAGGGCGGCCACGTGCTCGACGTGGGGCTCGTCGTGGGCGGCCTCGCACTTCTGATCCTCCTTTGGAAGCCGATCGGCTTCCTGATCGGGGCGACGCTTTATACGGGCCTCTTGGCCGCCCGGTTCCGCGGCGGACGCCTTCCGAGCTCGCTCCTCGTGGCCGCCCTCGCCTGCTTCGCCGTCGATTGGGCGTTCCGCCGGCTCCTGCTCGTGCCCTTGCCGCAGGGCCCCTTGACCGGCCTCTATTGGTAGGCGCCGATGGCCGCCTTCGAGACCGCGCTCGGCCTCGTCTTCGAGCCCTACACGCTTTGGATGATGGTGCTCTCGGGCCTGTTCGGTCTGTTCGTGGGCGCCATGCCGGGGCTCACCGCGACCATGGCCACGGCGCTGCTCGTCCCCGTCACCTTCTTCATGCCGCCGGTGCCGGCTGTCGCCATGCTGGTGACCGCGACCGCCATGGCGATCTTCGCGGGCGACCTGCCCGGGGCGCTCGTACGCATCCCGGGGACCCCGGCTTCGGCGGCTTACGTCGAGGACGCCCACCGGCTCACCCGCAAAGGCCGGGCCGAGCTCGTGTTGGGCTGCGGCCTCGTCTTCTCGGTGATCGGCGGGATCTTCGGCTCGCTCGTGCTCGCCGTCTCGGCGCCGATCCTGGCCGAGTTCGCGCTCGGCTTCTCCTCCTTCGAATATTTCTGGCTCGCGCTCTTCGGCCTCTCTTGTGCGGTCTTCATCTCGACCGGCCGACCCCTGAAGGGCATCGTCTCGGTGCTGATCGGGCTCACCCTCGCCACCGTCGGGATCGACCCCACCGCCGGCCATCCGCGCTTCACCTTCGGCAGCGTCGAGCTCACGGCCGGGGTCTCCTTCATCCCGGCGATGATCGGCATGTTCGCGATGGCCGAGGTGCTGCGCTGGGTCACCTCCCCGCGGACGATCGAGGATCTCGCCGGCCGGCAAAAGCTCGGCAACGTGTTCAAGGGGCAGTGGCAGCTCCTGCGCCGCTATTGGCCGAACGTCTTGCGCTCGAACGTCGTCGGCACGGCGATCGGGGTGCTGCCCGGGGCCGGCGCCGATATCGCCGCCTGGGTCACCTACGCCCTCTCCAAGCGCTTCTCGAAGGAGCCCGAGAAGTTCGGCACCGGCCACATCGAGGGCGTGGTCGATGCGGGGACCGCCAACAACAGTGCTTTGGCCGGCGCCTGGGTCCCGGCGCTCGTCTTCGGCATTCCGGGCGACACGATCACCGCGATCGTGATCGGCGTGCTCTACATCAAGGGCATGAACCCGGGTCCGACGATCATGCTCAACAACCCGGAGTTCCTCTACGCCATCTTCATCGTCTTCGTCCTCGCCAACATCCTGCTCCTGCCGCTCGGCTGGCTCGCGATCAAGGTGTTCCGCCGCATCCTCGCGATCCCGCGCGAGTTCTTGATGCCCATGATCCTGGTCTGCTGCGTAGTCGGCTCCTTCGCGATCAACAACAGCGTGTTCGGGGTCGGCATCATGCTGGTTTTGGGCGTGCTCGGCTACCTCATGGAGGAGAACGGGTTCCCGATCGCCCCCGCGATCCTGGGCCTCGTGCTCGGCGAGATGATCGAGAGCCACTTCATGACCTCGATGATCAAGGCCGACGGCAACCTCCTCGCCTTCTTCGAACGGCCGGTCTCGGCCTTTCTGGGGGCCGTCACCCTCTTGGTCTGGAGCTGGGTCGTGATCGGCGCGATCCGCCGGAGCTTGCGGGGAGGCCCGGCTCCGACCGGGGAAGCGGCGGTTCCGTGAGCCCGCACCGTTGAGCGGGGCGGCCCGCGCGAGCCCCTTCGCCCATCGCGATTTCCGGCGCTTCTTCGCCGCACGGATCGCGAGCGGGGTGGCGATCCAGATCGTCAACGTGGGCGTCGGCTGGCACGTCTACGATCTCACGGCCGATCCCTTCGCCCTCGGGCTCGTGGGCCTCGTGACCTTCCTGCCCTCGGTGCTCTTGGCACTCCTCACGGGCCACGTGGCCGACCGCTTCGAGCGCCGCCGGGTCCTCGCCGCAGCCTTCGCCGGGGCGGCCCTGGCGGTGGGCGGGCTCCTCCTGCTCGTGGTCGCCGGCAGCCGCGCGGTCGCGCCGGTCTTCGGCCTCGTCTTCCTGTTCGGCTGTGCCCGGGCCTTCGCCAACCCGGCCGGCGCCGCGCTCTTGCCGAGCCTCGTGCCGGCCGAGCTCCTGCGGGTCGCGGTCACCTGGAACTCGATGGCCTTCCAGGGCTCGATCGTGCTCGGCCCGGCCGCGGGCGGCCTTCTATGGCTGATGGGCGGGCCTGCGGTGTTCGGCACGGCGCTCCTCTCCTTCCTTCTGGCGGTCGCGCTCGTCGCGAGCCTGGCACCCCGGCCTCCCGCCGCGTCCGAGGAGCCCGCCGGCCTCGAGCGGCTCCTCGCCGGGTTCACCTTCATCCGCGGCCAGCCTCTGATCTTCGGGGCGATCTCGCTCGACATGGTGGCCGTGCTCCTGGGCGGCGCCACGGCGCTGCTGCCGATCTTCGCCAAGGACATCCTCGAGGTCGGCCCGGCCGGCCTCGGTGCCCTGCGCGCCGCTCCCGCCGTGGGGGCCGTGCTCATGGCGGTCGGTCTCGCGCGCCGGCCGCTCGAGCGCCGGGTCGGCCGCACCATGCTCGCGGCCGTGGCCGTCTTCGGCCTGGCGATGGCCGGCTTCGGCCTCTCCGAGAGCTTCCTGCTCTCGCTGCTCCTCCTCGCGATCGCCGGGGCCGCCGACATGGTGAGCGTCGTCGTCCGCCAGACGCTCGTCCAGCTCGAAACGCCGGATGCGATGCGCGGCCGGGTGGCGGCCGTCAACACGCTCTTCATCGGCGCGAGCAACGAATTGGGCGAGTTCGAATCGGGCGTGGTGGCGGCGCTGATCGGCGTCGTGCCGGCGACCGTCCTGGGCGGCCTCGGCACGGTCGCAGCCGCCCTCCTCTGGTCGAAGCTCTTCCCGGAACTGCGCGAGCGCGACCGGCTCGTGCCCGAAACGGTACCGGGCGGGGCCACGGCCCCGCCCGGCCGTCGAGCGGATCGGTGAAACGCCGAGCTGCCCGATCAGTTGGCGCTGGCGCGCTGCTCGGCCGAGACGGCCGAGATGATCAGCCGGCCGATGTCGGTGATGTCGTGGTAGCGGCGGACATCGCCCCAGCCCACGAGCGCGGTGTGCGGATCTTCGCCGGTGCTCGCGGCGACCAGCTGCTCGGCGCCGGGACCCGCGGCCCACACCGGAACGAGCTCGTTGGTGTGGGTGTCGTAATGCCAGGTGACGTCCGGCAGCTGGCCCTTGCCGCGGTTGATCACCGGCTGGAAGGCGAAGCGGTCGCTCTCGGGCCCGTAGGCCATGCCGTTGCCGTGGTCGGTGGTGACGATCAACAGGTTCTGCTCGAAGCCACCGTTGCGCTCGATCCAGGCGACCACCGCGCGCACCGCCCGGTTGAAGTCGATCTGCTCCTCGACGATCCGCGCGGTGTCGTTGGCGTGCGCCGCCCAGTCGACCGCCCCGCCCTCGATCATCACGAAGAAGCCCTTCTCGTTGCGCGCGAGGACCTCGAGCGCGCCGAGGCTCATCGTCGCAAGGTCCGGGACGTTCGCATTGAGGTTACCCATGCCCTGGCCGGAGCGGTTGAACTGCAAGGTGTTGTGGACCTGCGCCACGCCCAGGACCTTGGGCTTCTCGAGCTTCAGCTCGCCCTTGGCGAGCCTCTCGAAGTCGGCCCGGGCCTCGATCCACTGGTAGGAGGTCCGGCCCGTCGCCGCCTTGAAGTAGGTATCGGCGCCGCCGACGTACTGGAAGGCCTTGTCGCTCCCGGGCGCGCGGTAGCGGCCGTCATTGTCGAACATCGGATGGCCGGCACCCATGATCACGTCGCAGAGGCCGTCCTCGATCATCTCGCGGCCGATCTCGGCGTAGTTGTTGCGGCTGATGTTGTGCGCCGCGAAGGCGGCCGGCGTCGCGTGGCTGATCTGCACCGAGCTCACCACGCCCGTGCTCTTGCCGGCGGATTTGGCGAACTCGGACACCATCTTGACCGGCCGGCCCATGTTGTCGAAATTGATCGAATTGTTGTAGGTCTTGATGGCCGCGGCCAGTGCCGTGCCGGCCGCCGCGCTGTCGGTGTAGTTCTTCTTGACGTACTCGTAGCCGGCGAAGAAGTTCGGATACTTCTTCTTGGTGATCTCACCGCCGAGATCGCCCTGGCCGGGAGCCAAGGACCAGGCCTTGGCCGGCTCGTACGAGATCGTGGGCGTCGTGTCGTTGGTCGGCTTCGAGCTCGTGTTGAGCGGGAAGGTGGTCATCAAGGTCTTGACCGGGAAGCGGTCGTAGACCTGCCGGCCGAGCTCGCCGAACTCGTAATAGCTCGCGGCGGTCCAGGTGTGGAAGCCGGCGCCGTCGCTGATCATGAGAATGACGTTCTTGGGCCGCGGACCGCTCCAGCCCTGGGCCTGGGCGGTACGCACGATCGCCGGAGCCGCGAGGGTGGCCGCGGCGGCGGTGGAGAGGAGCGCGAAGCGCCTGCGTGAAAGGCTCATGGGATGCCTCCTGAGCAACACGGCCGCTTCTTTAACCGGCAACCTTGGCGATCGTGCGACAGCCGGGTGAGCCGTCCCGGGACCCCGCGTTGCCGGCGGGACCGGATTCGCCTATCGGCTGGTCGATCGACCGGGTGCTGCGTGGAGGGCAGCGGTGAGCCGTTGGGCCATCTATCCGAGCCTCGAAGGACGATCCGTGTTCGTCACGGGCGGCGGTTCCGGCATCGGTGCCGCGATCGTCGAGGCCTTCTGCGAGCAGAAATCGAAGGCGGCGTTCTGCGACATCGACGAAGAAGCCGCCCGGGCGACCGTCGAGCGGATCCGCGCCCGAGGCCTCGCGGTCCCGCTCTTCCTGCCTTGCGATCTGCGCGACATCGCGGCGTTGCGCCGCGTGATCGCCGAAGCGGCGGCTGCCCACGGGCCGATCACGGTGCTGATCAACAACGCCGCGCGCGACGACCGCCACCGGCTCGAGGACGTCACACCCGAATATTGGGACGAGCGGATGGCGGTGAACCTCCGCCACCAATTCTTTGCCGCGCAAGCCGTGTTCCCGATGATGAAGGAGGCGGGTGGCGGCTCGATCGTCAATTTCGGCTCGGTCTCCTGGATGGTCGGGCAAGGCGGGATGCCCGCCTACACCACGGCCAAATCCGCGGTCGTGGGCCTCACCCGGGCGCTCGCCCGCGACATGGGCCCCTTCAACATCCGGGTCAATTCGATCGCCCCGGGCTGGATCATGACCGAGCGACAGGTGAAGCTCTGGCTCACCCCGGAGGGCGAGGCCGAGCTCCTGCGGCGGCAATGCCTCAAACGCAAGCTCGAGCCCGCCGAGATGGCGCGGATCTGTCTGTTCCTCGCGGCCGACGACAGCTCGGCCATGACCAACCAGACCTACGTCTGCGACGGGGGGTGGGTGTGAGCCTCCTGGTACGGCTCGCCCTTCGATGGTCGACCCTCGCCATCCAGCGCGAGTTCGCACGTTTTTTCGTCGTGGGTGTGGCGGCCGCGGTCGGCCATTACGGGACGCTCGTGGCCGCGGTCGAGCTCGGCCGTTGGCCGGCGGTCCCGGCGGCTCTCGCGGGCTACCTCGTGGGTGGATTCCTGGCTTACCACTTGAACCGAAGGTGGACCTTCGCGACCGATCGACCGCACCTGGTCGCGGTGCCACGCTTTCTCGCGGTCACGGTCGTGGGTTTCTTTGGCACCGCGCTCCTCATGGCGCTCTTCTGTGAAGCGTTCGGCCTGCACTACCTGCCGGCGCAGCTCGTCACGACCGGCATCGTCATGCTCTGGAGTTTCCACGCCAACCGGGCCTGGACCTTCGCCGCCGCCCCGGCCCGGCCCGGGCTCACCCCTTCGGACGGGGTCGAGCGAGGAAGGTCATGCGCCGGGGGTTGAACCCCAAATTGCGCGCCCGTCGCTCGACCGTGAAGTCCGCCGCCTCGAGTCTCCGGGTGAGTTCCCCCGGCTCCCAGCAGGTGAGCCCGAGATCGCGCCGTAATCGGCGATAGTCGCCGAACGCGAGGCTCGCGAGGCCGCCGAGCGCGGCGAGCGCGAAACCGTGACGGAGGGCCACGCGCAACAGGGCGAGCGCGTCGGCGAGCGCCGAACTCCCCGGCGGCAAGACATCGCCCAGAACGAGCAGCCCACGGCTCGCTAGTTTGTCCCGCCAGACCGCCAGACAATGTTCGAATTCTTCGACCGAAAGGTATTGCAGTACCGAATTGACCATGACGAGATCGAGGCTGCCGCCGGGCAGGGACGAAAGCCCGGAAGGCCCCAGGACCGTGACGTTCCGGTGGCCGGCGAACCGCGCCTCCAGAGCGCCGCGCACGGGCTCGGCCGCCTCGAGAAGATAAAGATGCCCGCACGCGCGGGCCACCCGGTCCGCCTCCAAGGCCTCGCCGCAGCCGAAATCCAACACCTTCGCCCCAGGCCCCGGGAGCAGCGCCAGCAGATCGTCCGCGACCTTGGCGTAATGGACCCGCCGGTGTCGATCGTCGACGTAAACACGGTGTGGCCGGCTCCAGAACGCGAGCCAGCCCGACACGCCCGCTCCTAACTGGGTGTCGCCTGCCACCGTCACGCCGCCCTCGGCCGCCGTGGCGCTCCGCCGATGCCCCAACGGGAGGTGGGGCTCACCGCGGAGGCCGCGTCCAGCCGTCCAAGCCATCGCCGCCCAGGACCACGGCCCACCGCTCCGGCTCGGCCGAGGGGGGCACCGCAGCCTCGCCGAACCCCACCGCTTCCCGCACGATGTACAGCGGGCGGTGCTTCACCTCGGCGAAGATCCGCCCGATATATTCGCCCATGACGCCGAGGCCGACGAGCTGGACGCCCGAGAGCAGCATGATCGCCACGATCAAAGAGGGATAACCGGGCAGATCGGCGCCGTAGAGCAGCGTGCGGACCACGATGAAGGCGCCGTAGCCGAGCGCCACCGCCGAGACCAAAAGCCCGAGATAGGACCAGACCCGGAGCGGGATCGTGCTGAAGGCGGTGATCCCGTCGACCGCCAGGCGCCAGAGCGCCAGCAGATCGAAGCGCGATCCCCCCTCGGCCCGCTCGGCGACCTCGTAGGGCACCCCGATCTGTTTGAAGCCCACCCAGGAATAGAGGCCCTTGGTGAAGCGAGTGCGCTCCTCGAGCAGGTTCAAGGCGTCGACCACCTTGCGGTCCATGAGCCGGAAGTCGCCGGCCCCGGGCGGCAAGTCGGTCTGGCTCAAAAGCGCGAACAGGCGGTAGAAGGCCTTCGAGAGCCAGCGCCGGATCGGTCCGTCGAGGCGCCGATCGGTGCGCTGGGCGAACACCATCTCGAAACCCTGCCGCCAGAGCTCGACGAAGCGCTCCACGAGCTCGGGCGGATGCTGCAAATCGGCGTCCATGAGCACGACCGCGTCGCCGCGGGCGTAGCGGAGGCCGGCGGCGATCGCCACCTCCTTGCCGAAATTGCGGCTCAGGGACACGATCTTGACCCGCGGGTCGACCGCCCGCACGAGCCGCAGCATGTCGAGGGTGGCATCCGTGCTCCCGTCGTCGACGCAGACGATCTCGGCCGGCTCGCCCAGGCGGTCGAGGACGGCGCGCAACCGCTCGTGCAAGGGGCCGATGTTCTTGGCCTCGTTGCGCATCGGCACGACGATCGAGAGGGTGGGGGTACCCGACATGGCGTTCGTTCGATCCCCGCGGCGGCGGCAAGCTGGTTCGCCCGTGGCGTCCCGTCAATGGCGTCCGAGCCGATGATCGGGCCCGCCGAGGCCCGACCGCTCGTCCTCTGTGCCGACGATTACGGGCTCGCGCCGGGGGTGGACCAAGGGATCCTCGAACTCGTGGCGGCCGGCCGTGTGTCGGCCACCTCCTGCATGACCTCGCTCCCGCGCTGGCCCGAGGCTGCCGAACGGCTCCGACCCTGGCTCGACCGGATCGACGTGGGCTTGCACCTCACTTTGACCGACCAGGAACCGGCCGGTGCGGCGCCGCATCTGGCGCCGGAGGGCAGGCTCCCCTCCCTCGGCCGGCTGGCCCGCGCGCTCCTGGCCGATCCGGGGGCGCGCGCCGAGGCGGCCGAACAGCTCGCCCGCCAGCTCGACGCGTTCGAGCGCGCGCTCGGCCGGCCGCCCGACTTCATCGACGGCCACCAGCACGTGCACGTGCTACCGTCGGTGCGCGATGGCGTGGTGGAGGCGGCGGCGCGGATCGGCCGGTCGCGCCCGGTCTATCTCCGCAGCCTGACCGAGCCGTTCGCGGACATCCTCTGCCGCGGCTTCGAGCCGCGCAAAGCCCTGGTCCTCGCCCTGCTCGGCCGCGGGCTCCACCGCCGGGCCGAGCGCGCGGGCGTGCCGACCAACGACAGTTTCCGGGGCGCCACCCGGTTCGCCCCGGGGCCGGGCGTGCGCGAGGAGTTCCGCCGGTTCCTGGCCGGCACCGGTCGGCGACCGCTCGTCATGTGCCATCCCGGCCGGGTCGATGCCGAGCTCGAACGCCGCGACCCGCTCACCCGACGCCGCGAGGACGAGCTCGCCTATTTCGTGAGCCCCGCCTTCCTCGACGATCTGGCCGGAGCCGGGGTCCGCCTCGCCCGCTTCGACGGCACGCCGATCGGACACTGAGATCCGCGCGGCCGCCGATCCTCGGCCGAAAAAAGGCGAACGCCCCCGGGGGTCACCCGGGGGCGCCGTGGGTCAGGCCCGGAGCTGCGCGACGACGATCAGCTGCCGATGCAGGTTTTGATGGTCTCGGGCGTGCACTTGTCGAGACCGGTGTAGGTCGGGTCCTTCGGCATCTGCTTCTTCTCGATGATGTCGACCATGAAGTACATGGTCTTGTAGCCCATCTCGAAGGGCCGCTGCCCGACCTGGCCGAGCGAGAGTCCCTCCTCCATGAGCTTCATCTGCACCGGCAGCGTGTCCGCCACGACCAACGCGAGCTGCTTGGATGCGATCTTGTCCTTGTACTTGCTGGCGACGCGCCGATACGCGTCGGGCACGAACTGCGGGAAACCGCCCGTCGGGACGAAGGCGTCGAGGTTCGGGTTCTTGGCGAGCACGTCCTCCATCTGCTGGACGGCGCGGTTGAAGTCGTCGTCGGTGTAGAGCGGGCAGCCGGCGATCTCCGTCCAACCACCCTGTCCGGTGAGCCGCTCGCCCGGTGCCTTGTCCGATTTCTTGCCGGAGAGCGTGTCGCGGATCCCCTGCATGCGCTCGTTGTGGTTGGCGGCCGCCGCACCACCCGACTGGATGCAGATCGTCCCGCCATTGGGCTTGATCTTCTTGACGATCTCGGCGAGCCCCACGCCGATCTCGTAATTGTGGGTGCCGACATAGGCGATCCGGAGCGCCTTGTCCTTTTCGAGCAGGTCGGCGTCGAAGGTGAGGACGGGGATGCCGGCCTTCTTGGCCTCGGCCAACGCCACCGCCATCGCCGCGGCGTTGGAAGGCGAGACCACGAGGCCGTCGACCTTCTTGCGGATCAGGTCGTTGACCATCTGGACCTGCTCTTCGCCGCCGCCGTGCTCGCCCGGGCCGACATAGAGGCACTCGATCTTCCCGCCGAGCTCGCGTTCGGCCTTCTTGCAGCCGTCGCGCGCCTGGTCGAAGAACGGATTGTTCACGTTCTTGGGCACGAGCGCGATCGTCAGCTTCTTGCCCTGGGCGAGGGCGTCGGAGCCACCGACGAACGCGGCCACCGCGACGGCCGCCGTGGCGAGTAACAGGTTCTTGAGCATCATGAAGCCTCCCGATGGCTCACTCGAGGTTCCCGCGGCCGACTAGCCGCGGCTCCGTCCGCGGATCCGCTCCAAGAGGACCGCGAGGATGATGAACAGCCCGACGAACAGGTCGTACCAGTTGGCATCCACCCCGAACATGATCAGGCTGTTGCGAATGAGGAAGATGAGCGCGGCGCCGATGAACCCGCCATAGGCCCCGCCCTCGCCGCCCATGAGGTTGGTGCCGCCGATCACCGCCGCGGCGATGACGTAGAGCTCCCAGGTCCGGCCCATGCCGTTACTGGCCGAGCCGTTGTAGCCCGTGAGCATCAAGGCGGCGATCGCGGTGGTGAGCCCGCAGACCATGTAGGCCTGGAGCTTGATCCGATCGACCGGGATGCCGGTGAGCCGTGCTGCCTGCTCGTTGCCGCCGATCGCGTAGAGATAGCGGCCCCAGGGCACGGCGCGGAACACGAAGCCGAAGATCACCGTCAAGACCACGAGGACCAGGAACTGGTGCGAGAGATAGAAGGCGGTACCGTCGAACCAGGGAAAGCCGATCTGGCCGCCGCCGATCTCCTTGAAGACGTCGCCGCCGGGCCCGAAGTCGTAGATGATCCGGTTCTCCGACAAGACCACCGCGAGCGAACGGTAGATCGAGAGCGTGCCGAGCGTGACGACGAAGGGCGGCAGCTTGACGTAGGCGACGAGCGCCCCGTTGACGGCACCGGCGGCACAGCCGACCGCGAGCCCGGCCCCGATGCCGACCCACCAGGGCATCCCGGCCTCGAGCAGGCGGGCGGTCGCGATGCCGACGAGCGCCATCATCGAGCCGACCGAGAGGTCGATCCCACGGGTCAAGATCACGGCGATCATCCCCATCGCCATGATCCCGATCGGCGCGAAGTTGCGCGTGATGTTGAAGAAATTGTCGCGCGTGGGGAAGGTCTCGGGCTCCTGCCAAGCCGTGCCGACGCAGATCAACGCCACCGCGAGCGTGACCCAGAACGCCTGGTTGGCGACGATGCGCTGGAGGAGGGTGCGTTCCTCGAGGCGGGTCACCTCCTCGATGGCGACGCTGGTTTGGATCGGTCGGGCGGACTGCATCGCGGCTCCGGCCTCCTCAGGCGGTCGCGATCGCGCCGGTGATGAGGCCCGTGACCTCCTCCGGCGAGGTGGCGGCGATCGGCTTGTCGGCGACCCGGGTGCCGCGGCGGAGCACCATGACCCGGGTGCAGACCGCGAACACGTCGGGCATCCGGTGGCTGATCAGGATCACGGCGTGGCCGGTGTCCCGGAGCCGGCGGATGAGATCGAGTACCTCGGCCACCTGCCGCACGCTGATCGCCGCGGTCGGCTCGTCCATGAGCACGAATTTCGGGTCGGAGAGCCGGGTCCGGGCGATCGCCACGGCTTGGCGCTGGCCGCCCGACATCTGCCGGACCAGGTCCTTGGGACGGGTCTCGCTCTTGAGCTCCTTGAAGAGCTCGGCTGCCCGCTCGTGAATCCGACGAAAGTCGACGAGGTTCAGAGGTCCGACTTTGCGCTTGAGCTCCCGGCCGAGATAGACGTTTTCACCGGCACTCAGATTGTCGCACAAGGCGAGATCCTGGTAGACGACCTCGATCCCCTGGGCGCGCGCGTCGAGCGGCTTGTGGAAATGTTGCGGCTTCCCGTCGATCAGGATCTCACCCGAGCTCGGTGGGAAGTTGCCGGCGATGATCTTGACGAGGGTCGACTTGCCGGCCCCGTTGTCGCCCATGAGGCCCAGCACCTCGCCCGACTCGAGCCGGAGGTCGACGCCGCGCAGGGCCTCGATCGCACCGAAATGCTTGGTGATGCCCCGGAGCTCCAGGACCGCCAACACCCGCCTCCCTCGGGCATCCGCCGGTCCCGGCGATCGCCCCGTCTCGCCGGCGGAGCATACACGGCAGGTCGGACCGGTAAAGCCGCGACGCCCGGCTGACAGGGACCACGGCCGGGGTTACCATGCCCTCATGAACCCGTGCTTCTTCCTGATCCGCCCGCCGCGTGCCGCCGACGGGCCGTTGCCTTCGGCGCTGTGGCACCGGCTCGGCCGCGTGCTCCTGACCCTGCTCGCCATCTACGTGGCGGCGATGGTCCTCGCGGCGGGCTGAGCGCCGCCCGCAGGCGCCGGCGTCGACCGCCCCGCTCAGTGGCTGTCGCGCGGCGGCGCGGCGCCGCGGCAGCCGACCAGGAAGTCGAGGTCGCAGCCGCGGTCGGCCTGCAGCACGTGGTCGTGGTAGAGCTTCCAATAGCCCGAGCTCATGGCCGGCGGCGGCGGGGTCCAAGCGGCACGCCGGCGGGCGAGCTCGGCTTCCTCGACCCGGAGCTCGAGGCGACGAGCGGGCACGTCGAGCACGACGGGGTCGCCGTCGCGGACGAGCGCCAAGGGCCCGCCGGCCGCCGCTTCGGGGGCGACGTGCAGCACAACCGTGCCGTAGGCCGTGCCCGACATCCGCGCGTCCGAGATCCGCACCATGTCCTTGATGCCGCGCTTCAAGAGCTTGGGCGGCAGGCCCATGTTGCCGACCTCGGCCATACCCGGATAGCCCTTGGGGCCGCAGTTCTTGAGGACGAGGACCGAGGTCTCGTCGACCTCGAGCGTGGGGTCGGCGATCCGCGCGTGGTAATGGTCGATGTCCTCGAAGACGACCGCCCGGCCTTCGTGGCGCAACAGATGCGGCGAGCCGGCCGAAGGCTTGAGGACCGCGCCGTCGGGCGCGAGATTGCCGCGCAAGACCACGAGCCCGCCCTCGGCCACGAGCGGCCGCTCCCAGGGCCGGATCACCTCCTCGTTCCAACAAGGGGCGTCCTTCACGTTCTCCCAGATCGTCTTGCCGTTGATCGTGAGGGCGTCCTTCTCGAGCAGGCCGTGCTCGCCCAGCCGGCGCAGCACGGCGGGAAGCCCGCCGGCGTAATAATAATCCTCGGCCAAGAAGCGGCCGGACGGCATGAGATCGACAAGCGTCGGGACCCCACGACCCCATTCGTCCCAGTCGTCGAGCGAGAGCGGCACGCCCAGGCGCCCGGCGATCGCGATCAGGTGGATGACCGCGTTGGTCGAGCCGCCGAGGGCGCCGCAGGCCCGGATCGCGTTCTTGAAGGCGGCACGGATCAGGATCTTCGAGATCCGGAGATCCTCCTTCACGATCGCGACCGCGCGCATGCCGGTCAGATAGGCCACCTGGCGGCGGCGGGCGTCGACCGCCGGGATCGCCGCCGACCCCGGGAGACTCGTGCCCATCGCTTCGGCGAGCGCGTTCATGGTCGAGGCCGTGCCCATCGTCATGCAGTGGCCGGCCGACCGGCTCATGCAGGATTCGGCCTCCATGAAGTCCTCGAGGCTCATCTCCCCGGCCTTGACGGCTTCCGCGAACTTGAAGACGTCGGTGCCCGAGCCGATCGGCTTGCCCTTGTAGTTGCCGGAGAGCATGGGGCCGCCCGAGAGCACGATCGCCGGCACGTCGCAGGAGGCCGCGCCCATCAACAAAGCGGATGTGGTCTTGTCGCAGCCGGTGCAAAGCACGACCCCGTCCACGGGATTGCCGCGGATCGCCTCCTCGACCGTCATGGCGGCGAGGTTACGGTAGAGCATCGAGGTCGGGCGGAGGTTCGATTCGCCGTTCGAGAAGACCGGGAACTCGACCGGGAAGCCACCCGCCTCGTAGACGCCGTGCTTCACCCACTCGACGAGCTCCTTGAAGTGGGCGTTGCAGGGGGTGAGCTCGGACGCGGTGTTGGCGATGCCGATCACCGGGCGGCCGTCGAACAAGTGGTCGGGGAACCCCTGGTTCTTCATCCAGGAGCGGTGGATGAAGCCGTTCTTGTCGAGCCTGCCGAACCAAGCCCGGCTCCGCCTACCCTCGCCCTCGCCCGCCATCGGCGCCTCCTACCGTCGGTCGAAAAGGGGGTTAGCCGGCGGTCGGCCGCTGCTCAACCGCGCTCCGCTGCGGGCTGGCCTGCGAACGGCGCGGGCCGACCGCATCGCGGGCCAGGAGTTCGGGAATGCGCAGGACGGTCAGGGCGAGCGCGAGCAGACCGAGGCCGGCCAAGGCGAGGAGCGCTGGCCGCGGCCCGAGCCATTCGCCCAGAAGCCCAGCCAGGAGGAATCCCAAGGGGGCGGAGCCGATCGCCGCCGTGATCACACCCAGGACCCGTAGCCGGAGCGCCGGCGGTGCCACGGTCAAGGGGATGGTCATCTGCATCGCCGAGAAGCCCGCCATCCCGGCACCGGCCGCGGCGATACAGGGCAAGGCGAGCCAGGGCGAAGGGGCGAAGGCGTAGCCGATCACGCCGACCATCACGAGGGCCACACCCCCCGTGTAGATCCGGCGGAAGCTCGCCGGCCGGGCCCGGCCGACGATCCAGAGCGCGGCGAGCACGCCCACCGCCCCGTCCGCGCCCAAGAACAGACCGATCGCCGCCGGGTCGAGGCCGAAGCGTCGTTCGGCGACGACCGGCGCGAGCGCGGTCCAAGGAAAGCCCCAGAGGTTGAAGATGAGCGTCACCAGCACGGCGCCCAGGAGCAGCCGGTCGCGGCGGACGGCGGAAAGTCCCCCGAAGAGCCCGCCGTCGCGCGCCGGACGTCGAACACGCGCGCGGCCGGTCCCGGTCGTGGCCGAGGCGAGCGCCAGGCCGGCCGAAGCGTAGAGAAGGGCGGCCGTCAGGAACACGCCGTCGAGGCCGAGGAAGCCGACCGCCGCGCCGCCTGCGACCGTGCCCATGAGCCGGGTCGCCTGGGCCGAGGCGGTCTCGAGGCCCATGCTCGCACCGGCATGCTCGAGCCCGACGGTCTCGCCGAGGAGTGTGCGCCGCACCGGTTGCTCGATGGTCCAGAAGATACCGTTGGCGAACGCGGCGAGGAGGAGAAGGGGTAGGTTCAAAAGGCCCGTGACCGTGGCGGCGAGCATGGCGAGCGAGGTCGCGAGCATGGCGAGCACGCCCGCGAGGACCACCTGCCGCCGGTCGCGGCTCTCGAGGAGCCCGGTGAGCGGGACGCCGAAGAGGAGGAGCGGCAAGAGCCGGGCGAACGAGGTCGCGGCCACCGCCAAGGGCGAGCCGGTCGCCTGCAGCGCCCAGAGCGCGAAGGCGAGCATCTCGAGCCAGCGCACGATACCGATGGCGACCCCAGCGAGCCAGATCCGACGCGCCGCGCGATGGCCGAAGACGACCGACCAACCGAGAGCACGGAGCACTTGCGAGCGGCTCCTTTGACAAGGCCCGGGCGGATCTGCCAGCGTTCACGAGCTCCGGCACTATCGTCGGGTGGAGATCGAGGGTCATGCCCCATCATCGCATCGCGGTCATCCCGGGTGACGGGATCGGCAAGGAGGTGGTCCCGGAGGGGCTGCGCTGCCTCGAGAAAGCCGCGCGCCGCTTCGGCGTGACGCTCGATTGCACGGAATTCGACTGGGGTTGCGGCTATTACGAGAAGCACGGGCGGATGATGCCCGAGGACGGAATCGGCCGACTCGCCGACTTCGACGCGATCTTCTTGGGCGCGGTTGGCTGGCCCACCGTGCCCGACCACGTCTCCTTGTGGGGTCTCTTGATCCCGATCCGCCGACGCTTCGAGCAGTACGTCAATCTGCGGCCGGTGCGGCTCTTCGCGGGCGTGCCTTCCCCGCTCGCGAACAAGAAGCCGGGCGACATCGACTTTTTGATCGTGCGGGAGAACTGCGAGGGCGAATATTCCGAGATCGGCGGCCGGCTCTACCAGGGCAGCGCGGCCGAGATGGCGGTCCAGGAAAGCGTGTTCACCCGCCGCGGCGTCGACCGCATCCTGCGCTTCGCCTTCGAGCTCGCCAAGTCACGACCGCGCCGACACCTCACCTCGGCCACCAAGTCGAACGGCATCATCCACACGATGCCGTTCTGGGACGAGCGCTTCCGGGCGATCGCCGCGCTCTACCCCGAAGTCGCGACGGCGCAGTACCACATCGACATCCTCTGCGCGCACTTCGTGCGCTTCCCCGAGCGGTTCGACGTGGTCGTGGGCTCGAACCTGTTCGGCGACATCCTTTCGGATCTGGGCCCGGCGGTGACCGGCACGATCGGCATCGCGCCTTCCGGCAACATCAACCCCGAGCGCGAATACCCCTCGATGTTCGAGCCGGTGCACGGCAGTGCCCCGGACATCGCGGGCCGGAAGATCGCCAACCCGATCGGCCAGATCTGGTCGGGAGCGATGATGCTCGAGCATCTGGGCTATCCGGATGCGGCGACGGCGATCGTCTCGGCGATCGAGCGGGTGCTCGCATCCGGCCGGGTCCTCACCCCCGACATGGGCGGCAAGGTCTCGACGGAAGAGCTCGGCAAGGCGATCGAGAGCGAAATCTGAGAGAAGGCGGAGAGAACATGGCCGAGATCCCGGTCTTTCCGGCCTTCGTGGCCGCGCCCGAGATCGACGAGCAGTTCCTGCTCCCCGGGCTCGGGATCGAGCAGCGGCTACGCGTGCCCGCAGCGGCCACGGGAGGTCAGCTCTGCCTCGTCGAGCAGCTCTGCCCGCCCGGCAAAGGCCCCCCGCGCCACGTGCACACGGGACAGACCGAGGTCTTGCGGATCCTCGAAGGTAGCTTCGAGCTCGAGATCGACGGCGCGCCGATCCCGGCACCGGCCGGAACGGTGGCGGTGATCCCGCCCGGCCGGCCGCACGCCTTCATCAATCGCGGCGACAGCCCGGCCCGCGTCCTTTTCCTTCTGACCCCCGGCAGCGATCTCGCCGCCTTCTTCCGCCGCCTGGCGCAGCTCCTGGCCGAGGGCCCGGCGGATCCCGACCGCTGGAACCGGGAGCTCGAGCCCTTCGGCTTCGCGATCACCGGCCCGCCGATGGCCTGAGCCCCTCGCGGCTCAATGGGCGCCCGGCGGGTGGCCGTGGGTGGCTTCGTAGGCCTTCTCGAAGAGCTTCTGCTTCTCGGGGCTCGCCTCGGTCTGGTGACGCGCTTTCCACTCCTCGTAGGGCATCCCGTAGACGATCTCGCGCGCGGTCTCGTAGTCGATCGCGAGGCCCCTCTCCTGCGCCGCCGCGGCGTACCATTTGGCGAGGCAGTTCCGGCAGAAGCCCGCGAGGTTCATGAGGTCGATGTTCTGCACATCCGTCCGCTTGCGCAGATGCTCGACGAGCGTGCGGAAGGCGGCGGCTTCGAGCTCGATCCGGGTCCGCTCGTCGATCGGGGGCACGGCCATGGACGTCTCCTCGCTCCGACCTGCCTGCGCATGTAGGCCGCGAGCGGCCGGGCTCAAGCAGCGAGCGGTGCGGCGCGTCCGAGCCGTCGCGCCACGTCGAGGGCGGCGAGGTAGCCGAAGGTCATGGCGGGCCCGAGGGTGATCCCGCCTCCCGGATAATTGCCGCCCATGATCGAGGCCATGTCGTTGCCGACCGCGTAGAGCCCGGGGATCGGCCGGCGGTCGCGGTCGAGCACGCGGGCCGCGGCGTCGGTCACGAGGCCCGCGAAGCTGCCGAGATCGCCGATCACCACGCGCACGGCGTAGAAGGGCGGCTTCTCGAGCGGCGCCACACACGGGTTCGGCCGCACCGCCGGATCGCCCAGGTAGCGGTTGTACGCCGTGGACCCGCGGCCGAATTCGGGATCTTCGCCGCGCCGCGCACCCTCGTTGTAGCGGGCGACCGTGGCCTCGAGCCGTGCCGGATCGAGGCCGATCGTCCGTGCGAGCTCGCCGATCGTGGCGGCGCGTCGCAGATAGCCGGAGCGCAGCGCGGGGCCGAGCGGCATCGGGAAGGGCTTCGCCCAGCCGAGCCCGTAGCGCCGCACCGTCGCATGGTCGGCCAACAACCAAGCGCCGACCTCTCCCGGTCTTCCGCGGCAGCGGGCCAGGAGCGCCCGGCAGAAATCGTGGTAGCTGTCCGCCTCGTTGACGAAGCGTTGCCCCGTATCGTCGACCGCGATCACCCCGGGCTTGGCCCGGTCGACGAAGTGGGGGAAGAGGCCCACGCTGCCGTCCGGCCGAGGCACCCGGCTCACCGGGACCCAGGCCGCGGGCGCGGGCAGCTCGTCGGCGGTCACGGCACCCGCCGCCTCGGCGAGACGGATCCCGTCGCCCGTATTGCCCTCGGCGGCCGGCGACCCGTGCTCGCGGCCGGTGGGCGCGTGCGGGTAGAGCCGGGCACGGCGGGTGAGATCGTGCGGGAAACCGCCCGTGGCGAGCACCACGCCGCCCCGGGCGTGTATGACCGACCGCCTGCCGGCGTCCTGGACGATCCCACCCACCACCCGGCCCCCTTCGACGAGGAGCTCGACGAGGGGGGCGGAGGTGCGGATCGCGACGCCCAGATCACGGGCGCTCGCGAGCAGCCGTGCGGCGAGCGCATTGCCGTTGGTGAGCCTCATCGGCCGGCCGTGGACGAGCCGGTCGCGGCCGTAGCGGGCGAGGAAACGCACGACCTGGGCGGCCGAGACGGGCGAGCGGGTGACGTTGAAGAAATGGGTGAGCTCCTTGCCCGAACCGATCATCATGCCGAAGAGCGTGAGCTCGGGCAGGGGCGGCCGCAAGAGCCCGAGGTCGGCGCCCAAGAGCCGGCCGTCAAAGGGCTCGGCGCAGATCGACCGGCCGCCGGGCAAGGCGCCCGGAGCGTTCGGGTGGTAGTCCGAGAATTGCGGGCCGAGCACGAAGCGCAGCCTCGTGCGGCTCTCGAAGAGCTCGACCATGCGCGGCCCCGCTTCGAGGAAGGCCTCGACCCGGGCGGCGTCGAAATGGTTGCCTGCCTCGTGCTGGAGGTAGCACCGCGCCGCCTCCTTCGAGTCGGCGATGCCGGCGCGCCGGGCGTGCGGCGAACAGGGGATCCAGAGCCAGCCACCCGAGCGCGCGGTGGTCCCGCCCAAGAGCGGCTCCTTTTCGACGACGAGCACCTCGAGCCCGGCGAGCCGGGCGGTGAGGGCTGCCGCCATCCCACCCGCCCCGGAGCCCGCGACGAGGAGGTCGACGGTGACGGAATCCTGCCCGTCGGTCGGTGCACCGGCCATGGCGCGCCGCCTAAGCTCGCGCGGGCGAGCGGGCAAGGGCCCTTCGTGCAGGGCGGTCGAGCGGCCCCCTCACCCCTGCCCTTCGGGTAGGACCAGGACGGTGAGGCGGCGTTCCGGCACGAAGTAGATCCGGGCGAGTGCCTCGAGCCCCGACCTGTCCAAGCTCGCGAGGTCGGCAGTGAGCGTGCGGGCGTGCGCGAGCCGCTCGGGTGCCCGGTGGCGACCGGTCAGCACCCGCTCGAGCCAGAAGCCGTTGCTGCGGAGCGCCCGCTCCGCCCGGACCCGCCGCGGTGGCAGGACCTGCGCGAGCTCCTCGGCACGCGGCCCCTCGGCAGCCAGACGGTCGATCTCCGCCTCGACGAGCCGGGCGAGCTCGCGGGCCCGGTCGGCCGGGAGGTCCACCACGACCCGGAGCGCCCCACGTCCCGGGATCAGGAAGGAGCCGAAGCTCGAGACCTGCGGCGCGTAGCTCGCCCCGAGCGTTTCGCGGATCCGCGCGCGCAACCGATCGCGCAGGACGTCGGCGAGCAGGGCGAGGCCTTCCGCCCGACGCTGGTCGCGGGCGTCGTCGGTCGCGAGGTGAACGAGAAGGATCGCCTGACCGCTCGGCCCGCCGTGCTCGACGACGACCGTCTCGGCGCCCGCGGGCCAGGGCGGAGGGGGTGGCGGCGTTTCGGCCTCGACCCTCGACGGGAGCCGGCCGAGCGTGCGGGCCACCGCCTCGATCGCCCGCTCGGGGTCCACGGCCCCGACAATCGCGACGTCGAGCGGGCCCGCTCCGGTCTCCGCACGCCACCAATCGGCGAGCTCCTCGAGCGTGCGGGCCTCCGCCACCTCCCGATCGGGCAGGCCGAAGCGCGGGTCCCCCCTGTGCAGGAGCCGCTCGACCGGGCCCTCGAGCGCGGCCCGCGCGACGCTCGAAAGCCGACGCCAGGTGGCCTCGAGCGCCCGCCGCCAGGGAACGAGCCCCTCGGCCCGGAAGCCCGGGTCCTCGAGCCAGGCCCGCGCGAGCACGAGCGCGGTCTCGAGCTCGTCGGCCCCCGCCTCGACGGTCAACAGGCTCGCCGCCTCGGCCAGGGTGAAGCCGAGCGTGAGGCGCCGGCCGGCCAGGATCCGATCGAGCTCCTCCGCCGGATGGCGGCCGAGGCCGCCGGCGAAGAGCGCGTGGCGGGCCAGGAGATCGAGGCCGGGGCGGTCGGGCGGTAGGCCCAGCCGGCCACGGCCGAAGCGGATCGTGAAGCGGACCGTTTCGGCCTCGAAACTCGGTCGGCTTGACGTCGAGCCGCACGCCGTTGGCGAAACGTACCGCGTGGATGCCCAGATCGGGCACTTCTTCCCGCGCGAGCACCGGGGCGGGCTCGGGATCGGGGCCGTAGCCGAGCTGCGGCGCCGGCGCGAAGCGCGGCGGCTCGACCGGCTCGGCGCGACCGGCGCGCCAAGCGGCGAGCAGCCGCTCGCGGGCCGCCTCGAGACCGTCCGCGGGCTCGGCCGGCAGCGTGACTTCGATCAGGGGTTCGCCCGCGACGAGCGCACGGGCCCTGTCGGAGGCGGTCGGAGCGTCGACCGCGGGAGCGAGGCGCTCGAAGAGCGTGAGCGCGCCGGCTTCGTCGAGGAACGCCCGGCGGTCGCGAGCGGCCGCGACGAGCGCTTCGACCCGGCTGCGCGAAAGGCGCGTGGGCGCGGTCCGCAGCCGGTCCTCGAGCGCGGAACGGCCGACCGCGAGCGCCTCCTCGACTTCGCCGGCCGACACCCCGTGGGCCGAAAGCCGCGCCACCTCGCGGCCGAGGGTCCGCAGCGCCGCCTCGGCGCGTTCGGGTTCGATCCCGGCGCGCAGCCGGACCAGGCGGGCCACCCGATCCCATGCGTCGATCCCGACCCGGGGACCGGTGAGGTCCGGGTCGGACGAGGCCGCGAGCCGCGAGAGCCGCTCGCCCAGCGCGCGCAGCGCCACACCCTCGATCAGCCCGTCGCGGCGCACCTCCAGCCCTTCCGGTCGAAGGTCGGCTGGGTGGCGGAAGGCGACCGAGACGGCCGCCGGCAGGCCCGGCTCGATCCGGAGCGCGAGCTCGAGGCCGCGCTCGGCGAGCGGCGGCGGAACGGGTTCCTGCGGTGCCGGGCCTTCGGCCTCGAGGTCGGCGAAGAGCCGCGCGATCCGCTCGCCGACCTCGCCCGGCTCGACGGATCCGGCCACCGCCACGACCATCCGCTCGGGCCGGTACCAGCGCCGGTAGAACCCTTCGACGAGCGGTCGATCGGCCCGGGCCACGACCTCGGGATCGCCGATCGGCAGCCGCTCCGCGAGGCCGCTCTCGGGCAACAAAAAGGCGAGCGATTCCGCGAACGCCCGCCGGCCCGGGCCCTCGCGCTGGCGCGCCTCGGCCAGCACCACGCCGCGTTCGATCTCGAGCAGCTCGGCCGGGATGGTGAGCCGGCCGGCGATCTCGCGCAGGAGGAAGAGGCCGTGTTCCAGCGCATCGGGCGCGGCGCGCGGCAGCTCGAGCTGGTAGACGGTCGTATCGAAGCCCGTGCGGGCGTTGGTGTCGGGGCCCATGGCCGCGCCGAGGCGGGCGAGCGAGGCCCCGAGCTCGCCCGGTGCCAAGCCCTCGGAACCGCGGAAGGCCATGTGTTCGAGCAGGTGCGCGATGCCACGCTCGTCCTCGCGCTCGTGGCGCGAGCCGACCTCGACCAGAAGCTGAAGGCTCGCAGCACCCTCCGGTTGCGGGTTCGGCAGGACGACCCATCGGAGGCCGTTCGCGAGCCGACCCCACCGCGCCGCGGGGTGCGGCGGCGGGCCACCCTCGAGGACGATGGGCCAGGGCTCGCCTCCCACCCGGGCCTCGGCCGGAGCCGCGCTCAGGAGGAGGGCCAGGAGGAGAAGGCCGGCTACGACCCGGGTCGCTCGCAACGCGCTCCTCCTCCCGATCCCGCGGGCTCAGCGCTTGAACCGGGCCCAAGCGAATTGCGGGCTGTCGTTGGGCTCGATCGGCATCTCGATCGTGTCGCGCAGGGCCCAGGTGATGACCTGGTGGTGGAGCGGCACGTAGACCATGTCCTCCTTCACGATGTTCCAGGCCTCGGCGATCAGCCGGTCGCGTTGCGCGAGGTCGATCGTCCGCTCCATGGCGGCGGTGAGCTCGTCCACCCGGGGGTTGCTGTAGCCGGTGTGGTTCCAGCCGCCGCCGGTCTTGTAGAGGAAGTTGAACACGTAGTGGCTGTCGAGCGTCGGCACGCCCCAGCCGAGCATGTAGAAATCCTGCTCCTTGTTCTGCAACTCCTTGAAGTGGATCGTCTTGGTCTGCGAGCGGAGAGCGACCTTGATCCCGACCCGGCCGAGCATGCCGGTGATCGCTTGGCAGATCGCTTCGTCGTTGATGTAGCGGTCGTTCGGGCAGGAGAGCGTGACCTCGAAGCCGTCCGGATAGCCGGCCTCGGCCAACAGCGCCTTGGCCTTGGCCGGGTCGAACGGCAGCCTTTGGTCGAGCTCCGCCGTGTAGCCGTGCACGCCGGGCGCGGTGACGATGCCGGCGGGGGCGGCGAGGCCGCGCATCACCTTGGTCTTGATCGCTTCGATGTCGATCGCGCGGTGGACCGCTTCGCGCACCCGCTTGTCCGCGAACGGGTTCTTGCCCTTGACGTTGGATGCCCGGAGCTCCGGGCGTGCCTGGTCCATGCCGAGGAAGATGGTCCGGATCTGCGGCGTCTGCATGATCTTGAGCCCGGGCGTCTTCGAGAGCCGCTCGATGTCCTGCAACGGCGGGTCGAGCACGAAATCGAGCTCGCCCGAAAGGAGCGCCGCCACCCGGGTGGCGTCGTTCTTCACCGGCGTGTACACGACCTCGTCGACATTGTGCGGCTCCTGCGCGAGGCCCCACCAATTCGGGTTCTTCTCGAGCACGGTCCGCACGTCGGGTTCGCGGCGGACAAGCTTGAAGGGTCCCGTGCCGTTGGCGTTGCGGACCGCGAAGGTCTCTTCGCCGCCCTTGAAGTTCTGCGGCTTGGTGACCCCGTGCTTCTCCGCCCAGCCCTTGTCCACGATGTGGACTTCGGTGAGCTGGTTCGGGAGGATCGGGTTGGGTCCGTTGCCCGTGACGATCCGCACGGTGCCGGCGTCCGTGGCGAAGACCTCGGTCACCGAGGTCAAATAGCCCTTGAAGTCCGAGGTCTCCGAGCGCGCCCGCTCGATCGAGAAGACCACGTCCTCGGCGTCGAAACTCGCGCCGTCGTGGAACTTCACGCCGGTGCGCAGTTTGAACTCCCAGACCGTGGGCTCGATCGCCTTCCATTCGGTGGCGAGCGAGGGCACGAGGGCGAGCTTGGGATCACGGTTGATCAAGGGCTCGTAGATCTGCTGGCCCATGGTGTTGGTCGGACCCTCGTTCTGCGCGTGCGGGTCCATCGTCAAAGCATCGCCTTGGCTCGACCAGCGCAGCGTGTTCTTGGCGAGCGCCTCGCCTCCTCCGCCGACGACCAGCGCCAGGACCACCGCACCGCCCGACAGCACGGTTCGCATCCGGATCCCTCCCCGAAAGCTCGCGCCGCGAGCGCCTCCCGCCGCGGGCACTCACGGCAACCTGCTCCTCCCCTGGGCCGTGTCAAGCGTCCGGGGCGGGCGCCGGACGGGAAACCTTTTCTTAACCGGTACCGGGCTAGATCCCCGGCCGAGGGCGAAGCCGGTCGACCCACCGGCTCGCACCGGCAACGGGGGCGCGAGCGTGTCGAGGACCCGCGAGGAGCGCGCAACCGAGCCGGCGCCGGGCCGGCGCCGCCCGCGCGATCGGCTGCCGGGCCGGTGGCCGGGCGAGTGTGGCGCGAGCGCGGTCGAGATGGCGCTGGTGGCGCCCGTGTTCCTGCTGCTGATGCTGGGCGGCCTGCAGTTCGCCCACGTCATCTACATCCGCCACGAACTCTACGCGGCGGCGCAGCAGGTCTGCCGGCAGCTGGCGCTCGGCGCCGACAACCTGGCGAGTGCCAGCAGCGCCCTGCAGGCGGAGCTCCAGCGGATCGGCGTCGCCGGAACGCTCGAGGTCGTGGCGCCGACGGCCACCACCGACGCCTCCGTCGAGATCCGGGTGCCGCTGGCCGCGCTGGTGTCGACCGAACTCTTCCGGCCGCTGGTCGGCGAGAGCGCCATGCAGGTGCGCGTCGTCTATCGGAGCTCGAGCCGCACGGGTTGAGCCGTCCGATCGGGGCGTGCGGTTCGACCGTTCACCAATCTTAAACCTCTGGCTGCGAAACCAGGAGCGTGGGCCACGGCCCGAGATCGCGAGCGAGGAAGGAGAGCAGCCATGACGGAAGCGTGCCGACCGCGGTTGGGATGACTCGGACTGCTGCGGGAGCAGAGCGGCGGCATCGCCGTCCTGGCGGCACTCGGCGCGCCGGTCCTGGCCGGCTTCGCCGCCCTCGCCGTCGATGCGGGCCACGCCTACATGGTCCGCACGGAGCTCCAGAGTGCTGCCGACGCCGCAGCCCTCGCCGCCTCGACGCGGCTACCGGACGCCGCGGCGGCGCTCGCCGAGGCCCGTGCGATCGCGGCCCAGAACCTGCCGCCCGCCAAGCACGGCGAAGTGCTGCGGGACGCCGATTTCCTCGTCGGCACCTGGGATCCGGGCAGCCGAACGTTCACCCCGGGCGGCGGGTCACCCAACGCGGTCCGCGTCACCCTGCGCCGCGCCGCCGCCAACGGCAACCCGCTGCCGACCTTCCTCGCCGGCGTGCTGGGTACCGACTTCTTCGACCTCGCGGCGAAGGCCACCGCCGGACCGGCCAAGGAGCCGGCCTGCTTGATGGCGATGCACCCGACCCGCAAGCACACCTTCTACCTCGTCGGCCCCGTCCGCATCACCGCACCGGACTGCCACATCTACGCCAACTCCAACCACCCCGACGACGTCGTCGATCCCAAGGATCCGGGGGCCTTCGTGGTCGCCAAATCCATCCAAGCCATCGGCTACGGCCATCACTACTTGCAGAACCTGACACCGCCCCTCGAATACGCACCGTACGTGATCCCCGACCCCCTCGCGCACCTGAGCCTGCCGCCAGCCGGCGGCTGCACGGCGAACCGTCTCAAAATCGACGGCGGCAGCACCACCCTCTCGCCGGGCACCTATTGCGGCGGGCTCGAGATCAAGGGCGGGGCCACGGTCGACCTCCGAGCCGGGGAGTACCATGCCAAGGGCGGGCCGCTCGTGGTCGACAACGCCACCTTGCGCGGCCAGGACGTGGTGATCTTCCTTTCGGATTCGACGGCCGAACTCGACTTCACCCGAGCGACCGTGCAGCTCTCCGGCCGCCGCAGCGGTCCCTATGCCGGCATCGTGCTGTTCGCGGTTCGCAGCGATATGGTCCACGTCTTCGATCGCTCGCGGCTCGAGCTCGAGGGGGTCACCTATCTCCTGCGCGGCCGGGTCAGCTGGATCAACCAAGGCACGCCCGCGAACAACGCGAAGTGGACGACGATGATCGTCGACGGGTTCACGTTCGACGGCAGCGGCGAGATCCGCATCAATTTCGCCCCCCACACCAGCGACGTGCCGTATCCGACGGCACTCAAGGTGATACCGCGCAACGGCTTCGCCCTGCTCGACTAGCTCACGAAGCGGAAGGTCCGACCATGCGCAGCGTCTTCGCGATCCTCGCGGTACTGGTCCTCTCGGCAACGAGCGGACCCGCCCATGCCGCCTGCTACGTCCTGGAGCTCAAGAACACGCAGTCGGGGCAACCGCGCCGCGAGGCCGAGGTTTGCGCCGAGAGCGAGATCGAGGCCCGCCGCCAGTGCCGGCGGCTCGCCGAGCGGCGCAACGACGAGCTGCCCTCGCGCGAGCCGCTCCGATTCTACTGCCGCGAGGCCGGCTGAGCGGTCGCCGCGGAGGCCTCCGTCCGGCTCGCGGCCGGGCCCCTGGCTTGCGCGCGGCAAGGACTCGCCGCAGCCGCCAGCCGTTCGGCGGGCTCCGGCGGCTCCCCCGGCGGCGGCTTCGCGGTCGTGGCCCGGCGGCCGTTCCCGACGGCCGGCTGCCGTACGCGGAGCGGTCCGGCACACGATCGAGCCCGCGAGCTTCGGAGGGAGGCATGAGTGAAAACGCCTCGCCCCCCTCCGTCCACCCGCCGGCCGCTGCTCGGCTCGACACTCCTCCCGACCGTCCTCCTGGCCGGCTGCGGCGACACCTGGCGGGGGCTGGAGAAGGGCACCGGCGAGAATCTCGAGAAGACCGGTCGGGCGATCGAGAAAGCGAGCCGTAAGGTCGAGAACGGATCGGCGCCGGCCCGCCCGTCCGGGGACTGCGCGGCGCGACCCCGGAGCTCCCCGTGGTGGTTCGCCGCGGGAGGGAGGACCAGGATCGGTGCGACTCGGCTCCGGGGGCACCCGATCGGCTAGCCCGATCCGCGCACGCCTAGGGGCCGGCGCGGCTCGATCCGTTCGCCTCGGATTCACGGCGCTCCGGTGCGACCGTCGAGCCGCCGGCGCGGCCGAGGCGGCGCGCCGTGGAGGCCCGCTCAGCCGGCGGGCCTCTCCCTCCCCTCCCGCCGAGCCGCCTCCTCCTCGAGCGCGGCGCGGGCGACGTGGTCGAGCAGAATGTGGAGCTCCTGCAGCTGCTTCTCGGTCACCGGGGCCGGCGCACCCAAGAGGAGCTCCTCCGCCCGCTGCGAGAGCGGGAAGGCCGTGACCTCCCGCAAATTCGGGGTGTCGGCCAACAGCATGACGATCCGGTCGATCCCCGGGGCGATGCCGCCGTGCGGCGGCGCACCGTAGCGCAGCGCGCGGAGCATCCCGCCGAAGCGCGCCTCGAGCACGTCGCGACCGTATCCCGCGATCGCGAAAGCTTTTTCCATGATGTCGGGGCGATGGTTGCGGATCGCCCCCGAACTCAGCTCGACGCCGTTGCACACGATGTCGTATTGGTAGGCGAGGATCTCGAGCGGGTCTTTGGTCTCGAGCGCCTCGAGGCCACCCTGCGGCATCGAAAACGGGTTGTGCGAGAAGGTGATCTTTTTTTCGTCTTCATCCCATTCGTACATCGGGAAGTCGACGATCCAGCAGAAGCGGTAGGTCTTCTTCGCCAAGAGATCGAGCTGCTTGCCGAGCTCGATCCGCACCGCCCCGGCGAGCTTGGCCGCCGCTGCCGGCCTGTCGCAGACGAAGAAGACCGCGTCGCCGGTGGCGAGGCCCGCCATCCCGCGCAGCCGGGCGAGCCGATCGGGTCCGAGGAACTTGGCGAGCGGACCCCTGGCCTGGCCCTCCTCGAGGGCGATCCAGCCCAGTCCCGGAGCCCCGACGCCCTGCGCGAAGGCGACCATGCCGTCGAAGAAGCTCCGCGGCCGGCCGACCGCACCCGGGGCCGGCACCGCGCGGACCACCGCACCCCGCTCGATCGCTCCGGCGAAGACCTTGAAGTCCGAGCCGCGGAAAATCTCGGTGGCGTCGCGGATCTCGATCGGGTTCCTGAGATCCGGCTTGTCGGTGCCGAAGCGCAACAGCGCCTCGGCGTAGGTGAACCGCGGGAATGGCGGCGGGCTCACCGTCCAGCCTTCGGGCTTGTGGCGGTCGAAAGTGCCGAACATCACGGGCTCGATCGCCGCGAACACGTCCTCTTGCGTCACGAAGGCCATCTCGACGTCGAGCTGGTAGAACTCGCCGGGGCTTCTGTCGGCGCGCGCGTCCTCGTCGCGGAAGCAGGGCGCGATCTGGAAATAGCGGTCGAAGCCGCTGATCATGTAGAGCTGCTTGTATTGCTGCGGAGCTTGCGGCAGGGCGTAGAACTTGCCCGGATGCAGTCGCGAGGGGACCAGGAAGTCCCGCGCGCCCTCGGGGCTCGAGGCGGTGAGGATCGGGGTCTGGAACTCGGTGAAGCCCTGGCCGTGCATGAGCTCGCGGATGGTGCGGATCACGGCCGAACGCAGCCGGATGTTCCGCTGCATGACCTCCCGGCGCAGGTCGAGGAAACGGTAGCGCAGCCGGGTCTCTTCCGGCTGCTCGCGATCGGTGTTGACCTGCAGCGGCAAGGGCTCGGCCGCGGAGAGGAGCTCGAGCGCGTCGGCCACGAGCTCGACCTCGCCCGTGGCGAGGTTCGGGTTCACCGTCTCGGGGGTCCGCGCCACGAGCCGGCCGGTGATCGACACCACGCTCTCGAGCCGCAGCCGCTCGGCCTCGGCGAAGAACGGCCGGTCGGGATGGACGACGATCTGGACGATGCCGGTATGGTCCCGGAGGTCCAAGAACAACAGCCCGCCGTGGTCGCGCTTCCTGTGGATCCAGCCGGCCAGACGCAAGGTCGAGCCGACCAGCTCGGGACGCGGCTCGCCGCAGCGGTGGGTGCGGTAACGGTGCATGGGACGGCCTCGGCGCGAAGCCCCCGGGACGGGGTCGGCGGAGAAGGTCACTTCCGCCCGCCCGCTGTCAAGGCGAGCGGCCGCGCGGTAAGATCGCCCCGTCGGGTGCACCGGAGGCGTCGATGCGCGTGACCGTGATCCAGATGAACTCGCGCGACGACAAGGCCGCCAATCTCGCCGCGGCCGAGGCGCTCGTGGGTGCCGCGGTGCGCGAGGACCGCCCCGATCTCGTGGTGCTGCCCGAGGTGTGGCCGCTCATGGGCGGCGATGCCGCGGCCAAGCGCGCCGCCGCCGAGCCGCTCGGCGAGGAGGGCGCGGCATGGCGCCTGTTGCGCGATCTCGCCCGCGGCCATCGGATCCTGATCCACGGCGGCAGCCTCTTGGAGCGCGATCCGGCGGTCGACCGGCTCTACAACACGACCGTCGTGTTCGACCGCGAGGGTCGCGAGCTCGCCCGCTACCGGAAGATCCACCTTTTCGACATCACCGCCCCGGACGGCCGGGAATACCGCGAGTCGGCGACCTTCGGCCGCGGCCGCGAGGTCGTCACCTACACGGCCGAGGATGTCCGGGTCGGCTGTTCGATCTGCTACGATTTGCGGTTCGGCGAGCTCTACCGGGCCCTCGCCGCCCTCGGCGCGCAGCTCCTCGCGGTGCCGGCGGCTTTCACCTTGTCGACCGGCAAGGACCATTGGGAGGTGCTGCTGCGCGCCCGCGCGATCGAGACCCAGTGCTGGGTGGCGGCCGCCGCCCAGTGGGGCCCGCACCCGGCCGGGCGGGAGGAGCGCTGGTGCTACGGCCATTCGCTGATCGTCGACCCCTGGGGCTCGGTCGTCGCCCGGGTGAGCGACGGGCCCGGCTTCGCGACGGCGCGGATCGACCTCGCCCGGCTCGCCAAGGTGCGCCGCGATCTGCCGGTCGCCGAACACCGCGTGCTCGCCGGCTGAGGGGCGCCCGGCGCGGCATTGCGTTCGGGCCACGCCCGACCTAAGAGGCGGCGCCGAGTGGCGGCGAGGGGCCACGAGATGGAGCATCGGATGGTGCGGTGGATCTTCGCGACCACGCTCGTGCTCGGCGCGTTGGCGCAGCCGGCCGCGGCGCAGCCGGCAAAAGGCGACCCGGACTGGCCCTGCACCCAGGCCTACAATCCCGATCTCGTTCTCGCCCACGTGTGGAGCGGACCCGACCCGGCCCTCCTCGGCGGGCATTGGGCCGCCGATCCGCAGATCGCGCCGCTCCTGCCGCGCCTCACCTCGACCGCTCGGCCGCTCGATGCGGCGCTCGCCGAACTCGACGGCTTCATCGCCACCGTGCCGGCCGAGCAGCGGCCGAAACGGCTATCCCTCCTCGTGGCGGCCCTCCACGAGACACTCGATGCCGAGCGCAAGAAGGTGATCGCGGGGCTCTACAAGCTCGGCCGCAGCCAGCGGCAGCTCGCCCAGGCGATCCGCGAGCGCAACGACCAGCTCTTGCAGCTGCGCGCGAAGGGCGACGCCCAGGCCGAGGCCGCCGCGCTCGAGGAGACGTTGCAGTGGGACCTCAAGATCTTCCAGGATCGCCGATCGGCGGTGAGCGTGGCCTGCGCCCAGCCCGACACGATCGAGAAACGCCTCTTCGCGCTCGTCAAACGGATCGAGGCGGCGTTGCCCACGGGCTCGGCCGGATGAGCCCGCGCGCCACCTTCGCGGCGTTCGCGCTGATCGGGCTCCTGCTCGGCGCTCCGGCCGGGCGAGCGGAGACGGCGAGCGTCCACGAGGTCGTCTTCGGTCCGGGCTTCCTCGCCGCGGTCGATCGGGCGACGGTCCTGCGTTATCGGTACGAGATGAGCGGCGCGGCGATGGGTCGGCCCTACACGAGTTCCGCCCGCCTCGAGATCCGCGAGGTCTTCGCCGACGGCCGCAAGCTCGCTTGGCTCGACATGTTCGAGGGCGCCAACCGCCGCCGGACCGGGCCGATCCCGACGGTCGACCAGAACCCGCTCCTGCTCGCTTTCCTGCAGCGGGACGCGGTGACGATGGCCAACCTCACGGGCGGGGCGCCGGGCTATTTCCAGCAGCAGATCCGCCGCGCCTTCGAGCGGCCCGTCGAGGTCGAAGCCACCACGGTCGTCTGGCAGGGCCGGACGGTGGGGGCCCGCACGGTCCGGCTGCGGCCCTTCCTCGCCGATCCCTCGATCCAACGCTTCCCGCAGTTCCGCGACAAGGAATACGCCTTCACGGTGGCGCCCGACGTGCCCGGTGGGCTGTGGCAGGTTCGAATCCGTCTTCCGGACACCGCCGGGGTCACCTATCTCGAAGAAAGCTTGACTTTGGACGCCGTCGACTGACGGGCGCGAGGCGCCGGGCGGCGGCGTCGCCAGCCTCGGGAGCCGCTCATGCGATCGCTCGCCCTTTCCTTGCTGCTGACCGGCGGTCTCGCCGCCTCGGCGGCTGCGGCCCCGGCCGCCTACCCCACGGCGGTGCTCGCCGATTACGTGCTGGGGTGCATGGCCGCCCGCGGCCAGAGCCCGGACGCCCTGCAGCGCTGCGCCTGCTCGATCGACCGGCTGGCCGCGCGCCTGCCCTACGACGACTACGTCAAGGCCGAGACGGTGCTGCGGATGCGTCGCGAAACCACCGGGCGCGACCAGATCACGATGTTCCGGACCTCGCCCTGGGCGCAGGAGATGGTCGACAAGCTGCGACGCGCCCAACTCGAGGCCGACGTCGAGTGTTTCTGAGAGACGCAGCGCCCTCGTCGGGGCTTGGCGATCGCTGCCCGACGCCTATAGTCCGCCCCGGTCGCGCCGCACCGCCCGCGAGGCCGGCTCGACCGGGACCAGCACAGGGAGGTTGGTGATGCGTCCTACCGGCGGCTTCCGCCCGATTCTCGCAGCTGCGGCCGTCGCGGCGGCCCTCGTGACGGCCGGCTCCGGGCGGGCCGACCAAGCTGCCGACGACGCCTACGAGCGCCCCTACCAGATCTGCGGACAGAACGTCGTCGACCGCGGGACCTACAACGGCTATCGTCGCTACCACGCCTATTGCCACGTTTGTCACGGCCCCGACGGTCTCGGCAGCTCCTACGCCCCGAACCTCGTCGAATCGCTCAAAGTGATGAAGCGCGACGACTTTTCCCAGGTCGTGGCGGGCGGGCGGCAGAACCTCGCTGCCGGTAAGGAGAGCGTGATGCCGGCGTTCTACGAGGTCGCCGACGTCATGAACTACCTCGAAGACATCTACTCCTACCTGAAGGCCCGCTCCGACGGCAAGCTCGGTCGCGGCCGCCCGGAGCGGTGCCCGTCGTGACCTCGAGCCGCGGAGCGCTCGCTCGGCTCCTCGGGTGGATCGTCCTGTTCGGCCTCGCGCTCTCGGTCCCCTTCGCCGCGCGCGCCGCCGACCCGAGCAAGGGCGAGCTCCGCTCGCAAGCCGCCTTCAGGGTCTGCGCCGACCCGGACAATCTCCCCTTCTCGAACGACAAGGGCGAGGGCTTCGAGAACGAGATCGCCGAACTCTTCGCCGAAGCACTCGGCCTGCCGGTCACCTACGCCTGGCACCCGCAGACGCTCGGTTTCGTGCGCAACACGTTGGGCGCATATGCTTGCGACGTGATCATGGCGGTGACGGCGGCGCACGAGCTCGTCCAGAACACGCGGTTCTATTACCGGTCGACCTACGTCCTGCTCTACCGTGCCGCGGACCGCGGCACCTACGACAGCCTCGATTCGCCGATGACCGCGGTGGCGAGGATCGGCCTCGTCGCCAATACCCCGCCCGCGGTCCTCGTCGAACGGCGCGGGCTCATCGGCAACGTCACCTCCTACAACCTGATCGTCGACACCCGCGTCGAGCATCCGGCCAAGCAGGCGGTCGACGACCTCGTCGCCGGACGGATCGACATGGCGCTCCTTTGGGGTCCGATCGCCGGTTATTGGGCGAAGCGGAGCCCGGTGCCGCTCGAATGGGTGCCGCTGCGCAGCGATCCGGGCACGAACACGCCCATGGATTATCGGATCTCGATGGGACTGCGCTACGGCGAGACCGAGTGGCTCGAGACGCTCAACCGCTTGATCCGAGAGAAGCAGAAGGACATCGACCGGATCCTCGACAGCTACGGCGTCCCGCTTCTCGACACCCGTGGTCGGCTGGTCAACCCGCCGCCCTGGCTGGCGACCGCCGGCGGTCGCAGCAATTGAGGACACCGCGTCGCCGCACGCTGCTGCTCGCGGGTCTCGGTCTGTCCCCCGGGACATCGCTCGCCCAGGGCATGATGGACAAGGTCGACCTGGGCGCGCCGCGGATGGTCGAGGCGGAGCTCGACCGGGCGGCGATCGAACGGCTGATCGCCGCAGCCGCCGGCCGGCCGATCGACTTGGCCGACCGGAGCCTCAACCGGCTCGACCTCTCCGAACTCGACCTGCGCAGCGCCGATCTGCGTTGGGCGCGGCTCAACGGTGCGCGCCTCCTGCGCACCCGCCTCGCCGGTGCGAACCTCGCCCTCGCCTGGGCGATCGGCGCCGACTTCGCCGAGGCCGACCTCCGCGGTGCCGACCTCTTCCAGGCGCAGCTCGGGCGCGCCCGGCTCGACCGCGCCGACCTCGAAGGCGCGCGGATCGTCGCCAATTTCGACGGCGCCTCGCTCGTCGAGGCCAGGCTCGTGGGCGTCCGGGGCGGGGCCGACATGCGCAACCAGAGCATGGGGCTGATCCGCGCCTCGCTGCGTGGTGCCAGCCTCGATGGGGCCGATCTGTGGCGGGCCGATCTGGGCCGAGCCGATCTCGAATTCGCCAAGCTCCGGGGCGCTCGGCTCGACGGGGCGAACCTGCGCGCCGCCCAGCTCGGCGGCGCGGATCTCACCGGGGCTTCCCTCGACGGGGCCGAACTCGCCGACGCCGATCTGGCCGCGGCCATCCTCGTCGGGACCACCGGTACGCCTTCCGGCCTCGAGCGGGCCCGCAACCTCGACCGAGCCTTCCGCGGCTGAGCCGGAGCCTGGCTCAGGACCGCCGTTCGGCGAAGACCACGTTGTCGACGAGATAGCGGATACCGCGAAGCCAGCTCTCGTCCGTGTTGCCGCGGATCGCAACCGAGCCCGCACGCAGGAGCTTGCCGGTCTCGACCTCGCCGATCCGAAGCGTGATGTCGAGGATCAGGTTGCTCGTCTTGCCGACCCAGGCGAGGGCCGCCTGTTCGGCGCCGAGCGCGCGGGCGAGCTCGAGCTCGCAGCCGTTGCATTCGCGCAGCGAAGCGTAAGCGCCGATCTGCGCGGCGACCGGCGAGGGGTCCAGGAGGAGGTAGCCGCGCGCCTCGAGCCGCCGCCGCAGTTCGGCCTCGGCGAGGCGGAGGCGGGCGCGCTCGTCCTCGCGCACCGGCTCCATGCTGGTGCTCACGAACTCGAGCGGGAACAGCACGAGGCGGACGGGCTCGGCGGCGGGCGCTGGAGCGCCCGCGGCTGCCGCGAGGAGAAGGAGGAAGGCGAGGATCCGGCGCACGCGACGGTCTCCTGGTCGGGGCGAAAGAAAAGACCCGGCGTCGGGCCGACGCCGGGTCTCTCGCGAAGGATCGCGCGGGATCAGTTCAGGCTGAAGACCGTGAGCTGCCCGCCGAGCTGGGTGTAGTTGGAGAGCGCCTTGTAGGCCCCCACCGCACCGAGGCCCGCGGTGTCCTCGGTCAGGCCCGCGGCGAGACCGATGCCGGCCCAACCGCCGATGCCGGACAGCACCGCCATGTACTGCTTGCCGCCGTGCAAGTAGGTCATGACGTTGCCGATGATGCCCGAGGGGGTCTTGAAGCGGTAGAGCTCGCGACCCGTGTCGGCATCGAGCACCTTGAAGTAGCCCTCGAGGGTGCCGTAGGCGACGACGTCGCCGGCCGTCGCGAGGACGCCCGACCACACCGAGAAGGGCTCGATGTTGAGCCACTTGTGGCCACCCTTGATGGGGTCCCAAGCGCCGATCGCACCGAGCGTGTCGCCGCCGGGCGCCGGGTACATCGACAAGGTGGCACCGACATAGGGCTGACCCGCGGTGTAGGTCACCCGAAACGGCTCGTAGTCCATGCACACCGTGTTGTACGGCACGTACATGAGCCCGGTCTTCGGGCTGTAGGCCACCGGCTGCTGGTCCTTGGTGCCGAGCGCCGCCGGGCAGATGCCCTTGGTGTTGACGTCCTCGCCATTGGCCCGCGTGGAGTAGCGGGGATCGACGACCGGCCGCCCGTCCTTGACCTCCTTCACCCAGTTCACCCACGGGAACGACTTGTCGGCCCGCAGGAGCTCGCCGGTCTCGCGGTCGAGGGTGTAGTTGAGGCCGTTGCGGTCGACGTGGAAGAGCATCTTCCGCTTCTTGCCGCCGAACTCGCCCTCGAACAACACCATCTCGTTGACGCCGTCGTAGTCCCACTCGTCGTGCGGCGTCATCTGGTAGACCCACTTCGCCACGCCCGTGTCGGCGTTACGGGCGAAGATGGTCATCGACCACTTGTTGTCACCGGGCCGCTGCACCGGGTTCCAGGTGCCCGGGTTACCCGACCCGTAGTAAATCAGGTTGAGCTCGGGGTCGACCGAGATCCAGCCCCAGGTGCACCCACCGCCGATCTTCCACTGGTCGCCTTCCCAGGTCTTCACGCCCAGATCGGCGGCCACCGGCTTGAGCAGCTCGGTGGTCTTGCCGGGCTCGATCAACACCTCCTTGTCCGGCCCGGTCGAATAGCCACGCCAGACCATCTTGCCGGTCTTGGTGTCGTACGCGGTCAAGTGGCAGCGGACGCCGAACTCGCCGCCCGAGATGCCGACATAGACCTTGTCTTTGTAGACCACCGGCGCCGAGGTACCGGTCTCACCCTTGGACGGGTCGCCGTTCTTGCTCTGCCAGAGGACCTTGCCGGTCTTGGCGTCGAGCGCCACGAGCGTGGTGTCGGCCTGGTGCAGGAAGATCTTGCCGTCACCGTAGGCGACGCCGCGATTGACCGTGTCGCAGCACATCACCGGGATGACGTTCGGATCCTGTTTCGGCTCGTACTTCCAGATCACCTTCCCGGGCTCGTTGAGGTCGAGCGCGTAGACGATGTTCGGGAAGGGGGTGTGGACGTACATCACGTTGCCGATCACGAGGGGCCCGCCCTCGTGGCCGCGCAGCACACCCGTCGAGAACGTCCAAGCGACCCTCAGGTCCTTGGCGTTGTCCTTGTTGATCTGCGCGAGCTGACTGTACCGATGGTGCGAGTAATTGCCGCCCTGCATGGCCCAGTAGGCCGGATTCTGCTGGAGCAGCAACAGCTCGTCATTGGCCTCGGCGAGCGACGACCCGGCGAGCAACGCCGCCATGGCGACGCCACAACCGAGCACGACCTTCGACTTCACGACCTTGCCTCCGTCGTTGATTCTGTCGTCTTGGTCGCATCCGCACGCCGATCGGAACCGCCCTCCCACCCCGCCGGCACGCCGTCTTCCCTGGGATCGCGGCGCCCCGGCCCTCCGACCGATTCGCGTAAGCCCCGGTTTTTTAGAGAACGGCGCGCGCCTGCGCAAGCAGGCTCGGCCGGCCGCGCGGTCACCCGAGCGAGCCCACGATCTCCCGGTAGGCGGCCTCGGGGTAGGCCTTCATGGTGAGCGTGCGGACATTGCCGCGGCTCGCCACCTGCAGCGTCCAGCGCGCCGCGATCGCATCGTCCGGCGTCTCGTAGACCACCACGAGGTCGTACGGCCCCATGGTCATGAAGAGATGCAGGATCCGCCCGCCCATCGCTTCGAGCTGCGCCCGCGCTTCCTCGAAGCGCTCGGGCGAACGCTGTACTGCGCGGATCCCTTGATCCGTCCAGTTCAACAGCGCCACGAACAGGGTCATCCTCGTCCTCCCCGCATCCGGCGGCCCGCGCCGCTCGTCGGGCGAGGGTAGCACGTCGAGCCGACCCCGTCGCTCGCCTTGCGGCCGTTCCCGCCGGGCGCGAGGATGGCCGCGCGGCGCACGGCTGGAGAGCGGGCGATGGACGGACGGCGGATCGGCTTCGTCGGGCTCGGCGCGATGGGCGGGCCGATGGCCGCCAACCTCCTGCGCAAGGGGTTCGCCGTACGCGGCTGCGACCTCTCGCCACAGGCGCGGGCCGGGTTCGTTGCGGCCGGCGGCGAGGCGGTCGACGACCCCGCGGCCGCCGCCGCGGGCGCTTCGCTCCTCCTGCTCGCGGTGGCCACCGCCGAGCAGGCCCGGGCGGTGCTCGACGCCGCCCTGCCGGCCCTTCCCGCGGGTGCCGTCGTCGTCCTGCACGCGACCGTGCCGCCGTCCTTCGCCCGTGCGCTCGGCGAAGAGCTCGAGCGCCGCGGCCACCCGTTCCTCGACGCGCCGATCTCGGGCGGTCGGCGCAAAGCCGAGGCCGGGGAGCTCACCATCATGGCGAGCGGCAGCGAAGCGGCCTTCGCCGCGGCCGGCCTGGCGCTCGAGGCGATGGCCGCGAAGATCTACCGGCTCGGCGCGACGCCCGGCATCGCCTCGACGGTCAAGATGATCAACCAGCATCTGGCCGGGGTGCACATCGCCGCGGCCTGCGAGGCCATGGCACTGGGCGTGCGGGCCGGGGCGGATGCGAGCACCTTGTTCGAGGTCATCTCGAACAGCGCCGGCAGCTCGTGGATGTTCCAGAACCGGGTTCCGCACATCCTGGCGCGCGACTTCACACCGCTCTCGGCGGTCGAGATCTTCGTGAAGGATCTGGGGATCGTGCTGGACGCCGGCCGCGAGCTGCGCTTCCCCTTGCCGATCGCGGCAGCAGCATACCAGCAATTCCTGGCGGCGGCCGCGGCCGGCTTCGGCCGCGAGGACGACTCGGCGGTGGTCAAGGTCTACGAGCGGCTCGCCGGGATCGAGGTCGAAGGCCGGCCGGCCTCCTGACCCGTCGGCCGCGCCGATGCGGCTCGTCGATCCCCGGGTCGAGCTCGCCGTCGGGCTCGTGGCCCTGGCCGCGCTCGGCTTCGGTATCCTCCTGGTCCTGCTGCCGTTCGCCTCGGCCCTGCTCTGGGCAGCGATCCTCGCCTACGCGGCCTGGCCGCTGCACGCCCGGCTCGTGCGCCTGTTCGGCGGCCGCGCCGGGCTCGCCGCCGGCCTCGCCACCACGCTTTTGGCGATGGCGCTCCTCCTGCCGCTCGTTCTGGTCGGCCGGCAGATCGCGGACGGGATCACGCTCTTGGTCGACACCGTCCGTCAGCTCCTCGAGGTCGGCATGCCGCCGCCACCCGAATGGCTGTTCGACCTGCCGACGATCGGGCCGCAGGTGGTCGACGCGTGGAACCGGCTCGCCGAGGACGCCCGTGACCTGCCGGGGCTCGTCCAGCCCTGGCTCGCGACGATCCGCGATTTCGCGATCCGCGCCGGGCTCGCGCTCGGCTCGGGGCTGTTCGATCTGTCGCTCTCCTTGACCGCGGTCTTCTTCTTCCTGCGCGACGGCCCGGGCCTGGTCGAGCAGACCCGCCGGGCGGGCGAGCGGATCCTGGGCGAACGCGTCGAACATCTCCTCGAGGTCGCGGGCTCGACGGTCCGCGGCGTCGTCTACGGCTTCGTCGGCACGGCGATCGTCCAGGGAGCCGTGGCCGCGATCGGCTTCGCCCTCGTCGACATCCCGGGCGCCCTCGTCCTCGGCGTGCTCACCTTCTTCACCGGGCTCTTGCCGGCGATCGGCCCGCCCCTCGTCTGGGTCCCGCTCGCCGGCTGGCTGCTCGCCCAGGGCCGGACCGAGGCGGGGCTGTTCCTCGGCGCCTACGGCATCCTCGTGATCAGCGGCATCGACAACCTGATCCGCCCCTGGCTCATCTCGCGCGAGAGCAACCTCTCGTTCCTCCTCACCTTCCTGGGCGTGGTGGGTGGTGCCCTCGCGTTCGGCTTCCTCGGGATCTTCATCGGCCCGGTGCTCCTTGCCCTCGGCCGGGCGATCCTCCAGGATTGGATCCGGCCCGAGCCGCCGACCACCCACGAGGGCTGAGCGGCACCGCCGCTCCACTGGACAGGTGGGGGCCGGTGTGGGAAGCGCCCGCGTCGCGGCGCCGCGGCGCGCGCCACACGGAAGCCGATCGGATGCGCAAGCTTCTCGCGATCTTCTTCCGCGCCCCGGGCACTCGGCCCTGGCTCCTGATCCTGGCGCTCATGGCGGCGACGCTCGCCGAGGGGCTCGGCTTCGCCACGCTCATGCCGCTGATCGGTGTGGCAGCCGACACGAGCGCGCAGGATCAATCGCCCCTCAACCGCGCCGTCCGCCAGACGCTGGAGCAGCTCGGGCTGCCGCTCGAGGTGGGCACGCTCTTGCTCCTCGTGGTCGCCATCTTGGTCCTGCGCTCGGCGTTGCGGTTCCTCGCCACGGTCTATGTCGGCAACGCCATGGCCACCGTGACGACCGGCATCCGCCGCCGGCTGATCGAGCATCTCTTGAGGGTCTGCTGGCGCTTCTTGGTCCACCAGCCGCTCGGCCGGATCGCCAACGTGGCCTCGGGCGAGGCGATGCGCGCCGGCCGCGCTTTCACCCTCGTGGCCGAGCTCGTGGCGCTCACCATCCAGAGCGTGGTCATGGGCGTGATCGCCGTTCTGATCTCCTGGAAGATCGCGCTCGCCGCTGCGGCGATCGGAGCACTGGTCACCGGCGCGCTCGCCGTGTTCGTGCGCCGCTCTCGCCGCGCCGGCCGCAAACAAACCTTCCGCACCAAGGAGCTCCTCGTCTACCTCTCGGACACGCTCGGCAACCTCAAGCCGGTCAAGGCGATGGCCCGCGAGGCCGCGTTCGCCCGGCTGTTCGAGACCCGGATCCGGCGGCTGGACAAGACGATCCGCCGGCAGGTCTTCAACCGCGAGGGTCTGAACAATCTCCAGGACATGCTCTTGGCGGTCGCCCTCGGCGCCGGCTTCTGGGTCGCGTGGGCGATCTGGAAGGTGCCGGTGGCCGAGCTCGTGGTCGTCGGCATCGTGCTCTACCGCTCGGTCTCCTCGATCGGGAAGCTGCAGAAGGCCTACCAGACGGCGGTCGAGATGGAGGCCTCCTGGTACCACGCCGAGGAGCTGATCGCGCTCGCCGCCGCCGATCCGGAGCCCAACCCCGGCCGCCGGCCGGCCCGCTTCGAGCGCGCCGTGGCCCTCGAGGGCGTGAGCTTCGCCCACGGCGCGCATCGGGTGCTGGAGCGGGCCAGCCTGGTCGTACCGGCGGGCTCGCTCACCGTGCTCACCGGTCCCTCCGGCGCCGGCAAGACCACCGTGATCGATCTCATCTTGGGTCTCTACCGGCCGGATGCGGGCCGGGTCACGATCGACGGGGTGGACCTCGCCGAGATCGACCTCGCCTCCTGGCGGCGGATGGTCGGCTACGTGCCGCAAGAGACCGTGCTGTTCCACGACACGATCCGCGCCAACCTCACCCTCGGCGACGATACGATCGACGAGGCCGCGCTCGAGGCGGCGCTCAGGACCGCCGAGGCCTGGGACTTCGTGGCGGCGCTGCCCGAGGGCCTCGAGACGGTGGTGGGCGAGCGCGGCGCCCGGCTCTCCGGCGGTCAGCGCCAGCGCATCGCGCTCGCCCGCGCGCTCCTCGGCTCCCCCCGCCTGCTGGTCCTGGACGAGGTCACGAGCGCCCTCGACCCGACGACCGCGCAGGAGATCACTCGCAACATCCGCCGCCTCGCCGACCGCACCACGGTGCTGGCGGTCACCCACCGGCCCGAGCTGCTCGAGGTCGCCGACCGGATCTGGCACGTCGAGGGCGGCTCGATCGTACCGCTCGCCGCACCGTACGCGGCCACGCCGCGACCCGAGGTCGAGTTGACGGGCCGGCGCTCGGCGCTCTAGCTCCGCCCCACCCGAGCCTCGGGCGGAGGTTTCGTCCATGGACACGAGCACCGACCGCAGCTGGCCCTATTTCCGCGCGCAGCCGGAATGCGTGCTCTTGCCGCCGCGGCCGGGCCTGCGGCCGAGCCCGAAGCCGCCCGTGCGGATCTTCCTCGGTACCGAACCCGCGCAGTATCGCGCCGAGCGGATCTTCTTCTGGTCGATCGAGCGGCACCGCGATCCCGCCCGCACTTACGAGATCTACCGGATGAGCGATCTTTCGGGCTTCGATCGCAAGGGCTGGCGTACCGGCTTCACCAAGTACCGCTTCGCCATCCCCGAGCTCGCGGGTGGTGTGGGCCGAGCGATCTACAACGACGTCGACCAGATCTATCTGGCCGATCCGGCCGAGCTGTTCGATCTCGACATGGGCGAGCACGGCTATCTCGCGATCTCGCCCGAAGAAACCTCGGTCATGCTGATCGACTGCGCGAAAATGCTGCCTTTGTGGAACCGCTCGACGGCGGCGCGCGAGGGCAAGCACGCGCTGATCGAGAAGCCTGCCCGGGTGCCGGGCCTCTGGGGCCCTTGTGACCCGCACTGGAACGCTCGCGACCAGGAATATGTCGAAGGGCGGACCAAATGCCTGCACTACACCGCCCTCCACCAGCAGCCCTGGGAGCCCTTCCCGGACGATTATTCCTACCACCCGAACCCCTTGGCCTACATCTGGCACGAGCTCGAGCGGGAGGCCGACGCGGCCGGCTACCAGATCTTCGGCCCCGACCGGCCCTCACCCACCTTCCGCGAGCTCGCCCTCGCCAACGAGCCGCTGTCCGCGGGCGAGCCGGTGCGTTTGTCGGAGGCGGCGCGCCGCCTGCTCGCCGACACCGGAGCGCAGCGCCTCCTGCTCGTGGGCTTCGGCCACGAGCCGCAGCTCGCCGAGCCGGTCGACGGCCTCGCGGTCGCGAGCCTCGACCTCGCCCGCGACCCGGCGCTCGCCGGAGCCGGACCGGCCGATGCCGTGCTCGCGGTCGATCTCCTCGACCGCGTGCCACCCGCCGACATCGCCTGGGTGCTGGACCGCTCGTTCGCCCGGGCCGGCGGGGCGGTGCTCGCGAGCGTGCGGGCGCGCGCCACCCGGGGCTTCGCGAGCCCCGAATGGTGGCGGCGGCGGATCGCCGAGGCGACCGGGCGCCGGCCCGGCCCGTCCTGGCTGCTCGAGGTCGTCCCGGACCCGCGCTTCGCTTCGGACGGAACCCGGACCTTCACCTGCCGGCGGACCGCCGATCCGGGTCAGCCACGGGTGTGGGCACTCACCACGGGCGATCCGGTCTACGACCGCCAGGTCGAGGAGCTGGCCCGCGCCCTGGGCTGGCCCTGGGAGAGCCGTCGGCTCGTCCTCAACGGCCGCCGCCGACTTCCCAACCTGCTGTTGGGCGCCTCGCTCGCGAGCGTCGATCGACACGCCAGCGATCCGCTGGCACCGCCTTGGCCGGACCTCGTCCTGGCCGCCGGCCGGAAGAGTGTGCCGGCGGCCCTTTGGATCCGGCGAGCCTCGGGCGGACGCACCCGGCTCGTCCAGATCGGCCGGCCGCGCGCGCCGTTCGAGCTGTTCGATCTCGTCGTCGCCACGCCCCAGGCGCGGCTGCCGCTGCGCGACAATGTCGTGCCGGTGGCCGCTCCGCTCGCCGGACTCGATCCGGCGCGGGTCGAGGCGGCGCGGGCTTTCTGGGCGGAGCGTCTGGCGAGCCTGCCGCGGCCGTGGACGGCGCTCTACCTCGGCCGGGGCCGCGACGGCTATCGCGTGACCGCCGAGGCGGTCGGCCGAGCCGGTGCGCTGCTCGCCGAGGAGCTGCGGGCAAGCGGCGGCACGCTGCTCCTCCACCTCGACCGGAAGACCCCGGAGCCCGCCGCGGCGGCGCTGCGTGCGGCCCTCGCCGGACTGCCGCTGGTCGAGGTGCGCGCCGGCAGCGCCCATGACCACGACGCCCGAGCGGCGTTCCTCGCGCTCGCCGATCGGGTCGTGGTGAGCGCCGACGAGCTCGTGGCACTCGCCGAGGCCTGCCTCGCCGGCAAGCCCACGCGGCTCCTCGACCTGCCGCGCTGGTACGACCGCGTGCCGTTCGGCCGACCGCTGGTCCGCTTCGGCCGCCTGCTCGTGGGCGGCGGGACGACCTATCGCGGCACCCCGCACCAGCAGCACGTCCTCGGCCGGTTCGTGGACCATCTGGCGACCCGGGGTCTCGTCAACCTGCCGCGCGATCCGGTCGAGCTGCACCGGGCGCTCCAGGCCCGCGGCCTCGTGACGCGTCTGGGTGGGGCGGAGGAGCCGATGGCCCGACCGAAGCCGCTCGACGACCTCGCCCGGGTGGCCGAGCGCGTGCGCCGTCTCATGAGCGAGCAGCCGAGTGCGGCCTGATCCGCTCGGTGGCACCGGTGCCGCGGCGGCGCGGCATCCCCGGCCGCGGCATCGCGCCGGCCTTGTCGGCTCGCCCGGCGCCGCCTAACTGCTGGCGGGCGTGCCGTTCTCGAGCGGCTCGCGCGTTCCGGCAGGCACGGAAAGGGTCGATGGCGATCTCCTGGCGCCCCTGGGTCAACCGTCGCTACCAGCTCGACAAGATGACGCTCGGCGAGCTCGTCGTCGCCTACCTGACCCACTACTCGATCCTCGTCTATTTCGCGACCGCTGCCGCCTCGATCGTCCTCACCGTCCACACGGCCGAGGGCTGGGCCGGCCCGCTCGCGGCGGTCGCGGTCACCCTGCTCGTCTACCCGGCGGCCGAGTACTTCCTGCACCGCTTCGTCCTGCACGGCCGCTTCCTTTACAAGTCGCCGCTCACCGCCAAGGTGTGGAAGCGGATCCACTACGACCACCACGCCGACCCGCACGATCTCGCGGTGCTGTTCGGTGCGCTCTACACGACCTTGCCGACGATCGCGCTGATCGCGTTGCCGGTCGGCTGGCTCGTGGGCGGGGTCGCCGGAGCGTTCGCCGCCTTCGCGACCGCGCTGCTCCTGTTCGCCGGCTACGAGTTCTGCCATTGCGTCCAGCACCTGCCCTTCACGCCCAAGAACCGTTGGCTGCGCGAGATCAAGCGCCGGCACCTCGCGCACCATTTCCACAACGAGCAGGGCAATTTCGGGATCACGAGCGGGCTCTGGGACCGGCTCTTGGGCACCTTCTACGAGCATCCGCGCGAGGTCCCGCGCAGCCCCACGACCTTCAACCTCGGCTATACGGCCGAGGAGCGCGAGCGCTATCCCTGGGTGGCCGAAGCTTCGCCGAGCGAGGCCGAGCTCGCCGCCCGCCGCACGCGTCGCGCCGCCTGAGCCGGGAGCCGTGGCGCGGATCGCGGTCGAGCGCGTCGAGGGCCGCCGCGGTCTCACCCGCTTCCTGGCCGTGCCCGACCCGATCTACCGGGACGATCCGTGTTGGGTGAAGCCGCTCGACCTCGAGCGGCGCGAGCATCTCGACCCGGCCAAGAACCCGTTCCTGCGGCGGATCGACATGGCCTTGTTCGTCGCGAGCCGGAACGGCCGCGACGTCGGCCGGATCAGCGCTCAGGTCAACCGCGCCCACCTCGAGCGGTACGGTGACGCCACCGGGCATTTCGGTTTCCTCGAGGGCGAGGACGACCCGGAGCTGTTCGCGGCGCTCACGGCAACGGCCGAGCGCTGGCTCGCCGAGCGGGGGATGCGCCGTGTGACCGGTCCCTTCGACCCGTCGATCAACGACAGCTGCGGGCTCCTGGTCGAAGGGTTCGACACCCCGCCGAGCATGATGATGGGCCACCACCGACCTTGGTACGGTCGCCGCCTCGAGGAACTCGGTTATGCCAAGGAAAAGGACCTGATCTGTTACTGGTCCGACGTGCAGACCGATTGGCCCGAAGCGGCGAGCCGGCTCTTGGCCCGCGGCCTGCGTTCGGGTCGGATCCGCGTCCGCCCGCTCGACATGCGCCGCTACCGCGAAGAGATCGCGACGATCTGCGCGATCTTCAACGATGCCTGGGGCGAGAATTGGGGCTTCCTGCCGTTCGACGAGACCGAGGCGCAATATCTCGCGCGCAGCATCCGCCCGCTCGTCCGCGCCGAGGACTTCGCGATCGGCGAGCTCGACGGCGAGCCCGCGGCCATGGTCGTCACGCTGCCCAACCTCAACCTCGCGATCCGCGACCTGGGCGGCCGGCTTTTGCCGTTCGGCTGGGCGAAGCTCCTCTGGCGGCTCAAGGTTCGCGGTATCCCGGAGGGCCGGATGCCGCTCATGGGCGTCCGCCGCGCCTTCCAGAACGGTCCTTGGGGCGCGGCCCTCGCGCTCGCGGTGATCCGGGCGGTCCACGATGTGCACCGCGCGCGCGGCACCCGCGGTGCCGAACTCTCCTGGGTCCTCGAGGACAATCGGCGGACCGACGCCTTGATCCGGATGATGGGCGCCCGCCCCTACAAGACCTACCGGATCTACGGCAAGGACCTCGGATGACACCGTCGCAGCCGGTTGCGGCTCTCGTGCTCGCCGGCGCGCGCCCGGGCGAAGTCGATCCGGTCGCCCGCGCGGCGGGCGTCCCCTTCAAATGCCTCGCACCGATCGCCGGCCGACCGATGGTCGAGCGCGTCGTCGAGGCCCTGGCCGAACTGCCGACCGTCGCGCGGATCGTCGTGGTGGCCGATCCCGCTGCCCGGCTCGACGCGCTGCCGGCGGTCGCCCGGCTCCGGTCCGGAGGACGCCTCGCGCTCCGTTCCCCCGAGCCCGGGCTCGCGGCGAGCGTCGAGGCGGGGCTCGCCCACACGGAGGGACTGCCGCTCCTCGTCACCACCGCCGACCACCCGCTCCTCGATCGGGCGATCCTCGAGACGTTCCTCGGGGCCGCCCTCGCGAGTGGCGCGGCGCTCGCGGTCGGAGTCGCTCCCGAACCGGCGGTGCGCGCCGTCGCCCCCTCGACCCGGCGCACCTGGTGGCGGTTCCGGGACGGCCGCTTCTCCGGCGCCAACCTCTTCCTCTTGCGCGGCGAAGCCGCCCGCCCGGCGCTCGCCTTCTGGCGCCGGGTGGAGGCCGAGCGCAAGCGGCCTTGGCGGATCGTCCGGCTGTTCGGCCCCTCGAACCTCGCGCTCTACGCGAGCCGCCTCCTCACCCTCGAGGCGGCGATGGCGCGCGCTTCCCGGGTCCTGGGCTGCCGCGTGGCCGCCGTGTCGATCCCGATCGGTGCCGCGGCGATCGACGTGGACCGGCCGGCCGATCTCGCCCTCGCCGAAGCGATCCTCGCCGGTCGCCCCGTGGCCGGGAGCCCGTCTTGAGCACCCTCTTCCGGCTCGCCCATCTGAGCGACGTCCATCTGGGCCCCCTGCCCCGGCCGCACCCCGCCGAGCTCGCCTCCAAGCGGGTCACCGGCTTTTTGTCCTGGCAGCTGCGCCGCCGCCGGGCCCATCGCACGGCCGTCCTGGAGGCGACGGTGGCGGCCCTCGCCGCCACGCGGCCGGACCATTGGGTCGTCACGGGCGACCTCGTGAACATCTCGCTGCCGGGCGAGTTCGAACGGGCCCGCGCCTGGCTCGAGCGGCTCGCCCCGCCCGAGCGGGCGAGTGCGATCCCCGGCAACCACGACGCCTACGTCGCCGATGCGGCGGAGGCCCATTGGCCGCTCTGGCGGCCCTGGATGGCCGGTGTGGCGGATCCCGACGGCTTCCCCTTCCTGCGGCGGGTCGGCCCGCTGCTGCTGGTCGGCCTGTCGAGCGCGGTGCCGCGGCCCTGGGGCGACGCCGCCGGCCGCCTCGGCGAGCCCCAGCTCGCCCGCCTCGCGGGCCGGCTCGCCGAAGCGGGGCGGGCCGGCCTCTGCCGGGTCGTGCTGGTCCACCATCCGCCGGTCGAGGGCTGGAGCCCGCCGCGCAAGGCGCTCCTCGATGCCGCCCAGCTGCGCGCGCTGCTCGCCCGCGAGGGCGCCGAGCTCGTCCTCTCGGGCCACGACCACCGGCTCGAGGTGGGGGCGATCGCCGGGCCCGACGGCCCCGTGCCGGTGGTCGCCGCCCCCTCGGCTTCGCTCGCCGCGAGCGAGCCCGACCGGCGCGGGGGCGGGCTCGTCTACACGATCGAACCCGGGGCGCCGGGTGGGCGCTTCCGCATCACCGCCGAGGCGTTCCGGGTCGGGCCCGATGGCCGGGTGGTCCGCGAGCCCGTGACGCTCCCCGGCGCCACTGTGGCCGCGCTCGCCTAGGCAGCGAGATCGCCATGAGCTATGCGCCGCCCGCGGCGAGCCGGCGTGACGTGCCCCGTCCGCGGCTCCATCCGGGACCGAGCCCCGCCTTGCCGGCCGATCGATGAGCCTGTTGAGCCGTTACCTGATCGGCCAGATCGTCCGGCCGATGCTGGCCATCGTCTTCGTGGCGCTGGCCGTGCTCCTGGCCGAGCGCATGCTGCGCGTGCTCGACCTCGTGATCGGCTGGCGCGGCAGCATGCTCGTGCTGCTCGAGATGCTCGGCTATCTCGTCCCCCACTACATGGGGGTGGCTCTCCCGGCGGCCTTTTTCATCGCCGTGCTCGTGGTCTTCGGCCGACTGTCGCGCGACGGCGAGGTCGACGCCATCCTCGCCGCGGGGCGGGGCCTGCACGAACTGCTCCGACCCCTCCTCGCGATCGCCGCCGTGCTCGTGGCGATCAACGCGGTGATCGTGAGCCACCTCCAGCCCTACAGCCGCTACGCCTACCGAGCGGCGCTGTTCGCGCTCTCCAACGTTTCTTTCCTGGCGCTCCTCCGCGAGCGGGCCTTCGTGACGCTCGGCGGCACGACCTACGCCGTCGAACGGCTCGCCCCGGAGCGCGACCGGCTCGAAGGGCTCGTGCTGTTCAGCAAGATGACCGACGGGAGCAGCCTCGCGATCACCGCGCGGCGGGGCCGGATCCTGGCGGCCGAGGGCGACCAGCCGGTCCGCTTCGACCTCGAGGACGGTGTCCACCAGCTCGTTCCCCCGCCCGGCCCCGGGGGAGCCGAGCGGCCGGCCGCCACCGTCCGGTTCCGCAGCTTCACCACCGACCTCAAAGGTGCCGAGCCCAAGCCGTTCCGGCCGCGCGGCGAGGACGAGCGCGAACTCACCCTGCCCGAGCTCGTGGCCGCGCTCGGCCGGCCCGTCAAAGGGATCGACCCGCCGGAAATCGAGGCCGAATTGCACGGCAGGCTCGCCCGTGTGCTCTCGATCCCGCTCCTGCCGCTCGTCGCCCTGCCCCTCGCGATCGCCCGCCGGCGGGCGCGGCGCTCCTACGGGCTGGTCGCGGGCCTCGTCCTGCTCCTCGCCTACAACCAAGTGCTGCATTTCGGCGAATCGCTGGTCGACGACGGCAAGCTCTCGCCCTGGTCCGGTCTTTGGCTGCCGTTTTTGCTGTTCTCGGCCCTGGGTGTGGCGCTCACCTGGTGGCGCTCGGCGCGGGTGCCGCACGTCGCCGGCAGCGACCGGCTCGAGCTCCTGGTGGAGCGGCTCGAGAGCTGGGCCGCTCGACGCTTCGGCCCGCGCGGGAGCGAGTCGTGAGCCGGCTCTCCCGCTATCTGGTCCGGCTCTACCTCGTCCGCCTGGCGGTCGTGCTGTTGGCCGTGACCGGCTTCGCCCTCGTGTTCGATCTGTTGGACATGGGCCCGCGGGTGGTCCGGCGCGCCGGCGGCTCGACCTGGGCGCTGCTCGCCTACGTCCCGATCCGCCTGCCGACGCTCGTGACCGAGCTGTTGCCGATGGTCGCCCTCGTGGCCGGGCTCTTGACCGCGAGCGATCTCTTGCGCTGGCGCGAGCTCGTCGCGATGTGGGGCGCCGGGGTTTCGCGCCTCGCTCTCGTGGGTCGGCTTTGGCCGGTGGCTCTCGTGGTGCTCGGCGGCAAGCTCCTGCTCGACGATCTCGCCGTGCCCGCGACCGTCCCGGCGCTGCGGGCCATGGGTGCCGCCGACTTCAAGACCGTGGGCCTGCCCTCCGGTGGGGCGATTTGGCTCAAGGCCGGCAACGACGTGCTGCGGCTGCCCTCCGACGCCGCGGCGCTCGGCCAGCCGCGTGATCTTTTGATCCTCCGGCTCGACCCGCAGGGCCGGCTCGTCGAGCGGATCGAGGCGGCGCGCGCCGAGCCCGGGCCCGAGGGCTGGCTGTTGCGCGAGGTGGTGCGCCGACCGGCCGCGTCACGTCCGGTCGAGCGTCTCGAGGAGTTCCTCTGGCCGGTGCGGATCGAGCTCGATCAGGTGGCGCTCATGGCCAAGCTGCCGCGCGAGCTGTCGATCGCCCAGCTCGTGCGGGTGATCGAGGCGGACGGCTTCGGGGTCGGCGGCACCGAGGGCCACCGCACCTGGCTGCAAGCCCGGCTCGCCGGTCTCGTGGCACTCTGGGCGACGATCGCCCTGCCCTTCGCGCTCGTCCGCCGGCTCGCCCGGGTCGGCGAAACCTTCGCCTTGTTCGCCAAGGGCCTCGCGATCGGCTTCGTGCACCTGATCGCCAACGGCCTGCTCCTGGCACTCGGCGAACTCGGCCTCGTCGCCCCGGCGCTCGCCGCCTGGACCGCGCCGCTCCTCTTCGCGAGCTTCGTGCTCGTGCTCGCCGGGGCGTTCGAGCAGCGGCGCGGTCGCCCCCTCGGCCCGCCGCTCGGAGTGGTCGGCGCATGAGCCGCCCGGCGATCGGCTTCGTCAACAATCGGCGCAGCGAGCGCAACAAGCGCGGCACGGCCGACATCGAGGCGGTGCTCGCCCGCTACCCCGAGGTCACCCGGTTCGACTTCGACGGGCTCACCCGGCTGCACGACATCGCCAAGGACCTCGCCCGCCTGGCGCCGGCTTTGATCGTGGTCAACGGCGGCGACGGCACCGTCCAGGGCTTGTTGACCGAGCTCTTGGAGGAGCGGCTGATCGACCCGGTCCCGCCGATCGCCATCCTGCCGCGCGGCATGGCCAACATGACCGCGGCCGACTGTGGGCTGCGCCGGCGCGGCGCCGGCGCCCTCGCCCGCCTTCTCGAGGCCGCCAGGGCCGGGCTGCTCGACCGTTTCCTCGTCCGCCGCCGGGTGCTGCGGGTCGAGGGGCTCGAGGACGGCCGAGCCCAGCGCGGCATGTTCATGGGGGCGCTCGGCATCACCGATGCGATCCACCTCTGCAAGAGCCGGGTCCACGGTCTGGGCCTCAAGGGCGAGGCGGCACACTTCGTGACCCTCGCTCAGATCCTCTGGGGCCTCGCACGGGGGCGCCGCCCCCCGGGCATGCTCGAGGGTGGGCCGGTCGCCATGCGCTTCGAAGACGGCGAGGTCCGGGAGGGCCGCCAGCTGCTTCTCCTCGCCACCACCCTCGATCGGCTGGTCCTCGCCTCGCGCCCGTTCTGGAACGGGCTCGCGCGGCCGTTCCGGCTGACCGCGATCCGGCAGCCGGCCGAGGGCCTCGTCCGCCGGGCGATCCACGTGCTCTACGGCGGCGACCGGCGCGACCTGCCGGCGGACAGCTTCTTCAGCCGGGGGAGCGCCCGGGCCGAGCTCGAGCTCGGCTCCGAGATCACGATCGACGGTCAGTTCTACCGGCCCGCCCCCGGCCGGCCGCTGGTCGTCACCGCCCCCGAGGAGGTTCGATTCGTGCGGTGCTGACGGAGCCGGCCGACCCCGTCCGCGCGCTCGTGGCGGCCGAGGCGGCGCTACCCGTGGCTCGAGCCTTCCACGCCGTGGCCGAGGCGGCGCGCGCGCGGTTCGCTCCAGTCGCCCGAGCCATCCTCCTCTACGGGAGCGCGTTGCGCGAGGGCGACCACCGCGGCGGGCTCGTGGACCTCTTCGTCCTGGTCGAGGACGGTGCAGCCGGTGCGGAAGGGGCGCTGCTGCGCCGGCTCGGGGCCCTCTTGCCGCCCAACGTCTACCACCTCGGCACCCGCTTCGAGGACGGCACGATCCGCGCCAAGGTGGCGGTCGTGGGCCTGGCCCGGCTCGAGCGGCTCGTCGAACCCACGACCCTGGAGCCCTATTTCTGGGCCCGGCTCGCTCAACCCGTCCGCCTGCTCTGGGCCGCCGATCCCGATGTCGCGGCCCGGGTCCACGCACTCCTCGCCCGGGCCGTGCGCACGCTCGTCGAAGCCGTGCGGCCGCTGCTCGGCCCGCGCCCCGCACCGGCCGAGCTGTTCGAGCGGGCCTTCTTCGAGACCTACCGCACCGAACTGCGCGCCGAGCGGCCCGGTCGGGCGACCAGCCTCGTGACCGCCGATGTCGCCCGCTACGAGCAGCTCGCCCGGCTCTGTCTGGCCGGCCGCCCTCCACCCTCGGCGACCGAGCTCCGCACCGCGACCCGGCTCTGGGGGCGCCGCCGCCGGCTCGGCAAGCTGCGCTCCATCCTGCGGCTCGCCAAGGCGGCCTTCACCTTCGAGGGCGGCGCCGATTACCTCGTCTGGAAGATCGAACGGCATTCGGGGGAGCGGATCGAGCTCGCGCCCTGGCAGCGCCGCCACCCGATCCTCGCGGGGCTCCTCCTCTTGCCGAAGCTACGCCGGCGCGGCGCGGTGCGCTGAGCTATTCGGCGGCCACCGGCGGCGCGAGCGCGCTCGCGAGCTCCGCGAACCGATCGAGGACGGCCCGGATCTGTTCGGCCGTGTGGGCGGCCGAAACGCTGCAGCGCAGCAGGCACGCCCCGCCCGGCGTTCCGGGTGGCAGCGCGAGGTTGACATAGACCCCGGCCTCGAGGAGCCGCTTCCAGGCGAACACGGCGGTCCGCTCGTCGGGCAGGCGGATCGAGAGGATCGGGCCGGGCGGTGCCGCGAGCGCGAAGCCCAGGCCGACGAGCCCCGCGTGCAGCGTCCGGGCGTTCTCCCAGAGCCGGGCCCGCAGCTCGGGGCGCGCGACGATCTGGGCGAGGGCCGCGCGCACCGAGGCGATCGTCGCGGGACCCGGCGAGGCGGTGAACATGTAGGGCCGCGCGGCCACCCGCAGCAGCTCGAAGCGAGGATGGTCGGAGACCGCGAAGCCCCCGATCCCGCCGAGCGACTTCGAGAAGGTGCCGACGATGAAGTCGACCTCCGGCTCGACCCCGAGCTCTTCGGCGACGCCGCGGCCGCGCGCGCCGAACACACCGAAGGAGTGGGCCTCGTCGAGCAGCAGGAAGGCGCCGTGGCGTCGCTTGACCTCGACGATCTCGGCGAGCCGCGCGACGTCGCCGAACATCGAATAAAGGCCTTCGACGACGATCAGCCGGCAACCGTCGGGGGTCGGGTTGCGCTCGAGCCGGCGATCGAGATCGGCCGGATCGTTGTGGCGGAAGCGGACGACCGTGGCGCCCGACAGTTTGCAGCCGTCGAAGATCGAGGCGTGCCAGTCGGAATCGACGAAGATCGTATCCTTGGGCCCGGCGAGCCCGCCGATCGTCGCGAGGTTGGCTTGATAGCCGGTGGTGAAGACGATCGCCGCGCGACGACCCATGAAGGCCGCGAGCTCGGCCTCGAGGGCGCGATGCCCGGCATAGGTACCGTTGGCGATCCGCGAGCCCGTGGTGCCCGTGCCGTGGCGACGCAACGCCGCCACGCCGGCTTCGATGCAGGCCGGATCGAAGGTGACCCCGAGATAATTGTTGGTGCCGAGCAGGATCGTCGGCCGGCCGGCGATCACCGCCTCGCAGGGGCCCGCGAGATCCTCGATCTCGAGGTGGAACGGGTCGATCCCGGTGGCCAAGAGCTGGGCACGGCGTGCCGCGAGCGTGTCGTATTTGTCGAAGATGTCCATCTAGCCGCGTGCTCCGAGCTGTCGCGCCACGAGGTCGACCAGGTCGCCGAGCGTCACGAGATCGGCGATCTCGTTGACTGGCACGTCGATCCCGTAGCGGTCCTCGATCTCCATCACGAGGTCCATGGCGGCCACCGAGTCGATCGAGAGATCGGCCGTGAGCTCGGTGCTCCGCTCGAGCTTGGCACCGGGCGGGGCGAAGCGGGCGACGAGCTCGCTCACCTCGGCCAGGAGCCGATCGGGGTCCGGGGTCGTCATGGCCGGCTGCATGGCGACTTTACCCCGGCTGCGCAACCCCCGCTCAAAGCCAGCCCTCCCGACGGTACCAAGCGAGCGTGCGCTCGAAGCCCTCGGCGAAGGTCATGCGCTGCCGGCCGCGCCACAGCCGGCCGTCGTCGGCCGCCCGCCAGTCGGGATGGAACAGCTCGGCGACCTTGCCGCGGTCGAGCGGCGGCGCCTTGCCCCAGGGACGCGCGCCGAGCTCGGCGACCAAGGCCGCGGCGCGCAGCACGCTCTTCGGCAACTCCACCAAGCGGACCCGTCGCCCGGTCCGCTCGCCGGCGCGTTCGGCCAAGTCCCGCCAGCTGTAGCCGCCGGGTGTGCCGTCGTCCGGCTCGATCGGTCCGGCGAAGGCGTGCGGCTCGGCGACGAGCTCGGCCACGAGCTCGGCCAGATCGTCGACGAACAGCAACGAGAAGCGGTTGGCCGGCGCCCGCGGGGCGACCAGGAAGCCGCGCGCGAGCTGGGCCAAGATCGGCAGCGTGGCCCGGTCGCCCGGTCCGTAGAGGGCCGGCGGCCGCAGCACGAGGGGCCGCAGCTCGCCCGCCCGGCGGGCGAGCTCCTCCTCGGCCCGGTGCTTGCTGCGGGCGTAGGGCGAGACGGTCGGCTCGCGCGCCGCGAGCGAGGAGACGAGCACGAAGCGGGCTCCGGCCGCCCGCCGCCGGGCGGCCTCGGTGAGCCGTGCCGTGCCGCGGGCATTCGCCGCCTCGAACTCCGCCGGTCGGGAGGCCCGGACCAGCCCGGCTCCGTGCACCACCGTGCCGGCGCCCGCGACCAGGGCCTCGAGCGCCGCCTCGTTCCCGAGATCGCCTCGCAACAGCTCGACGCCGAGGGCCTCGAGGCCGGGATCGTCGCGGCGGACGAGCGCGCGCACCCGGAAGCCGCGGGCGCGCAACCGGCCGGCCAGGTGACGGCCGAGGAAGCCCGTGGCCCCGGTGAGTGCGACGAGTTCGGGATCGACCTCTGCCAAGCTCCGGCCGTCTCAGCCGACCTCGGCCAGCGAGCCGCGCGGGCTGTTGGCAGGGGTCCCCGGCTCGACGGGGACGATGCCGCCCAGATCGCGGATCTTGCCCTCGAGATAGCCGGCCCTTGCCGCAGCCCGGCTGAGCTTGCCCGAGGTCGTGTAGGTCAAGGAGCGGGGGGGAGCCAGGACGAGCTCGCACTCGGTCCCGGCTTGGCGGTTCACCACGGCCTGGACGGTGCGCCGGAACTCGGCCTGCTGGCGCGGGTCGCCCGTCCGGCATTGGACGATCACCACGATCCGCTCGCGTTCATCCTCGCCGGTGACGGCGAACGCGGCGACGTCGCCCGGCCGTACCCCGGGCAGCCGCTCGACCGCCCATTCGAGGTCCTGCGGCCAGATGTTGCGGCCGTTGACGATGATCAGGTCCTTGCTGCGGCCGGTCACCACGAGTTCGCCGTCGACGAGGTAGCCCATGTCGCCGGTATCGAGCCAGCCGTCCTCGAGCAGCACCTGCCGGGTCGCCTCGGGATTGTGGTCGTAGCCGGTCATAAGGCTCGGGCCCTTGATGCAGACCCGGCCCACCCGCCGCTCCGGCAACACCCGGCCGTGCTCGTCGCGGATCTCGATCGCATAGCCGGGCATGGGCCGACCGCAGATCGCGAAGGCCCGGGTCCGGCGGGCGCGCGGCCCGGCCGGGGCGGCGAGTCGGCGCCGCTCGAACGCGTCGCCGAGCTCGACCGTGTCGCTGCGCACACCCTGGCCGAGTGGGGCGAAGGTCACGGCGAGGGTCGCCTCCGCGAGGCCGTAGGAGGCCACGAAGGCGCGCTCGTCGAAGCCGGCGGCGGCGAAGACCGCGGCGAACTCGGCGAGCGCCTTCGGGCGGATCATCTCGCCGCCGATCCCGGCCACCCGCCAACGCGACAGATCGAGCCCGGAAAGCCCGTTGGCCCCGACCCGCCGGGCACAGAGCTCGTAGCCGAAGGTCGGCGCGAAGGAGATGGTGCCGCCGGTCGTGGACAGGAGCTTGAGCCAGGAGAGGGGCCGGGTCGCGAAGCTCGCGGTCGCGAGATAGTCGACGCTGATCTGGGTCAGCACCGGCGTCAGGCAGCACCCCACGAGCCCCATGTCGTGGTAGAGCGGCAGCCAGGAGGTGCAGCGATCGCCCGGCCGGAGTGCGAGCCCGTGCTCGGCGATCGCCCGGGCGTTCGCGGTGATCGCCTGCTGGGTCACGAGCACGCCGCGCGGGAAGCTCGTGCTGCCCGAGGAATATTGGATGTAGCAGGGATCGTCCGGGCCGAGCGGCTGCAGCCCTTCGCCGCGGCCGGGGAGAGCGGCGAGCTCGGCATGCGTGCCGACCCACGCGACCCGGGTGCCGACCGCCGCTTCGACGAGCTGGCCGTGATAGGCTTCCGAAGCGATCGCGACGCGCGCCCGCGAGTTTTCGAGCATGCCGCGCAGCCGCTCGACATGGGTCCGGTGGGTGCCGAGGCTCAAGGCCAAGGGCAGCGGCACGGGCACGAGCCCGGCGAGCTGGCAGGCCATGAACGCGAGAAGGAACTCGGGTCCGGTCTCGGCGACGATCGCCACCCGCTCGAGTCGGGCGAGGCCCAGACCCGAAAGGCGCGGCGCCAACTCCCCGGCCCGCTCGCGCAATTCGCGGTAGGAGAGAACCCGCTCGAGCTCGCCGCGGCCATTGTAAAAATTCATCCCGGTCTCGCCGCGCGCGGCGTAATCGAGCCCTTCCACCAGGGTGCGGAAGCCCCCGGTGCGGAACGGCAGCGCGCGGTTCGCGGTCGGCGTGGCAAGCACCATGGTCCCCCTCGTGCGGCGTCCCCTTCACGCGGCGGAACGCCCCGGCCCGAAGGCGGCGCGCCCGACGCGCACTCTGCGCAGCTCGAAGGGCCGGGCCGCACGGTTCGGCCGGGCCCCGTACTCTCCTTCGTGGGCCGTTGCCGCCGCCGATCCCGGCGCGGCCACGAACACCCCCTCCTTTGTCGCTGCGCCGGATCTTAGGGGGGTGGTCCCTCGCGGCCATTCAACTTGTGTTGCACTCTGTTTCAGTGCAGCCGAACACGTTGCCGCAGCGCAACAGCCGCGCTGCGATCCTCAGCTCCCCTTCGGCGTGAGACGCCGTTCGGCACAACGGATGCGAAGCTCGCCCACGCGGCTGGTCCGCTCGAGCCGGCACGCGACGAGCTTTCGGCTGGATTCGTCGAGGAGCCAGAGCCGCTCCCCGGCGAAGGCCCGCACGGGCGGCGGGCTTTCCCCGACCGCTCGTGGCGGTGGCGAGCCCCTGCCGCGCAGGATCCGGACCTCCGGCTCCGCCGCCACGGCCGTTGCGCCCACCAGCACGATCGCCGCCGCGAGCCCGCTTCCGATCCCCCGCATCGCCCGCTCCCCTTCCCCGAGACCGCCGGGTGCCCCGGCCGGCGGGAGCCTGCCACGCTCGCAGCCGGCCCGCAGCGCTCGCCGTCGGGCTTGCGTAACCCTTTACGATTCGTTCACCCTCCGCCTCGAGCGATCATCCGAGGGGAGGAACGACGTGCGGCTCACCTGGCTCGGCCATTCGGCGGTCCATCTCGCGGCCGCCGGCAAGAGCATCCTGATCGACCCGTTCTTCACCGGCAATCCGAAGCATCCGCAGGGCTGGGAAAACGGCCTCGAGCGGCTGGACGCGATCGTCGTCACGCACGGTCACGAGGACCATCTCGGCGATACCGTCCGGCTCGCGAAGAAATACGGCGCCACGCTCGTCGCGCAGTGGGAGATCTGCATGACCTGCGCCGCCGAGGGGGTGGAGAAGCTGCAGCCGATGAACACGGGCGGCTGCATCCTCCACGAGGGGGTCCGCTTCTGCATGGTCCCGGCGCTCCACAGCTCGGCCGTGATGCGCGACGGCAAGGCGCAGACCATGGGGGATCCGGCCGGCTTCGTGATCACCCTCGACGGCATCGCCGTCTACCACGCGGGCGACACCGCGCTCTTCTCGGACATGGCGCTGATCCAGCGCCTCTACCGGCCGAGGGTCGGGTTCCTGCCGGTGGGCGACCGCTTCACGATGGGCCCGGAGCACGCGGCGATCGCCTGCAACGAGTTCCTCGAGCTCGAGCTCGTCGTGCCGATCCACTGGGGCACCTTCGACCTCTTGCACGGGGATCCGCAGGACTTCGCGAAGCGGGTGACGCGCGGTCGGGTGCACGTCGCGACACCCGGCGAACCGTTCGGGCTCTGAGCGGGACGCCCGAGGGGTCAGCGGAAGTTGCGCCCCTCGGGCATCACCCGACGCGGATCGCGCGTGTCGTTCCTCGCCTCGTCGGCGCGGGCGATCGCGCCGTCGAACGTGGCGGGGTCGAGGGCTTCGCCCCGCAGCAGCGAAAGCTCGTCGGTGAGGTCGAGGAGCCGGTCGGCGACCACGTGGATCACCCGGCCCTCGCGCTGCAGCCGCCCGGTCGCGGCGAGCAGGCGGGCGACCATGAGGGTGGTGCGGAAACGGGCGAAGACCTGCGGCCAGACGATCAGGTTGGCGAAGCCGGTCTCGTCCTCGAGGGTGGTGAAGACCACGCCCTTGGCGCTGCCCGGCCGCTGGCGGACGAGCACGAGGCCCGCGACCGCGACACGCGTGCCCGGCAGGATGGTCGCGAGCTCGCGGGCGGCCACGAACCGCCGCTCGGCGAGCCGCTCACGCAACAGCGCCAAAGGATGGGCGCGCAGCGAGAGCCGGAGGCGGGCATAGTCCTCGATCACCGCTTCGCCGAGGCCCATCGGCGGCAGTTCGAGCCACGGCTCCTCGCCGGCCTCGAGGGGCGGCAGGTTCGAGCCCACGGGCTCGCTCGCCTCGGCATGGGCGAAGAGCGGCAGCGGCCGCCGGGCGAGCGCGTGCACTTCCCAGAGTGCCTGGCGGCGGTCGAGACCGAGCGAGCGGAACGCGTCCGCCTCGGCGAGGATCGCGAGGGTCTCGCGCGTCACCCCGGCCCGGCGCTGCACCTCGCCGACCGTGCGGTAGGGACGCAGCCGGGCGGTGACGATCCGCACCGCTTCCGCATGGGCCAGACCCTTGACCTCGCGCAGGCCGAGCCGGACGGCGTGCGAGAGGGGCCCGCGCCGGGGCAAAGGTTCGAGGGTCGAATCCCAAAAGGAGTGGTTGACGTCGACCGGGCGGACCTCGACCCCGTGCTCGATCGCGTCGCGCACGAGCTGCGCCGGGGCGTAGAAACCCATCGGCTGGGCGTTCAAGATCGCCGCCAAGAAGACGTCCGGATAGTGGCATTTGAGCCAAGACGAGACGTAGACCAGAAGGGCGAAGCTCGCGGCGTGGCTCTCCGGGAAGCCGTAATAGCCGAAGCCTTCGATCTGCTTGAAGCAGCGCTCGGCGAAGTCGCGGTCGTAGCCGCGCGCGACCATGCCCGAGACGAGCTTGTCGTGCCAGCGGCCGAGCTCGCCGCGGCGACGGAAGGCGGCCATCGAGCGGCGCAGCCCGTCGGCCTCCGCCGGGGTGAAGCCGGCCGCCACGATCGCGATCCGCATCGCCTGCTCCTGGAACAAGGGCACGCCCAGGGTCTTGCCGAGGACCGCTTCGAGCTCCTTCGAGGGGAAGGTCACGGGCTCGAGACCCTCGCGGCGGCGCAGATAGGGATGGACCATGTCGCCCTGGATGGGGCCGGGGCGGACGATCGCCACCTCGATCACGAGGTCGTAGAAGGAGCGGGGCTTGAGCCGCGGCAGCATGCTCATCTGCGCCCGGCTCTCGACCTGGAAGACGCCGATCGAATCGGCTTTCTGCAGCATGGCGTAGACGGCCGGGTCCTCGGCCGGCACGCGCGCCATGTCGAGTTCGAGGCCATAGTGGGCGCGCAAGAGCTCGAAGGCGCGGCGGATGCAGGAAAGCATGCCGAGCGCCAAGAGGTCGATCTTGAGGAACTTCAAGGCGTCGAGATCGTCCTTGTCCCACTCGACGACGGTGCGGCCGGGCATCGCCGCGTTCTCGATCGGCACGAGCTCGCGCAGGGGGCTCTTGGCGATCACGAACCCGCCCACGTGCTGGGAGAGGTGGCGCGGGAAGTCCAAGAGCTCCTCGGCGAGCGCCAAGGTGCGGGCGAGGAGCGGATCGTCCGGGTCGAGGCCGAGCTCGCGCAGGGTTCGGCGGTTCGTTCCCTCGCGGCCCATGCCCCACACGGTCTTGGCGAGCGCGTCTTGGACGTCGGCCGACAACCCCATGACCTTGGCGACCTCGCGCAGGGCCGACTTGGCCCGGTAGCGGATCACCGTGGCGGCGAGGGCCGCGTGGTCGCGGCCGTAGGTCTCGTAGACCCACTGGATGACCTCCTCGCGCCGCTCGTGCTCGAAATCGACGTCGATGTCGGGCGGCTCGTCGCGCTCGGCCGAGACGAACCGCTCGAACAACAGATCCGCCCGCGCCGGGTCCACCGCGGTGATGCCGAGCACGTAGCAGATCGCCGAATTGGCGGCGGAGCCGCGGCCCTGGCAGAGGATGCCGCGGCTTCGGGCGAAGCGGACGATGTCGTGGACGGTGAGGAAATAGGGCGCGTAACGTAGCGCCTTCACGAGCGCGAGCTCGTGCTCCAAGAGCTTCTTCACCTTCTCCGGCAGATGATCGGGGTAGCGTTCGGCGGCTCCCTCCCAGGTGCGCCGGGCGAGCTCCTCGTCCGGGGTCCGCCCCTCGTAGGATTCTCGGACCGGATAGTCGTAGGCGAGCTCGTCCAAGGAGAAGCGACAGCGCGCCACGATCGCGAGGCCGGCCGCGATCGCCTGCGGCCAACGGGCGAACAGCCGCACCATCTCGGCGGGGGACTTGAGGTGCCGTTCGGCGTTGGCCTCGAGGCGGAAGCCGGCCTCGGCGAGCGTCACCTTCTCGCGGATGCAGGTGAGCACGTCCTGCAAGGGGCGGCGAGCCGGGTCGTGGTAGAGCACGGCATTGGTGGCCAAAAGCCGCGCCCCGGTCGCTTCGGCGAGCCGGGCGAGCCCGTCGATCCGCTCCCGGTCGTCTCCCCGGTAGAGGAACCGGGCGAGGAGATGCAGGCGGTCGCCCAGGGCCGCGCGCAGCCGGCGCAGCAGCTCCGCGAAGCCGCAATCGAGCGCGTCGGCGGGCACTTCGGGCGGGAGCACGCCCAGGACCTGGCCCTCGGCGTGCGCCAGGAGGTCGGCGAGCCGCAGGCTCGAGGAGCCCTTGCGGGCCCGTCTTCGGCCTTCGGTCAACAACGAACAGAGCCGGCCGTAGGCCTTTCGGTCGGTGGGCCAGACGAGTACCGAGGGAGCGTCCTCGAGGTCGATCCGAGCACCGACGAGAAAGCGCAGGCCCAGACGCTTGGCCGTGACGTGGGCGCGTACGATCCCGGCGAGGCTCGCGCGGTCGGTGACCGCGAGGGCGGCGAGGCCGAGTTCGGCCGCACGCTCGACGAGCTCCTCGGGGTGCGAGGCGCCCTCGAGGAAACTGAAGTTCGTGGTGACCTCGAGCTCGGCGTAGGCGGGCATGGGCGGAGCTTCCCTCGCCCTGCGAAAGCATGTTCTTGTTTCGTTCTCAAGAGGCCGGCAAGCGACAGAGCAGCCCCGATCGGCTAGGCTCGGGCCGAACGGGAGAGCGAGCGATGGCGAAGCGGCGCGACGAGATCCGGCGGATGACGATCGAGGAGTTCCTCCTCTGGGACGACGGCACCGAGACGCGCTACGAGCTCGACCGCGGCGTGCCGGTGGCGATGAACCCGCCCTTGACGCCGCACGTGCGCATCTGTGCGAACCTCGTCGTCCTCGTCGAACGCCACCTGACCGACAAGCGCCCGTGCCGGGCGATGCCGGGGGCGGGGCTCGTGATCGATCGGGCGGAGGGCACGTTCTACATTCCCGATCTGGTCGTCACCTGCGAGGAGCCGCGCGAGGCGCCCCACGTCGAGGAGCCCCGGCTCGTGGTCGAGATCCTCTCGCCCTCGACCGAGCGGCTCGACAAGACGGTCAAGGTCCCGGCTTACGGCCGTCTGCCGAGCGTGCAGGAGATCTGGCTCGTCTCGGCGGCCCGCCGCTGGGTGCTCGTCTGGCGCAAGGTCGAAGAGAGCTGGATCGCGCACCTGCCCTACGAGGGCGATGCGAGCTTTCCGAGCCCCGTGCTGGGTGGCGAGATCCGGCTCGAGGAGCTCTACGATCTTTCCGGGCTCTGAGCTCACGAGAAGCTCCCGAGCACCCGCCAGACGGGCGGTTCGGGCTCGCCCCAGAGCCCCTCGCGGGCGCACCAGAGTTCGCGCCCGTCCTCGAGCCGGACGCGGAAGAAGTCCCGCGGCCGCGCCGCAGCGTCCGTCGCCCGCCACCATTCGGGGAGGATGCGCTCGGGGCCCGAAGCGGCGACCACCCGGCCGGCGATCGGCCCCTCGAGCTTCAGGGGCGGGCCGTCCGGCACGAGGGCCAAGGCGCGCACCGCGATCGGCCGTTCGAGCAGACGCACGGGGCGCAGCGGGCTTCCGGTCCAAGCGCTCGCCCGCGGCTCGACCCCGGCCGGGCACCAACGGACCCGGCGTTCGGGAACGTGGCTCGCGACCGGCTCGGGGCGGAGGACGCGATCCGCACCCAGCCGGGCCGAAAGCCGGTCGATCAGGACGGCCGTGGCGCGCGCATCCACCGCAGCCGTGAGCTCGGGCTGCTCGGCCGGGAGCTCGACCGCTTCGAGCGCCTCCAGGATCGCGAGCTCGACGCCGAAGCCGAGCTCGAGACCGTCGAGCCGGTGGCGGAACAGGCGGAAGAGATGCCCGGGATCGCGGCTCGGCCGGGCGGTGCGGATCTCGAGCCGCGCGACCACCCCGTCGACCCGATGCAGCCCGAGGGCGAGCCGGCGCGCGCCCTGCCCCGCCCGCTCGAGCATCCGGCAGAGGTCCCGGGCGAGCCGCGAGCAGACCGCCTCGATACCGGCATGGGTGGCGATCGGCTCGGCCCGGGCCATCCGCGCCGAGAAGCGGGTCGGTTCGACGAGCGGGACGAAGGGCGGCTCCTCCGCGCCCTCGAGAACGGCGAGGCGGATCGCGAGGGCGAGGCCGAAGCGACGGGCGAGCGCGGCGCGCGGCAGACGGCGGAGATCGCCGATCGTCCGCAGCCCCAGCCGACGCAAGCTCGCGCTCGTCTTGCCGTCGAGCTCGAGGGCCTCGACCGGCAAGGGATCGAGCGCCCGTCGATCCGGAAGGATCCCGCCCGGGCCGAAGCGGGCCCAGGCGCGCGCGGCGAGCCGGCGGTCGGCGAGCGCGGCCCGTTGCTCGAGGCCGAGCTTCGCGAAGGCGGCAGCGAGGGACGCGAGCAGGCCCTCCTCCCCGCCCCAAAGATGCGCGCAGCCCAGCACGTCGAGGACGAGCCCGTCGGGCCCGTCGACCGCGACCTTCGGGCTCCAGCGCGTGCACCAGAGGGCGAGGCTCTCGAGCGCCCGGGCATCGGCCTCGGGTTCGGCCGGAAAGACGTGGAGCGCGGGACAAGCGGCGCGGGCGTCGGTGAGCAGGAGGCCGGGGCCGAGTCGGAGCGCTTCGGCCGCCGCGTTCACCGCGACCAGGCGGGGCCCACCCGGGGCCGGCGCGACCAGCGCGAGCGGTCGGTCAACCGGCAGCGGCGAGCCGGTCCGCCGGGCGTGGAGGGCGAGCCGCTGGATCGGCCAGCGGGGGAGCTGCAGCGAGAGCCAGCGTGCGCTCATCGACCACCACCTCCACGACCGCTTCCGCGCCACCCTTGACCCGCCAGAGCTCGAGCCGCAGGCGGCTCGACCGGTCGGTCGAAGGCAGCGGCGTGACCCACCATCGGCTGCGCGCGGCGCTGGGCTCGCCGTCGCGCGGGCCCGGGCGGAGCAGGAGTCCGAGCCCGCCGCCCCGCTCGCTCGCCAGCTGCAGGCGACGGCCGAGGCCGAGATCGGCGCGGGCGAGCTCGCCCACCACGACCGCCACGGCCGGGCTCGACAGCGCTTCCTCCATCGCCCAGGCGGTGGCCCGCGCATCGGGGGTGCGGACCAGCACGAGCCGGCCGGGGTCCAGCCCGCGGGCGGCGAGCCCGGGCGGCCAGGGGATCCCGCGGGCGGCGACCGTGGCCTCGTCGAGGCACCAGAGGAGGAGTCCCGGTCGGTCGAGGGCGGCCTCGGCGATCGCGAGCGCGAACAGCGTCGCGGCCGGGCCGGCGAGCTCGTGGAGCGCGGGCCGGCAAAGCCCGTTCCCGGGTAGGAGCGGATCGACCGCCGGGCCGAGACGGACGGGCGGGCGCTCGAGCTCCTCGGGCCGTCCCTCGAGGGTGCGGATCCGGGCGCGCAGCGCCGCGAGCCGGTCCGCGGGGGGCGGAGCTATGTTCATGCTTCGTTCTTAGTTCTGCTTTTGTTCTTGATCAAGATCGCGACGACCGCGCGCCGGCCGCCGCCTCGCTCGGAGCCTCCCCCATTCGGCGAGCGCGCCCCCGACAGAAGGCCACGGTCCGTCGCGCGACTTCCGCCCCGGCGGATCGAACCCCGCAGTTCGTGCATCTCCGCAGCGAGCCGGCCGACCCCCCGCCCTCCCCGAGAGCTCCTCGCGGATCGAGGCGCGCGGGCCGGGTGTCGCGGATCAATCCTCGCGGGGCGCTACCCGACGTTTCCGGAGAACGCTGCTGCGGACGAACTCGAGCAAATTGGCGACCAACTCGGCATCGAAGAGGCGCAGCGCGAGGGCGAAGACCGCCGCCCCGGCGACCACCTCGACCGCCAGCCGGGCCGGCGGCGGGAGCCCGGCGGTCGCGAGCCCGGGCAGCGCCACCAGTACGAGCCCCATGGCCGAGGTGGCGGCGAGCGAAGGCAGCAGGGGCCGTGCCAGTTCGCCCACGCCGAGCGCGAGACGGGCCGCCAAGAGCCCGGCCACGCCGCGCAGGCAAGCGAGCTGGACCAAGACGCGTCCGACCAGCGCCGGCAAGAGCCCGACTTGGGCCAAGGCCGCGGTGGTGGCGGCGGCCGGCACCAGCGTGAGCGCGTTGGCCAGGAGGGCGGACCTCGGATGGCCGGCCGCGATCAAGATCTGACCGGCGACGCCGGCGAGCCCGAGCGCCATCCCCGAAAACGCCAGGAGCCGCAACGCCGGCACCGCGTCACGCCAACCCTCGCCGAGCAGGGTGAGGACCAAGGGTTCGGCGACCATCGCCATGCCGAGGAAGGCCGGCAGGCAGACGAGCCCTCCGAGCTCGAGCGTCCTTCGCGCGGCCTTCAACTGTCGTCCGCGATCGTCCTGAAGCCGGGCCAGAACGGGCAGGGACAAATCGGCGACCGAGCCGCCGGTCAGCATGAGGAGCGACTGCACGAGCCGCTCGCCGAGATAGAACAGCCCCATCGTGCTGGCCGGAAGAAAAACGCCGAGCGCGAGCGTGGCCGCGGTGGCGGTCGCGTTCGGCAGGGCCTGGCCCAGCACGGGCACGGCGACCACGGCGAGCTCGCGGGCCTCGGCTCGGCCGAAGAGGAGGCGTGGTCGGTAGCCGCTCGCCAACAGCACGGTGACCGCGCTCACGAGGGCGTTGACGAGCTGGACCGCCACGAGCGCCCAGGGGCCGAACCCGCCGAGCGCCAGGCCGATGCCGACCAGGTAGGCGAGCCCCGTGGCGAAGAGCGCCCGCAAGGCGAGGCCTCGATAGTCGAGCCGACGGCGCAAGAGTCCGACGCAGACGAAGGTGAGGCCGTGGAGGAGGCAGGCCGGGGTGAGCGCCCAGAGGATGGGCGCGAGGCGCGGCTTGTCGGCGAGCGCGGCGAGCAGAGGGGCCAGCGCCGCGACCAGGAGCGCGGTCGCGAGGGCGAGGCCGAGATTGGCCCAGAGCGCCGTGTGCAGGTGGCGCTCGTTCGGCCGCGGATGTTGGATCAGCGCTTCGGCGAGTCCGGAGCGGACGGGCAGGAGCGCGAGCGCGACGGTGACGGTCCCGACCGCGACCAGACCGAAGTCCTCGGGACCGAGCAGCCGAGCCATCAGCAAGGTGAAGGCGAACGTCAGCCCCTCGCCGCCGACGATCTCGACGACCCGCCAGAGGGCGCTCCGCGCGACGACCTCGCTGCCGAACGGCAGCGGCGCCGCGTCCTCTCCCTCGACCCCGCCGAGGGGCGGGACACTCATGCCGCCGGCCGCGAACGAGGCCGCGCGAGCGCCGCCCGGACGTGGACCCGATCGCCGTTCATCGCGAGGAGCCACCGTCGCCGACGAGCGTTCCCGCAGGACGGCTCGGCGGGCCTGCCCGGCCGAGCCCGGCCGTCTCGCGCGCCCGCTCGTAGACCTGGACCGTCCGTCGGGCGATCTCGACCCAGCTCGGAAAACCGGCCCGCAGCGCGGCCATCGCGCGGCCGAGCGGCACGAGCTGCTCGGGTCTGTCGGCGAGATCGGCCAGCACACGGGCGAGCGCGTCGACGTCCTCGGGCGGGAAGAGGATTCCTCCGCGCCGGTTGCCGAACAGCTCCGCGAAGCTCGGAATGGCGCTCGCCACCACGGGCCGGCCGGAGGCGATCGCGCCCATGGCCACGCCACTCGCGTCGATCAATCGGTAAGGGAGCAAGAGCGCGTCCGCTTCGGCCACCATCCGCGCGACCTGCGCATCGGGAACATAACCGGGACGCAAGTCGACCACGCCGGCGAGCCCCTCCCGGGCGATCGTCTCGCGGAACGGGGTCAAATCCATGAACACCCGACCGGCGATCGTGACCCGCAGGCGGGCGCGCTGCGCCGGGGACAGCTTGGCGAGGGCGGCGAGCAGGAGGTCGATGCCCTTGTAGGGCTTCATCGCCCCGAACACGAGGAGTTCGAGCGGACGGTCGCGGGAGATCGGCCGGGGGGGTGCCACGCCGCCGAGGTCGATCAAACCGTGCGGAACGTGATGCACGCGTGCGGGCGAATGGCCGGCGGCGATCAGCCGAAGGCGCGCCTCCTCGGTGTGGACGATCAGCGCGTGCACCGCGGCCAAGAAGCCGTCGAGGCCCCACAGGACGGGCCCGCCGCGCGTACCGTTATAGGGCCGGGAATCGTGCACGGTGTACACGACCGGTACGTGCCGCGCGAGCCGCTCGACCAGCCGACGATCGAGGAGGGGCAAGGGCGCCCATTGGATGTGCAGGACGTCGATCCCGTCCCGTTCCAGGACCCCGGCCATGGTCGAGAGCCCGGGCAAATGTTCGAAGCCTTTGACCAACGCTCTGAGCGGCTCCGGGAAAGCCCGCCCGAGGCGGGCGCCGAGCGGGTAGAAGTGGCAGGTCTTCGCGACCCCGGGGTCGGCCGGGGGCCGGCCGGCCATGCCCCAGAGACGAACATGGCAGCCGATCTGGGCGAGCCCGCGGGCCAGCGCCTCGTCGTAGGGCGGTGTGAAGTCGCCGGGATCGACCAGCGCGACGCGCAGGCCTTTGAAGGCTGGCGCGGGGGCCGGCCGGGCTTGGATCTCGGTGCGGGGCGGGCCGACGACGGGCATTCGGGAAAGCCACCCGGTGGGCGCCGGCGGGTCGGGCCGGACGGTCGATCCGCAACGGGCGCTCGCTCGAGCGCCGGATACGCTTGGAGGGGGTCCTGATGTCAAGGCTCGGACCGACGAGCATCGGGCCCGCGTTGGTCGGTGCCGTCCTTCGCGAATCGCTCGCACCCGCTCGCCACACCCGGAACAGCGCCCGGAAATCCGGCTCCCGTGCGAGGCGTCTCCTCCACCTGGCTCGACCATGGTGTTGGCAGAGCTCGACTCTCGCGGCGCATCCGTGTCGGCACGCCGGCCCCCGGGGGCGGGGCCCACCGACGACCCGCGCGTCGAGGTACGCGGCGCCGGCTCAGTCCAGTCGAAGACACAACCCCGCCGACCTCGACGCATGCGTTCGAACCGCACCCGGTCTTGTCCGCGGCGGAACACGGCGCGACCATCGAACGGGCGCATCGGGATACCGGTTCGCTCCCCACTGGGGTGAGCTCCGGATCGAGATCGAACGGAGGTTGCAGGATGTCCGAACTCGCCCGTCGCATCGCCCAGGGCTCGGGGGAGGAGCCCGCCGATCTCGTGATCGAGGACGTCCGGCTGCTCGACCTCGTGACAGGTGCGCTCCTCCCCTCCGACATCGCGATCTGCGGCGACACGATCGTCGGCACCCTCGGGCGCTACGAGGGTCGCCGGGTCATCGAGGGTCGCGGCCGGATCGCCGTGCCGGGCTTCGTCGACACGCACCTCCACGTCGAATCCTCGCTCGTGACACCGGGCGAGCTCGAGCGCTGCGTCCTCCCGCGCGGGGTGACGACCCTGGTGTGCGACCCGCACGAGATCGCCAACGTGCTCGGGGTCGAAGGCATCCGCTGGGTCCTCGACTGGGCGGAGGTGCTCGCCCTCGATCTTCGGGTCCAGCTCTCCTCCTGCGTACCGGCCACCCCCTTCGAGACCGCAGGTGCCCGCCTCGAGGCCGAGGACCTCGCCCCGCTCCTCGCGCACCCGAAGGCGCTCGGCCTCGCCGAGGTCATGAACTTCCCGGGCGTGCTGGCCCGCGATCCGGGGCTTTTGGCCAAGCTCGAGGCCTTCACCGGCCGGCCGATCGACGGCCACTGCCCGCTCCTTTCGGGCAAGGGTCTTTGCGGCTACGTCGCGGCCGGCATCCGCAGCGAACACGAAGCGACCCGCCTCGACGAAGCGCTCGAAAAGCTGCGCAAGGGCCTCCACGTCTTGATCCGCGAAGGCTCGGTCTCGAAGGACTTGGCCGCCCTCGCCCCGGCGATCTCGGCCGACACCTCGCCCTTCCTCGCTTTCTGCACCGACGATCGCAACCCGCTCGACATCGAGGAGGAGGGGCACATCGATTTCCTGATCCGCCGGGCGATCCGCGCGGGCGCCCCGCCGCACCACGTCTATCGGGTGGCGAGCTGGTCTGGAGCGCGCGCCTTCGGGCTCGAGGATCGGGGCTTCCTCGCTCCGGGGCGGCGGGCCGACATCGTGCTCCTGGACGATCTCGAGGCCTGCGCGGTCTCCGAGGTCGTCGTGGCGGGCAGGCCCGCCGCCGAGGCGCTCGCCGCCCGACCCGCGGGCCCCGCCCCGGTCGGTCGGGCGAGCGTCCGGGTCCGCGAGCTCCACGCCGCGGACTTCGCCATCCCGGCCCCGGCCGGGGCGAGCGTGCCCGTGATCGGGGTGATCCCCGGCAAGATCATCACCGAGCGGCTCGCGGCCGTCCCGCCGCGCCGCAACGGCCTCCTGCACGCCGATCCTTCGGCCGACCTCGCCAAGGTCGCGGTGATCGAGCGGCACGGCAAGAACGGCAACATCGGCAAGGGCTTCGTTCGAGGCTTCGGGCTGGCGCGCGGGGCGATCGCGAGCTCGGTCGGCCACGACAGCCACAATCTCACGGTCGTGGGCGTGGAGGATGCGGCCATGGCCACGGCCGCCAACCGCGTGGCCGAACTCGCGGGCGGTTTCGTCGTCGCGACAGCCGAGCGCGTGCTGGCCGAGCTCGCGCTGCCGATCGCCGGTCTTTTGACCGATCGGCCCTTCGAGGAGGTCACGACCGCCCTGCGCCGGCTGCGCGCCGCCGCCCGCGAACTCGGCTGCACGCTCCCCGAGCCCTTCCTCCAGGTGGCCTTCCTGCCGCTGCCGGTGATCCCCCACCTCAAGATCACCGACATGGGCCTCTTCGACGTCGACCGCTTCGAGCTCGTTCGACTCTAGACCCGTTCAGCGGAAATAGACCGGATCGCGCAGGTCCGGATAAAGGTGTGCCACCCATTCGCCATAGCCGTTGAAGATCTTGGTCGGGATCTTCTCGCTCTCGCCCAGCGGCTGCTCCATCTTCTGGCTCCAGCGCGGGTGCGGGACGTCCGGGTTGACGTTGGCCCAGAAGCCGTACTCGTGGTCGGCGATCTCTTCCCAGAAAGTCGTCGGTCGTTCTTCGACGAAACGGAACCGGACGATCGACTTGACGCTCTTGAAGCCGTATTTCCACGGCACCGCGAGGCGGATCGGTGCACCCATCGACTTCGGCAAAGATTTACCGTAGGCGCCGGTGACCAGGAAGGCGAGTTCGTTCGTGGCCTCGGCGATCGTGAGCCCCTCGGTGTAAGGCCAGGGATACCAGAAGGCGCGTTGGCCCGGGGCGGTCTTGGGATCCAAAAAGGTCTGCAGTTCGAGGAACTTGGCCGAGCCCAAGGGCCGCGCGAGCTCGACCAGCCGGCGAAGCGGGAAGCCGATCCAGGGCACGACCATCGACCAAGCTTCGACGCAGCGCAGGCGATAGATCCGCTCCTCGAGCTCGACCTTCGCCACGAGCTCGTCGAACTCGATCTCGAACGGCTCTTCGACGAGCCCGTCGATGCGGATCCGCCAGGGCCTCGTGACGAGCGCCTCGGCCGCCTTGGCGATCTGCTTGTGCGAGCCGAACTCGTAGAAATTGTTGTAGGTCGTGGCGAGCTTTTCGTCGGTGAGCTTGCGGTCGTCGACGGTCCATTTCGCATTGCGGGCGACCGCCGCCTCCGCCTCTTCCGCCGGCAGCCCCGCGCCTGCCAGTGCCGCGGCCCCGGCGAGGAAGGATCGCCGCCCCAGCACGAGGGGCTCGGGCGTCACGAACCGTTCGGGCAAGTCCCAAGGTCGAACACGGCGGAGATGCGGCATGGCGGTGGACCCGGCGTCGCTGTCCTGCGCGGGGAAGATAGGGCGCGCGCGTGGCCGCGTCCCGCCTCGGGCCCTCACGATCCCGGGACCGCAAGCCGGTTGCGCCGGACCTGGAGGAACGTCGTGCCCGCGAGCAAGCCGAGGCCCACGAGTTCGGCGAGCCGCTCGGGGCTCACGAGGAGCAGGGCTGCGAGACCCAGGGCGAGCCGCTCGGCCGGGCCGCAAGCTCGCAGCCACTGCCCGGTGAGCGCCGCGGCGAGCGCCAGGACGCCGAGCATGGCCGTGCCGACCGCCACCGCCACCCGCCCGGGCTCGCCGATCAGCAAGAGTTCGGGCTGGTAGACGAAGAGGAACGGGACGAGGAACCCGGCCGCACCGAGCCGGACGGCGGCGAGGCTCGTACTCCAGAGCTCGCTCTTGGCGAGCCCGGCCGCGGCGTAGACGGCGAGCGCCACGGGCGGCGTGATCGCCGAAAGGATCGCGAAGTAGAAGGCGAACATGTGGGCGGCCGGCGTCACCACGCCGAGCTTGACGAGCGCCGGCACGAGGAGCGCCACCATGACGATGTAGGCCGGTGTCGTCGGCATCCCCATGCCGAGCACGATGCCCGCCGCCATGGTGACGAGGAGCGCCACGAGCAGGCTGTTCTGCGCGAGGGTGACGAGCAGGGCGGTCAGGCTGATGCCGAGCCCGGTGAGCGCGATCGTGCCGATGACGATCCCGGCGCAGGCGCAGGCCATGGCCACGGGGATCGTGTTGCGTGCACCGTCTTCGAGGGCATCGAGAAGCGTGCCGAGGCCGATCCCCTCGCGCGTGCCGCGCCGCAGGAGCGCCACCGGGAAGCAGGCGAGCAGGCCCAAAAGAGCCGCTCGCGGTGCGCTGTAGCCGGCCAGCAGCGTGCCCAGGAGCAGCGCGATCGGCAGGAACAGATGGCCGCGCTCGCGCACGACCCGGGCGAGGCGGGGCACCTCGCTTTCGGGAAGGCCCGCGAGCCCCTCGCGGCGGGCTTCGAGGTGCACGGTGGTGAAGGCCGCGAGATAGAACAAGAGAGCGGGAACGAGGGCCCAGATCGTCACCTGGAGGTAGGAGACCGCCAGGAACTCGGCCATCACGAACGCCGCGGCCCCCATCACGGGCGGCATGATCTGCCCGCCGGTCGAGGCCACCGCTTCGACCGCCGCGGCGAAGGGCGGGCGGAAGCCGGTCCGCTTCATGAGCGGGATGGTGATCTGGCCCGTCACCATCACGTTGGCCACGGCACTGCCCGAGACCGTGCCGAAGAGCGAGGAGGAGACGACCGCCACCTTGCCCGGCCCGCCGGCGCTGCGGCCGGTGGCGGCGATCGCGAAGTCCATGAAGAGCCGGCCCGTGCCGGAGCGTTCCATGAAGCTACCGAACAGCACGAAGACGACGACATAGGCCGCCGACACGCCGAGCACCGTGCCGAAGATCCCTTCGGTCGTGAGGTAGAGCTGATCGAGCAGCGTCGCGGCGTCGATGGTGGTGAAGAACAGCGCGTAGCCGATGAAGGCGGCGGCGGTGAGCGGTAGGGCCCAGCCGAGCAATCGGCGGGTCCCTTCGAGGACGAGCAGCACGGCGAGGCCGGCCGCCAGGAGGTCGAGCGTCGTCGGCGCGTCGATGTAGGGGATACGGTTGACGATCTGCTCGTAGGTCCAGAGCGGGTAGAGCGTGACGGCGGCGCCCGCCACCACGAGCAGGAGATCTTCCGGCCCGGGACGGGCGCGTCCGCGCCTCGTCGGCACCGAGAGGAACACGAGGAGGAAGGCGAAGAGCAGGTGGAGGGCGCGGAAGATCATCGCCTCGGGCGGCCCCATCGCGGCCACCCAGAGGTGCCAGAGCGCCATGGCGACCGCGATCGCCCGCACGAGCGACCGCCACGGACCGGCGGCGGCCGCCGGCACCTCGTCCTTCAACGGCCGCTCCCGCCTGCGAGCCGGCCCGCCCCGGGGGCGCCGTCGCTCAAAGGGCGCCGCGCGCCTTGTAGAAGGCGAGTGCCCCGGGATGGAACGGCACGCCGATGTCCTGCGCCATGGCCTTCGGGGTCAGGCCCTGGATCGCCTTGTTGACCGCCACGAGATCGCCCAGGTTGGCCACCATCGCCTCGAGCATCTTCGTCACCTGCGCCTCGGGCAGCTTGCAGGAGACGAAGAGATGCGTGGCGTAGCCGACGGCCTGCACGTCTTTCGTTTGCTTGGGATAGGTGCCGGCCGGGATGGTGACCGCGGCATAGCCGGGGTTGATCTTCCTCAAGGCTGCGATCTTCTCGTCGTCGAGTGGCAGCAGCTCGATGTCGCGCGCCGAGGCCAGGTCCATGACCGCGCCCGAAGGGATCGTCGTGCCCAGGGTGAAGGCTTGGGCGTGGCCGTCCTTCATGAGCGAGACGGCGTCCGTGTAGGAGGCCATGAAGTTGACCTTCAGATCATTGTAAGTCAGCCCGAAGACCTGCAGCACGTGCTGGGTCACGACCTCCGCGGTGTTGCCACGGGTCTGAGCGGCCAGGCTCTTGCCCTTGAGGTCGGCGACCGACTTGATGCCGGCGTCGGCCAAGACGACGATCTGGAAATATTGCGGGTAGAGGGTGGCGAGGTTGCAGACGTTCTCGGTCTTCTTGGGGAACGGCGGCAAGCCGTTGAAGCCGTCGACGGTCGAGATCGTGTTGCCGAACCCGATCTCGGCTTTGCCCTCGTCGACTCCGCGGACGTTGGCGATCCCGGCCCCGGGGAGGGTCTGGATCGTCACACCCGGTAGCGCCTTTTCCCACATGCCTTTGAGCGCGCCACCGAGCGGCACCCACACCCCGCCCTGTGGGCCGGTCATGAGCCGCAGCGTCTCGGCCGAGGCCGGCATCGCCGCCGTGAGTGTCAGAGCCGCCACGGCCGAAAGCGCGATCTTGCGCATCCTTCACCTCCCCCGATCGCTCCCGTCGCCCGCTTAACCGGGTCGCCAGGGGCCCGACAAGGCCTGTCGCTCGAGCGACTCAGCCGTGCGCGCTTTTCGCTTTTTCCGAGATCCAGTCCATCAGCGCCAAGAGCACGCCCGAGACGACGAAGGCCATGTGGACGACGACCAGCCAGAACATGTCGTCTTTGCTCACCGCGCTCACGTTCATGAAGGCCTTCAACAGATGGATCGCCGAGATCGCGACGATCGAGGCCACGAGTTTGAGCTTGAGCCCCGAAAAATCGAGCGTTCCCATCCAATCGGGCCGGTCACCGTGGTCCGCCGTCTCGATCTTCGAGACGAAATTCTCGTAGCCCGAGAAGATCACCATGAGCACGAGCGACCCCGCGAGCGTGAGATCGACGAGCGCGAGGACGGCGAGGACGAGATCGCTCTCTTTCATCGCGAGGACGCCAGGGATGTAGTGCACGAGTTCCTGGACGAACTTGACGAGCAACATGGCGAGCGCGAGGACGAGGCCGACGTAGAACGGCGCCATCAACCAGCGGCTCGCGAAAATCAGACGCTCGAGCGATCGTTCCACGGGGCGTACCCTTCTCGTGAACCTCTCCGTGCCCGGAGCATGCCGGCCTCCGGCACCTCCGTCGACCGTCCGAGCGTCGCATGCGGGCTTCGCCCGGGTGTGGCCTCGACAGGGCCCGCGACCCGCGCCAGAAGCGCTCCGCCCGCAGACGGAGGAGCGCCATGCCCGAGACGTTCGAGGCCCTCGTGCTGCACCAGGAAGACGGCCGGACGGTCGCCCGCATCGAGAGCCTGCCGGTCGACGCGCTGCCGGAAGGCGAGGTGCTGGTCGAGGTGCTCTGCTCGACCTTGAATTACAAGGACGCGCTCGCCATCACCGGAGCCGGCAAGATCGTCCGCTCCTTCCCGTTCGTCCCGGGGATCGACCTCGCCGGGCGGGTGGTCGCCTCGAGCGATCCGCGGTTCCGCCCCGGCGAGCTCGTCTTCTCGACCGGCTGGGGTGTGGGCGAGCGCCACTGGGGCGGCCTTGCCCGGCTCGCCCGGCTGAAGGCCGACTGGCTGCAGCGGATCCCCGCGGGCCTCGATCCGCGTCGGGTCATGGCGATCGGCACGGCCGGCTTCACGGCCGCGCTCTGCGTGCTCGCGCTCGAGGATCAGGGGGTGCGGCCGGGCGACGGCGAGGTCCTGGTCACCGGGGCCATGGGTGGTGTCGGCAGCGTCGCGGTCCTGTTGCTCGCCCGCGCCGGCTTCACGGTGGTGGCCGCGACCGGCCGACCGGAGCAGGAGGCCCGGCTGAAGGACCTCGGCGCCGCTTCCGTGGTCGACCGCCGGGAGATCGTCGAGAGCGGTAAGGGCCCGCTCGCGTCCGCACGCTGGGCCGGGGCGGTCGACACGGTGGGCGGCCCCGTGCTCGCGGGGCTCCTCAAAGCGGTCCGCTACCGGGGCGTGGTGGCGGCCTGCGGCAACGCCGGCGGCGGTGAGCTCGTGACCACCGTCTATCCCTTCATCCTCCGGGGTGTCCGGCTCATCGGGATCGATTCGAGCATGAACCCGATGCCGGAGCGCGAGCGCGCCTGGGCCCGGCTCGCCCGCGACCTCGACCTCGCGCGCCTGGACGCGATCACCTCGGTGATCGAGCTCGCGGATGTGTCCGCCACGGCCCCGCGCTTCCTCGAGGGCAAGGTCGAAGGGCGGATCGTCGTGCGGATCGACCCGCGGGCGTGACGACGGGGCCACGCGGCGGGGGCTGCGCGGCGGGCAGCTCGATCGGTGGTTGCAGGTGCTGCCGAGCCTGATATAGACGGCGGTCGGCGCGACGGCCCGGCCGGCGCCGCCCGGGTCTCGTGTGTCCGCTCCCCGACCGACCGCCGGCCTCGGCGACCGGCCGATCGGATGTCCTTCCCCGGGCTCGTCGGGTCGGGGCGCTCGAGCGCCGCTCCTCGGAACCGTGCATGGCCACCTTCGACATCGACATCGCCTACGTCGAGAAGCTCGCCGAGCTCCTGCAGCGGACCGGCCTCACCGAGATCGAGATCGGCCAGGGCGACGCGCGGATCCGCGTCGTCCGCCAGATCCAACAGAGCGTCGACGTGCACGCGCTCGCCGTGCCGGCCGCACCGGCTGCCGCCGTCCCGCCCGCGACGGCGGCAGTGGCCGCGGAGCCCCCGGCGAGCGAGCTCAACCATCCGGGGCTCGTCACCTCGCCCATGGTCGGGACGGCCTATCTCGCACCCGAGCCGGGTGCCGCGCCGTTCGTCACGGTCGGCCAGGAGGTGCGCGAAGGTGCGACATTGTTGATCATCGAGGCGATGAAGGTGATGAACTCGATCCGCTCGCCGAGGAGCGGCCGGGTCACCCGCATCTTCGTCGAGAACGCCCAGCCCGTCGAATTCGGCGAGCCCCTCATGATCGTCGAGTGAGCGCCTTGTTCCGCAAGGTCTTGATCGCCAATCGGGGGGAGATCGCGCTTCGGATCCTGCGCGCCTGCCGTGAGCTCGGGATCGCCACCGTGGCCGTCCATTCCACGGCGGACGCCACGGCGATGCACGTGCGGCTCGCCGACGAGAGCGTCTGCATCGGCCCGCCACCCGCTTCCGAATCCTACCTCAACGCCTTGTCGATCCTGGCCGCGGCCGAGATCACCGGGGCCGACGCCATCCATCCGGGGTACGGTTTCCTCGCCGAGAACGCCGACTTCGCCCAGATGGTGATCGAGCACGGCTTCACCTTCATCGGCCCGTCGCCCGAGCATCTGCGGATCATGGGCGACAAGATCCTGGCCAAGAAAACCGCCGCCGAGCTCGGCCTGCCGGTGGTCCCGGGCACCGAGGAGGCGATCGGCAGCGATGTCGAGGCGCTCGCCGCGGCCGAGCGGATCGGCTTCCCGCTCCTGATCAAAGCCGCCGCGGGCGGCGGCGGTCGCGGCATGACGGTGGTGCAGAACCGCTCGCAGCTCGAGGAGGCGCTGCGGCTCGCGCGGCGCGAGGCGAAGCTCGGCTTCGGCGACGATCGGGTCTATCTCGAGCGCTATCTCGACCGGCCGCGCCACATCGAGATCCAGGTGCTGGGTGATCTGCACGGCAACCTCGTCCATCTGGGCGAGCGCGACTGCACGCTCCAGCGCCGCCACCAGAAGGTCGTCGAGGAAGCCCCCTCGCCGGTCCTGTCCGCGCAGGAGCGCGCCGAGATCGGCGAGCGGGTGGCCGAGGCCCTCGGCAAGCTCGGCTACGCGAACGCCGGTACGGTCGAGTTCCTCTGGCAGGACGGCGCCTTCTACTTCATCGAGATGAACACCCGGCTGCAGGTCGAGCACCCGGTGACCGAACTCGTCACCGGGGTCGACATCGTTCGCGAGCAGATCCGCGTGGCCGCCGGCGAACGGCTCCGCTTGCGCCAGGACCGGATCCGGATCCAGGGCCACGCGATCGAGGTCCGGGTCACCGCCGAGGATCCCCGGACCTTGACCCCGGCACCCGGAAGGGTGAGCGCCTACCACCCGCCGGGCGGGCCGGGCGTGCGGGTCGATTCCGCGCTCTACGCCGGCTACACGGTGCCGCCGCACTACGACAGCTTGATCGCCAAGCTGATCGTCCACGACTCCGACCGCGCCCAGGCGATCCGGAGGCTCGAGCGCGCCATGGCCGAATACGTGATCGACGGCATGGCGACCAACCTGCCGCTCCTGCGCGCCATCTTCGCCACGGAGGAGGTCCGCAGCGGGCGCTACGACACCCGCTGGCTCGGCCAGTTCTTGCAAGGTTGGCGGGGCTGAGCCCGGAGGGCGCCACGGGCCGGGCGCGGCGATGCTGGTCTTGACCCCGCACCGGCTGTTGCGCTGCTACGCTTCCGGCCGCTTCCCCATGGCCGACGGCCGCGACGATCCGACCGTCTACCTCGTCGACCCGGAGGTGCGCGGCATCATCCCGCTCGATCGGTTCCACGTCCCGCGCCGGCTCGCCCGGACGATCCGCAAAGGCGGGTTCGAGATCACCGTCGATCGCGACTTCCGCGCGGTGATCGAGGCCTGCGCGGAGGCGACACCCGATCGTCCCTCGACCTGGCTCAACGACGAGCTGATCGAGCTTTACGACGCGCTCGCGCGCATGGGCCATGCCCACAGCATCGAGGTCCGCCGTGCGGGCACGCTCGTGGGCGGCCTTTACGGCGTGGCGCTCGGTTCGGCCTTCTTCGGTGAATCGATGTTCTCGCGCGAGCGGGACAGTTCGAAAATCGCGCTGGTCGAGCTCGTGGCACGCCTCAGGGCCGGCGGGTTCACCCTCCTCGACACCCAGTTCGTGACCGACCATCTGCGCCAGTTCGGCGCGATCGAGATCCCGCGTGCCGCTTACCTGCTGCGGCTCAAGGCGGCGATCGCCCGGCCGGCCACCTTCCCGAAGGATCCTCAGGGGTACGCCCCGGGTCTGGTCGGCCCCGGCGGTGGGCCGGCCGCCGGCTCGCGGCAATCGAGCAGCCAGAGGTCGTAGATCGGGTGCTCGAGCGCCGAGAGCCCCGGGCTCGAGGCGAACATCCAGCCGCTGAAGAGCAGGCCCTGGCGCTCGCCGCGCGGGCTCCGATCGCGGATCTCGAGGAACGCCGCCCGTTCGGGTGGATCGATCGGTGGCGCCACGAGGCACGCCCGCGGGGTGATCACGAGCGTGCCGAAGCGGGTCTCCGCGTCGACCGGCGCCTCGAGGGTGCTCACTCGCGCCGTCACCTTGTCGAGCGCCCGCAGAACGGCGATCCGATGGGGCTCGCTCGGTCGCCCTGCGGCGGGCCCGCCCGCGACGAGCAGGGACAAAAGGAGAGCGAGGACGAGTGGACCCTTCACGGCCCCGGTGCCTTGCCGCCGCCTTGCCCGCCTTGGCCGCTGAAGATGAACCGGCCGATGAGATCCTCGAGGTTGACCGAGGATTGGGTGAAGGTGAGCTCCTCGCCGGGCTTGAGCATCCGATCCTCGCCACCCGGCACGAGCGAGAGATACTTGCCACTCAGGAGCCCGGCGCTCGCGACCGCGGCCGTGCTGTCGGCCGGGATCTCGAGCCCGGCCTTGACCGAGAAGCGGACCTTGGCCCGGTAGGTCGCGGGATCGACCTCTTGGGAGAGGACCCGACCGACCTTGATCCCGGCGATCTTGACGTCGGCGCCGACCTCGAGCCCGTCGATCCGCTCGAACCGCGCGACCAGCTCGTAGCCCCCGGGATCGCCCGCCGTGCTCTGGCCGTAGGCCCAGCCGAAGAAGGCCACGGCCACCGCCAGCACGACCGCGCCCAGGATCGTCTCGACCAGGTTGTGCTGCATGCTCCCTCGCCCGCTTCGGCGCTCGCGCACCCGCTTGCGCGCTTCGCGGCTTCAGCTGCCGTTGTCGAGCCCCAAGAGCGCGCGGGCGAAGGCGCGGGCCTCGAAGGGCCGCAGATCGTCGATCCCCTCGCCCACACCCACCGCGTGGATCGGCAGGGCGAAGCGCCGGGCGAGTGCCACGACCACCCCTCCCTTGGCGGTCCCGTCCAATTTCGTGACGATCAAACCCGATACGTCCACCATGCTCTTGAAGATCTCGACCTGGGCATGGGCGTTCTGGCCCGTCGTGGCGTCGAGCACGAGGATCGTGTCGTGTGGTGCGTCCGGGTCGAGCTTCTTCAGCACACGGACGATCTTCTTGAGCTCGTCCATGAGGGCTTGCTTGTTGTGCAACCGCCCGGCGGTGTCGATCAGGAGCAGGTCGGCACCCTCCGCCCTCGCCCGCTCGAGGGCGGTAAAGGCGAGCCCTGCCGGATCCGCCCCTTCCTTGCCGCGGATCACCGGCACGCCGTTGCGCTCGCCCCAGATCGCGAGCTGCTCGACCGCCGCGGCGCGGAAGGTGTCGCAGGCCGCGAGCACGACCGAAAGGCCCGCGTCCTTGGCCTGCTTGGCGAGCTTGCCGATCGTCGTCGTCTTGCCCGTGCCGTTGACCCCACAGACCAGGACGACTTGAGGACGGTAGCGCTCGCGGTGCGGGATCGGCTCTGCCAAGGGTTCCAGGATCGCCGCGATCCGTTCGGCCAGGAACTCGCGGACCCCCTCCTCGCTCACCTCCTTGCCGAACTGTTCCTTCTTCAAGCTCGCGACCAGGCTGTGCGCCGTCTCGACCCCGAGATCGGCGAGGATCAACGCCTCTTCGAGCTCGTCGAGCGTCTCCTGGTCGAGCTTCTTGCGGCGCAGCGCGCCGAGGACACGCTCTTTGAGCGCCGTCGAGGAGCGCTGCAGCCCGGCCCTGAGCCGGCCGAGCCAGCCGGTGCGCCCGCCGTTCATGCCGCCCTGCCCGAGAGCCCGGCCCCGTCGAAGCCCTCGATCGCGAGCTCGACGATCCGCCCCGCCGGGAGCGCCTCTCCCGCGAGGCGGAACGGCGCGAACTGGTCGGTGTGACCGCGACCGCCCTGCTCGACCAGCCCGCGCACGCGCCGACCGACCTGCGCCGCGAAGAAGCGCCGGCGCCGCTCCTCGCCCGCTTCGCGTAGCCGGGCCGCGCGTTCGCGGCGAACCGGGGCCGGCACCTGCGGCATCCGCGCCGCGGGCGTGCCGGGCCGCGGCGAATAGGGAAAGACGTGCAGGAAAGTGAGCCCCGCCTCCTCGACCAGATCGAGGGTGCGCGCGAACATCGGCTCATCCTCGGTCGGGAAGCCGGCGATGAGATCGGCGCCGAAGACGAGCTCGGGACGGGCGGCCCGCAGCCGCTCACAGAGCGCGATCACGGTGCGCCGGTCGTGCCGCCGCTTCATCCGCTTCAAAATCAGATCGTCGCCGGCCTGCACCGAGAGATGGACGTGCGGCATGAGCCGCGGCTCCGCGACGAGGAGCCGCTCGAGCGTGGGGTCGATCTCCGCCGGATCGAGCGAGGAGAGCCGCAGCCGCCGCAGATCCGGCAGGGCGTTCAAGAGCGCGGCCACGAGATCGCCGAGCCGCGGCCGGCCGGCGAGGTCGTGGCCCCAGGAGGTGAGGTCGACACCGGTCAAGACGAGCTCGGCGAAGCCGGCCTCGAGCAGCCGCCGGGCACGGTTCACGACCTCGGCCGGTGGCACGGAGCGCGACGGCCCGCGGGCGTAGGGGATGATGCAGAAGGTGCAGCGATGGTCGCAGCCCTGCTGGACCTCGAGGAAGGCACGGGTGCGGCCGTCGAAGCCGTCGATCAGGTGCCCGGCGGTCTCCTTGACCGCCGCGACGTCCCCCACCTCGCACGAGCGGACGCCGGCGGGCAGCCGGGCGAGCGCTCGCCAGACCGCGGGGTCGAGCTTCTCGGCATTGCCGAGCACGTGGTCGACCTCGGGCATCGCGGCGTAGCGCTCGGCCTGGAGCTGCGCGCTGCAGCCGGTGACCACGATCCGGGCCGTCGGGTGCTCGCGGCGGGCGCGTCGGATGGCCTGACGGGCCTGCCGCTCGGCCTCGGCCGTGACCGCGCAGGTGTGCAGCACGACCGTCTCGCCGAGCCCGGCCTCCTGCGCGAGCCGGCGGATCACCTCCGACTCGAAGGCGTTGAGTCGGCAGCCGAAGGTGACGATGTGCGGGGCCACGGACGCTCGGCTCAGCGTGCGAGCAGCTCGGCCGCGAGCCGGCCCTCGAACACGAAGGCCGCGGGGCCGGTCATCACCACCGGACCCTCCCCGTCCCAGGCGACCTCGAGCGGTCCGCCATCGAGGAGGACGGTCGCGACGTCGCCGACGAGGCCGCGCCGGCGGGCGGCCACCATCGCGGCGCAGGCACCGCTGCCGCAGGCGGGGGTGAGGCCCGCCCCGCGCTCGAACACCCGCAGCCGTAGGGTCGCTCGGTCGAGGCGGGTGGCGAAGCCGATATTGGCCCGCTCGGGGAAGATCGGATGGCGCTCGAGCTCGGCGCCGAGCCGCGCCACGTCGAGCCGCTCGACATCGCGCACGAAGAAGGTGGCGTGCGGGTTGCCCATGCTCGCGCAGGCCGGCCGCGGCAGCTCCGGATGGTCGAGCGGCACCTCGACCGTGTCGCAGGGGACCGCGAGCGGCACCTCGCGCCAGTCGAGCCGCGGCGCCCCCATCTCGACCGAGACCAGCCCGGCCGGGCGGCGGCGCGCCTTGAGCGTGCCGGCGCGGGTCTCGAGCACCAGCTCCTCGCGGTCGCCCTCGAGCATCAACAGCCAGCTGGCGCAGCGGGTTCCGTTGCCGCAGGCGCCCGCCTCGCTGCCGTCGGCGTTGAAGAAGACGAGGCGCGCATCGGCGCGCTCGGAAGGCGTGATCGCCACGAGCTGGTCGAAGCCCACGCCGCGGCGGCGGTCGGCGAGCCGCTGGATGGCTTCGGGCGAGAGGTCGAGCGTCTGCTCACGAGCGTCGATCACGACGAAGTCGTTGCCGAGCCCGTGCATCTTGGTGAAGGGAAGCGCCCGTGCCATGGTCGAGAGATAGGTGGCGGCGGGAAGCCGCGCAACGCCGCCGAGCTCGGTGGAGGCCCGTCATGTCCGCTCCCGTCCCCCGTCCGGTGGCTCTGCTCGCACGGGAACTGCCCGAGGTCTCCTCGACCGGCTACCCCGAGCCGTTCCGGGCCCTGGTGGCCGGCCGGCATCGCCGGCGGCTCGGCGAGCCGTTCGGGCTGACCCAGTTCGGGGTCAATCTCTGCCGGCTGGAGCCCGGTGCGGCGACCGCGCAGCGGCATTGGCACGCCCGCGAGGACGAGTTGGTCTACGTGCTCGAGGGCGAGGTCGTGCTCGTGACCGACGCCGGCGAGATGGTGCTCGGCCCCGGGATGGTGGCAGGCTTCCCGGCCGGACGGCCGGACGGCCACCATCTGGTCAACCGGAGCGACCGCGACGCGCTCCTGCTCGAGATCGGGACCCGTTCGGTCGAGCCGGAAACGGTCGTCTACCCGGACATCGATCTCCGCTACGAGGCGGCGCGCGGCTGGCTGCACCGGGACGGTACACCGTGGGAGGCGCCGCCCCGCCGTCCTTGACTCGCCCCGCCCTCGGGCGCACATAGCCGAGCGCCGCGGTCGTCGGCCGCGGGACAGCAGCGGGATCGTCATCGGGCGCGCACGGGCCTCCCGAGCGGAGCTGTGCGCGCGTTCGGGCTTGCGGATGTTCGAGAACCTCACCGGCCGGCTCGGCCGGGTGCTCGACCGGCTCAAGGGGCGCGGCGTCCTTTCCGAGAAGGACGTCGAGGAGGCGTTGCGCGAGATCCGCATCGCCCTGCTCGAGGCCGACGTGGCGCTCCCCGTGGTCAAGGAGTTCGTGGCGGGGGTCCGCGAGAAGGCGGTGGGCCAAGAGGTCCTGCGCTCGATCACCCCGGGCCAAATGGTCGTCAAGATCGTCCACGACCGGCTCGTCGAGCTTTTGGGCGGCGCCGGCACGGGCGAACTCGAGCTTTCCGCCTCGCCGCCCACCGTGATCTTGATGGCCGGCCTGCAGGGCTCGGGCAAGACGACGACCGCGGCCAAGCTCGGCCGGCTGCTGCGGGTGCGCGCCAAGAAGAAGGTCCTCTTGGCCTCGCTCGACGTGCAGCGGCCGGCGGCCCAGCACCAACTCGAGGTCCTGGCCCGTCAGGCCGAGCTGGCTTCCTTGCCGATCGTGCCGGGCCAGCCGCCCCTCGAGATCGCGCGTCGGGCACTCGACGTCGCCCGACGCGAGGGCTACGACGTCCTGATCCTCGACACGGCCGGTCGCCTCGCGATCGACGAGGCGTTGATGGAGGAGCTCGTCCAGGTCCGCGATCTCACCCGGCCGCACGAGACCTTGCTCGTGGCCGACGCGCTCACCGGGCAAGACGCCGTGACCACCGCGCGGATCTTCCACGAGCGGGTCGGCATCACCGGCATCGTCTTGACCCGGATGGACGGCGACGCCCGTGGCGGTGCCGCCTTGTCGATGCGGTACGTGACCGGCCGGCCGATCCGCTTCGTAGGCGTGGGCGAGAAGCTCGACGCGCTCGAGCCCTTCCACCCCGAGCGGGTGGCGGCCCGCATCCTCGACATGGGCGACGTCGTGAGCCTGGTCGAGAAGGCGGCCGAGACCCTCGACAAGCAGGAGGCCGAGAAGCTCGCCAAGAAGATGGCCAAGGGCGAGTTCGACCTCGAGGACCTCAAGAGCCAGCTCCAGCAGCTCAGGAAGATGGGCGGCATGGGCGGCATCCTCGCCAAACTGCCGGGCATCCAGAAGGTCAAGAAGCAGCTCGACGAGGCCAAGCTCGACGATCGCCTGCTGATCCGCCAGATGGCGATCATCGATTCGATGACCCCTCAGGAGCGGCGCAACCCCGACCTCATCAACGGTTCGCGGCGCCGCCGCATCGCCCGGGGCTCCGGCACCGAGGTCGCCGAGGTCAACCGTCTGTTGAAACAGCACCGGCAGATGCGCGACATGATGCGCCAGATGAAGAAGGCCGGCGGCCTCAAGGGGCTGTTCGGCGGCCGGCTGCCGCCGGGCCTGCCGCCCGGGCTCCTGCCGCGGACCTGAGGCGGCGCGCGATCGAACCACCCGAGCAACCGACCAGCGACGAGGACCAGCATGGCCGTCCGCATCCGTCTCGCCCGCTTCGGCGCGAAGAAGCGTCCCTTCTACCGGATCGTCGCCGCCGACGCGCGCGCTCCCCGCGACGGACGCTTCCTGGAGCGGCTCGGAACCTATGCGCCGCTCCTGCCGTCCGACGATCCGAACCGCGTGGTCTTGAACGAGGAGCGGATCCGCTACTGGCTTTCGCAAGGCGCGCAGCCGAGCGACCGGGTCCACCGCTTCTTGTTCAAGGCCGGCATCGTGAGCGAGCCGCCGCGTCTCAAGGGGACCGGTAAGAAGGCGCAAGAGCTCGCCAAGAAGCGGGCCGAGGCCGAGGCCAAGGCTTGAGCCCACAGCCGTGCCCGGGTTCCGCCCGCGTGATCGGCTCGTCCGGTTGGCGGTGATCACCGCACCGCACGGCGTGCGCGGCGCGTTCCGCTTGCGCTGCTTCACGGAAAAGCCGGAGAGCGTGGCGGCCTACGGACCGGTTTGCGACGAGCGGGGCCGCGAGCTGTTCGCGCTCGAGGTGCTGCACCGGGTGCCGGGCGGCGTGGTCGCCAGGGCACCCGGCGTCGCCGATCGCGACGCCGCCGAGCGGCTGCGCGGCACAGCGTTGTGCGTGCCGCGGGCGCGGTTGCCGGAGCCCGGACCGGACGAGTTCTACCAAGAGGACCTCGTGGGCCTCGAGGCGGTCGAGCCCTCGGGCCGCCGGATCGGCCGAGTGACGGCCGTGCTCGACCACGGAGCGGGCGAGATCCTCGAGATCGAGACCGAGGAGGGCACGCTCCTCGACCTGCCCTTCACCCGGGCGGTGGTGCCGGAGATCGACCTCGAGGCGGGTCGGCTCGTGGTCGTGCTCCCGAGCGTGATCGAGGCGGAGGCCGCGGCATGAGCGAGCCCGCCTGGACCGCCACGGTCCTCACGATCTTCCCCGAGATGTTCCCGGGGCCGCTCGGCCACTCGCTCGCCGGGAAGGCCCTCGCGCGCGGCATCTGGCGGCTCGATGCGGTGGATCTGCGCGACTTCACGACCGACCGCCACCGCACGGTCGACGACGCGCCGTTCGGCGGCGGGGCCGGGATGGTCATGCGGCCCGACGTGATCGCCCGGGCGGTCGACGCGGTGAAGGCGCGCGGCGCGCCCGGTCCCCTCCTCTACCTCTCGCCGCGGGGCGAGCGCCTCGACCAGGCGATCGTCCGCGAGCTCGCGGCCGGTCCCGGCTTCGTCGCCCTCTGCGGCCGCTTCGAGGGCGTCGACGAGCGGGTCCTCGAGGCGCGCGCGTTCCGCGAACTCTCGATCGGCGATTACGTCCTCTCGGGCGGCGAGCTCGCCGCCATGGTGCTGATCGACGCCTGCGTCCGCCTCCTGCCCGGGGTGGTCGGCGAGGTGGCTTCGCTCGAGGAGGAGAGCTTCGCCCAGGGCCTCCTCGAATACCCGCACTACACTCGTCCGCAGGAGTTCGAGGGTCGGCGCGTGCCGGCGGTGCTGCTGTCCGGCCATCACGCGCGGATCCGCGCCTGGCGTCAGCAGCAGGCGCTCGAGCTCACCCGCCGGCGGCGGCCCGACCTCTTGACGGCGCGCGCGGCAGCCGCATGCTGCGCGCCCCGCGAGCCCGGCACCGCCGAGCCCCGCCCCAAAGCCATGCCGGAGCCTGACCCATCATGAACCCGATCCTGGAGCTCGAGCGCGACCAGATCCAGCGGCTGACCGCGGAACGGCCGATCCCCGACTTCGGGCCGGGGGACACGGTGCGCGTCAACGTCAAGGTGATCGAGGGCAACCGCGAGCGTGTCCAGGCGTTCGAGGGCGTCGTGATCGCCAAGAAGAACCGCGGGATCAACTCCTCCTTCACCGTCCGCAAGATCTCCTACGGCGAGGGGGTCGAACGGATCTTCCCGCTCTACAGCCCCCGCATCGAGAGCATCGAGGTCATCCGGCGCGGTCGGGTGCGGCGCGCGAAGCTCTATTATCTGCGCGGGCGGACCGGCAAGGCGGCGCGGATCGTCGAACGCCGCGAAGAGCCCAAGGGCGGGGCCGCCCCGGCTGCCGGCGAGCCGGCCGCCCAGGAATAGGCCGGTCGCCGCCGGCAGCTCGTCGCGAGGAGGAGGACGCCCTTGGGCCGCACGCTCTTCGAGAAGATCTGGGACGCCCACGTCGTCGACCAGCAGCCCGACGGAACCTGCCTCCTCTACATCGACCGCCACCTCGTCCACGAGGTGACGAGCCCGCAGGCGTTCGAGGGCCTGCGCGTCTCGGGCCGCAAGGTGCGCCGGCCCGACCTCACCTTGGCCGTCCCCGACCACAACGTGCCGACGACCGACCGGCGGCTCGGCATCGCCGACCCGGTCTCGCGCCTGCAGGTCGAGACCCTCGAGCGGAACTGCCGCGAGTTCGGGATCGAACTCTTCGGCATGAACGACGTCCGCCAGGGCATCGTCCACGTGATCGGCCCCGAGCAGGGCTTCACGCTCCCCGGCACGACGATCGTCTGCGGCGACAGCCACACGAGCACCCACGGCGCGTTCGGCGCGCTCGCCTTCGGCATCGGCACGAGCGAGGTCGAGCACGTCCTCGCGACCCAGACCCTCCTCCAGAAGAAGCCCAAGACGATGCGGATCGCGGTCGAGGGCGAGCTGCACGAGGGCTGCACCGCCAAGGACGTGATCCTCGCGATCATCGGCGCGATCGGTACCGCTGGCGGCACCGGCCACGTGATCGAATATGCGGGTTCGGTGATCCGCAGTCTCTCGATGGAGGGGCGGATGACGATCTGCAACATGTCGATCGAGGCGGGTGCGCGTGCCGGTCTCGTGGCGCCGGACGAGAAGACCTTCGCCTATCTGAAGGGCCGCCCGAAGGCGCCCAAGGGGGCTGCTTGGGAAGCGGCGGTCGCCTATTGGCGGACCTTGCCTTCCGATCCCGACGCGGTCTTCGACCGCGAGATCGCGCTCGATGCCGCGACGATCGAGCCGCAGGTGACCTGGGGGACCTCGCCGCAGGACGTCGTGCCGATCACCGGTCGCGTTCCCGATCCCAAGGACGCGCCGACTCCGGAGCGGCGGGCGGCCATGGAGCGGGCACTCGCCTACATGGGCCTCGAGCCCGGGACACCCATGGAGTCGATCGAGATCGACAAGGTCTTCATCGGCTCCTGCACCAACGCCCGGATCGAGGACCTCCGGCTCGTGGCCAAGCTCGTGAAAGGCAAGAAGGTCGCCCCGCACGTCCAGGCCATGATCGTGCCCGGCTCGGGCCTGGTGAAGCACCAGGCGGAAGAGGAAGGTCTCCACGAGATCTTCCTCGAGGCGGGCTTCGAGTGGCGCGAGGCGGGTTGCTCCATGTGCCTCGGGATGAACCCCGACCAGCTCAAGCCCGGCGAGCGCTGCGCCTCCACCAGCAACCGCAATTTCGAGGGCCGGCAAGGGAAGGGTGGCCGCACCCACCTCCTCTCTCCGGCGATGGCCGCCGCCGCGGCGATCACCGGCCGGCTCACCGACGTCCGCCGGCTCTCCTGAGCCGCATCTTCCTCCCACCATCCGTCGACGTCGGGCACCCGCGCTGCCGCGGGCGCCGACCTTTTTTCGACGCTGCGCGACGGCCGACGCGATCGTGCCGTCCGATGCTTGACGCGGGCGGCCCATAAGCCTAACCGATCGGGGCAAAAAGTTCGGCGAATGATTCGCTTCCCGGTGGCGAGCCGATCGCGGTCCCGAGGGGAGCCCGAACCCGGCGGACGCGCGCGACCTTCGTCGTCCGAGCGGTCCGTCGGGGACGCGTTTCGGCCCTCGGGCGGTCGGTCCGTCCGCGCGACTTCGTCTCCGTCCCCTTCTCCCGGGCCGAGGCACTCTCTCGGCCCTCTTTTTTTTCGGCATCCCCTGCTCAGCGCCAGGTCTCGGCGAGATATTCGGCCCAGCCCGTGCGCCGGGCGAAGTCGAGCCGGACGTAAGTGCCGACCGTTGCCGCGAAGGCTCGACGGCTGGCCGGGAACCAGAAGGCGAGCCCGGTCGAGGAGCGCACCGTGGGCCCGAGCGCGACGTTCGCGACGCGCGCCGTCCGCACCGCCCGGATCACGGCCTCGGCGGCATCCCGCAATACCTCTTCGACGCATCGACGGCGCACGCGCCCCATGAAGTCCTCGAGATCGACGCTCTCCTTCTCGCCCGCGAAGGCTTGGCTCGTCGCACGGGCTTCGAGGAGCCGGTCGAACGTCGGCCGGCCGGCGCGGCGCGCTGCGGCGACGAAGTCGGCGAAAGCGGCCGAGATCGTGTTGATCGTGCGGAACGCCGCGAGCGTGCAGGGATGTTGGTCCGGCCGGCCGGCATAGCCGGCTCCGAAAGCCGCGACCGCCTGCCGGCCCCAAGCTTCACCATCCTCGGGTGGGCGGGCACTCATCCGCGCGAACCATTCCGCATAATCCCAGCCGTCGCCCGGCTCCAGTTCGGGCGAGGCGACGATCACGTCGGCGAACGGGGCGAGCTGTTCGGCGACCTCGACCATGCCGTTCAAGCAGGTGTCGGAGAAGAGGAGCTCGACCTTGCGGCTACGGCCGGCGCGGGCGAATGCCGCAGCCAGCATCCGCCCGGCTTCGAGATTGGTGAGGACACCCGCGTTCGTGTCGTCGTGGAGCATGGCGCGGGCCCGCACCACCGCGGCCCCGCGACGGCCGAGGAGGACCCGCCGCGCCGGCCGGCTGCGCGGGCGCCGAATGCCCCTGGCGGCGGGGCCGGGCCGGTCCCGGGTGAGGAGGAGCTCGTTCGGATCCTGCTCGGCGAACACGCCCGTGCCGTGGTCCCAGAAGCCGATGGCGAGCTTCACACCCGGCCGGTAGGTGACGAGGGCGCGGGCCACGAAGTCGGCGAGCGTTTCCGGATCGCCCGTGTCGATCTCCCCCCGCTCCTCGACGACGTGCCGCCCGGTACGTGGCGTCCATTCGATCACCGACCCGCCGGCGTCGGCCCGATCGACGAGCGCCAGCACGGCGAACGGGCGGCGATTGCCGGCCGCGATCTCGGCGAGGTCCTCCTCGACCCAGGGCGAGAGGTCGTTGTCGCCGCCGAACAGGAGGAGAACGGCGTGGGTGACGTCGCGGTCGCGGACGGCGAAGGGTTCGGGGGCGGCCAAGGGAGCCTCCGATCGTTCGGTGGTGTGGGCATCGGGTCTGTGCCTCAGTCTTTATTCCTATTCCTGAGAAAAAGCAACCCCGAAGCCTTCGCCGTTGGACGGGCCCGTTCGCCGATCGGGCCGATGACAGCACCGGCTCTTCGCGCTAGAGGGACCTACGCCGATCAGCCGAGTCCCCGCCCATGCAGCCTTTCACGACGCTCCGCGGCCCGGCCGCTCCGTTCCTCGCGATCAACGTCGACACCGACCGGATCATCCCGGCCCGCCACCTCAAGACGATCCGGCGCACCGGTCTCGGCGCCGCGCTGTTCGAGTCCTTGCGCTACGACGAGGAGGGTCGCGAGCGGCCCGACTTCGTTTTGAACCAGCCCAAGTACCGCAATGCGAAGATCTTGATCGCCGGCGAGAATTTCGGCTGCGGCAGCTCGCGCGAGCACGCGCCTTGGGCGCTCCTCGACTTCGGGATCCGTTGCGTCATTGCGCCTTCCTTCGCCGACATCTTCTACAACAACGCCTTCAAGAACGGCATGCTGCTGATCACCTTGCCGAAGGAGCAAGTCGAGCTCCTCGCCAAGGAGGCCGAGACCGCGGCCGATCCGACCTTCGAGATCGACCTCGAGGCCCAGGAGATCCGCAGGCCCACCGGCAACGCGCCGATCCGCTTCGACATCGACCCGTTCAAGAAGCACTGTCTCTTGAACGGGCTCGACGACATCGGCCTCACCATGGAGCGGGTCGACAAGATCGCCGCCTTCGAGGCCAGGCGGCGGGTCGAGATGCCCTGGCTCGAGCCGGCCCGCGGCTGAGCCCGGTCCGTCACCTTCCCCCACGCCTTTTCGCCCCCTCGGCGGCCCGACGCGGAGACGAAGGATGAGCGCTCGCACGATCCTTTTCCTGCCCGGCGACGGGATCGGGCCCGAAGTCATGGAGGAGGTCCGCCGGGTCATCGGCTGGTACGCCCGCCGCCAGCTCCCCCTCGAGGTCGAGGAGGATCTCGTGGGCGGGGCCGCTTACGACCGTTACGGCACGCCGCTCGGCGAGGCGACGCTCGAGAAGGCGAAGACGATCGGCACGGTGATGTTCGGCGCGGTCGGCGGCCCGAACTACGATTCCTTACCGTTCGACAAGAAGCCCGAGCGCGGTCTCCTGCGCCTGCGCAAGGAGCTCGGCCTCTTCGCCAATCTGCGGCCGGCGATGGTGTTCCCGGCGCTCGCCGACGCCTCGAGCCTGAAGCGGGAGCTGGTCGAGGGGCTCGACATCATGATCCTCCGGGAACTCACGGGCGGGGTCTATTTCGGCGAACCGCGAGGCATCGAGCGGCTGCCGGACGGCCAAGAACGGGCGGTCGACACGCAGGTCTACACGACGGGCGAGATCGAGCGGATCGCCCGGGTCGCCTTCGAGCTCGCCCGAGGCCGCAAGAACAAGGTCACCTCGGTCGAGAAAGCCAACGTCATGTACACGGGTGTGCTGTGGCGCCGTGTCGTCCAGGACGTCCACGACCGCGAGTTCCCGGATGTGGCGCTCGAGCACATGTACGCCGACAATTGCGCCATGCAGCTCGTGCGCAAGCCCAAGCAGTTCGACGTCATCGTCACCGACAACCTGTTCGGTGATCTTTTGTCGGACTGCGCGGCGATGCTCACGGGCTCGCTCGGCATGCTGCCTTCGGCCTCGCTCGGCGCACCCGGCCCGGACGGCCGACGCAAGGCACTCTACGAGCCGGTGCACGGCAGCGCCCCCGACATCGCCGGCCAGGGGATCGCCAACCCCCTGGCCTGCATCCTCTCCTTCGCGATGCTCTTGCGCTGGAGCCTAGGCTTGCCGGCCGAAGCCGACCGGCTCGAGAAGGCGGTCGCCCGCGTGCTCGAGCAAGGCTATCGCACGGCCGACATCATGCAGCCGGGCTGCACGCGGGTCGGCACGGCCGAAATGGGCAGCCGCGTGCTCGAGGCACTCGACGCCACGACGTGAGCGGCAGCGCGGGCCGAAGCCCGCGCCCCTTCCGACTCAGATGGTGAGCTTGCCCGCCTTGGCGGCGGCGTAGCGCTCGCCGACCTTCTGCCAGTTCACGACGTTCCACCAGGCCTTGAGGTAATCGCCGCGGCGGTTCTGGTAGAGCAGATAATAGGCGTGCTCCCAGACGTCGTTGCCGAACAGGACCCGACCGCCCTCCATCAACGGCGTGTCCTGGTTCGGCCGGGTGACGATGGCGAGCTTGCCCGCGGTGTCGACCGTGACGAACACCCAGCCCGAGCCGAAGACGCGCAGGCCCGCGGCGTTGAACTGCTCCTGGAGCTTGTCGAGCCCGCCGAAATCGCGGTCGATCGCATCTTTGAGCGCGCCCGCGGGCTGGCCGCCGCCCGGGCCCATCACCTCCCAGAACATGGTGTGGTTGGCGTGCCCGCCGCCATTGTTGCGCACCGCCGTGCGGATGCTCTCCGGCAGCTCGCCGAGCTTGGCCAACAGCTCGTGCAGCGGCAGCTTGGCCGCCTCGCCGTGGTCCTTGAGGGCGGCGTTGAGGTTGTTGACGTAGGCCTGATGGTGGCGGCCGTGGTGGATTTCCATCGTCCGCTGATCGATGTGCGGCTCGAGTGCGTTGGTCGGGTAGGGCAAGGGCGGCAGGCTGTGCGGGCCGGATGGCGCTTGGGCCCGAACTTGCCGGGCGAACACGGGCAGGCTGGCGAGAGCGGCGAGAACGGTGCGGCGTTGCATGCTTGGCCCCCTCGGTTTTCGATCGATTGGTCGTCCTCGGCGGGCCGGACTGTGGCATGCTCGCGCGCGGACGCCAAGCACGCGCCGCTCTCTTTCCTCGTGCCGAGACCGAACGCCATGAGGCTCACGCGTCGCCACCTGCTCGCCGCTGCCGCGAGCCCGTTCGTCGTCCCGACCGCCCCGGTCCTCGCGCGAGAGCCGCGCCGGGGCGGCGTGCTCGTGGTCGCCGCCGACACCGAGCCCAGGAACCTCAACCCGGCGCTCGTCGCTTCGAACGGTGTGTTCTACGTCGCGAGCAAGGTGATCGAGCCCTTGGCCGAGATGGCCTATGGCGAGCCGGGCTTCACCCCGCGGCTCGCGGTCGCGTGGCAGGGCTCGGCCGACGGCCTGAGCTTCACCTTGCGCTTGCGCGAGGGCGTCCGCTTCCACGACGGGCGGCCGTTCACGAGCGCCGACGTCGCCTATTGCGCGCTCGAGCTCTGGAAGAAGCACCAAAATCTCGGCCGGGTGTTCTTCACCGACCTCGAGGCGGTCGAGACCCCCGACCCGCGCACGGCGGTCCTGCGCTTCGCCCAGCCGATGCCCGCGCAACTCATCGAGAATGCGCTGCCGGCCTTGACCGCGGTCGTCCCGCGTCACCTGTTCGAGGGCACCGATCCCCTCGCCAATCCGCACAACCAGAAGCTCGTCGGCACCGGCCCTTTCCGCTTCGTCGAGCACCGGCCCGGTCAGTATTACCGGCTCGAGCGCAACCCCGACTATTGGGACGCGCCGAAGCCCTGGCTCGACGGGATCGTCTATCGCGTGCTGCCCGATCGCGGTGCGATCGCCGCGGCCCTGGAAGCGGGCGACATCCAGCTCGCGGCCTTTTCCGCCGTGCCTTTGGCCGACATGCAAAGGCTCGCGAAGCTCCCGGGGATCGCGGTGATCGACCGGGGCTACGAGGGGATCACTTATCTGATCACGGTCGAGATCAACCACCGGCGCAAGGAGCTCGCCGACGTCCGGGTCCGCCGGGCGATCGCGCATGCGATCGACCCGAACTTCGTGGTCGAGCGGATCTTCCTGGGGCACGCCAAGCCCGCGATCGGCCCGATCCCGCGCTTCGACACGCGCTTCCACACGGCCGACCAGCCGACCTATCCCTACGATCCGAAGCGGGCCGAGGCGTTGCTCGACGAGGCGGGGCTGCCGCGCGGCCCGAACGGGGTGCGCTTTTCGGTCGAGCTCCTGCCCGCCCCCTGGTTCGAACAGACCCGGCAGATGGGCGACTATCTGCGCCAGGCGCTCAAGGCCGTGGGCATCGAGGCCAAGCTCGTGGTCAAGGACCCGGCCGGCCACCAGAAGGCGGTCTACACCGACCACGCCTTCGATCTGGCGATCGGTTCGCCCGTCTACCGCAACGACCCCGCGATCTCGACGACCATCCTCTACCAGGGCGGGCTGCCGCCCGGGGTTCCCTTCTCCAACCAATACGGCTGGGCGGATCCGGCCATGGACGCGCTCATCGCCCGCGCCGCCCGCGCCCTCGACCCGACCGAACGGGCCGAACTCTACCGTCGTTTCCAGCGCCTCGCGGCGGAGCAGCTGCCGTTGATCCCGGTCGTCGAGTTCACCTTCCTCACGGTCGCGAGCACCCGGGTTCGCGGCGTCGCCGACAATCCGCGCTGGGCGACCTCGCATTGGGCCGAGACTTGGCTCGAGGGCTGATCGGGGCTCGAAGGCCGATCGGGCCGGCCGGAACGGGCGGCCCGCCGCCGGGTGCGAGCCCCGCGCTCCGGGACGGTCCGCATCCGGCCCTGCTGCTCGTCCGTCGTCGGCTCGCCCAAGCGCCGCTCGTCTTGCTCGTCGTGATCGTCGGCGGCTTCCTCTTGCTTGAGGCCGCACCGGGCGACGCGGTCGACGCGTACGTCGCGAGCCTCGGCGGCGATGCCGGGTTGGTCCGCGAGCTGCGCGAGCGCTGGGGGCTCGACCGCTCGGCGCCGACCCGCTTCCTCCTCTATCTGGCCGGTCTCGCGACCGGCGATCTGGGTCGCTCGCTCGCCTTCGATCGGCCGGTCCTGGCCATCGTGCTCGAGCGTCTGCCGATCACGCTCGCCCTCGCGGGCTCGGCCACCTTGCTCGCCTTCGCACTCGGCAGCGGGCTCGGCATCCTCGCCGGTGCTCGCCCCGGCGGTCCACTCGACCGGCTCCTCTCCGCCGCCGCACTGTTGCTGAACGCGATGCCGAGCTTTTGGCTCGGCCTTTTGCTCGCCCTCCTCTTCGCCGTCCGCCTGCGCTGGCTGCCACTCGCCGGCATCGAGACGATCGGTGCCGGCTATTCCGGCCTCGCGCGCCTTTTCGACATCGCCCGCCACTTGGTCTTGCCGGTCCTGACCTTGGGGCTCGTTTACGCCGCGCTCTATCTCCGCCTCATGCGTGCCGGCATGGTCGAGGCTTGGCGCAGCGACTTCGTGCGGGCCGCCCGTGCCAAGGGCATCCCGCGCCGGCGCCTCCTCCTCCGCCACGTCGCCCGCAACGCGCTCCTGCCGGTCGTCACGATGCTCGGGCTGCAGAGCGCCACCCTCGTGGGCGGCAGTGTCGTGGTGGAGAGCGTGTTCGCCGTGCCGGGGATCGGCCGGCTCGCCGCCGAGGCGGTCACCCAGCGCGACTTCCCGCTCCTCCTCGGGATCCTGATCGTCTCGGCGCTGCTCGTCCTGCTCGTCAACCTCCTGGTCGATCTGCTCTACGCCCGGATCGATCCGCGCGTCGAACTCGGCGCCCGCGCTCGGTGACCGACCTGCTCCTTCGTTTCGCCCGCGACCGCGCCGCACTGCTGGCGGCATGCGTCCTGGCCGGGCTCGCCCTCGCCGCGGCCTCGGCTCAGCTCTTGTGGCCGCTCGACCCCGAGGGGGTCGGCGGGCCGCCGCTGCTGCGCCCGCTCGTCGACCCGGCCCACCCCTTGGGGACCGACCGGCTCGGCCGCGACGTCTTGGCCCGCCTGTTGCACGGCGCCCGCCTCTCGCTCACCGTCGCCTTCGCCGCCGCCTTGGCCGCCTCCGTCCTGGGCTCGGCCGTGGGGCTCGCCGCGGGGCTCGCGGGCGGCCGGCTCGACGAGCTCCTCATGCGCATCACCGACGCCTTCCAGACGGTCCCGGGCTTCCTCTTGGCTCTGGCCTTCGTGAGCGTGTTCGGCCCCGACGCGCGCAGCGTCGTCCTCGCGATCGCCGCGTCCGCCTGGACCGGCCCGGCGCGGCTCGTGCGCGCCGAGATCGCGAGCCTCGCGGGCCGCGACTTCGTGCTCGCCGCGATCGTCGCGGGCCTGCCGCGCCGGGAGATCGCGCTCCGCGTCCTCCTCCCCAACGCGCTGCCGCCGGTCGTGGCCTACGCCGCGACGAGCGTCGCCTCGGCGGTGTTGATCGAGTCCGCCCTCTCCTTTCTGGGGCTCGCCGATCCCAACCGCGCGAGCTGGGGTGCCATGATCGCCGAGGGCCGCGCGGTCCTCGTGAGCGAGCCCTGGCTGTCGATCCTCCCGGGCCTCGCCCTCCTCCTCACCGTCCTCGCGGTCAACCTCGTGGGCGAGGGCCTGAACGAGGCGCTCGCCCCGCGGCGGGCCCGGCCGTGAGGGTCGTACCGCTGCTCGAGCTGCGCGATTTTGCCGTGAGCCTACCGGCCGAGCCCGCTCCGGTCCGGGCCTTGCGCGGCCTCGACCTCGAGCTCCTGCCGGGCGAGCGGCTCGCGCTCGTGGGCGAGAGCGGCTCGGGCAAGAGCACGGCCCTCCTCGCGATCGCCGGCCTCTTGCCGGACGAGGCGGAGATCACGGGCGGGCGTCGCTTTCCCGCGCTCGGCCGAGAGCCCATGCCCGGCCGCGATTTGGGGCTCGTGCTCCAGGACCCGTTCGCGAGCCTCGACCCGGTGCTCTCGGTCGGCGAACAGATCGGCGAGGTCCTGGTGGCCCATCGCGGCGCCCGCTGGGCCGAGGCCCGCCGCGCCGCGGTCGTGCTCCTCGGGCGGGTCGGGATCGCCGAGCCCGAGGCCAGGGTCGACGATCCGCCGCACCGTTTCTCGGGCGGCCAGCGCCAGCGGATCGCGATCGCCATGGCGATCGCCGCCGGCCCCCGCCTGCTCTTGGCCGACGAGCCGACCTCGGCGCTCGACACGGTCGTCCAGGCGCAGATCCTCGATCTTCTCGACGGCCTCGTCCGCGAGCAGGGCACGGCACTTCTCCTCGTGACCCACGACCTCGCCGTGGCGGGCCGCATCGCCGATCGGATCGCCGTCCTCTACGCCGGGAGGCTGGTCGAGTGCGGCCCCGCTGCGCTTCTCCTGCGGCATCCCCGGCACCCCTACACCCGCGCCCTCCTCGCCATCGCCCGCGCGCTCGAGGCCGGTACGGGCGGCCCGCTCGCGGCGATTCCCGGTACGCCACCCGAACCGGGTGCCGAGCCCCCGGGCTGCGCCTTCGCGCCGCGCTGCCCGCTCGCCTTCGCCCGCTGCGCCGCGGAGCCGCCCGCCTGGCGCGGCCATGCCCGGGACGGCGTCGCCTGCCATCGGGCGGATCCGTGAGCCCCCCCGCCCCGCTCCTCGAGGTCGAGGACCTGACCAAACGCTGGCCCGGTACCACCGCCCCGGCGGTCGACGCGGTCTCGTTCGCGATCGGCGAGGGCGAGCGAGTGGCGCTCGTGGGCGCCTCGGGCTCCGGCAAGACCACCCTCGCCCGGCTGATCCTCAGGCTGACCGAACCCGATCGTGGGTCGATCCGCTTCGCCGGGCGCGACCTCCTTGCGCTCCGGGGCGAGGCATTACGGCGTGTCCGGGCCGACCTCCAGCTGGTCTTCCAGGACCCCCTCGCGGCCCTCGACCCGCGCCGGCGGGTCGGCGCGCAAGTGGGCGATCCGCTGCGCGCGCACGGCCTCGTCCCGCGCGCCGGCCGACCGGCCGCGGTGGCGGCGCTCTTCGAGCGAGTCGGGCTCGACCCGGCCCTCGCCCGGCGCTACCCGCACGAGCTTTCGGGTGGCCAGCGGCAGCGCGTGGCGATCGCCCGGGCGCTCGCGTGCCGGCCACGGCTCCTCCTCCTCGACGAGCCCGTGGCCCAGCTCGACGTGTCGGTGAAGGCGCAGATCCTCGACCTGCTCGCCCGGCTGCGTCGCGAAGAGGGTCTCGCCTGGCTTTTGATCACCCACGATCTGGGCGTGGCACGGACCGCCTCCGACCGGATCCTGGTGATGGCGGAAGGTCGGATCGTCGAGGAGGGGCCGACCGCCGCGGTGCTCGCCGCACCGCGAGCGCCCGCGACCCGGGCGCTCGTCGCAGCCGAGCTCCGCCTGCCACCACCGCCCGAGCGGCCGGATCAGCCCTTGACCGCACCGAGCGTCAGCCCGCGGACGATGTAGCGCTGGGCCAGGAGCGCGATCAGCACCGGCGGGACGATCGCGGTCATGGCCCGCACTCCCATGAACCAGAACTGCACGCCCCGGGTGTCGACGGCGCCGGCGATGTGGACCGGCACGGTGATCGCGTTGCGGCTCGATAGCGCCACCGCGAACAGGAACTCGTTCCAGGTGAACGCGAAGACGATGAGCCCGGTGGCGGCCAGAGTGGGGGCGGCGAGCGGCAGGGCGACGCGCCAGAAGGCGCCCCAATGCGAGGCGCCGTCGACGAGCGCCGCCTCTTCGAGCTCGAGCGGCAGGTCGAGGAAGGTCTGCCGCAGGATCACGACCACGAAGGGCATCACGAAGGTGGCGTTCACCAGGATCAGCGCGAGGTGCGTGTCGAGCAGGCCGAGCGCGCGCATCACGAGGTAGAAGGGCACGACGGTCGCGACCGGTGGCAGGACGCGCTGGGAGAGGAACCAGATCGTGATGTCGCGGTTCTTCCAGCGGGCGAAGCGGAAGCGGGCGACCGCGTACGCCGCGGGCGTGCCGAGCAGGAGGGCGAGCGCGGCGGCGCCGATCGACACGATCGTACTGTTCGTGAGCGAGCGCAGGGTCTCGGGGGTACCGACCTGATCGATCCAGTTGGCGAGGGTGGGCGTGAAGTTGACCCACGGAATGCCGAAGCCCGCGACCGTGAAGGTGTCGAGCGGGTTGCGCAGCGACTGCGAGAAGGCCCAATAGATCGGGAAGAGGAAGACGAACGCCACGCACACGGCGGCCAGGGAAGCCAAGCCGTCGGCGAGGCTCGCACCGCGGCGTGCGGGTTCAGCCATAGCTCTCCCGCATCCTCCGGAAGAAGACCGTGATGACGACCATGACCACGGCCAGGAGCCCGTAGGCCATCGCCGAGGCGTAGCCGAGATCGAAGAACCGCAGGCCCGTACGGAATGCCAGCATCGAGTAGGGTTGCGTGGCGGTGCCCGGGCCACCGCCGGTCATGGCGAAGGGGATGTCGAACAGCTTCAAAGCTTCGGCGAGCCGGATCAGGAGCACGATCACGAAGGTCGGGGTCAAGAGCGGCACGAGCACCTTGGTGAGCAGGTCCCAGTTCGAGGCCCCGTCGATCCGTGCCGCCTCGTAGAGATCGTCGGGCACACCCTGCAGGGCCGCCAGGATCACGAGGAAGCAGAACGGCGTCCACTGCCAGATGTCGACGAGGGCCACCGAGACGAGCGCCCAGGTCGGATTGGACAACCAGGGGATCCCGGTCCAGGCGAGCGGCCCGCCGACCTCGTAGAAGATCGTGAAGAAGACGTAGCCCACGGCCAAAGGTGTCGCGAAGATCGGCAGGATCATGACGGCGCGCAGCACGCCACGACCCATGATCTGTCGGTTGAACAGGAGGGCCAAGAGGAAACCGAGCAGGAGCTCGCTCGGGACCGCCAGCAGGAGGAAGACGAGGGTGACCCGTACCGCGTCGCGAACCTGCGGATCGGCCAGGAGCCTGCGGAAATTATCGAGACCGATGAAGGTCGCGGTCGTGACGTTCTCGCGCAGCACCACGTTGCGCATCTTGGGCTGACCGTCCTCGAGGACGGGTCGGCCCTGCTCGTCGAGCACCGGCTGCTGGACACGCTTGATCTCGACCTTCTGCTCGACCTTGAAGAAAGCGAGATAAAGCGAATAGCCGAGCGGGAAGATGGTGAAGGCGAGCACCCACAGCACCGCGGGTGCGAGGAACAGGAAGCGGATCCGGCCGGTCCAGCGCATCGATAGCAGCCGACGGTCCCGGCCGCACCCTGCCGGCCGGCCGGGACCGCCGAGATCAGCCCGGGATCACTCCTTGTAGCCGATCGCCGCGCGATAGTCGGCGAGCTGCTTGTCGCGGCCGATCCGGTTGGTCACGCCCTGCCAGGCCGCGGCGGTGTCGTCGAGGGCCTGCTTGGCGCTTTTCGCCCCGGACATCGCCGCCGACAGGTTCTTGTCGAGGATGTCCCAATACTCGAAGGTGCCCGGGATCCGCAGATAGGTGAGCGTGGTCGGCGCGTAGAACAGATCCTTGTAGGCCCTCGTGTAGGTCTTGGCGTCGTTCGGATCCCAGCCGGCCTTGACGTACTCGTCGAGGCTGGCCGTGCCACCGTCCTCCTTGAGGAACTGGTAGGAGAAGCCGGGATCGACGCCGTCCCAGCCGTACATGGCCATGAGCTTGGAGACCGGCGGGATCGCCATCAGCGACAGGAAGGAGTAGGTCGCCTCGGGGTTGGCCGAGTAGTTGGAGATCACCCCGTGCCAGGAGCCGCCCGTGGTGTTGCCGACCTGGCGCGGCTTGCCGAGCTTCACCCAGCTCTGCTTGGCGAAGTCCCAGTACTCGTCGGAGGAGGGCAGCATCGCCGCGGCGCAATCGCCCTGGATCTTCGAGCGTGCTTTGTCCTGGCAGAGCGCACCCACGTCGCCCCAGGAGAACACGAAGACGGCCTTGCCGCGTAGGAAATAGTCCCACGCCTCACCGAGCGACCAGCCGACCTGCGCGGCCGGGCCGGTCTTGTGCAGCTCCTGGAGAAACTCGAGCGCCTTGACGTGCCCCGGGCTGTTGATGAGTGGCTTCATGTCGGCCGGGTCGAACCAGTAGACGTTCTGCGTCCGGGTCACCTTGTCACCCGGGTTGATCACGAACGAGGCCGAAAGCGACTGGAAATGGTAATGGCCCTGCTCGCCGACCTTGAGGTGCAGCACCGTGCCGCTGTCCGGGTCGGCATCGTTCTTGTCCCAGTTCTTGCCGTTGAAATATTTCGAGACGTCGAGCAGTTGCTGCCAGGTGGCTGGAGGCGACGGGAGGTCGTAGCCGAACTGCGCCTTGAAGGCCGCCCGATGCTCGGGATTCTCGAGCGCCGACTTGCGGTAATAGAGAACCTGGCCGTCGGCGTCGTTGAGAACCCCGTAGGACTTGCCCTCCCACTGGTGCAGCGTCTTGAGCGAGGGCGGCATCACGTCGTACGACCATTGCGGGTACTTGCCCGACTTCATCAGCTCGTCGATCTGGTAGCCGTAACCGGCCGGCACGATGTCGCCGTACCAGAACGCACCCACCATGAAGGCGTCGTATTGGCCGGTGCCGTTCCTGAGATCGAGCATCATCTTGGTGTAGTGCTCGGCGAACGGCAGCTCGACGATGTTGACCTTGCCGCCCGAGATCTCCTCCCAGATCGGTCGGAAGCTGTACAGCGGGCCGGAGATGCCGCCCTTCGGGCCGGCGCCGTTGACCGTCACGCTGATCGTGACGCCTTTGAAGGGCTGCTTGCCAGGGCCGAACGCGCTGCCCAGCATGCTTTGCGGCACGGTGATCCGGGCGTTGTCGTATTCCGGTCCGAGCTTCAAGGTCGCCGTGCCGTCGGCATTCCAATCGACGTACTGGCCGGCCCGAACGGTTCCCGCGAGCAGGGCCAGCGCCGCGCTGCCGAGAAGGAGCATCGTTCTTGTACGCATCCATCCCTCCCTGATCGTCTCGGTGCGGCCGTCGGTCGGCCCCGGGCCGCCCGTTCCATCTCTAGGCCGATTTCGCCGCTCAGCAACCCCCGCGCGCCGCGGCGAGGCGGCGGTGCAGCGCCCGGATGCCGGCAGAGGCCTCGCCGTAGGTGGCGAGCAGGGCCCGGGCCGCGGCGGGCGGCCAGCCGGCGAGCGGCGGAACCTCCTCGAAGGCGAGCTCGAGGCCGGCGCGGGCCGCCTCGAGCCCCGGCCAGAGCCCGGCGGCGATCCCGGCCATCAGCGCCGCGCCCGAGGCCACGGCTTCGGGCATCTCGGCCACCGCGATCGGGCGGCCGAAGAGCGCCGCCTTGATCTCGAGCAGGAGCCGGTTCTTCGTGCTGCCGCCGATCGCCCGGCAACATTCGGGGGGCGCGCGGCCGAGCAGCTCGCACAGTCGCTCGAGCATGTGCTGCCAGTCGAGTGCCACACCCTCGAGCACCGCGCGGAACAGGCATGCCGCATCGCACTCCGACGTGATGCCGAGGAGCGTGCCGTGGCCGCCGGGGTCCTCGCCCGGCGGCGAGGCGAACCGCAAATGCGGCAGGAACAGGAGCCCGCGCGCCCCGGGCGGGACGGCGCGCGCCGCCTCGACCAGGGCTTCGCGCGCGAGCGCCGGGGCGACCAGGCCGTGGCACCAGTCGATCGCCGCGGCCGAGGTGGCGAGGCCGGTGAGCACGTAGGGGATCGGCCGATCGACCCGCACCAGACCCTGGTTGAAACCGACCGCGGCGAGTCGCCCGTCGAGGATCGGAGCCCCGAGCGGCACCGCCAACCCCTCGGCCGTGCCCATGCTGTCGAGCACCGTGGTCGGCTCCACGACCCCCGTTGCCAGCATGCCGATCGCGTGATCGTAGCCCCCGACCCCGATCGCACAGGAGGTGGGCAGTCCCGTGGCCGCCGCGACGTCCGGGGCGAGCGTGCCGATCCGGGTACCCGAGGGCAGGATTTCGGGCAGAAGGCCCGCTCGGATGCCCGCGGCTTCGAGCAGCTCGGCGGACCAGGCGCCACGGGCGAGGTCGAAAAGCCCGGTGCGCGCGGCGAGGCTCGAATCGGTTGTCGGCGCGCCGCCCAGCCGGAAGGCGAGCCAGTCGGCGAGGTGCAACCAACGCCGCGCGGCGGCGAAGGCCTCGGGCGTGTGACGGGCGTGCCAGGCGAGCTTCAAGACGCCCAGGATCGGATCCGCCGTGACGCCGGCGATCCGGCCGAGCCGGTCGGTCGAGAGGCGCGCCACCACCTCTTCCCGCAACGCCGACGGGCGCGGGTCGTACCAGGCGAGCACGGGCGCGAGGGGGCGGTCGCGGGCATCGAGCAGGACCCCCGCCTCGCCCACGCTCGCGACCGCGAGCCCGGCCACCCGCTCCGGCCGTTCGAGCCGCGCGGCGAGCTCGGCCAAGGCCGCGACCGTCGCCGCGACGAGCTCTTCCGCGTCGAGTTCGGCGAGCCCCGGGGCCGGTGCGTACCACGGCGTCGGCCGTTTGGCCTCGGCGAGCACGCGGCCGGCCGGGGTGGAGGCGAGTGCGCGCACCCGGCTCGTCCCGGCGTCGATCCCGACGAGGAGCGGGTCGCCGGTCATCGCGGCCGATCGGCCGACCGACGACCGGCTTGCGCGGGTGGGCCGAACGGACGATCTTTCCCTCCAGGCATGCGGAACGGGGCCGATGGGTACACTTGCGGAGCCGATCACGAGGGAGCGGGTGGAGAGCGGCCGAGCGCCGCCGCACCGCTTCACCGTCGACGCGTACCACAAGATGGCGGAGGCCGGGATCCTCGGCGAGGACGACCGGGTCGAGCTGCTCGAGGGTGAGATCGTCGACATGCCGCCCATCAGTGCGGAACACGCGGGCACCGTGAACCTGACGCTCTCCGCCTTCGCCCGCCGCGTCGTGCACGGACGACATCTCCTCTCCGTGCAGAACCCGCTCCGTCTCGATCCCTGGAACGAGCCCGTGCCCGATCTCCTCGTTCTGCGCTGGCGGCAGGACGCCTACACGAAAGCGCTCCCGGGCCCGGCCGACGTCCTCCTGCTCGTGGAAGTGATGCGCAGCAGCCACGACTACGACCGCCGGATCAAGTTGCCGCTCTACGCTCGGTTCGCCATTCCCGAAGTGTGGCTCGTCGATCTGCCGGCCGAGCGGGTCGAGGTCCACCGCGAGCCTTCGGCCGAAGGCTACCGCTCGGTGCACCCGGTCGGTCGGGGCGAGAAGGTCCGGGCCCTCCTGGTCCCCGAGCTCGAGGTCGACGCGGCCGATCTTTTGCCGCCGCCGGGCGCGGCGGCAGCCGGGGACGCGCTCAGAGCGTGACCGAGAGGCCGCCGTCGACCACGAGCACGTGGCCGTTGACGTAGGAGGCGGCGTCGGAAGCGAGGAACACGACCGCCCCGCCGATCTCGTGCGGCTGGGCCCAGCGACCGAGCGGCGTCCGCTTCTCGACCCAGGCGGTGAAGTCCCGGTCGGCCATGAGTGCGGTGTTCATCTCGGTCGCGAAATAGCCCGGCGCGATCGCGTTGACCGTGATCCCCTTGGGTCCGAGTTCGGCCGCCATCGAGCGGGTGAGGCCGTGCAGGCCCGTCTTGGCCGCGGCGTAGCCGTGGATCGTCGGGCGGGCCAGGATGGCGATCACCGATCCGGTCGAGATGATCCGCCCGCGCCCCTGCGGGATCATGAGCTTGGCGGCCTCGCGGGCGAGCCGGAAGGCGGCCACGAGATGGCTCTGCAAGAGCCGCTCGAAATCGGCATCCGTCCACTCCGTCAAGGGCACGCGGTGCTGGATGCCGGCATTGTTGACGAGGATGTCGAGCCGGCCGTGGACCTCGCGGATCTTCTCGATCGCATCGAGAGTGGCCGCGGCGTCCGTCACGTCGAAGGCCAAGGGCTCGGCGTGGTAGCCGAGATCCGTGAGCTTCCTGGCAGCGGCGGCGATCGTCTCCGGGTTGCGGCCGTTCAGGATCACCCGGGCGCCGTGCGCCGCGAGCGCCTCGGCCATGGCGAAGCCGAGCCCGCGCGAGGCGCCGGTGACGAGCGCGATCCGATCCTCGAGCCAAAAGAGGCTGGACATCCGGGCCCTCCCCGACCATCGCTGCGGCCGCTGCTACACGAAGGAGCGGGCATGGCAAAGGCCGCGGCGCGCGACCCGGTCATCGCCCGGCGGGCGGTCCGCCTGGAGGCGGCCGGTGCCGGCATCCACGGCGAATGGGTCGAGCCGGAGGGCGCGCCCCGGGAACCCGTCCTCGTCCTCCTCCACGAGGGCCTGGGCGCGACCGGGTTCTGGAAGGACTTGCCGGAGGTGCTGGCCGCCCGTCACGACCTGCCGATCTTCCTCTACGATCGCCGGGGCTACGGCCGCTCCGACCCGGAGCCCCTGCCCCGTCCACTCGACTATCTCGACCGGATGGCGCTCGTGGAATTGCCGGCCGTGCTCGATGCCGCCGGGATCGACCGGGCGATCCTCCTGGGCCACAGCGACGGCGGGACGATCGCGCTCTTGGCGGCTGCGGCCTTCGCCGAACGGATCGCGGCCGTGATCGCGATCGCCGCCCACGTCTTCGTCGAGGACGTGACGATCGCCGGGATTCGCGCCGCCCTCGACGCCTTCGAAAAAGGCGGGCTGCGCGAGAAGCTGGCGCCGTTCCACGGCGAGCGGACCGAGGCGGTCTTCCGTGCCTGGGCGGAGACTTGGCTCGACCCGCGCTTCCGCACCTGGACCATCGAGGACCGGCTCGCCGCCGTCCGCTGTCCGCTCCTCGTCCTCCAAGGCGAAGCCGACGAATACGCCACGCCCGCACAAGTCGAGGCGATCGCCCGCGCCGTGCGGGGCCCCGTGCGGACGGCGCTCTTGCCGGGGGCGGGTCACGTCCCGCACCATCGTGCACGGGCGCCGACGCTCGCGGCGATCGACTGGTTTCTCGACGCGGTGCGGGCGGGCGCGTTCGGGGAGGCTCCAGGATGCCGCTTCGAGGCAAGCGCGCGATCGTGACCGGGGCCGCGGCCGGGATCGGCCGGGCGATCGCCGAGCGGCTCGCGCGCGCGGGTGCCACGCTCACCTTGATCGACCGCGCGGGCGACGCGGTCGAGGGGGCGGCCACGGCCCTACGCGCGCGGGGAGCCCAGGCCCGCGCCCTCGTGCTCGACATGGCCGAGCTCGACTCGGTGGAGCCGGCGATTCGCCACGCCGCCGAAGCGATGGGCGGGCTCGAGATCCTCGTCAACAATGCCGGGATCGCCGCACAGAAGCCGTTCCTCGAACACGGCCTCGGCGATTTCGAGCGGATCTATCGGATCAACGTCTTCGCCCTCTTCGCCGCGAGCCGCGCGGCCGCGGCCTGGATGGTCGAGCACCGGGTGCCGGGGCGGATCGTCAACATCGCCTCGGTGGCCGGGCTGCGCGGCTCGACCGGCCGTTCGGCCTACGGTAGCTCGAAGTCAGCCGTGATCAACCTGACGCAAGTGGCGGCCCAGGAACTCGCGCCGTTCGGGATCACGGTCAACGCGGTCGCCCCCGGGCCGATCGAGACCGACATGGTCAAGGCGGTGCACACCGAGCGGACGCGCGCGGGCTGGCTGCGCGAGGTGCCGATGGGCCGCTACGGCGAGCCCGCCGACGTGGCCGAGGCGGTCGCTTATCTCGTCTCCGACGGTGCCGGCTACGTGACCGGGCACGTGCTCTGCGTCGACGGCGGCTTCGCCGCGGCGGGACTGTTGATCCCGGTCGAGGATCTGGGCTGAGCGGAGACCTGCGCCGGGCGGGCCCCTCCGGCCCGCGGCGACGGGTCGACCGGGCGACAGCGGGGCTCTAGGCTCGAATCGGGACAGGAGGAGTGCGCCATGACCATCGAGCGGATCGAACCCGGCAAGCGGCTGAGCCAGGCCGTGGCCTGTGGCAACCTCGTCTTCCTCGCGGGCCAAGTGGCCCTCGACAAGCCCGGTGCGTCCATGGCCGAGCAGACGAAGAACATCCTCGACCGGATCGACGCGCTCCTGGCCAAAGCCGGTACCGACAAGAGCAAGATCCTCTCGGCGAACATCTGGATCACCGACATGCGCCAGTTCGACGAGATGAACAAGGTTTGGGACGCCTGGGTCCCGGAGGGCTGCGCGCCGGCCCGGGCGACCGTCGAGGCCCGCCTCGCCACTCCCGATTATTGCGTCGAGATCATGGTGGTCGCGGCGCGCTGAGCCGGGGCGCGCGATGAAGGTGGCCGTTCTCGGAGCGGGGGTCGTCGGGGTCACGGCGGCCTGGGAGCTCTTGCGCGACGGCCACGAGGTGGTGGTGGTGGACCGCCGGCCGGAGCCGGCCTCCGAGACCTCCTACGCCAACGCCGGGATGATCGCGCCGGGCCACGCCTACGCCTGGTCCTCGCCCAAGGCTCTGAAGACCCTGTTGAAGGCGCTCACCCGCGACGATCTGGCGCTGCGCTTCCGCTTCCAGGCCGACCTCGGCTTCTGGCGCTGGGCGGTCCGCTTCGCCTTGCAATGCACGAGCGAGAAGGCGGCGGCCAACACGAAGCGTAAAGTGGGCCTCTCGCTCTACGCCCAGGAGCGGCTGCGCGGGGTGCTGGCCGAGACCGGCATCGCCTGCGGCATGCGCTCGGAAGGGGCGCTCTACCTCTACCGCGACCCGGCCGGGCTCGCCGCGGCGGATGAGAAGGCGAGGATCCTGCGCGATGCCGGGGTCGAGGTGCGGCGGGTGAGCCCCGAGGAGGCGGCCGCCCTCGACCCGGTCTACGAGGGGGTGAAGGACCGGTTCGCGGGCGCCCTCTACGCCCCGGGCGACGAGAGCGGCGATGCCCGGCTCTTCACCCGCGAGCTCGCCCGCCGCTGCGCCGAGCGGGGCGCGCAGCTCCGGTTCGGCGAGACGATCCTCGACTTCCGCATCGCGGGCGATCGGGTCGAGAGCGTGCTCACCGACAAGGGCGAGCTTCGGGCCGACGCCTTCGTCCTCGCCCTCGGTTGCTACAGCGCGCCCTCGGGGAAGAAGCTCGGGCTCGACCTGCCGATCTGGCCGGTCAAAGGTTATTCGGTCACCCTGCCGATCGCCGGTTCGAACAACCCGCCGCGCCTTCCCGGGGTCGACGAGGACAATCTCTTCGCCTTCGCCAATTACGGCGATCGGGTGCGCTTGACCGCGGTGGCCGAGCTCGGCGGCTGGGACTGGTCGCACCGACCCGAGGACTTCGCGCCCATGCTCAAAGCGGCGCACGAGCTCTTCCCGCAGGCGGGCGACTGGAGTCGGCCGGAATATTGGGCGGGCTTGCGGCCGATGACGCCGAACAATCTCCCGATCCTCGGCCGCGGCCGGCAGCGCAATCTCTGGGTCGACACGGGGCACGGCCACATGGGCTGGACCTGGTCCTGCGGCACCGCCCGGATCGTGGCCGATCTCCTGGCCGGCCGACGGCCCGAATGGGACCCGGTCGGCCTCGAGCCGAAGGCCGCTTGAGGCGGAAGGAGCGATCGGCGATGGGCACGGACTATCGGGGCGGTCTTCCCTTCCGACTGGACGAGGGGATCGGGAGTCGGGCGCGCATCGGGCTCGTCGTCCTCGCCACCGACCAGACGATCGAGCACGAATGGCGCCTCGTCTTTTCTCGTCTCCCGGGCGTGGCGCTCTACGAGAGCCGGCTCTGGAACGAGGTTCGGATCACACCCGAAACCTTGGCCGCCATGGACGGCGAGATCGCCGCGGCGACGCGGCTGATCATGCCCGTGCTGCCGCTCTCGGTCGTGGCCTTCGGCTGCACCTCGGCGGCCATGGTGCTGGGCGAGGAGCGGATCGCCGCGCGCGTCCACGAGGCCCGCCCGGGGGTGCCCGTCACCACCCCGATCGGCGGCGCCTTGGCCGCGTTGCGCGCGCTCGGCGCCCGGCGGATCGCCGTCCTCACCCCCTACGGCCGGGCGGTCAACGACGTCGTCCAGCGCTATCTGGAGGACCGTGGGCTCGAGGTCCCGGTCTTCGGCAGCTTCGAGGAGGAGGACGACTCGAAGGTCGCGCGGATCGACCCGGCCTCGATCGAGGCGGCGGTGCTCGAGCTCGGCCGCGACCCGCGGGTCGAGGCGGTCTTCGTCTCCTGCACGAGCCTGCGGCTGGTCGAGCGCGCCCGAGCGATCGAAGAGAAGCTCTCCAAGCCCGTGACCTCCTCCAACCACGCCATGGCCTGGCACGCGCTCCGGCTCGCCGGGATCGACGATCGCCTCGACGGGCTCGGCCGCCTCTTCCAGCTGCCTCTCCCGGTCTGATACCTGCCGCGTCGTTCCGCGCGCCGTTCGAGGAGACATTCCCTTGGCCCTGCCCGATCCGCTGCCTGCTTCGGCGCTCGCCTGGTCGTGTCCGGAGGCGGAGCTCGGCTTCGAGACCACGGCCGAACTTCCCGACCTGGTCGACACGATCGGCCAGGAGCGGGCGGTCGAGGCGCTCGCCTATGCCCTCGCGACGCGGCGCCCGGGCTACAACGTTTACGCGCTCGGGCCGGACGGGATCGGCAAGCACACCACGGTCCGTCAGCTCCTCGAGGCGCGCGCCAAGGCCGAGCCGCCCTCGGGCGACTGGTGCTACGTCTCGAACTTCAAGGATCCGCGGACACCGAAGCTGTTGCGTCTGCCGCCCGGCCGCGGCGCCCGGCTCGAGGCCGACATCAAGCGGCTGCTCACCGATCTGTTGCCGGCGCTGCGCAACGCCTTCGAGAACGAGGAGTACCGGACGCGCCGCCAGGTCATCGAGGAGGAGCTCAAGGAGCGGCAAGAAAAGGCGATCGCCGAGGTCGAGGAGGAGGCCAAGCGGCACAGCGTGGCGCTCATCCGCTCGCCGATGGGCTTCGCTTTCGCGCCGGTGGCCGACGGGCGGATCGTCACCCCGGAGATCTTCCAAGCGCTTCCCGACTCGATCCGCAAGCAGATCGAGCAGACAGTCGAGAATCTCCAGAAAAAGCTCCGCGACGCGCTCGCCAACGCCCCCCGCTGGATGAAAGAGACGCGGGAGAAGATCAAGGCGTTGAACGACGAGACCGCCGCCTTCGCGGTGAATTTCCTGTTCGACACGATCCGTCCGGCTTATGCCGATCTGCCGGACGTGATCGGTTTCTTGGAGGCGGCGCGGGTCGACATCATCGAGCACGTCGAGGCCTTCCTCCAGCTCCCGGAACAGATCGGGCCCGCGGCGCTGGCGATCGAGGACGGCCATCCGCTGTTCCGCCGCTACCGGGTCAACCTGATCGTCGACCACACCGGCCAGACCTCCGCCCCGATCGTCCAGGAGGACGATCCGACCTTCGAGCGACTCGTGGGCCGGATCGAGCACCGCGCGGAGATGGGCGCGCTCGTGACCGACTTCTTGATGATCCGCGCCGGCGCGCTGCACCGCGCCAACGGTGGGTATCTCGTGATCGAGGCGCGGAAGCTGCTCACCCGGCCCTTGGCCTACGAAGCCTTGAAGCGGGCGCTCACGGCCGGTGAGATCCGGGTCGAATCGCCCCTCCAGGCCCTGGGCGTGCTCGGGACCCAGACGCTCGAGCCGCAGCCGGCGCCGCTCGACCTCAAGGTCGTGCTCTTGGGCGAGCGGCTCCTCTACTACCTCTTGGTCGAGCTCGACCCGGAGTTCGCACGGCTCTTCAAGATCCCGGCCGATTTCGACGAGCGGCTGCCGAGGGATTCGACCAAGGTCTCGCTCTTCTCGCGGCTCGTCGCGACGATCGCGCGCAAAGAGGGGCTCAAGCCGGTCCGCCGCTGCGGGGTCGCACGGCTGCTCGAGCACGCCGCCCGGCGCGCCGAGGATCGCGAGAAGCTCTCGACCGAGATCGAGCACTTGGCCGACGTGCTGCGCGAGGCCGACTTCCGGGCCGGCTCGGCCGGCGTGATCGACGCCGCGGCGGTGCACGCCGCGCTCGAGGCGCGCGAGCGCCGGCTCGGCCGGCTCAAGGAGCGAGCCCTCGAGCAGATCACCGAGGGTATGGTCCAGATCGCAACCAGCGGCACGGCGGTGGGCCAGGTCAACGGGCTCTCGGTGATCCAGCTCGGCGATCTCGCCTTCGGCCGGCCGTCGCGGATCACCGCCCGGGTGCGGATGGGCAGCGGGCAGGTGATCGACATCGAGCGGGAGGTCAAGCTCGGTGGCCCCATCCATTCCAAGGGCGTGCTGATCCTCTCGGGTTTCCTGGCCGCGACCTTCACCCCCGATCTGCCGCTCTCGCTCTCGGCCACGCTCGTCTTCGAGCAATCCTACGGTGGGATCGAGGGCGACAGCGCCTCCTCGACCGAACTCTACGCGCTGCTCTCGGCGATCGCCGAGGTGCCGATCCGGCAGAGCCTCGCGGTGACCGGCTCGGTCGACCAGTACGGCAACGTCCAGGCGATCGGCGGGGTCAACGAGAAGATCGAGGGCTTCTTCGATCTCTGTGCGGCCCGCGGCCTCGACGGCAGCCACGGTGTCTTGATCCCGGCCACCAATGTGCGGCATCTGATGCTGCACGAGCGGGTCCGCGAGGCGGTCGCGCAGGGACGGTTCACGATCTGGCCGGTGCGCACCGTCGCCGAAGGCATCGAGATCCTGACCGGGATCCCGGCCGGCACCCGCGGACCGGACGGGCGCTTCCCGGAGGGCACGGTGTTCCGCAAGGCCGAGGACCGGCTCGTCGCGATGGCCGAAAAGCGCAGAGCGTTCGCGGCACGCGAAGGCGAGGAGCGGGCCGAGCGCCGGGAGGAGACGACGTGAGCCCCGGGCTGCCGGCACGGCTCCTGGTCGTCCTGCCGCCCGAGGAGAACGCCTTCTCCCTGCTCGACACGGCGCTGGCCATGGCCGAGCGGCTCGAATGGGAGCTCGTGGCGCTCCTGGTCGAGGACCGACGCCTTTTGGCCTCGGCGGCCCTCCCCTTCACCCGGATCGTGAGCCGCACCGGGGCGGCCGAGCGCGAGTTCGACGTCGCGGCGACCGAACGGATGCTGCGGGTCGTGGCCGAGCGGGCGCGCCACCGCCTCGCCGAAGTGGCGCGCCGGCGGAGCGTGCGCTGGCGCTTCGAGACGACCCGCGAGCTCGAGGCGGTGGCCTTGGGCGAAGGGGACGTCCTCGCCGTGGCCACGGCCTCGACCTCGTGGGTCGAGGAGCCGCCGGCGCGGCTGCCCTGCCCCGTCCTCCTGATGGGCCGGGCGGGTGGCCCGCTCGTACTCGTCTACCGGGGCGGCCGGACGGCCGCGGAGCTCGCCCGCGAGCTCGCCCGACGCGCCCAACTCCCGCTCGTCGTGCTCGCCGGCGACGAGTCGGCCGCGGCCGAGGCGCGTGCGGTGCTCGGCGAAGAAGCCCGGATCCAGACCTGCCCGATCGGCGAGGGCGCTCCGCTCGGCGAACGGCTGCGGGCGCTCGCCCCCGGCCTCGTGCTGCTCGACGCGCGCGAGGACGGTACGGTGTGGCGGGCCGCGGTCGAGGCCGTGCGCGCTGCGGCGGCTCGCCCGGCCGGCTGAGCCGCGCGCGGACCTTGTGTCGGGCGCCTGTCGCCCCAAGTTGGAGAGAACGATGACGCCGCCCGTCCCGGACAGCCGCCCGACCTTGAGCGAGATCGCGAGGATCGTGCGCGACGACGACCCCGAGAAACTGGCCCGGATCCTGGCCACGGGGGCGACGATCGCCGAGATCGAGAAGGCGGTCTTGTGGGCGAGTGGGGCCGAGGACGTGCTCGGCGAGGCGCCGCACCCGCTCGAAGGCGCGGCCGCCCTCGTCTACGACATCTTGACGGCGGACGCGCCCGAGGAAGAGCGCCGCTGAGCCTTCGCGCCGTTGCAACGGGGGACCGATCGCGATGCCGAACCGGACGATGTGGGTGGTGGTGGCCGACGGGGCGCGGGCCCGGATCTTCCAGGGCGATCCCAAGGTGGGCGGGCTCGAGCTCGTGATGCCCGAGCTCACCGGCCGCGGCCGCGAGAAGGGCTCCGAGCTGTTGGCCGACCGGCCGGGTCGGAGCGTCGATTCGAGCCATGTCGGCAATCGCCACGCCATGGAGCCCTCGACCGACCCCAAGGAGGTCGAGAAGGAGCGCTTCGCCCGCGAGCTCGCCACGACCCTCGAGGCTGCCGCCAACGAGGGTCGGTTCGCCCGGCTGATGCTCGTGGCCCCACCCAAGATGCTGGGCGAGCTGCGCGAGGTGCTCTCCGAGAAGGTCAAGGAGAAGGTCGTCAAGGAGGTCGACAAGGACCTCACCTGGGTCTCGGTGCACGAGCTGCCCGGGCATCTGCGGGATTGACGCCCGCTTCCCACCGGGCGGCGCGCGCGAGGGGGAAAGATGAAGGAGATCCGCACGGTCGGGATCGTCGGCACCGGCACGATGGGCACCGGCATCGCCACCAACGTCGCCCAGCACGGGATCGCGGTCCGGCTCTACGACGCCCGTCCGGAAGCGGCGCAGGCCGCGATCGCGCAAGCGAAGGCGTTCTGGGCGAAAAGCGTGGAGCGCGGCCGGCTGGCTGCGGCGGCGGCCGAAGAAGCGGCCGGCCGGCTCACGGTGGCGGGCGGGCTCGGCGAGCTCGCCGGCGCGGATCTCGTGATCGAAGCGATCTTCGAGGATTTCGAGCTGAAGGCCCGGCTGTTCGAGGAGCTCTCGCGGCTCCTGCCCGCCGACACGCTGATCGCGACCAACACGAGCTGTCTTCGGGTGAGCGAGCTCGCCCGCCACGTGGCCCGCCCCGAGCGCTTCTTGGGTCTGCACTATTTCAGCCCGGCGCAGATCAACCCGATCGTCGAGGTGGTCCGCGGCGAGGCGACGGCCCCCGCGACCGTGGAGGCCGGGCTCGCCTTCTGCCGGGCGACCGGCAAGAAGCCGATCACCTGCAAGGACGCCTACGGTTTCGCGATCAACCGCTTCTTCTGCCCCTACACGAACGAGGCCTGCCGGCTCCTCGACGAGGGCCTCGCGAGCACGGCCGAGGTCGACGCGGTGGCCGAGGAGGCGGTGGGGGCGGCTGCCGGGCCGTTCCGCGTGCAGAATCTGATCAAGCCGCGGATCAACCTGCACGCGATCCGAAACCTGGCCCCGCTCGGCCCCTTCTACGCCCCGGCCACGAGCCTGGTCGAGGTCGGCGAGGCCGATCGGAATTGGGAGATCGGGGAGGTGGGCGAAATCCCGCGCGAGCGGCGGGCGGTGATCCGCGACCGGCTCCGGCTCGGTGTGTTCCTGGCCGTGTTGCAAGAGCTCGACGAGGGGGTCGCGGCACCGGCCGACATCGACACGGGTGCCCGCGAGGCGCTCCGCTTCTCGAAGCCCCCTTGCGCGCTCATGGACGAGCTCGGCCAGGCCGAGGTCGAGCGGATCGTCGCCCCGGCGCTGGCGCGCTACGGCCTGCCCCGGCCCGCGTCGCTCGACCGAGTGGGGCATCTCACGAGCTGAGACCCCGTGGCCCGGCGACCGCCGCAGGCTGAGCCCGCGGTCGATGCGGACCGGATCCTCGAGGTCGCGCTCGCCCTCGCCGAGGAGAGGGGCTTCGAGCAGCTCCGGCTGAGCGAGGTCGCCGAGCGGGCGGGCGTGGCCCTTCCCGAGGTCGCGGCGCGGTTCCCGGATACCAACGCGATCGCCGATGCCTGGTTCGCGCGCGCGCTCGACGCGGTCTGGGCGAGCCCGCCCGAGCTCCTGGCCGACCCCGACCCCGCGACCCGGCTCGAGCGGGTGATGCTGCGCTGGTTCGAGGCGCTCGCGCCGCACCGGGTCCTGACCGGCACCATGATCCGGGCCAAGCTCTGGCCGTCGCACCCGCACCATTGGGTGCCGATGATCTTCGCCCTCTCGCGTCTCGTGCACGCTTTCCTCGACGTGGCCCGCATACCCGGTCGCGGTGCCGAACGCGCCGCGCAGGAGATCGGCGGGACGCTCTTGACCCTCGAGACGCTCGCCGTGTTCCTGACCGATCCGACCCCCGAGCTCGAGCGGACGCGAGCCGTGCTGCACCGCAGCCTCGAGGGCGGCGTGGCGGTCCTGCGCAGGGTCGTCCCGGTCCTCGCCCGGATCGGCTGAACCCTATGACTGCGGCTGCAGGTCGCAGCGAAGCGATCCGGATTCGCCTCGCACGGGCGTTCTGCCCCTTGAACGGTCCTACTGCGCTGCGATATGCATTGTGCAGCGCAGCAAACCGGCCAGAGGAGGGCTCGATGACTGCAAAGACCGCTTCGCCCGTGATGCCCAAGTTCGACATCGAGGCCTGGGTCGCCATGCACAAGGCGAACCTGGAGACCGCGGTGGCCGCCCAGAAGATCGTCTTCGACTTCTGGCAGACGGTCGCCAAGCGCCAGGTCGAGATGATGAAGGAGTCGGTCGCCAAGTTCGACGGCTTCGTGAAGGGCTTCGACGCCAAGAAGCAGCCCAAGGAATATGTCGAGGACGCCAAGGCCGTCCTCGAGAAGGCGATGGCCGACGCCAAGGAGACGCTCGATCTGGGCATGAAGGCGCAGGCCGAGGTGGTCGACCTCCTGGTCAAGCGCGCGACGGCCAACCTCGACGAGGTCAAGTCGCTCGCCGCCTGACCGGCCGAGCGAACCGTTCCGTTCGACGTCCGGCCCCGGCGGCCCCCGCCGGGGCCTCGTCGTTTCTCGGACAGGAAGCGGCCGGCTCCTCGCGCGGCGATTGCAACGCTCGCCGGCTTGCGCCACAAGGGCGACCCGCGGCACCACGCCGCTCGTTCTCGGAGACCGCTCATGGCTTTGCGCGAGCCCGAGTCGCACGTGCCCTTGCCGTCGGCGCGCGAAGAGGCGCTGCGCGAGCCGCCGCGGCCCGACACCCCGCAGACCCGCTCGCCGAGCTATCGGCTCGCCTTCACCGACATCGACTTCCTGTTGCGCGAAGAGCTCCGCCCCGTCCGGTTGCAACTCGAGCTCTTGAAGCCCGAGCTCGAGCTGCAGCGCCACGGGATCGAATCGACCATCGTCGTGTTCGGCAGCGCGCGGATCGTCGAACCTGCCGAAGCGCAGCGTCGCCGGCTCGAAGCCGAAGCGGAGGCCCGCGCCCGACCGGACGATGCGGCAGCCGCCCGCCGCCTCGCGATCGCCACCCGGCTCGAGCAGCTGTCGCGCCACTACGAGGAGGCCCGCCGGTTCGCCGCCCTGGTCTCGCGCGAAAGCCACGACGGCGAGCGGCATCGCTACGTCATCGTCACGGGCGGCGGGCCGGGGATCATGGAGGCCGCCAATCGTGGTGCGTCGGAGGCCGGGGCGCCCACGATCGGGCACAACATCGTGTTGCCGCAGGAGCAGGCCCCCAATGCCTGGGTGACGCCGGAGCTCTGCTTCCGCTTCCACTATTTCGCGCTCCGGAAGATGCATCTTTTGACCCGTGCCAGGGCACTCGTCGTGTTCCCCGGTGGCTACGGCACACTCGATGAGCTCTTCGAGACGCTTTGCCTCATCCAGACCAAGAAAGCGCGATCGATGCCGGTGCTGCTCTTCGACGAGAATTATTGGAGGAGCATCGTCGACTTCGAGGCGATGGTCGAGCAGGGCGTGATCGACGATCACGACCTCGCGATCTTCCGCTTCGTGGAGACCGCGGAGCAGGCTTGGCAGGTGATCCGCGAGCACTACGCACCGCGCGAATGATCGGACAGAAATTCATCTGATGGTTGCTACGCGGCGAGCCCGCTGCTAGCAGCGGCGCGCGTCGGAGTCGCCTCGCGGGAGACGGGATGCCGATCCGCCTCACCTTCCACGGTGGAGCCTCGACGGCCACCGGAAGCTGCTTCCTGTTCGAGCACGACCGCGGCCGCTTCCTGGTCGATTGCGGGCTGTTCCGAGGAACCCGCACCCTCGCCGCGCTCAACCACCGCGATCCGCCCTTCACCGCCGCGAGCCTCGACTTCGTCCTGCTGACCAGCGCCCGACCGGATCACGCCGGACTCCTGCCCGCGCTCCTGCGGGCCGGTCTGCGCGGCCCGATCATGGCCTGCGAGCCCACTGCCGACCTGCTCGGCTTCGCCCTCCCCGACCTCGCCGATCGCCTCGCCGAAGAGGCCGCCGAGCGCAACGCCCGGGCCCGTCGCCGCGGCCTGCCCGAGGCGCGGCCGATCTTCTCGCCGAACGACGCGGCCCGCTGCCTCGAGCGGCTCGAGGCTTGCGACGCCGGCCGATGGTTCGAGCCCGGGCCCGGCGTTCGGGCCCGCTTCTGGGCGGCTCCGGGCGCACTCGGCGCGAGCGCGCTCGAGCTCCTCGTCGAGGACGGCAGCGGGCCGCCGCAACGGCTGGCGATCTCGGGCGAGACGGGGTCGCTCGACCCGCGGAACCCGGCCGGGCCTTGCGGGGTCGACCAGCTGATCGTCGAATGTACCGGCTGCGGCCGGGAGCCCGCCGAGGCGAGCCGCGACGAGCGCCGTGGGGAGCTCCTCCGCGAGATCGGCGAGGCGCTCGCCGCCGGTGGGCCCGTCCTGATCCCGGCCTTCGAGGCCGAGCAGGGTCGCGAGCTCCTCTCGGTGCTCCTCGATGCGATCGAGCGCGGCGAGCTCCCCGAGATCCCGGTGATCGTCGACACGCCACGCGCCGGTGCGGCGATCCGCACCTTCGCTCGCCACGGGCCGGGCCTCGCCGCACCGATCGATCCGGCCCGTCTCTTCGCGAGCCCGCGCTTGGTTCTCGCCGAGAACGCCGGGACGAGCGCCGTGCTCGAAGGCGCCGCCGGCCGAGCCGTCATCCTCGCCTCGACCGGGCTCGACGGCGGCGGGCGGCTCGGCCGGCATCTGCACGAGCATCTCTGGCGCCCGCAGGCCACCTTGCTGTTCATCGGCCATCAACCGCCCGGCGGGCTCGGCCAGGTCATCCTCTCGGGTGAGCGGCGGGTGCGGATCGCCGGAGAGGAGATCGCGGTCCGCGCCCGGATCCGTCGGACCGATGCGCTGGCCGGCCACACCGACCGGCGCGCCTTGCTCGCCTGGATCCTGGAGCGCGGGCAGATCGCCGGCTCGATCTTTCTGGTTCGCGGCGAGGAGGCCGCCGGCGCTGCGCTGCGCGCCCACCTCGCGGCCGAGGGCGTCGACCCGTTGCGGATCGTCGTTCCCGAACTCGACCAGCGCTTCCTGCTCGTCCGAGGCGGCAGGGCCGAGCCCCTGCCCGGCCCGCGCCGCCTGGAGCCCCGCTTCGTCGGTGCCGCCGCCGACTGGCACAACGCCTATGCGCGGCTCCTGCTCGACATCGCCGAGGAGGTCCGGCAGCTGCCCGACGATCGCTCGCGCCTCGAGCTGCTCGGACGGCTGCGCCGGACGCTGCGCGCGTGACATACCGGAAGGCTGCAACAGGGTGTGGCTCTGTCGCGTTCGGGTGACACCCTTAACGCTGCACCCGCCAAGATCGCTCGTGGCCGTTCCCGCCTCTTGCCGGCCGGCAACCGTCCCGTCACGGTGCGCGCCGGCAGGGAGGGCACCCGAGCGGCCGACGCTGGGTGATACGCATGAGCGAGCAAGCTGGCGGTGAGTGGGCCACGGCCCGGTTGATCCGATCGGACGGGCTCGTCCGGATGGTGCGGTGCTCGCTCCCCGCGGCCAACGACAATCGCCGCCGCGCCGAGCGCGGTGCGGTCTCGCTGGCCCGCGCGGTCGTGGCCACGGGCGGCGCCCCGGGCCGTCGGCCGCCCTTGCCGGCCACCGATCCGCCGGCACGGCGCCGCTGCGCCCCACCCGATCCCGCTTCGGGCCTCGCCACGACCTGGCTCGGCCAGAGCCTCGCCCTCTGGAGCACCGGCCTGGGTGCTGCCTGCCGCCTGCCGCCGATCGCCTCCGGTCTGGCCCTCTGGCGGGCCTGGAGCGAAGTGGGGCTCGCCGGGATGGCGACCTTCGCGAGCGTGGCGGCGAGCGGTGCCGAGCTCGCCGCCCTCACGATCGCCGGCATGTGGGGCGCGCCAGCACCGCGCCGCCGCTCGCCCGGCCCCGGCTGAGCGGGCACGTCGCGACCCGCTGCCCGGCGGCCGCTCAGGCGGCGGCCCGGCGCGCCCCCTGGGCCAACCGCCAGACCTTCTCCGGCAGGGCGGGCATGTCGACGTGGCGGACCCCGAGCGGAGACAGCGCGTCGACCAGCGCGTTGATCACCGCGGCACAGGAGCCGACCGAGCCCGCCTCGCCGCAACCCTTCACGCCCAACGGGTTGTTGCGGCAGGGAACCTCCACGGTCGAGAAGTCGAAGGACGGCAGGTCGTCGGCCCGCGGCATGCAATAATCCATGAACGAGCCGGTCAGGAGCTGCCCCGAGGCGTCGTAGACCGTGTGCTCGAGCAGCGCCTGCCCGATGCCCTGGACCACCCCGCCATGGACCTGCCCCTCGACCAGGAGCGGGTTCACCACGACCCCGAAATCGTCGACCACGGTGTAGCGGACGATCCGCGTGATGCCGGTCTCGGGGTCGACCTCGACCTCGGCCACGTGGCAGCCGTTCGGGAAGGTCCAGGCATCGAGCTTGATCGAGGCGCTCGCATCGAGGCCCTCTTCGAGCCCGGGCGGCTTGCTCGCCATGACCCGCACCCGCTCGGCGAGCTCCATGATGCCGATCGCCCGGTCCGTGCCGGCCACGCGGAAGGTGCCGTCGGCGAAGGTGATGTCGGCGACCGCGGTCTCGAAGACGTGCGCGGCGGCGATCTTGCCCTTCTCGATCACCCGGTCCGAGGCCTCGAGGATCGCCACCCCCTCGGCCGTCAACGAGCGCGAGCCGCCGGTTCCGCCGCCGTCGGCGATCGCGTCCGTGTCGCCCTGGACGATCCGGACCTTCTCGAACGGCACGCCCAGCCGCTCGACCAGGACTTGGGCATAGGCGGTCTCGTGGCCCTGGCCGTTGCTCTGCGTACCGACCAGCACCTCGACCGCGCCGTCCGGGGCGAACCGCACCGTGGCGTGCTCGACCGGGTTGCCCATGGTCGATTCGATGTAATAGCAGAGGCCGATCCCGCGCAGCTTGCCGCGTCGAGCCGCTTCGGCGCGGCGGGCCGCGAAGCCCTGCCAATCGGCGCGCTCGACCGCAGCGTTCATCACCCGCTCGAAGTCGCCCGAATCGTAGACCTCACCGGCCGCCGTCTTGAACGGCATCTGCTCGGGCCGGATGAAGTTCTTGCGGCGCAGCTCGAGCCGGTCGACGCCGAGTTCGGCCGCCGCGAGATCCATGAGCCGCTCGATGCAGTAGATCGATTCGGGCCGCCCGGCGCCGCGATAGGCGTCGACCGGCACGGTGTTGGTGAAGACCGCCTTCACCCCGTAGCTCAGGCACTTCACGTCGTAGACGCCGGGCAGGACCTTGAGCGCCGCTCCGGTCGGGATGAAGGGCGCGAAGAAGTAATAATACGCGCCCATGTTGGCGACGACGTCGACCTTGAGGCCGAGGATCCGGTGGTCGGCATCGAAGGCGAGCTCGGCCACGGTCACGTGGTCGCGGCCCTGGCTGTCGGAGAGGAACGCTTCGCCGCGCTCGCTCGTCCACTTGACCGGCCGACCGAGCTTCTTGGCGGCGAGGGCGCAGAGCGTGTACTCGCCGTAGAACATCGCCTTCATGCCGAAGCCGCCGCCGACGTCGGGGGTCACGACCCGTACTTTCTCCTTGGGCAGGCCCAGATTCTGGGCGAGCACGTCGCGGAAGGCCCAGCCGCCCTGGGTGCAGGTGTGCACGGTGAGCTTGCCGGCCCCCGCGTCCCATTCGGCGACCGCGGCCCGCGGCTCCATCGGGTTGCAGACGAGCCGGTTGTTGACGAGCTCGAGGCGCACCCGCCGGGCCGCCTTCGCGAACGCCGCGGCGACCGCCTGCTCGTCGCCGAAATGCCAATCGAAGGCGAGGTTGCCGGGGCATTCCTCGTGCACCGGCGGGACCCGGGCGCCGAGCGCGGCGGCCGTGTCGGCGACCGCCTCGAGCGGCTCGTAGTCGACCTCGACGAGTTCGGTCGCATCGCGCGCCTGGGCTCGGGTCTCGGCCACGACGAAGGCGACCTTGTCGCCGACGTAGCGGACCTTGTCGCGGCAGAGGATCGGGTGCGGCGGCATCGGGGCCTTCGAGCCGTCGCGGTTGGTGATCGGCACGAAGCACGGGATCGAGGCGCCGCCCACGTCCGCCGCCGTGAGCACGGCCAGCACACCGGGGGCGGCCATGGCCTTGCTCGTGTCGATGCGGCGGATCCGAGCGTGCGCGTGCGGGCTGCGGACGACGAAGCCGTAGACTTGGCCCGGCAGGTTGACGTCGTCGGTGAACCGGCCGCGACCGGTGACGAGCCGCTGGTCCTCCACCCGCCGCACCGGCTGGCCGATCCCGAACTTCGCCATCGCTTCCTCCCTCGCGCCGGCCGGACGGCCGTTCCTGCCCGCTCCGCGATATAGAACCCGCTCGGTGCTCCCTCAACCGTCGCGACGGAAGAGCCGGTAAGCCCCGATCGCCGAGGCCAACAGCGGCCCGCCCGCCTCCCGCTCGTGCAGGTGCATGACGAGGTGCGCGACGCTCTTGCCGAGATGGTCGATCCGGGCGGTGGCGACGACCCGACCCGGCTCGGCCGGGCGGATGAAATTGGCGGCCAAGGAGATGGTCGCGATCCGCGCGAGGCTCTCGCCGACCGCGAGGGCGGCTGCGACCCCGCCCACCGTGTCGAGCAGGACGAGCGTCACCCCACCATGGGCGACCCCGTATTGGCTCAGATGGCGCTCCTCGAGGTCGAGCTCGATGGTGAGGCCGGCATCTTCGTCCCAACAGTAGCGATAGCCCACGAGGCTTTCGAACGGCCCGGTCAGCGGTCGCCCCGCCATCGCGGCGAGGGCCGCCTCGAGCCGCGCGCGCGTGGCTCGCATCAGAGCCAGCCCCGCTGCTTGAAGAGCCCGTAAGGCAGCACGGCCGACAGCACCATGAGCAGGAGCGCGAAGGGGTAGCCGAGCGGCCACGACAATTCCGGCATGAACTCGAAATTCATACCATAAATGCTGGCGATCAAGGTCGGCGGAAGGAAGACCACCGCCACGACCGAGAAGATCTTGATGATGTTGTTCTGCTCGATGTTGATCAGGCCGAGGGTGGCTTCCAAAAGAAAGCTGGTCTTCTGTGAAAGGAAGGTGGTGTGGTCGGAGAGCGACTGCACGTCGCGGACCAGCGCCTTGGCCCGGGCCCGTACCTCCTTACGATTGGAACCGAGGACCAACTGGCTCGTCGCCACGGCGAGGAGCACGCGCTGCAGGGTCAAGATGCTCTCGCGCAGCTTGGCCGCGGTGTCGCCGTTCCGGCCGATCCGGTCGACCGTGCGCACGAGGTCGATCCGCTCGCCGGCCTTGGCCCGCCGCTTGGCCGCCGCGCCGAAGATCTCGGCCGAAAGCTCGTCGACGTCGAGGTCGGTCTTTTCGAGGATGTCGGCGAGCCGGGCGACGATCTGATCCATCAGCCAGAAGAAGGCCGCCTGCGCCGTGCCGAGCCCGCTACCCGCCCGCTCGAGCCGCGATTTGAGGGTGCGGAAGGGTTGCGGATCCTCGTAGCGCAGGGTGACGAGCCGGTCGCCCTTCAAGACGAAGGTGATCTCGGTCGTCGCCGGCGGCGGCTCGTCGGCGTGGACCAGGAGCGTGGCGGTGAGGAACAGCGCCTCGCTCTCCTCGTAGACCCGGGCGGAGGCCTCGATCTCCTGCATCTCCTCGCGCGAGGGCATGGCGATGCCGAGCGCTCGCTCGACGAAGCGGACCTCCTCCGGGCTCGGGGAGCGCAAGTCGAGCCAGATCACCTCGGCGGGCAGCTCGCCTTCGGGCGGCTGCTCGTGGACGAACATCTCGCGAGCGCACCGCGTGTAGGTGGCGAGCATGGATCCCCCGGGGCGGGTCGTGGGCCGCCGCTCCTTTAGCCCGGATCGCCGAGCCTTCCAACGCGCAGCGGCCGGCTCGCTACCGAATCGCCCCCGGAACGGGCACTCCCGTGGTGCGGGCGAGCGGTGCCGGAGCGGCCAGCCACCGGCGCCGCCAAGCCTCCAGCATCAACAGATTCCACAACGGGAACCGACGATCGCAGCGGCCCTCGAGGTGCTGCGCCCAGACCCGCTGCACCGGCGCCGGGTCGACCAGACCCGCCTCGGCGAGCCGGCGGGGATCGAGCAGGTCCTCGGCCCAGTCGCGCAGCGGACCCCTGAGCCAGTCGTGGATCGGCAGCGAGAAGCCGCGCTTGCCGCGGTCGACGAGTTCGTCCGGCAGGTGGCGGGCGAGGAGCCGGCGCAGGAGATATTTGCCGCTCCCGGCGCGAGCCCTGAGCCCGGGCGGCAGGCGGAAGACGAACGCGACGACCCGGTGATCGAGCAGCGGACAGCGCGCCTCGAGGCTCACCGCCATGCTCGCCCGATCGAGCTTGGTCAAAATGTCCTCCGGCAGCCAGGAGAGCAGGTCGAGGAGCTGCAGCCGGGTCGCGAGGTCGGGCACGCGGGCGGCCAGCGCCCCGTCGAAGCCCGCGGGCTCCGGCGCCGGCGAGCCCGTGAGGGTCTCGGGCTCGCCCCAGTGGCTCGCGATCTCGAGGCTCGCCCGTTCGGGCGGGCCGGCCAGGACGCGCGCGAGCCGCCGAACCCGCTCGGCCAGCCGCTCGGGCTCGAGCCGGCGCGGCACGAGCCTTCCCAGGGCGGCCCAAACGGGCTCGGGCAGCGCGCCCGTGAGCCGGGCCAGGAGCCGACGCAGCCCCGGCGGGAGGAGGGCGAGCCGGCGGGCGAGCGTGAGGACCTCCCGATAGCGCCAATAGCCCACGAACAGCTCGTCGCCGCCGTCGCCGGAGAGCGCCACCGTGACCCGCTCGCGGGCGAGGCGCGAGACGAGGAGGGTCGGGATCGCCGAGGCGTCGGCGAACGGCTCGTCGAACCAGAGGGGCAGCTCGGGAACGGTCGCGAGCGCCTCTTCGGGGCCGACCACGAGCTCGTGATGGGCGGTGCCGAGGGCTCGGGCGATCGCCCGGGCCGCCGCCGACTCGTCGAAGGCCGGATCGGGCGAGCCGATCGTGAAGGTCGAAAGCGGCCGCGCGCTCGCCTGCTGGGCCAGCGCCACGACCGTCGCGCTGTCGATCCCGCCCGAAAGGAAGGCCCCGAGCGGGACGTCGCTCACGAGCCTGCGACGGACGGCATCGAACAAAAGCGCCTCGAAGCGATCGAGCAGCGTCTCCTCGTCCTCCTCGAACGGCTCGGCGAGACCGCGGGCGACCACCTCCACCGGATCCCAGTAGCGCCCGCTCCCGATCCGCCCATGGGCGTCGATCGCGAGCCAGGTGCCGGGCGCGACCTTTTGTACGCCCTCGAGGATCGAGCGGGTGCCGGGGACGTAGCCGAGCCGCAGATAGAGGCCGAGGGCGGCGCGGTCGATCGCGGGCGCGAAGGAAACGTCGGCCAACAGGCATTTGAGCTGCGAGCCGAACAGGAGCCGCCCCCGCACGAGCCCCCAATAAAGCGGCTTCTTGCCGAGCCGGTCGCGGGCGAGGACGAGGCTGCGCGTCGATCGGTCCCAAAGGGCGAAGGCGAACATGCCGAGCGCGCGCTCGAGCGTCGGTTCGAGGCCGAAGCAGGCCAGGTGCTCGAGCAGGACCTCGGTATCGGAGCGCCCGCGCGGCCGGATGCCCCGGGCAGCGAGGGCGGCCTCGAGCAGCTCGGCGTTGTAGAGCTCGCCGTTGTAGACGAGGACGTAGCGACCCGAGGCCGAGACCATCGGCTGATGGCCCGCGGGCGAGAGATCGCGGATCGCGAGGCGGCGGAAGCCGAGGGCGAGGCCGGCTTCGGGCTCGACGTGGACGCCCTGGTCGTCGGGCCCGCGATGGACGATCGGCGCGATCATGGCGCGCGCCGCGGCATCGAGCGCCGCAGCCCTCCGCTCGCCGGGATCGAGCAAGCCCGCGAAGCCGCACATGGCCACCCCTCGCCGTTCCGGGCGAGGTTAGGGAGCACGCCGGGCCGGCTCAACCGGGCCCGCGCGACCGGCCGCTCCCGGATGTTTCAGACCGCGACCGCGTGGCGCGCCGAGCTGGGCTCGAGGTAGCGATCGAAGACCGCGGCCACCACCCGGAGCAGCGGCCGGTAGACGTCCGGGACGCGGAGGACGGTTCCCTCGCGCGCGACGACGCCGAGCCGCTCGAGCTCGGCGAGCCGCGCGGGTGCGGCCACGCAGCGCTCGGCCGGAACGCCGAAGCGGGCGCCGATCGCGGCGAGGTCGACCGCGCCGAAGCACATCACCTGCTCGATCAGAGCCCGCTCGAGCCGGTCGCGGTCGGAGAGCACGAGGCCGCGCGAGGTCGCGAGCCTCCCGGCGCGGATCGCGGTGCGCCAGGGCACGAGCTCGTGGTGGTTCTGGACGTAGCCCTCGCGGAAGCTCGAGATCGCCGAGGCGCCGACGCCGATGAGTGTTTCGGCCGGATCGGTGGTGTAGCCCTGGAAGTTGCGACGGAGCGTGCCGTCCGCCGCGGCGCGGGCCATCGGGTCCTCGGGCCGGGCGAAATGGTCGAGCCCGATCGGCACGTAGCCCGCGGCCTCGAGCTCCTCGGCCATCGCCTCGAACTGGGCGACCCGGGCGACCGCGTCGGGCAGCTCGCGCGCCTCGATCATCCGTTGATGCTTCTTGAGCGCGGGGAGATGGGCGTAGCCGAAGATCGCGAACCGGTCCGGCAGCACGGGAAGGAGGGCGCGGACCGTCGCCCGGCAGCCCTCGACGGTCTGGCGCGGCAGGCCGTAGAGCAGATCGACGTTGATCGCGGTGATGCCGGCCCGGCGCAGCGCCTCGATCACGGCGAGGGTCGCGTCGAGCGGCTGGACGCGGTTGATCGCCCGCTGGACTTCGGGCTCGAAGGACTGGACGCCGAGGCTCGCGCGGCCGATCCCGGTCTCGGCCAGGGCCGCGACGATCTCCTCCGGCAGAAAGCGCGGGTCGATCTCGACCGCCATCTCGGCATCGGGGAGGACGGCGAAGCGGTCGGCGATCCGTGCCATCAGCCGGCGGAAAGCCTCCGCGCCGATGCTCGTGGGGGTGCCGCCGCCCCAGTGCAGATGGCCGAGGGGGAGCCGACCCGGCAGATGGCTCGCGACGAGCTCGAGCTCGGCGGCGAGCAGGGCCGCGTAGGCCGCGGGGCGGGCGCCGTCCGCACTGATCGAGGTGGTGCAACCGCAATACCAGCAGAGCTGCCGGCAATAGGGCACATGGAGGTAGAGCGAGACCGGACGATCGGCCGGGACGGCGGCCAGCCAGGCGGCGTGCTCGGCCGGGCCGACCGCGCTCGAAAAGTGCGGCACGGTCGGATAGCTCGTGTACCGCGGCACCCTGGCCGCCTCGAACAGTCTCGCGAGCTCGGATCGCACGGAGCCCTCCCCGCTCGCGAGGCTAGGACGGGTCGGAGGCCGCCGCCTTGATCTGGATCAATCGGCGGCCCGGGCGGCGATCGGCTCGACCAGGCGGCGATCGGCTTGAAAGGCCGGGGCGAGCGGGCCATATCGGCGGCCGCGCGCCAGACGCGCCCCTGCCGGTTCATGTCCCGGGGAGAGACGACGTGCAGGAGATGGTCAGGCTCGAGCGGCTGACCAAGCGCTTCGGTGACGTCCACGCGGTCGAGGACGTCAGCTTTTCGGTCGGACGCGGCGAGGTCTTGGGCTTTCTCGGTCCCAACGGGGCCGGCAAATCGACCACCATGCGGATGCTCACGGGCTACATCCTGCCCACGTCCGGCACCGCGAGCGTGATGGGCTTCGACGTCGTCCGCGAGCCGCGCCGTGCCAAGGAGCGGATCGGCTATCTGCCCGAGGGTGCGCCCTCCTACGGCGACATGAGCCCCTTGGGCTTCCTCCGCTTCGTGGGCGAGATGCGCGGCATCCACGGCAAGGAGCTCACCCGGCGCATCGGCATGGCGGTCGAGCGGACCGCCCTCGAGGAGGTCGCCAACCGGCCGATCGAGACGCTCTCCAAGGGCTTCCGCAGGCGGGTCGGGCTCGCCCAGGCGATCCTCCACGACCCGCCCGTGCTCGTGCTCGACGAGCCGACCGACGGGCTCGACCCGAACCAGAAGCACGAGGTCCGCAAGCTCGTCCGTGAGATGAGCCGGGACAAGGCGATCATCGTCTCGACCCACATCCTCGAGGAGGTCGACGCGGTGTGCGACCGGGTGGTCATCATCGCCCGCGGCCGGATCGTCGCCGATGCGAAGCCGGAGGAGCTCGAGCGCCGCTCGCCCTTGCACAACGCCGTCCGTCTCACCCTCGAGCGGGAGCGGGCCGAGGAGGCGAGCGAAGCCATCCGCACCCTCAACACGGTCCGCGAGGTGCAGCGGCTCGAGGAGGTGAACGGTGTCGCCACGCTCCTCGTGCTGCCGGTCGACGGTGCCGACCTCGGCGCCCAGGTGAGCCAGCTCCTGCACGGCCGCGGCATCCGCATCGAGCGCCTGGCGGTCGAGCGCGGCCGGCTCGACGACGTGTTCCGGGCGCTCACCCAGGGTCCTTCCGCCTGAGCCGGGGAAGCGAGCGATGGACATCGTACGGACCGTCGTGCGGCGCGAGCTGGCGGCCTACTTCACGACGCCGCTCGCCTACGTCTTCATCGTCATCTTCTTGGCATTGGCCGGCGCCTTCGCCTTCTTTTTGGGCGGCTTCTTCGAGCGCGGCCAGGCCGATCTCGAAAGCTTCTTCGTCTTCCACCCCTGGCTCTACCTCTTCCTCGTGCCGGCGGTGGCGATGCGGCTTTGGGCCGAGGAGCGGCGGACCGGCACGATCGAGCTCCTCATGACCTTGCCCGCTTCGACCTTCCAGATCGTCCTCGGCAAGTTCTTGGCCGCCTGGATCTTCACCGGGATCGCGCTCGCCTTGACCTTCCCCTTCTGGCTCACGGTCAACTATCTGGGCGAGCCGGACAACGGCGTGATCCTGGCCGCTTATCTGGGCTCCTGGGCGATCGCGGGGGCTTTCATCGCGATCGGCGCCTGTGCTTCGGCCTTGACCAAGAACCAGGTGATCGCCTTCGTCCTGGGTGCGGCGATCTGCTTCCTCTTCCTCATGAGCGGGGTCGACCTCGTGCTCGCCGCGTTCCGTGGCTGGGCGCCCGACTGGGTCGTCGACCTCGTCGCCTCCTTCAGCTTGATCACGCACTTCAACGAGCTCGCCAAAGGCGTGATCAACGCCGCGACCGCGGTCTACCTCGCGACCCTCGTGGGCGTCTGTTGGCTGGTCAACACGCTGATCGTCGACCTCGAAAAGGCTCGTTGAGGGAGCCCCGCCGATGGCCGACCGCTCCAAGCTTTCGATCCTGGGCCTCGTGCTCGCCTTCGTCTTCTTCCTCGCGACGACCGCTTGGGCGACCTTGACGCTCAGGCCCTACAAGCTCGACCTCACGCAGAACCGTCAATACACGATCGCCGAGCCCACCCGGAAACTCCTCGCCGAATTGCGCGAGCCGATCACCCTTCGGCTCTACGTCTCGCGGGGCGTGCGCGAAGCGAACCCGGTCCTCGCCTCCTACGCCGATCGGGTGCGCGATCTGTTGAAGGCTTACGTGGCGGCGAGCGACGGCAAGATCCGCCTCGAGCTCGTCGACCCCGAGCCCTTCTCGCCCGAGGAGGACCGGGCCGTGGGGTTCGGCCTGCAGCCGATCGCGCTCGAGGGCGGGGCCAACGGCTATCTCGGCCTCGCCGGGACCAACAGCACCGACGATGTCGACGTCATCCCGGTCCTCTCGCCCGATCGCGAGCGCTTCCTCGAATACGATCTCTCGCGCCTGGTCTACAACCTCGCCCATCCCGAGAAACCGGTCGTCGCCGTGATCTCGGGTCTGCCGATCAACGGCGATCCCTTGGCGCAGTACCGACCCTGGCAAGTCTGGGAACAGATTTCCCAGTTCTTCTCGGTCCGTTACCTGGGCGGCGACATTTCGAGCTTCGATCCGGACGTGAAGGTCCTGCTCCTCGTCCACCCGACCCGGCTCTCCGACAAAACCCTCCTCGCGATCGACCAGTTCGTGCTCCGGGGCGGCAAGGTGCTGGCCTTCCTCGACCCGCATTCGGAAGCGGCGGCGATGCGCTCGCGCGTACCGGCGATCGGCGCGCAAGCTTCCTCGCTCGGGCCGCTCCTCGCCGCCTGGGGCGTCGAGCTCGAGGCGGGCAAGTTCGTGGCCGACCGCCGGGCCGCGCGCCAGGTCCAATACCCCTCGGGCGGCCGCCAGCAGATCGTCGACTATCTGGCTTGGCTCGCCTACGACCGCACGGCCCTTTCCCGCGGCGAGGTGATCACGGCCGAGCTCGACCGGCTGACCTTCGCCTCGCCGGGCATCATCAAGAAGCGCGAGGGAGCGACGATCGAGCTCGTGCCGCTCGTCACCTCGAGCGCCGACAGCCAGGCCATGGAGGTCGACAAGATCGCGGCCTTCCCCGACCCGCTGGGCCTCATCCGCGCCTTCAAGCCGGACGGCGAGCGCAAGGTCATCGCCGCGCGGATCGAAGGGCCGGTCAAGTCGGCCTGGCCCGAGGCGCTGCCCGAGGGTGTGGAGGCCCCGGCCGACCGGCGGACGGCGTCCGACGGCCCGGTCTCGATCGTGCTCGTGGCCGACACCGACCTGCTCGAGGACCGCGCTTGGCTCGCGGTCCAGAGCCTGCTGGGCCAGCAGGTCACCGTGCCGCTCGCCGACAACGCCAACTTCGTCGCCAACGCGCTCGACTATCTGGCCGGCTCCTCGGCCCTCGGCGCCTTGCGCGGTCGGGAGGTGACGCTCCGCCCGTTCGTCCGGGTCGAGGAGATCCGCCGTTCGGCCGAAGCCGCCTACCGGGCCAAGGAGCAGGAGCTGCTCGAGCGGCTCAAGAGCCTGCAGGACAAGCTCGCCTCGCTCGAGGTCAAGCGCGCGGGCGAGGAGGCGGCACTCGTGACCGCGGAGCAGCGCGCGGAGATCGACGCAGCGCGCGCCGAGCTGCTCGAGACCCGCCGCGAGCTGCGCGACGTTCAATACGCCTTGAGGCGCGACATCGAGACCTTGCGCGACCAGCTGCGCCTCGCGAACATCGTTGGCGTACCGGTGCTCGTGGCACTCGCCGGGATCGTCGTGGCGCTCGTCCGCCGTGCCCGCACGCGGCGCCGGTTCGCACCGGCCTGAGAGGGGAGGCCCTCATGTCGCCCAAGGGTGTGCTGGTTCTCGCCGCCTTGACGCTCGGCGCGGTCGCCCTCGCCGCGCATGCGGTGATGCAGCGTGATCTGCCGATCACCTCGGTCGCGGTCGACGAGCCGCTCCTGCCCGGTCTCGCCGAGCGCCTCGCCGAGGTCGCCACGATCGAGGTCACGACCGAGGGGCGCAAGACGACCGTCCGGCGCACCGAGCGCGGCTGGGTGGTCGAGGAGCTCGACGGCTTCCCGGTCGATCCGGCCAAGGTCCAATCCCTCGCCCGCAGCCTCGTGACCGCGCGTCTGCTGGAGCCGAAGACCGATCGGCCGGAGCGCTGGGCCCGGCTCGAGCTCGATGCCGACAACGCGAAGAGCCGCGCCCGTTCGGTGGTCCTCGAGGACGCCCAGGGCCGGGAGATCGCCTCGGTGGTGGTCGGCAAGACCCGCTACGGCGCCTTCGGGCCCGGCCGGGGCGCGGTCTATGTGCGCCGCGCGGACGAGCCGCGCGCCTGGCTCGCCGACCGGCGGATCGAGGTGCCGGCCGAGCCCCTCGACTGGGTCGACCGGCAGATCCTCGACATCCCGCGCGAGGCGATCGCGAGCGTCACGCTGCGGCCCGGCACGGCCGAGGCGGTCACGATCGCCAAGCCGAGCCGCGAGGCCCAAGAGCTCGTGCTCGACCAAGTCCCGGCGGGTCGGGCCGCCGACAAGGACAAAGTCGAGCGGCTCGCGAGCACGCTCTCCGCGCTCAGCCTGCAAGACGTCCGCGCGGCGGGCGAGGTGCCCTTCGCCCAGGACGCCCCGCGCGCCCGCTTCTCCACGGTCGACGGCGTCGTCGTCGAGGCGGTCGTGCACAAGGAGGGCGAGGGCGACGACGCGAGCTTCTGGGTCCGTTTCGCCGCGCAGACCGGTGAACCCCTGCCCGGCGAGCCGGCCGAGGGCACGAAGCCCGCGGCCGAGCAGGTCGCGCAACTCGCCCCGCGGCTCGACGGCTGGGCCTTCAAGCTCTCCCGCTGGTCGGCCGAGCGGCTCGTTTGGACCCGCGACGACCTCCTCCAGCCGGCCGACAAGACGAGCTGACCGCTGCCGGCCGGCGGCCGGCCCTGGCGCGGCGCCTCGATCCTGTTAGGTTCCGCTCGGGCCCCGTGGGCCGCCGGAGGAGCCGCCTTGGACGTCGAGGCCTGGTTGGCGAGCCTCGGGCTCGAACGCTATGCGGCCGCCTTCCACGCCAACGACGTCGACCGCGAGGTCCTGCTCGGCCTGAGCGACGCCGATCTGCAGGCGCTGGGCGTCGCCTCGCTCGGCCACCGGAAGCGCCTCCTCGCGGCGATCGCCGGGCTCGCCTCGGCACCCGCCGAGCCGGCCGCGGCGGCCGAGCGTGATCGCCGGCCGGTCGCCGTGCTCTTCTGCGACCTCGTGGGCTACACGCGGCTCTCCGCGAGCCTCGACCCGGAGCGGGTCCACGCGCTGCTGCAGCGCTTCTTCGCCACCGCCGACCGGGTCGTGGTGGACCACGGCGGAACGATCGACAAACATGTCGGCGACTGCGTCATGGCGCTGTTCGGCGCACCCAGGGCGCACGGCGACGACGTCGACCGGGCGATCCGTTGCGCGCGGGCCCTGCTCGCCGCGGTGGCCGGCCTCGCCGGGCCCGACGAGCCGCCGCTTTCGGCGCACATCGGCTTGGCGCTCGGGGAGGTCGTGGCCGGGCGCACGGGAAGCGAGGCGCACAGCGCCTACACCGTCACCGGCGAGGCCGTGAACCTCGCGGCGAGGCTCGCCGACCGGGCCGGGCCGGGCGAGATCCTGGTGGCCGAGGCGGTCCGCCGGGCGGCGCGCGGGGCCTTCCCGTTCCGCGAGACGGGCGCGTTGCGCCTCGACGGTCTGGACCGGCCGGTCCGGGCCCTGCGGCTCGAGCCCGGGCCCGCGCTCCCGCCCGCCGCCCCCGCCACACCCTTCGTCGGCCGCCAGGGCGAGCTCGCCCAGCTCCGCAGCCTCCTCCGCTCCTGCCGCCGCGACGGGGTCGGGCGAACCGTGTTGGTCCGCGGCGAGGCCGGGATCGGCAAGTCGCGCCTGCTCCGCGAGCTCCTCGACCGGGCCCGTGGGTTCGCGGTGCACGAGACCCAGCTGCTCGATTTCGGTGGGTCCAGCCGGGCGCGCGTCGGGACCGAGCTGGCGCTCGGGCTCGCCGGCCTCCGACCGGCCGCGCCGGCCGAGGATCGCTTCCTCGCCGCCGAGCGAACCCTCGCACGGACGGCTTCGCCCGACGATCTCCGCCCGCACCTGCTCGACCTCCTGGGCCTGCCGCTCCCACCCGAGCTCGCCGCGTTGCGCGCCGCCATGGACGAGCCGAGCCGCGTCCATGGCCGCGGCCGGGCGCTCGCGGAACTCCTGCGCGCCGCAGCGGCCGAGCGGCCCCGCCTCCTCCTGGTCGAGGACCTGCACTGGGCCGATGCCGGGACCTTGGCCGAGCTCGCGGCGCTCGCCGGCGGCGTGACCGAGTGCCCCGCCCTCCTGCTGCTGACCAGCCGGCCGGAAGGCGATCCGCTGGAGCGTGGCTGGCGCAGGCTGGCTGCCGATGTGCCCCTCGTGGTGATCGAGCTCGGCCCGCTCGCCACCGCCGAGGCGGAGACCCTGGCGCTGCGGATGCTGGCCGCCGAGGCCGCCGCGGCGCGCCGCTGCGCTGCCCGCTCGGGCGGCAACCCGCTGTTCCTCGAGCAGCTCGCCCGCGCCGCCCTCGACCGGCGCGACGACGCGCTGCCCGAGACCGTGCAGAGCCTCGTGCTCGCTCGGGTCGACCGGCTCGCGGTGCGCGACCGCGCGGCCCTCCAGGCCGCCTCTGTCCTCGGCCAGCGCTTCGATCCCGAAGCGCTCCGGGCCGTCGCCGACGAGCTGCCCACGGACCTCGACGAGCCGATCCGCCGCGGACTGCTCCGGCCGCAGGGCGGCGCCCTCCAATTCGCCCACGCGCTGATCCGCGACGGCGTCTACGCCTCGCTCCTGCACGAGCGGCGGCGCGCCCTGCATCGCCGGGCGGCCGATTGGTACGCGTCGCGCGACGCGCTCCTGCGCGCCGAGCATCTGGTGCTCGCCGACGATCCGGAAGCCGCCGCGGCGCTGCTCGCCGCCGCACGAGGGGAGGCCGCCGGCGCGCGGCTCGCCGCGACCCGCGACCTGTTGAGCCGCGCCGAACCGCTCGCGCGTGAGCCGGGCCTCGGAAGCGCGATCGCCGTCGAGCTCGGCCAGGTGCTGCTTGAGCTCGGCACGGTCGAGGCGGCCCTCGCCGCCTTCGGGCGCGCCCTGGAGGCCGCCCCGGACGCCACCGGCCGGGCCCGTGCCCGGCTCGGCCGGGCCGGCTGCCTGCGGCTCGTCGACCGGATTCCCGAGGCCCTCGCCCTGCTCGACGCGCTCGAGCCCGAGACCCGCGCGCTCGGTGATCCGGAGCTGCTCGCCCGGGTCTTGCACCTGCGCGGCAATCTGCTGTTCCCGATCGGCCGCATCGCGGCCTGCCGGGCCGCCCACGAGGCCGCCCTCGAGGCCGCCCGGGCGGCCGGCTCGCTCGAGCTCGAGGCGCGCGCCTTGGGCGGGATCGGCGATGCCGCCTTCCTCGGCGGCCGCCTGGTCTCCGCCCTCGCCGCCTTCGAGGGCTGCGTCGCCCGGGCCCGTGCCGAGCGGCTCCTGGGCGTCGAGACCGCCAACCTGCCCATGGTCGGATGGGGCCGGCTCGTCGCCGGCGATCCGGCCGGGGCGCGCGAGGCCGCCCAGCGCACGGTCGACCAGGCCCGGGCCACCGGTCGGCTCCGCCCCGAGCTGATCGCCCGCCACGTGCTGTTCCTGCTCGACTCCGCCGCCGGCGCGCTCGAGGCTGCCCTCGTCCAGGTCGATCGGGCCGAGGAGCTCGTCGAGCTTTCGGGTGCCCGCCGCTTCGCCCCGGAGACCCTGGCCTTCCGGGCCGAGCTCCTCAGGCTCGGCGGCCGACGGACGGCGGCGCTCGAACTGTTGCGGGAAGCGCTCGACGCCTGCCGGCGGACCGGCATGGCCTTCGTGGGTCCGATCGTCCTGGGCGGGATCGCGGCGACCACCGACGATGCGGACGAGCGCCGGGCGGCGCTCGCCGAGGGGCACGAGGTGCTGGCGCGCGGTTCGGCCAGCCACACCCACCTGCTGTTCGCCCGCGACGCCATCGAGGGCTGCCTCACCGCCGGGGAGCTCGACGCGGCGCTCGCCGCCGCCCACGCCCTCGAGGCCTACACCGCGGCCGAGCCGGTCGCTTGGGCGCGTTTCTGGATCGACCGGGCGCGCACCCTCGTCGCGGCGGCGCGCGGCGCCGAGCCGGGCCTCGTGGCCGCCGAGCTGGTCCGGCTGCGCGCGGAAGCCTTGCGAATCGGCTTCCTGCGGGAGGCCGGCGCGCTCGAGGAAAGGCTTGCCCGGCTCGCCTCGGCGGGCGAGGCTCGCAGCGCGCCTTCGAGGGAGATCCCGTGACCCGTCTGGTCAATCCGCTCCGCGAGAAGCTCGCCCGCGGCGAGGTGGTGGTCGGGACCTTCGTCTCGCTGCCCGCCCCACCCTTCGTCCAGATCCTGGCCGCGAGCGGCTTCGACTTCCTGATCGTCGATTGCGAGCACGGGCCGATTTCGCCCGAGACGGCCCAGGCGATGATCACCGCCACCGCGGTCGCCTCCTGCGTGCCCTTGGCCCGGGTCGCCTGGAACCTGCCCTGGCTCGCCAAGCCGCTCCTCGACGCCGGGGCGCTCGGCATCGTCTTCCCGCTCGTCCGCTCGGCCGAGGATGCCCGCGCGGCGGTCGCCGCTTGCCGTTACGCGCCCGTGGGCGAGCGCGGTTGGGGTCCCTTCTACGCGCCCTCGCGCTGGGGCCTCGGCGCCTTCGACTACAGCGCCACGGCGAACGCTGCGATCCTCACGATCCTGTTGATCGAGCACGTGGATGCGGTGCGGGCGATCGACGCGATCGCCGCCACCCCGGGTGTGGACGTGGCGATGATCGCGCCCTACGACCTCTCGACCAGCCTCGGCAAGCCGGGCGCCTTCGAGGATCCCGAGTTCCTCGCCGCCGTGGCCGAGGCCGAGCGCGGGATCCGCGCCGCGGGCGTCGTGCTCGGCGGGCTCGCGGCCACCGCCGAGCGCGCCAACGCGCTCGCGGACCGGGGCTACCGCTTCCTCTGCCTCGCCTACGACGTGCTCTTGATCGAGACCGCGATGCGCGGCCTCCTCTCCGGCGTTCGCCGGAGCCCGGCCACCCGTTAGAGCGACTTCGGCTTCTCCGCGTCCACTTTCACGGGCACCACCGGGTTGGCCGGCGCCGGCTCGGCAGCGGGTGCCGCCTTTTCGGGCAGCGGCGCCACCGTCGGGCTCGCCGGGCTCGGCACCGGCTCGACCGCCGCCCGGATGGGTCGCGGATCGGGCGCGGGCCCGGCCGCCTTGCCGGCCGGCAAGGCTTCGCCCCCTTGCCCGATCCCGGCGATCACCGCCTGGACGACTTGCAGCAGCTCGGGACTCTCGGCCGGGCCCACGAGCGCGAAGACCAGCCGACCGCGCCGCCAGTGCAGCGAGACCAGGCTCTCGCCGACCATCGTGAAGGCCCGCTCGGCGTCGGAGGAGACCACCCCGACATAGAGGTCCACCATCCGGCCCTGGCCGTCGGTCCAAGCGAGCCGCACGGCGGGCGCGCTGCCGCGGGTCAGCACCTGCCCACCCACCGGGACGAGACCGAGCCCGCGCAAGTCGGGCAGCTTGAGCGGCTCGTCGCGGAGATGGCCGGCGAGCCAGGCGAGCGAGCGCTCGCGGTCACCCTCGGGGCGAGCCGTGGCGGTCTGGCCGAGGCTGCCGCCGAACGGGAACTCCGGCAACGGGAACTCCGGCTCGTAGACGATCGCCGTCACGGCCCCGGGCTCGGCCTGCCAGGTCCGGACCGCGCCGAAGCCGGCCAGGAGGAGCAGGCTCGCCGCGACCAGGCCGGCTGCGCCGCGCAACATCAGCCGACGACGCCGGACCCGGCGGACGGTGTCGGCCAGCGCCTGCTGCAGCTCCGGCGCGAAGCCTTCGGCGTAGCGATCGAGCCCGGCGCGGATCCGCGCGAGCCCGGCGAGCTGGCGCCGATAGGCCTCGACCCGCTCGCGGTCGCCGCCGTCGATCAGCAGATGGGCGAGCACGGCCGCACGCCGCCCGGCCGGCAGTCGGCCGTCGACCAGCGCGTGGAGCTCACCCTCGTCCACCGTCGACCGCGCCGTCGCCGCACCGAACCCGTTCATTTGACGACCCGAAGCCTCGTCGTCGCGCCGTGCGTGACCAGGCGACGCAATGCCTCCCGCCCACGCGACAGCCGCGACATGACCGTCCCCACGGGAACTCCTAGCACATTCGCCGCTTCGAGGTAGCTCAGACCCTCGAGGCCGACGAGCAAGACCACCTCGCGTTGTTCTTTCGGCAACACCTGCAGTGCGGCAATCAGGTCACGCAGCTCGACCCAGTCCTGCTGGCGCGGCGGCGCCAGGAGATCGGCGATCACCGTCTCGATCGGCACGTCGCCGCGATGCTTGTGCCGCCGGCGGTGACCATCCACGAAGATGTTGTGCAGCGTGGTGAAAAGATATGCCCGCAAGTCGTTGACCTGACGCCAGGAACGGGCCTGCGCTATGACCCGGACCAGGCATTCCTGGACGAGGTCGTCGGCATCGTGCGGGTCGCCCACCAGAAGGAGGGCGTAGCGCCTGAGGCCGGAGACGTGCTCGAGCACCTCCTCGTCGACCGACCGCCGCGTCCGCGCGGGCGACGCCCCGCTCTGGACGGATCGGGAAGGGCTCTCGTCGGGGTTGGGGTCCCAGGGCAAGACTGGGCCTCCGCGTTGGTTTCTGGTTGTCGTCAGGTGCGCCGACGACGCACCCACCATCCCGCGCTCGGTTCGCGCGAGCACGCTCCACTCGTCGAGGAACACGGCACACCGTTGAACACATGCCGGCGCCGCGCGCAACCCTGCAGGTCGCTCACCGGCGTGGGACGAAGAAAAGGCTCCACCGGCAGCAGGGCCGGTGGAGCCAATCCTTGGGCGGTGAACATGCGAGGTTGGCCTCCGGCCGCGTACCGACCGTGACGACCCGGGGCGCTCGAGACGACCCCTCCCCGCGCCCTTCTCGACGCCGACAGCGGCGCTTTATTCCCCGGGCCGCACCACCGGCCGCCGCGGAACGGGTCAGCTCTCGGCGCGCACCCGAACGTAGCGGCCCGGCGCCGGTTCGATCGCCGGCAGCTCCCCCTCCCCCGGCCGCCGCGCCGGCACCTGCCGGCCGCCCCCGCGCGTGAGCCAAGCGAGCCAGTGCGGCCACCAGCTGCCCGGCCGGAAGCGGGCACCGGCGAACCAAGCCTCGGGGTCCTGGGGCAACGCCGCCCGGGTCCAAAAGCCGTACTTCTTCGCCTCGGGCGGGTTGACCACCCCCGCGATGTGGCCGGAGCCGCCGAGCACGAAGCGGACCGGCCCGCCGAGCCGTCGCGCCCCGGCGTAGGTGGACCGCCAGGGCGCGATGTGGTCTTCGCGCGTCGAAAGGAAGTAGGCCGGCACCCGGATCCGCCGGAGGTCGATCGGCACGCCCAGGAGCTCGATCCTTCCCGGCTCCACCAACCGGTTCTCCAGATAGAACGCCCGCAGATAAAACCGGTGCATCTCGTACGGCATGCGCGTACCGTCGGCGTTCCACTGCAGCAGATCGAAGGGCGGCGGCTCGCGACCCAGGAGATATTTCTGGACGAAGAAGCTCCAGACGAGGTCGTTGGCGCGCAACAGCGCGAAGACCTGCTGCATGTGGCGGGCCTCGAGGTAGCCCACTTCCGCCATGTGCCGTTCGAGCAGATCGAGCTGCTGCTCGTCGATGAACAGGCCGAGCTCCCCCGGCTCGGCGAAGTCGAGCATGGTGGTGAGGAAGGTGGCGCGGCCGATGCGTCGCTCGTCGCGCGCCGCGAGCCAAGCGAGCAGGCAGGCCGTGAGCGTCCCGCCCAGGCAATAGCCGAGCACGTCCACGACCCGCTCACCGATGGCCCGGTCGATCGCATCCAGCGCGGCGAGCGGCCCTTCGCGCAAGTAATCCTCGAAGCTTTTGTGCGCGAGCTCGCGGCCCGGATTGACCCAGGAGATCACGAACACCGTGAGACCCTGGTCGACGCACCAGCGCACGAAGCTGTTCCTCGGCCGGAGGTCGAGGATGTAGTATTTGTTGATCCAGGGCGGGACGATCAGGAGCGGCCGGGCGCGCACCGTGGGGGTGGTGGGCGCGTATTGGATCAGTTGGGCGAGCTCGTTCTCGAAGATCACCGCACCGGGCGTGATCGCGAGATCCCGGCCGAGCTCGAAGGCGTCCGCCCGGCCCGGGGCGGCGGGCAGCCGGCCGCCGCCGCGCTCGAGATCCTCGAGCAGCTGCTCGAGACCGCGCAGGAGCGTGGCCCCGCCGCTGCGCACCGCCTCGCGCAGGACCACGGGGTTGGTCGCCGGGTGGTTGCTCGGCGCCATCGCGTCGAGTGCCAGCCGGAGGTAGAAGGCGGCCCGCGCCCGGGTCTTGGGGTCGAGCCCGGGAGCCCGCTCCACGAGCTCGCGCATCCAGGCACAGGTCATGAGATGGACCTGGCGGAGCAGCGAAAAGCGCGGGTCGTCGCGCCAGTCCGGGTCGGCGAAGCGCCGATCGCCCGGTTCGCTCGGCCAGAGCTCGGGAAGCGTCGGATCGGCGTGCCGGGCGAGTTCGTTCACCCAGATCGCAGCGAGCCGGGCGTGCCAGTCGAGGATCGCTGCCACGAGCCGGTCGGGCTCGGCCAACAGAGCTCGCGCCAGCGCCTCGAGGGTCGCCGCGACGACCTCCGGCGCGGGGACCTCGAAGGCCCGGTGTTCCCGCGTGGTCCGTTCGATCGCCGCCGCCGCGACCCGACCCGCCCGACCGGCGAGCTCGGCCAGGTGCTCGAGCAGCTCCGCCGCGGCGGGGGCCTCCGCCGTCGCCCGTTCGACCATCGCTCGTGCCTTCCTCGCCCGTCGCGCCCGGGATCGTGACGGCGGCGCGCGGCGCCGGCAACGCGCCGCGCCGCCGCGTGGCCTCAGGGTGACGCCGCAGCCGGCTCGATCACGAGCCGGCCCGCCTTGAGGTGCACCGCGGTGCCGAAGCGGCGGCTCTCGCGATCGAGCGTACGGGCGAGCCAGCTCGCCTCCTCGGCCGGCGCCCGCTCGAGCCGGAAGCGGCGGATGCGCAACGGCACGGCCTCGAACCGCACGAGCCGGCCCGATTCGGCCTCGAGCGTCAGGAGGTGGGCGAGCACGAGCTCCGGCCGGAAGTCCTCGTACCCGCCGATCCCTTCGTAATCGTTCAAGAGATCGCCGGCCCCGTAGAGGATCGGCCGGCCGGCGTGGATCTCGAAGGGGCGCGGATGGTGCGAGGAATGGCCGAAGACGACATCCGCCCCGGCCCGGTCGATCAGCCCCCGGGCGAAACGGCGGTGCGAACCGGGAACCTCGTAGCCCCAGTTCGAGCCCCAATGGAGCGATACGACGACCCGGTCACCCGGCCGGCGCGCCGCGGCGATCCGCGCCGCCAGGGCCTCGAGCGTCGCCACCGAGAGATCGGCGAGCCGCGCTACCCCGGGCCTCCCCGGCCCGGCCGCCCAATCGGCCGGCACGCCGGCCGAGCCGTGGCCGAAGGCGAAGAGGAGGAGCCGGCCACGGGGGATCGGCAGGATCGCCGGGGCCTCGGCCTCCTCCTGGTCGCGCCCCGCCCCGGCCGTGGCGATCCCCGCCGCGCGCAGATGGGCGAGCGTGTCGAGGAGACCTTGCCGACCCCAGTCGAGCACGTGGTTGTTGGCGAGCGTGACGGCGTCGAGCCCGATCGCCTCGAGCACGGGGACGTTACCCGGGCTCATCCGGTAATTGATGCCCTTGGGTAGCCAGTCCTCGCTCCGGGTGACCGCGGTCTCGAGATTGGCGATCCGCAGCAGAGGCCGCCATCGCTCGAGCTCACCCCGGAGGTCCCCCCACACGTAGCGCCAATCGACCGGCCGGGGGATCGGGCCGTTCTTCGCTTCGGCGAGCTCGACGTAACCCAGCGCCGAGGCCATCACCGGCTCGTGGATCGTGGGGTCCACGGGGTCGGGCAGGATCTGGTCGATCCCGCGCGCCGTCATCACGTCGCCCACGAGCACGAGGCGCAGCCGATCTTCGGCCACGGACGTCGCCTCCACGCGGCCTCAGCGCGGTGGCGGAAGCTCGCCCGCAGCACAAGCCTGGAGCCACGCCACGATCTGCCGCCGTTCGTCGAGATCGCGGGCGTGGTGACGGGCGAGGAAGCGGTCGAGCCCCTCCTCGCCCCGCCGCTCGCGGCAGCTCACGAGGAGATCGGGCAGCGAGCGGCCGTGGCAGTTGCCGCAACGGGCGCGCACGAGCTCCTCGGCGCTCGCCGGCGTCTGCGACCGTGCCGGGACAGCGAGCAGGGCGAGAGCGAAGCTACCGAGGAGGGCCGCGGCGAGAAGTGCGGGTGGGCGCCCAGAAGGTCGCCGGCTTGTTCCGCAGCCAAGCGACGAAGCGGCGGATCTCGGGATGGGCACGGATCGTTTCGACATCGTGGGACAGCCTCGCGAGCTCCACCTCGCTCCACAGGGCGTGCAGCTTACGATGGCAGATCCGGTGGAGGAAGACGGTCTCGCGCCCGCCCCGCGAGCGCGGCACGAGATGGTGCCGGTCGACGCTGCCGCCTTCGACCATCGGCCGCCCGCAGATCGGGCAGGGCCCGAGCGGCCGACCCCTCTCGCTCTCGCGGGCCTTCGCCCCGAGCAGGAGCTCGTCCGGCCTCGGCAGCCGCCGCACCGCGGGCCGAGCCCGGGCCGAATCCGGGCCACCGGGTGCGTCGAGCGGCTCTCCCGCATGCCCGGCCAGGGCCTCGCGAGGCGCGCGCGCCGATCCGCGGCTCATTCACCCAGCGCCCCGTCCGGGGTGAGCCAGCCGAGCGACTGGCCGCCGTCGAGCACCACCATCTGCCCGGTCATCGACCGGGCGCGCAGGATGAAGGCCAGTGCCTCGGCGAGCTCCTCGGGGTCGCTGCCGCGCTTCAAAGGCATCTTCGCGCACAGAGCCGCGAAGTCGGCCTCGGTCGTACCGGCGGCCGGGAGGGTCGGACCCGGGCCGATCGCGTTGACCCGGACCCGGGGTGCCAGCTCGCGCGCCAGCACCTGGGTCACGCCCCAAAGGCCGAAGCGGCTCGCGGTGTAGGAAAGATAATTGGGCGTGGGGTTGAAGATCCGCTCGTCGAGGAGATTGACGATCACCCCTTCGGCCGCCTCCGGCAGTTGGCGGATGAAGGCGCGGCAGAGGAAGGTCGGGGCCGTGAGATTGACGGCGAGGTGGCGGAACCAGCCCCGCTCGTCGAGGGTTCCGATCCGATCGAGCTCGAAGATCGAGGCGTTGTTGACGAGGACCCCCAAGGGCCCGAGCGCGCCGGTCGCCCGCGGGACGATCGTCTCGACCTGCTCGACCCGCTCGAGGTCGGCCGGGACGAGCAGGCAGCGCCGGCCGAGCGCGCGGATCGCCGCGGCGGTCGCCTCGGCCTCGGCCGCCGAGCCGCGATAGTGGAGCGCCACGTCGAAGCCTTCGCGGGCGAGACGCAGCGCGAGCGCCCGGCCGATGCGGCGGGCCCCGCCGGTCACCAAGGCCACCTTCGGTATCGAACCCGGTTCCACGCACCCTCCCGCGCCGTTCCCGCCTTCTCCGCCCATAGGGCGACCCGACCCCCGGGGGAAGCCCGGCGGCCGTTCTCCGGTTGCCGTCGGCCGGCGCAGCGCCTAGGTCTGCCGCGCGAAACCGCCGAGCCGCCCATGCCCGCCCAGCCGCGCGTCGCCCTCTTCGTCACCTGCCTCGTCGACCTTTTTCGGCCGACGGTCGGGCTCGCCGCGGCCGAACTCCTGGAAGCCGCCGGCTGCCGGGTCGAGGTGCCCGAGCCGCAGATCTGCTGCGGCCAGCCGGCCTTCAACTCCGGCGACCGGGCGACCACCGAGGCCATCGCCCGCCAGTTCATCCCGGTGCTCGAGCCCTACGATTTCGTGGTCGCACCCTCGGGCTCCTGCGCCGGGATGCTGCGCACCCACCTGCCCGAACTCTTCGATTCCGATCCGCCCTGGAAGGCGCGGGCGACCGCGCTCGCCGGTCGCTGCCACGAGCTCGTCTCGTTCCTGGTCGACGTCCTGGGCTTCGAAGGGTCGCCGGGTCGGCTCGAAGCGCGCGCCACCTACCACGACAGCTGCTCCGGGCTGCGCGAGCTCGGGATCAAGGACCGGCCGCGCCGGCTGCTCGCCAAGGTCGAAGGCCTCGAGCTCGTCGAGATGGGCCGCCCCGAGGTCTGCTGTGGCTTCGGTGGCACCTTCTGCGTCAAGTACCCCGAGATCTCGACGCGCATGGTCGACGACAAGCTGGCCGATGCCGAGGCCACGGGTGCCGAGCTCCTGCTCGCGGGCGATCTCGGGTGCCTCTTGAACATGGCCGGGCGGGCGGCGCGCCGGGGCTCGCGGCTGGCCGTGCGGCACGTGGCCGAAGTCCTGGCGGGCAGGCTCGAGGAGCCGCCGATCGCCGCACCGCGGGAGAAGGGCTGATGGAGCCCGCGAGCCTCGCCTTCCGCGAGCGGGCCGCGGCTGCGCTCGAAGATCCGGTCCTCCGCACGGCTCTCCGCCGGCTCGAATCGGGCTGGCAGCAGGGCCGGTCGCGGGCCGCCGCGGCCCTGCCCGAGTTCGAGGCTCTGCGCGACGCCGCCGTCGCGATCAAGGACCACACGCTCGCCCACCTCGACCTTTACCTCGAGATCTTCGAGCGGCGCTTCACCGAAGCGGGCGGAGTCGTGCACTGGGCGCGTGATGCCGCCGAAGCCCGGGCGATCGCCCTCGAGATCTGCCGCAAGGCCGGGGCGAAGACGGTCACCAAGTCGAAGAGCATGGTGGCCGAGGAGATCGGCCTCAACGCCTTCCTCGAGGCCAACGGCCTCACCGTCGTCGAGACCGATCTCGGCGAGTACATCGTCCAGCTTGCGGGGGAGGTGCCGAGCCATCTCGTGGGACCCGCGGTCCACATGACCCGCGAGCGGATCGCCGAGCTCTTCGCCCGGCACCACGGCGGCGCCCCCAAGAACGATTCGGCCGAGCTCGTGGCCGAGGCGCGACGGATCCTGCGCGAGCGCTACCTCGAGGCCGAGGTCGGCATCACGGGCGCCAATTTCCTGGTCGCCGAGACGGGTTCGATCGTCACCGTGACGAACGAGGGCAACGCCGAGCTCACCCAGGGCCTGCCGCGGGTCCACCTCGTGCTGACCGGAATCGAGAAGGTGGTGCCCACGGTCGAGGACGCCTTCACCCTTCTCCGCCTCCTGGCACGCTCGGCCACGGGGCAGGAGTTCGCGGGCTACACGACCTTCTTGACCGGCCCCGCGCGCCCGGACGAGCGCGACGGTCCGCGGGAGATGCACCTGATCCTGCTCGACAACGGCCGGTCGGCCATGGTCGGCGGGCCGTTCCGCGAGATGCTGCGCTGCATCCGCTGCGGCGCCTGCATGAACCACTGCCCGGTCTATCTCGCCGCCGGCGGGCACGCCTACGGCTGGGTCTATGTGGGCCCGATGGGCTCGGTCTTGACCCCGCAATTCGCCGGCCTCGAGCGGACCTGGACCTTGCCGCACGCCTCGACCTTCTGCGGCCGCTGCCAGGAGGTCTGCCCGGTCCGCATCCCCTTGCCCAAGCTCATGCGCCTTTGGCGGGAGGAGGCGCACCGCCGCCATTTGCCACCGCCCACGGCGCGCTACGGCCTCGCCGCCTGGGCCTTCCTGGCCCGCCGGCCGGCGCTCTATCGGCTCGTGACCCGCCTCGCGATCGCCGGCCTCGGCCTTCTGGGCCGCCGGCGCGGCCGCTTCTCGCGGCTGCCGCTCGCCGCCGGCTGGACGGCGAGCCGCGATCTGCCGGCGCCGGCCGGCGTCACCTTCCACGCGTTGTGGAAGGCGCGCCAGCGGAACCGAGCATGACGCATTCGGCGAGCCCTCCCCTCCCTTTTCGACGAGCGCTGCTCGCTCGGCTCGGAACAGGCGGGCCACGCCGCGGAGCGCGACCGTGAGCGAGGCGCGTTCGGCGATCTCCGCCCGGCTACGGGCCGGCCTCGCCCGGCCGCCCGGGTCCGAGGCCGAGGCGGCGGCCGAAGTGGCGCGTCGCCTCGCCGAGCCGCGGCCCGGCCCGATCCCGGCGCGCGCCCGGGTCACGGGCGAGGAACGGGTCGCCCTCTTCACCCGCATGGCCGAGTCCGTGGGCGCCGAGGTTCGCCGGCTGCCGGAGCCGTCGGCGATCCGGCCGGCCATCCTCGAGGTCCTGCGTCGCCACAACCTCCCGGCCAAGATCGTCCGAGCCGCCGACCCCCTGCTCGATGCCGCCGGGCTCGAGGCCGATCCTCTGCTCGAGGTGCGCAGCGGCGTGCCCGAGGAGCCGGACCCGGTGGGCCTCACCGTGGCCCTCGCCGGGATCGCCGAGACCGGCACGCTGCTCTTGGCCTCGGCCGGTGCCCGGCCGACGCTCTTGGCCTTCTTGCCCGAGACGAGCATCGTCGTCCTGCCGACCGCGGCCGTCGTCGGCAGCTACGAGGAAGCCTGGGCGGGGCTGCGCGGCCGGCCCGGCTTTCCGCCCCGCTCGGTGAACCTGATCACCGGCCCCTCGCGCACCGGCGACATCCCGCCCTCGATCGAGCTCGGCGCGCACGGTCCGCGCCGCCTCCTCGTCCTGCTCGTCGACGAGGCACCAACGGCCGAGGCCTGATGCGCACCGGTTCGCCCGAGCCCCTCCACCGTACGCGGTGCCGCGGCGTCGGCCGAGCCACCAGAACCCGTCCCGCGGACGACCGCCCTGCCCGGGCCGCGGCCGTCGGTCGCGCCCTGCCGATGCGGGCGCGGGCTCGCGCGCCGGTCCCGGCCCTCCTGTCGGACGGCCCGCTCGCCGACTCCCGGCCGCGGCCCCGGACCGTCCCGCCCGGCCGGGCAATCTCCGCCACCTCGCCCCGGCCCGAGGCCTCGGCTTCCCGACCCGGCGCGGCGACACCGGCCGTGGCTCCGCCCCTGCCCGCGGCAGGCCCGCGGCCCCTCGGCGGCCCCGGCCGCCCTGTGGCTGCCGCTCCCTCGACCCGGCTCGCCATGCCCCTCTTCGGCCCGGCCGGTCCGGCGGCGGTCCCGCCACGCGCACGGTCTCGAGCTGTCACGTTCCCCTCGCCCCTCGCCGAGGGGCGCCGGGTGGCCACCGCTGCCGAGGACCCCGCCCGTCACCTCGGGGACCCCCTGCCGGGGCCAGGTGCCGGCGCGCCGAGTTCGCACGTGCCGAAGGCCCTGCGGAGAGTTGGCCGCCGGACCGCGCCCGCCGCCGATCCACCCGGCATGCTCGCGGCCGCTTCGCGAGCGCCTGCCGGCAACGGCTCGACAGGGGGACCGGTCGGTACGGCGGCGGTGCCGGCACGGGCACACCGGCGGGCCGCGCCGACCACTTCACGGGCTCCCGAGGCGTTCGGCCCGGTGACAGCTGCTGTGCGCACTTCGCCGATCACCGCGGAGGCCCGCTGATGCGCGGCCGGACGCGCGAGCCGACCCCGCTCGAGCTCGCCCTCTGGCACGAGGCGGTCCGCTCGGTCGTCCGCCGGTCCGAGCGGTCCGCCCCGGTGGCGGCCCCGGAGCCACCGGTCGCCGCCGCGCCCCCGGCATCGGTCATCGCGGGCGGCGGCGCGGTCGGCGCGTCGACCGGCCCGACCCGGGTGACGGCTGCGACGCCCGGCCCACGGCCCCGGCCACCCGCGCCGCTTGCCCCGACCCCGCTCGATCGGCGGACGCTGCGCCGGCTGGAACGCGGCCAGTTCTCGATCTCCGCCCGGCTCGACCTGCACGGGCTCGACCAGCGGGCGGCACACGACGCGCTCCTCGCCTTCCTGGCCCGCGCCCAGGACCGGGGCCATCGCTGCGTGCTCGTGATCACCGGCCGCGGCGAGCGCAGCGGCGGCGTGCTGCGCCGGTCGGTGCCGCGCTGGCTGCAGGAGCCGCCTCTCGCCGCACGGGTCCTCGGCTGGGCCGAGGCCGGCCGGGCCCATGGCGGGGCCGGCGCCATCTACCTCCTGCTCCGTCGTCGGCCCGCGGATCGAACCCCCTCGCCCACGCGACCGGACCGCCCCCCGCGCGCATGAAGCCCGGCCCACGGGCCCCGGTCTTCCGCCCCCTCCGCGAGCCGGCTGCGGTCGTCGCCCGGCGCCGGTCGCACCGAGCGCAGGGCCGAAAGCCGGTCGCCTGGTCTGCCCCGACGCACCGGGGGCCGGACCTCGGTGGGCCGGCGGCCGAGCCGCTTCGCCCGGGGCAACCTCGCGCGGCCGAGCCGAAGCCCGGGCGATCTCGACGACCCCTCTGCCGGAGGCTCGGCCGCCCCCGGGCCCCGACCGGGGTGGCCCCGACCCGGGGCGCCGGGCAGGCTGGCCGAGCCTCGACGATCCGCCGACCGGCGTCCGTCCGCCACGCTCGTGGGGGCGGCCACCTCGCGGGCGGCCACCCGCCCGGTGTCGCGCGGGCCACGGCCGGCCGCTGCCTCAGGCCCGGGCGTAGAGGCGCAGCGTGCCGATCGCCCGCGCGGCGTCGCCGACCTCGGCCTCGATCCGCATCCACGCCCGGTCGATCGGCCCGTGCGCGGGCGGCGGCACCACCCGGCAGCGCAGTACCCCACGGCCCGGCGGTTCGGGTGGCGGCTCCCGGGGCGGTCCCCCCTCCTCGGGCAGGCGCGCCGCGAGCTCGGTCCCGTCGGCGGCGAACAGCTGCGCCGCCACGAGCCGCGGCTCGCACCGCATATGCAGGTCGAAGACCTGCAGGGCGTGGCCCGGACCGCCCACGATCGGCTCGGCCGCGGCGGAGCCGTCGAGCGAACCGCAGGTGAGCCGGCCGCCCGGGTCGACCCACCAGCTCAGCAGGTCGTCGGCGATCCGCCGCGCCGCGGCGAGCAGCGCCCGCTCGGCGCGGCGTGCCTCGCGCAGGAGCTGGGCGAGCGCCGCGCGGACCGCCGGGGCGCAGGTCCGGAAGGCGAGGTGCAAACCGAGCGGGCTACGCCCGATCAGGAGCGCCGGCAGCCGGCCCACGCCCTCGAGCTCGAGCTCCGCGAGGCCGGTCGGATCCTCGAGCTCGGGCCAGGGCTCGGTGAGCCGGACGAGGGCGCCGCCCTCGGAGAGGTCGAGGGTCAGGCAGTCGCCGCGCCGGCCTCCGAGGAGGAGCGTGGCGGGCCGGGCGATCGGCGTGCGCGGGTGGCGACGGCGGTCGGTCAGCTCGGAGCGACGCAAGAGTGGCAGGACCCGGCGCGGCAGCGCCTGGACCAGCTCGGCGCAGCGGTCGAGGTCGGCCTCGAGCGAGGCGGCGAGGCTCGCGAGCGCCGCGAGGCGGGCCGCCGCCCGGTCTCGCTCGGCCCTTTCCGGCTCGGCCGGGCCGTGGCCGGCGAGGGCCGCGAGTCCCTCGCCGAGCGCCCGAGCCGCCTCACGCGCCGCCGCCTGGCAGGCGCCGAGCCGCCGGGTGAGCGTCACGACCTCGCCCTCGACCGCGTCGCACAGGCTCGCGACGAGGGATCGCGCGGCCGGATCGAGCGCCAGCCGCTCGCCCCAGCGCAGGCGGTCGATCCCGGGCGGCAGGGGCGACTCGGCGCCCAGGGGTCGGGGCACGGCCATGACGGAAGCCCTCCGATCCTCGTCGCGGCCGAGGGTAGCGGGCTTTTCTTGACGTTCGGTTAACGCCGGGCCGATCGCCGGTCAGTGCGGCCGGCGAGCGAGCAGCGTCACGCTCCGGAGCTCGACGCCCGAGGCGCGGAAGGCGGCGATGCCCGCGGCATCGAGATGCGCGGCGAGCACGGCATCGGGCAGCGGGATCGGCCGGGCCTCGGCGATCCGCACCTCCTCGAGGCCGGCCGCCGCGACGAGGCGGAGATAGTCCGCCAGGGGGACCGCCCCGGCGACACAGCCCACGTAGAGGGCCGCGGCCTCGCGGATCGCCTGCGGGAGTTCGCCCGTGGCGACGATGTCGGACACGCAAAGCCGCCCGCCCGGCTTCAAGACACGGGCGATCTCGGCGAAAGCGCGCGCCTTGTCGGGCACGAGGTTCAACACACAATTCGAGATCACGCAGTCGATCGTGCCGCTCTCGACGGGCAGATGCTCGATCTCGCCGAGGCGGAACTCCACATTGTCGAACCCGAGCTTGCGGGCGTTGGCGCGGGCCCGGGCGATCATCTCGGGCGTCATGTCGACGCCGACGACCCGACCGGTTTCGCCGACCTCGTGGCGGGCGACGAAGACGTCGTTGCCGGCCCCGCAACCGAGATCGAGCACGGTCTCCCCGGGCCGCAGCCCGGCGTGGCGGGTCGGTAGCCCGCAGCCGAGCCCGAGATCCGCCTCCGCGACGTGGCCCGCGACCGCCCGATAGGCGTCGCCGATCATGTCGAGCGAGCCGTCGGCGCAGCAGCTCGCCGAGCTCGGCCCGCAAGAGCCCGCGCTCGCCGCCCGGGCGATCGCCGCGTACTTCGCCCGCACCCGCTCGCGGATCGCATCCGCCTCGCTCATCGCTCCCCCTCCCCTTCCGGCCCCGCCCAGGTGCCGAGCAGCGCGTCGAGCCGCCGCCGCAGCCGCGCCAACGCCTCACGGTCGATGCAGTAACAAGACCGGCGGCCGTCGATCGTGCCGCGGATCAAGCCGGCCTCCTTGAGCACCTTGAGATGCTGCGAGACGGTCGCCTGGGCGAGCGGCATGACCCGCACGATCTCGCCGCACACGCAGCTGCCGCGTCCCGCCAGCTCCTCGAGGATCCGCAGCCGCGCCGGGTGGCCGAGCGCCTGCAACGCCCGCGCGAGCTCGGCGAGCTCGGGACGCGCGGACGGCTCCGCGTCGGAGGTCGCGGGCAGCGCGTGCGGGGCGGCGGTCGGTCGCAGTTGATCGTTCATCGCCGATCGACGATAAATCGATCGACGCCGGATGTCCAGCCGCGCTCGGCGAGCCGGTGCGGCGCGAGGAGGGTCGATGAACGGAACGGTTCCGCTGCCGATCGAACGCCCGCATCTCTCGCGGCTCGGCTGGTACGGCGGCACGGCGCTCGCGCTGCTGGTCTGGGCCATTGTCTATCCGCAGCTGCCTGCGCTCGCCGAAGCGCTCGTGGCGGTTCTGCCGGTCGAGCGGACGAGCCCGGCCGGCGAGGCCCTCTGGTTCTTCCTCTACGACGCGCCCAAGGTCTTGATGCTCTTGACCCTCGTGGTCTTCGCCATGGGCGTGGTCCGGAGCTTCGTCTCGGCCGAGCGGGTGCGCGCGCTCCTGGCCGGCCGGCGCGAGGGGGTCGGCAACCTCCTGGCCGCCGGGCTCGGCACGGTCACGCCCTTCTGCTCCTGCTCGGCGATCCCGCTCTTCGTGGGCTTCGTGAGCGCCGGCGTGCCGCTCGGCGTCACCTTCTCCTTCCTGATCGCGGCACCCATGGTCAACGAGGTGGCCGTGGGTCTCTTGCTCGGCCTCGTCGGCTGGCGGATCGCCCTCGCCTATCTGGGCTTCGGCCTCCTGATCGCGGTCGCCGCCGGGATCGTGATCGGCCGGCTGCGTCTCGAGGGCTGGCTCGAGGATTGGGTCCGGGAGCTACGCACCCGGCCGATCTGCCCGACCGAGACCGCGCTCGACGGCCCGGGCCGGATCCGTGCCGGGCTCGAGGCGGTGCGCGAGATCGTCGGCCGGGTCTGGTACTGGATCGTCGCCGGGATCGCCGTCGGTGCGGTGATCCACGGCTGGGTCCCGGCCGAGCTCCTGGCGCGGATCATGGGCGCGGAGGCCTGGTGGTCGGTACCGGCCGCGGTTCTGATCGGTGTGCCGATGTACGCCAACGCGGCCGGCATCATCCCGGTGGTCGAAGCCCTGCTCGCCAAGGGGGCGGCGCTCGGCACGGTGCTCGCCTTCATGATGTCGGTGATCGCGCTCTCGCTGCCCGAGATGCTGATCCTGCGGCGCGTCCTGAAGCTGCCCTTGATCGTCACCTTCGCCGCCGTGGTGGCGAGCGGGATCCTGCTCGTGGGCTTTCTCTTCAACCTGATCGCCGGCTGAGCCCGGCGCGGAGGAGGACGATGAAGAAGGTCGAGGTGTACGGACCGGGCTGCAAGCGCTGCCAGGCGACCGCCGATCTGATCGCCGAGCGCGCGGCAGCCCTCGGCGTCGCGGTCGCGATCACCAAGGTCACCGACTATGCCGCGATCGCCGAGGCGGGGGTGGTCGCCACACCCGGCGTGGCGGTCGACGGCAAGCTGGTCCATTCGGGCGGCCTGCCGCAGCCGAGCGCGGTCGACGCCTGGCTACGCGGCTGAGCCCGGCCCTCGCCCCGCAGCCTCGTCGTTCGGCAGAGGCTCGCCCGCCGGCGGGCGATCGGGCAAGAGCCGGTCGAGATGGCGGTCGAGCTTGTCCTGGCGGACCGCCTGGACGGCGCGGAAGGCCCTGAGCGCCTCCTCGAGGCGCCGGCCGAGCCGCTCGAGCTCGGCCTCGAGTTCGGCCCGCGCGGCGCGCAAGGCCGCGGCCTCGCCCGCGAGCTCGCGGCGCGCCGCGTCGAGCCGGAAGGCTTCGACCGCCCGACGCAGCACGGCGAGCACCGCGAACAAGGAGGCGGGCGAGACGAGCACGACGCCCTTGGCCAGCGCCTCGTCGACGAGCCCCGGATCGAGGCTCCACAAGCTCGCGGCCAGAGGCTCGTTGGGCACGAAGAGGAGGGCCTCCTCGAGCGTGCCGCCTGCCGGGTCGACATAAGAGCGGCCCGCCACCTCGCCGATCGCCGCCCGCACGTCGCGCAGGAAGGCCGCCTCGAGCCGCCGCCGCTCGGCTTCGCTCGCCGCTTCTTGTGCCTTGAGCCAGTTGTCGAACGGGAACTTGACGTCGAGGTGGAGGAGCGAGCCGTCCGGCAGGAAGAAGGTGATGTCCGGCCGGCGGCCGCCACCGATCGCCTGCTGGCGCCGCCAGCTCACCCCCTCGACCAGGCCGGCCGCGCGCAGGAGATCCTCGGCGAGCCGTTCGCCCCACTGGCCCCTGAGCCGCGCCTGGCCGAGTGTTTCGGCGAGCTTGCGGGTGCTCGAGGCGAGCTCTTGGGCGCGCTCGGACGCCGCTTGGAGCTGCCGTTCGACCGCCGCGAGCTTGGCCTCGCGGTCGCGTTCGAGCTCGCGCACGAGACCGCCCAAGCGCTCGAGCTGGCCCACGACCGAGGCGAGCCGGGCGTCGAGCTCGGCCCGCTCGGTGGCGAGGCGAGCCGCGTCGAGCCGCCGCTCGACGGCGAGGCTCTGCCGGGTGGCGGTGCCGAGCTGCTCGGCGAGCTTGCGGAACTGGTCGAGGGCGATGTCGGAGAAGGCGAGCTTGACGCCGTCCAACAGCGCCTCGGTCTCGGCTTGGCGCTGCCGCTCGGCGCGCCCGAGGAGTTCGGCCGCGAGCCGCCGCTGCCCGCCGCGCCAAGCGAGCCCGGCTGCGAACCCGGCCACGAAGGCGAGCAGGAGAAGAACGAGCGGCGCGAGCGCCCAACCGTCGAACGGGACCACCCCGAACCTCCGAGCGGACGCCGGCCCGGAGCCGCCGTCGCGGCCGGAGGCTAGGTGCTGCGGCCGGCTTCGGCCAGCGCCCGGCGGCTCGGACGCCGCGGCAGGCCGCGCGAGCGAGCTGCCGAACGGGGGCTCAGGCGACCTCTTTCTGCCGCGCCGCGCGGCGCCGGGCGTGCGGGTCCAGAAGCCGTTTCCGGAGCCGGATCGCCTTGGGCGTGACCTCGACGAGCTCGTCCTCGGCGATGTAGGCGATCGCCTTTTCGAGGGTCATCACGACGGGCGGGGTCAAGAGCACGTTGTCGTCCTTGCCGGCGGCGCGGATGTTGGTGAGCTTCTTCTCGCGCAACGGATTGACCTCGAGGTCGTTGTCGCGGGTGTGCTCGCCGATGATCATCCCCGAATAGACCTTCTCGCCCGGCGAGACGAAGAGCGGCCCGCGTTCCTGCAGATACCAGAGCGCATAAGCGACGGCCTCGCCCTGCTCGGTCGAGACGAGCACGCCCGTGTGGCGTTGCTGGATCGGGCCCTTCCAGGGCTCGAAGCCGGCGAAGGTCCGGTTCATCACGCCCGTCCCGCGGGTATCGGTCAAGAACTCGCCGTGGTAGCCGATCAGGGCGCGGGCCGGTGCCTTGAAGACGAGCCGCAGCTTGCCGGCCCCGGCCGGCTTCATCTCGAGGAGCTCGGCCTTGCGCTTCGAGAGCTTCTCGACGACCACACCGGCATACTCCTCGTCGAGGTCGATCACGACCTCCTCCACGGGCTCGAGCTTGCGACCGGTCTCCGGGTCTTCGCGCAGGAGGACGCGCGGCCGACCGACGCAGAGCTCGTAGCCCTCGCGGCGCATCTGCTCGATCAAGATGGCCATCTGCAATTCACCGCGGCCCTCGACCTCGAAGGCGTCCTTCTCGGCACTCGGCTTGACGCGGATCGCGACATTGCCCTCGGCCTCGCGCTGGAGGCGGTCCCAGATCTGCCGCGAGGTCACTTTCGAGCCGTCCTGGCCGGCGAAGGGGCCGTCGTTGACCCGGAAGGTCATCGAGATGACCGGCGGGTCGATCGGCTGGGCCGGCAAAGGCTCCTCGACCGCGAGGTCGGCCAAGGTGTCGGCCACGGTCGCCTTCTCGAAGCCGGCCACGGCCACGATGTCGCCCGCCACGCCCTCCTCGACCGGCTGGCGCGAGAGGCCGCGGAAGGCCAGGAGCTTGGTGACCCGGGCGGTCTCGAGCGGCGTGCCGTCGCGGGCGATCGCCTTGATCGTGGCCCCCGGCCGGATGCGCCCGCTCGCGATCCGACCGGTCAAGATCCGGCCGAGATAGGGGTCGGCCTCGAGGATCGAGACCAGGAGCCGGAACGGCCCCTCGGGATCGACCGCGGGCGGCGGGGTGTGTGCCACGATCCGGGCGAAGAGAGGCGCCATGTCGACCCGCGGATCGTCGAGCTTCTCGACCGCCCAGCCCTGCTTGGCGGAGGCGAAGAGGTGGGGGAAGTCGAGCTGCTCCTCGCTCGCCTCGAGCGCGGCGAAGAGATCGAACACCTCGTTCAAGACCTCTTCGGCCCGCTGGTCGGGCTTGTCGACCTTGTTGATCACGACGATCGGCTCAAGCCCCCGCTTCAAGGCCTTGCCGAGGACGAACTTGGTCTGCGGCATCGGCCCCTCGGCGGCGTCGACGAGCAACAGGCAGGAATCGACCATGCCCAAGATCCGCTCGACCTCGCCGCCGAAATCGGCGTGGCCGGGCGTGTCGACGATGTTGATCCGTGTCCCCTGCCACACGACCGAGGTGCACTTGGCGAGGATCGTGATCCCGCGCTCCCGCTCGAGCTCGTTCGAATCGAGCGCCTGGTCGGGGACCTGCTGGTTGTCGCGGAAGGTGCCGGACTGCTGGAGCAGCCGATCCACGAGCGTGGTCTTGCCGTGGTCGACGTGCGCGATGATCGCGATGTTGCGCAGGTCCATGTCGCTCTCGGGAGGCGGGGGAAGACGGGCGGGCCGCGCTCCGCATATAAGGGGCCGGGTGGCCCGCGGCAACGCGGCCGCCGCCGAGGGGTCGGGCAACGGGGGCGAGGGGCGGGTGAGAAGGCCCGTGGCGTTGAGCACGCTCCTGGCCGCCGCTTTGGGCGGGATCGTGCTGGCCGGGGTCGCCGCCGCGGCGCTGGTCGGCTGGCTCGTGGTCCGTGACCTCACCCGCGATCTCCTGGCCGAGCGGGCGGTCCAGGCGATCGGCGGGCTCGAGCGCGGGTTGCGCCAGCATCTCGAGCAGGCCGAACACAACGTCGCGGGCCTCGCCCGGCTGCTCGAAGAGGGCCACCTCGAACCCGACGACGATGCCGGTCTCGAGCCCGTGCTGCGCGCGCTCCTGGCCGGTCACGTCCAGCTCACCGGGATCGGGGTGACCCTCGCCACGGGCAGCGTGCGCGGCGTGCTGCGCCGACCCGACGGCCAGATCGAAACCTTCGCCCAGCCCGCGGGTCTCGGCCGCGATCCGATGATCGAGCGGCGCCTCGCCCTCGCCCGCGACGCCGCGGGCGTCGTCTGGGCCGAACCCGTTTTCGGCGGCCGGCTCGGCGAGGCCGTGCTCTACGCCCTGCACGCCGTCCGCCGCGACGGCGCGCTGGTTGCGGTCGTGGCGGCCGGGATCAGCGTCGGACGCCTCTCCGCCCTGGTCGACGAACTCTCGGGCGGCGGCGAAACGCGGGCCTTCGTGCTCTGGGGCGGCGATCGGGTCCTCGCCCACCCGCTGCTGCGCCTGGTCCCGGCCGGCAGCCGCCGCGAACCGCTCGTCCCGGTCGAGCGGTTCGCCGATCGCGCCCTGCGCGGTCTCGCCGAGGGCGAGCCCCTCGCCAGTTACCCGGCCGCCCGCGAGCAGCGGGTCCAGGTGGTCCGGGTGGCAGCGGGCGGGGCAGCCGAGCTCGTCCTCTTCAAGGAGGTCGCGGGCTTCGGCGAGCGCCCCTGGGTCGTGGGCCTGGTCGTGCCGGAGATGCTGATCCATCCGGTCCTGATGCCGCTGCGGCTGTTCGCGCTCGCCGCGGTGGCCATCGCCCTCGTCGCGGTGGTCGTGGCGGTGGCGATCGGCCGCCGGCTGGCTCGGCCGGTGGTGCGCGTCACGGAAGCGGTCGAGCGGGTCTCGAGCCTCGATCTGGACGCGCTCGTACCCCTGCCGGCGAGCCGGATCGCCGAGCTCGACGCCCTCTCGCGCGCCTTCAACGCGATGCTCGCGACCTTGCAGGCCTTTGCCACCTACGTGCCCAAGAGTCTGGTCGAGCGGCTGGTGCGCGCCGGGCGACCGGATGCCGTCCCCTCGCGCGAGCGCGACCTCGCGGTCATGTTCACCGACATCCAAGGCTTCACGGCACTCGCCGAGAGCCTGCCGCCGGCCGAGGTGGCACGGCTCTTGAACGAGCATTTCGCGCTCCTGGCCCGCTGCGTGGAGGAAGAGGGCGGCACGGTCGACAAGTATCTGGGCGACGGGATGCTCGCCTTCTGGGGCGCGCCCGAGAAGATCAAGAACCGGGGCTTGCGCGCCTGCCGGACGGCACTCGCGATCCGCCGCGCGATCGAGGCCGACAACGCCCGCAAGCGCGCGCGCGGTGAGCCACCCTTTCGGCTGCGGATCGGCCTGCACCGGGGTCCGCTCCTCGTCGGCAACATCGGCGCCCCGGGCCGGCTCGACTACACCGTCGTGGGTGACACGGTGAACCTCGCCCAGCGATTGATGGAACTCGCCCGCGACCGGCTCGAGGAGGGGAAGGAGGTGGCGATCGTCGTGAGCGAGGCGATCGTCGGCGAGACGCAGAGCGCGTTCCGCTTCGCCGAGATCGGCACGCTCTGGGCGCGCGGCCGCGAGCACCCGGTGCGCGCCTTCGAGCTCGTGGGCGAGCGGATCCCGGTACCGCTCGAACCGGAACGGACCGTGGCGACCGCGGCGGAGTGAGACCGCGCCCTCAGCCCGCCGCCTTGGCGCGGCCGGCGAGCCCGGCCAGGAGCTCGCCCGGCAGCGGGAAGACGATCGTGTTCGACCGCTCGGAAGCGATCTGCAGGAGCGTGCCGAGATAGCGGAGCTGCATCGCCTCCGGCCGCTGGCTCAAGATCTCGGCCGCTTGCGCGAGCTTCTCCGCGGCTTGCAGCTCGCCCTCGGCGTCGATCACCTTGGCCCGCCGCAGCCGCTCCGCCTCGGCCTGCTTGGCGATCGCGCGGATCATGCTCTCGTTGAGATCGACGTGCTTGAGCTCGACGTTCGAGACCTTGATCCCCCAAGCGTCGGTCTGGGCGTCGAGGATCCGCTGGATGTCGGCGTTGAGCTTGTCGCGCTCGGCGAGCATCTCGTCGAGCTCGTGCTGGCCCAGGACCGAGCGCAGCGTGGTCTGGGCGAGCTGGCTCGTCGCCTCGTCGAAGTCGACCACGTTGATGATCGCCTTCTCCGGGTCGAGCACGCGGTAATAGACCACGGCGTTGACCTTGACAGAGACGTTGTCGCGGCTGATCACGTCCTGGCTCGGCACGTCCAGCACGCGGGTCCGGAGGTCCACCCGGACGAGCTGCTGGACGAGCGGGACCACGATGACGAGGCCGGGTCCTTTGACCTTCCAGAACCGGCCGAGCATGAACACCACGCCCCGCTCGTATTCCCGGAGGATCCGGAAGGAATAGGCCAGGATCACGAGGATCACGACCAGCGGCAGGCCGGTCGCGACCAGATCCGAGACGAGGTCGATCCTCACGAGCGTCCCTCCGCGATCGGCTCCACGGTCAAAACGAGCCCCTTGCGTTCGGTGACCCGCACGGCCGACCCGGGCGGCAGCGGCCGGGCCGCACGCGCTTCCCAAAGCTCGCCCAGGACCCGCACCGTCCCGTGCCCGTCCCGCCAGCTCACCACCTCGCCCTCCGCACCGAGCATCGCCTCGGCCCCGCTCACGACCTTGCGCCGGCGGGCGCCCATGGCGGCGCCCAGCACGCCCATCAAGAGGAGCGCGCTCACGCCCGTGGCGGCGATGACGACCGGCAGCGCCACCCGCAGATCGAAATCGGCCGCGGCCGGGTCGAACAGGAACAGGGCACCGGCGGCGAAGGCCACGAGCCCGCCCAGGCCCAGGATCCCGATGCCGGGGGTGAAGGCCTCGGCCACCATGAGGGCCACACCGAGCAGGAGGAGCGCCACTCCCGCCATCTGCACCGGGAGCACGCTCAAGGCGGCAAGGGCCAGGAAGAGCGAGATGCCGCCCACGATGCCGGGAACGAACGTCCCGGGGTTCCAGAACTCGAAGAGGATCCCGTAGACGCCGACCAGAAGCAGGATGAAGGCGATGTTCGGGTCGGCGATCGCCTGCATCACGCGCAGCCGGAGGCCGGGGTCGAGGCTCTCGACCGGCCGGCCCTTCACGTCCAGGACCCGCTCGCCCTCGGCCATCTTGACCGTCCGGCCGTGCGCCTTGTCGAGCAGCTCCTCGATCGTGCCCGCGAGGATGTCGACGACGCCGCGCGCAGCTGCCTCCTCGGCGGTGAGCGTAGCCGCCTTCTCGACCGCCTCTTGGGCCCATTCGGCGTTGCGACCGCGGAGCTGGGCGAGCGAGCGGAGGTAGGCGATCGCGTCGTTCAAGACCTTGCGTTCGGCCGCGTCGCCGGCTGGCGGCCGCTCGCCCTCGCGGCCGGGCTCGCGCGAGGGCGCGGGTGGGGCGCCGAGGGCGATCGGCGTGGCGGCGCCCAGATGCGTGCCCGGGGCCATGGCCGCGACGTGCGCGGCGTAGCTCAGATAGGTCCCGGCACTCGCCGCCCGCGCACCGGCGGGTGCCACCCAGAGGATCACGGGCGTGGCGGAGCCCAGGATCGCCTTGATCATGACCCGGGTCGAGGTCACGAGCCCGCCCGGCGTGTCGAGCCGCAGCACGAGCGCCGGCGCGTCCCGGACGCGCGCTTCGGCGAGGGCCTTGTCGAGGAATTCGGCCGAGGCGACGCCGATCGCCCCGTCGATCTCGATCACGAGCACGGGGCCCGCGGGCTCGCGCGCCGCCGCCGGCTCGCCGAGCCCCAACAGCAGGCCGAGGAGGAGCCACACCCTCCGGATCGCGGTCGGCCGGACGCGCTGCGGGCGCTGCATGCTCAGGAGATCACCCCATCCCGGAGCCGCCGGCAAGGGCCCCCGGCGCGGTGCCCTGGCTGGAACGTGCGGCTACATGGTGATGCCACCATCCACGATGTGGATCGCGCCCGTGGTGAAGCTGCTCTCGTCGGAGGCGAGGTAGACGGCGAGCCAGCCGACCTCCTCGGGCGTGCCGAGCCGGCCCATCGGCTGGCGGGCGACGAAGGCCGCGCGGGCCTTCTCGTAATCGCCTTGGGCGCGCATCCGCTCCTGCAAGGACGGCGTGTCGATGGTCCCGGGGCAGATCGCGTTGCAGCGGATGCCACGGGTCACGAAGTCGGCGGCGATCGCCTTGGTGAGGCCGATCACCGCGGCCTTGCTCGTGCCGTAGATGAACCGGTTGGGCAGGCCCTTCACGCTCGAGGCAACCGAGGCGATGTTGACGATCGAGCCGCGGCCCTTGGCGAGCATGCCCGGCAGCACCGCTTTGGTCACCCGGTACATCGAGCGGACGTTGAGGTTCATCGTGAAGTCGAAATCGGCCTCGGAACAGTCGAGGATCGTGCCGTGGTGAACGAAGCCCGCGCAGTTGGCGAGCACCTCGAACGGCCCCTCGCGGCCGACCAAAGCCTCGATCGCCGCGGCATCGAGCACGTCGAGCTTCGCCGTGCGGCAGCCTTCGAGCCCCTCGAGCTTCTGGGGGTCGAGGTCGGTTGCGAGGACCTGCGCGCCCTCGGCGGCGAACAGGGAGGCGATCGCCCGGCCGATGCCCTGACCCGCCGCGGTGACCAACGCCGTCTTGCCCTCGAGCCTTCCCGCCATGCGCCGCTCCGCCTCTCTCGGGCTTCCCAAGAAGCCGGGGCGAGCTAGGATCCGGCCATGACCGGCGTCAAGACGAGCGGGGAGGCGGACACGGGCGCGCTTTCGCTGCATCTCGTCGCCACCGCAGCGCTGCTCGCCACGGCCGTGGTGGTCTGCGCGCTCGCCCTCGCGCTCCTGCTGCACGCCGCGGCCGACCCCGAGCGCACCGGTCGGTTCACCGCCCTCTTCCCCGCCGCGACCCCGCCCGAGGCCCGTCTTGCGGCGGTGATCGCGGCGGGCGGCGTGCCGGTGCGCGAGAGTTGGCTTCCGGGTGCCGTCGAGCTCGAGAGCGAGGAGCCCGGGATCGCGCAGCGGCTCGAGGCCGTGGGCGCACGGCTCGTCCTGCCGGGGCTGCCCTCGAAGCTCCTGGCATTCGGCGGCTGTTCCGGCGGCAGCCTCGCCGACTACCCCGACCGCCCCGCGCTCCGCAAACTCGCCGCCGGGCCGCTCTAGCGCGGTTGCGGTTCACGCCGCCCGCGGCAGGCAGGAGGGGCCGGTGGGCTCGAACTGCTTGTAGCCCATGATGAACTCGCGGTGGCCCAGGAGCTCGCTCTTGGTCCGCTCGCCCGAGGCCACCCGCTCGATCAAGGCCAGGATCTCGTGGCCCACCTCGTCGAGCGTGGCGCGCCCCTCGAGGATCCGCCCGGCATCGACGTCCATGTCCTCTTCCATCCGCCGGAAGGTCGCGGGGTTGGCGCAGACCTTGATGACCGGGGCGATCGCCGAGCCCACGACCGAGCCGCGGCCGGTCGAGAACAGGATCACCTGGCTGCCCGAGGCGACGAGTTCGGCGATCTCCACATTGTCGTTGATGTTGGGGAAGCCGAAGCGCGGCTCGCCGTCCGGCACCACGTCCATGAGGTAGAGCCCGCCCGTGGGCGGGTAGTCGCCCGGCTTGATCAGGCCGACGATCGGCGAGGCGCCCGACTTGGCGTAGGCGCCCATCGACTTCTCCTCGATCGTGGTGAGCCCGCCCTCGGCGTTGCCGGGCGCGAAGGAAGATTGCCCGAGCACCCGGTAGTAGCGGGCCGCCTTCTCGACCGCGGCGACGATCGCCGCCCCGAGCTCGGGGGTGACCGCCCGGCTCGCCATGTGCTGCTCACAGCCGATGAGTTCGCCCGTCTCCTCGAAGATGCAGCGCGCCCCGGCCTGCACGAGCAGATCGAAGCAGCGGCCCATGGCCGGGTTGGCGGTGAGGCCCGAGGTGGCGTCCGAGCCGCCGCAGATCGTGCCGACCGTGAGCTCGGCGAGGCCCATGGGCACGGTCGGCTGCGCCTCGAGCTCGGCGAGCGTCTCGCGCACCCAGGCGCGGCCGGCCTCGACGGTCTTGCGCGTGCCGCCCGCCGCCTGGATCACGAGCGTCTTGACGGGTCGGCCCGTGGCCTCGATCGCGGCGCGCAAGCCCGACCGGTCGAAGCTCTCGCAGCCCAGGGAGCAGAGCAGCACCGCACCCACGTTCGGGTGCGTGCAGAGCCGGCTCATGATGTCGAAGCCGTACTGGTTGCGGTAGCAACCCGGGAAGCCGATCACGTGGACGTCCTGGTCCTCGAACGGCCGGGCGATCGTCTCGGCCACGTGCCGCGCGCACTCCACGAGGTAGGCGATCGCCACGACGTTGCGGATGCCCTTGCGCCCGTCGGATCTCGGCCAGCCGCGCATCGCCATGGTCCCTCTCGCCGACCCGCTCGATCGGGGCGAGGCTACCGAGCGCGGGCCGCCCGGTCGAGCCGTCGCCGGCGCAGCCCCCTCCGCCGTCGGCGCCGGGCGTGCTATCCTTGATCGGCCGGTACGGAGGTGCCCTTGCCCGAGACGCTCGAGCGGCCGTCCTACGAAGAGGACTTCTACGCCTGGGCGCTCGACCAGGCGGCGCGGCTGCGTGCGCAGGCTGCGCTTCGGCCCAACGAGCCCCTCGACTGGGAGAACCTCGCCGAGGAGATCGAAGGCTTGGCCCGCTCCGATTGGCGCGCTTGCGCCTCGCTGCTCGAGCAGAT
>Ga0073932_1000049_pt1 | contig 281421 bp, 184 predicted proteins | sample DewCreD2012metaG_FD_76967 | JGI IMG/M metagenome (GOLD analysis project Ga0073932, IMG submission 76967) | Hot spring sediment bacterial and archeal communities from British Columbia, Canada, to study Microbial Dark Matter (Phase II) - Dewar... ... | reverse complement strand
GACCTTCCCGGAAACCAGCCTGCGGCTGCGCTTCCACGTCGCGCCGCACCCCGGCCAGGAGGCGGAAAATGTCTGATCCGGCATCATTCGAGCGGATCGCCAGGTCAGGAGCCCTGGAGTCCGCCCCGAACCAGAAGCGAAGGTTGTTCCCCCGATTCACGGCATGGAATCGATCACCTTGCCGGGTGATGCGCAGTTCTTCAAGCCGGATCGCCGCGCCGACCGTCGCCTCCCAGGCGGGATCGGCGACGTTGGGTTGCGTGGGATCGACCTGCGACTCCTCCATCCGTGGAAGCAGGATCTCGCGCGCTCTCGGGCTCCCCGGTTCTCCGGACTGTGCCAACAACTCCTGCCCCAGTTCCGCGTCGTCATTCCCGCAGGCGACGCTCCAGCCCGCGATCAGCACTGCCGCGGCCATGACGATGACCGCAGCGATATTCCAGAACTGCCGCACTCCCCGAACCCGTGCCCTGACCGACATGGAACGATCCTCCTTGGTCTTGTCTTCGGCCCTCCGTTCGGTCATCCTGACCGAAGGGGGCCTCCGGTCGCTTGGTGCCCACCAAGTGCCCTGCGAATCAGCGCACGGTCGCCGGAGGCCCCCACGCCCGGCGGGCTCGAACGCGCCGCGGGCGGGTGGCAGACCGCGAAGCACGGCCCCGCCACCCCTCGCCCGATCGACCGAACCGCCCCATCATGTCGTTCGTCTCCAGCGAGAGCGTACCCGCGCGTGCGCGCCGCGCAATAGGACGAAAGTTCTATGCTCCATTCTTGCCCCCCCCTCACATCCGCCTACAGCATCCCGTGCGGCGTGCGTGCGCAGCCAGCGCGCGAGTTGCACGCGGTTCTCCGCGCCAGTCTTGCGGTACGCCGACCACAAGTGGTTCTTGACCGTGCTCACCGCGATACCCAGGGCCTTGGCCACCTCGGCGTTGGTCAGGCCGTCACCGACCAGCCGGGCCACCTGGACTTCCCGCGTCGTCAGAGGCTCGCATCGGTTCCCAGGGCGTCTCTCGCGCATTCTGACCATGTCGATCACCGATTCCGGTCCATCCCGATCACGCGTTCCGATCCATGCCGCACAGCGATTCCGTGGCATCCCGGCCACCGGGTCGGGGCGAAGCGACGTTCGTGGTGGCCGATGCAGATCCGAGTCTGCTTCTTCGGCATGTCGCGCGACGGGGATGCGGCGGAGCATCGCCAACCGCGTCGCCGACAGGCACAACCCTGTGGACACAACTCCCTCACCATCTTATTAGTAGCGGGTTCGAGGCGAATGTCGTCGCGTTTTTTCGAAGAGTCCTGAAATGCCCGGGTGGTGTCACGACGGCACACATGCCGCAGTCGAATGAGACCGAGGAGATACAGGCGTCGTCGCTCCAAGGACCTGAAGGAGTGGCAGTTGCGGTCGGCCTCCCCGAGGATCCGGTTCTTGTCCTCGATCGTGAACGTTCGCTGCGCCGGCGCTCGGGCCTACGGCGCGTTCCGGGACAATCCCCCGCGCTTGCGCTTCCGGGCGGCCCGGTTATCATCGCCGCCCGATGGAGGCATCGATGCACGGTCGAATCATCCGCTGGGGACTCGTCGCGGCGCTCGTCGCGGCGCTCGCCGCCTGCCGCTCCTCCCGGGTCGAGGGACGGCGGCCGGACGCGGCGGCGGAGCCCGTCGCGACGCTCGATGCGGCGCCGATCGAGGCCGGACCGGCGGCGGCGCAGGTCGAGCCGTCCGCTCCCCCGGCGGAGACGGGACGTGCGACTTCGGAGGACGCGTCCGGCGGCGCGGCGAATGCGACGGTCGAGGTCGCGGCGACGGCCGCGGCGCCGCCGGGCGGCGAACCCGGATCGCAGTGCGGCGAGTCGCCCGAACGCCGCGCGGCGCGCGACAACATGCGCCGGATGGCGGAGGAACACGCGCGGCTGGCCGAGGGACTCGCCGCGATCCGCGACGACCTCCTGGCCCGGGCCAAGGCCGTCGCCGCCTCGGGCGATACCTCTCGGCTTTCCGCGATCGCCGCCGATCTGGTCCGACGCAACGCGGAACTGCCGGGCGCCGCGCCGGTCGAGGCCACCCTGCTCGAGGCGCTGCTGCATGAGGCGGCCTTCTGGGGCGCGCTGTGCCGCACCCTGGAGGGTCCCACGGCGGAATGCGACCGGCTCGAACGACCCGGCGACGCCACGCTCTGCAAGTCCGCCGCACGGCTCGTCGGGCTGGCGATCCGCCGCCCGGAGCGTCTGAACCCCTTGAGCGCCTTCGGGGCGATGATCGGATGGAACCTCGACCGGTTGCAGGACGAGCGCGTCTGGCGGGTCGCGCTGCGGGGCAAGCCCGAGTCCGCCTGCAACGTCATCGACCGGGAGCGTCCCCGCGACGACTGGCCGGGACCGCTCTGCCGCGCCGTGGCGGCCCGCGACGTGTCGCGTTGCGCCGCGATCGACCACCAGATGCGCCGCCGGACCTGCGCCGCGCTGGTCCACGCGATCCTGGGGCCCGGCGCGGCGGGCGACCCGCCGGGCGCGGCCGGGACGTTCCTGCGCGAGCGGGTCGCTCCGAACGGTGCTCCGACGCCCTGCGCCGACGCCCTGCCGCCCGTCCTCGATGAGCGGATCGACTCGACCGGGTTCTTCCGGTTCCTGCCGCTCGTGCTGCCGGGCATCGAGACCGAGCGCGGCCTGGCGCCGGCGCCGTGATCGCTCCGACCGCCGTTGCCGCGGTCCGCCGCGGATGGTAGCGTGCGGACCGTGAGCACCGCGCCGTCCGGCAGTCCGGTCGCAGGCGGAACGACGTCGCGGCGGCCCGCGACGCGGGGGCGGGTTGCCGGCACGTCGGCGGACTGCGCGGTGGTGGCCGGTTTTCCGTCGAGCGGCAAGTCGGCGGTGGTGCGCTGGCTCGGCCGGCAGGCGCTGCGGTCGGCGCGCCGGCCCGCCGTGGCGGCGCTCGAGTGCTTCCCGGCGGAGCCGCGCCCGGCCTGGACCGTCGCCGGCCCGCGCGACGTGCCGTGGCGCCGCTGGACGAGCGGCGACTTGTGCCCGGACCACGTGCTGGCCCTGCGGCTTCCGGAGATGCGCGACTGGGCGGAGCGCGCGGGGGCGGACCTGCTGCTCGTCGAAAGCGCCGGGCTGTGTTGCCGCTGCAGCCCGTACCCGGTGCGGAGCGTGGCGGTGTTCGTCGCCGACGCCTCGGCCGGGCGCGCCGCCTTGGCCAAGGTCGGCCCGATGCTGACGACCTGCGACCTGTGCGTGCTGACGCGGCCGGACCGCGTGACCCCCGCCGAGCGGGAGATGCTGGTCGCGGCGGCCCGTGCGGCGGGCCGCGCCCCGGTGCTCGGCCTGGACGGGCTCACCGGCGAGGGAGCCGACGCGCTGTGGACGCGCGCCGCGGCCCTGCTCGACGGCCCCGGCGAACCGGGACTGCGCGCCGCCCTGCCGCAGTTCTACTGCTCGTACTGCCTGGGACGCGAACGGGTCGGGATCCTGGAACTCTAGGCGGAGCGACCGGGAAGATACGGTCCGATGGAGCTGCAAGCGCTGACCCGGGTCTGGAAGCTCTCGCCGCCGGCTTCGGCGCTGCTGCTGGCGTTCCTCCAGTTCCGCCGCGAGCCACACGGGCGGCTGGCGCATCTGGCCCGCCTGGAGCCGCGCGACCTGCCCGCGGCGCTCGAGGAGCTGCGGTCGCGCGGCCTCGTGCAACCCGGCCCCGGCCGCGACCGGCGCCTCGGGTTGGCCGACGCCGAGACGTTCGAGCGGCTCGCCCGCCGCGCCGCCGCCCGCGCCGGCGCGGACCTCGACCGGCTGGAACTGGAGCTCGAGGTCGTGCGCGACGTGCGCGAGGCGGTCGGCCGGCCCTCGATCACGGTGATCAGCCCGCGCGAGCGGGCGCGGGCCGACGACGAGCCGCCGCGCCCGGTGGCGGAGTACCTGCGCGCCCTCTTCCCGTACCTCGACCTGCGCCTCGGCACGCGCTGCAACTTCAACTGCCGCTACTGCTTGCTGGGCCACGAGAAGCGCGGCACGCGGAGCCTGCCCGAGCTGGAGGCCGATCTGCGGCACGGACGCCGGCTCGGCCTGGAATGCCTGTCGCTGACCGGGGGCGAGCCTTCCCTGCATCCGGACCTGCTGCGCGTGATCCGGCGCGCCCGCGCGCTGGGCTACCGGCGGGTGATCCTGGTCACCAACGCCAGCCTCCTCGCCTCCGGCCGCAACCTCGACCGGCTGCTCGACGCCGGGATCGATGCCGTGGGCTTCTCGTTCGATGCGCCCGACGCCGAGGTTTCGCGACGGCTGTGGCGGCGCGACGCCTACGCCCAGGTGCTGGAGGGGATCCGGCGGGTGATGGAGCACGACGAGATCGTCGTCGGGAGCATCTCCGTCCTGACGCGGCTCAACCTGCGCCTGCTGCCCGAGCTGGTGCGGCGGCTGGCGGAACTGGCGCGCGGCCGCCGGGGGCTCTACCTGCCGGCGATCGATTTCGTGATGCCCGAGGAGAACGCCTGGACCGATCGCCGGATGCTGGTGCCGCGGCTGCGGGAGGCCGCGCCGCACCTCGAGGCCGCGCTGGACGAGGCCCGCCGGCTCGACCTGCCGCTCGTCTTCCGCGGCGTGCCGGCCTGCGTGATGCCGGCGCACCGGGAGTGGGACATGGAACGCTACATGTCGATCTTCGAGGTCGTCGATCTGGGCGACCGGAGCCGCCAGCACCGCGCGGGGCTCGACTTCCTGCGCCACAAGCCGCCAAGTTGCGCGACGTGCGCGCACCGGCGCGGCTGCCTGGGCGTGTACCGCGCGTACGCGAACCTGTACGGCACGCGCGAGCTGCGGCCCGTGCCGCCCGCGCCGGCGGAGGAGCGCCCGTGCGCCTCGTGATCGCCGCCGGACCGCCGGCCGCCGGCAAGACCGCCGTGCTCGCGCGCGCCCTGGGCCGCCTGGCCCGCCGCGGTCTCCGCATCGCCGCGCTCAAGTGCGACTGCCTCGTCGCGCACGACCGCGAGGCGTACCGCGCGGCGGGGATCGAGCTGCAGGTCACGCGCAGCGCCGAGCTGTGCCCGGACCACCACACCGCCGTGACGATCGGAGAGTTCGCGACCGAGGCCGCGGCGCGACGCGCGGACCTCGCCGTCGTCGAGACCGCCGGCCTGTGCGACCGCTGCAGCCCGTTCCTGCGGCGCGTCCCGAGCCTGTGCATCCTGTCGACCGCCTGCAACCTGCGCGCGCCGGCCCGGATGCGCCCGCTGGTCCAGGGCGCCGACGCCGCCGTCCTGACCAGAGGGGAACTGGTCAGCCAGGCGGAGCGCGAGGTGCTCCGCGCGGTCCTGCGCCGCCTGCGGCCCGGGCTGCCGGTGTTCGAGGTCAACGGCCTGACCGGCGAGGGGGTCGAGGTCCTGACGACGTGGCTGGTCCGGTTGCCGCCGGTCGAACTGCTGCCGGAAGAGCATCTGCGGCACCCGCTGCCCCGGGGGAGTTGCGCGCTGTGCCGGGGAGGAATCCGATGACGCCGGGAATCCGATCGCTGCGGCTGCGCGTCGAGAGCGGCACCGGCAAGGACGGCCGCCCCGAGCCCGTCCGCCGCTGGGGGGCCCGGCCGGGCGAGGTTCTGGCCGTGGTCGGCCCCACCGGCTCGGGCAAGACACGCTTGCTGGCGGACGTCGAACGGCTGGCGCGCGGGGATTCCCCGTCCGGCCGGCGCGTGCGCGTCGAGGGGACCGGCGTCGCGGGGCGCGAGCCGGAGGCGCTCGTCGCCCGCCTGAGCCAGGCGATGGGCTTCTACCTCGACGCGACCGCCGGGGAGTTCCTCCGCCTGCACGCCGAGCATCGCGGCCGGCCCGAGCCGGCCCGGCTGGCGGCGGAGGCGCTGGCGGCGGCCAACGGCCTGGTCGGCGAGCCGTTCGCGGACGACACGCCCCTGGCGCTGCTCAGCGGCGGCCAGGCGCGCGCGCTGATGGTCGCCGACGTCGTGCTGGTCAGCGCGTGCCCCGTCGTGCTGATCGACGAGCTGGAGAACGCCGGGATCGATCGCCTGCGGGCGCTGGACTTCCTGCTGGCCCACCGGGTGATCGCGCTGGTGGCGACGCACGACCCGTTGATCGCCCTGCGCGCCGGGCGTCGGCTGGTGCTGGCCGGCGGCGCGGTGCGGGCGGTGGTGCGGCGGACCGCCGCCGAGGCGTCCCTGCTGCGGCGGCTGGAAGCCGACCACGCGCGCACCGAGACGCTCAAGGACCGCCTGCGGCGCGGCGCGCCGCTGCCCGCGCCGTCGCGGCCGCCCCGCGGCCCGTCATGACTCGTCGTCGGCCGCCTCCAGCGCCGCGGCGCGGGCCCGGGCCAGGTCGTTCTGCCGCAGGGCGTTGGCCAGCGTATCCACGAACGCCAGCAGGCCCGGATAGCCGAGGAACGGCCGATCGTACAGCGCGTGCGCGTAGACCGACGGGAAGCCGAACTCCACCACCGCCGCGTCGGGCAACGGAACGCTCGTCCCGTAGTTGTTCGCCACCAGCAGGTGCAGTTCCCGCTCCAGCAGCTGCCGGCAGAGGAAGCGCACGTAGGCCCTGAGCTTCGGCCACGGCAGCGCCGCGATCCCCTCCAGCGCCGGCCGCGCGGCGGCCAGGTGGGCCGGGCGGTTGGTGATCACCGCGAAGCGCAGCCGCGCCCCGAGCAGTTCGACGATGTCGCGGAAGCCCGGCAGCAGGTGCGGGTCGCCGACGTACCCCGCCTCCCGGTTCTGGAAGCTGAACGGGATCAACCATTCGAGCCGCGGGGCGAGGTCGGCGAGCTGCCGATCGACGTACGCCCGGGCCCGATCGAGAACGCCGAAACGCTCGCCGAGCACGCGCATCCATTCCTCGCAGGCGCGCAGGCCGAACGGCAGCGGCAGTTCCACGAGCGCGGCGCCGGTGCGGCGGGCCACCCGTCGCGCCGCGGCGCGCCCGTAGGGCAGCGACAGGATCGTGCCGGCGTGCCGGACGTCCCGCAGCTCGGCCCAGCGCCCGCCGGACAGCCAGACGCCGACCAGCTCCAGACCGAGCGCCTCGCACATCTCCCGCAGCACGCGCAGGTTCGCCGTGTGGTCCGCCTCGTTGCGGTCGAACAGGTAGCCGACGATCGCGACCTGCCGCGGGCGGCGCCGGCCGCCGGACAGGTCGAGCTGCCGCGCCAGCGCCTCGAGCGTGCGGTCGTACCCGTCCAGCCAGTCGCCCGACAGCGAACGGCCCGGCACGTGCACGACGTCCTTCCGCGTCTCGCGCGCGACCTCGCGGCACAACCGGTCGTAGTCCGCGCCGGTGATCGCGGCCATCGGCATCGCCGTCAGCAGCGTCCCGCCCGTCGCCGGGCGCGCGGCCACGCGGCGCAGCATCTCCCGCAGCGGCTCCTCGCGCGGGGCGGTCATCATCGAGGGATGCAGCGCGGTGTTCGCCACGCGGTGGTAGCCGGAGACCGAGGTCAACGTCGAGAGCCAGTCGTGGTTCCCCTGGATGTACTGCGTCTTCATGTACGCGCAGTCGGGACCCTCGACGACGAGGTACGCGTCGCGGACGGCGTTGACGCCGAGATAGACCCCGAGCAGGTAGGGGTAGGCGACGCGCATCGAGAAGTCCTCGCAGCCGTTCACCTCTTCCCCGGCGTCGGCCTCGAGGCGCGCGGCGAGGCGTTCGAGCAGGCGGCGTTGTCGTTCGGTCGCCGACCTCACGACGTCCCCCTCCCGGGCGGCGGCGGACGTCGCAATCCTTCCGGCGTCCGCTGGAGATACCGGCGGAGGCGGCGGTAGAACGGCGTCCGGCAGATGCCGAGCAGCCGTTCGGCGGTCCGCACGGCGCCCCGCAGGCCCGGTTCGAAGTGCTGGAGCGAGAACAGGTTCTTCCCCGCGGCGGTGATCCGCCAGTCGAAGAAGTGGGAGCTCAGGAACGCCTCCGCCCGGCTCTCGGCCAGCCGCCGCGCCATCGCCGCCGGCGAATCGAACGTCTCCAGCCGGTGCCGTTCGGGGCGGGCGAAGGCCGCGCGGAGCTGCTCGGCGGCCCGGCGCGCCGACTCGTCGTCCGCGGCGTGCAGCAGCACCTCCAGGCCGAAGCCGAGTTCCTCGAGCAGCGCCGCCAGCGGCACCCCCGCCGTGGCGGCCGGCCGGGTGAGGTAGTAGGTCTGGTCGGCGCGCACGACGAACCCGAGCCGCCGTCCCTCGGCCTCCGCCCGCAGTTCGGCCAGGCGCGCCCGCGGGCCGGCGGCGGCCGCCTCCAGCGCCCGGCGGTGCTTCTCTGTCAGGCCGAACTGCGCGCCGACCGTCTCGACCCAGCGCAGCGTCCCCGCGCAACCGTAGGGCGCCGGCGGCATGAGGTGCGGCATCCGGGTGTCGGACAGCAGCTGGTCGTACAGGTGCTGCCAGAGCTGGTTCGGCAGGAAGACGTTGCAGGCCGCCTCGGGCAGGCGATCGACCCGCTCGATCGTCAGATCGGGCAGCAGCACGCCGCGCAGCTCCACGTCGACGGTCGCCAGCAGCCCGCGCAGCTCGTCCAGCGCGGGGTCCTCGCGGAAGCCGATCAAATTCACGCTGCGCGGCCGGGGCCGTCGCGCCTTGCGTTCCGCCGCCCGCCGCCGCGTCACCAGCACGTCCTCGAACACGTTGACCATCGAGCGCGGGGTGACGGTGAGGTAGAGCAGCGGGCAGCCGGTCCGCGCGCGGAAGCGGTCGATCTCCGACTCGACGTCCTCCCCGCTCACCACCGGCGTGCAGGTGTTGCTGACGAACAGCGTCTTGCCGGCGCGACGGTGGACGCGCTCGGCCTGCGCCAGCAGCCGCCGCAGCTTCCCCGGGTTGCCGAGGATCACGTCGTCCTCGTCGAGGTCCGAGGTCATCATCCCCTCGGCGGCGGCGGAGACCAGGTCCTGCCGCACCCCGGCGGCGGCGCCGTAGCGGACGCGGTTGTCCCACGGATGGTTGACCAGCCAGACGATCGGCGCGATGCCGTGCGGGTTCACGTGCAGGCACTCGCAATCGCTGTGCTGGACGAACGTGAACAGCGCCCCCGGGTCGAGCGAATCGAGCTGCTCGCGGGCCAGCTCGCCGCCGGCGAAGAAGTCGGCGTAGGCGTCCGTGCCGCCCCAGGTGTCGAGCAGCGCGCCGGGGCGCTCGCCCTCGTCGACGCTCGGAGGCGTCGGCAGCGTCGCCGCGCCCAGTTCCGGATCGGCGGCGACCTCCGCCTCGAGCGCCTCGATCGTCGTCCCGCGCAGCCGCCGCGGCGCGTGGGTCCGGATGGCGTCCAGCAGCTCGCCCGGCAGGTCCTTGCCGCGGTAGTACACGACCAGGTCGGGCGTCGTGACCAGCCCCTCGGCGTCCGCCGTGCGCCGCTCGATGCGAATCACCACCTCCCGGTCGCCGACGGCGACGCCGGCCTCCAGCGCGTGGTCCATCCAGGCCGCGCTGCGCAGCGGGAAACGGCCGCGGGTCTCGTCGATCCCGAGCAGTTCCTCGAGGCGCCGGCGGGTGCGGGCGCCGGCGGCGACGCAGCGGCCGGCGAGCCGGACGGCGGACGGCGGTGTCTTGCGCGCGGCTACCACGAGTCGATGAACCTGTAGAATTCTTCGTCCTCCATCGGCGTCGGGAGGACGCAGCGGCGCTTGTCGGTCCGCTCGAGCGCCGCGGCCAGGGCGCGGAACGCCCGGCTGCTCGCGCTGCCCGGCGCGCGCTCGACGACGGTGCTCCGGCGGCGTTCGCTCTCCTGGATCTGCGGGTCGCGGGGGATCGTGGCCAGGATCCGCGTCGACAGCCGCCGGGCGAAGCGCCGCAACTTGTCCCGCGGCGCGTCCGAACCGCGCAGGTTGGCCACCAGCCCGGCCAGCACGACGCCGTTGTCCTGGTAGGCGGTCACCGCGCGCGTGATGTTGTTCGCCGCGTACAGCGCCATCGGCTCCTCGGAGGTCACGATCACCACGCGGTCCGCGAAACCGAGGCGCAGCGGCGCGGCGAACCCGCCGCACACCACGTCGCCCAGCACGTCGAAGACGATCGCGTCGTAGCGCCCGGGCTCCATCAGCCCGGTCTCCTCCATGTACTCCAGCATCCGCGCCACGCCGCGTCCCCCGCAGCCCAGCCCGGGCTGCGGCCCACCCGACTCGCAGCAGTGGATCCCCAGCCGCCCCTCCAGCACGATCGGCTCCTGGCCGCCGCCGCCCGGGGCGTCGCCCAGCACCTCCATCACCGTCCGCAGCTTGACGCCCGGCGGCAGGAGCCGCACGGCGGAATCGTGCTTGGGGTCGCAACCGACGTGCAGCACCTTGCGCCCGCTCCGCGCCAGCACGACCGAGAGCCCGGTCGCCACGACCGACTTGCCGACGCCTCCCTTGCCGTAGATCGCGACCCGCAGCGGCGTTCGCTTCTTCATCGCGCGAACCCTACCACGCGCCCCGCCCTCCGTCGACGCCGGCATCGGCGCGGGTGAGATCGCGGGCGCCGGCGCGGGCTCGACCACGCGCTCGACGCAGGGGCCTCAGCGGCCCCCGATCGGCCGCAGTTCGTCCAGGCCGAAGGCCAGGGCGTACGGGCGCGGCACGCCGAGGCACCGGCGGGTCTCCGCGCAGCCCCGGCAGCGCGCCGCCTTCACGAACGGCCGGGAGAAGTCCTCGTAGCCGGTCTCACGCGCCCCGACCCGATACTCGGCCCGCCGCGGCCGCTCGGACGCCCGCAGCAGGCAGGCCGGCAGCGCGGCGTGCGTCGAGGAGCGCGGCGGAAGCATCGGCCAGCCGAGCGACCGCGCCGCGCACGCCGCCCGCCGCAGCGCCTCGACCACCTCGCCGTAGCGCACCAGGCTCCGCGCCGCCCGCGGATTCCACTCGGGACAGATCAGCGTCGAGAAGTGCAGCACCGGCCGCCGCGGCCCCGGGAAGGCGCGCGGCATCCGCCGCACGTACGCCTCGAGCCGCCCGACGTTCTCGCGGCAGACCACGGCGTTGATCGTCACCGCGTGGCCGGCCGCCAGCAGCCGCCGGGTCCCGGCAATCGCCCGGCCGAGTTGCCCGCGGCGGCCGGTGCAGCGGTCGTAGGTCGCCTCGTCCAGCGCGTGCAGCGAGACGAAGAACCGCAGGCGCGGATCGCGCGGCAGGTCGGCCGGGTCGAGCGCCGAGGCGAAGCGCACGGCGTTGGTCTGGACCTGCACCTCCCCGCGCGGCAGCGCGTCCAGCGCCGCGCGCACCTCGTCGACGAAGCCGCGGCGCAACGTCGGCTCGCCGCCGGTCAGCGACACCAGCGCCGCCGGCAGCAGGTCGCCCACGGCGCGGAAGCACGCCCCCAGCACCTCGCCGCTCGGCTCGCCGTGCCTCGGCCCCGAGCAGAACGGGCAGGCCTGGTTGCAGCGCGGCGTCGCCCGCACCAGCACCTCGACCCCCTCCCCCGGCCGCGGCCGCCGGCCCGACCCGGCCGCGACCGTGGAGCGTTCCACGGTCACGAAGGGGAACAGCGCCGGCAGCGACTCCTCCGGCCGCCCGCGCGCCGCGCCGAGGGCCGCGAAGCCCGCCGGCCGCTCCGGCAACGCTCGCTCCGCCCGCGCCAGCAGCGCGTGCACCCGCTCCAGCCGGCGCAGCCCCTCCGGTCCCGGGTCGCCCGCGCCGTCGTAGCCGACGAGCAGCCGTTCGGTGCGCCGCCACCCGACCAGACCCGCGCGCCAGGGCCGCGCGGTCACGACGAACGACCCGCGAACGCCCCGCTCGAACTCGAGACGCAAGACCCCGTCGTACAGCGAGGCCGACCGCACCGGCAGCCCCGCGCGGCGCAACTCGTCCACCAGCCGCACGACCCATTCCCCGCCGTCGGCGACCACCTCGACCGCGCCCTGCTCCCGTCTCACCTTGGCCTCCCGACGTGGTCGTGGTCCCGGTCGTCGTCGTGGTCGTGGTCGTGGTCGTCGTCGTCGTGGTCGGGCGCCGCGGCGGCCAGGGCCGCGGCGAACGCGCGCGCCGCGGCGAGTCGCGCCGGGGAATCGAGCGGTCGGGTCGTGGGGTAGGTGAGCCGGAACGCGCCGGCCTCGAGGAACGCCGGCGCGCCGGGACGGCGCGGGAACAGGTCGAGCTCGACGCGGTCGCCGGGCGCGACGAGCGCCACGCGGACGCCGTCCGGGCCGCTCGCGCCCCACGACTCGAGGACGAAGCCGGCGCAGCGCAGCCGTCGCCGGCGGAGCGCCGCCAGCAGGCCGGCGGTGTCCCGCGCGAACGGCGTTGCGGCGGCCGCCTCCGGCGCCGCCGCCGCGCGCGGTTCCGGTCCGCGCGCCCGCAGCACCTCGACCATCGCCCGCCAGAACTCCGCCTGCAGCGGGCGTTCGTGCCACCACAGGAACGCCCGCGCGGAGAGTGCGGCGAGCGGCCGGCCGCGGCGCAGCACGAGCGTCAGCTCGTGATCGAGAACCAGCTCGTCGCCGCGACGGACCGCCTCGACCAGCGGCCCCGCGCCGCCGGCGACGCCCGCGCGGTAGCGGAACCGCTCGCCGGGCTCGTCGAGCGGTTCGAGTTCGACCGCCTGGCCCTGGATCTCGCGGAACAGCAGCACGGGATGCCGGCAGCGTTCGAGCTGCCGGCGGCCCTCGGCGCCCCACGCGCGGATCATGCGGCGCGCCCGGGCGAGGGAGGCCCGGCACGCCGCCGAGCACGGGACGTACTCGAGCCACGGGGCGAGCGGGTTCAGCTCGGCGGGCACGCGACCGGGGATGGCGACGCGGCGCGCGACGTGGAGCCAGAACACGTTGTCGACCAGCGGTGGCCGTTCCCGCGCGAAGGCCCGCGCGCAGCACTGCGGGTAGCCGAGGGCGAGGCCCATGCGGGTCACCGCGTCGCGCAGTTCGGGCCCGGGCCGCGCCCGTTCGATCCGTTCGGCCAGTTCCGCGGCCGCCACGACGTCCCGCGCCCTCCGTCCGAGAAAGACCTCCCAGGCCTCGCCGCCCGCGCCGCCGCCGCGGCGTCGCGCCCGCACGTGGGGCAGTTCCGGGTCGCGGCGGAACCGGTCGCACTCGGTCGCGGTCAGCGGCTCCACCTTGATCGCCGGCTTGTGGTCCAGCAGGACCGAAAGCGGCAGCCGGCCGGGCTCCGCCGCGGCGCCGCGCCATTCCGCGTGCCGCACCCACGTCTCGTGCCGCGGCGCCGCGGCCTCGTCGCGACTCGCGCCGCCGGACGCGGCGGCCCGCAGCAGCGCCGCGGGCCCGGGCTTCCGGCCGGACGCCGCGGCGCGCATCGCGGCGTCGGTCATCGTCAGCGCCGCGGCGACGCTCCGCGGGGTCACGCCGCGGCCGAGCGCGCCTGCGAGCTCGGCGACGCGCCGCGAGAGCGGGTCGGACGCCGTCGCCGCGTCCGCCTCCAGGCGCACCAGGATGCGGCCGAGGCTCTCCATCTCCGGCCGGGCGAAGCGCCACGGCAGCTCGGTCTCGTAGAGGTTGCGGCGGGCGGTGTCGAGCCGCGGGTCGGCGTAGCGGCGGACGAGCAGCCCGTCGCGGCGCGCGGCCTCGACCAGCGGCAGGCCGGGGAACAGGCGCAGTCGGCCGGTGAACAGCTTGCCGACGAGCGACTCCAGGCCGAGCGCCTCGACCACGGCCAGGTCCAGCGCCAGCTCGGCGGGGGTGGTCCACGGCGTCATCGTGAGCAGGCTCAGCCCGCCGTGCTCGCGGAAGCCGAATCCCGCCGGAAACTCGCGCTCCAGCTCGAACAGCAGCCGGATCGCCCGCAGCGTCTGTTCCGGCCGCAGCCCCTTGTTCAGCCGTTCGAGCGCCGCCGTGCCGAAGCTCTCGGCGCCGAGCAGGCTCAGTTCGAGCCGGACGCCGGAGCCGTCGAGCGCGCGGAGCGCCGCGCGGAGCGGCTCGGCGGCGGCGAGCAGTCGATCGACCCGCGCGTCGAGCAGCAGGCGCAGCGGGCGGCGCCGGAAGCGCAACGCCTCGCGCGCCACGGCGCCGACGTGCCGCAGGGCCGCCTCGCCGAGCAGCCGGACGCGGAGTCCGCGGCCCCCGGTTCCGGGCAGCGTCCGGTCGATCGCGGCGAGCTGGCGGCGCAGCAGCACCGGCGGCGACGTCGTCCAGCGGCGTCCCTCCGGCCGGCCGCAGAAGGCGCACCCGCCGCGGCGCAGGCATCCGGCGAGCGACAGGTCGGCGAGGAAGCGGTTCGCGCGGAACGGGCGGTCGTAGGTGCACTCCTCGCCGAGGAACACGAACGGCAGCGGGTCCATCGTCTCCGCCGCCTCGTTCGCCGCCTCGAAGCCGTAATCCGGCTCGACGTTCTCGAACAGGCCGGTGCCGCGCACCGACGGGTCGCGCAGCCCGAGGACGGCGTCGAGCGGCGTGCGGGCGAGGTCGAGCCGGCGGAAGCGGCCGGGGCGGGTTCCCACGGTCCCGCCGTCGGCGAGCACGGCGAGCGTGGCGCGGCCGCCGGCGGCCGCAGCGCGGCGCACGCCGGCCGACGGCGTCTGGTGGAACAGCACGAGGTCGGGATCGAAGACGCGGGCCGTCCCGCGCAGCCGCGCCTCGTCCGCGCCCGACAGCGGTACCCCCTCGTCGCGGCCGCCGGCCCGGGCCGCGGCCGGGACGCCGAAACGCAGCCAGCGGGCGGCGCGGCCCGCGGCGCGCGCGTAACCCAGCACGAAGGGAAACAACAACGCGCGATGGAAACGATCGGTCGCCGCGAACTCCACGAGCAACAGGCGCTGCGGCGCGTGCTGGACGGCCCCGCCGGACACGCGGGCAGCCTGCGGGATCGTCCGCGGGGTGTCAAGGCAGCGCCGTGGTCCCGGACCCCGTCGTCGCCCGGTTGCGGCGTGGTCGTCGTCGTGGACGTGGTCGTGGTCGGCGACATCGCACGGTCACCCGGATGGCGATCCCAGCCCATGCCCCGACCACGACGACCACGACGAAATCGGTCAGCGGCCAACTCGCCATGGCGGAGTTGGGCCGGCCCCGGGTCGTCGCCCCCCGGCCGTCCGCGACGCGCAGGATCGACCGGCGGCGGCGAAGTTCGCCCGGCGGACGACGGGTCACTCGCCGGGCGCCAGCATCTTGCGCCGCACGCTCTCGTGGAACTCCACCTGCCGGCGCCACTCGTCGCGCGAGTTGACGTGCACCGGAGGGCAGGTGCGCCGCCAGGTCGGGTCGAGGAAGCGGGCGAGGCGGCGGATCGTGGAAGGCCGGCCGAGGTCCTCGGTGTCGATGCGGAGGTAGCCCGCGAATCGCGGCGCCGCGTCCTCGATCAGCCGGTGGGTCTTGTCGTAGTGCCACCCGAGACGCTGTTCGAGCGACATGCGTTCCCAGGCGGCGCGCGTCGTCTCGCCGAAGTGGAACGCCGCCAGGCGCAGGGTGTACTCCGGCAGGTCGCGGCGGCACTTCTCCTTCGTCATGTGGATCGCCATCGCCGGACGCCAGTGGATGATCTGGGCCAGCGAACGGATACACTCGGCGCGGTCGCGGCGGCGCAAGTGGACCAGCCTGAGGGTCGGGCCGTGGGTTTCGAGAAACAGGTCGAGGGCGAACTGGTAGGTGGTGCCGGAAACGGCGTGGGCGGGGATCCGGGCGAGCAGGTCGCGCAGCGCCTGGCGGTGCAGTTCCAGGCCCGTTTCGTGGTAGCAGGCGAGCAGGTTGCAGACGTGGTTGGCGTACCGTTCGTGCTCCGATACCCAGCGGCAACCGTTGGCCGCCGCCAGGTCGCGGATCAGGCGCGCCAGCGACATCGTCCCGTCCCGGCCGGTGCCGGCGACGACCACCTGCAGCCGGGGGACCCGGCGGTACGGACCGTTCTTCGTGACAGCCATGCTCATGCTCCCGGTTCCGGTGCGCCGTAGGCGAAACCGCCGAGCGGCAGCCGGTCGGCGTACCGCCGGACGATCGCGGCGAAGCGTCGCTCGTCCAGCGCGCCGGGCGACTCGTAGGGTTGATCGAAGACGTTCAGGTCCCGCTCCCCGCCGGCGGCGGGCCGAAGCCCGAGGCTTTCGGGCGCGCGCCAGGCCCTCGTTCCGCAGGCCAGGTGAAAGCGCGAGATCGACACGGCGGGGACCAGCTCCCGGTGGTCGGCCAGCCACTCCAGCGTCTGCTCGAGCGTCTCCGGCGGCAGACCGGGGTAATCGACCACGAACACCATCACGCCGACGCCGGCCCGCTGCAGATTGCGCAGGGTCCGCAGGGCGGTCTCGAGGCGCAACCCCTTGCGGATCCGGCGTAGCTCGGCATCGTCGGCGACCTCGAGGCCCAGATCGAGGCGCCGGCAGCCGCCCGCGGCGAGCATGCGGCAGAACGCGAGGTCGTACTCGCGGTCGAAGCGGGCGAGCGAGTCCCAGGTGAAGTCGAGGCGCTCGGTGCGGCGGAGGTCGCAGAGCTGGCGCAGGATGCCCGGCGGCACGAGGTTGTCGGCGGTGGTGAAGTGGCGGACGCCGTGGCGGCGGCGCACCTGTCGGATGTGCCCGGCCAGCCGTTGCAGGTGGCCGTGCGACAGGCGCGCGTCCTTCCGCGAAGCGCAGCGCCCGTTCGTTCCGGGCAGGACGTGCGAGCAGATCGTGCAGCGGCCCCAGTAGCAGCCGCGCGACAGCCGCAGGACCAGCTTGCGCTCGGGGTACGACGCCAGCGGCAGGCCGTCGTACACGGGCAGGGCGATGCGCTCGAGCGGCCGGGGAACCGGCGGGGCGACGCGGCCCGCTCGCGCGGCGGAGCGATCCACGACGCCGGGCAGGCCTCCGCCCGACCGGCCGGCGGCCAGCGCCGCGGCCAGCGCCGCCAGGGTCGCGTCGGCCTCGCCCGGCAGCACCGCGTCGAATCGGTCGAACAGCTCGGGCAACTCGCCGAGCCGCGAGGCGGCGTAGGTGCACCACGCTCCGCCGGCCACCACCGTCACGTCCGGCACAATGGTTCGCACGAGACGCGCCAGGCGCAGGGCGGGTGCAAGCTGGAGCGGCGACCAGATCGCGATGCCGAAGATCCGCGGCGTGCCGGCCGCGAACAGCGTCCGGAGCCGAGCGTCGTAGAACGGGTCGAGCAGTGGGTCGGGCCGGTCGGCCGCGGCCAGAACATCCTCCACCCGGCCGCTCGCCGCCGCGAAGTGCAGGTGCTGCAACAGGCGCAGCAGCCGCGCGCGGAAGTCCGGATCCCGCGCGCCCCAGCGGGCCAGACCGGCCAGCACCGCCGCACTCGCGGTGCGCGGGTTCCGCAGGCGGTCCGGCAGTCGTTCCAGCGCCTCGCGCCAGTCCTCCCCGAGCTGATGGGGACGGAGGTGACACGACTTCTGGGTCCGCCGCTCGACAGCCCGGATCGCCTCGAACGGGTCGGCGGCCGATCCGCCCGGACGGCTGTCCCGCGCGCGGGGCGACACGGCGCGGCGTCCCGTCCCGGCGGCGAGGCGGCCCAGCGCGCCCGCGAAGCGCGCCAGGAAGCGCGCAGGATCCTCGGCGGCGGCCCGCCATTCGTCGACCGGCTCGGCGGGAAAGCGCTCCACCAGCCGCGCCAAGCTGGACAGGCGACCCAGCTCGTTCACGACGAACTCGATGTTCCAGTCGGCCTGTCGTACCGCGAAGCCGGCGCGGCGCAGATTGGCCGCGAGCAGCGGAATCCCGAGCTCGGGCATCAGCACCGAGTAGTCGAACGGGGGGAAGACGAGGTCGATCCGCATGCTGCGACCGGCGCGGGGCGCCGCCGGGCGCCCGCCGCGAACTTGGCACAGGCGCAGGGGCGGGGCAATCCCCGCGCCGGGCCGCCTTGTCCGGAGCAGGTCGTTCTGGTAGGCATCCGCAGGAGTGGGCGGCCGGCGAAGGGAGCTTCACGGATCTCGCCCGCCCGGGAGCCGCCGTGGGGCGATCGGGTGTCCGACAGGCCGGCGCAGCGAAGACCGCGCCTCGGGTCGTGCACCGGGACATGACCTGTTCGCCGCCGCGCGCGGTGTTCATCGACATCTGCAACCGGTGCGGGTTGCGCTGTCCGTACTGTCCGACCGGCCGCCGGGAGCGCTCGTTCCCGCACCTCGTCCTCTCGGTGGAGCGCTTCACCGCGCTGGTCGAGCGGGTCGCGCCGTTCGCGGAATCGATCACCCTGCACAACTGGGGGGAGCCGTTCCTCAACCCGCGGTTCCTCGAGATTGCCGCCCTCGCGGCGGAGTCGGGCCGCCATGTCCACACCGACTCGAACCTGAACTTCCCGCCGCTGGACCGAACCGCCGCCGAGCGCGTGGTGCGGTCCGGCCTGCACACGCTGCACGCCTCGATCGACGGGGTCAGCCAGGCGGCCTACCAGCGCTACCGCGTCGGCGGGAATCTCGCCCTGGCGCTGCACAACCTGCGGCGGCTGGCCGAGGCGCGCGACCGGCTCGGGTCGTCCTTCGAACTGGTCTGGAAGTTCGTCGTGCATCGCCACAACGAGCACGAGATGGAGGTCGCGGTCCGCCTGGCGCGGGAGATCGGCGTGGCGATCGTCTTCCAGCTCCTCTCGACCGACGGCAACCCGGACTGGCTCTCCTCGCTGCACGACCGCAGCGACCGCCTGCCGCTCGGCGCGCCGCTCGCGGTGGAACTCGCGGGCGAGACGTTCCACGTGTTCTGGCACAACCACGTCCCGGTCGCCCGGTATCTCGGCCGGCGGAGCCCGGACCTCGACCCGCCTCCGCCTTCCACCCGCCGCTCGTTCCCGGTGGAGATCGACGCGCTGGTTCTCGACCCGCGCCTGCCGTGGTGCTGTCGACAGCCGTTCGAAGCTCTGTACGTGAATTCGGACGGCTCGGTGACGCCGTGCTGCACGGCCTGGGGTGCCGAGTTCAGCGTGGGCAATCTCCTCGAGCAGTCCTTCGACGAGGTCTGGAACGGCCCGGCGATGCGCGCCTGCCGCGCCTGGCTGCTGGCGCCCGGCGCCGGCGCCGGCCGGCAGCAAGGATCGGTCTGCGAGACTCGACCGTGCGAGTTCCGGACCATGGCCTTCGGAAGGCGCTAGGAGGAGCATGGCGAAGCGAGCCGCGAGCGACGCCGGCGCCGGCAACGAGGTGATCGTGACCCGCGCGAGCCTGCGTTCGCTGGCCCGTCGCGTCCGCGGCCGAGCGGCGCGCGGCCGAGCGGTCGCGCTCCGCCTGCGCAGCCCGACGTTCGACGGCTCGGTCACCGCGTTCCTTCGCGCCGCGGTGCCCGTCGACCTGGCGGCGGAGCGCCTGCCGGTCGTGCTGGCGCGAGCGGAAGCCGCGGGCTGCCACGTCTCGGTCGCCGCCGATTCGGACCTGCCGCCCTGCTGTCTCGGGCCGGCGTTCGGCCGGCACGAGGCGCTGGCGCACGATGCCGTCCCGCTGCCGCCGCGCGCCGAGCGGTTCTTCGGGACAGCGTGCCGCACGTGCGCGCTTGTGGAACGGTGCCCGGGGTTGTCCCGCGCCTTCGCCGTTCTGGTCGGCGATCGCGGATTGCGTCCCGTCCGATCCGCCGACCTGCCGAGGGGACTCCGGGTCATCCCGGCGCGGTCGGCCCGCCGGGCGCGCCCCGCGAGCTGGCGCGCCCGGGCACGGGAGGCCCTGGTGGATCGGCCCGGTCATGCGCGGCGGGCGGTCGATCTGCTCCCGCTCTCCCGGCTGCCGGCTCCGGCCTGCATTCTGCCCTGGACCCGGCTCGACCTGTTCCCCGCTGCGGAGCCTTCGGCAGGGTACACCTACGGCCCCTGCTGTTCCGTCTTCCCGAAGGAGTCGCGGGCGGCGCCGCGGAACGCGACCCTTCCGGAGCTGTTCGACTCGCCGTGGATGCAGGACTTCCGCCGTGCGATGCGGGACGGGGAACCGCAACGGCTGTGCCGGGACACCTGTCCGATGCTTCAGATGGGCACCGCGCGGCTCGAGGATCTGGTGCTCGACGGCGGCCCCGCGCCGTTCGTCGAGGCACAGCTCGACCGGCTGGAGGCGATCCTGGAAGGCCGCCTGCGGCTCGGCTTCGGTCCCGAGATGCTGCACGTGCCTCCCGCGTCGGCCTGCAACTACGACTGCCGGATGTGCGAGTGGGGGGAGAGCGGTCGTCGGGACGACGAGTTGTCCGACGTCTTCTGGGCCGACTTGCAACGGCTGCTGCCCGGCCTGAAGCGATTGCTCGTTTCGTCGGCCGGCGAGCCGCTGCTTTCCCCGGCGTTTCGCCGGTTCCTCGCCGGCTTCCCGTTCGTCGACGCGCCGTGGTTCGAGTTGACGATGGTGACGAACGCGTCGCTGGTGGACGATCGGGTCGTCGCGGCGCTCGCCCGCGTGCCCCGCTGCGACGTCGTGGTCAGCCTCAACGCCGCCACGGCGCGGACCTACCGGCGAGTCAACCGCGGCCTGCCCCTGGCCCGCGTCCGGCCGAAGCTCGACCTGTTGCGGAACGCCTACGACACGGGCCGGCTGCGGGGCGCGCTCGTCTACAGCATGGTGCTGCTGCATTCCAACCGGCACGAGTTGGCGGCGTTCTGCGCGCGGGCCGCGCGGGACGGGGCCGGCGTGCGGCTGATGCTGCCCTACCACGACCGCGAAGGGGAGAGCATCCTGACCGACCGGGCGGCAATGACCGCCACCCTGCGGGACCTCGAGGCCGTGCTGCGCGGCCGCTGTGGTACGGGGTGGTGGAGCAACTGGATTCGCGACGTGCTGTTCGCCGCCAAGCTGCTGCGCCAACGCCTGGACGCCGGCGTGGAGGAACCGCTGCCATGAGGAACCAGTCGCGCTCGCCGGGGAAGACCGTCCGCGCGCCGGCGGCACCGTTTCTTCGGCTGGCCGAGCGGCTGGACGACCCGCGCCAGGTGCCCTCGTTGCCGCAGATCCTGGCGCTGCTGGTGACGGCTCGCGAGGCCGAGCTGCTGCTGGCGCTGCCGGGCACCCTGGCCCAGCTGCGGGCGCGGGTGGATGCCGAGGCGCGGGAACTGCGGGCCGTGCTGCGGAAGGCCCGCCGCGTCGGGCTGGTGCTGGCGGTCGCCGGGCCGAACGGCAAGACGCGCTACGCCTTTCCCGATGTCTACCCGGACAGCATCCTCTGCGACGACCGCAACAACGCGCTCGGACCGCGCTTCCGGGAGCTGTGGCGGCGCTGGACCCGCGAGCATCGTGCGCGCCGGAAGTTCGACCTCGGCCCGGATGCCCGGCCGGGATTCCGGGTGCTGCCGGCGGTCCTGCCGCCCGAGGGCCGCCGCGCCGTCGTGCCGCCGGTCGATGCCCGGGCGATCGTGCGGGCCGCGCGGCGCCGCGTGTTGCAACAGTGCGCCTGCCGTTTCCGGGGCGGCACCTGCGGCCTGCCGACCGACACCTGTCTGGTCTTCGACCATCTGGCGGACGAGGCGATCGCGCGCGGGTTCGGCCGGGAGGTGTCGGTCCGGGAGGCGCTCGCCGTGCTCGACCGCACCTCCCGCGCCGGGCTGGTGCACACCTCCAGCGCCGACTACCTGACGCCGGCCCGTTCGGGCACCGAGTTCATCTGCAGCTGCTGTCCGTGCTGCTGCGAGCTGCTGGAATCCCACTTCGCCTCCGGCCGGAAGCTCGCGCTGGTCGCCCACTACCGGGCCGTCGTCGACCTCGACCGCTGCACCGGCTGCGGCGCCTGCCTGGCGCGGTGCCACTTCGGCGCCCTGCGCTGCCGGCGCGGCGCGGCGCGCGTCGACGAACGCCTCTGCGCCGGTTGCGGCCTGTGCCTCGCGGCCTGCCCATCCAAGGCGCTGTCCCTCCGTCAAGTCCCGGTCCGCTACGAGGCCCGGCGGGTCCACCGGCACGTGATCAACCCGCGTCCCTAGCGCGAGGTTCGCCGCGGCCGCGCAGCACCGACCCGAACGCGCGGACGGCAATCCGCTCCCCGTGGTCGCGCGGGATCGTCCAGCAGCGCGTAGAGGGACGGGGCCGTCTCCGGCGGGCCCTTGTACTGGCCGAGCACGAAGCTGCCCGGATAGTCCACTGCGCAGATCGAGCGGACCTCGCGGCGGACGATTTCGTCCGGATGCAGTCCCCGGTCGAGGCCGGCCAACAACCGCCCGACGATCCGGCCCCGGTCGGCGACGAACCAGCGCCGAACGGCGTCGGCGTCCCGCACGCCGTCCAGCACGCTGGTCAGCAGCGTGAGGACGAAGCCGAGTCGCCCGATGCGCAGCGTCTCGGCAGGGGACGAGGTCGGCGTCTCGGTGCAGAAGTAGGGCGGCCGGTCGAGGTAGCGCAGCCCGAGATCGGCCGCCCGACGCCGGAGTTGCGTTCCCCGCAACACCATGAGGTGGAAGACGCGCAGCCGGTAGTAGCCCAACGCGAGCAACCGTTCGACGGTCCGCCGGAAGCTCGCCGGCGTTTCCCCGGGAAGCGGATAGATCAATTCGACGACGAACCGGCTGCGCAGGGACTCCTCCACCGCGAGGAACGGATCCACCCACGACCCGATCCATGGCCGGTGCACCGCGCACGCCGCGTCCCGCCGGCCCGTCTGCAGGCCGACGATGATCCGGTTCACCGCCAGCCGCTCGACCCAGCGCCGCAGGTTGGGGTCGGCGATCGAAGCCGGGTTCGTCCACAGATTCAGCGTGAAGTCCGAACCACGTCGCCGAACGAGGCCCGCAATCGCTTCGAGCAACGCGGGATCGTCGCGGTACAGGTCGAGCAGATCGAAGTCGAAGAGCATGAGCCGCCGGAGTTCGGTCCTCTCGATGAGGGTTTGCAGTTCCTCGAGCACTTTCGCCCGGCTCTTCTGTCGCATCGGCTGGCGGGCCCACAGGCAATAGTCGCAGCCGTTGCGGCAGCCGCGCGTGGTCATGTACCAGCCGATCCCACGGAGATCCCGTCGTCGCGCCTCGTAGTAGTTCGGGATCTCGTTGATGTCGCAGACGGCGGGCCGGCTCGGATTGTGGATCCAGCGACCGGCCCGACGAAACGACACGTTGGGAATGCCGCGCAGGTCCGCATCGGCCCCACGCTCGAGCACCGCCCGTAACGGCCGCTCGCCGTCGCCTTCCACCAGCACGTCGAACGCCGGAAACTGCCGGACGAAGTCGGGTCGGTCGTAGACTTCCGGGCCGCCGGCGATCCGCAACACCTCCGGCGCGAGCTTCCGCAGCGCCTGCGCAAGCTCGTGCAGCCCCGCGACGTTCCAGCAGTACAGGCTGAACGCCGCGATCCGGGGACGCTGCCGCAGCACGGCGTCGAGCAGGTTCAGGTCGTCCTCGTCGGTCAGACCGCGTTGGAACGGCGGCAAGGACGACAGGTCCGGGATCGCGATCTCGTAGGAACGCCGCACGGCGGGAACGGTTTCCAGGTAGGCCTTGAGCTGGTAAGCGGCGTTGTGGAAGAACACCGGCGAGGAGATGTCCGAGCGGTTGGCGTAGTATGGGTTGACGAATACCAGTCGCGTCCTCGACATGCCGCACACCCCCGGGCCACGCATCCGTGCCGGAGGAAGTCTGAGCCCCGGCCGCCGCAGGGTCAACCCGCAACCGACGGCCGGTCGACGGCCGCCGTCGCGCATCCGGCGGCGGCGACGAATCCGGCGGTCCTCGGCCCCGCCCCGCGGCGACCGCGATTGACGGGGCGCGTGGTTTCCCCTAAGCACGGGGAGCGGACTGCGCCGGACGGCGGAGTCCGAGGAGCTTCATGGCCAGGCGCCCGCCGCTGCTCGATACCCCGCTGCGCATCAGCGCCCCGTACAACCACGACCCGGACTACGTCGCCAAGGTGCTCGCGCCGTGGCGGGCGTGCATCGGCGAGGTCTACCTGCCGGTCCACGAAGTCTACTGCCACACCGGGCGGCCGTGGACCGGACCTCGCGACCCGGAAGTCTACGACGAGCAGGTGGCGCGGCTGGCCCGGGCCTGCCGCCGCCTGCGGATCCCGCTCAATTTCGTCGCCAACCAGGTCGGCTCGCCCCACCGCACCACGCTGCTGGGCCGTGAGATCCTCCGGCTCCACCGCGCCTATCCGGGAAGCCGCTTCACCCTGTCCGACTTCGAACTGGCGGTCGAGTTGCATCGCCGCGAACCGCAGCTCGACCTCCAGCCGTCGACGGTGGCCCACGTCGGCGACCCGGTGACCGCCTGGTACTGGAAGTCCGAGGTCGGCAGCCGGGCGATCACGCTGCACCGGGCGGCCAACAAGCGCCTCGACGCGATCCGCGCCATCCGCAAGCTGGGGCTGGCCATCCGGATCGTCGCCAACGACAAGTGCTTGCCCGACTGTCCGACCGAGCGCAACCACGGGACGCAGATCCAGCTCTACGACGAGGTGCGGCACGCCTGGCCCGAGCCGGGCGCCTTCTCGGGCTACGCCGGCTGCCGTCGCTGCAGCCTGGCACTGAAGCACGAGCAGTTCTGGCTCGTCGCGATCAAGGACATCCTGCCCGGCCACCTGCGCCACCTGGTCGGGCTGGTCGAGCTGATCAAGCTCAGCGGCCGCGGCACGCCCACCCCGAGCATCGTGGCCTCGATCGCGCGCTACGCGGCGATGAAGGACCTGACCAACGACGGACCGTTCTACCGCGAGCCGCCCGAGGCCTGGGAGCGGATCACGACCTGCGACCGCGCGTGCGCCGTCTGCGGCTGGTGCAAGGCCCACCTGATCCGGCTGCCGACCCCCGCGGACTTCGGCCGCGACGGCCGCGGGTAGCTCGTTGCGCACCCTACCCGGCCCCCGGCGCCTGTCGTAGGATCGCGGCGATGCGCCTGCTGCTCGTCAACCCGCCCGTCCTCGCCGTCGACGAGCTGCAGGTCTACGCCTACGCCGACGTCTTCCCCTACGGGCTGCACCAGATCGCCACGCTGCTCCGCGGCCAGGGGCACCGCGTCCGGTTGCTCGACATGATGGGCTACCTGGAGGGCGACTACGACCGCGCGCTGCGCCCGGAAACCCGGTTCGCCCGCAAACCCTGCGGCGACAACCGGACCCGCAACCCGCTTCGCGACGTCCACCTGTACGGCCGCGACTTCGCCTGGCTCGACGCGCGGCTGGCGGAGCTGGAGCCGCCGGACGAGGTGCTGGTCACCTGCTGCATCAGCTTCAACTGGGAGCCGGCGCACCGGGTCGTCGCCGCCTGCCGTCGAGCCTTCCCGCGCGCCCGCATCCGGTTCGGCGGGTTCTACCCGACGGCGTTTCCGGAGCATGCGGCCCGCAGCGGTGCCGATGAGGTGTTCCGCGGGCGTTGGGCGGAGGCCGACCGCGTCTTCCCGCGCCTGGCGCCGGAAGACCCCGTCCCGCGCATCTGGTTGTTCCGGCTCGTGGCCGGCTGCCGCTACCGCTGCTCCTTCTGCGTCAACGCCTCGAGCCCGGTCGAGGTGCTCCACGCGCCCCGGGCCGCGGCCGCCGAACTGCGGCGGGTGCACCGCGAGTACGGCATCGCCAAGTTCTGCAACTGGGACCCCAACGTGCTGCTCGCCCCCGGGGTGCTCGCCGAGTTCCTCGGCGCCGTCGCCCGGGGCAGCCCGCCGCTGGCGCTGCGTTTCGACATGGGGATCGCGCCCCATCTGCTGACCCGCGAGCTGGCCGCGCGGATGCGCGAGGCCGGCACGGTGGCGATGACGATCCCGTTCGAGTCGGCCGATCCGGCCGTGATGCGGCGGATGGGCAAGCCGTACCGCGTCGAGGACGCGATCCGGGCGATCGATCTCGCCGCCGATGCCGGGTTCGACCGCGCCCACCTGCACTGCACGTTCCTCGTCGGCCTGCGCGACGAGGACCTCGGCGCGCTGTTCCGCACCCACCTGCTGATCCTCCGCAGCGGGGGCAAGCCGATGCCCTTCCCGCTCACGCCGACCCCGGGGACGCGCGAGTACGAACGGCACGCCGCGTACCTCGCGGGCAAGGACCTCGACTTGCTGAACGGCCACCTCTGGCCGGCCCTCGGTCCGGCCTCCACCGTCCGGCTGTACGACCGCGTGCTGCGCGTCGTGTCGGCGCTGGACGTCGAGTCGGCGCGGGAACAGGCCGCGCGCCTGCCCCCGCGGGTGCGCGAGCTGTTCGAGCGGGAGGAGCGGGCGGTACTGCGGCCGGGCGGCCCGCACCGCCGCGCCGCCGCGCGCGAAGAGCAGGCCCTGCCCGTGCCGCCGCTGTCCCGCCTGCCGGGCTGGCTGCATGCTCTGTGCGCGAGCTGCACGGAGCGCGACGCCTGCACCCGCGCGGCCTCGCGCCGCGAACCCGACGTGGCCGAGTGTTTCCGCGAGCGGCGCGGCGTCGAGACCGCGCTGCTGGCCGTCCTGTTCGACGACCTGCGCCGCACCGTGGGCCTCGACGACCCGCGCCTGCCCGCCCTCGAGGAACGGATGTGGGCCCACCTCGAGCGGCTCCAGCAGACCTGCGCCAACACGTTCGAGCCCTCCGCCTCGTGGGACGGCCGGCGGTGGAGCCTGTACCGCTTCAGCTACAGCTTCCACGACGGACGGCCGGACCGCTGGAGCGACGACGCCCGGACGGTGCTCGACTGGACGGGGCTGGTCGACTCCCGCGCCGCCAAGCCGGGGGAGCGCGTCCTCCGGCTCGCCGCCCCGCCGCTCGCCCGCCAACTCCTGTTCGGGCTCGACGCGGAAACGGGCGGCCGGATGCGGCTCAAGATCTACTTCCGGCTCGAACGGGGCATGGCCGGGGCCAAACAGGCGCTGCTCGCGACCCTCGCCGGGCCCGGCTGGGACCGCCGGCTCCGCGTCGACCCGGCGCGCCTGGCGATCGCGGCCTTCGACTTCGGGCCCCGAGGCGTCGCCGCGGTGAAGCTGTACTTCGAGGAACCGAGGGTGACGGCGACCGACTTCGTGCGCCGCTTCCGCCCCGGGACCTTCTACCCGGCGGCGACCCGGCTGCGGCGGATCCGCGCCTGGGAGGAGGTGTTGTCGATCGCGCGCGTGCGATCGGGGAACCGCCGCCGCCCGCCCTCGTTCGCCGAGGCGAACGTGAACTGCCTGCGCAACGACCTGACGATCGGCGACGCGGCCGCCGCGCTCGCCCGCACCCGACGGGCGCCGGACCTCGGACCGCTCGCCGCGCTCTTCGCCCGACACCCGCTCGCGCTGACCAGCATCACCTTCCCCTACGGTCGCGGCGCCAAGGCCAACCTGTACTACCGCGTCGTCGGGTGAACCCGGCGCCGCGACGTCGCGGCGCCGGCCGGCGGCGCTCGTGGCTCCGCGCTCCGCCCGCGTTCCCCGGCCGTCGGCCACGGTTCCCGCGCGACGCGGGACAAACGGCGGCGCGCTTGCGCCGCGACGCGCCCTCCCGTAGAAGGGATCGCATGCGGCGGGGCTCGTGGGTCGAACGGAGGTCGCGCGCGACGTTCCGGCCCCTGCCGCGGCTCTGCCTGCCGTGGCTGCTGCTGGCCTGCGGCGGAACGACCGCCGAAGCGCCGGACGACCGTCCCGGAACCGGCACGCTGTCGGCGACCGATCTGGGCGTCGGCTCGGTGGTGCGCCTGGCTTGGCGGCGACCGCCGGACGCGCCCGCGCCGGTCGAGGTCCTGGTCCTGCGCCGCGAGGATGCCGTCCCGCGGGAGCCCGAAGACCAACGGGCCCGGGTCGTGTTCCGCGGCCCTCCCCAGGCCGAGTACTACGACGCGGACGCGACCCCGCGGCGGGTGTACCGCTACGCGGCCTTCTTCTCGGACGACGGCGCGCGCTGGCGCGCGGGCCCCGCCGCCGCGGTCGATGTCGGGCCGCGACCCGTGACGAACCTCCGCGCGACCGACCCGGGCCGGGGACGGCGTCTGGAACTCTCCTGGACCAACCCGTCTACCCCGACGACGGACCTGGTCCGCATCCTGCGCTTCGTCGGCGCCTGCCTCGACGACCCGGACCCCGTGACCTTCGACCGCCGCGTCGATCTGCCGGTCGCCGCCCGCGCCCGACCCCAGACCTGGAGCGACGACCCGGTGACGGACGGCGTGCGCTACTGCTACGCGGTCTTCGCCCGGTCGAAGGCCAACTACCTGTATGCGCCCGGCGCCTTCGTCCAGGCCGTCTCCTCCGACCGCACCCCGCCGGGAGCGGTGGTCGGTTTCCGGGCGGTCGCCTCCGCCACGCCCGGGGATCGATCGATCGGACTGTCGTGGACCAATCCCGCCGACCCGGATCTCGCCCGGGTCCTCGTCCTCCGGCGCGAGGGCGACTGGCCCGAGGGGCCGCGCGACGCGCACGCCGCGGTCGTGTGGGACGGCCCGGGCGAGCGCTGCCGCGACGCCGAGGTGCGAGACGGCGTCGCATACCGCTACCGCGTCTGGGCGCTGGACGCCGGGTCGCTGGCCTCCGCGCCGGCGGAGGCGCAAGCGATTCGCCTGCCGGTCGATGACGACGGCGACGGCGCCCGGGAGGACCAGGGCGACTGCGACGACGACGACGCGCGGGTGCACCCCGGCGCACCGAGCCTGGACTGCTCGGCGACGGATTGGGATTGCGACGGCGCGGGCTGGGACGACGCGTTCTGCCGCGCCGCCGCGCCGCCCCGGCTCGACGACCAGTGCAGCCGCCGCTCGTCCCCGCCCGCCTGCGTCCCGGGCCGGGGTTGCGACTGGAACATCCTGCCCGACCACACGCCCTGCTCGATCACGACCGAGCCGGACTTCTCCTACGACATCTGCGTCGCCGGGGCCTGCCGGTCGCCCGGCACCTGCGGCGACGCGGAGTGCAACTCGCCCGGCCCGCACTTCCGTCTGCCGCCGGCGATCGGTCACACGGAGTTCGAACGCACGGAAGGTCTTGAGCCCCTCGTCGCCGACCGGCGGACCGGACTCGTCTGGCAGGGGTGTCCGGCCGGGACGAGCGGTTCCGCTTGCGGGACCGGCGAACCCGTCGCGCTCGACGCCCGGGAAGCCCTGGCCTGGTGCGACGCGTCGGCCTGGGGCGGACACGACGACTGGCGCCTGCCCGACCGCCACGAACTGCTCTCAATCGTCGACCATGGCCGGGTCGGGCCGGCGGTCGACGTCGCGGTGTTCCCGCGAACCTCGGACTACTTCTGGTCCTCCTCGTCGTACGTCGCCGGTTCGCGGCTGGTCTGGGCCGGGTACTTCAACTCCGGGAACATCGTCTGTTCGCCGGCCGAGGCGCGCCAGTTCGTCCGTTGCGTCCGCGACGGCTCTCCGCCGCCGGGCGGTGGGCCCGGCTGGGGGAGGTTCGCGCGGGCGGAGCCGAGGGCCGGCGAGGCGGTTGTGACGGACGTCGTGACCGGCCTGACCTGGCAGGGATGCGCCGCGGGACTCCGCGGCCCGGACTGTTCGGGCGGCGCTGCGACGATGCTCGACCGGGTCGCGGCCGGCACCGCCTGCGAGGCCCTCGTCTGGGGCGGGTTCGACGACTGGCGGCTGCCGGACACCAGGGAGCTCGACAGCATCCTCGACACGAGGCGCAGGTCGCCGGCGATCGACCCGGCCGCATTCCCGGGCACGCCGGTCGGCTGGTACTGGGCCGCCCCACCCTACGCCGGCGGACCCTCCACCCACGCCTGGCACGTCAACTTCTCCAGCGGTCACGTCGCGAACTTCGACCGGAGTCTGCCGTGCTACGTCCGGTGCGTGCGGAGCGCGACCCCATGAGCGGGCGCCGGGCGCGGGCCTGCCGGGCGTGCCTGGGCGGATTGACCGTCCTCGCCGTCGTCACGGCCTGCGGAAAGCGCGCCGTGGAACCGGCGCCGGCCGCGGTTCCCAACGCCACGGACCGTGCGGACGGCCCGCCGCCGCGTCCCGGACGCCCGTTCGAGGCGGAGGATCTCGCAACGGGTTCGCTGGTGCGGCTGACGCTGGAGCCGCCGGACGCCGGCGCCGTCGGGCCCCTGCTGATCCTGCGCCGGGAGGACACGTTCCCCGACGGCCCGGAGGATCGCCGCGCGGCCGTCGTTCATCGCGGCCCGTTCCAAACGACGATCTTCGACGCGGGGGTGACGGCGGGACACACCTACTTCTACGCCGCGTTCGGCGGCGACGCCGCGTCGCGGCCGGTTTTCGAACGGCGGACCCGGGTCCACGTCGGAGTTCGGCCCGTGATGGACCTGCGGGTGACCGATCCCGGGCGGGGCGAGCGGCTCGAACTGACCTGGCGCGAGCCGGAGGAGGCGGCGGTCGACTTCGTGCGCGTCCTGCGCTTTGCCGGCGCGTGCGGCGACGCGCCGGACGCGGCGGAGGCCGGGCGACGCGTCGATCTGCCGCCGGGCGCTCCCGGCCGGACCCGCGCGTGGGTCGACGACGAGGTCCGCGACGGAACGGAGTACTGCTATGCGGTCTTCGTCCGCTCGGGAATCCTCTACTCGTCCGGCGCCTTCGCCTCCGGCCGCTCCAGCGACTCCACCCCGCCGGGGGCGCCGTCCGGCTTCGCGGCGACGTCGGGCCCGCGGCCCGGCCGGACGGGGATCGAACTGTCCTGGAAGAACCCGCCGGATGCCGATCTCGCCGAGGTCGTCGTCCTCCGGCGGGACGGTGCGCCGGCCGAGCGGCCCGACGATCCGGAGGCCGCGGTGGTCTGCCGGACCCTCGCGGAGGGCTGTCGCGATCCCGCCGCGTCCGACGGCGTCGAGCACTTCTACCGCGCCTGGGCCTTCGACGAGGTGCCGCTCGCCTCCGACCCCACGGACGCGCGCGCCGTCCGTCCGTTCGTCGACGACGACGGCGACCGTTTCCGCGAGGACCAGGGCGACTGCGACGACGCCGACGGCCGCATCCACCCCGGCGCCGCGAGCCTCGACTGTTCCGCGACCGACTGGGACTGCGACGGCGCCGCCTGGGAGGACGCGTTCTGCGTGCAGACCGCCCCCCCCGACCTCGACGACCAGTGCGCCGCGCGCGCGTCGACGCCGAAGTGCGTCGAGGGATGGGGCTGCGACTGGGGCATCCGGCCCGACGGCACCCCCTGCCGGCTCGCGACCCGGCCGGACTTGTCCTACGACATCTGCGTGGCCGGCGCCTGCCGCTCGCCGGGCTCCTGCGGCTCCGCCCGCTGCAACGCCGCCGGACCGCTCGGCCCGCTGCCGCCGGCGACCGGCTCCGGCGCGCTGGTCCGAACCGGAACGCGCGAGCCGGTCGTGACGGACGGAATCACGCGGCGGATCTGGCAGGGCTGTCCCGCCGGGCTGTCCGGCGCCGACTGCGCGCTCGGCGAGCCGCTCGAAGCGACCTACGCGGAAGCCCTGGCCTGGTGCGACCGCCTGATCTGGGCGGGCCGCGACGACTGGCGCCTTCCGTCGCCCGCGGAGTTGCTGTCGATCGTCGACTACGGCCGGGTCGGGCCTGCCGTCGACCCGGCGGTGTTCCCGGCGACGTCCGACTACTTCTGGTCGTCGTCGCTCTACGCGGCGGGGTCGCGGGTCGGCTGGGTCGTTCATTTCGCCACCGGTCATCAGAGCTACTCGGACGGCGACCAGCGGCACCATGTCCGGTGCGTTCGCGGCGGAGCCCCGTCCGTGCCCGCGGGTGGGACGCGGTGGCGACGCTTCCGGCGCGAGGAGCCGGTGCCCGGCCAGCCGGTCGTTCTCGACACCGTGACCGGGCGGACGTGGCAGGGCTGCCCGGCCGGTCGGACCGGGCGGGACTGCGGCGCCGGCGCGGCGGCGCTGGACACCTGGGAGCGCGCCGCCGCCGACTGCGCGGCGCAGGTCTGGGCCGGCTTCGACGACTGGCGCCTGCCCGACGTGAAGGAACTGGCCAGCCTGCTCGACTCGCGGACCCGCTCGCCCGCGATCGACCCGCTCGCCTTCCCGGGCACCGCCGTCGGGTGGTACTGGTCGTCCACGCCGTGGGTCTTCGACCCGCCGAGCATCTGGCAGGTGAACTTCAGCTCCGGCCACGTGAGCACGGCCGACCCGCCGTTCCCCGCGAACTGGCGCTGCGTCCGCGGCGGCCCGTGAGGTCGTCCCGGGTGCCGTCCGTCTTGACCCGCCGCCGTTCCCGGTCCAACGTCGGGGCGTGGCGCATCGCGTGGCCCCGCGGAACCCGGCCTCCCGCCTCCGGCTGCTGCTCGTCGAATTCCTGTTCGACGATCCCTACGGTCGGGACAAGAGCGAGATGTTCCCGTTTTTCCTGGGCCAGGCCCGCCGGCTGGGGGTCGAGGCGGCCTGGCGGTTCGCCGGACTCTACTCGCGCGACACCTCGGGCCACCTCGACCGGCACACGGTTCGTCCGTCGCCGGCGGAAACCCGGATGCTCCTCGGCGCGATCCGCGAATTCCGCCCCAGCCATCTGATCTTCTCCGAGGCGATCGCCGAGGGGCTGCAGCGGCGCATCGCCGAGACCTTTCCGGACCTGCGCCTGATCTCGATCTGGGACGACCCCGACGTCCGTGCGCTCGACTGCCCGGCCGACTGGTTGCCGCGGCGGCTCGGCCTGCCGACGGGTTCCTGGGAAGGCCGCTGGCTGCTCGACGCCGTCGAGCCGCGCTACGAGAACCGGCTGATCCCGCCGCCCCGCGGCCGGGCCGCCCCGCCGCGGCCGTACATCGCGGTGATCGGCGGGCCGGTCTGCCTGTACGGCCGCCCCCTGGCCCGCAATCCGCACTACGCCGGCGTCGAGTTGCCGCCGGGGGTCGGCTCGATCGGCTGCGCCTTCTGCCGCAAGCGCGAGCTGGTCTACCGGCTGCGGACGCCGCCGATCGAGCTGGCCCTGCGGCAGTGTCGGGCCGCGGCGGCGACGACGGAACGCTTCTCGGGCGACACCTACCTGGTCCGCGCCGCGCGGGTCGCGCTGCGGTTCGGCGACTTCGCCCAGGCGGTGCTCGATGCCGGCCTGCCGCCGAGCCGCTTCCTCTTCTCCTACCGCGTGGACGAGCTGCTGCGCGTCGCCGACCAGGTGACCGCCAAGCTGCCGGACCTGGCACGGGCCGGACACCGCCTGCGCATCTACAATCCCGGCATCGAGAACTTCTCGGCGCGCGAGAACGAACGCTTCAACAAGGGCATCGTCCCGGAACAGGTCGACCGCGCCGTCGAACAGATCCGGCGCTGGGCGCAGGCCTATCCCGACACGTTCAGCTTCGAGAGCTTCGGCATGATCCTGTTCACGCCGTGGACCACGCTGGACGACGTGGCGATCAACTACCGGCGGCTCCGGGGCTTCACGTTCCCGGAAATCGGCATGGAGTGGCGCCGGCTGCGGAGCAAGCTCCAGATCCTCCCGGAAACCGCGATCGCTCGGCTGGCCGCCCGCGACGGCGCGCTGGTCGATTCGTTCGACGACTTCTTCTTCTGGGACGGCCGCTGCGTCGGCGACCCCCGCCAGGTCGAGCTGCCGTGGCGCTTCCTCGACCCGCGCACGGCCGTCTACTACGAGCTGGTCCGGCGCGTGACCGCGGCGGAGGAGCCCGGCGGCCGGCCGGCCGACCCGCTGGCCCGGCGCGCGACGGCGCTGTTCCGGTCCCGTCGCGACCGCTGGCCCCACCTCCTCGACTTCCTGCTCGAGGCGCTCGAAGCCGCGAGGCGCGACCCGCCGCCCGCCGACCCGACGGAGCTGATCGAGCGCGTGCGGCGCGCCGTGCCGCCCGTACCGTCGTCCGCGCCGCCGCGGAACCGCCGCGCCCCCACGCCGCTGGAACGGCGGCTGCGGGCCCGGGCGCCGCGGCTGCGCGTCCGGCTGGCCCGGCTGCTGTCCTCCGCCGACTCGCCGCTGCGCGGCTGGCGGTTCGAGGACCTGGCGCCGCACGCCGGGGACGGCCCGTTCGCCCTGGCCCTGGCGCTGCGGCGCGGGAAGGAACGACTGGACCTGCGCCTGGCGCCGGCCGACGCTCCGGGTCCCGCCTTCGTGGAGCACGGACCGCTCAAGCTCTGGTTCGCCGAGACCACCCGGCTCGACACGCCGGAGAAGCAGGCCGGGGTGCGCGAGCTGGCCCGCCGGATCGCCGCGTGGCTGGCCCGGCCCGCGCGTTGACGCGCCGCGTTCCCGGCCCTAGTCTTCCCGGCGGCGATGCGGCGCGGCAAGCCGGCGACGCGGGAGACGGTGTGCGTGACCGGCATGTCCGGCAGGTTGGGCGGCATCCTGCACCGGGCTCTCGCCCCCGACTTCGAACTCGTCGCCCTCAATCGCTCCGCCGTCCCGGGTGTCCGGACGATCCGCGCCGACCTGCGCCGGCCCGACTCGATCGGCGACGCGCTGGCCGGGATCGATGCGATCGTGCACCTGGCGGCGTACCCGTTCGCCGACGACGACGCGGGCGAGATCCTGCCGACCAACGTGCTCGGCACACTGCACCTGCTCGAGGCCGCCCGGCGCGCCGGCGTCCGTCGCCTCGTCTTCGGCAGCTCGCTGTCGGCGATCGGCGGCCATCGCCCGGCCTTCCTGGAACTGTGCCGCGGGCGGCGCTTCCTCTCGGCCGCGCGCAAGATCGCGTTCCTCGAGGCGCAGGAGTCGCCGCGGCCGGATTCCCTGTACGGCGTCTCGAAGGTGTTCGGCGAGGCGCTGTGCCGCCTCTACGTCGACCGGCACGGCTTCTCCTGCGTCTGCCTGCGGCTGGCCGAGGTGCGGCCCGACGACCGCCCCAACCCGCACGACCCGCACGGCGCGCGCATCCTGTGCCGGCACGCCGATTTCCTCGCCGGCGTGCGCGCCGCGCTCGCGCGCACCCGCCGCCCCGGGTTCGAAATCCGCACGCTGATTTCCGACGACTTCCGCGACGCGGAACCGCGCGGCGTCCCGCGCCGGCGGAAGCCCGGAGCCCGCGTCGCCGGCGGAGCCGCCCGCCGTGCGTAACGTCGACGTCAACATCGGCAAGGCCTGCAACCTCCGCTGCCGCTTCTGCTCCAACGGCGACCCGCTGCCCGAGGAGCTGCGCTGGGCCGACCCCGCGGTCGTCGAGGCCGAGGTCCGGAGGCGGCGGCGCGAGGGCGCCGACTCGATCGGTTTTCTGGGCGGCGAACCGACGCTGTACCCGCACCTCGAACGGGTCGTCCGCGCGGCCCGCGCGCTGGGTTACGGCCGCATCGCCTTGTGCACCAACGGCACCCGCCTCGCCGACCCCGCGCTCCTCGACCGGTTGCTCGAGGCCGGCGTGACCCGCGTTGCCGTCTCCATCCATTCGCACACCCGCAGCGTCGAGGACCACATCACCCGCCGGCCCGACTCGTTCGAGCGCAAGGTCGCGGCGCTGCGGAACCTCGTGTCTGCCGAGCGGCAGGGGCGTCTGCCGGACGGCGTGTCGCTCAACACGGTGCTGCACCGCCGGAACGTCGAGCGGCTCGACCGGTTCGTGCGCTTCGCCGCCGGCCTCGGCGTGACCGGCGTGCGCTTCAATTTCATCCGGCCATGCCGCCTGGCCGAGGGCAACCCGGCCTGGGTCCCGCGCTTCTCGCTCGTCACGCCGAGCCTGCGGCGCGTCGTCCGGCTCAACGAGTCGCTGTTCCGCCTGGCGCTCAACTTCGGCGACATCCCGTACTGCAAGTACCCGCGGTCGGTCCTGGCGGACCCCGCGTTGCGCCGCCGCTACGTCGGCGAGGTCTGGGACCTCGCCACCGAGGTGAGCGTGACGTGGCGGCACGAGCGCAAGACGATGTCCGCGCGCGCCGCGCGCTTCAACTGGCAGCGCCGGCGGCTGGAGTTCAAGAGCCTCGCGCCCGCCTGCCGGGCCTGCCGGCTGCGCGACCGCTGCGAAGGGGTCTGGCAGAAGTACCTCGACCTGTACGGCGACCGCGAGTTCGCCGCCGGTCCCGCCTTCGTCGACGCGTGCCTCGGTCGCGACGGCGACGACGCCTCTCCCGCCGTGCGACGACGCGCCGACGCGCGCGCCCGACGGAGCTGACGACCGATGCGCCGGCCCGCCGACCCCCTCGCCCGCTTCGCCGGCCGGATCGACTGGATCGAGCTGGTGGTCGGCTTCGCCTGCAACTGCCGCTGCCGCGTCTGCTCGTCGGGGTTCCTCGATCCACGGCTCCGGCTCTCCGACGACGAGCTGGCGGCGTGGCTGGAGCGCGGGCGGAAGCTCGGCGCGACCGGCGTCTGGTTCGGCGGCGGCGAGCCGACGCTCCACGAGGGACTGCCGCGCGCCGTCGAGCGCGCCCGGCGCCTCGGCTACCGGCGGATTCGGCTCCAGACCAACGGCCTGCGGCTCGCCTACCCCGACTACCTCGCCGGCCTCTGCCGGGCCGGGCTGACCGAAGTGGCCCTGTCGGTCAAGGGGTGGGACGCGCGCTCGCACGACGAGTTGGTCCGCCGCCCCGGCGCCTGGGAGCTGCTCGGGCGCGCCGCCGCCGGCGTCCGCGAAGCGGAACTGCGGCTCGAGGCGGACGTGCTGCTGACGGTCCCGCTGCTGCCCCGCCTGCCTCGCCTGGTTCGCGATCTCGCCGATCGCGGCGCGGAGCGGCTCACCTTCTGGCTCGTCTCGCTGCACGGCGCCCCCGACGACGCCGCCGTCCCGCGGCTCGTCCCGCCCCTTGCCGGACTCCGCGGGCCGCTGCGCAAGGCCTTCGCCGGCGCCGCAAGCCGCGGGGTCGCGGCGACGAGTCTCCACACCCCGCCCTGCGCGCTGGCGCCCGAAGATCGCGAGCGCTACCTGCACTCCGGCCGCTACCGGCTGCTGGTGGTGGTGCCCGGAAACGACCCCTTCCTGGCAGAGGAGTCCCCGATGGAGCGCGGCGAACACCCGGCCGAGCCGTGCGGCGGGTGCGCCGTCCGGGAAGACTGCCTGGGCCTGCGCGCCGACCAGCTCCGGCGGTTCGGCGTCGCCGGGCTCGCGCCGGTTGCCGCGACCCCGCGCACCCTCGGCCGGCCTGCGGCGCCGCGTGCTCGGCCGCCCGTTCCCGGCAAGGGAGCCCGGGCGCGAACCCCGGCGCACGACCGCCGCTCGCGGCGGCGCGCTTGACCCGCTGCGCCGCGTGGCGGAACATCCTCCCGAAGGAGACGACTTGGCCCGCCGCGTGAAGCGACCGCCCGCCGGATCATCGGAATCGCCCCGCCGGCACCCGTCGACCGGCGACGAGGCCGGGAGGACGAGGCGCACCGGGGCGCCCCGGCGACCGACGTTCCCGTTCCTGACGGTCGAACGGACCTTGCGGGCCGGCGAGTGGGTCCGCGGGGTCACCCTGCGCGTGAACGCGCGCTGCAACCAGCGTTGCCCGTTCTGCCAGGCCGGCGGGCCGCGCGACGAGCCCGAACCGCCGCTGGGCGACCTGCTGCGGGCGGTCGATCGGGTCGTTGCCGGCCAGCCCGGCGCCTGCGTCGTACTCACCGGCGGCGAGCCGTGCCTGCGGCCCGACCTTCCGGCGCTGATCGATCGGCTTCTGCAACGGCCCGGGATCCGTCTCGTCGAGCTGCAGACCAACGCCGTGCCGCTGGGTCTCGGCCGCGCCCCGGAGCTGCCCGTCTCCGACCGCCTGCGGGTGCTGGTCGGACTGCACGCGCTGGACCCGGCGATCTACGACGCCTGCACGGCGACGCGCGGCCAGCTTCCCGCCGCGCTGCGGGGCATCCGCCGGCTGCTCGACCGGGGCGCGACCGTCGAGCTGAACTGCGTCGTCAGCCGGCTCAATCTCGGCCACGTCCCGCGGATGCCGGAGCGGCTGGCCGAGGCGCTGCCCCCGCATCCGCCGCCGCTGCATTTCAGCGTGCTGGGGATTCCGGAGCACCGCGACGTGAGCTCCCTGCTGGTGCGCTTCACCGACCTGCTCGACGCCGTCGAAGCGGCCCGCCGCCGCGCCGCGCCGCTCGGCGTGGCCGTTCGGCTCGCCCCGAGCGCCGGGCACGCCGTCATGCCGCCCTGCCTGCTCGCACGCCGCCCGCGCTTGCCCGTCGGGGGAGACGTGGGCTACGCGCACGAAGGCGCCGACGCCGAGTCGGATCGCTGGTGGGTCCGGGGCACCGCCTGCCGCTCCTGCCTCCATCGCCGGCGCTGCCGGGGCCTCCCGAGAGTCTACGCCGAGCGGTTCGGTTTCGCGGAGCTGGAACCGATCCGGCCGGCCGACGCGGCGGCCGTCGCGCGGGGTTCCCCGGCGCCGGCCGACCCGCGGCGGAGGGTCGAGCTGGGCCCGGCGGGCCGCCGGCTCCTCGCGCGCTGGCTCGCCTTCGCGGACGACGGCCGGTTCGCCGTCGTCCGAGCCCGCTGGCTCGCCGATCGCCTGGAACTGGTCGTCGGGGCCGCCGGCGGGCCGTCCGTCGACCTGATCCTCCAGACGACCCGCGACGGCGCCGAACGGCGCGCGTTCCTGTCGACCGGACGGGTCGATGCCTGGTACCGCGGGACGCTTCCCGAGGGGCTCGAGCCGCTGCTGCGCACCGCCTTCGCCCGGCTGGGTCGCGCGCCGCTCGACCGGCTCGTCGAACCGCTGCTCGCCTCGCCCGACCTGATCCCGCTGCCCGACGCGCCGTCGGAGGAGGGCACGGCCGGAGCGACGCCGGAGTCGCGGAGCGGCGAGGCGACGGGGCACGACACCGTCTCCGCCTCGCGCGACGACGACGATCGGGCGGAACAGCGCGCGCTGGGCACCTGGGACTCCCGGACGGCCTTCGCCGACTTCCTCGGCCGCGACGCGATGGAACTGATGCCCTACGAGGCGGTCGAGGCCGCCAATCCGCTGGTCCGCATCTCGCACTCGGACCTCGAATGTCTCAGCTTCATGCCGCGCGAAGGCCCTTCGAACCTCAACCTGGTCGATCTGCCGTGGATCGCGCGGCGCGATCGGAACGGGCCGGCCGTCAAGCAGCAGGAGACGGTTCTGTGCACCGACCTCGACGAACGGTCGGTGATCCTGGGCTGCCGGGCGCGCCTCCGCCGCGTGCTCGACGCCGTGCTGGCGACCGCTCCCGGCAAGCCGATCGTGTTCAGCAACACCTGCCTGCCGGCGACGACCGGCGAGGACGCGATCTCGGTGCTGCGGCTCTACCGCAAGCGGGCCGAGGTGTCGGTGGTGTCCCACAACCGGGCGGCGCCGGACCGCGACGACGACATGCCGAGCGCCCTGGTCGTTCCGCGGGCGGCGACCCTTCGCCGCGCGCGCCCGGTGCGTCGCTCCGGCCGGGTCAACCTGATCGGCTTCCCGCGCGACCGGGCGCTCGACGAACTGACCCGGCTGCTCGCCGACGCCGGACTGCGGGTCAACGCCGTCCTGCTCCCGGTGGTGCGGCCGGAGGACGTCGCGCGTTTCCCGCGCGCCTCGCTCAACGTCTTCCACCGGACCAACCGATTCTGGGAGGAATCCTACCGTCGACTGGCCGGCGCGCATCCGGTCCCGTCGCTGCACCCGCCGAGCCCCTACGGCATCGAGGGCACGCGGCGCTGGCTGTCGGCCGTCGCCGCGGCCGCGGGTCGGGAAGCGGTCGCGGCGCAAGCGTGGCGCCGGCGTTTCGGACCGTGGCGCGACGAGTGGCGGCGGCTCGCGTCGGAGGCGCGCCGGCACACGGTCGGCCTCGTCCTGCGGCCGCGCGACGTGGCCTGCCTGGAAGACCCCGGACGGCTGGACGGCGTTCCCCTGCCGGCGGTGTTGGCCGAACTCGGCTTCGCCCTGGAGGTCCTGATCCACGCGCCGGACGAGGTCTTCGCCGCGCTGCGCGCCCGGGTCTCGGCGCTGCTGCCGCCGGAACGTCGGGGACGCTGCCGCATCGTGAGGTTCGACGGTTTCGACGACCTGCGGCGGGCGCTGCGCGAAAGCGCGGCCGCGGCGGTGGTCAGCAACCACACCTTCGACTGGCGCCTTTCCGAAGCGGGCAAGAACCGGGTCTCCCTCGGTCTGTTCGAGCCCGGCCTGGAGGGCGCGTTGCGCACGGCACGGCGGCTGCTCGACGTCTGCCGCACGCCGTTCGTCCGGCGCTACGCCCGTTTCCTGGCCCGCGACGACCTGGGCCGGCGCAGGATGCCGCCGGCGGAGGGGTGAGGTGACGAGGAGCAGGCGCGTTTCCGGAGCCGCCGGCCGCCGCACGGGCGCGGCGGCGCGTTCGACCTGCCGCGCGGCGCGGGCGGTGCGCGCCGCCCGCCGCACGCTCGAGCGCGAGTTCTCCCCGCGCCACCTGCTGTCGTTCAGCGTCGGCGCCTACTTGGCCTGCAACGCCGTCCGCGACGCGTACCTGGTCGTCGACGGCCCGGACTGCGCGCTGATGCGCACCCAGTTCCTCCAGGGCAACCACGATTATCTCGCCGAGCTGACCTCGGTCGGCGGGCAGCACAAGGTGGTCCATACCGCCCTCGAACCCGCCGGCGTGATGCGCCCCCGCGAGGAGGCGCTCGCCGACCTGCTGCGGCGGATCGGCGGCACCGCGGGCGTCGGCTGCGTCCTGTTCACCTCGCTGCCGATCGCCACCGTGCTGGCCACCGACTACGCGCGCCTGTGCCGGCGGGCCGCGGCGGCGGTCGGCAAGCCGATCGCGGCGATTCCCGGCCGCTCGCTGTCCACCGACTGGCTGGGCGGCTACGCGGAGACGCTGGCCGCCCTGGCGGAACAGCTCGACCTGCCGCACCGCCGGCCGGCGCGGAACGCGGTGGCGGTGGTCGGCCTGCTGCACGACCGCAACGAGGCGGACTGTCGGGGCAACGTCCGCGAGATCGAGCGGCTGCTCCGCGGCCTGGCGCTCGAGCCCGTCTCGATCTGGCTTTCCGGCGGGCGGTGCGCCGAGCTGCGAGAGGCCGCCCGCGCCGCGACGGTCGTGTCCCTCCCGTACGGCCGCCGGGCCGCGCGCATCCTGGCCCGCCGCCTCGGCGCGCGACTGGTCGAGGCCGACCTGCCGTTCGGCCTGCCGGCCGCCGAACGCTTCGTGCGACAGGTGGCGGCGGCCTGCGACCGGGGGCCGCAAGGCGAGCGGCTGATCGACTCCGAGTTGGCCGCCGTGGTCCCGAACCTGGAGTGGGTCGCTCCGTTCCTGTTCCAGGGACGCCGGTTCGGCTTCATCGGGGATCCGCATCTCCGCTCCGGCTTCCGCGAGCTGATCGAGCTGCTGGGCGGTCAGGTCGCGTTCTCCGTGATCACGGCCTGCCGTCATCACCTCGGCGGTCCGTCGCGCACCGCGCCCCCCGACAGGGACGACCTGCTCGTCGAGCCCCGCGCGGCCGCGCTGCGGCGCTTCCTCGACGAGCGGCTCGCGCCGGGGCGTCTCGACTGCCTGGTCACCAACTCGACCTGCATCGAGGCCGCGGCCGGCCGCGACGTCGCCGTGGTCGAGTTCGGCTTCCCGGCCTACGACGTGCATGCCCTGTACGACCGACCCTACCTCGGCTTCCGGGGCGCGCTGGCGCTGGTCGACACGATCGCCAACCAGCTCCGGCTGCACCTCGCGCTCCGCGCTCCCGTTGCCAAGCCCGTCTGACGGATGCTACACGGTGGATCGTGCCCGGGGCCGCGAGCCGTCCGGGCGGAGCGGCGATCGCCGATGAAGAAGCGGAAGGTGGCGCTGGTCCTCCTGCACACCGGCCGGCCGGCCGACCTGGCGTCGCCGCTGTTCCACGCCAACGCGCTGTTCCTGCTCAAGGCCTACCTCGAGAGCCGACCCGAAACCGCGGCACGGTACGAGTTCGAGATCGTCGACCTGCGCCGGCACGTTCCGTACAACCTGGGACTGGCGGTCGAGCAGAACATCGACATCGTGCAGGAGGTCGCGGCCCGGCGGCCGGAGGTGGTCGCCTTCAGCCTGTACCTGTGGAACGTCGAGGCGGGCCAGGCGCTGGCGCAGGTGTTGCGGAAGTTCCTGCCCGGCGCGGTGTTCGTGGCGGGCGGTCCAGAGGTTTCCGACCGGCGGGAGTTCGCCCGGATGTTCCCCGGGTTCGACGTGTTGGTGGAGGGCGACGGCGAGGTGCCGTTGCGCCGGGTGCTGGACGCGCTGGCGCGCGGCCGCCGGCCGCGGGGCATCGGCGGCGTCTCGTTCCTCGAGCACGGCCGCTGGGTCCATGATCCACGCCCCGCGGAACTCGCGCCGCCCGAGGAGATCCCCGACGTCCACGCCGCCAACCGCGATCGGCTCGAGGGACGCGGCTTCTACCTCACGACCCGCGGCTGCCCGTACGATTGTGCGATGTGCCTGTGGGCGCGCCAGCCGATGCGGCGGCGCGGCCGCGAGCGGATCCTCGCCGAGCTGGCCGGACTGATCGACTCGCCGCTGCGCGGCCTGACCCTCTTCGACTACGACCTGCTCGAGGTCCACGCGCGGGACCCCGCCTTCTTCGAGCGGCTGACCCGTCTGGTGCGGGCGCGACGGGACGGCTTCGGCATCAACTTCTTCATCAACCCGCGCTACCTCGCCGACCCGCGGCTCCCCGCAGTGATGACCGCGCTCCGTTCGCACCATGTGCTGGTCGGGCTCCAGTCGACGAGCCCCGCCTGCCTGACGGCGATCGGCCGGAGCTGGTCGCGGCCCTGGCTCGCCGCGCTGGAACAGGCCCCGTCCGCGCTCCGCGGCCGGGTCTTCCTCGAGCTGATCTTCCCGCTCCCCGGGCAGACCGCGACCGGGTTCCTCGCCTCGCTGCGCCGCCTGCTGGCCCTGGGCTACTTCCGGTTGCAGATCTTCCAGCTCTGCCTGCTGCGCGGCACCGCGCTCTACCGGCGCCGGCGCGCCCTCGGCCTGCGGCATCTCGAACGGCCGCCGTACGCGTGCATCGCCACGCCGTCGATCCCGGAGGACGAGTGCCTCCGCATTGGCGTGCTGTGCCAGGCGCTGAACCTGCTGCGGGACCTGGCCGACGCCGCCCCGGACCGGCGTCCGTTCGCGGAGTACTTCCGCCGCCACCCCGGGGCGCTGGACCGCCTGCTCGCGCCGATCGATCGGGGCGCGACGTCGTGGGACGTGGCCGACCTGCTCTCCCGGCAGATCACCGGCCGGCCGCTGGAGCTGGACCATGCCCGCTAGGAAGAAGCCCGCGGCGCGGCCGGCCGAGGGGGGGGTGCGGCAGTTCGCGATCTACGGCAAGGGCGGGAGCGGCAAGTCCACGATGACGAGCAACCTGTCGGTTCAGCTGGCCCGCCGCGGCTTGCGCACGCTGCAGATCGGCTGCGACCCCAAGCGGGACTCCACGCGTTCGCTGGTCGGCGGCCGCCGGCTCGACACGGTGATGGACCTGCTGGAGAAGTTCGGCGTGGCGGACGCCGGTCCGCCGCTCCGCCGGTTGCTGTTCGAGGGCCTGCTCGGCATCCGCTGCCTGGAGGTCGGGGGCCCCGAATCCGGCGTCGGCTGCGCGGGCCTCGGGCTGACCACCACCGCCCGCCTGCTCCGCGACAACGACGTCCTCGGCCGCTTCGACGTCGTCCTGATGGACGTCCTCGGCGACGTCGTCTGTGGCGGCTTCGCCACGCCGATGATGAAGGGGCTGGCCGGCGGCGTCGTGATCGTGACCGCCGAGACGCCGCTCTCGCTCTACGCCGCCAACAACATTTCCCGGGCCGTCCGGCGCTACGCCCGCCACGGCACCTACCTGATCGGCCTGCTCGCCAACGCGGTGCAGAAAACGGCCGGCATCGCCACGATCGAGCGCTTCGCCGCCGCCATCGGCACCCGGCTGGTGGGCGTCGTGCCGAACGACGACCGGATCCGCCAGGCCGAGAAGAAGGCCCTGCCGGTGTCGGTGTTCGCCGAAGGCAGCGACCTCGACCGGGTGTTCGGCCGACTCGCCGACGCGCTGCTCGCGCACACGCCGGACGACTGCCCGCCGCCCCGGCCGCTGGACGACGCGCGGTTCGAGAAGATGTTCTGGGGGTGAGCCGGTGAGCGGCCAGCGACCCGTCCAGCTGATCGACCTGTTCGCCGATCTGGCCCGCCGCGTCGGCGCGGCGGCCGTCGTGCCGCTCCACGACGGCTCGCTGCTCTACCGGTTCCGCGCAGGCCGCCGCAACGTCGACGTCTTCCACAGCCCCTGGCTCCGTCCCGGCGGCATCACCGTCCCGGGCGGCGACGGCTGCTTCTTCCTCCGCGGCGCGGTCGCCGGTCCGCCCGGCGACCGGCTGCGACGCCTCGCACGCGCCCGCCTCGCCGCCCCCCTCGGCCTCGACCCGCTGGCCGCCTGGGAGGACGCCGACCGCCCCGTCGTCCTCGACGCGGACTTCGCCCGCGTCCACCTCCGGCGCTTCCTCGCCGCCGGTCGCACCGCCTGGGGTCCCTTCCTGTTCGCGGGCTGCGACGCGAACGCGGATCGCGCCGTGACGCTGGTCTTCGAAGGCCCCGCCGGGCGGATCGATTTCCGCGTCGCGCCGTCGGGCGAGGCCCGCGGCGCGGATGGGGGCCGCTTCGGCCCGCTGGCCGTCCGCATCGTCGCCGACAGCCGCGACCCGGCCCGCGCCGCCTCGCTCGAACACCGCGTCGAGAACTACCTCTACTACGCCTTCCAGCGCTCGTTCCGGCCCCGGCAGCCGCTCGTCGACCGCAGAACCGCCACCCCGGGGAAGAGGACGCGCGCCGGACGCCGAACGCCCGACGCCGGCGCCCGCGAACTCTCGGACGAAACCATCCGCCAGAGCATCGACGAGGTGGCCGAGCACGCCTTCTTCCTCGACCCGTTCCTGCGCCGCATCGGCACGCAGGAGACCCTGGGGACGCTGCTCGACGCGGACGAGGGTCTCGCGCTGGTGGTGCACACCGACCAGGAGTGCACCACCAAGCTGCCCTGGCTCAAGGGCGCCGAGCACTTCCGCTACATCTACTCGCGCCTCGCACCGCTTCCCACCTGCAGCGGCGGCCGCGGCATCTCGTGGCTGGAGCCGTCCGAGGTCGCGACGATCCGGGGAGACGATCGCGAGTTGGTGCGGGCGCTGCGCGCCGCGGCCGCCCGCAAGACGACCCGGCTCGTCGCCCTGATGGGCACCTGCGTCGGCGATGTCACCGGACTCGACTACGACGGCATCGCCGCGGCGATCGAACGGCAGTCCGGCAAGCCGGTCGTCGTGATCGGCCAGATGCTCGAACACTTCGTCGAGATGGACCACACCTGGGAGCTCCTGTTGCGGATCGCCGACCGGAACCGCGCTCCGGAGCCGGGGCGCGTGAACCTGGTGGGCTACGCGCCCGTGGAGTCCGCCCTGGCCGACGAGTTCCGGGCGGTGCTGCCCCGTCTCGGCCTGCGCCTCAACGCCCTGCTCGTCCCCTCCTTCCGCTCCCAACAGGCGCTCGACTTCGCCCGCGCCGCCTTCACCCTCGTCAATCCGGCGCGGTCCTCCAGCTTCGAGTTTTCGCGCGTGGCCGCGTCCTTCCCCCGCATGACCTTCCACCGGGTGCCGCCGCCCTACGGGAAGTCCGCCACCCTCGATTTCTGCCGGCACCTCGCCGCCCTCGCCAGCCGCCCGGACGCCGCCGGCGACGCCGCGCGGTTGTGGCGCCCGCACGAGGAGGAGTTCGCCCGCTGGCAGGAGCGCGCCCGCCGGCATGCCGCCTGCCTCGTCGTCCGCCCCGCGGATGCGCCGTACCTGCTCGATCCCCTCGAACTCCACGGCCTGGACCTGCTGCGGCTCCTCGCCGAATTCGGCTTCGCCGCCACCGTCGCCGTCCTTTCCGGCGCCGGCGACGAAGCCGCGCGCCGGCGCCTCCTGCGTCGCGTCCGCGCCGATCCGCTGCTGGCCAAGGCCGTGCGCATCATCCCGGCGGCCGTCGAGGATCTGCCCGCCGTCCTGCGGAGGGTCGAGGCGAGCCTCTGCTTCACCGAGTTCCCTCCCGACCGCCGCATCCTCGAGGCCGGCAAGATGTTCTTTCAGCCGCGGGACTTCCAGCCGGGACTCGACGGCGCCGTCCGCAGCATCCGCAAGCTGGTCCGGCTGGCGGAAAGCCGCTTCCCGCGCACCTGGAACCAGGCCGCGGCAGGCCGGTGGAACCCCCCATGAAGCTCACACCCAAGTACCTCGACGGCGCGTTGCTGGCCGTCAACGCCCTCGCCCGCGGCCGCGCCGTCCTCGACGCGCCGCGCTGCGAACAGGAACGCGCCTGGATCTTCGACCGCACCCACGACTGGTGGACCGGCCTGTCCGGCACCGGGCCCTACGCCCGCGATCGGCGCGTCTTCGCGCCGCTCTGGAAGACCCGCACGCTGGTCCAGGGCACCGAACGCACGCTCGCCGACCTGCTGGAGTTCGTCGCGCGCCGCCACCCGCGCGAGCCGCTCTTCGCCTTTCCCGGTTTCCTCTCGCTGCTGGCCAACACCGACGTGGAAGGCCTGCTCGCCGACCTGCGCCGCACGCTGCCCAACCGCCTCGTCTTCGTCGGGCGGGACTCGCTGGACGAGGATTGGGTCGACGGGATCCGCAGGACGCAGGCCGCGGTCTTCCGCGAGTTCCGCGAACCGCGCCGCGGCGGGCGCGCCCCGGTCGTCGGCGGCTTCCTGCCGTTCCGCCGGGAGGCGGATGAGACCGGCAATCTCGAGGAACTGCTGCGCCTGTGGCGCCTCGCCGGCTTTCCTCGACCCGCCGCCTGGCCGTTCTCCGCCGGTCTCTTGCCCGATGCGCCCATTCCCCGCGCCGCCCCGCTCGTCGCCTTCCCGATCGGCTTCGACGGGCCGCGGTTCGAGTGGGAGGGCGGGGTGATCGAGGTCGAACTGCCGATCGGAATCGCGGCGACCTGCTCGATGCTGCGGACGCTGGCGCGGGCGTTCGGATGCGCCCGGCGGACCGCGGCGGTGATCCGGGACGAGCTGCGCGTGCTGGCCGATCGGGTCCGTCCGCTGTGCGAGAAGACCCTCGCCGGCGCCGGCGTCGCCGTTCTCGGCGATCCCTGGACCGCCGACGGCCTGTGCCGCGCCCTGGCCGAGTTGGGCGTCGAAACCTCCCTCGTCGGCGTCCTCCGGCGCGGCAACGCGACCGACCCCGTCCTCGCCCGCCTCGACCGACCGGGCCGCAGCGTCCTGCTCGACCCGCAGCGCGCCGACTTCGAGCGCGAGCTGCGCCGCCTGGCCCGCAGCGGCGCCTGCGAGGCGGTCGTCGGTTCCGCCGTCGTCGTCGACGTCGCCCGACAGGCCGGCCTCGCCACGGTCGAGATCTCCGCGCCGCACTACCTCGAGCACTTCGCCGTGCCCGCGCCCTACATGGGTTTCGCCGGCCTGGCCCGGCTGGCCGAGCGGCTCGCCAACGCCGTGGCCCATCGCCGTCATCGGGCCGAGCACGCGCCGCGACGCGCCCGCCGCGGCGTTCGCGACTCGATCGCCCGCAGTCCGGCGACGATGCACTCCGGCGTACCCCGCACGCCCTCCTCGGCCAGCAGCCGGCGCACCACCCCCCGCTCGTCCAGCCCCCGCACGCGCCGCCGGATCGGGTAGTCGAAGTAGCGGTGGCAGACCGCGAGCAGCGGGCAACCGACGCACGGGCCGGCGGGCGCCGTCCGCCGCGCCAACCCTTCCGTCCGATCGACGAACCGCGCCAGCGACGGCGAGCTCGGCCAGCCCTCCAGGATCCGCGCCACCCGCATCCGCAGGAAGAGGGTCCGGTGGGCGTACCGACCCAGCCGGCAGGCCGGAATGTTCTGCACGATCAGCCGCAGACCTTCCCGGTCGGCGCGGGCCAGCATCCCCGGCCAGTCCAGTTCGAGCCCGTGCACGTACTGCGGATGGCCGGCCACCGCCGCGGAGACCGGCTCGATCGCCGACAAGATCATCCGGTCCAGTCCGGGGGCCAGCGCGTCGCGGAGACGCAGCGCATTCCCACACGGGTCGGTCGCTAGCGATCGCGTGAGGATCAGGTGCAACGCGAGTGAGAACGCGCCGTGCGCCGCGATGCGGCGAACCGCTTCCGTCTGGCGCGAGAACACCCTCCGGCCGCCCGAGACGGCCTGCGCGTTCGCGTCGTCCGCCGCAAACAGCGTCCCCGTGATCCCGTCCACGCCGGCCCGCGCCAGCTCGTCCAGCGTCCGCTCGTTCACCGCCAGCAGGTTGCTGAGCATCCGCACGCCCGCGAAACCGAGTCGCCGCGCCGCGGCCACCGCCTCCCGCCAGCCCGGCAACAGCAGCAGTTCCGCGGAGCCGAAAACGACCACGCGGTACCCCGCCCGCCGCGCCGTCCGCAACTGCCGCTCGAGCTCCGCGACGACGTCCCGCGGAACCGACCGCGGATGGGGCCGCTCGTAGCAGAAGAAGCAGCGCAGGTTGCACCGCGCCCGGTACCGCAGGTGGAAGTACGGCACCAGCGCCGCCGTGATGTCAGGGCTCGGTGGCATGCCGCCGCTGGTCCCGCTCGAGCAGCGCGTTGAGCAGCGATTCGACGATGCAGCGCGCCCCCGCGAAGCCCAGGTACGGCCGCGGATGCAGCACGTGGGTCAGGTAGCTGGGGAACCCCAGCTCCACGTAGGGCACGCCGCGGTCGAGCGCCAGGTACTTGAACGACGACCCGCCGATCACCAGATCGACCGGGTCGTCCTCGAGGAACGAGGCGAACTGCTCGACGGTCGGCTCGACGAACGTCCGCTCCGCCGATTCGGCACGGCGGGCGCCCCGCCGCCCGCCCGCCGGGGCCCGGCCGCCCCCCGTCACGAACCAGCCCCGCACCGACAGGCCCAGCTCGTCGAGGAATCGCGCCAGCGCGCCGCCCAGGTGCGCGTCGGCGACCACCGCCGCCCGCCGGCCCAGCAGGTGCTCGGCCGTGATCCACTGGATTTCCGGAACCAGCTTTCGCAGCTCCCGTTCGAGGCACGCCTCGGCCGCCGGCTCCCGTCCGAGCGCCCGGCCGACCGCCCGCAGCCACTCCGCGGTGCCTTCGATGCCGACCGGCAGACCGACCCGGGCGGGCACGACGCCCGCCCGCCGCAGCGCCGCTTCCGCGCGCCCGCCGGCGTAGGGCAGTGCGATCGTCGCGCGCGGCCGCAGCGGCTCGAGGGCCAGCCGACCGCCGGCCAGGAGGATCGACGGACGGCGGACGCCGAGCGCTCCCAGCAGGCGGCGCAGCTCCGCCACGTTCGCCCGCTCGTCGCCTTCGTTGCGGCAGAACAGGTTCCCCGCCAGCAGCAGCTCGACCGGCCGCCCCCGGCGCGAGACGACGCGGCCGAGCACCCCGGCGAGCACGGCGTCGTAGCCGCCCAGCCAGTCCTCGTCCAGGCGCGGCCCGTCGATCGGCACGGGGACGACGCGGGCCGCGCCGCCGCCCGCCCGCAGCGCGCCCCGCAGGTCGAAGCCGCTGACGAGCGAGGAAATGTTCTGGAAGGCGAACAGCCAGTGGCCAGGATGCCGGCCGGCGGCCTCGCGCAACCGCCGCAGGAACGCCGTCTCGCCGCCGCCCACGTCCTCGTAGCCCGTCCACTCCGTGGTGATCACGCGGTGCCGGCCCGTGGCGCGATAGACCGTGCCGGCGAGGTCGTTGTGCACGAAGACCTTCAGGCCGCGGACGAACGGACAGCGCGGCGAATTCATCAGCAGGACCGAGTTCTCGATCGCGTTGACGCCGAGGAACACGCCGGTCTCGAACGCCGCCACCGGCTTCAGGCCCGGAACCTCGACCCGTTCGCGCTTCGGCGCTCTCATCGCCGCACGTATCTCCCGTACCGTTCCACGAACCGGAACCTCGCGCTCGCGGCCAGACGCCGGGCGCTGCGCACCGCGCCGTCGAGGCCGGGCTCGAAGGTTCGCACGAAAACCGGGACCTTGCCCAGCGCCAGGGCCGGGGTGTTGCGCGGAATCGAGGTGAGCAGCAGTTTCGACCGCGAGGCGGCAAGCGCCTCCCGCAACGCGCCCGCCTCGTCGAACACCCGCAGCGTGACGTCGCCGCGCCCCTCGATCGCGCGCCGCAGCTCCGGCGGCGGCGGCGCGTCGCGGTGGAGGAAGATCTCGGCCTCCAGCCCGAGTTCGGCCAGCAGATCCAGGATCCGGATGCCGAAGATCTCGGCGGGGTCGAAGATCCAGGCGGAGAAACGGCTCTGGGCCACCAGGGCGATCGACGTCCCGCGCAGTGCCGCGCGGATCGGCTCCAGTTCGCGCCGCCGGTCCCGGCACGCCCGCGCCAGCCGCTCCCGCGCCGCGCCGCGCAGCGATCCCCCGCCGAGTTCACGCGCCACCCGTTCGACCCAGCGCCGGGTGCCCTCGATCCCGAACGGAGGGTCCAGCGTCACCCAGCGGCTCGGCCCCGCCGCGCGGTCCACCCCGGCGAACGCGCTGCGCACGATCGAGCAGCTGCTCGCGACGGTCAGCGGCGCGGCGTCGAAGCGTTCCAGCTCCTCCTCCCGGAACGACGGGAACAGGCGGGCGTTGACGCCGATCCCGCAGGCCCGCAGCAGCCCGTCCAGCTCCCCGGCCCACGGCGCGCCCCGGCCGCCCAGGCCGACCAGGTTGACGAGCTTCGGTCGCGGCCGGACCGGCCGACGGAACGCCCGCAGCACCCACGGCCACAGCAGCGCGTCCACCGCCGAGTCCTTCGCCTGGAAGTCGGGGTCGAGTACCACGAAGGCGTCGTCGCCCAGCACCTTGCGCAGCACGCCCCGCACGTCGTCCCCGATCAGCCGGCTCACGCAGGTCTGCACCAGCGCGACCCGCACGTCGGGGTCCCGCCGCCGCAGCATCCGGAGCAGCCGTTCCAGACGCCGCTCGGCGCCGCCGATCACGTCCCGTTCGGAGAAGTCGTACGTCACCCAGCCGCCGGGCTCCGGCGCCGTGCCGACCGGGAAGTACGACCAGCGATCGAACAGCGGCAGCCGGCGCAGCGGCGGGAACGTCTGCCGGCAGCTCGCGTCGCCGAACACGACGACCTTGAGCCGCGTCCCCCGCCGGCTCGACAGCGCCGCCGCCATGCCACTCGCCCCCTGCCGTCCTTCCGGCAGGAACGGGTTCCCTTCGACCTCCCGCCCGTACGACGTCACGCTCGGACTGGTCGCGCCGTCGCCGCGGATCCGCGTCCGCGGCCCGGTCGTCCGCACGACCAGGTAAGCCAGGAAGCGCTCCACCTGGTCCGCCGGGCGAACGGGCGGCGTCCGGTCGTCCTCGACGAGCGACAGGGCCAGGTTGCCGACGGGCAGCACCCGGGCGGCGCCGGCGAGCCGCGGGTCCTCGCCGTCCGTCAGGCGGAGCCGGACCCTGCGTTCGCCATCCCGGAACGTCGCGTACAGCGCCCCGCTCTCCGCCTCGAGCGTCTCCAGGACGAACCTCGACCAGCGGGTCGCTCCCGGCTCGAGCTCCTCGCGCCAGATTCGCGGCAGCTCCCCGCCGCGCCGCAGCAGGATCTCCTCGATCTCCCGGCCTTGGCGGCCGAGCAGCGGATGCGGGTTGCGGGCGACGAACCGGAGAAAGGCGCGCTCCAGGCGCCGGGCCATCGCCGCTGGCGCCGTCCCGCGCTCGAATCTCGGCCGCGGCTCGCGATCCTCGCCGTCCGCCGGCGGCCGCAGCCGCGCCACGTGCCGCCGGCCCGCCGGGTCGCACAGCGCGAACAGCAGCCCGCCGTCCACGTCGGGCAGGACCGCCCTGCAGCCGCACCCCTCGGCCGCCAGGCCGGCGGCCAGGCGCCCGAGATACTCCCAGAACGACCCGTCCCGGACCGTCATCGAGTCGCCCGTCTCCCCCGGCGCGCCGGCGCCAGGAACCGCTCGAACGCCTCGGCCTCGAGCGGCCGCGGCGGCGGCGGGTCGCCGAGCTCCAGCAGCCGGGAAGCCAGCCGGCGCACCGCCCGCGCCGTCGCACCCCGGGGCCGCCAGTCGAGGATCGTGGCCCGCTGCTCCTCTGCCTTCTGCACCTGCGGGTCGAACGGGATCTCGACCAGCACGCTCGTCCCCGTCGCCCCGGCGAAGCGGGGCACGCGGTCGCGGAACGCCTCGCCGGTGTGGTAGTTGCCGATCAACCCCGCCAGCCGCACGCCGTTCCGGTGGAACCGCCGCACCGCCCGCAGGATGTTGTTCGCCGCGAACAGCGACATCCCGGTCCCCGAGACCGTCACCGCCACGTACCGCGCGTGTCCCTCGCGCATCGGCACGGCGAAGCCGCCGCACACCACGTCCCCCAGCACGTCGTAGACGACGACGTCGTACGACCCGAGCGACACGCCCAGCTCCGCGAGCAGCTCGAACGTCCGGCTGATGCCGCGGCCGGCGCAACCGACGCCCGGCTCCGGTCCGCCGGCCTCCACGCAGGTGATCCCCTTGATGCCCCGGACCAGCACGCTCGAGGCGTCGAGCAGGCGGGTCGCCAGCGCCGTCCCCATCACCGACCGGACCCGGCCGTGGCGCACCAGGGGGCGGGACGAGTCGGCCTTGGGATCGCAACCGATGTGCAGCACGCGCAGGCCGAGATCCGCGAACGCCGACGACAGCGCCGCGGCGATCGTCGATTTCCCGCTGCCGCCCTTGCCGTAGATCGCGAAGCTGCGTGCCGTCACGCGCCGTTCTCCTTCTCCGGCGACCGTTCGACCAGCCGCGCCGTCTCCTCCGCGTCCAGCGGAACGATCGGAACGCGCTTCCCGCCGGCCCGCCGCGTTCCCGGCGGCAGGCCGAACCGCTCGAGGTGCGCCGCGAGCACTCGGGCGACGCGCTCCTTGGCGGGCGAATCCAACGGCGTCTCGGCGTCGAAGCGCAGCAGGAACCGCGGCGTCCGCAGGAAGGCCGGCGTCCCGGGCCGCCGCGCCAGCGCCCGCAGCGTCAGCCGGCCGTCCCGGCCCGCCAGCTCGATCACGAGCTGCGGCCCGCCTCCGGCATCGTTCGTCTCCACGACATGGCCGGGGGTGAAACCGTCGAGCGGCCCGCGCGGGTCCCGCGCCAACGCCCGCAGGATTTCCTCCGCCCGCCGGACCGCCGCGCTCCGCCCGCGTCCGCCGGTCGCCGCCGCCGCCGCCGGCCCGGACGCGGCGCCCAGCCGCCGTCGCATCCCGGCGAGGATCGCCCGCGCGGACGGCGTCCCGCCCCGCTCCCGCACCTCGCGCAGCGCGAGGTCGAACAGATCGAACGGCGTGCCGCCGCGCCGCTCCACCTCCGCCCGCAGCTCCCGGACGCACGGCAGGAGCGGGTCGTCGTCGGGGAACGCGGTGATCGGCGCGATGCGGCACGCGATCTCGTACAGTGCCGCCACCTCCGGGCGCCGGAACCGCCACGGCAGCTCCCGCTGGTCGTGCCGGAAGACGCACCCCGAGTCGTAGTAGTGGAACCCGTCGAAGTTCTCCCGCAACAGGCCGTCGCGCGCCGCCGCGAAGCGGACCGCCGACTCGGCCAGGATCTGCAGCTTCGACGTGAGCGCGAAGCCGCCCGGAGCGATCCCCGCCAGCCGCCGGAGATGCCGCAGGTTGATCGCGAGATCCTCCACCGTCGTCCAGGGCGTGAACAGGATCAGGCCGTATCCGCCCCAGTCGCGGAAGCGGAAGGCGCCGGGATACTCCTGCTCGAATCGGCGCAGGATCGCGTCCGCCCGCTCGATCCGGCCGACCGTCAGCCCCTTGTTCAGCCGTTCGTTCTCGGCGGGCGAGAAGTTCTCCAGCCCCATGTTGAACACGTTGATCGAATGGCCCGCGCGGGCGAGTCGGGGCAACAGCGCCTCGATCCGCCCCGCCGTCCGCAGGAACTCATCGATCCGGCAGCCGAAAAAGAACCGGCTCGGCGGGAACGGACGCCGGAGAATTCCGGCGAAGAACCGGTCGATCGCGTGGAACACCCGGGCCCCGCCCACCACGTAGGTGTCCTTCGCGATGCAGGTGTCCGCCGTCCCCAGCGCCGCCGTGCACTGGCGCAGCGCCAGCTCGACCGGGTCGGTCTCGAAGGCGTACCGCAGATCCGCGGGGCCCACGCAGAACGAGCAGCCGAAGCGGCGGATCCCGGGGGGCAGGTCGAGGCCGCCGAAGAACCGGTTCGCGGCGAGCGGCCGCGCGTAGAGGCAGTCCGGCCCGGCGGCGACGTGCACCGGAGGGGGAGGCGTCCCGCGACGCCGGTTCACCGCGACGCATTCGTACGCCGGCCGCGTCGCGTCGAGCAGCAGGCGCCGCCGCCCGCGCGCCGCCCACCGCGCCGCGAGCCCCAGCCACGCCGGCAGCCGGTCGGCCGGCCAGGCGACCAGCTCCGCCGGCGGCCGGTCGGCGAGGTTCAGCACCGCCGCTCCCGGCACGGCGCGCGCGACTGCCCGTTCCAGTGGGGGCGCAAGCTTCTCCGACAGCACGACGTGCGTCGGCCGGAACGCCCGCATCGCGGCCGCCAGCCGCCGCGTCTCCGCCGCCCCCAGCTCCACCACGTAGCGCGAGCGCGAGTCCTTGTCGGCGGGCGCCCAGCAGCAGAGCCAGCGCGCGGTCGCGCCCAGCCGCCCCGCCTGGCCGAGGAGGAACGGGTAGTTCGTCGAGCGGAACTGCGAGTACCTGTCCGGGAAGTAGAATTCGACGAGCAGGAGCCTGACCAAGACCACCTCGACGGAATGATCCCACCCCGATCCGGGAGGGTCAAGGCCGGTTGGCGGATTCATGATTCCGCCGTCATGATCCTCCGACGTGCAGGAGAGCGCGCGGCACGCGAGGCGCGCCTCGCCGCGCCAGCGCTCCCGCAAGGTCGATCTGGGACTTGCGGCGCAATCCGTCTCCGGCAGCGCGCGTTGCGACACCCGAACGCCGGTGCTAGCTTCCCGGGCCGGGAGGTTCGTCCGTGGCCGTGCGACCCGCGCTGCTCCAGGTCGAGGTCAACACGACCTGCAACCTCCGCTGCGGCATCTGCCCGTACACCGCGACGGCGCGGACCCGACCGGCGAAGAACCTGGCGTTCGACGACTACCGCGCGGCCGTCGAACGCTCGTTCCTGCCGCCCTACGTCGCCATCTTCAGCGGCTTCGCCGAGACGCTGCTCCACCCGCAGCTTCATCGCCTGGTGGAGTTCGAGAAGCGCCGCGGCTGCACCGTGATGGTCGCCACCAACGGCACCCTGCTCGACCCGCGCCGCGCCGACCGGCTGCTCGCGGCGGGCGTCGACCAGTTCGTCGTCTCGCTCGACGCGGCGCGTCCCGCGATCTACGAGGCGATCCGCGCGGGCGCCTCGTTCGACGCCGTCCTCGGCAACGTGCTGCGCCTGCGCGACGCGATCGCCCGGCGCGGCTCACCGGCGGCGATCGTCGTCAACGCCGTCGTGATGCGCAGCACCGCCCCGCGCCTGGAGGAGCTGCTCGACTTCCTGCACCGGCACGGGATCGCGGACCTGGCGCTGATCAAGATCATGAAGCTCGCCGCGCTGCGCAACCGCTTCCTGCGCGAGGAGTACCTGTCCTGGGCCGAGTACGACGCCCTGCCGCTCGGGCGGCTGGCGCGCCGGGCCCGCCGCCTCGGGATCCGCATGCTGCGCTCGGACGACGCGGTCCTGCGGACCCGCGGCTGCCACTGCCCGGACCACGCCTTCTATCTCTCGGCCGACCTCGACCTGACCGTCTGCCCGTTCCTCGCCTTCCGGCCGCGCTGGGTCTTCGGCAACCTCCGGCGCGAGACGATCGACGCGATCGGCCGCACGCCCCGTCTCGTCTCGTTCCGCAAGCGCTGCGCCGCCGGTCGCTGGCCGGCCGTGTGCGAGGAGTGCGCCTGCCTGTTCACCGAGGGGGCGTGAGGCGAGCGCGATGGAGAAGATCGCGATCTTCGGCAAGGGCGGCAGCGGCAAGTCGACGTTCGCCGCCAATCTCGCCGCCGCCTGCGCCCGCCGCGGCCGCCGCGTGCTGCTCGTCGGCTGCGACCCGAAGCACGACACCACCGTGCTGCTCACCGACGGGCGGCCGATCATCACGGTCGTCGAGCGGGACGCCGCGGGCGACGCGGGGCGCGAGGCCCCCGAGCGGCTGGTCGTGCGCGGTCGGCTGGGCGTCGATTGCATCGAGGCGGGCGGGCCGGAGCCCGGCACCGGCTGCGCCGGCCGCGGCATCTCGCGCATGATCGAGGTCTTCGAGGAGACCCGGCTGCTCGAACGGCGGCGCTACGACGTCGTGCTGTTCGACGTGCTGGGCGACGTCGTCTGCGGCGGTTTCGCCGCGCCGCTCCGCCAGGGACTGGCCGACAAGGTCTGCATCCTCGTCTCCGAGGAGTTGCTGGCGCTCTACGCCGCCAACAACATCGCCCGCGCCGTGCGGACCCACGCCTCCAACGGCGTCGCCCTCGCCGGCCTCGTCGCCAACCTCCGCGACCCCGCCGCCGACCGCGCCGAGATCGCGCGCTTCGCCCGGCTGCTCGGCACCCGCGTGCTGACCTTCGCCGGCCGCGAACCGTTGGTGCGCGCCGCCGAACGGCGGCGACGGACGGTCGTGGAGCTGTTCCCGCGCTCCGCCTTCGCGCGCCGCGTCGCCGCCCTGGCCGATGAACTGCTCCGCTTCCGTCCGCGCGAGGCCGCCGTCCCGCGGCCGCTGTCCGACGAACGGTTCCATCGCCTGTTCCGCGTCGGGTTCGACGAGCGGGCTCTCTCGGCGGACGAGGCGGCCCCGGAGCCGCCGCCGTCCGAGCCCGCGGTCCCCACGCCGTCCGAGCCCGCGGTTCCGCCGCCGGCCGCGCCGACGGCCCCGGCGACCGGCGCCGCCGGCCGCGCCGTCGCCCTGCGCCTGCGCCGCGACCTCGCCTCCCGCTCCTGGCGCATCGCCCTGCCGGACGGCAGCCGGCGTTCGAACGCCGAGCAGTGGGGCGATCCGGACCGCTGGCGGCGCTTCTTCTGCGACTTCGAGACCTGTCGCAACGCGCGCACGCGCCTGGAAACCGACACGCGCGCGGTCGAGATCTGGCACCAGGACCTCGAATGCTCCTTCGCCACCGCCAGCTTCTTCGGCGGCCATCCGTCGTTCTTCGACTTCCCCTGGTACCGGCCCCGGCCGCGCGCGACGCCGCGGCGAAGCCCGGAAGCCGGGCCCCGCGACGGGCGGCCCGAACGTCCGGCCTCGCTGGTGACCAATCTCCGCCAGCTCGACGTGGTTCACGGCGGCGCCGCCCGCCTCGAGGCCGCGCTGCGCGCTGCCGCGCGGGCCTGCCCGGACGCCGGGGCGATCCAGGTCACCGGCACCTGCGTACCCACGGTGATCGGCGACGACGCCCGCGCCGTCACGCGGCGCCTCGGCCGGCGGCTCGGCATCCCCGTCTACTACGCCAACCCGGCCGGCAACGAGTACGGCGACGCGGCCCGCGCCTTCGTCGAGCGCGCGCGCCGCGCCGCGGCCCGCCGTCGCCCCCGCCCCCGCTCGATCAACCTCGTCGGCTTCCCGGAAGGCCCGGCTCTCGACGAGTTGGTCGCCCTGCTCGAGGCCGCGGGGGTGGTCGTGCGGGCCCGCGTGTTCCCCGCCTTCGACCTGCGGCAGGCCGGCGAGTACCTCGCCGCGACCGCCCAGATCCTCTACCCCAACGCCGACTACGACGAGGCCTACGCCGAGGCGTTCGAGCCGCTGCCGATCCGCACGCTGCGGCCGCCCGCGCCGTTCGGCTGGGGGGGCACGCGGCGCTGGATCGAGGCCGTCGCGACCGCATGCGGCGCCGACCCGCGACGCGCCGGCGACGCGGTCCGGCGGGCGCAAGCGCCGCTGCGCCGGGTTTGGCGGGAAGGCCGGGCCGCGGCCGCCGGGTACCGCGTCGCGTTCGTGGTCGACCTCCAAGAGGCGGACCGGCTCCGCGACCCGCCGCGGATGTGGGGCGTCCCCGTGGTTCCGCTGCTCGAGGAGCTGGGCTTCGGCATCGATGTCCTGTGTTTCGACGACCGTGGCCGGGCCCCGTCGTCGTTCCTGCGGTTCCGGACCCCGGCCGAACTGGAGCGGCTGCTGCGCGAGGGCTCCTTCGCCGCCGTCTACTCCGAGTTCACCTTCGATGACCGGCTCGTCCGGGCCGGCAAGGCGCGGTTCGCCCTGTCCGCGTTCGAGCCCGGCCTGGCGGGCGCCGTGCGGACGCTGGAGCGACTGGTCGAGATCTGCCGCTGGCCGTTTCCGCGACGCTACGCCGCCTGGGCGGCGCCGGCGAACGGCTAGGATTGCAAGCCGACCGCCGCGAGGAACCGTTCGAACTCGTCCAGGTCGAGCTGCTGCTGGGCGTCCGACCGCGCGGCGGCGGGGTTCGGATGCACCTCGACCATCACCCCCTGCGCGCCCGCCGCGAGGGCGGCGCGCGCCAGCGGCGCCAGGATGTCCCGGCGCCCCGCGGCGTGGCTCACATCGACCACCACCGGCAGGCGGCTCTGCGCGCGCAGCAGCGCCACGGCCGAGACGTCCAGTGTGTTGCGCGTCTGGGTCTCGAACGTCCGGATGCCCCGCTCGCACAGGATCACCTGCTCGTTCCCGGACAGCACCGCGTATTCCGCCGCCCAGAGGAATTCCTCGATCGTCGCCGACCAGCCGCGCTTGAGCAGCACCGGCTTCCCGGCCGCCCCGGCCTCGCGCAGCAGCTCGTAGTTGTGCATGTTGCGCGCGCCGACCTGCAACACGTCGGCGTGCGCGGCGACCAGCGCCACGTGACGCGTGTCGGTCACCTCCGTCACCACCGCCAGGCCGTAGCGCCGCGCCACGTCCCGCAGCAGTTCGAGCCCCCGTCGTCCCAGCCCCTGGAACGCGTAGGGCGACGAGCGCGACTTGTAGGCGCCGCCGCGCAACAGGCGCACGCCGAGCTGGCGCAGTCTCCGGCCCACCGCGTCGAGCTGGGCCTCGTCCTCCACGGCGCACGGCCCGGCGATGACGACCGGCGCGCCGCCGATCTCCGCGCCGCCCACCGGGATCCGCACGTCCGGCGACCCGGGCGCCCGGCCCACCCGCAGCACCTTCCGTTGCCCCGCCTCCATCAGCGCCACCGACGCGCGGAAGACCTCGCGGAACAGGTGGCGGATCGTATCGTCCGGGAACGGCCCGCGATTCGCCGCCGTCAGCGCCGCCAGCATCGCCTGCTCGCGTTCGGGCGCGTACGTCGGCAGGCCGTCGCGCTGCTTGATCGCCTGCACCTGCTGCACCACCGTCCCGCGACGGCTGAGCAGCTCGAGCAGCTCCAGGTTGATCCGCTGCAGCTCCTCGCGCAGCGTCTCGAGCGTCGTTTCCGTCATGCCCGCACCTCGCCGTTCCGGCCGCCGGTCGAGCATGCCCCACGGGCGCGACACCGGCAAGCCGCGCCGCGCGGGCGTCTCGTCGCGCAAAGGAGGTGCATTCGACCCGCGTTCCGGGGAGAATCGGCGCATGGCGGCCGTTCCTCGCGCGCTGCTCAAGCTCGGCTACGACTGCAACAACAACTGCGTCTTCTGCCACGCCGCGCCGCATCGCGGCGCCCGGGCGCGGCCCGCCGACCTGCGGCGCAAGGTCCGCCGCGCCGCCGCGCTCGGCGCCCGGATGATCGTGCTGTCCGGCGGCGAGCCGACGATCCAGCCCGGCTGGCTCGACCTGGTCGACGACATCGCCGGCCTCGGCCTGCGCCTCGGCCTCGTCACCAACGCCCGCATGCTCGCCTACCCGGGCCTCCTCGACCGGCTCCTCGGTCGGGACCTCGAATACGCCTACGTCTCCCTGGCGGGGCCCGACGCCGCGCTGCACGACCGCCATGCGGGAGCCCGGTCCTTCGACCAGACGCTCGCCGGCTTGGCGGCGCTCGCCCCCCGCGTCGCCGCCACGACGGCGAACGTCGTGGTGACCCGCTGGAACGCCGCGCGGCTGGACGAGTTCGTCGCCCTGCTCGACCCGCTGCCCTCCGTCCGACTCAAGTTCTCGCTCGTCGAACCGGCCGGCAACGCGCTCGACGACTTCGACGGCCTCGTCCCGCCGCTCCCCGCCGCCGCGCGGGCGATCCGCGCCGCGATCGCCCGCGCGCGAGCGCGCCGGCCGGACCGGCCGGTGGTGTGGGACGGACTGCCGCTGTGCCATGCCGGTCCCTTCGAGGATCTCGAGTGCGCGTTGCGCGAGGACGGTTTCGCGTGGATGAGCGAGGTGTTCGAGCGGGACTGGTTCCCGGTCGATGACCGGCATCGCTCCTTCGCCGGCGTCTGCCGCGCCTGCTCGCTGCGCCGCCGCTGCCGCGGCGTATTCGTCGAGTACCTGGCGCACCGCGGCGCGGCGGAGCTGCGCCCCGTGTCCCGGCCGGTGTCCAACTCCTTCAACTGGGTTCCCGCGCCCCGTGACGAGCCGCTCGACCCGCGAACCTGCCCGATCCGCGCCGGCAAACGGCCGCCGCCCGACCCGGTCCGGGGTCTCCTCGTGCGGACCGCTCCGGGGCGCGCGCGCCGCCACGCGGCTCCGACCCGCGATTTCTCCGACGAGGCGCTGCGCGTCGCCGTCCGCGAGCAGGAGCAGGTCTACGCGCCGGGCGGCGAACGCCCGCGGATCACCGACTTCGCCGTCCAGCTCCGCCGCCTGCGTCTCGCGCCGGACTGCCGCCGCTGCCCGACCCGCCCGCTCTGCGGCGGGCTGTTCGCCGCCCGACCCGGTCCCGCCTTCCGCCGCGCCCAGGCGATCCTCGACCGCCGGCTCCGGCGCCTCCGCGGAACCGTGCTCGACGTCGGCTGCGGCAGCGCCCCCTATCGCCGCGCCCTGGAGCCGGCCGTCCGGACGGGACGCCTGCGCTACCTGGGTCTCGACCCGCAGGCACCCCGCAGCGGGCAGGCCGGGGGGTTCGCGTTCCGCCGCGGAACCCTCGACCGCTTCCCCGCCCCCGCGTGGCCGTTCGACGCCGTCCTCGCCCTGCGCTCGCTGGCCCACCTGCCGCGCCCCGAACGTTCCCTGCGGCGGCTGGCGGCGTTGGTCCGCCCGGGAGGCACCCTGCTGCTGGCCGAGGACGTCGTGTTCGGGCTGGTGCGCTCGGCACCGAGCCTGCGGCGCGCGGTCCGCCGCAGCGACCTGCCCTTCGAGCACCGCGCGAACCTGACGCTCGACGAGGCCGCGGCGATCGCCGCGGACGCGGGGCTGCGCGAAACCACGCGCTGGACCCCGCGCGACACCGACAGCACGCTGTGGGTGCTCGAACTGACGAAACCGACGGGGCGAAGGTGAGGCCGGGACGGCTACCAGGAGCCGTGCGAACCGTGCGAGCCGTGCGAGCCGTGCGAGCCGTGCGAGCCGTGCGAACCGTGCGAACCGTGCGAACCGTGCGAACCGTGCGAACCGTGCGAACCGTGCGAGCAGTGGGCCGCCTCGGCGGGCTTCGGCGTCCCCGCACCGCCCGCCTCGGCCTTCGGACGCACCGCGCCCGGCCGCCCGCTGGGCGCCTCGGCCTTCCCGGTCTTCGGGCCGGCCGACGGCCGCGCCGGTCCCGCATCGAGCGGCGCGGCGGCGGACGAACGCGGCAGCATCGCCACGCCAGCGGCGAGGGCCAACGCCTTCCACGACGCGGAAAGCATGTCGCGTCGGGTCAGCTTCCGCTCCTGCTCCGTCAGGAACGCCTGGGGGGTCTTCTCGGGCTTCGGGATCTTGACGTCCGACATCCTGCGGCCCTCCACCGGCGCGCGTCGCGCCCAGCGACGAGCGACGGCACGACCGCGCGACCCGCCCGCCGCTCGGGGCGACACCCGCGGACGCCGCCCACACGGTAAGGGTTGTACGGAATCGGCCGTTTGTCAAGGCAACGGAAAGTCCGGCACGGTTCCCAAGGTACGGCACGCTGTACTAAGCTTCCTTCCGCTGTGGCGTCGCGCCGTTCCGCCGCTCGATCCCCGATGCATCTCGCCCGCGGTGCGGACCGATGACGACGGACCCCTCCCCCGGAACGGTGCACGAGCGGCGGCACTGGGTGCGCATCGTCGCCGCCTGCAACAACCGCTGCTGCTTCTGCCTCGATCGCCAGGGGCTCGACGGCCGGATCCGGCCGCGGCGGGAGTTGGAGGCCGAGCTGCGGGCCGGCCGCGCGGCGGGAGCCGCCCGCCTCGTGCTCAGCGGCGGCGAGCCGACCCTGCACCCCGAGCTTCCGGCGCTGATCCGCCGCGCCCGCGAGCTGGGCTACGGCTGGGTCCAGATCATCACCAACGGCCGCAGGCTCGCCTACCCGGCCTTCTTCCGGGCGCTGCGCGACGCGGGGCTCGACGAGGCGACCTTCTCGATCCACGGCTCCTGCCCGCGCGTCCACGACGCGATGGTCGGCGTGCCGGGCGCCTTCGAGCAGTCGTTCGCCGGGTTGCGCGCCGCGCTGGCGGCCGGACTGGTGGTCAGCGTCGACGTCGTCCTCACCCGCCGCAACCTCGCCGACGTGCCCGCGTTGATCCGCCGCACGCTGGCCGCCGGCGTCCGCGAGTACGACATCCTGTGGCTGACGCCGTTCGGGGGAGCCGCCGAGCACCTGGCGCGCCCGCGCCGGATGTTCCTCGACCCCACCGACGCGCCCGCCGTGCATCGCATTCTCGACCTGGCCCGCGCGGCCGGCGCGGTCGTCTGGACCAACCGGATCCCGCTGGCGTACCTGGAGGGACGCGAGGATCTGGTGCAGGACCCGTCGAAGCTGGAGGACGAGTTGCGCGGCCGCCGCGCGATGCTGGATCGGCTCGCTCGCGAGGGGGCGGCGCTGCCCTGCCGCGACCGCCGCCGCTGCGCCCGGTGCCCGTTCGGCGACTTCTGCGCCCTGCTGCACCGCGCCGTCGCCGTCGCGCGCGGCGAGCGGCGCGCCGAGGTCGTGCGCTGGGATCCCGCCGACGCGGCGCAGATCGCGGCGCTCCTGCGGCGCCCGCGCCCGGCGTCCGTCTGGCTGCGCGCGGATCGGCCGCCGGCGCAGTGGCGGCCCGAAGCCCGCGCGGCGGCCCTCGCCGCCCGGCGGCTGCGCCTCGAGGCTCCGGCCTCGGTGCTCGTCGCCAGCCTCGCCGACCTTCCGCCCCACGCGGTGCTGCACCTCGTCCCGACCGGCCTTCGCACGTCCCCGCGACCTCTGCTCCGCTCCCGTCACGAACTGGTCGTGCCGCTCACCGCGCGCCTTGCCCGTCTCGACCCGGGACCCCGACCGGCGCGTCCGGGGCGACTGGTCGTCGCCGCTCCTTCCGCCCCGCAGGGTGCGGCCGAGGGATGGCCGTTCGCCGCCGGCGCCGCCGCCGACACCCGACGCTGGCTGCGCGCGGCGGCCGCCGCCGAGGGATTCCCGGCCTGTCTGGCGGCGGGGCGACCCGTCCGCCCGCGCCCCGAGCCGTTCGACCTGCGCTGGCTCGACCCCGACGGCGTCGTCGAGCCGCTGCGGGTCCTGGAGGACTTCGTCGCCGAGGCGCGCCGGACGCTCGCGCTGCGTTGCTCCCGCTGCGCCGCCCGGCGCGGCTGCTCCGGCATCCCGTGGGCGATGGGACGCGACCTCGGCCTCGCCGTGCTGCGCCCGATTCGCCGCCGCTGACCCCCCCCCCGCGCGACGCCGCGACACCCCGCCCACCCCGCCTCCGGTCCGGGCGGCTTGACCTCCGAACCACGGCGGTACACGCTGGACGGTGCGGTGGGCGCCGCCGAACGGTGCGACGCTCGGACGGGGCGGCCCACGGGGAGCAACGAATCATGCGCTGCACTCCGATCCTGGTTCTTGTCCTCGCCGCCGGACCGGCCTGCGATGCCGGCGATCCGATCGTGCCCGACCCGACGCGGCCGCCGGACGCAACGGAGGTCGGCCCCGATGCCGATGCCGACGTCTCCGGCCCGGACGCGGATGCCGACGCCGATGCCGATGCCGACGCCGACGCGGATGCCGACGCCGACGCGGACGCCGACGCCGACGCCCGACCGGATACCGGCGACCCGCTCGAGTCGTACCGGCAGCGCTGCGTGGACGAGATCAACCGCTACCGCGCCACCGAAGGGAAACCGCCGTACGCGCGCTGGCGCGCCGCCGAGAGCTGCGCGGACGGCGAGGCGCGCAGCGACAGCGAGAGCGGGATCCCGCACGGGGCGTTCCCGAGTTGCGGCGAGTTCGCGCAGAACGAATGTCCCGGCTGGGGGTCGCTGGAAAGCGTGGTGACGGGCTGCCTGGCGATGATGTGGGCCGAAGGCCCGGGCGAGCCGTTCAGCGAGCACGGGCACTACATCAACATGAGCTCGACGAGCTACTCCGAGGTGGCCTGCGGCTTCTACGTCACGCCGGGAGGCGAGGTCTGGGCGGTCCAGGACTTCCGATAGGAGCGCGCGGCCGTCCCGCGCGCGGCGGAAAACCGGTCGGGGCCGCGGCCGGCGCTCGCGGATCCCGGGGAGGTGGCGCGAGGTGGCACAGGGATCGCCGGTGGCTGCCGTTCACGGGCCTTCCCCGCGGTGCGGGGGAGCGAGTGGCGCGTCGTCGAGGGCCTCGCCCGAGACGACGCGCGGGGGGTCCGGGGGGGACGCAGCGGCCGCCCCGGTGACGACAGGTGCTGTCCTGCCGCGCGTGCGGCCCGGCGGTCCCCCCCGGGTGAACGGATGCCGTCGGTGGCCTCTCGTCGCGTGGCTCGCCGGTCTGGGATTCCTTCCGGCCCCGGCGGCGGCGGACATCCTGATCGACGATTTCGAGGATGTCTCGGACTGGCGCGGCCTCGACCGCGAGACGGCCACGGTGCACGGCGGCGCGGCGGCGGGTCGATGGGACGACCACGTCGGGACGACGGGGATCTCGAAAGCCTTCGCCGCGCCGCTCGACGCCTCCGCGGAGGCGCACTTGCAGGTCTGGATCTGGTCGGCCGCGGCGAACGGCGCGGTGATCGAACTGGTGCTCGACTCGGACAACGACGCCGACCCCGCGGGCTGGGACTACTACGACTACCGCTTCACCGTGGACTGGACCGGCTGGCGCCTGTTGCGCGTGCCGCTCGCCGACTTCCGTCCCGCCCGCCACCCCGTCGGCTGGCGGGAGATCAACTCGGTGCAGTTCTCGGCCGACGGCTGGGGCCACGAGCCGCGACCCGACACGGTGCTCGTCTTCGACGACCTGTCGTTCGGCACCGGCGCGCTGGCGGGGGTTCGCACGGACACGCGACGGTCGGGCGGGGAGTTCGTGTACCGCTACACGGCGATGCTGGAGGAGCGGACCGGGCGGGCGCGGACGCTCGGGATCGCCGCGGAGAACGAGGCCGGCTCGCCGTTCGCGCTCCGGGTGCTGGATCCGTCGGTCGCCCTGCCCGCCCGCGGCGCGTCGCCGGCCGTCGTCGAGGTCACGGTGCCGGCCGCGGCGATCTCCGCGGCCACGGCGCTGGACGTCCATCGGGTCACGCTGTCGGTGCTCGAGGGCGCCACGCTTGTCGACGGCGCGACGCTCGAGCCCGCCGTTCCGTTCCCGGCCCGCGAGCACCCGCGGACGCTGCTGGACGCCGCCGACTTCGCGCGCATCGCCGCCCGGGCCGCGGCGCAGCCGTGGGCCGCCGCGGCGCGCGACGGCATCCTCGCCGCGGCGGACGACTGGCCGGCGGGGTACGAGTCCGCGTACGGCCTGTCGAGCTGGTCGCTGCCGCCGGAAGGCGGCCAGTGGACGCTGTGGTACGTCTGCCCGACGCACGGGGTGCGGCTGCGGCACGAGGGACCGGGACGGCACGTCTGTCCGGTCGACGGCGAGGTGCTGACGGGTTGGCCGTACGACCAGGTGGTCTACTCGTGGATGCACTCGGACCTCGCCGCGTTCGCCCGCGATCTGGGCCTCGCGTGGCGACTCACCGGCAACCCGGCGTACGCCGCCGGCGCGGTCGACATCCTGCTCGCCTACGCCGCCGCGTACGCCGGCTATCCGCTGCACGACGTGCACGGGGAGCCTTCCGGCAGCGCCGCCCGCGTGTCGGCCCAGACGCTCGACGAGGCGAACTGGTTGATCCCGATCGCGTGGGCCTACGACCTGGTGGCCGACGCGCCGGCGCTGGACGAGGCGGGGCGAACCGCGATCGAACACGACCTGCTGCGCGCCGCGGCGGCGACGATCCGCCGCAACCCGGCCGGGACGAGCAACTGGCAGTCGTGGCACAACGCGGCGATCGCCGCCGTCGGCTTCGCGCTCGACGACCCCACGCTGCTGGCGCAGGCGCTGCGCGACCCGGCCAACGGCTTCGCGTACCAGCTCGCCGCGAGCGTCTCGGCGGACGGTTTCTGGTACGAGGGGTCGTGGGGCTACCACTTCTACGCCCTGGACGCGCTGCTCGACACGGCGGAGATGGCGCAGCGGGCGGGCGACGACCCCTACGCCGATCCCGCGCTGCGCGCCATGCTCGAGGCGCCGGTGCGCTTCGCGATGCCCGACGGCAGCCTGCCGGCGTTCAACGACAGCGGGACGTCCAACATCCGCTCGCAGCGCCGGCACTACGAGATCGCGTGGAACCGCTACGGCGACCCGCTGTTCGCCGCCCCGCTGTCCCCGACCGGCCGCGGGCGCGACGCCCTGCTGTGGGGCGCGGAGACGATTCCCCCCGCCGGCGACCTCGCCTTCGGCTCGCTGCTGTTCCCCGACGCCGGCTACGCCGTCCTGCGCGCCGGCGCGGGCGACGAGGCCGTCTACCTCGCCCTCGACTACGGCCCCCACGGCGGCTGGCACGGGCACTACGACAAGCTCGGTTTCGTGCTCCACGCCCGCGGCGCGCCGCTGGCGATCGACCCCGGCACCCAGTCCTACGCCGCCCCGACGCACGATACGTGGGACAAGGTCACCGTGGCCCACAACACCGTGGTGGTCGACGAGACGACGCAGGCCGAGGCGACGGGGACCCTGCACCGCTTCGCGGCGCTCCCGGACCTGGCCGTGGCGGCGGCCGACGCCGGCGAGGCCTACGCGTCCGCATCGCTCGAACGGGGCCTGCTGCTCTGCCCCGAGTACGTCCTCGACCGGTATCGCGTCGCGTCGCGGGACGGGGCCGTCCACGCCATCGACTGGGTCGTGCACATCCCCGGCGAACCGACCACCGACCTGCCGCTCACGCCCTACGCCGGCTTCCCCTCCTCCGAGGGCTACCAGCATCTGACGGGCGAGCGGTCCGCTGCGACCGACGCCGACTGGAGCATCGAGTTCGACGGCGGCGGCGACGCCCCGGCGAATTACGGCTCCGTGTGGGCGAGCGACCCGGCAATCGCCGCGACGTTCACGTACAGCAGCGAGCGGGCGGCGGCGGGGGCCCGGTCCGGGCGGCTGGGGTACGACTTCTCGGCGGCCGACGGCTACGTGCTCTACTCCACGCCGGCGCCGGAGGCGATCGGCGAGGTCCCCGCCGGGCTGCGGCTCGCCGTGTGGGGCGACGGCTCCGGCCACACGCTCGCGGTGCGGTTGTACGACGCCACCGACGAGCGCTTCGTCGGCGCGGTCGGTCCGGTCGATTGGACCGGCTGGCGCACGATCGAAGTGCTCGACCTGCCGTCCTGGCGCCACTACCTCGGCAACGACGACGGAGTGTTCGACCTGCCGATCACCCGCGCGTCGATCGAACTCGCCCGCGCCGCCGGCGGCCCGGCCGCCGGGGCGCTGTTCGTCGACGAGATCGCGGTGCTCTACGCCGCCGCGGGGCCGGTGGCGCTGGAGGACTTCGAGATTCCCGCGCGGTCGCTGCGACTGACGATGCTCGGCGCCCCGGGCACCACGGTCGTGGTCGGCGAGGGCCTGGGGCCGAACCTGCTGGAGCCGGTGCCGTTCGCGATGGCGCGGCGGCGCGCCGCGGAGACCACGTTCGCCGCGCTGTTCGAACCGCACGGCGGGACGACGCGCGTGGAGACGTTCGCCGAACTGCCGACCGACGCCGCGGCGGCGGACGGGGCGGCGGCGTTCCGCGCGGCCGGCGACGGATTCGCCGACGACGTGCTGTGGACGACGGACGGCCCGCCCGGCGTCCCGCGGACGTTCGGCGAGTGCCGTTGCGACGGGGTGCTGTGCCTCGTGCGGGTGGACGGCGTCGGCGTCCCCCGGCGGCTCGGCCTCGTCGAAGGCGCGGCCCTGGACCGCGCGGCGCGCCCGCTGGTCGCCGCGGCGGAACGTCTCGACGCCCTGCAAGCGGACTACCGGGAGGGCGGCGCCCGGCTGGACCTCTTCGCCCGCGCGCCGATCGCTTCGGAGCTGCGGGTCTGGGGTCCCGCGGTGACGGCGGTATTCGTGAACGGCGCGGCGACGGCGTTCGACCGCGACGGCGACTACGTCGTGCTGAACCTCGCGCCGAGCGTCGAACCCGACGGCGGTCCGGGCGACGGCGGGGCCGACGCGGGCGGCGACGGGGACGTCCCGGGCGGCGGGGAATGCGGCTGCGCTTGCGCCGTCGCCGGCGGCGCGCGCGGCGAGGCGCTCCTGGTCCTGCTGGCGGTCATCCTCCTGCCGCGGCGGCGCCGCCGCCGAGCCGCCGGCCGGCGGGAGCCCGCGACCGGTCAGCGCAGGCCGGCGCCCCACATCTCGTCGGCGAGTGCGCTCCGGTAGTCGGCGGCGGCGGCGCCGTCCGGTCCGCCGGCCGCAGAACCGCTCCCTCCGGCGCACGACGGGGCGCGAGCGATCCTTGCGCTGCGGTGCCGCGACCAGTACGGTTGGCCCCGCGGAGCGAAGGACACCACCATGCGAACCTCGCGAGCGAAACGGCTGCTCTTCTGGATCGGCGCCTGGCTGGTCGTCTGCTCGTGCGCCGAGAACCGCCCGCAGGCCGACCCCTGCGCCGCCGTCGCCTGCTCCGGGCGCGGGTTCTGCCTCGCGCAGGACGGAATCGCCTACTGCGCCTGTCTGCCCGGGTTTCTCTCGAGCGGAACCGACTGCGTTGCCGACGACCCGATCTATCCCTGCCGCGGGGTCGAGTGCAACGATGGCGGGTCTTGCGTGGTCCTCGGAGGCGGGGAGGTGACCTGCGACTGCTGGCCGGGCTACGAGCATCCGGCCGATCCGGCGATATGCGAGGTTGCGAGATGCGACCTGCTCTGCCTTCCCGTCGCCCGCTCCGACGGCGATGCGGACGCGGACGGCGGCGGGGAGACGGGCGACGGCGACGTCGGCGCGGATGCGCCGGACGACGGTTCCTCGGCCGAGGGTTGCCTGATCCCCACGACTCCCCAGCAGTTGCACGATCTCTCCTGGACGATCGAGCCGGTCCTGCGGCGATCCGATGTGACCCCGCCGGCGACCGGCATGACCGTGGACAGCATCTACTCTCCCACCTACGCGGTTTTCGCCGGTCGCGAGCGGCTCGCCTTCGGCGTCGCCCTGCGCTGCTCGGTCGCCGGCGAACTCGCTTACAAGGATTCGATCGGATGGGCGGAGCGCGAGGCCGATCGCTGGACGTTCCGCGGGTACCTGCTGGAGCCCGATCCCCCCGTCTGCGCTGTCCCCTCCTCCGACTGGCCCGTCGATACGATCCACCAGGTGAACGATCCCGAGTTCCTCGTGGACGGAGACGTGCTCCGGATGCTCTACACCAGCGCCCGCAAGACGGCGGACCGGCTGAACTGCGGCAGCATCGGCATCGCCGCTTTCGGCGCCGACATGTCGCTCCTGCACCGCAACGACGAGCTCGTCCGTTCCGACGCCGCGACCTGGTGCCTGCCGCCGGCCGGTCCGCCCTCGGGCTTCTCGCGGCCCTCGCTGCAGTTCGCCGACGGAACCGCTCGCGTGTGGCTGGACAGCGACGGGGTGGTGTGGAGCTTCCCCCTGCTCGCTCTGGATGTTCACCCGCCCCCCGACCTCCGGCACGAACTGGGCGACTACGCGGTTCCGAACAGCGGCGCGCTCGACGTCGAGTACTTCGGCGGGTATGGAGACGGGCGGGAGATGCTGCTGTTCAACGGCACCGGCGTTCAGGCGATCGGCCGGTCCAGCGTCTACCGCCGCTGGCCCTCGGAGTCGAGGCTCTCCGTTCTGGACCAAACCATCCCCGGCTACAGGTCGGTCTACGGGTCTCCCAACCTGTCGTTCGACCCCGCGACCTGCCGTCTCCGACTCGACTTCTCCGCCGTCCTCGAGGAAGCCTCCGGCGCCTCTCAGGACCTGTTCGCCGCGGTCGCCGCCGCCCACCGCCCTTGACGAACCATGCGCTCCGGCGTCCGGCGGCTCGCCCTCCCCTACATCCAGAGGAATGTCGTCTCCTCCCGCGTCGTCGGGACGGATTCCTCGAACCCGCACCATCGAGATAGGCCGCAGGACGCCCTCCGCGCCTCCCTTTCCCAACCCGTTTCCCCCGCGGTCCTTGCCCCCGCCGCTGGCGGCCCGTACACTACGGTTGCGACGGAGGAAGACATGGCCCCACGAGCGGTCGGGACCATCGGTTGGCTGGGCGTGCTCGCGGTCCTCTCCGGTTGTCCGGCGACCGCGGACGACACGCCGTCGGACGTCGTGCGCGAGGATGTCCAGGGGGAGGGCGAGGTCCTCGACGGCGAGGACGGCGACGAGGGCACGGACGTCGTGTGCCCCGGCGTACCGGAGCTGTGCAACGGGATCGATGACGACTGCGATCGGATGGTCGACGAGGATTTCGATCCGCAGACCGACCCGGCGAACTGCGGGGAGTGCGGCCTGCTCTGCGCCGCGGTGCACGCAGCGCCCGCGTGCGTCGCGGGTGCCTGCCGGATCGCGGCGTGCGACCCCGGCTGGGTCGACGCGAACGGCGCGGCGGTGGACGGGTGCGAGTACGAATGCGCGCCGGGCGGCGAGGAAACGACGGAGGCCGGGAACTGCGGCGACCTCCAGGACAACGACTGCGACGGGCGCACCGACGGGACGGACCGCGGTTGCGCCGAGTGCGTGCCGGAGCTGTGCAACGGCTTCGACGACAACTGCGACGGGCGCACCGACGAGAGCTTCGACCTCGACTTCGACCCGATGCACTGCGGCGCCTGCGGGCGGGCGTGTCCCGACTTCCCGAACGCCATGCCGGCCTGCGTCCTGGGCTCGTGCGATTTCCAGTGCGAGTACGGCTGGAGCGACCTCGACGGCCAGCGCTGGAACGGCTGCGAATCCCCCTGCGTGCCCGGGAGCGACACCGCGGAGACGGCGTGCAACGGGATCGACAACGACTGCGACGGCCTGACCGACGAGGATTTCGCGCCGGCGCCGTGCGGCGCGGGGGTCTGTCGTCGCGACGGGACCTGCTTCCGCGGCGAAGAGCGCTGCGTCCCGCGCGCGCCGCCGGTCGCGACGGACACGATCTGCAACCATGAGGACGACGATTGCGACGGCGCGACCGACGAGGACGCGGACTGCCGGTGCTACTCCGACGCCGAGTGCAACGACGGGAATCCGTGCAACGGCATCGAGACCTGCGAAATCGGTGTCGGCTGCCGCGGCGGCGTGTCCGTGTCGTGCGACGACAGGATCGAATGCACCGACGACGGCTGCAACGCGCTCGACGGCAGCTGCTACCACCTGCCGGTCCACGCCCGCTGCGTCGACGGGGACGCGTGCAACGGCGCCGAAACCTGCGATCCGGCACGCGGGTGCGTCGCCGGCACGCCGGTCGATTGCGACGACCGGGTGACCTGCACCGCGGACGGGTGCGATCCTCCGACCGGCCGCTGTTCGCACGTTCCGGTCAACGCCGACTGCGGCGACGGCCGGTTCTGCAACGGCGACGAGATCTGCGACCCGGTGCGAGGCTGCGTGCCGGGCACGCCGCCCTCCTGTTCGGACGGCGTCGCCTGCACCGACGACGCCTGCAATCCGGCGACCGACACCTGCGTCAACACGCCGATCGACGCGCGCTGCGACGACGGGCAGTTCTGCAACGGCGCCGAACGGTGCCTCGGCATGGCCGGCTGCCAGCCCGGCACGTCGCCCACTTGCGACGACGGCCTCGCCTGCACCGTCGACACCTGCGATCCCACCCTGGCCGGCGGCGCCGGCCGCTGCGTCAACACCCCGCCCGACCTCGACGGCGACACCTATCCCCCGCTCTCCTGTCTCGGCACCGACTGCAACGACTCCGACGCCTCGATCCGACCCGGCGCCGCGGAGCGGTGCAACGCGATCGACGACGACTGCGACGCCCTGACCGACGAGACCTTCGCCTGCATCCGCGGCAGCACCGGCTCGTGCCGGGTCGACACCTGCGACGGCTCCCGCATCTGCTCCAGCTCCTGCGTCTGGGGCACCTGCACCGTCAGCGCCGCCGAGACCTGCAACGGCGTGGACGACACCTGCAACGGCGTCGCCGACGAGGGCTTCACCTGCGTCGGCAACTCGACCAGGAGCTGCACCGTCACCCGTCCGACCAAGACCTGTACCGGATCGCAGGTCTGCACCGTCCCCGCCTGCACCTGGGGCGCCTGCGTCGTCCCGCAGGATGGCGCGTTCGCCGAGACCTGCAACAACATCGACGACGACTGCGACACCTCGATCGACGAGAACCCGCCGTCCGGGTACTCGCTGTGCCCCGCCGTCTCCCACGGCACCTGGTCCTGCGCCGCCGGCACCTGCTCGATCGCCTCGTGCGACTCGGGCTACTTCGACACCGACGGCCGGTACGACACCGGCTGCGAGTGCGCGATCGAGGCGCCGGAGCGCCCGGCGACCTGCGCCGCCGCGACCAGCCTCGGCACCCTCGCCGACGCGCCGAGCAGCTCCCAGACCATCACGGGGAAGATCCACAACGCGACCGATGTCGACTGCTTCAGCTTCTCCGGCACCGACGTGACCGAGACCAACTCCGACTCCTACCACGTCGACATCCGCTTCACCTCCAACCCCTCGAACCAGTTCCAGTTCACCGTCTGGCGCGCCAACTGCTCGACCCAGGTCTGCGCCAACGAGACGTCCCGCTACGACTGGTACACGGACTACGCGGGCGCCTGCGTGAACAAGCCCTCCGGCGCGCTCGAGCCGTGCGGCGAGAACCCGTGCCGCACGACGTCGACCTACGGCTACAACCTGTGCGCGGACACCAGCGCCACGTACTACGTCTGCGTCTCCCGCCGCGCCGGCTTCGCGCCGACCTGCGAGAGCTACACCCTCACGGTGAGCAACGGCGTCTACTGACCCGCGGCGCCGCCGTTCCGGCGGCTCCGGGTCGGGCGGGCCGGCAGCGCCGCGCGCGGGGCGGCGACGGCCGTCGGGTCAATGGTCGGAAAACGCGATGATCGTCGTTCCGCGGCCGTTCTCGCCCGGCTCGACGCGCAGCATCCCGTGCGGCAGGACGCGGTGCGGGTCCTGGACCAAGAAGTAGGGCGGATTCCGGTCGTGATGCCAGACGAAGGTCGCGCGCCGATCCCGGAAATGGCCGGCGTACGCCCGCCCCACCTCCTCCCACGGGTAGTCGACCCAGTACTTCGCCAGCCCCTCGCCGATCCGCTGAACCAGCAGCGCGCCCGTCGGGATCGGCTCCCCGAAGACCCCGTCCTCGACCAGCACCGGGTGCGGAGGCAGCGTCGCGCCGCCGGCGCCGTCCGCCGTTCCGTCGCCCGCACCTGCGGGTTGGGGCCGGCTCTCGACCGCCGCCAGCGCGCCGGGCGGCGGTCCGTCGCCGGCCGCGCCGGCATCCGCCGCCCCGACGAGACCCGCGTCCGACCCGGCCGTCGTGCTCCCGCCGCTCCCGGTCGAGGTATTCGCGGAGTCGGCCGTCACGGCCCCGTCGGGTCCCGGGAGGGCCAGCGGCAGCGGCCCGGTCCGGCCGGGCCGGACTTCCGGGGCGACGCGCTCGGCGAGCGGTTCCGCTTCCGGCACCCGGGACCCGGCGGCGTCGGCGGGGCGCACGACGACCGCGTCCGGCCGCGCGACGGGCGACTCGTCGTCGCCGCGCAGCAGCAGGGTCGCGAGGATCGCCGCGGCGAGCCCGGCGGCGACGAGGCCGAGCACGACGCCGACGCTCCGCAGTGCGCCGCCGCGGCGCGGAAGCACCGCGGTCGGCGGACGGACCACGGCCGGCAGCGTCGACGACGGCAGGTTCCGCAAGGCGGCGCGCAACTCCTCCGCGCTGGCGAAACGCCGCTCGCGCGGCTTCTCCAGGCAGCGCGCGATCGCCGCCTCGAGGGCCGGCGACAGGCCGGCCGTCCCGGGCAGCGAGCGGAGCGGCGGCGGCGCCGACTGCAGGTGCCGCACGAGGCAATCGGCGGCGTTCGAACCGATGAACGGGTTCCGGCCGGTGAGCATCTCGTACAGGATCACGCCCAGGCTGTAGATGTCGGCCCGTCCGTCCACGTCGGGCAGCCCCTGGATCTGCTCGGGGGGCATGTAGGCCGGCGTACCGACCAGCGCGCCGGCCCGCGTCAGCGAAGTCTCGCTGGACGGCGGCGCGGCGAGCTTGGCGATGCCGAAGTCGAGCACGGCGACGTGGTCGGGGCTGCCCGGCAGGTCGGACAGCATCACGTTGGCCGGCTTGAGGTCGCGGTGGACGACGCCGGCGGCGTGGGCGGCCGCGAGCGCCCCGGCGATCTGTTCGCCGATGTGCAGCGCCCGCGCTTCGGGCAGCGCGCCGCACCGCGCCAGTTCCTCGGCCAGCGTCCGCCCCGGCACGTACTCCATCGCGACCCACAGCGACCCGCCGGGGGTCTGGCCCGCGGCGTAGACCTGGACGATGTTGGGGTGGCGCAGCCGCGCCAGCACCAGCACCTCGCGCCGGAACCGCTCGACCATCTCCGCCTCGCGCGCCAGTTCGCCGAGGATCACCTTGACGACGACCCGGCGGTCGACGTCGAGTTGCTCGGCGACGTACACGCCGCCCATGCCGCCGGCGCCCAGCGGCCCGACGATGCGGAACCGGCCGTCCAGCACGGCGCCGAGCCACGGATCGGCGGGAGTCGCGGGAGCCATCGGGCGAGCTCTATCATGCCCGTCGCCGGGTGCGCCAGGGGCGCCGCTGCACCCGGATCGCGCTGTAGCGGTCCTCCAGCCGGAGCATGGCGCACGGCGCGCCGCCCCCGCCCGGCGAGCCTTGCGCCGCGCCGGCTTCGCGCCGACCTGCGACCGCTGCACCCTCGTCCCGAGCAGCGGCGTCCGCGGACCCGCGCCGCCCCTACCCGCGGGGCCGCTCGTCGGCGCCGAGATCCGGCGCCCCCTCGCGCGGCTCGCCATCGATGTCGTCGTCGCAGACGCCGGCGCCCAGGACCGTGCCCCGGTCGATGGCCGCGGCGGCCGCCGGCGCCAGGTGCAGGTCGCCGCCCGCTCCATCGACGAACAGGTCGAGCGGCGCGCTTTCCAGGTTGGTGGTCCGCGTCGCCGTCGCCCCGTCCCGTTCGCGCAGCGGGTGCGTGGCGATGTTGTTGGCGACGACGGTGCCGGTGGTCACGGCGAACCGCCATTCGATCGAGGAGAAGTTGTCGCCGGTCGAGACGATCGTGTTGTGCACGGCCCGCGAGTTGCACGCGGCCCAGAAGCAGATCCCGCAGTCGAACCCCGCCTCGCTCGCGAACAGCTCGGCGCGCGAGGCGAAGACGAAGTTGTTGCGGGCGATGCCGCCGTAGTGATCGACGTACGCTCCGCCCGCCGCGGGACACGGATCGTCGGGGTAGCTGCGGGCGGTGCCGTCGGTGACCAGGCCGAAGCCGATGCCGCGCGCGTTGTCCCGCAGCACGTTGCGCTCGACGATCGGGTCCCGGCACCCGCGCCAGAAGTGGATCCCGTGCTCGGCCAGGCCCGACGGACACCAGAACCCCTCGACGTGGTTGTCGCGGATCACCCAGTCGCGCACCTGGTGCGCGTCGATGCCGCCGGTGTAGCAGCCGCCGGAGGTCGGGTTGACGTGCGGCCGCCCCGCGTCGGTCAGCTCCAGCCGGCTGCAGGCGATTTCCCCCCGGTCGATCCATCCGCCCTCCGTCCCGGGATTGATCTTGATCGCCTGTTCGCCGGGGTCGATCACGGCGACGTCGTAGATGCGGGTCCGCAGCGTATCCGCCCCGCCCGCCGTCACCACGTGGATTCCGTGCGTCCCCGGCCGCCGGATCGTGAGATCGGCCACCGTCACGTCCGAGGCCGCGATCGTGATCACCTCGGTGGTCTCGTACTCGCCGTCGAGCACCACCGCGTCGCGCCGGCCGGCGGCCGAGCGCAGCGTGACGTTCGGCGTGTCGACCCACAGGTAGGTTCCGCCGAGGGCGTACGTGCCGTCGGCGAAGGAGAGCGTGTCGCCGGGCTCGAGGGCCGCGACGATGCCGGTCAGGTCGTGCGCTCCGGACGGCCCGACGGCGATCACCCGCCCCGTCGGACCCGGCAGCGGGCCGCACCGGCTTCCGGCAGCGGCGTCCGCGTCCGCTTCGGCGGACGAGTCGGCATCGGCATCGCCGTCCGCGTCCGCGTCCGGTCCGCCGCCTTCTTCGGCGACGTCGGGAACGTCGGCGGCATCGGCTGCATCGGCGTCACCGGCCGAGTCGTCGTCGCCGCAGCCGGCGACGGCGAGCAGGACGAGCGGAACCAGCCACCGGCGCGCCTGGATGTCCGGCATCGGAACCTCCCGGCGGCATTGTCGCCCGCGCCTGCCGAATTGCAAGCTCGCGGGCCGGCCGGCGGCAAGACCGCCGATCCGGTCGCGCCGGGAGGCCGCCGCGACCGGCCCAGCCCCCGCGAGCGGCCTCGTGCCGCCGCGAGATCCGGTTTACGGGCGGCGGAGGCTCGTGATAGTTTCCGGCCTCGCGAATGTCCGGCCCGTCCCTCCCGGGACGGGCCGAACGAGACGGACACGAGCGCACGAAACGGAGCACCCATGAGGTTCGCGGAGACGGGATTCAATCTGGAAGTCGATCTCTCCACGGGGAACGTGGAGCGGGTGGAAACGGACCCGCGGCTGACGGCGCTCCACCTGGGAGGGCTGGGGACGAACGCGCGGATCCTCTGGGATCGGGTGCCGCCGGAGACCGATCCGTACTCGCCGGACAACCTGGTGATCTTCGCGCCAGGCCTGCTCGTGGGAACGCCCGCGCCGGGGGCGAACCGGACGATCGTGTCGACCTTCTCGCCGCAAACCCGTTTCCTGGGCTATTCGATGATGGGCGGCTTCTGGGGCCCCGAGCTGAAGCACGCGGGGTACGACAAGCTGATCGTCCGCGGCCGCTCGCCGAAGCCGGTCTACCTGTGGATCCGCGACGACCGGGTCGAGATCCGCGATGCGACGCACCTGAGCGGCCTGGGGGCGGGCGAGACGGCGGATCGGATCCGGGCCGAGCTCGGGGAGCCGCGGGCCCAGGTGGCGGCGATCGGGCTGGCCGGGGAGAACCGCGTGTTCTTCGCCTCGATCGAACACGGCCGTTCCAGCGCCAGCCGGCTGGGACTGGGCGGCGTGATGGGGAGCAAGGGGTTGAAGGCGGTCGCGGTGCGCGGGACGAAGGACGTCAACGTCGCGCGGCCGGCGGAGCTGTTCCAGCATTGCCAGGAGGTGCTGCGCTACATCGTGGTCCGCGACGCGAAGCCGGTCCCGGGCGTGATGCCGATCCTCGCCGGGCTCGGGTCGCCGCAGGAGATGAAGATCGTCGACGAGAAGTGGCACACCGAGAACTTCATGTGGGGCAACGCCCGCACGCGGCGCAAGGACTTCTGGACCCCCGAGATCGAGGAGCAGTGGCGGGGGACCCAGGAACAGGTCCGCAAGCGGCTGATCAGCTGCTACAACTGCCCGATGAAGTGCGGGGCGACGATCTCCGTTCCGGGGGTCTCGACCTACATGATGAAGTGTTTCTCCAAGCTGACCTACACCATGGCGGCCTACTCGGACCTCGACTTCGGCTTCCGCATCGCGCAGCGCGCGACCGAGTACGGCGTCGATGCCTTCTCGGCGCCGCAGGTGATGGCGTTCGCGCTGGAGCTGCTGGAGGCCGGGATCCTGACGGAGGCGGACTTCGCCGGGATGCCGCCCGACACGGAGGGCCGGTTCTTCTGGCTCCTCGACCGCATCGTGCGCCGCGAGGGGATCGGCGACGTGCTGGCGGACGGGACGTACTGGGCGGCCGAGCGGATCGGCAAGGGGGCGCAGGAGTACGCGCACAACAACATCAAGAAGCACGAGCAGCTCCCGCTGAAGCTGGGGATGCTCAATCCGGTGTACTTCCTGATGTACTGCACCGGCGAGAAGGCCAACATCACCCAGATCGAGGGGCAGTTCCCCCAGGCGCCGTTCCCGACGATGGAGGAACGGCTCGACTTCGTGAAGGACTGGATCCAGGTCCCCGACGAGAAGTTCAAGCAGTACCTGCTCGACTGGGAGCCGCGCGGCGAGCGTTCCAACCCCTACTACCCGACGGTCGAGATGTGCTGCGACATCGTCGATTGGCAGGAGATGATGCACTACATCGACGACGCGGTCGGGATGTGCGCCGGCCTCGGCTCCTTCCCGCTCAAGCCGCCCTACCACATCCACAACTGGCCGGCGATCCTCTCCGCGGCCTCCGGCCTCGACCTGGACGAGGAAGGGCTCAAGACGATCACGCGGCGCAACCGCAACCTCGTCCGGGCGCTGAACAACCGCCGCGGCCTGACCCGGGCGGACGAACGGCCGCCGGACGACCACTGGAAGCGGCGCTTCCCCGAACTGGAGCAGAAGCTGCTCGACGCGTACTACGCGTACAAGGGGTGGAACGAGAACGGCATCCCCACCGAAGCGACGCTGCGGGCGTTGGGCCTGGACGACGTGGCCGAAGACTTCCGCCGCCGCGGCATCCTGCCGGGCGGAACGGCGGACGCCGCGGCGAAAACGACGGCGGACGGCGGCAAGGCGTAGGGCGGACACCATGAGCGGCCAGAAGAAGAAGCGCATCGTCAAGACGATCCACGTCAACGTCGACAAGTGCAACGGCTGCCGGGCCTGCGAGGTGGTCTGTTCGGCGTTCCACGCCACGCCCAAGTACGGCACCGTCAACCCGGAACGCTCGCGGATCCGCGTGATCCGCGAGCCGCTGCGCGACGTGTTCCTGCCGGTCTACGCCGGCGAGTACACGGCGGCGGAGTGCGCGGGCCGGGACCGCTACACGATCGACGGCCGGAGCTACGACGAGTGCGCGTTCTGCCGGGCCGCCTGCCCCTCCCGCGACCTGTTCCACGAGCCCGATTCGGGCCTGCCGCTCAAGTGCGACCTCTGCGAAAGCGACCCGCCGCTCGAGAAGCCGATGTGCGTCCAGTGGTGCATCAACGAGGCGCTCATCTACGAGGAGCGCGAGGAGTGGGTCGAGGAGGAGGAGGAGCCGGTCGAGGAGCTGGACGTCGGGCTGGCGTCGCTGCGCACCCGCTTCGGCCGGGAGCGGTTCGAGGACGCGGTGGCCCGCCTGGCGCGCAAGGCCGAGAAGAAGGCGTAGCCGTGGCACGCGACGACTGGGAAACGGTCGCTCCCTTCCCCGAGACCCTCGCGGAGATCCGCGAGGCGAACGGCGAGACGTACCGGTACTGCTACCAGTGCGGCAAGTGCGACGCGGTCTGCCCGTGGAACCGGGTCCGCGGCTTCAGCATGCGGCGGATCGTCCGCGAGGCGTCGCTCGGCCTGACCGAGATCGAGAGCGAGGACGTCTGGCGCTGCACCACCTGCGGCACCTGCCCGCAGGAATGCCCGCGCGGCGTGCAGCAGGTCGAGCTCGGCGTGGCGCTGCGCCGCGTCGCCTCCAAGTACGACGTCTTCCCTGCCGGGGCGCGCCCGGCGCGAGCCGTCCGCGCCAGCCTGACGCTGGAGGGCAACCCGCTCAACGAGGAGCGGGCCCGGCGCGGCGACTGGGCCCGGGAGCTCGGGGTGCGGCCGTTCGAGGAGGGGATGGAGGTCCTGTACTTCGTCGGCTGCTACTACAGCTACGACCGGCGGCTGCGCAAGGCGGCGGCGGCGACGGCGCGGATCCTCCAGCGCGCCGGCGTCCGCTTCGGCATTCTCGGCGAGCGCGAGAGGTGTTGCGGGGAGAGCGTGCGCAAGACGGGCGCCGAACAGCTCTTCCGCGACCTGGCGCGCGCCAACATCAAGACCTGGATCGATGCCGGGGTGCAGCGGATCGTCGTCTCCTCCCCGCACTGCTTCCATACCTTCCGCAACGAGTATCCCGAGTTCCGGGTGAACTTCGAGGTGCTCCACCTGTCGCAGTTCCTGCGGGAGCTGCTGCGCGACGGCCGGTTGACGCTGTCCCGGCCGGTTCCGCGCCGGGTGGCCTATCACGACCCGTGCTACCTCGGCCGGCACAACGGCGTGTTCGACGAGCCGCGCGAGGTGCTGCGGGCCGTCCCCGGCCTCGAACTGCTCGAATTGCCCGACGCCCGCGAGCGCAGCCTGTGCTGCGGCGGAGGCGGCGGGCGCATCTGGATGGACACCCCGCGCGCCGAGCGTTTTTCCGAGCTGCGGCTCGATCAGGCCCGCGACGTCGGCGCCGAGGCGCTGGCGACGGCCTGCCCGTACTGCATCACGATGTTCGAGGACAGCCGGCTGACCCGGGAGGGCGAGGGTCTGCCGGCGGTGGTCGAGCTGGCCGAGATCGTGGCCGAGGCGCTGTGAGGCACCGATGAACAAGGCACCGGGCGCGGACAATCTCGGCGACGTGATGGTCGTCGGCGGCGGGATCAGCGGCATCCAGGCCGCCCTCGACCTCGCCACCGCCGGCTTCAAGGTCTTCCTCGTCGAAACCTCGCCGACGATCGGCGGCAAGATGGCCCAGCTCGACAAGACCTTCCCCACCAACGACTGCTCGATGTGCATCGAGTCGCCCAAGTTCATCGAGTGCGACCGGCACCCGAACATCGAGATCCTGACCTACACCGACGTCGAGCGCGTCGAGGGACGGGAGGGGGACTTCCGCATCACGCTGGTCCAGAAGCCGCGCTACGTCCTGGCGGACCGCTGCTCGGGCTGCACGACCTGCGTCTCCTACTGCCCCGTCCACGTCCCCGACCCGTTCAACCAGGAGCTGTCGCGCAACAAGGCCGTCCACATCTACTTCGCCCAGGCCGTGCCGCTCGTCCCGTACATCGACGAGAACTGCCTGTACCTCAAGGAAGGCAAGTGCCGGATCTGCGAGGCGGTGTGCCAGAAGCGGGCGATCGATTTCGACCAGACGCCCGAGCGGGTGGAGGTGCGCGTCGGGGCGGTGGTGTTGGCGCCCGGCTACGCCCCGTTCGACCCCGGACCGCGCCGCGACTACGGCTACGGCCGGTTCCCGAACGTGGTGACGAGTCTCGACTTCGAGCGGCTGTTGTGCGCGACGGGGCCGCACGAGGGCGAGATCCTGCGGCCGTCGGACGGCCGGCACCCGCACCGCATCGCCTGGATCCACTGCGTCGGCTCCCGCCAGGTCACCCCCGGCGGCCACGGCTACTGCTCCTCGGTCTGCTGCACCTACATCCAGAAGCAGGTGATCCTGGCCAAGGACCACGACGCCGAGGCGGAGTGCACGATCTTCCACAACGACATCCGGTCGTACGGGAAGGACTTCGAGCGGTTCTACCAGCGGGCGGAGAAGCTGCCCGGCGTGCGCTTCGTGCGCAGCTACGTCTCGATCGGGCGCGAGCTCCCGGACAGCCGGAACGTGACGATCCGCTACGCCGCCGACGACGGCGTGCGCGAGGAGGAGTTCGACCTGGTGGTGCTCGGCGTCGGCCTCGCCCCCCCGAAGGACGCCCCCCGCCTCGCCCGGCTGTTCGACATCGAGCTCGACGAGCACGGCTTCTGCCGGACGGACCCGACCAACCCGATGCGCACGACGCGGCCGGGGGTGCTGGTGAGCGGGGCGTTCCAGGGGCCGATGGACATTCCCGAGTCGGTGGTCACGGCGAGCGGCGCCGGTTCGCTCTGCGGCGAGCTGCTCGGCCGGCGCCGCGGCTGGCTGGCCCGCGAGCGGGTCTACCCGCCGGAGCGCGACGTGGCGGCCGAGGAGCCGCGGGTCGGCGTGTACGTCTGCCACTGCGGCGCCAACATCGGCCGCGTCGTCGATGTCCCCGCCACCGTCCGCTACGCGCTCGGGCTGCCGAACGTCGTCCACGCCGAGGAGTCGCTGTTCATCTGCTCGACGGAAGCCGCGCAGAAGCTGGCGACCTCGATCCGCGAAAAGGGGCTCAACCGGGTGGTGGTGGCGGCCTGCACGCCGCGCACGCACGAGCCGCTGTTTCGCGACACGCTGCGCGAGGCGGGGATCAACCAGTACTTCTTCGACATGGCGAACATCCGCGAGCATTGCTCGTGGGTCCACAGCCGGGAGAAGGAGGCGGCGACCCGCAAGGCGCAGGACATCATCCGCATGTCGGTCGCCCGCGCCCGGCGCCTCGAGCCGCTCCAGGAGTTCCGGCTGCCGGTCGACAAGCGCGCGCTGGTGGTCGGCGGCGGCCTGGCGGGGATGACGGCCGCGCGGAGCATCGCGCGGCAGGGCCACGAGGTGTGGCTGGTGGAGCGGGAGCCCGAGTTGGGCGGGATGGCGCGCCGCATCCACCGCACGCTGGAGGGGCTCGACGTGCAGGCCTACCTGCGGGACGTCGTCCGCGGCGTGTACGCCGACCCGCGCATCCACGTGCTGGTCGGCGCGGAGATCCTCGAGGCGTCCGGCTACGTCGGCAGCTTCACCACCCGCGTCCGCGCGGGGGGCCGCCTGACCGAGATCCGCCACGGCGCGACGGTGATCGCGATCGGCGCCGGCGAGTACCGGCCGACCGAGTACCGGTGCGGGACGGACGAACGGGTCCTCACGCAGCTCGAGCTGGAAGAGCGGCTGGCCGCCGGCGACCCGCGGCTCGACGGCGTGCGCTGCGTCGTGATGATCCAGTGCGTCGGCTGCCGGCAGGAGGACCGCAACTACTGCGCGCGCATCTGCTGCGGCCACGCGCTCAAGAACGCGCTGGCGCTCCGGCGGCGGGCGCCGGCCCCGGACGTCTACGTGCTGTTCCGCGACCTGCGGAGCTACGGGTTCCGCGAGGACTTCTACCGCGAGGCGGCGGACCGGCACGTGCGGTTCGTGCGCTGGGAGCCGGACGGACGGCCCGCGGTGGAGGCGGCGACGGAGGAGGGGCGGCCGGTGCTGCGGGTCACGGTCCCCGACCCGGTGCTGCGCCGCCGCCTGGCGCTCGACGCCGACCTCCTCGTCCTCTCGGCCGCCGTCGTGCCGGCGGCGACGAGCCAGGAGATCTCGCGGTTGTTCAAGGTGGCGACCGGGCCCGACGGCTTCTTCCAGGAGGCCCACGTCAAGCTGCGCCCGGTGGACTTCGCGGCCGACGGGGTGTTCCTCTGCGGCACGGCGCACTATCCGAAGCACATCTCCGAGGCGGTGAGCCAGGCCTACGGCGCGGCGGGGCGCGCGGTGACGCTCCTGTCCCAGGACACCGTGGTCGCCTCGGGGTCGGTCTGCCGCGTCGAGGAGCGCGACTGCGTGGCCTGCGGGGCCTGCATCCGCGCCTGCACCTACGGCGCGATCGAGTTCCACGACACGCCCCGCGGCCGCAAGGCCCGGGTCAACGCGGTGCTGTGCAAGGGCGACGGGCTGTGCAACACGAAGTGCCCGACCGGCGCGATCTCGCTGCTGCACTACACGGACGAGGAGTTGCTGAGCCAGATCGATGCCGCGGCGGCGGAGCCGGCGCGGGCGACGTGAGCGGCGCGCCGGGAACGGCCGCGCCAGGAGTGGGACGACGGTGAGCGGCGAACTCGACTTCCGGCCGAAGATGCTGGGTCTCGTCTGCAACTGGTGCTGCTACGGCGGCGCCGACCTGTGCGGCGTGTCGCGCTTCCAGTACCCCCCGTTCATCCGGCTCGTCCGCGTGATGTGCTCCGGCCGGGTCGATCTCCTGCACCTCCTCCGCGCCCTGGCCGACGGCATGGACGCGGTGTTCGTCGGCGGCTGCCACATCAACGACTGCCACTACGTCACCGAGGGAAACTACGACGCGATCGCGATGATCGAGGTCTGCCGGGAGCTGCTGCGGCGGATCGGCATCCGGCCCGAGCGGGTGCGGCTGGAATGGGTGTCGGCGGGCGAGGGGATCCGCTTCGCGGCGATCATGAACGAGTACGCCGAGCAGGTGCGGACGCTCGGCCCGCTGGGGCGGGCCGACGGCGAGGGGCTGGACGCGGCCGAGCTGGGACGGCGGCTCGAGGCGGCGACGCGGCTCGTGCCGTTCGCCCGGCTCGCGCTGACCGGCCGGCTACGCCCGGCGGTCCGCACGGAGGAGGCGTACCGGCGGTTCTTCGCCGGCGACGAGTTCCGGCGGCTGTTCGACGAGCTGCTGGGGGAGCGGCTCGCGATCGGCCGGGTGCTGCTGGCACTGCGCGACGGGCCGCGCTCCGCCGCGGAGCTGGCGCGCGGCCTGGGGTGGAGCGCCTCCGAGGTCGCGCGGCACCTGCGGAACTCGTCCCGGCACGGATGGATCCGGTTCGACGCCGCCGGCGGGCGCTACGCCCTGGCGGAAGGTTGAGCGCCGCGCGCCGGCGCCGGGGAGCGGTGGAAAAGGGCCATGGACATCGCCGAGGTCGACCGCGTCATCGATCAGCACGGGGCGGAGCCCAGCGCGCTGATCCAGATCCTGCTGGAGATCCAGCGCCGGCACCACTGGCTGCCGGGCGCGGCGCTGGACCGCGTCGCCGGGCGGCTCGGAGTGCCGATGACCCGGGTCCGCCACATCGCGACCTTCTACAAGGCGTTCAGCCTGGTCCCCAAGGGGCGGCACGAGGTCCACGTCTGCCTGGGCACGGCCTGCCACGTCCGCGGCGCCGAACGGGTGCTCGATGCGGTCCGGGACGCCACCGGCCTCCTGCCCGGCGAGACCGACGCCGAACTCCGGTTCTCCCTCGAAACGGTCAACTGCCTCGGCTGCTGCGCCCTCGGACCGGTGATGGTGGTCGACGGCAAGACGCACGGCAAGCTCTCGCCCGCCGCGGCGGCGGACGCGCTGAAGAGCTACGAGTAGGGCGGAACCATGCCACGTCTTAATTCGCGCGAGGAACTGGATCGGCTGCGGCGGGAGATCCTGGCCCGCCGCGATCCCGGGCAGCGCTGCATCGCCACCTGCGCCGGCACCGGCTGCCTGGCGAGCGGCGCGGCCGACGTCGTCGAGGCGTTCCGGCGGGAACTGGCCGCCCGCGGCCTGACCGACAAGATCGCGCTCCGCGGCACCGGCTGCCACGGCTTCTGCGAAAAGGGCCCGATCGTCGTCCTCGACCCGGAGGAGATCTGCTGCCTCCAGGTGACCCCGGCCGACGTCCCGGAACTCGTCGAGCGGACGGTGCTGGGCGGGGAGGTGATCGACCGGCTGCTGTACGTCGACCCGCAGACCGGCGGGAAGACGATCCGCGAGCCCGACATCCCGTTCTACAAGCACCAGCAGCGGCTGGTCTTCGGCGCGAACCGCAAGCTCGACCCGCGCCGCATCGAGGACTACCTGGCGCTCGGAGGGTACCGCGCGCTGGTCAAGGCGCTGTTCGAACGGACCCCGGAGCAGGTGATCGCCGAAGTCAAGGCCTCCAAGCTGCGCGGGCGGGGCGGCGCCGGCTTCCCGACCGGCGTGAAGTGGGAGTTCGCCCGCCGCGCGGCGGGCGAGCCGAAGTACGTGGTGGTCAACTGCGACGAGGGCGACCCCGGCGCCTACATGGACCGCTCGCTGATGGAGGGCAACCCGCACGCCGTGCTCGAAGGACTGCTGATCGGCGCGTACGCGATCGGGGCGCACGAGGGGTACTTCTACGTGCGGCAGGAGTACCCGCTGGCGGTCGAGAATCTCGGCATCGCCCTGCGGCAGGCCGAGGAACTCGGCCTGCTCGGGAAAAACATCCTCGGCTCGGGGTTCGACTTCACGGCCCGCGTGCACCGCGGGGCGGGGGCGTTCGTCTGCGGCGAGGAGACGGCGCTCCTGCTGTCGCTCGAGGGTCGTCCCGGCGAGCCGCGGCCCCGCCCGCCTTACCCCGCGATCCAGGGCCTGTGGGGCAAGCCGACGAACATCAACAACGTCGAGACCTGGGCCAACATCCCGCTGATCCTGAACGACGGCGCCGCGAAGTTCGCCGCGATCGGCACCGCGGAGAGCAAGGGCACCAAGATCTTCTCGCTGGTCGGCAAGATCTGCAACACGGGCCTGGTCGAGGTGCCGATGGGCATCCCGCTGCGCGACGTGGTCTACAAGATCGGCGGCGGCATCCCGGGCGGCAAGAAGTTCAAGGCGATGCAGACCGGCGGGCCGTCCGGCGGCTGCATCCCGGAAGCACTGCTCGACCTCCCCGTCGGCTTCGACGAACTGACCCGCGCCGGCTCGATGATGGGCTCCGGCGGCATGATCGTGATGGACGAGGACACCTGCATGGTGGACGTCGCCCGCTACTTCGTCGAGTTCCTCACCGAGGAGTCGTGCGGGAAGTGCGTGCCGTGCCGCGAGGGGCTGCGCCAGATGCACCGCATCCTGACGCGCATCACCCGCGGCGAGGGCCGCGAGGGAGACCTCGAGGCACTGGAGCAGATCGCCGAAACCGCCGTGGAAGCCTCGCTCTGCGCCCTCGGCAAGACCGCCGCCAACCCGTTCCTCTCCACGCTCCGCTACTTCCGCGACGAATACGAGGCGCACATCCGGGAGAAACGGTGCCCCGCCCTGTCGTGCAAGGCGCTGATCCGCACCTGGATCGACCCCGAGAAGTGCCGCGCCTGCATGCTGTGCCTCAAGAAGTGCCCGACCGGCGCGATCGACGGCGGCAAGCAGCGGATCCACGTGATCGACCAGGCCAGGTGCACCAACTGCGGCACCTGCTTCGAGGTCTGCCCGACGAAGTTCGGCGCGGTCCGGAAACTGTCGGGCGTCCCCGTCCCGCCGCCGATCCCCGAGGAGCGGCGGACCGTCGCCCGGGCGAGGAAGCAAGATGAGTGACGTACCGCTGCGGATCGATGGACAGGACGTGACGGTCCCCGAGGGCGCCACGGTCCTCGAGGCGGCGCGCCGCGCCGGCGTCGAGATCCCGACGCTCTGCCACCACGACCGGCTGGCGCCGTACGGCGGCTGTCGCGTCTGCGTCGTCGAGACCGAGTTCCGCGGCGCCTGGCGGCTCGTCGCCGCCTGCGTCCATCCGGTCGAACCCGGAATGGTCGTCCGCACCCGCTCCGAGAAGATCGACCGCATCCGCCGGTCGGTCCTCGAATTGCTCCTCGCCCACGCCCCCGAGTCGGCCAAGCTCCAGGAGCTGGCGCGCCACTGCGGGGCGAGGCGCGACCGCTTCGCCCCGGACGCCTCGTTCTGCATCCACTGCGGCCTGTGCGTCCGCTACTGCGCCGAGGTCAAGGGGAAGTTCGCCGTCGGCTTCGTCGACCGCGGCATCCGCAAGGAGATCGCGTTCGTCCCCGAGATCGCCGCGCGGGAGTGCCGCGACTGCAAGGAGTGCTTCGAGCTTTGCCCGACCTCCTACCTGCAGGCCGCCTTCGTCCTCGCCGAATCGCTCGCCTTCCCCCCGCCCGGCGAACGGTCCGGCGCTCCGGGTCCGGCCGCTTCGTCGGGAGAAGCGCGCTAGGCGGCGACGCGAGGCTGGGAAGAGACGCCCAGGCAGCGCAGTCCGGTCAGCGCCGTCACCCGCTCGGGGTACATCGAGAAGAACAGCCGGATCCCCTCCCGCGCGTTGAGGATGCGCCGGGAACGCATGAAGGCACGGATCGCGACGGCGCACGAAGCCTCCTGGCAACCCTCGTCCGAATCCCAGTAGCGGAGGATCAACTCGTCGTCGCCCTTCACCAACTCGAGCAGCAGTTTGAACTTCAACATCGTCGTCCTCCGAACCCTCCGCCCCGCGCATCCTTCGACCTCCCGCGAGGCGGTCATGGCACCCTACGCATGCGTCCGGCGTGCCGATCTCGCACGCATCGGTTCTCGCTCGGCGCCGTGGAGTGCGCACGCCGATTTCGCAACGATTTGGAGTCCCGTGGGCGCGACACGCACCTGGTCCCACCCCGGCCGGCCGCCCACGGCCTGGCAGGTCGCCGCGACAGTCGTGCCAGGGTGGAACCCGGAACCCGCGCCCGGGTCGGGCACACCGAGGTGCCGACAGGAGGAGGGTACCGGAAGCGTTTCGGGTTCGCCGCGCGGCGGTCCGGGAAGCCGGTCAAGGGAGTCGTCGGACGCGGATCACGTCGAGCGCCAGGGTTCCGTTGTCGTGGTAGTGGACGCGGAACTCGACGGGGAGGAACGGCCGGTCGACGGCGAAGTCGAGCGAGAACTCCTGCCACGTGTCGGGGCGTTCGAAGTCGAGGAAGCGCAGGTCGCGGACGGCGAGCCGGCCGGGCTGGGCGTTGACATCGATCGTGGCGACCAGCGCGCCCGGCGGCTCGTACGGCTCCCGGGCGGCGGCGAGGCGGAACGTGGCGCGGTAGCGGCCCGGGCCGAACGTCCAGTTGGGTCCGAAGAACAGGTCGCCCGGCCCGCGGCGGTCGGCGGGGCTGACGCGCAGGGCGGCGCCGTTCGAGCAGGACGGGTCGGCGACGGCCAGGTTCGGGTAGCGCGAGGTCTCGAAGTCCTCGGCTTCGAGGTCCGGATTGTCGAGCAGGGCGGCGGCGGCCGCGTTCCTGTCCCGCGGGGCGCCGCGCCGCAGCAGGATCGCGCCGCGCTCCGCCCGCAGCACTCCCCACTCGGGACGTTCGAGCAGCTTGCGCGCGAACGGCACCAGCGTCGCCAGTTTTCCGGGGAACGGAAAGGCCGGTCGCATCAGGTCGAGGAACAGGTACTCGGCCTGCTCCATCCCGTACGGCAGCATCGCGGGCCGCGGCCGGTTCATCAGGTGGATCGCCTGGTAGCCGGTGGCCGAGACGGGCACCTCGGGCGGGATCTCGGCCAGCATCGCGTCGATGAGCCGCGTGCGGGGCGTGCGCAGGTACTGCGGCCGCTCCCAGACGGGCGACTCGGGGAAGTGCGGGTCGGTGCCGGCCAGGACGAGCACGGCGGCGACGAGGTACCCGGCGACGGCGGCGCGCAGCCGGACCCACGGCAGCCGCTCGCACAGCCCCGGCCGGGCCTCCACGCGCCGGCGCAGCCGCTCCAGACCGAAGATCGCGGCCGGGAAGGCCAGCGCCATCGGCACGCACGCGTAGTAGAAGTTGAGCGTGTACATGTAGGAGAAGCTCGCCAGAAGCATCTCGAGGGCCGGGAGGTACAGGAGCAGGTTGATCCAGCCGCCGCACGGGCCCAGGAAGCCGAGCGGGGCGAGCAGCATCAGCACGCTGCCCAGGCGATCCTCCGAGAACACGTAGCCGACGACGTAGAGCGGGTCGGTCAGCACGCGACCGATCGCCGATCCGAGCGTCGGGCCGAGGTGGCTGAAGTGCCGGGCGAACTTGTAGTGCTCGGGATTGAAGTCCCGGTAGAACGTCCCCGGCTCCTGGAAGATCGAATAGGCCGGGATCACCCAGCCCAGGGTGAGCAGGCCGTAGAGCACCGCGGCGACGGCGACGGCGGGCCCGAGGCGCCGGAAGCCGTGGGCGAGCCAGGCCCAGAGGCCGAGCACGGCGGTGACGATGCAGGTGTCCTCCTTGGTGGCCCACAACAGCGCGATGCAGAGCAGGAACCAGCGGCCGTCCCGGCGGCGGACGGCGAGCACCGCGCCGACGACGAGCGGCGGTTCGAGCAGGTCCATCTTGAACCCGTGCCACTGCGCCTGGAGCGTCGCCGGGAGGAGCAGCCAGGCGACGGCGAAGGCCAGGCCGAGCCAGCCGTCGTCGAGCGTCTCCTCGGCGAGGCGGAAGACGAGCCATCCGGTCCCGGCCATCGCGGCCGCCATCACGAACTGCAGCAGCAGCGGGTCCTGGTACAGCGCGTAGAGCGGGGCCAGCAGCAGCAGGATCGGCGAGAAGTGCTCGGCGAGGAACGTCACGCCGAACTGCGGCGACCAGAGAATTCCGTCGCCGTGGATCGTCGAGCGCAGCGAGCCGGCGAACAGGCCGAGGTCGTAGAGCGACGACCAGTAGCTCGCATGCTGGAGCCAGGCCAGCCAGGCGTAGTAGGCGCCCGCGGCGAGGACGGCCACCAGCGCCAGTTGCCGGGGCAGGCGACGCCCGTGCCGGATCGCGCCGGCGTCGGGGAGCACGGCGAAGGCCAGTCCGCCGGCGACACCCGCGACGAGCGCCGCGTGGAGCTGGATCCGCGCGGTGCCGTTGTCGACGAACAGCAGCAGCGGGGCGGCGAGCAGCGGCAGGAAGTGCAGGGCGGCGTCGCCGAGGGCCCGGGCCCAGGCGCGGCCGCGCGCGCGCAGGGCCCAGGCGACCAGGGTCGCCAGCGCGGCCAGCTCGAGCGTCAGGGCGCCGGTCTCGCGCAGGAACGGGATCCGCCCGGAGCCGCGGAACGGTCCCGCCCGCAGCCCCTCCTCGATCGCATCCCACGGGAAGAACAGCCACCCGCGCGTCAGGGCCAGCGCGTAGGCGACGGGGACGAGCAGCAGGAGCAGGCCGGCGGCGCGCAGCCACGGCCGGAGCCGCGGCCGCGACCGCGCGGAGGAAGGTCCGCCTGCATCCGCCCGCTCCACGAGCGCGGGATAGTATCAGCGGTCTTCCCCGGCGTCACCGGACCACGCAGCTCCGCGTGGCGCAGTCGCACGCCCGGCCGGGGAACGCCGCGGACGCCCGCTCGCAGGTCCCCGACGCGCAGCGCGGCGTCACCTGGTGGCAGACCTCGCCCTCCATCCGGCAGTACGGCATCCCGCAGTCGGAGTCGCCGAACTCGCAGGACAGCCCGTAGTCGGGCGCCGGGCAGTCGCGCGGGCAGTTGCAGAAGTTCTCGCCCAGGTGCAGCTCGCACGTGCCGTCGCCGCAGGGCGCGCAGGTCAGCGCCCAGCAGCCGACCAGGCAGGCGATGCGGCCGCCCGAGAGCATGCCTTCCATCGGCGCCAGGGACGACAGCGCGATCAGCCCCGGGCAGCAGCGTCCCGAGCCGGGGTAGTAGCTGGCGCCCGGTCCCGTGCACGTCTCGTTGCGGCAGCAGAGCGGGGAGGCGCCGGAGCACCCGAGCGGTTCGGCGAGGATCGTCCCTTCGTAGCAGGAGGCGGCGTCGGAAACGCACTGCCCTCCGCCGCGCCGGCACTCGGTGTCGCCGGGGCACGCCCCGACCGGGTCCGCCTCGCAGACCCACGCGCCCGACACGCACCGGCACCACGGCACGAGCGTCCCGTCCCAGCAACTCCACGGATGGCTCTCCCCCTCGACGCAGGGCGCCGGGCAATCGACCGGGCAGGCGCGCGTGGCCGCCTCGACGTCGTCGCACGCGCCGTCCCCGCAGCTCCCGCCGCAGGTGCAGCTCGCGGTGTCGGGCCGGCAGCGCGGCGTGCCCTCCCCGCAGGAGGTCGCCGCGCACTCCGCATCGGTCGTGCAATCGACGCAGTAGTTCAGCGAGCACGGCCGGCCGCCGCAGTTCTCCGGCCCGAGGCACCGGCAGCGGCAGGCGCCGAGCGACAGTTCGCAGAACGGGGTCGCGCAGTCGGCGACGGTGCCGGCCACGCAGGTCGCGCCGGCGGTGCAGGGCGTCGAGCAGGTCCGCGCGCCCGGCAGCCCGAGGCAGCGCAGGCCGGCCGCGCAGTCGCAGTCGACGGCGCAGCCCTCGCCCAGGGCTCCGGTGCCGGTGCAGGCGTCGCCGTCCGCGTCGGCGCCGGTGTCCGCGAGGTCGGCGCCGTCGGCGCCGTCCACCTCCCCGCCGGCGTCGGTGTCGGCCGCCCCGTCGTCGGGAGCCTCGCCGGCCGAATCGGCGATCGCGTCGGGGGACGAATCGTTCCCGTGGCAACCGCAGCCCCCGATCAGGGCGCAAACCCAGACGAAGCGCACAATCCGGTGCATCGGCGGTGCCTCCCTGCGGCGCAAGCCGCCGCCCGTCCGGCGGCTCGCCGTCCAGGGAAGAATGGCCCGCGCCGGGCCGTCCCGCAACTGCTTCCGCCCAGGACCTCTTGTGGGAACCAGCGGAAGCACTCGCGGGTGGCTTCGCCCCCCGTTCGCGCTCCCCTGCGACGGGAAACCGTGCCGGTGCCGCCGGCATCTACGCCGGGCAACGGTGCCGGTACCGGCGACATCTTGTAGGGGAGGGCGAGCCTGCCGAAGCCCGAAGGGCGAAGGCGGGCGACTCTTCCCGCCGCGCAGAACACCTGTGGGGAACGGCGAGGCCGCCGATGGGCGAAGGCGGGCGAGGCGGGGTGCGCAGAAACTGCGCAGTGTCCCGAAGGCGGGACGTCTCGCCGGGACGGCGGTGCGCAGGCGCTGCGCAGCGCAGCGTTCCCGCCGACGGGCACCGACGCGCCGCGCCGCATGTTTCTCGCCGGTTGCGCGACCCGGCCCGCCGCGGCACGGTTCCCGCTTGGTCCCCCGACCGGTTCCCGCCGGGGGCGCGCAAGCCGCTCCGCGGCGCAAGGGATGGAAGAGGAAAGGAGTTCGGCCATGAACAAGCACCTGGTCTGGATCCCGCTGGTCGCGCTGCTCGGCGCCGTTTCCGCGTTCGCCGCCTGGTCGCCCGCGGCCCCGGCCGACGAGGGGTCGGCGCCGGTTGCGTCCGGCCTGTCGTGTCCCGGGGGCGGCCACGGCGGATGCGGCTGCCACGGCGACGGCGAGTGCGGATGCGGCGGCGGATGCGGCTGCCACGGCGACGGCGAGTGCAACTGCGGGCAGGACGGAACGTGCGATTGCGACCAGAGCTGCCCGCGGTTCGTGGACGAGGACGGCGACACGGTGTGCGACCTGCGGGGACAGGGCGGCTGCCGCTGCCAGCACCACCGCCCGTAGCGCTCTCCGGGCGGTCGTCGCGAGCGACGTCCGCCCCCGACCCGTCGACACCCGTTTCCGCATTTCCGCCGGCCGGCCTCGCGGCTAGGATGAGGCGCTGATGACGCACGACGTCGCCGCGGCCGACCGACCGCCCCGGCGCCCGGCGCGGTGGGGGCCGGCGCTGCTGCTGCTCCTCCTCGCCGGGCTCGCCGGCGTGATCGTCTGGCAGACCCGGGCCGGCCTCGACCACATCGATCGCATGATGGCGGAGCGGAGCCGGACGCTGTACCGGATGGTGGCGACCGAGGTGCGCAACGTGGCCCGGTACGGAACGGCGCGGCTCGAGCGGTTGGACGAGGTATTGGGGGAGATTGCGGCGGGCGGCGATGTGGAGGGGGTGTCTCTGACGCGCACCGGCGGCGGCGTCGCCCTGGCGCGCGGCGTGTTTCCGGACCCGCTGCCCGAACTGGAGGCCGACGGCCGGACCCACGTGCTCGACGGCGAGGCGCTGCTGCTCGCCGGCCCGGCGACGATCGTCACGCAGGGGTGCGGAGGATGCGCGAGCTGCGGGTCGGTCGAGTCGCACTGCCCGGCCGCGGCGAGCGCGAGGCTGGACGGCGACTACGTGGTCCTGCTGGCGATCGATGCCCGTCCGTACCTCGCGCTGCGGCGCGGCGTGTGGCTCCAGGCGCTGGCGGCGGTCGTGCTGCTCCTGGGGCTCGGCGGCGGCCTGCTGGCGTACCGCGCGCAGCTCCGCCGCGCGGCGCGGATGGGCGAGGCGCTGGCGGTGGCCGGCGAGCGGGAGCGGGCGCTGGAACGGCTGGGCCGCGTGGCCGCGGGGCTGGCGCACGAGATCAAGAACCCGGTCGGCTCGCTGCGCGGCTTCGCGCAGCTCCTCGCCGAGCGGGCGGCGGCGGACTCGCCGGAGGCGGAGTATGCGCGGCTGATGGTCGCCGAGCTGGACGGGATCACGCGGCGCATCGATCGGTTGCGCGACTACGCCCGGCCCGCGCCGCCCCGGTTCGCGGCGGCGCGACCGAACGAGCGGATCCGGCGGATCGCCGCGCTGCTCGAGCCGGACCTGGCCGCGCGCCGCCTCCGCCTGACCCTCGACCTGCCCCCCGACCCGGGCCCCGAGGCGCAGCTCGACGAGGAGCGCTTCCGCGACCTGGTGGTGAACCTGCTGGTCAACGCGATCGAAGCGTCGCCGGAGGGCGGAACCGTCACCGTGCGCCTGCGGCCGCTCGACCCCGACCGCCTGGCGCTCGAGGTGGAGGACCAGGGGCCCGGGATTCCCCCGGAGGACCGCGAGCGCGTCCTGCGGCCGTTCTATTCGACGAAGCCCGGCGGCATGGGCCTGGGCCTGGCGGTGGCGCAGCAGGCGGTCGAGGACCACGGCGGGCGGCTCGAGCTGGGCGCGGCGCCGGGCGGCGGGACGCGGGTGCGGGCCGAGTGGCCGAGGAGGGGCGGCGGTGGCGACTAGGGTCGTGCTGATCGCCGACGACGACGCGGCCCATCGCCGCATGCTCGGCGCGGCGCTCGAATCCTCCGGCTGGGCCTGCCGCTACGCCGCGGACGGCGAGGAGGCGGTGCGGGAAGCGGACGGGCCGCTCGACCTCGCGCTGCTCGACGTGCGCATGCCGCGGCTCGACGGGATCGCCGCGCTGCGCCGGATCCGCGAGCGGCGGCCGGAGCTGCCGGTGGTGATCGTCACGGCGCACGGCGACGTGCGACTCGCGGTCGAGGCGATGAAGCTCGGGGCGCGCGACTTCCTCGAAAAGCCGATCGACATCGACGAGCTGCGCAGCGTCGTGGCGGACATCCTGGAGCGACCCGGCCCGCCGGGCGAGCGGCCGGAAGACGGCGGCGACGAGCCGCGGACGCTGGTGGGGGTGAGCGAGGCGCTGGCGCGCGCGAAGGAGCTGGTGCGCCGCGCCGCCGCCTCCGCCGCCACCGTGCTGATCCACGGCGAGAGCGGCACGGGCAAGGAGCTGGCGGCCCGCGCGATCCACGAGCTGTCGGAACGCCGCGCCGGCCCGTTCGTCGCCGTCAACTGCGCCGCGGTCCCCGAGACGCTGCTGGAGAGCGAGCTGTTCGGCCACGAACGCGGGGCGTTCACCGGCGCCGACAGCCGGCGCATCGGCCGCTTCGAGCAGGCGGACGGCGGAACCCTGTTCCTCGACGAGATCGGCGAGATGCAGCCGGCGCTCCAGGCGCGCCTGCTGCGCGCGCTCCAGGAGCGCTCCTTCGAGCGTCTGGGCGGCACGACGCCGGTGCGGGTCGACATCCGCGTGGTCGCGGCGACGAATCGCGACCTCCGCGCCGCGATCGCCGCCGGCCGCTTCCGCGAGGACCTGTACTACCGCCTGGCGGTGGTCGAGATCGCGCTGCCGCCGTTGCGCGAGCGGCCCGAGGACATCCTGCCGACCGCGCAGCATCTGCTCGAACGCCTGCGCCCCGATGACCCGCCGCGCCTGGCCCCCGAGACCGCCGCGGCGCTGGCGCTCCACGACTGGCCCGGCAACGTCCGCGAGCTGGCCAACGTGCTCGAACGCGCGCTGCTGTTCGCGGGTCACGGCGAGATCCGGCTGGAACACCTGCCGCCGGCGCTGCGCGAGCTGGCCGGCGGGGAACCATCCGCCGCGCCGGGTCCCGGCACGACCGGCGTGCGCCCCGGCGTGTCGCTGGAGGCGGTCGAGCGGGAGCTGATCGAGAAGACCCTGCGGTCGCTCGGCGGCAACCGCACCCGCACCGCCCGCGCGCTCGGACTGTCCCGCCGCGCCCTGCTGTACAAGCTCAAGCGCTACGACCTCCGCTGACGTCCGCGGCGACTGGTCACGAGGCGCGGCGGACGGTATGGTGCGGCCGATGAGGCCGGCCGCGGCGGCGCGTTTCCCGGGCGCGACGCGGTCGACCGGGAGGGAGGTCGCGCATGCGCATCCTGTACGGCGTCGTCGGCGAAGGCATGGGCCATGCGATCCGCTCCGGCGTGGTGCTGCGCCACCTGGTCGATGCCGGGCACGAGGTGGTCGCGATGGCGTCGGACCGGGCGGTCGATTACCTGCGGAAGCGGCTGTTCGAGGTGCGGCGGATCCACGGCCTCCACATCGTCTACGAGGAGAACCGCGTCCGGCGCGGCTCCACGCTGTGGTCGAACATCCTCGAGGGGACCGGCGCGCTGCCGAGCCAGATCGTCGCCTACTTCGACCTGATCGGCGACTTCCGCCCGGAAATCGTGATCTCGGACTTCGAGTCCTGGGTCTGGCTCTACGCCAAGGTGCACGGCACGCCGATCCTGTCGATCGACAACATGCAGGTGATCAACCGCTGCCGCCATCCCGAGGAGCTGGTGTCGCGGCACCGGACCGACTTCGAGATGACGCGGGCCTTCATCAGGAGCAAGCTGCCGTTCTGCCACCACTACTTCATCAGCACCTTCTTCCGTCCCCCGATCCGCAAGGACCGCACCAGCCTGCACCCGCCGATCCTGCGCCCGGAGATCCTCGCCGCGACGCCCACCCGCGGCGACCACCTGCTGGTGTACCAGACGGCCGAGGGCCACGAGGCGCTGCTCGAGGTCTTGCGGGACTGCGGCCTGGAGTGCCGGATCTACGGCATGCGCCGCGGCATCGCGGAGGAGCAGGTCGAAGGGCGGCTGCGCCATCGCCCGTTCGACGAGCAGCGCTTCGTCGAGGACCTCGCCTCGGCCCGCGCCGTCGTCGCCGGCGGCGGCTTCACGCTCCTCGGCGAGGCGGTCTACCTGCACAAGCCGCTCCTCTCGGTCCCCGTGCGGCGGCAGTTCGAGCAGGTGCTGAACGCGTTCTACGTCGAGCGCGAGGGCTACGGGCTGGCGGCGGACGAGGTCGATGCCGCGTGCCTCGGCCGCTTCCTCGACGGCCTGCCCCGCTTCGAGGAGCGGCTCGCCGCCTGGTCCCAGGACGGCAACGAGGATCTCTTCCGGGCCCTCGACGAGAAGCTCGATCAGGCCGCCGCCGGCCTGCTCACCTGACACGCCCTCAGTAGACGTCCAGATCGCGACCGTTGACCGCGGGACCGTCGTAGCCCCGGCGGACCTCCTCCAGCAGGGTCTCGACGCCGCCGGAGCCGGGCCACCAGAGCTGGTGGGTGAGGACGAGCAGCCCGGGACGGGCCGCGTCGGCAAGCCGCGCGAGTTCCTCGGTCGAGGTATGGAACGCGGCGTGGTACGCCCGGTGGCCGGCCGGAAGCCCGGAGAAGCCGCGCACCGCGTACGCCTCGTGGACCAGCACGTCGCAACCGTCGCAGGCGCGCGCGACGGCCTCGGTCGCCGTCGTGTCGCCCGAGATCACGATCGTGCGGTCCGGCGCTTCGACCCGGTACCCGTAGGCGGCCCAGTCGCCGTGCCGGACGGCGAACGGCACGACGCGCAACACCCCGGTCCGCACCTCCTCGCCGGGCGCGAGTTCGCGAACCACGACCCGCGCCCCCGCCGGGTCGTCGCGCTCGGGCCCCTCGACACGGACCCGGATGTCCTCCCTCCACGCCTCGAGAATCCGATCGACCATCGCCTGCAGCCCGGGCGGGCCCCACGCTTCGAGCGGCGCGGTGCGTCCGAGGGTCCACGGGCTCAGGATCAGGTCGGGCAGGCCGAGGGTGTGGTCCGAGTGGAGGTGGGTGAGGAAGACCTGGGACAACGCACGGGGCTCGAGTTCCCGGCGGCCCCGGAGGGCGGCGGCCGCGGCCCGCCGCACGACGCCGGGGCCGGCATCGAAGAGGTAGGCGGTTCCGCCGGCCAGCACGGCCGTGCAGGGGCCGGAACGGTCCGGGTCGGGGCGCGGCGTGCCGGTGCCGAGCAGCACGACGAGGGTGCCGGCAGCGGGCGCGGGCGTGCCGCCGTCGCTCGCGGCCCGCCCCGTGCCGGCGTCGGTGTCCGAACCGTCGCCGCCGGCCGCCCCGCGGCCGGCGACGCGCCCGCACGCGATCGCGGCCAGCACGGCCGCACAGCCCGCCGCCCGTGCCGTGCTCCGCCCGCCGCCGAACCGCACCACCGCACCTCCGCGATCCACATCCTACCGGACCCGCCCGGCTCGCGCACGCTGGACGAGCAGCCGTGTTTTCGGCTACAAGCATCGCCGATGAGCGGTGCGCCGCAGCCCCCGAGCCTCGAGGCGGAGGACGTGGAGTTCGTCCGTTCGGTCGCGCGTTCCGTGTGCCGGCTGTTGCCGCCGAAGGTCGAGCTGGACGAGCTGGTCTCGTACGGCGTGCTGGGGATGATCGAAGCGCGGCAGCGCTTCGATTCCTCGCGGGGCGTGCCGTTCCGGACCTTCGCCTGGTATCGGGTACGCGGCGCGATCTACGACGGGCTGCGCGAGCTGAGCTGGCTGCCGGTCAACGCCTACAAGCGCCTCCGGGCGGCGGAGCGCACCGACCTGTACATGGAGACGCTGGCCGAGACGGCCTACGGCAACCCGACCCGCTCGGTCGCGACGAAGCTGGTGGGCGAGGCGGTGGCGGACCTGAGCGTGGTCTACCTGACGACGGAGGCGGGGGCGGCGGCGCGCGAGGCGGCGCCCGAGGCGGCGTCGCTGCCGGGCGAGGAGGTCTGCGACCTCGGCCGCGTCCTGGACGAGATCGAGAAGCTCCCGGAGCAGGAGCGGACGCTGCTGCGCCGGCTGTACCTGGAGGACGCGTCGCTGTCCGAGGCGGGGAAGGACCTCGGCCTGTCCCGCTCCTGGCTCTGCCGGCTGCACGCCTCGACGATCCGCAAGTTGCGCAAGCGTCTCGGCATCCCGGACGACGGTCTTCCGCCGCCCGGCGACTGAGCGGTCGCGGCCCGGCGCCCAACCGCGCGGGCCTCGGTCCCCCACGGCGCGTCCGACCGGGCCGTCACGGCGACCGGCGGGTGGACCCGTTCCCTCCGCCCGCCGACGTGCTAGGCTACGGCTCGTCCGGACACGAGGACCGACCGGGGAGGAGGGAAGCATGCGCAACTGCATCTGGTCAATGGCCCTGCTGCTCGCCGCGGCGCCGGGCTGCGGCGACGACGATACGACCCCCGACGACGGGGGCCGCGACGACGCGACCGGGGCCGATGCCGACGCCGACGCCGACGCCGATGCCGACGCCGACGTCGCCGACGAGGGCGGCGGCACGGGGACGCTCACCGTGCTGGTGACGGTGGCCGACCCGTCCTCCGGGGACGGCGTGCCTGCCGCCGGCGTCGTGGTGGCCGCCGGCCTGCCCGGCGGCGGGCGGGTCGAGCAGACGACGGGGGCCGACGGCCGGACGACGTTCGAGGGGTTCGACTGGGCCGCCGGGACGGCCGCGGCCACGGCGTGGCGGGACGGGTACGGGCTGGTGAGCCGCGTCGGCATCACCGAGGCCGAGGGCGAGATCGAGCTGGCGCTGGGCCTCCCGCTGGACGACGCGCCGGCGCGGGTCGAGGTTTCCGGCACGGCGCTCCACATGGCCGACCCGGCCCATCATTCGCTGCTGGTCAGCGCGACGACGGACGGCGAGAGCTTCTGGAGCGACCGTCCGGGTCCCGACTGGTCGATCCAGGTCGCGCCGGACGACCCGTTCACGATCATCGCCGCAGAGTTCGCCCAGGAGCCGCCGCCGTGCGTGGGCTGCCTCTCGATGCCGATCTCGGGCTGGGTCGTGCAGGAACACGCGGCGGTGACGGCGCCGGCGACGGTCGAACTCGACTTCGCGACGCCGGCCGCGGCCACCAGCGTGACGGGGTCGTTCCAGACGGTCACGCGCGGCGACAGCCCGTTGCGCATCCCGGACTACGCCTTCGTCAGCGTCTTCGATCTCGACTCGATGGCCGTGCTCGGAACGATCAACTCGACCACGCTCGGCGCCGGCGGGACGTTCGACTTCGACATGGAATATGTGACGGTAGCCGCCGCGACGCATCCGCTCACCGCCTTCCGCGTGGTCGGCGACGACTGGGTTTCCGGGGTGGTCGTCGAGGGGTTCCCGGCGCCCGGCGCGCAGGACCTGCGCTTCGTCGACGCCCCGCGCCTGATCGCGCCGGCCCGGCCGACCGTCCGCCATCCGTTCCACGAGCCGTTGCGCTGGGAGCTGTTCGACTCCGCGTTGACGCCGGCCCTGTTGCTCCTCGACGACGAGCAGGCCGTGTGGTGGATCCGCGGTCCCGACGACGCGACGACGATCACGGTGCCCGAAGCGCCGTCGGCCTGCGACCTGGCCGCGCTGATCGGAACCGGCCTGGTCGAGGCGCGGCTGTACTTCTATCACCGCCACGAATCGGGCGACTACAGCGACCACTACGTGCAATCCCCTTCGCTGATTCTGCAACAGTAGGCTTCCCGGCGGACGGCTTCTCGGGAACCGGCGGCGGACGCTTCCCGCGTCTCCGGCCCGGACCGGGGCGCAACGATGCCGGTGCCGCCGACGCTCGAAGAGCGACTCCCGGTGGCCCGGGGAGACAACGAACGGCGCGGGACCGTCGTCCGGCTCACCACGCTTCCAGCAGCAGCAGGGGCACGATCCGGGTCCGGTCGAGCAGCGGCGCGCGCAGGCGCTCCGCTGCGCGCTCGTCGCGCGCCGCCGTCGCGTCGTCGCCGAGGGCCCGGGCCAGGCGGCCGCACGCGGCCCGGCAGGCGGCGGCCCGACCCAGCGGCACCGGGCCGGGCGTCGTGCCGCACGGAGGCGGGGTCGCCGCGCGCAGCCGTTCGAGCAGCGCGGCGCGCCCGGCGCGCATTCGTTCCACGGCCGGCGCGAGCAGCGGCGACGGCACGCCGGAGCGCGGTCGGTCGACGAGCGCGGCGAGACCGGACCCGTCGCCCGCCGCGGCGCGGCGCCAGGCCTCGGCCAAGCCCGGGTCGGGCACGGCGACCCGCGCGAGCCCGGCGAGGGTTCCGGTGCGGCGCGCCTCCACCAGCGCGAGCAGCGGCGCGCGCCACGGATCCCCGGCCGCCGGGCTCGCCGGCGGCGCGGCCAGCCGTTCCTCGGCGCGTTCGAACGCTCCCGCCAGCAGCTCGACCGCCGCCAGCCGCAGGCGCAGGGCGTCCCCCAGGGCATCCGGATCCCAGGAGCATCCGTCCGGCCCCGCCCCGTCGCCCCGCGGCTCGACGGGGATCCCGGTGCGGCCGGATGCGGCGCCGATCGCATCGAGCTCCGCCAGCGCGGCGACCAACCGCCGGCGCGCCTCGTCGAGCGCCCCGACGGCGGCGGCGAATCCCGCCGCCTCCAGTTCGAGCGCGGCGAGCGCGCGCCGCTCGGCGGAGGAACGCGTCCGCCGGTCGGTCGCGCCGCGCAGGGCGTCCGCGACGAATCGCGCGAGCGCGCCGGGCCCGGCGGCCGTCGCCGCGGCCGCCGCGTCCCGCACGACGTCGTCCAGGCGCCGCTCGAACGGATCGCGCTCCGGATCGCAGTGTTCGGCCGCGGCGGGCGAAACCTCCAGCTCCAGCAGGTCGGCCAGCCGCGCCAGCGGCGGTCCGGGGGCGGCGGAGCGCACCCGCTCGATCGCGGCGAGTCGCGCCGGACCGTCGAGCAGGTCGGCCAGCAGCAGGCCGCAGAAGGCGGCGGCCGGGCCGCGCGCCGCGGCCTCGAGGTCGGCGCGCGCCGCCGGCGCGCCCCGCCGGGCCTCGAGGGCGAGAGCGAGGCATTCGAGCTGCGTGCGGCTCGTTCGTGAAGGCCGGCGGCTCGGCGGACGACGCCGCAGCGCCTCCGCCAGCTCCCGCAGGGTGCGGGCGGCGAGGTCGAGGCGACCGGCGGCGAGATGCGCCTGGACCGGTCGCACGAGTTGATGATCCTGCGATCGTCCCTGCCCGCCGGTCAGCCGGGCGAAGAGCGCGCTGGCGGCGGCCGGGTCGCCGTCGCGCAGGGCAGCGTCGCCGGCGGTCCACAGCGACTCGGGAGCGCCGCACCGTCCGCCCGCCTCCGCCGCCCGCGCCGGCGGCCCGTGCCGCGCCAGCAGCTCGCTGGTGCGGCGGCACCGCCCGAGGTGCGCGCCCAGCGCTTCCAGCTCGTCCATGAGCCGCGAGTCGCCGGGGCAGTCGGCCAGCGAGCGCGCCAGCTCTTCGTAGAGGCGGTCGAGCGCTTCCGCGCGATGGGTCGGACTCAACGCGGCGAGTTGCAGGGTGAGCGAGTCGACCGGGGAGGGCGGTGGCGCGGCACAGACGCGGGGCGGCGCCGCGGCGTGCGCCGGCGGCTCCCAGGCGGCCAGCGCGGCTTCGCCGAGCGCGTCGAGCGCCCAGGCGGCGAGCGCGCCGGCGAGCAGTCCCCAGGCGGCCGGCGCGAACCAGGCGCGGGCGGGGCGTCCGGAACGCGGCGAGCCCTCGTAGGCCGCGCGCAACGGAGCGTCGCCCTCGCCGGTCAGCCGCCAGCCGTCCGGCGGGTCGGCGGCCGGCACGCCGCGGACGCGGACGACGTCGCCCGGGGCGAGCGAGCGGAAGGCGACGCGGGAGCGGGCGAGCCGCGCGAGCCGCTCGTCGTCGGGCGAGGCCGCGGCGACGCGTTCGAGCGGTCCGGGACCGGACCAGCGGAGCGGCGGGAGCGGGCGACTTTCGCGCGAGCCGACGGCCACCTCGAGCGGTCCGTCGAGGCGCAGGCGGCGGCGACCGACGGCCAGGTGCAGTTCGTCGCCGCGGGCGTGGACGGCGTCCGTCGCGTCCCGCGCGCCGGTCGGGCCGGCGGTCGCGGCGGCGACGGGACGGCCGTCGGCGAAGTCGCGGCACGCCGCGCCGGACAGTTCGAGCCGTCCGACCAGGGCGACCGGGCGACCGGCAAGGTCGTCGGCGAACTCGGCCGCCGGGCGGCCCAGGCGTTCGCGGCGCGCGGCGGCCTCGCGCCGCGTCCGGCGGCGGCGCGCGGACCAGGCGGCGAAAGCGGCGGCGGCAGCGCTCCAGGCCGCGAGGAGGATCCAGATCGCGGTCCCGTGGAGGACCGTGGCGGGCAGTTCGGCCATGCTCGTCCTTCGCGGCCGGAGCCCGCGGGGAAGCGGGCCGCGAGCGCGGGACGATGCTACCACGGCCTCGACCCCGTTCGGGCGGCCTGCGCCCCGTCGCCGGCGGCCCGGGGGGCACGGGCGGCCGCGGGACGGGGGGGTTGCGGATTGGGCGCAGAAATGCCTTTCCGCGGGGCGCGAGGTTTGCGAGGATGGCGCCATGTACGAACAGAAGGCATTGCACATCGATCTGGGGACGGGGTTCTACCGGGTGGAGCGGATCCGCGACGCGTCGGTGCTGGGGCCGATCGATTTCGGCTTCCGCGAATGGCGGCGTTCGCGGGCGCTGTGCTTCGGCGGCGGGGCGTTCATGGGCTCGGTGCTCCCGGGATCGAACCGGCTGATGTTCACGGGCGAGTCGCCGTGCTGGGGCGGGTTCTACGTCTCGACGATGGGCGGGGCGGCGTTGACGTTCGAGGACGTCGGGTTGAACTACGTCGCGCTGACCGGGCGGGCCGCGGTGCCGTCGGCGTTGATCCTGCGCCGCGAGGGGCAGGAGGAGGTCGAGATCGAGATCGTGCCGGTGGAGGTGGGGGCGTTGCGGTTGCGCTGCGAGGGGGAGGACCGCGAGGCCGGGTGGAAGGCGCTGGAGCGCCGGATGTGGGACCGCTATGCCGCGACGTTCTCGAACCCGCCGCGCGTGCTGGCGGTGGGGCCGGCGGCGCTGGCCACCGACTTCGGCGCGATCGCCTCGTCGAAGATCGACTCCAAGGGCCCGACCCACGTCGACTGCTGGGCCGGCCGGGGCGGGCTGGGCAGCCGGATGGCGCGCGAGCACAACATCCTCGCCGTGGTGTTCGGCGGCTCCCACGTCGACCGCGACCTCGACGATCGCAAGCTGGCCGACCGGTACTTCGAGCAGCGGTACAAGATGCGGATGATGATCAAGGACGCGGAGGCGACGCGGAAGTACCGCTACGACCCGGAGCTCAAGACCGGCGGCACGCTGGGGGTGAACTTCACGAAGCTGAAGGACAAGGTGCTGCACTTCAACTACCGCTCGGTGGAGTGGCCCAAGGAGCGCCGGCTGGCGCTGCACGCGGAGCTGGTGTCGCATTACCTGGAGCAGTTCAACCGGGAGACGATCGAGAAGAAGCAGTTCTCGCACTGCGGCGAGCCGTGCCCGGCGGTCTGCAAGAAGATGAACGGGCCGTACAAGAAGGACTACGAGCCGTACCAGACCTTCGGGCCGCTGTGCGGGATCTACGACCAGCGCGCGGCGGAGCGGGCGGTCGGGTTCGCCGACCTGATGGGTTTCGACACCATCTCGGCCGGCGGCGTCGTCGCCTGGCTGCTGGAGCTGGTGGACGACGGGATCGTCGAGCCGTCGGTGTGGCAGCTCCCGGGGCGCCCGAAGTTCTCGCCGGACGGTTTCCGGGTGACGGAGGACTCGGAACACAACGCCTCGCTGGTCACGACGCTGCTGCAGGGGATCATCGAGCGGCGGCCGGGGTTGGACCTCGCGCAGGGGGCCCGCGTCCTGGCCGACCGGCTGGGGGCGCAGACCGGCAAGCTCCGCGAGGTGCGCGACCGGCTGGTGGTGAACTGCTCCGCCGAGCAGGGTTGGATGGTGCCCAACCAGTACTGGGTCCCAGGGATGTTCTCGCCGATGCCGGTGATGGGCAAGTACTACTCCTACTACGGCGAGGACTTCGTGCCGCCGCGCGAGCTGGGCCGGATGAACGCCGGCCGGATGGTGGCGGAGCTGATGCTGGACAACCTCGGCTTCTGCCGCTTCCACCGCGAATGGGCCGAGGAGTTGGTGCCGACGGTGTTCCGCGAGTTCTGGGAGCTGGACGTCGATCTGGCGGCCCACCATCGCGCGCTCGCCCGGCGGCTCAACGCCTACAACCGTTCGTCGTTCTACGAGTCGCAGCGCACGGTGGCGGTGCTCCACGGCTTCCTGCGCCGCAAGGCGGAGGAGGGGACGCCGCGTCCCGAGCTGGAGGCGTGGCTCAGGCGCTTCGACGCCGACCCCCGCGAAGCGGCCCGGGACTTCTGGTACGAGATCCGCAAGGGGGTCGATGAGGCGCTCGAGCGGTAGCCTGGCCGTCCCGCACCGAACTTGTCCTCCCTGCGAAACCCGTCCTACGATCGCGGATCGATGGCGTGGGCGAGCTGCCCGAAGTGCGGGTATGCGGAGCCGTTCGAGGACGAGTGTCCGAAGTGCGGGGTGTTCGCGTCGAAGTACGTCGCGGCCCAGGGACGGCGCGCCTCCGCCGCCCCGCCGGTGACGGCGGCGCCGGGGGGAGCGTTCCCGCCCGGTCTGGCGGCTCCCGTGCCGCGTCCGCCGACCGACGCCGGGTCGGCCGGCGCGATCCTGTGGTGGGTCGTCGGACTGCTCGTGCTGGGCGGCGTGGGCTACGTCGTGCTCGTGGACTGGTTCGGTCCGGCGCTCCATTTCGACGCGCCTCCCGGCTGGCAGAAGGTCGATGACGACCTGAGCGAGCGGTCGGTCCAGGGGATGTGCCCGCGGTTGCGCGAGAAGACCACGCTCCACGCGGTCTACACGCTGCCCGGGTCGACCCGCGAAACGGCGATGGGCATCCTCGAGATCGACGAGCGGCTTCCCGTCGACGAGGCGCTGCTGGCCCAGATGCGCGGCGGGTTCGACCGGGCCGCCGACCTTCTGCCGGGGGTCAAGCTCGTGCGCGCCGACCGCGGTTTCCACGGCGGCCGGCCGGCGGTGGAGGTCCAGATCGAGCTGGAGGCGCAGGGCACGCGGATCTCGGTGCTGCAGGTCGTGCTGGCCGCCGAGCGGAGCACGCTGGTGTTCGTGCTGGTCGCGCCGAGCAACGTGTTCCTCGCCCAGCTCGACCCCGCCCGCGCGGCGCTGGCGACGCTGCACCCGCTGCCGTCCGGGCTGCGGGGGAAGCCGTGGTTCAAGTACTCGCTGCGCTGGCTGTGGGTCCTGGCGACGCTGGGCGTGCTGCTGTTCGGCGTCTCGCGGTGGCGGCGGGCGTCGTAGGCCCGGCGCGCCGTCCCGACCTCGGCTCGCGGACTCGTTGCGGCATCGCCGCGACGTTGGCTAGACTGCCGGCCGCGGAGGAAGGATGTTCGACTGGTTGACCAGTCCCGAGGCGTGGGTTTCGCTCGGCGTGCTGACGCTGCTCGAGATCGTGCTCGGGATCGACAACATCGTGTTCATCACGATCCTCACCGGCCGCCTGCCGCCCGAGCGGCGGCTCGCGGCCCGCCGGCTGGGGCTCGGGGTGGCGATGATCTCGCGCCTGCTGCTGTTGCTCGCGATCGGCTGGGTGATGCGCCTGCAGGACACGCTGTTCGTGCTGGTCGTGCCCTGGAGCGGCAAGGACCTGATCCTGCTGGCCGGCGGCCTGTTCCTGCTGTACAAGGCGACGCGCGAGATCTATGAGAACGTCGAGCATCCGGAGGAGGCGGGCGAAAAGGTGGGCGCCGACCGCATCCCCAAGGTGCGCGCCGCCCTCCCGTCCGTCGTGTTCCAGATCATGCTGCTCGACGTCGTCTTCTCGCTCGACTCGGTGATCACCGCGGTCGGCATGGCGCGGCACGTGCCGGTGATGATGGCCGCGGTGGTGCTGGCGGTGATCGTGATGATGGCTTTCGCCGGGCCGGTGGGCGACTTCGTGCAGGACAACCCGTCGGTGCGCATCCTCGCCCTCGCGTTCCTCGTGCTGATCGGCTCGATGCTGATCATGGAGGCCACGGGCCAGCACGTGTCCAAGGGATACATCTACTCGGCGATGGGCTTCTCGCTCTTCGTCCAGCTGCTCATCATGCGCCGATCGTCGAAAGTCCGCCGGAGCACGCTCGGCCGGGACGCCCACGCCGCTCCGGCCGCGGGCGGGAGCGCCGCGGGCGGCGATTGACCGTCGTCCCCGGCATGGGCGGGCCGGTCGCGCGACCGGCCCGTCTTCGGCACGGGGCACGTGAGCCTTCCCCGGCCCCCGCACGCCGCGGGTTCAGGGCGGCGCGCAGACCAGCTCGAGCCGGTCGAGGCGGTCGCCGGCGCCGCCGGCGAGGCCGCGGGCCGCGGTGCCGCGCGGACACCGCCCCTCGACCGGTCTTCCGCCCGTGCCGCCGATCACGGCGCCGCCGGCCGCCGGTTCGACCGCCGGGCCGTCGGGCCGACCGCACAGGATCCCCACGGCGTCGAGGAACCGGCCCGCGCGGCCGAACAGGCCCACCGCCATCGCGCCGGGCGGACAGACCAGCCGGCGGAACGGCGGAACGCCGCCGCCGAACGGCGGAAGCCCCAGCGTCGGTCCGACGTAGGGCTCGACGGTCTGCCGCCGGCGCACGGCGCGGGTCGGAGCGCAGAGCGGACGGACCGACGCGGGAAACACCAGACGCCGGCCCGGCCGGCCGTCGTTCCCCTCGAGGCCGATCAGCACGTGCTCCGCCGGGCATTCCCAGGCGAACGGGTCGCCGCCGGGCGAGCCGAGCCCGACGCGGGCGACCGGTGGCGGCCGCGGGTCAAGCAGGGTCCGCGTCGCCGAGGCTTGCGGGTCGGGCACCCAGTCGTCCGGCGGGTGGACCGGGTCGACGAGCCAGGACCACCACCAAGGCGCCGGGCGCTCGCGCAGCACGCGCGCCTCGAACGCCGGGCGCGGGTCGGTCAGATCGATCGCCATCCAGCGGCGGCCGTGGACCAGCGTCCGGTGCGAGGCGGCGAGCGGCCGGAGGCGGTCGGGCGCCGGGAAGGTCGCCAGGTCGAAGAGCGCGACGACGCGGCCGGGGCCGTCGCCGCCGAGGGCGGGCGGTTCATCGGGAACGATCCGGTACGGGGCGTCGAGGTAGTAGTGCCACTCCACCCGCTTGTCGCGCTCGACGCTGTCGGAAACGAGGAACTCGGCCGAGCCCCGCGGGAACTCGCGCCGCACGTCCTGGACCCAGCGGATCGGCTCGTACTGGTCGCCGTACGGCTCGCGGGGCATGGCGATCGAGGCGTGCCCGGTGCGCACGGCCCAGGCGAGGAAGCGCAGGGTCGACGGCACCTGCCAGCCGAGGAAGCCGCCGAGCAGCAGGACGGGAGGTCCGAGGACGGCGGCGAGGCGGCGGATCGGGGAGCGCGGAGGGACGGGGCCGCGCCACGGAGGTCCCAGCACGAGGCGTCGGAGCAGGCGCGCGACGTCGACCAGCGCGCGGCCGGCGCCCGCCGCGACGGCGACGCCGCCGTAGAGCAGCCAGTAGCGGTGGAGGAAGCCGGCCTCGGCGAAGAGCCGCGAGTGCACCGTCTGGGCGAGGAGGAAGAACAGCGGCAGGAAGTCGCCCAGGGCGAGGCGGCGGCGCACGGCGCGGACGACGAAGGCGAGCAGCCACAGGGCGAACAGGGCGAGGGGCGCGGGACCGTACAGTTCGGGGACCCAGCGCAGGAGCTGGGGCAGGTAGCCGGGCGGGGTCGAGCTGCGCTGCGCGAACACCTGGCGCATCTCGGCGAAGCTGCCGGCGACCTCCGTGACGAAGGCGACGAACAACAGGAAGGTGGCGGCGACCAGGACCGCCAGCAGGCCGGCATAGGCGTACTCGATGCGCGGGCGCCAGGGGCGTCCGCCGCGGCGGAGGCCGGTCTCGAGGGCGTGGAGCGCGACGAACAGTGCGAAGTAATAGGCCGGCCAGTCGGTCCAGAGGGCGACGGCGAGCGCACCGAGCGAGGCGACCAGGCGGGAGGCGGCGCGCGTCTCGTGCCATCGCAGGTAGAGGTGGACGAACAGCAGGCACCAGAAGATGCCCGGCGCCTCGTGACTGACGAGGTGGGCGTAGACGGCCTGGATCGGGAGCAGGGTCCAGATCGCGGCGGCGGCGAGGCCGGCGCCGTCGCCGAAGCGCCGGCGGACGGCGGCGAACAGGAGCAGCAGGGTGGCGAGGTTGCAGACCAGCGGCACGAGCCGCGCGACCCATTCGGCGTCGCCCAGCAGGGCGAATGCGGCGACGAGGTACAGGTGGATCCCCGGAGGGTGACCGGTGTAGACGACCTCGTGCGCCGGCGGAGCGGTGCCCGAGTAGAACACCATCTGGCCGGGGACGCCGAAGCGGAGGGTGTTGCGGGCGGCCTGGGAGAACCACGACCCCATGAAGCCGTCGTGGCCCCAGAGCCAGAGCTGGCCGATGCCGTGCAGTCCGAGCGCCAGGAAGGCGGCGGCCAGCGCGGCGAGCGCGACCCGGACGGCGGGACGGGATGGTCGTTCGAGCCGTTCGAGCAGCGTTTCGGCCCGCATCGGGAATCCGCGGCGCTAGCGGTCGATGCCGTAGCGTTCGAGCTTGCGGTAGAAGGTGCGGCGGGGGATGCCCAGGGCGTCGGCGGCGCGGGTCTTGTTCCAGCGCGCGGCGCGGAGCGCCTCGAGCATCCGCTCGCGCTCCGCGGCCTCGAACAGGGCGCGGCTGGCCACCGGGCCGGAGGCCGCGGGCGGGCCGGCGGCCGGGCCGCCGGCCATCGAGCTGCCGAAGTCGTCCGGCGTCAGGACGTCGCCCTCGGCGAGCACCCAGGCGTTGAGGATCGCGTGTTCGAGCTGCCGGACGTTGCCGGGCCACGGCAGCGTCATCAGCAGGCGCATCGCCTCGCGCGAGACGGTCTTGCGCGGGGTGCCGAAGCGGGCGGCGAAGACGGTGAGGAAGTGGTCGACCAGCAGCGGCAGGTCGTCGAGCCGCTCGCGGAGCGACGGGATCGGGATCTCCACCACCGACAGCCGATAGAACAGATCCTCGCGGAAGCGGCCCTGATCGACGAGCGTGCGCAGGGGGAGCTGGGTGGCGGCGATCACGCGGGCATCGACGGGGACGTCGCGGTTGGAGCCGAGGGGTCGGACCCTGCGTTCCTGGAGGGCGCGCAGCAGGTCGGTCTGCATCTTGGCCGGCATGTCGCCGACCTCGTCGAGCAGCAGCGTGCCGCCCTCGGCCTCGACGAAGACACCCTTCTTGTCGCGCACGGCGCCGGTGAAGGCGCCGCGGACGTGGCCGAACAGCTCGCTTTCGATCAGCCCTTCCGGAAAGGCGCCGCAGTTGAGGGCGACGAAGCGGCCCTTGCGGCGCAGGCCGTGCTCGTGGATCGCGCGGGCCACGATCTCCTTGCCGGTGCCGCTCTCGCCGACGAGGACGACGGGGACGTCGGTGTCGAGGACGCGGCGGACGAGGTGGTAGACGCGGCGCATCGCCGGCGACTCGCCGACCAGGCCGGGGAAGCCGTGCGGGGGTTCGAGCACGCGCCGCGCCGTGGCCAAGTCCCGTTCGACCTTCTGGAGCTGTTCGGTCCGCTGTTCCAGCTCGCGGCCGCGTTCGTCGAGCCGGTCCTGGAGGCGGGTCTGGGCCTGTTCCAGCTCGCGGGTCCGGTTGCGCAGCGCCTCGATCAGGCGGGCGTTCTCGATCGCCAGCGCGACCTGGTCACCGAACGCCATCAGCAGATCGCGATCCGCCTCGTGGAACAGGCCGCGGCGCACGCGGTTCTCGAGGTACAGGACGCCGAGGGTGCGTTCGCGGCCGCGGATCGGCACGCAGAGGATCGATTGGAGCTGCAGCTCGTGCACCGAGAGCACGCGCCCGAACCGCTCGTCCTCCTGGGCCGAGACGGTGACGACCGGCTGGCCGTCCCGATACACCTGCTCGGCGATCGATCGCGAGAAGCGGCGGTGCTCCTCGGGCAGTTCGACCTGGCTGAACTCGCGCACGCAGCGCACCTCGAGCCCGCCGCCGTCGGCGGGCAGCAGGAGGAACCCTCGTTCGGCGCCGGTGAATCGCACGGCGGCGTCCATGATCGCGTCGAACAGCCGTCCGACGTCGGACTCGCGGACCAGCTCCCGGTTGATCTCGAGCAGCCGGAACAGCGGCCGATCGGCCGCCGCCCGCGCTTCCGCGGACCAGGCTTCTGCCGGCATGGTCTGCTCCGTCGCCGCGGCGGGCGCGCCGCGGGTTGCAACGTCCGGCGCGGTCCGGGGGGCCGGCGCCGGCGGGGACGTCGCCGGACCGGCGGGCGGTCCGGCGGGGCACGGGTCGCGTTGGGCGGCGAGGAACGAGGTGCGCAGGCGGTCGGGGAGGTCGGCGGCGAGGGCTTCGAGGGCGGCGCGGCGGGCGCGGCGGTGCTTCTCCGCGCCGGCGGCATCGCCCCGGGCGTCGAGGGCGCGGGTCAGGATCGCCGCCGCCTCCGCCTGGGCCTCGAGGTCGCCGCGGCGTTCGGCCGCGGCGAACGAGCGTTCCGCGGCGGAGATCGCGGCCGCGGCGTCGCCCGCGGCCAGCGCCGCGCGGGCCTGCACCGCCCGCAGCCGCGGCACGAAGTCGTCGAAGCGGCCGGCCTCGATCCGCGCGGCGAGGCGGGCCAGTTCGTCGGGCGGCACCGGGTCGCCGGCCAGCGCGACGCACTCCAGCCGGTGCAGCGCCGCCTCGGTCGCCTCGCGTTCCTGGCCCAGCGCCGCGAACCCGGCCTCGGCCTCGGCGAACCCCTCGCGCGCCGCCGCCAGATCGCCCCGGCGCCGCGCGACGTCGGCGACGACCGCCCGCGCCTCCCATTCGACGCGGCGCAGGCCGAGCCGCCCGGCGGCGGCCGCCGCCTCCTCGGCGTGGCGCAGCGACTGTTCGAACTGCCCGACGAGCGCCAGGCACATCGCGAGGTTCGCCTGGGTGGTGAGGGCGGTGGAGGCCCGGCCGACCCAGCGCGCCGCGGCCAGCGCGGTCTCGTAGCTGCGGATCGCCTCCCCGATCCGGCCCGCCAGGTGCAGCACGGTGGCGAGGTTCGCGGCGTGGCCGGCGATCGCGCCGCGGTCGTCGGCGGCGCGCGCGTGCTCGAGACACTCCCGGTAGCGCTGCGCCGCCTCGTCGAGGCGGCCGCTGCGCTGGAACGTGAACGCCTCGTGGGCCCGCACCTTCATCCGCAGCGCGGGAGAGCCCAGCCGGTCGGCCAGCTCCGCCGCCTCGGCGTAGCGCGGCCCGGCGGCCGCGGCGTCGCCGAGCAGGTCGGCGGCCATGCCGGCGACGAGCAGCAGTTCCAGGCGCTCCTCGCCGGCGGCGCCGTCGGCCAGCCCCGCCAGGGCCGCGTCGCGCGCCGCCGCGTGACGTCCGCGGCGCATCCAGGCGCGGGCGCGGGCGGCGGCGACCGCGGAACGTTCGGCGGCCCCCTCCGCCCGCGCCGCGGCCTGCGCCAGCCGCTCGTCCGCCTCCTCGTTCTCGCCCGCCAGCGCTGCCAGGCGCGCGCACCGCAGCAGCAGCCCGAACGGCAGGACGCCGGTCGCCGGCAGCGCGCGGCGGGTCAACTCAAGGGCGCGGCGCGCCTCGCCGGTGCGTTCGAGCGCATCGAGCAGTCGGTCGAGCACGGGAAGGGTGTCGGCGGACTCCGGCGCCCCGGCCGTCCGCAGCAGCACCCGTTCCAGCAGGTCGGCCGCCTCGCGCGCCGCCCCGGCCTCGATCAGCGCGTCGGCGCCCGCGGCGAGCAACTCGCGGGCCTGCGCGTCGCGGCCCGCCGCCACGGCGAGGCGCAGGCGCACGGCGGGCGGCAGATCCGGGACGCGGTCGAGGAGTTCCGCGGCGATCGGCGCGATGCGGTCCGGCACGGCCCTCGCGAGCGTGACCCGCGTCTCTCCCCGCTCCGCGGCCAGGCCGTCGTCCGGGGTCCGCCGGACGAGCCCCAGGCCCAGGAGCGTCCGGCGGGCCTCGGTCCGATCCTCCGGCCGCGGCACGAGCGCGGCCAGGGCGGCGGCGGGCAGCGGGGCGCCCGCCGCGGCGAGCGCCAGGAGGACGCGCGCGGTGTCGGGGCCGAGGCGGTCGAGGCGTTCGGTCCACAGCCGGCGCAGCCGGTCCGCCAGCGGCGCCTCGGACAGCTCGTCGACGAACGGCACCCGACCCTCGACCAGCGCGAGGAGGGTCTCGTAGACCAGGGCGGGGTTGCCGGAAGTGAAGCGGAGGAGTTGGGCGCGAAGGTCGGGGTCGTCGCGTCCGAGGGCGCGGCGGACCAGCGAGCCGACCTGCTCTTCGTCGAGCGGTGCGAGCGGCACGGCGCGGAAGTCCTCGGCACCGAACAGCGCTTCGGCGAACCCCGCATCGGGAGCCGCGGAGAACACCCCGCGGAACGCGCCGGCGCCGCCGGCGCAGACCAGCGCGCGCCACAGCGGCCGCAGGGTTTCGGGCAGACGATCGACGTCGTCGATGACCAGCAGCACGCGCCGGGTACGGCGCCAGGAGGCCAGCGCCCGGTGCACCTCGTCGAGCAGCGCGCCGTCGGGCGCGGCGGCGGCGGCCACCGCGCCGGCGACCTGCCGGAGACGCGCGTCGCTGGCGGCGGTCGGATCGGGCACGGCGGCGGCGGGGGTTGCGGAGCGGGGTGCGGCCGGGGGCTCGTCGTCGAGCAGTCGGGCGGCGCGGAGCAGCGCCGCGAGGGTGTCGCGCCAGCCTCCGGCCGCGCGGCCGGCCAGCGGCAGCACCGTCCAGCCGGCGAGCTGCGCCCGCCACTGGAGCTCGCGCAGCACCGTGCTCTTGCCCGCGCCCGGCTCGCCCAGCACCAGCGCCGGGCGGAGCGGGCGGTCGTCGCTCGGTTCGGCCAGCAGATCGGCCGCCAGCGCGTCGACGTCCGCGATGCCGCCGGTCAGGGCCGGCAGCGCGGCGCAAGCCGGGGCCGGCGCGCAACCGGCGGCGGCGCGACAGGCGCCGAGCAGCGCGGCGCGCAGCTCGCGCACGTCCGGGTAGCGAGCCACGGGGTCCTTGGCCAGCAGCCGCCGTACGACCGGCTCGACGTCGTCCGTTCCGGGCGCGCGGCCCGGCAGCCGCGGCGGCGCGCGGCGCAGATGCCCGTCGATCGTCTCGGCCAGCCCCGGTCCGAACGGCAGCCTTCCCGCCAGCAGGTACCAGGCCAGCATGCCGACGGCGTACAGGTCGGCGCGCGCGTCGAGCGGTTCGCCGCGGAGCCGCTCGGGCGCCATGAAGGCGACGGTTCCCGACGGCAGGCCGTCCGGGGCGCCCTGGGGTCGGGCGAGCGAGAAATCGATCAGCGTCACCGCCCCGGACGGCTCGACGATCACGTTGGCCGGCTTGATGTCGCCGTGCAGGAGGCCGCTGGCGTGCAGCGGTTCGAGGGCGTCGCAGATGCCGAGCAGGAGGCGCACGGCGTCGGGAACATCGAGGCCGCCGGGGGGGGCGACGAGCGGCGAGCCGGCGATGAAGGCGCGGGTGAAGTAGGGGGTGTTGTCGGCGAGCAGGCCGAAGTCGTGGACGGGGGCGAGGGACGGGTGGCGCAGGCCGGCCAGCAGGCGAAACTCCCGCCGGATCTGCTCGACCAGCCGCGGCGTCGCGCGCCCGCCCGGCTCGCCCCGAACCTCGGCCGCGTCATCCCGTGCCAGTCGCTTGAGGACGACCACCTCGCCGTCGCGCAGAAGATCCGCGACCAGCGACACCTGGCCTTCTCCTCCCGTGCCGAGTGTTTGCCGGAATTCGTAGCGTCTGGGCAGCCCTTCGGCCACGATGCGCCATGCTACCCGACAGTCTGGCACAACGCAATGACACGCCGCCGGTCGTCCTGGTTGACGGAGGCGGGGCACTGCGGAGCGCATTGCGGGCCGGCGCGTTGCGGGTGGAATGCACGTGCCGGTGGTCGTGGCCGTTGTTGATCTGGTGGGTCCGCCAAGCGATACTCGGCCGGCGAGAGGTGGACGGTCCCCGATGGCGAACCCGGCGGCCCGCGGCTACTTGGCGATCGTGCTGCATGCGCATCTGCCGTTCGTGCGGCATCCGGAGCATCCGGCGTTCCTGGAGGAGCGGTGGTTGTACGAGGCGATCGCGGAGTGCTATCTGCCGTTGCTGCTGCGGTTCCGGCGGTTGCGGGCGGACGGCGTTCCGTTTCGGCTGACGATGTCGGTTTCGCCGACGTTGTTGGCGATGTTGCGGGACGACCTGTTGCGGGAGCGGTTCATCCGGCATCTGATGGTGATGGAGGAGTTGGCGCGGGCGGAGATGCACCGGCGGCCGGAGCCGCACGTGCGGTATCTGGCGGGGGTGCAGCTCGAGCGGTTGTCGGAGTTGCACGCGTTGTGGGACGAGGTGCGGGGGGACGTGCCGGGGGCGTTGGCGGAGCTGGAGCGGGAGGGTTTTCTGGACCTCTGGACGTGCGCGGCGACGCACGCGGTGCTGCCGTTGTTGACGCACCATCCGGAGGCGGTGCGGGCGCAGGTCGGGGTGGCGGTGCAGCACCATCGCGAGCAGTTCGGGGTGGTGCCGCGGGGGTTCTGGCTGCCGGAGTGCGCCTACGAGCCGGGGCTGGAGGAGGTGTTGGCGGACCACGGGCTGCGTTGCTTCGTGGTCGACACCCACGTCATCGAGCACGGCTCGGTGGTGCCGCGCTGGGGCGTGTACGCGCCGGTGTTCTGTCCCAACGGGGTGGCGGCGTTCGGGCGGGATCCCGAGTCGAGCCGCCAGGTCTGGTCGGCCGAGAGCGGCTATCCGGGCGACCCGTGGTATCGTGACTTCTATCGCGACGTCGGCTTCGACCTGCCGCTGGAGGTTCTCGGCCCGGCGGCGCATCCGGACGGGATCCGGGTCGCGACGGGGATCAAGTACCATCGGATCACGGAGCGGGGGAGCGACCGCAAGGAGTGGTACGAGCCGCGGGCGGCCTCCGCGCGGGCGTTGGAGCATGCGGGGCATTTCCTGCTCCACCGCACGTCGCAGGTCCGCTGGCTCGCCGAGGCGCTCGACCGTCCGCCGCTGATCGTCGCCCCCTACGACGCGGAGCTGTTCGGCCACTGGTGGTACGAGGGGCCGGAGTTCCTCGAGCGGTTGTTCCGCCTGCTGCACTTCGACCAGCACGAGTTGGAGCCGATCACGCCGACCGAGTACCTGCGGCGGCATCCGGTGAACCAGGTGCAGGTGCCGGCGGCGTCGAGTTGGGGGGCGGGCGGGTACAACTACGTGTGGCTCGAGGGGACGAACGCGTGGATCTACCGCCACCTGCACCTCGCGGCCGACGACATGACGCGGCTGGCGCGGGCCTGGCCGCGCCCCGATCCGCTGACCCGCCGGGCGTTGTGCCAGGCGGCCCGCGAACTGCTCCTGGCGCAGTCGTCGGACTGGGCGTTCATCATGATGACGCGCACCAGCGTCGAGTTCGCGGTGCGCCGCGTCCAGGCGCACCTGGCGCGCTTCCGGCGCCTCGTGCGCGAGATCGATGCGGGCCGGATCGAAGAGGCGTGGTTGGCCGAGTTGGAGTCGCGCGACAACCTGTTTCCGAACCTCGACTGTCGGGTGTATGCGTAGTCGAGGCATGGAGGAGTCGGCGAAGATGATGTGGAAGGGCGTATGGACCGCGTTGGCGACCCCGATGGACGGCGAGGCGCTGGACCTGGCGGCGTTCGAGCGGCTGGCGGCGTGGCAGGTCGAGTGCGGGGTGCACGGGCTGGTGGTGGCGGGGACGACGGGCGAGGCGCCGACGTTGGCGGCGGACGAGCGCCGCGCGCTGCTCGCCGCGGCCCGCCGCGTCGCCGGCGGCCGCGTGCCGGTGGTGATGGGGGTCGGCTCGAACTCCACCCGCACGACGCTCGAGCAGGCCGCCGCGGCGGCGGACGGCGGCGCCGACGCGCTGCTCGTCGTCGTGCCGTACTACAACAAGCCGACCCAGGACGGCCTGTTGCGCCACTTCACCGCGGTGCTCGACGCGGCGAGGCTGCCGGTGCTGGCCTACAACGTTCCGGGGCGCACGGTGAGCGACCTGCTGCCGGCCACGCTCGCGCGGCTCGTCGATCACCCGCGCTTCGCCGGGATCAAGGAAGCGACCGGCAACATGGAACGGGCGCTCGAGGTGGGCGCGTTGTTGCGGGACGGGCAGGCGCTGCTGTCGGGCGACGACGGGACGTTCCTGCCGTTCCTGGCCTGCGGCGGGCACGGGGTGATCTCGGTGGCCTCCAACGTGGCGCCGCGCGAGCTGGCCGCGTTGTACGCGGCCTGGGCGGGGGGGCGACCGGCCGAGGCGCTGGGGTGGGCGCGGCGGCTGGCTCCGCTGTGCAGGGCGCTGTTCGCCGAGACCAACCCGGGACCGGTCAAGGCGGCCCTCGCGCTGCTCGGCCGCGCGCGAGAGGGGATCCGCTCGCCGCTCGCCTGGCCGTCCGCCGCGACGCGGGACCGGCTCCGCGCGGCGCTCGCGGACCTCGGGCTGCTCCCGGCGGGGAGTGTCGGATGACCGGAACCGCGTTGTCGCTGGTGCTGGTCGGCGCGGCGGGGCGGATGGGGCGCGAGGTGGCGGCGCTGGCGCGCGCGGCCGGCGACGCGACGATCCACGCGGCGCTCGAGGCGCCCGGCCATCCGGCGCTCGGCCGGTTGCTGCAGGACGCGGCGGGCGGGAGCGGGCCGCCGGCGCTCGCGGACCTCACGACCTGGGACCCGGCGGCGGTGCCCGCGGGGACGGTGGTGGTGGAGTTCAGCTCGCCGGCCGGGCTGCGGCTGCTCTGCGAGCGGCTGGCGTTGCGGCCGCTGCCGCTGGTGAGCGGGACGACGGGGTTGGGGGCGGACGACGAGCGGCGGCTCGACGTGCTGGCGGAGCGCGCGCCGGTGCTGCATGCGCCGAACATGAGCGTCGGGGTGGCGGCGGCGCGGGCGGCGGCGGCGCTGCTGGCGCGGGCGCTGGGCGACGGATTCGACGCGGAGCTCCTCGAGATCCATCACGGCGCGAAGAAGGACGCGCCCTCGGGGACGGCGCTGGCGCTGGCCCGGGCGGTGGCCGAGGGGCGAGGGGAGGCGGCGGAGCCGGTGCTCGACCGGACGACCCGGGGGCGGCCGCGGGAGCGCGGCGGAGTGGGGGTGGCGGCGCTGCGCGGGGGCGGCGTGGTGGGCGAGCACACGGTGTTCTTCCTGGGGGAGGACGAACGGTTGGAGCTGACGCACCGCGCGGCGAGCCGGCGGGTGTTCGCGCGCGGGGCGTTGCGGTGCGCCCGGTGGCTGGCCGGACGGGAACCCGGCCGGCACCGTCTGGACGAGGTGTTGTTTCCGGGTCGAAGCGGTTGACGCGCCCTTCCAGGCTTTGCTACGCTGCCGCCATTCCTGTGAGTTTCACGGGAGGTGGACATCATGACGCGTCTGCTCGGCTCGCTCGTCGTTCTGGGTTCGGCCCTGGTTTTCGGCACGGGGTGCGGCGCCATCGAGTACAGCGTGTTCATCCTGCAGGCGCACGAGGCGGTGGCGGAGGCGCAGGTGGCCGGAGCCGGTCCCTCGCCGGACGTGCTCGAGGCGGAGGGGGCGGGGACGGCCAGCTCCGGCTCGGCCTACGAGATCCTGTTGTCGTGCGCGACGAACGACGAGGAGGCGTGTCCGCGGGAGGAGCGGGGGGTGAGCTGTTGTCTGGCGCCCTACGAGTACACGTACGCGATGGAGCACCTGCGGAAGGCGCGGGAGGAGGTCGGCCAGGCCGACTACCAGGCGGCGGTGGAGATGGCGCGGCTGGCGCGGGACTACGCGCGCAAGGCGCGGGACATGGCGGCGGAATTGCGGCGGGAAGCTGGCCGCTAGGCCGGGTGGGGAGACGACGATGCACGCACGGCGATGGTGGGCCCTGCTCGTTCCGGCGGCGCTGTTCGCGTCCTGCACGGCGGGAACGCGCATGCGCGGTCAGCTCGACGCGGTCCGCGAGAAGTTCGAGCAGGCGGAGCGGAACGGGGCGTACAACTGCGCGCCGTACGAGCTGGCGATGGCCAAGAGCCACCACGAGTTCGCGCAGCTCGAGCTGGACGAGGGGTACATGAGCCGGGCGGAGGACCACTACGAAATCGCCCGGCGCAACGCCGACCTGGCCTACGACCTGTCGCCGCCGGACCGCTGCGCGCCGCGCGGGGCGATCCTCGCGCCCGAGTGTGTCGACCGCGACGGCGACGGGATCTGCCAGGAGGCGGACCGCTGCCCGGACGACCCGGAGGACTTCGACGGCTTCGAGGACACGGACGGATGTCCGGACGACCAGGACACCGACGGCGACACCCTCCGCGACTCGATCGACCAGTGCGTGGTCGACCCCGAGGACGACGACGGCTACGAGCAGGCGGACGGTTGTCCCGAGCCGGACAACGACCTGGATCGAATCCTGGATCCGAACGACCGGTGCATCAACGAGCCCGAGGACCCGGACGGCTTCCAGGACGAGGACGGTTGCCCGGACAACGACAACGACAATGACACGTTCCTCGACGTGGACGACCCGTGTCCGAACGAGGCCGGCCCGGCGGACGCCGATCCGCCCGGCTGTCCGCGGGTCTACGTCGGGGCGGTGGTGACGACGACGCACATCGAGATCACGCAGACGATCCACTTCGAGTACGACAAGGACATCATCCGTCCCGAGTCGTACGGGATTCTGAACACGGTGGTGCAGATCCTGAAGGACTTCCCCAACATCACGTTGGAGATCCAAGGGCACACCGACAGTCGCGGTTCGGACAGCCATAACCTCGACCTGTCGATCCGTCGTGCGGCCGCGGTGCGCGACTACCTGCAGTGCGCGGGCCGGTATGCGAGCTGTCCGTCGGGAACGGCGATCGACGGCACGCGGCTGACCTCGGCCGGCTTCGGCGAGACCTGTCCGATCGATGACAACCGGACCGACATGGGTCGCGCCCGGAACCGCCGGGTGGAGTTCATGCGGACGGACGTGGAGTGGACGCGGCCGTGCGACCTGCCGTCGCAGGAAGTGCGGCGTCGCGGACGCGGGCGTTGACCGGCGCCCGCGCGGAGGAACCGTTGATGCGCAATGCCATCCCCCTTGGCCTGACGCTCGTTTTCGCGCTGCTCCCCGCCCCGCCGGCTGCGGCCCAGGGTGCGGACCAGCAGGTCGCCGGCCTGCTCCAGCAGGGGCAGCAGGCCTACGAGCAGTATCTCGACATCGGCTCGGCCCAGAACTACGTCGACCAGGCGATTCGCCTCGTCCAGCAGTATGGGGTCACCGGCAACAACGCGGCGCTGGCCTACGCGCTGCGCGGCGTGATCCACGTCTGGATGGGCGAGGAGTCGCAGGCCGTCGAGATGTTCAAGCAGGCGTTGACCAACAACCCCAACGTCCAGGTGCCCGCGGCGTGGGGCGGGCCGGACATCGATGCGGCGATCGAGAAGGCGCGCCGGCAGCTTCCGCCGCCGGTGACCTACCCGCCGCCGGTCACCTGTCCGGGCGGCGCCTATCCGCTGCCCAACGGCCAGTGCCCGCCGGTCTACACCCCGCCGACCTGCCCCGGCGGCGCCTATCCGCTGCCCAACGGCCAGTGCCCGCCGGTCTACACCCCGCCGGTCACCTGCCCCGGCGGCGTCGCCCCGCTCCCCAACGGCCAGTGCCCGCCGGTCTACGCCCCGCCGGTCACCTGCCCCGGCGGCGTCGCCCCGCTCCCCAACGGCCAGTGCCCGCCGGTCGCCCCAGCCGTGCCGCTCACGCGCCACACGCCGGTCACCGAACAGCTCTGGAACCATCCGGTGCCGATCTACCTCGAGGTGAACCCGAGCATCACGATCGGCGGCGTCTACCTGTTCTACAAGTCGCCCTCCGACATCGGCTACCAGCGCGTCGAGATGTCGCGCTCCGGGCCCGGGTACTACGTGGAAATCGCCTGCACGATGCTCCAACCTACGGCCTGGGACTACTACATCACCGTCCTCGACCCGCAGGGCAACACGCTGGCCTCGGAGGGGGCGCCCGACCGGCCCTTCCACATCAACATGGTGCAGGTGCTCTCGCCCGGCGCCTTGTATCCGACGCGGCCGGACGGCAGCGTGGTCAGCGACTGCGGGCCGGACGGCACCGGCGCCGGCCAGGAGTGTCCGCCGGGCTTCCCGAACTGCCGCGGCCTGGCTTGCGCCCGCACCTGCACCTTCAACGACGACTGCCTGGCCAGCGAGATCTGCATGGCCGGCTGCTGCAAGACGCCCGGCGAAGGAGGAGGAGGAGGAGGCAACGGCGAGGCGATCGGCCTGTTCTTCACCGTCGGCGCCGGTCTCGGCGTCGGCCTCGCCAGCGGCCAGGCCAAGGAGCCGAAGTGGGCGACCAACGTCGACGGAAGCTCGATCTACGGGCCCGACGACTCCTACAGCGCCTACGATCCCGTCAGCTTCCCCCACACCGGCCGTCAGGTCGTCGACATCGCCACGGGCTTCGCCCTCTCGGGCGGCGCGGTGCGGATCGGATTCGGCTACTTCATCATCCCCGAGTTGTCGCTCAGCGCGAACTTCCGTCTGGCCTTCCCGTTCGACGCGGACTTCCCTTGGCTCGTCGAAGGGCGGTTGCACTACTGGTTCCTGTCCGGGCCCGACCACCTGTTCGGCGCCTACGCCGGCGGCGGCGCCGGCCTGATGACGCACATGATCCAGAAGGTGCAGTTCCTCCAGGACAACACCCTCTGCGGCGGCACATGCGACCCCGCCGCCAAGACCTACGAGCCGTTCTACAAGGTCTCGGGGCTCGGCGCGATCTCCTTCGGCGCCGACTACATCTACAAGTTCAACGACCTGTTCGGCCTCGGCGGCGAGCTGGGGATGAACGTGATGGTCCCGGAGTTCTCGTTCAACATCGACCTCACGCTGCAGCTGCTCCTGTCGTTCTGACCCTCCGGTGCGGAGGGGGGTGTCGTGGACCTGCTGCCCTCCCTGTTTCTCCGGCGCGTGAAGGACTCGGCCGACCGCGACGCGTTCGGCCAGCGCACGCCGCGCGGCTGGGAGTGGGGGTCGTGGGGCGAGACGGGCGAGCGGGCCGAGGCGCTGGCGGCGGGGCTGCTGGCCGCCGGTTTCGCCCCCGGGACGCGCGTCGGCCTGCTGTCGAACACGCGGCGCGAGTGGGTCGAGTGCGAGATGGCGGTGCTGCTGGCGGGCGGCGTGGTCGTGCCGATCCATCCGGCGACCACCGCCCCCGCAGCGCTCGACATCGTCCGCCGCGCCGCCCTGCGCTGGGTCTTCGCCGAGGAGCCGGCGCAGGCCGAGAAGGTGCTGCCGGCGGCCGGGACCGACGGACCGCTGCGCCGGATCGTGCTGTTCGAGCCGCTCTCGCGGCTTTCCGGCGCCGACGCCCGCGGACGGCTCGAGATCGCGATCTCCGACCTGCCGCCGCGCGAGGCCGGGGTGCTGTCGCTGGCCGACCTGCTCGAACAGGGGCGGCGCGAGGTGCGGCGGGGCGCGGGCGCCGAGGTCGCGGCGCGGGCGCGGGCGCTGCGTCCCGCCGACCCGGCGACGATCGTCTTCAACTGGAGCGCCGCCGGCCGGCCGCTCGCCACCGTGCTCTGCCACGACAACCTGGCGTTCACCACGGCCGCCCTTCCCGGCCTCCTGGAAGTCACGGCCGCGGACCGCTCGCTGTTGTTCCTGCCGCTGGCGCACGTCTATCCGCGCCTGCTGGTCTGGGCCGCGGTCCAGGTCGGCTTCGGCCTCGGGTTCGCCCCGGCGCGCGGCGAGGCGCTGCGGGCCGCGGCCGAGATGAAGCCGGACTTTCTGGTCGTCGTGCCGCGGTTCCTCGAACGGCTGCGGCAGGGGCTGCAGCGGGAGCTGGAGACCGACCCGGCCTGGACCCGCCTGCCCTTCCGCTGGGCGCTCGACGTCGGCCGCCGCTTCCACGAGGCGCAGGTCGCCGGCACCGTCCCCCTCGCGCTCGACCTCCAGCACCGCCTCGCCGACCGCGTGGCGCTGCGCGCGCTGCGCGAGCGTTTCGGCGGCCGGGTGCGCTTCATCGTCTCCGGCGGCGCGCCGCTCGAACCCGAGACCGCCCGCTACTTCGCGGCGGCCGGCCTGGCGGTGCTCGAGGGGTACGGGATGACCGAGACGACCGGGCTGGTCTCGTTCAACCGCCCGTCCGAGGCGCGCCCCGGCACGGTCGGCCGGGTGATCCCCGAGGTCGAGCTGCGTTGCGCCGCCGACGGCGAGATCCTGGTCCGCGGCCGCAACGTGATGCAGGGCTATCTCGACGACCCCGCGGCGACCGCCGAGGTGCTGGACGCCGACGGCTGGCTCCATTCCGGGGACCTCGGCGAGCGGGACGCGGACGGCTTCCTGCGCCTGACGGGCCGCAAGAAGGACGTGATCGTCACCGAAGGCGGCAAGAACGTCTCGCCGCTGCACCTGGAGAACCTGCTGCGCGAGCAGCCGCTGATCGCCGACGCGCTGGTCGTCGGCGACCGCCGCGCCTACCTGGTGGCCCTGCTGGTGCTCGACGCCGCCGAGCTGGGCCGCATCGCCTCCCGCGACGGCATCCTGCTCACCGCCCCGGAGGAGAGCGCGAACCATCCCGAGCTGCGCGCGCGCCTCGACCGGACGATGACCGAGGTCAACCGCTACCTCGATCCGTTCCTCCGCCTCCGCGCCTGGACGATCGTCCCGGACCTCGACGCGGCCGGCCGCACCGGTCGCGCCCGCCGCCTCGCCCTCGAGGAGCGCTACCGCACCGCGATCCACCGGCTCTACTCGCGCTCGCCGGAACGCAGCCCGTAACTCCTCGAACTTCGCTCGCGGGAACTTCCGGCGCCTCGCGGGAAAGGACGCGGCATCCTTCGCGCGCCGAGTGCAAATGCTCCGCAAAACGCGCGGCGTGCAAAAGAGACGCAAAAGCGCCGTCGCGTGCGACCCGCGCCGTGCAGCGTCGGCTACGCTCGAACGTTGAAGAACCGAGGCGGCGCACGGCGCACCGCCGGACGAAGACGGAGGTGGGACCATGAAGCGGATTCGGGGACTGGCGCTCCTGGGGCTCCTCTCGTGCGCGGCGGCAGGCGCGACGGACGGCGGGCGGGACACGACGGCCGCGCGGGCCGCGGGGGGTGCGGCGACTCGCCTCGCCCCGCCCGCGCCGCCGCCGGATGCGACGCCGGCGCCGGTGACGCGCGCGGCGATCTTCAAGAACGGCTACGGCTTCGTGTTCCGCCGGGTCGAGGTGCGGGGCGGCGAGACGGTGCGGATCGATGGCGCCCCCCGCGCGGTGCTCGGGACGCTCTGGGCCTACCCGGTGGCGGGCGACGTCTCCGTCCGCGGTTTCCGCGCCGTGGAGGGGAAGGGAACGGAGGAGCGGGACTGCGCGGCGCTGCCGGACCTGCTGCGCAGCAGCGTCGGCAAGCGGATCCGGCTGTCGCGCACCACCGAGCAGGGCGTAGAGACCCACGTGGGCACGCTGGACCGGGTGCTCGGCGACGACCTGTTCCTGCTGCGCACGGAGTGCCCCGCAGCGGGCGACCCGGCCTGCGCGCCGGGCGGTCTGCTCGCCTTCGCCGCCGGCCAGTTCGATACCGTCGTGTTCCTCGACGACCCGCCGGTCGAGTGTTCCGCGGAAATCGACCGCACGCAGCTCGTGATCGATGTGGGCGGCCGCGGCGCAGGGACCATCGAATACACGGCGCTGGAACAGGGGCTGCGCTGGGTTCCGGAGTACCGGGTCGAGCGCCTCGACGGCGACAAGGTGCGGATCACCCTCCAGGGTGCGCTGGTGAACGACGCGGTCGATCTGGTCGATGCCGAGGTGGACCTGGTGGTCGGCGTGCCGCACTACGCGATGACCGGCACGCTGTCGCCGCTGGTGCTGGAGGCGACGCTCCAGGGGGTGGTCGCCTCGAGCTACGCCCCGCGTCCCGGCGCCTGGTCGAACCGCGAATGGAATTCCAACGTCGTCCAGACCCAGATGGTCATGCCCTACGACCAGGGGAGCTGGGGCGGCGCCGCAGAGGTCGAGGCCGACCTGGGCGGGGTCGACGCGGCGGAGGCCGACGAACTGAACCTGTACCGGGTGGAGCACGTGACGCTGGCCAAGGGGGAGCGGTCGCTGGTCCGCGTGTTCTCCGTCGAGGTCCCGGTGGAGGACATCTACAAGTGGGACGTGGCGGGAATGGAGGCCGATGCGGTGGCGACGCTGCAGCAGGCGGCGGCCGGCGACCCCGCGGCGATCGAACGGGTCGCACAGCAGCGCGTCTGGCACCACCTCCGGATCCAGAACCGCTCCGACCAGGCCTGGACGACCGGTCCGGCGGTCTACTTCGCCGACGGCAAGGTGGTCGCGCAGGACCGCATCACCTACACCCCGGCCGGCGCCGCGGTCGACGTCCGGCTGACGATGGCCACCGACCTGCTCGTGCAGTGGGACGACATCGAGGACCGGCGCGACCGCGCGGCAAAGCAGATCGATGGCGTGTGGTGGGACCTGGTGACGGCGCACGGCGAGCTGTCCATTCGTTCGCACCTCGACCGCGCCGTCGAGCTGGTCGTCGTGCGCCGGATGATCGGGACGATCTCCGGCCCCAGCGACGGTGGAACGGTGCACGCCGAGCCCGGCGGCGGCGCCGGCGGCTGGTCGCCCTATCTGGCCTGGAGCTCGCGTTCCGCATCCGACGCCTACCTGTACTACGACTGGGGCACCACCCGGGCGAACTCGCCGACCTGGTGCGAATGGAGGCTGACGCTCCGGCCGAATGCCGAAAAGCGGCTGACGTACCAGTTCCGCTACTACACGCGGTAGGTCCGTCCCCCGGCGGGCCGCCCGAGCCGCCGCCCGACCGCTTCTGGCGCGGGGTGGTGCCGGTCGGTTGCGGGGGATTCCCCCAGCGCATCGACGAGTCTTGGCCGACCTTGCGCGGGCGCATGTCCCGCCAGGCGCTCCGTCGCGCGGACGTCGAACAGCCGAAGCCCGCCGTCTCCTTCAGCCCTCCTCCAGCGGCTCTGGCGGTTCGGCCTTCCTGCGCCGCACCACCGCCGCAGCCTCGGCCGCACGGTCCGCTTCGACGCGCGGGGTCAGAAGGTGGCGGGGCAGGAAGAACGCGCCCGCGATCAGCGTCGGCACTACGGCCGAGCCGATGACGACGGCAACCAGGTGCGAATACTGGTCCTGCGTGATGATGCCGTGCGTGAGCCCGAAGAGCGCTGAAATCGTGCCGAAGGTCAGGCCCGTCGACATCATGAGCGTGTAATACCACCGCTCCCTGCGGTCCTGCCGGAAGGCGCTGACAACGGGAATCAGGCCGAAGACCTTGGTCGCGATCTTGCCGCCGAAGAGGGCCAAGAAGACCAGCGGCGCGGCGAGCAGCGCCGAGACGGAAACCAGCGTCCCGGCGCGCAGGAAGTAGAACGGGCTCAGGAATCCGATCGTGAGGGTGCGCAGTCGCCGGATGAAGCGATGGTCACCCGAGAGGTCCTTGGACAGCAACATCCCCGCGATGTACGCGGGGAGCACGGCCTCGCTCCCGGCCCAGAGCGACAGCGCTCCCAAGCTGAAGAGGATGAACAGCACCCACTTCGTGCGGAAGGCTGCGGTGCGGTTCGCGTAGTGGTTTATGAGGTGCGGCGTGACAACGGGCAGCAGGAAGAACATCATGGCGCAGCCGGCGACGAAGACGCCCGTCTTCCACGTGAAGGGCGAGAACATGAGGCCGAGCGCGAGCACGGTGCCGAGGTCCGTCACGAAGCAGGCGCCGAGGACGCCCTTGCCGAAGTCGGTCTTGTTGAAGCCCGTCTCCAGCATGACCGCATAGATCACCGCCATCGACGTCGTCGAAAGCACGATGCCGGCGAGCCAACTCGAGGCCGACGACCAGCCCAGGACGTGGCGAGCGATGGCGGCGCAACCGAGGAACGGCACCGCGAAGCTCACGAGCCCCACGACGAGCACCTCCTTCCACTTGGCGCGCATGGTGCCGGGGTCGAGTTCGGCGCCCGCGAGGAAGGTGAGAACCACCGCGCCGGTGCTGGCGATGAAGACCAGCCAGGGCTGCTTCGCGCCCAGAGCCTCGGAACCGAAATGGCGGGTGGCCACGGCCCCGGCCGCCACGCCGACCGCAATCTCCGTCAGGGCATTGGAGACCTTGAGGCGGGTGCCCAGGAAGGTGGCGAGGAGCGCCAGCCCGACCCACAGGGCGGCTATCGAGAACGCCTGTTCCACCGGTCAACCTCCTTGCGCCGAAAGGCGCAGAACAGTTGCTCTCGGGGCTGGCCTCGGACGCGGGCCGGCCACGGCTCCCACGGAGGAACAGCCCCACAGGAGTCATCGGCCACGGCAGGAACGTGGCGGTTCTCGGCGGACTCCACCGCCATCAAGAAACTGCGGAATCCTTGCCGATCGGGGGGTGCCGAGTCAAGCCGGCGGGACAACCGATCGTGCACAGTCGTGCTACCATCCGGGTGCGGAGGACGATGACATGCGCGGGTACTGGCTCGTGATGATGGCGTGCGCGGCCTGGGCCTGCGGCTCGTCGGACGACGACGTCGCGGCGGACGCGACGACGGACGGGCCGGCAGACGCGGCGGCGGACGGGCCGTCCGAGACGCCGGCGGAGGCGCAGCCGGACGTGGACGTTCCGGGCGAGACGGCGCCGGACGCCTCCGCGGAGGACGGCGCGCCGCTCGGACCCTGCGCTCTGGCCGGCGGAACCTGCCGTCCGATCGTCGCCGGTTGCGCCGCATGTCCTGCGGGGGAGGCGCCGGCCCAATCGACGGTCCGCTGTCCGCCGGATAACTACTGCTGTCTGCCGTTCACGCCGCCCGAGCCGCCGCCCGAGTGTCTCCAGCACGGGGGGGTGTGCTTCCCAGCGTCGAGCGGCAGCGAGTGTCCGACGGGGTGGATGCGCGAAGGGTGGGCCTGCGTCGGGCCCGCCGGCTGTTGCGTGCCGGGCGAGGGGTGCGCTTGAGCCTGCCGGAGGCCGATCGGCCGGTCCGCCGCCGGCCGGATCGCGTCAGGTGACCCGCCGGCCGGCGAGATGGGTCGGCGGGAGGTCAACGGGAGAAGACGGCGCCATTCCGGCCCGCCGCCCGGCGCTCGCCGCGCCCGGCGCGGCTTCCGGCGGGGGCCGGGCGAGCGTTCGCGCGATCGGTGTCCGCGACGCCGCGGTCGGCTTGCGGACCGTGCATCCCGTCTCGGCCGTGGAAACCGCCGGCGCCCGCGGGACCGGCGTCGCCGAACATCCCGAAGCCGAAGCCGCGGCCGTCCTCGAGGCGTTCTTCGAGCAGCGTGCCGAGCCTCTCGCGCTGTTCGGGCGTCAGGATCTGGTAGAGCCGGTACATCGTCCCGGCGCGCTGTTCCCCGACCTGGCCCATCAGGTCGTGGATCCGCCGCTGGGCAGCGACCAGGTCGTTCTGCGTCAGGCTGCCGTTCCTGATGCGCGGCACGAGGGCCTGGACCTCGGCGCGCACCTGGTCGCGCACGCCGCTCGACTCCTCGCGGGCGGCCTCGCGCAACGCCCGCGCCTGCTCGATCTGTTCGTCGGTCAGGTCCAGCGCGCGGATCAGGCGCATACCGCCGAACTGCCGCCCGCGCCCCTCGCGGGGGCCCGGATCGACGGGCCGATCCTCCGCCTGCTGGGCCAACGCCGGCGCGACGGCGAACCCGGCGAGCGCCAGCACACCCACGACGGCCACGGCGATCCACGTCAACGTCTTCTTCATCCTCATCGTCTCATCTCCTTCTGTCGGCCGGGCGGTTCCTTGCCGCCCGCCGCTCTTCCACCTCGCGTTCCCACGGCCGGTCTTCCTCGCCGGCACGGTATCGCTGGACTGCGCCCGGCGTGCCAGCCGCCGAACGCTCGTCGTTGCGGGCGGTTGTCCGTCTCGGCCGGCCGGACCGCGCGCACCGCTTGCATCGCGAAGTGCAGACCTTGCACCGGCGGCGGCGCCGCCGCGGTCTCCGCGACCGCGTTCGCGGCACGCGTGGTTGCGGGGTCGGGCGTCCGGTCCCGCGCCGACGAGGCGCGGGGGCGGGAGGGGACCGGACGGCTTGCGCTTGCGGAAGCGGCGGGGATCGGGGAGGCTGTCGGGCATGCGGCGGGCGCTGATCGTGCTGGTCGTGGCGACCGCGGTGCTGGCCGGGGCGCTGGCGGCGATTGCCGCCTACAACTGGCGCGCGGCCCGGGCGCTGGCCGGCGAGCGGCTCGAGGTGCGGGCGTTCGAGGAGGCGCGGCGGCTGGTGCAGAGGGCCTCCGGCGGCCTGCCGGTGTCCCGGGAGTCGGTTCGCGGACTGCTCGAGGACGTGTTGGGCGAAGAGGTGCTGTACGCGGCGGTGGACTGGGCCGACGGGACGCCGCTCGTCGAGGCGGGTCCGGTTCCGCCGGCGAGCGTCGACGCGATCCGGGAGGCGGTGCGGCGGGTGCGATCCGGCGACGGGGACGCGTTCGTCCGGCGGCGGGCCGAGGCGGCGGGGGAGGAGGTCGAGGAGTTCGTGATCGCGGCGGCGGTGCCGGGCCGTCGCGGAAACCGGTTCGCGGGTCGCCCGTTGCGCGATCTGTTCGGCGGCGGCCCGGCGGGCGAGGCCGGCCGCGGGCGGCCCGTGTTGCGGCTCGGCCTGCGGCTCGCCGCCTTCCGCCCGCACATCCGCGGCGCGGGGCTGGCGTTGCTGCTGGCCCTGGTCGTCGGGCCGCTCACCGTCGCCGCCGCCGGCTTCGCCGCCTGGACCGGGCGGCGGGCCGAGCGGGAGCGGGAGCGGGCGGCGCGGCGGGAGCGCCTGGCGTCGCTGGGCGAGCTGGCCGCCACGGTCGCGCACGAGGTGCGCAACCCGCTCGGCGCGATCAAGGGTTACGCGCAGCTCGTCGAGGAAGGGGCCGGGACGGAAGCGGCCCGCCGGGCGGCGTGGACGATCCACGAGGAGTGCGGGCGGCTGGAGCGGACGGTGAGCGAGGTGCTGGGGTACGCGCGCGACGCGCAGCCACGGCTCGAGCCGCTGGACCTGCGGGCGCTGCTGGACGCCGAGTTGGAGCGGTGGGCGGCCGAGGCCGCGGCGCGGGCGGTGCGGCTGGTGCGGGACTACGGCAACGAAGCGGTGGCGGTGCAGGCGGATCGCGACCAGCTCGCGCGGGCCCTCGGCAACCTGGTGCGGAACGCGCTGGCCGTCTCGCCGCCCGCGGGCCGGATCGTCGTCGGATTGCGCCCGGAGCGCCGGCACGTCGAACTGTTCGTGGCGGACGAGGGACCCGGGGTGGCGCCGGAGGACCGAGAGCGGGTGTTCGAGCCGTTCTTCTCGAGGCGGCCGGGCGGAACGGGGCTGGGGCTGGCGCTGGTGCGACGGATCGCGGAGGCGCACGGCGGTTCGGTCCGGGTCGCCGACCGTCCGGGGAGCGGCGCGGAGTTCGTGCTGCGCCTGCCGCGGTGACGGTCGGTCGGCGGGCTACCGGGGGGCGGCGGCGCGCGCGCGACGCAGCGCCCGCAGGGCGCCGAAGGCATCGACGGCGAGGAACAGCGCCAGGCCGAGCAGCACGAGGCAGGCGACGCCAATCGTCCAGTTGATCTGCGCTCCGCCGAAGGCGCTCCAGGCCTGCCAGCCGAGCGCGGCGACGGTGGTGACGAGCATGAAGCCGCAGGGGAGCAGCGTGTACAGCGCCGGCTTGCCGCGGGAGAGCAGCCAGGCCGTGATCACGATCAGCGCCAGGGCGGCCATGAGCTGGTTCGCCGCACCGAACACGGGCCAGATCGCGGTCGAGGAGCCCGAGACGAGCAGGGCGGCGGCGAGGCCGACGACGATCGCCGAGGCGACCCAGCGGTTGCGCAGGATCGGCAGCCGGTCGCCGAGGAGTTCGACGGTGGCGAAGCGGGCGAGGCGCACGGAGGTGTCGAGCGTGGTGAGGACGAAGGCGTTGACCATCACCACGCCGATCACCTTGCCGGTGTCCAGGCCGACCAGCGGCGCGGTGGCGCCGCCGTAGCCGGTGCCGAAGGCGCCGATCGGACCCTTCTGGCCGACGAGATCGGCCGCGGCGCCGGCATCGAGGCCCGCCGCGGAGACGCCGGCGATCATGCAGACCAGGACGAGCACCGCCAGGGCCCCTTCGGCCAGCATCGAACCGAACGCCACGGGGAGCCCGTCGGACTCGCGCCGGAGCTGCCGCGCGGTCGTGCCCGAGGCGACCAGCGTGTGGAACCCGGAAACGGCGCCGCAGGCGACGAGGATGAACAGCATCGGCCAGATCGGCCCGCTCCCCGCGGGGAAAGCCGACTGGAACGCCGGCTCGCGGATCTCGGGCCGGCCGACGAGCAGTCCGACGATGCCCAGGCCCATCCCGCCGAACAGGATCCAGGACGACAGGTAGTCGCGCGGTTGCAGCAGGACCCAGACCGGAATCGAGGCGGCGAGCACGGAGTAGAGGAGGAAGACCGCGATCCAGGTCCAGCGGGCCGTCTCGCCGCCGCCGAAGTCGATGGGCCACTGGAAGCCGGCCCAGAACAGGGCCGCGCCCACGAAGGCGGCGCCGAGCGTCGCGGGAACGAGCGGCCAGCGCAGCTTGTTGACGAGCAGGCCGAAGAGCATCGCGAGCGGGATCAGCCCCAGGGTCGGAATCACGATCGGTGGTTCGGACAGCACGGTCCTGGTCACCGCATCCGCGAACACGGCGATGATCAGCACCAGCGTGAGCCAGACGAAAACGAGGAACAGCGCGCGGGCCCGGCGGCCCACCACGTCCGCGGCGACGTCGGCCGTCGAGCGCGCGTCGTGGCGCACCGACAGCATCAGCGACAGGTAGTCGTGCACGGCGCCGATGAACACCACGCCCAGCAGGATCCAGGCCAGGGTGCCGCCCCAACCGAACGCCGCCACCGCGATCACCGGCCCGATGATCGGCCCGGCCCCGGCGATCGAGGAGAAGTGATGGCCGAACAGCAGCGGCGGCGCCGAAGGATAGAAATCGACGCCGTCGTGCCGCGTCTCCGACGGCGGCGGGCGGCCGTCGTCCGGTTCGACCAGCCGGCGGGCGATGCGGCGCCCCCAGACGAGGTACGCCAGGGCCAGCCAGAGCAACGCACCGAGCAGCAATGCCACGGAAGACATGGCCCGGACTTTACCACCGCGGCCGGTCGAGGGGTCCTCTCGGAGCGCCGGTCGCGAGACGCCGCGGTGTGCTAGGCTGGCCGGCGATGAGCGTTTCGCCCCGCGCCCGCGTGCTGGTCGTGGACGACGACCGCGCCCTCCGCCGCCTGGCGCTCGACGTGCTGGCCGAGGCGGGTCACGAACTGCTCGAGGCCCCGGACGGTGCCCGGGCGCTGGCGCTGCTCCGCGAGCGTCCGGTGGACGTGGTGGTCTCCGACCTGCGGATGCCGGGGTTGGACGGGCTGCAACTCCTGGCGGCGACCCGCAAGCTGGCCGATCCGCCGGTCGTCGTGCTGCTGACCGCGTTCGGATCGGTGCCGCAGGCCGTCGAGGCGATGCGACGCGGGGCGTTCGACTTCCTGGAAAAACCGCTGCCGAGCCCCGCGACGCTGCGGCGGGTGGTGGAGCGGGCGTGGCGCGAACGACGCTCGGCGGCCGCGGGCGCCGCGGCCGCCGAGCCAGCACGCGACCTCGGTCTGGTCGGCGGCCCGGCGCTGGACCCCGTGCGGTCGCTGGTGCGCGCGGTGGCTCCGCGCGACACGACGGTGCTGATCCGGGGCGAGAGCGGGACGGGAAAGGAGCTGGTGGCGCGGGCAATCCACGCCCTGTCCCGCCGGAGCGGCAGACCGTTCGTGGCGGTGAACTCCGCGGCGATTCCGACCGAGCTGGTCGAAGCCGAGCTGTTCGGTCACGAACGAGGGGCCTTCACCGGCGCGACGGCGGAACGGGCGGGCGTGTTCGAGGCGGCGGCGGGCGGCACGGTGTTCCTCGACGAGGTCGGCGACCTGCCGGCCGCGGCGCAGGCCAAGCTGCTGCGCGTGCTCCAGGAGCGCACCGTGACTCGTCTCGGCGCCGTCCGGACGCTCGAGGTCGATTTCCGGCTGATCGCCGCGACGCATCGCGATCTCGAGGCGCTCGTGCGGCAGGCACGGTTCCGCGAGGACCTGTACTACCGCCTGGCGGTGCTGCCGCTCGCCTTGCCGCCCTTGCGCGAACGGCCCGAGGACCTGGAGCCGCTGGTCGCGCACTTCCTGCGGGATCTGGAGCCGGCGCGCCCCGTGTCGCTCTCGCCCGCCGCCTGGGAGCGGCTGCGGGCCCATCGCTGGCCGGGCAACGTGCGCGAGTTGCGCAACGCGATCGAGCGTGCGCTGGTGCTGTCCGGCGGCGGGGCGATCGAGCCGCAGCACCTGCAGCTCGAGGCGCCGGCCGTCGCGGCGCCGAACGGGCCGGGCGAGGCCGGCACGACGTTGCGCGACCTGGAGCGCCGCGCGATCCTGGAGGCGCTCGAGGCGACCGGCGGCAACCGCAGGGCGGCCGCCGCGCGGCTCGGAATCAGCCTGCGCACGTTGCAGTACCGGCTCAAGGAGTACGGCCTGGCCGGACGCGGCTAGGCGGCCTACGGGTCGAGACGGCCCAGGCGGACGGTGAAGACGGCGCCCCGCCCCGGCTCGCTGCGGACGCCGACGTCGCCGCGGTGGCCGCGGGCGAGGCGACGGACGAGGGCGAGGCCGAGGCCCGCGCCGCGGGTTTCGCGGGTCAATTCATTGCCCACGCGGTAGAACGCCTCGAAGATCCGCCGCTGTTCGGCCAGCGGGATCCCCGCGCCGCGGTCCTCCACCTGCAGGCACGCCGCCTCGGGCGTCGCCCTCAACCGCACGGTCACGCGGCGGTCCGCGGCGTCGCGCGAGTGTTTCCGCGCGTTGTCGAGCAGGTTGACCAGGATCTGCGTCACGGCGTCGGGGTCGAAGCGCCACGGCAGCGTGTCGGGCGCTTCGACTTCGAGCGCGAGGTCGGCCTTCTCGAACACCGGCCGCTCCCGGGCGGTCACCTCGCGGATCTTCTCGGCCAGATCGCCGTCGCGGAACTCGAGCGGCTTGCCGCGGTCGCGGCGGGCGTAGGCCAGCACGTTCTCCACGAGCCGCGAGAGCCGCTCGCCCTCGCTCACGATCGCCGACTCGTATTCGCCCCGCCGCACCGGGTCATCAACCCATCCGTCGCGCAGCATCTCGGCGTACATCCGGATCGTGGTCACCGGCGCGCGCAGTTCGTGCGAGACGGCCGACAAGAAGTCGCTCTTGCGCCGGGCCAGTTCCATCTCGCGGCGCATCGCGAGGAACGCGAACAGGACGGCGACGAGGATCGCGGCGGACAGGCCGGCGAGGGTCAGCACGACCCGGCGGTCCTCGTCGTCCTCGGCGGCCAGCGCGGGGGAGTCCGGGGCGAGCACGGCGGAGACGGCGGCGACGCCGGGGACGCCCTCGACGGCCCGGACGGCCAGCGCATCCGCAACGACCGCCCCGGTGGTGAGGCGGAACGGGTCGTCGGCGCGCCGGACCTGGAGCAGTTCCTCCCGCAGCGCGGCGCGCAGGCCGTCCGGGCTCAACCGGAAGCCCTGGACGCGCACGTCGCCCTCGATGTCGACGGTCCGCACGTAGTAGGTCGCGCCCTCGGGCGTGCGCAACGGTTCGAAGGCGCCGTAGACGACCGGAACCTCGTCGGTGGCGGGCCGCAACGTCGAACCTGTGGCGGCTGAAGCGTCCGGCGAGGAGCCGGCCGGCGGGTCGGCGACGGCGGGAGCGACGGGGGCCGCCGCCCCGCCCCCGGTCCCGGCCTCGGGCGAGGCCGCTGCGGCGGTTTCCGCGTCGCGGCGCGGGCGCGCGATCCGCACGGCAACCCGCCGCCGGGCACCGGCGTCGGCCGGCCGGCCGGTCGCGCCGTCGGCGGCGGACGATGCGCCCGCGTCCGGGGCGGAAGCGGCGCCGGCGTCCGATGGATGGACGTTCGAGCCCGGAGCGGAAACGGCGCCGGGGTCGGGCGGCCGGATGTTCGAGTCCGGGTCGGCCGGCGGAGAGGAGGCGGGGCGATCCAACGACGGCGGAGGCGGCGCGGCGGGTGGCGGCGGCGGCAGGCCGCGCATCCGGTTGAAGTCGGCCTGGAGTTGCTGCTGGGCGTACGGGTCGCCCCGGTTGGCCAGGTCGATCGCGTTGGCGATGTCATTGGCCCGCGTGTTGGTCTCGACGTTCCAGCGCGGGAGGGGGGCGACCTGTCGGCGGGCCTGCGTCGCGGGGACGGCGGGCGGCGCCTCGGGGGCGAGCGCGGTGCCTTGCGGATCGGTGTCCGGTCCGGCCGGCGTTGGCGGCCGGACCGGAGGGTCGATCGGGAGCGTGTTGCCGCAGGAGGGCGGGTCGCGGTTCGCCGCGGCGGGGCGCCGCGTCGTCTGCGACCGCGGGGGCGGCGGGGCCTGGGAGGTCTGGACGGCCGGGGCGGACGGCGGCGGGGCGGATGGGGCCAGGTTGGCGGCCACGGTCTCGACCGGCGCGCGGGGTGGCGCGCCGTGGACGCGCGCGAGCAATTCGGGGAGGACTTCGCGGGCCACGGTGCGTCGGGCCGCCGGATCGCCCTGCCCTTCCGGCGGGTCCTGGGGCAGCGAGAGGCGGCCGTCGGGGAGGATCTCGAACCAGGTATCGACGAGCGGGTCGGCGGGGGCGGCGAGCGGGCTGGTCTGGAGGACGAACTGGGCGGCGAGGGCGTCGGGGGGATTGTAGAGGTGCTGGTAGAGGTAGAACGGGCGTTCGGATTCGCGGGCGACGAGTTCCCGGATGCGCTCGTCGAGGCGGCGGACGACGTCGCCGGCCGCCTCGCGGGCGCGGAGGCGGACGGTTTCCAGGCGCGCCTGGCGAGCGGCGGCGCGGCCGTACCAGGCAGAGACGGCGAGGGCGGCGGCGGCGGCGAGGATCGCGGCGGCGGGGACGAGGAACGGGAGGCGGCTTCTCATGCGGGTCTGGCGCGATAGCCCTTGCCGCGGACGGTCTCGACGGCGTCGGGGCCGATCTTCTTGCGCAGCTTGACGAGATGGATGTCGGCGGTGCGGCTCTGGACGCCGGCGGCGTAGCCCCAGACGGCCTGGAGCAGTTCGTTGCGGGTGACGACGCGGTCGGCGCGTTCGTGGAGGTAGCACAGCAGGTCGATTTCGCGGTCGGTGAGCGGCTCCTCGCGGCCGGCATGGATGGCGACGCGGCGGCCGAGATCGATCTCGGCGCCGTGAAGGCGCAGGACGGCGGGGCGGGCGGCATGGCCGCGGGCGCGGCGCAGGAGGGCTTCGACGCGGGCGATCAGTTCCTTGAGGCCGAAGGGCTTGGTCAGGTAGTCGTCGGCGCCGGCCTCCAGGCCGCGGACCTTGTCGTCCTCGGCGTCCTTGGCGGTGAGCATGAGGATCGGGGTGCCGAGGCCCAGATCGCGGATGCGGCGGCAGGCGGAGAAGCCGTCGAGGCGGGGAAGCATGACGTCGAGGAGGATCAGGTCCCACCCGCCGGCCTTGGCCTGCTGGACGGCGGTCTCCCCGTCGGCCACGCCGTGGGCGGCGTACTCGCGGTGCGCCAGGGCATCGACGAGTCCGCGCCGGATCAGATCCTCGTCCTCGACCACCAGGATGCGCGCCTTCATGGCCCGATTATGCCGCCGGGCGGACACCGGGATCTGCAAAAACTCGGTAACGGCCTCAGGACTCGAGGATGGGGGCGCCGATGCGATCGACGAGCAGACCGGAGAGCAGGGGAGAGAAGGAGGGGGCGGCGCGCCCGACGACGGTGCCGGGTTCGACGACGTCGCCGGGAACGACCTCGACGGCGTCGAGGTGGCCGAGCAGGAGGCCATCGCCGGCCGGGGTGCGGATCAGGACGGTCGGGCCGTAGCCGGCGAGGATGCCGGCGAAGGCGACGGTGCCCACGTCGGGGGCGGCGACCGGGGTGCCCCCGGGGAGATCGACGACCACGCCCCCGCGCAGTGCGTCGTCGAGGACGGGGAAGGAGGCCGGCACGTCCGGGGCGGCGGCGGCGGCGGCGTGCACGGCGGCCGGATCGCGGGCGACGGGTTGCAGGCCGAGCGCCCGGGCCAGTCCCTGCACCTCGGTCCGGGCTTCGAGCCCGAGCGCGGAGAGGGCGGCGGGCCGTTCGAGCGTGGCGAGGAAGCGGCGGTGGCGGTCGACCTCGTCGGCGAGCTGTCGGCGGCGCTCGTCGAGCTGTCGTTCGAGGGCTTGTTGGCCCGCGAGTTTCTCCGCCAACTCGGCGCGGATGGCGACCGCTTCGTTCTGGAGGGCCAGGTAGCGCTGGGCCAGTTCGGCGTCGGTGTGCACGAGGCGACGGATCAGCCACGAGCGGAAGCCGGCCTCGGCGGGGTCGCGGGCGGTGAGCATCAGGCGGACGGAGCCGCCGCGGCCGACGCGGTCGAGCAGCACCATCCGGCGGCGGACCTCGTCGCGCAACACGGCCTGTCCGGCCTCGAGGTGTTCCAGGTGTTCCTGGGTCCGGCGCAGGTCGGCATCGACGGCGGCCAGCCGGGCGCGGCAGCGTTCGAGGTCCTCCTCGCGGCGCCGCAGTTCCGCTTCGGCCTCGCGCAGCAGGTCCCACGACGACGGGGTGACGCCGCCGGCGGCGGGGAGGACGAGCGGCGGCGTCGCGGCGACGGCGGAGGGGGCGGGGCCCGGCAGCGGAACGCCCGCGCCGCGGCGCGGGAACGGGCCGGGCTGGGCGTCCGCGGAGGCGCCGAAGCCGAGCGCGAGCAGGAGGAGCGCGGCCGGGGCGATCGTGTTTCGACAGGGGTCGTCGCGCCGCATCGCGTCAACTCCGCAGGGCCTTGCGGACCGACATCCACGACCCGCTCAGGCCGATCAGGGCGGCGATGCCGAGGAAGGCGAGCCAGGCCGTGGGCGGGAGGTGTTCGACCGGGCTGCGGCCCAGCACGGGGGCGACATCGACGAGCCGGTCGCGGACCGCCTCGACGAACAGGGTGATCGCGCCGAGGGCGATGACGGCGGCGAACAGGGCGCCGACCAGTCCTTCGAGGAGATAGGGGATGCGGACGAACCAGGGGGTTGCGCCGCACATCCGCAGCACCTCGACCTGGCGCCGGCGGCGGTAGAAGTTGAGACGGATCGTGTGGGAGACCACGAACACGGTGGCGAAGACCGCCAGCGACCCGAGGGCGATGGCCAGGACGCGGGCGGCGCGGTGGATGCCGAGCACGCTGGCGTACCAGTCGCCGTGGGTTTCGACGTCCTGGACGATGCCGAGCTTGCCGAGGCGGGCGACGAGGGTCCGGTAGTGTTCCTCGTCGGCGACGGCGGGGTCGAGGCCGATCTCGACGTAGCCGGGGAAGAAGGAGTCGTCCAGGGCGTTCCAGGCGGAGGATTCCTCGGGGAAGGTTTCGACGAGCCGGCGGCGCGCCTCGGCCCCGGGCACGAAGCGCACCGCGCGCACCTCGTCCATCCCGTCGAGCGCGGCGCGCAGGCGGTCGGCGTCGGCGGGCGAGGCGTCCGGGGCGAGGTAGGCGGTGACCTGGTACTGATCGGCACCGCCCCAGCGCTCGACCTGCGCGCCGAGCGAGACGGCGACGGTGGCGAGGGCGCCGACGAGGACGAAGGCGACGCTGAGGGTGAGCACCGTGGCCAGGTTGGTCGTCCACTCGTTGCGGAAACCCCGGAACGTCCGGCGGAGGTAGTAGCCGAGGTGCGTCATGGTCGCAGCGCCTCCTGCGAGGCCCCCCGGTAGCGCACGCCTTCGACGGCGCGGGCGCGGGTGATCTCGTCGACCATGCCATCGACCAGCGCGACGGTCCGATGGGGTCGCGCGGCGATCAGCATGTTGTCGTGGGTCGCCAGCAGCACCGTCGTACCCTCGGCGTTCACCTCCTCGAGCAGATCGACCACCATCGCGGCGTTGCCGGCGTCGAGGTTCCCGGTGGGTTCGTCGGCCAGCACGAGCGACGGGCGGGTGACGACGGCGCGAGCCACCGCCACGCGCTGCTGTTCGCCGCCCGACAGGTCGGCGGCGCGGACGTCCTCGTAGCCGGCGAGTCCGACGCGGTCGAGCGCCTGGCGGACGCGGTCGTAGATCTCGCGCTGGGGCAGACCGAGGATCTCGAGGGGCAGGGCGATGTTGTCGTAGACCGACTCCTCGTGGATCAGCTTGAAGTCCTGCAGGATGACGCCGATGTTGCGCCGCAGGAAGGGAACGGCGCCCGGCGAGAGGGCGAGCACGTCCTTGCCGCAGAACTGGATCGTACCGGTGTCCGCGGTCTCGGCGCGATAGACCATCCGCAGGAGCGTGCTCTTGCCGGACCCGGACGGCCCGGTGACGTAGACGAACTCCCCGGGCTGGACCTCGAAGGTCACGTCCCGGAACAGCGGCTTGGCCGCCCGGTAGCGTTTCGAGACGTGTCGGATTTCCAGGATCGGTTGCGCGCCGCCCGCCGCCATCTCCACCACCTCCGCGCCCTATGTATCCTCCCGGCGCCGGCGGACCAAATTCCTGGCATCGTGGAGCGGGGGCGGCGGACTCGGGTTTCGCGGCGCGGGAACCGGGTGGATTCGCCGGGAAGAGGTTCGGCGAGGATGTCAAGACTCGAATTCGCCTGAACGGGTGCGCGGCGAGTTCGCCTTGCCGGTCCGGGGCGGTCGGAGCTTGTGGAAAGGTTGTGGCGTTCCTGTGGAGTCCCGGAGGAAATACTGTGGGGATGTACAGGCAACACCTTATGTTGATGGAAAATTCCCCGGAGGGCCCAATATCTTGTATTTTCCCTATTGACACGGCTCATCCGGTTGGAGAGTATCGGGGACTGTCGGCGCGGTGATTTGAAGGAACGGCCCTGCGGGGCCGAGGGGACCAGAGAGACCAGAAGGGACGGAACGGGGAGGTCGGCGAGAGGCACGTCGCCGGCCCGCGGCAGGGTGGAATCGGCGTCTGTTGCGGGCGCCGAGCGGTTGAGGTCGGGTGTCGGTTGCGTGACGTTCGGAGGATGGGACGGAGAGAGAGATGAGCGTGCAGCGAGCGAACTCGGTGGTGGTGCGGGCGGAGGGGTCGGATCGTCGGGTGCCGGGGGAGTCCGGGGCGCGGGGGACGGCGGCCGGGGGAGGGGCGACGGTGCAACGGAAGGGCGGGTTGCGGTTCTCGCGGCGCTTCACGACGCAGGGGGTGGACCCGCTGGACGCGGTGCGGTGGGAGAAGCGGGACGCGGCGATCACGAACGAGAAAGGGGAGGTGGTGTTCGAGCAGCGGGGGGTGGAGGTGCCGGCGTTCTGGTCGCCGACGGCGACGAACGTGGTGGTCTCGAAGTACTTCCGCGGCGGGCTCGGGACGCCCGAGCGGGAGACGTCGGTGCGGCAGGTGATCCAGCGCGTGGCGGGGACGATTGCCGGCTGGGGCCGGCAGGGCGGCTACTTCGCCTCGGAGACGGACGCGCAGACGTTCGAGGACGAACTGTCGTGCCTGCTGGTGAACCAGCATGCGGCGTTCAACAGTCCGGTCTGGTTCAACGTCGGGATCGAGGAGCACCCGCAGTGTTCGGCCTGCTTCATCAACTCGGTCGGCGACACGATGGATTCGATCATGCAGTTGGCGGCGACCGAGGCGATGTTGTTCAAGGGGGGTTCCGGGACGGGTTCGAACCTTTCGGCGTTGCGGTCGCAGCGCGAGCCGTTGTCGCAGGGCGGGCGGGCGTCGGGCCCGGTGTCGTTCATGCGGGGGTTCGACGCGTTCGCCGGGGTGATCCGTTCGGGCGGGAAGACCCGGCGCGCGGCGAAGATGGTGATCCTCAACGCCGACCATCCGGACATCCTGGAATTCATCCGCTGCAAGGCGGAGGAGGAGAAGAAGGCCTGGGCGTTGATCGAAGCCGGCTACGACGGGTCGCTCAACGGCGAGGCCTACGCCTCGGTGTTCTTCCAGAATTCGAACAATTCCGTCCGGGTCAGCGACGACTTCATGCAGGCGGTGATCGACGGCGGGACCTGGACCACGCGCTGGGTGCGCAACGGCGAGCCGGCGGACACGCTGCAGGCGCGCGACGTGATGCGGGAGATCGCGGCGGCGGCGCACCTCTGCGGCGACCCGGGGATGCAATTCGACACCACGATCAACCGCTGGCACACCTGTCCCCAGTCCGGCCGGATCAACGCCAGCAATCCGTGCTCCGAGTACATGTTCCTCGACGACTCCGCCTGCAACCTCGCCTCGCTGAACCTGATGCGCTTCGTCGATGAACGGGGGGCGTTCGACATCGATGGGTTTCGCCATGCGGTCGACATCCTGATCACGGCGCAGGAAATCATCGTCGAGCCGGCGCGCTATCCGACGGAGCGGATCCGCGAAACCAGCGTCAACTTCCGGACGCTGGGCCTCGGCTACGCCAACCTCGGGGCGCTGCTCATGTCGCGCGGACTGCCCTACGATTCCGACGAGGGCCGGGCGTTCGCGGCGAGCGTGACGGCCCTGATGACGGGGGAGGCGTACGCGCATTCCGCGCGGCTGGCGTCGCGTCTCGGGCCGTTCGCCGAGTTCGAACGCAACCGGGCGGACATGCTGCGGGTGATCGACCAGCATCGCGCCGCGCTGGCCGCGATTCCGGCGGCGGTCGCGCCGGGCACGATCCTCGCGGCGGCGCACGAGGTGTGGGACGAGGCGCGGACGCTGGGGGCGGCGCACGGCTTCCGCAACGCCCAGGTCACGGTGCTGGCGCCCACCGGCACGATCGCGTTCATGATGGACTGCGACACCACGGGGGTCGAGCCGGACATCGCGCTGGTGAAGTACAAGCACCTCGTCGGCGGCGGCCGGCTCAAGATCGTCAACCAGACCGTCCCCGCGGCGCTGCGCCGGCTGGGCTACGACGACGCGCAGGTCACCGCGACGACCGAGTACCTCGAGCGCGAGGGCACCATCGAGGGGGCGCCCGGGTTGCGGTCCGAGCACCTTCCGGTGTTCGACTGCGCCTTCAAGCCGCTCAAGGGCGAGCGCTTCATCTCCCCGATGGGCCACATCAAGATGATGGCCGCCGTGCAGCCGTTCATCTCCGGGGCGATCAGCAAGACGGTCAACCTGCCCCACGAGGTCACGCCGGAGGAAGTCGCCAACGTCTACATCGAGGCCTGGAAGCTGGGGCTCAAGGCGATCGCGGTCTACCGCGAGGGCTCCAAGCGGACCCAGCCCCTGTCGCTCGGCAAGGACCGTTCGACCGTGAAGCCGGCCGAGGCGTCGGCGGAGCGCAAGTCGGTGCAGCCGGCGCGGTCGGTCCGGCGCCGCCTGCCCGACGAGCGGCAGAGCATCACGCACAAGTTCGCGATCGCGAACCACGAGGGATACATCACGGTGGGGATGTACGAGGACGGGACGCCGGGCGAGATCTTCGTCAAGATGGCCAAGGAGGGGGCCACGTTGTCCGGCCTGATGGACTCCTTCGCCCTCGCCCTGTCCCTGGCGCTCCAGTACGGCGTGCCGTTGCGCGTACTGCACGAGAAGTTCAGCCACACGCGCTTCGAGCCGTCCGGGTTCACGCAGAATCCCGAAATCCCCTACGCGAAATCGATCATGGACTACCTGTTCCGCTGGCTGGCCAAGAAGTTCCTGCCGCCCGAGGAGGCGGCGGGTGCGCCGCAGCCGGCGGACCAGGTGCCGCTCCCGCTGGACAGCAGCCTGCCTCCGCCCGCGCCCGAGAAGCAGCTCACGCTCGGCCGTTTCGACTCGGTGCCCCCGCCCGCGCCCGACGCGATGCGCGAGGCGCAGCATCGGACGTATGTGGCGCAGGCCGACGCCCCATTCTGCCCGAACTGCGGCGACATGATGGTCCGCGCCGGCTCCTGCTACCGCTGCTACTCCTGCGGCGACACCTCCGGCTGCTCCTAGGACCCCGGAAACCGCCGCGGCGCGATGCCGGCCGAGGCCGGAACCGGATCAGGCGAGCGCCTGGAGCATGCCCTTGAGGAAGTCGTAGAACCGCACCACCGACGGCACGTGCACCCGCTCGTCGGGCGAGTGGGCGCCTTCGATCTGCGGGCCGAACGACAGCATGTCCATGCCGGGGATGCGGGACCCGAGGATGCCGGTTTCCAGACCGGCGTGGATGGCGGTGACCTTGGGCTCCTTCCCGTACATCCTGCGGTAGGTCTCGCGGGCCACCTGCAGCAGCTTCGACGACAGGTCGGGCTTCCAGCCCGGATAGCCGCCCGACTGTTCGCAGGCCGCCCCGGCCAGGCGGGCCGCGGCGGCGACGCTGCCGAGCAGGTACTTCAGGATCGGGGCGACGGACGAGCGGCTCGAAGTGACGATGCGCAGCGCGCGCTCCGCCGTGACCGCCACGGCGACGTTGTTCGAGCTCTCGACCAGGCCCGGGATCGCCGGGCTCATCCCGAGCACGCCGTGCGGCAGGGCGTAGAGCAGGTCCAGCGCGCGGGCGGCGGTGTTGGTGGCGATCGGCTTCGGCCGTTCCTTCGGCGGCTCCCCGAGCGCCAGCGCCAGCTCCGGCTCGATCCCGGCGTACTCGTCGCGGAACACGGCGAGCCACTCGGCGACGAGCGTCCGGAACTCGCGTTCCTTGCGCGTCGGCACGTACACCGTCGCGAACGCCTCGCGGGGGATGGCGTTGTGCTTGTTGCCGCCTTCCAGGGCCCCGAGGCGGAGGGAGCAGCGGTCGACGGCGTCGCGGAGCACGCGGACGAGGAGCTTGATCGCGTTGGCGCGGTTCTCCACGATGTTGAGCCCGGAGTGGCCGCCGCGCAGGCCCGTCACCTGGAGGCGGAAGGCCTTGAACCCCTTGAGCGACGGGTCGCGTCGCAGCGGCATCCGCAGCTCGCTGTTGCCGCCGCCGGCGCACCCGACGTACAGGGTGCCGTCCTCCTCGGAGTCGAGGTTGAGCAGCAGGCGGCCGCGGACCGACTCGGGCGCCAGGCTCCGCACGCCGGTCATCCCGCTCTCCTCGTCGACGGTCAGGACGATCTCGAGCGGGCCGTGGACGGCGGAGGCGTCGTCGAGCAGGGCGAGCGCCGCGGCGACGCCGATGCCGTTGTCCGCTCCGAGGGTCGTGCCGTCCGCCCGCACCCACTCGCCGTCGACCCGGGCTCGGATCGGGTCGCGCAGGAAGTCGTGGGCCGTCCCGGCGTTCTTCTCGCAGACCATGTCGAGGTGGCCCTGGAGCACGACGATCGGGGCCTGCTCGCGGCCGGTGGTGGCCGGGACGCGCACCACCAGGTTGCCCGCCGCGTCGCGCAGCACGTCCAGCCCGCGCTTGCGGGCCTGGCCTTCCAGATGCGACACCACCGCGGCCTCGTTGGTCGAGCCGCGCGGGATGCGGCACAACTCGGCGAAGTGCTTCCACAGGTGCTTGGGTTCCAGGTTCTCCAGTTCCATGGTCGTCTCCTCCGGTGCCGTCGCGACGAGGGGCGCCCTTGCCGTTTCGACGTTCTCTCCTCCGTCGGCACCGATCTAGTCCGATGGGGCGCGCGCTGCAACCCCCTGGAAACGGCGGCGACCTGGCCCGGGGACGAAGGCCCTCCGGCCGCGTCCCGCTTCGCCGGGCCTTCTCGGACCAGGTCGAGCTACGGGCCGTGGCAGGCCGCGTCGAACGCCGCATCGAACTCGCGCCGGCTCGCCTCGGCCGAGTCCCGCGGCAGACGGCCGAGGACGACGGTGGCGCGGGTTTCGCCCCGGACCAGCAGCGCCCGGAGCGTCTGCGGTCCGCTCTCCTCGCCGGGTTCCGGCACTCCCTCGACGCGCGCGTGGCGGGCGGGGCCGCGCGGGCACTCGAGGTCCTCGAGGGGCACACCCAGCCGATCGGCCAGGCGACGTTCGACGAGCGGCACGGCGACCGGCTCGACGGTGGCCGCGACGAGCGTTCCGCCGCCGACCCGGCCGAGGGCGATGCCGCGCAGGAGCGGCGAGGCGAGGTCGGCGGGAAGCGGGCGCCAGTACGGGCCGGCCGGAAGCGGCAGCCGCAGGTCCGCCTCCTCATCGACCCAGCGGCGGAGCACCACGGGACCGGTCGCGGCGTAGCCGGTCTCCGCGCGGGCGGGCCAGCCGTCGCTGGGCTCGTCGGCGAGGTCCGCCACGGCGCGTTCTTCGAGGCGCCCCGCAACAGGGACCGGATCGAAGGCGAACGGGCGGTCGGGGTTCGGACGCACCGTCGTGTCGGAGGCGAGCGTGCGGAGGGCCGCGGCACCGGCGGCGCCGGGGAGGCCGGCGACGACGAACACGAGCCGGCCGCGCCGGCAGACGCCCCAGGCGGGGCGGGCGACGACGAGGTCGCGGCGGAACTGTTCCGCGTCGCACCCGTCGTTCCAGGCGGTGGCCCAGAACAGGGCTGGGGTGGAGCGGTCGGGGCGCTGCCAGAACGCGGCGGCGTCGCCCTCCCATCCGTCGGCGGCGGCGCGGACGCGCAGCCAGGCGGCGGGGCGGAGCCGGCCCAGCGGGTCGCGCAGCGACCAGTCCTCGGCCGGAGCCGCGAGGGGCGGCGGCGCGGCCGGCGGCGCCGGATCCCCGAAAGGCGGGGCGGGCAGCGGCGGCAGGCGGGGCGGTTCGAGTTCCAGGCCGAGGCTCGCTCCGGGCGGGAGCGGCATGGTACCCGGCAGGGCGGTGAGGCCGACGCAGTCGCGGGGCGGGGGATCGCAGAGGTCGGCCGGCATCTCGACGATTCCGGCGTCGCAGCCGAGGGCGGCGGCGCCGGTGAGCAGGGCGAGAATCCCCGCCTCGCCGATCGTGCCGCGGTCGAGCAGAGTCCAGCCCTGGGCGCGCAGCGTCTCGGGTTCCGGAAGCTCGACGTCGTCCGGGACGTCGCCGGCGAAGAAGCGCTCCGGGTGCAGCACCTGCTCGCTGGACGCCGGCGGGCGGCGGTACGCCTCGGCGAGGGCCTCGTTGCCGCCGGCGGCGACGACGGCGCGGGCCAACTCCTCGCCGGCGACGTACGGGAGAGCGCCGAAGACCTCGAGGCCGGCGGCCGGTTCGACCCACGATCGTTCGTCGAACGCGGCGGTCCACAGGGCGAGGTCCGGTGCGTCGCGGGTGGCGCGCGCGCGGACGGCGGCGGCGAGGGCGAGGTCGGCGTCGCCCTCTTCGAGGGCGCGGAGGGCCAGATCGGCGTCGCGGGCGGGCCACAGGCGGGTTCCCGGGCAGGGCAGGTCGGCGGCGGCCCGGCGCAGCGCGTGCAGCGACTCGTGGGCCAGCAGGCCGTGGAGGCTGACGGAGAGCGCGCGCCAGCCGGCGGCCGCGGCCGGCCCGGCGACCGCCGACCAGTCCTCGGGCGGCGGCAGGTAGCGCAGGTCGGCGACGTGGATCACGTGTTCGCGGCAGTCGTAGCTTCCCAGGTCGTCGCTGCCCAGGCGCCGCGTGGAGATCTCCTCACCGGCCAGCAGGCCCAGGCCGGCCAGGTCGCGCAGGGCGACGAGCAGGTCGTCGCCGGAGGGGCCGGCGGTGGCGGCGGCGGCGACGGCGTCCCGGCGCGCGGCGTAGGCGCCGGGCGGCAGGATCCGCACCTCGGGCGGTTGCACCGCCTCGAGGCCCCGCAGCTCGGCGACGAAGGCCAACGCCTCGCGGGCCGCCGCCTGCTGTTCGTCGAGCGCCAGCGGCGGGGCCGCGGGGGACGGAGGCGGGCCGGACGGGCCGGACGTCGTTCCGGAAGGGCAGGCGAGGCAGCCGAGGCCCACGCCGGCGAACAGCGCGCGTGCGATGCGGCAGCAGGTGCCGCCGTGCCGGCGGCTCACTCCTCCAACTCCCGCAGCAGTTCGCGGACGGCTTCCAGCCCTTCGTCGTCCGGGGGAGCGAGTTCGAGGAACTTGTGCAGGGCCTGGATCGCGCCCTCGTCGTCGTCCTGGTCGGCCAGCAGCAGTCCCAGGTCGTGCCACGCCTCGGCCATCCCGGGCTCGAGGTCAACGGCCCGGCGGTATTCGGCGATCGCGAGCTGGGCCTGGTTCTGGCCGCGGAACGCGACGGCGAGGTTGAAGTGGAAGACGGCGTTCCGGGGGTCCGCGTCGACCGCCTGCTGGTGGGCCGCCACCGCCTCGTCGTAGCGCCGGAGCTTGCGGAGGGCGACGCCGAGGTTGTTGAGCAGCGACGGATCGCCGGGGGCGCGCTGGAGTCCCATCTGGTATGCCTGGACCGCCTCCTGGTAGCGGCGGAGTCGGCGGTACATCACGCCGAGGCGTTCGAGGCTCGAGACGTCGCGTTCGTCGAGGCGGGCGGCTTCGGCGAGTTCGCGTTCGGCGGCCTCCCAGTCCTCCAAGTCGAACAGGACAGCGCCGAGGGCGGCGTGGTTGGGTCCGTACTGCGGCCGCAGTTCCACGGCACGCTCGAGGGGCGCGCGGGCGGCGGCGGCGGCGTGGCGGCGGTGGAGAACGCGGCCGAGGGCGAGCCAGGCATCGGCGTAGTTGGGGTCGAGCGTGGTGGCCTGGGTGAAGGCCTCGGCGGCCTCGTCGAGGCGTCCGGCGGCGTCGGCGGCGATGCCGCGGACCACGGCGCGCTGGGCCTCGGTGAGGTTCTCGCCGGAGGGGACCGCGACGGGGTTCTCGACGAGCCGCGTCGGCCCACCGGCCCGGTCGGAGACGGGTCCCGGTTCCGGCGGCGCCGGCGCTTCGCCGGCACCGGCGTCGGCGGACGGTGCAGGCTCCTGGGCCTCGCCGGCGGCGGGGCCGCAGGCGACCCAGGCGCCGAGCAGCGCGGCGAACGCACCCGAGACGAGCAGCGCGACGACTCGTGGCATGGCGACCCTCCCTTGCGCGGAGAGTTCACCCGATCCCGGGGGGCGGGTCAAGGCGCGGAGGCCCCCGGATCCTGGAGTGGCGGTTGACAGGGGCTGCGGGAAGCATTCTATTCCGGGCTGCATGAACGCGCCGGGCGACCAGCTGCCGATCCTGCCGTTGCGGAACATGTCCGTGCTGCCGGGTTCGGTGGTGCCGGTCGACGTCAGCCGTCCCAAGTCGATGCGGCTGCTGGCGGCGATCGGTCTGGGTCGAGGACGTTCGATCGGCGTGCTGGCGCAGCGACGACAGGACATCGAGGACCCGATCTGGGACGACCTGTACACGGTGGGGACGACGGTTCGCATCCTGCGGGCGGTCCAGTCGGGGAACGGGGGGTTCCGGCTGATCGTCCAGGGCACCGGGCGGTTCGAGGTGGCGGGGCACGTGCAGACGGAGCCGTACCTGGTGGCGCGGGTGACGCTGCTGCCGGAGCAGGAGGCGACGGACGTGGAGACGGCCGCGCTGCTGGCCAACCTGCTCGAGGCGGCCGGCCAGCTCGCCTCGCTCGGGCAGAGCATGCCCAAGGAAGCGGTGGCCAAGGCGCAGGCGGCGACCGGGCCGGGGGCGGCGGCGGACCTGCTGGCGGCGAACCTGCCGTTGTCGGTGGAGGAGCGGCAGCAGGTCCTGGAGACGGTCGGCGTGCGCGAGCGCGTGCAGCTCGTGTTGAAGCTCGCGGTGCGGCAGTCGGAGGCCCAGCGGATCAAGAACCAGATCTCGCAGATGGTCGAGGAGGAGATGGGGCGCAACCGCCGCGAGTACTACCTGCGGCAGCAGATGCGCGCGATCCGGGACGAGTTGGGGGAGGGACCGGAGGACGACGACCTGGACGACCTGCGGCGCAAGCTGGAAGAGGCGGGGTTGCCGGAGGAGGCGAACGCGGCGGCGCGCAAGCAGCTCGCGCGGCTCAAGTTGATGCAGCCGGGGGCGCCGGAGGCCACGGTCGCGCGGACGTACATCGATTGGCTGCTCGAGCTGCCCTGGAAGGCGACGACGGAGGACCGCTACGACATTCCGGAGGCGCGGCGGATCCTGGACGAGGATCACGACGGACTGGAGAAGGTGAAACGGCGGATCCTCGAGCACCTGGCGGTGCGCAAGCTGCGACCGGAGGCGCGCGGGCCGATCCTGTGTTTCGTGGGACCGCCGGGCGTCGGCAAGACGTCGCTCGGCCGTTCCATCGCCCGCACGCTGGGCCGGCGCTTCGTCCGCGCCTCCCTCGGCGGCGTGCGCGACGAGGCGGAGATCCGGGGGCACCGCCGGACCTACGTCGGCTCGCTGCCCGGGCGGATCCTGCAGGGGATGAAGAAGGCCGGCACGCTAAACCCGGTGTTCCTGCTGGACGAGTTGGACAAGCTGGGCGTGGATTTCCAGGGCGACCCCGCCTCGGCGCTGCTCGAGGTGCTCGACCCCGAGCAGAACCACGCGTTCTCGGACCACTACCTCGAGGTGCCGTACGACCTGTCGAAGGTGATGTTCATCGGCACGGCGAACGTGCTGGAGACGATCCCGCCGGCGCTGCGCGACCGGATGGAGATCATCGAGCTGCCCGGGTACACGGCGCAGGAGAAGCGCCGGATCGCGGAGCACTTCCTCCTGCCGAAGCAGCGGCGCGAGAACGGCCTGACCGAGGAGCAGTTGCGGCTGACCGACGACGCCTTCGACGTGCTGATCGGCGCGTACACGCGCGAGGCGGGGGTCCGGAACCTCGAGCGGGAGATCGCCGCGTTGTGTCGCGCGGTGGCGGTGCGGATCACGGAAGGCGAGGCCGACCCGCGGGTGGTGGCCGACGCGCCGTTCGTGGAGCGGGTGCTCGGCCCGCCGCGCTTCCACCGCGACATCGCCGAGCGGACGGCGACGGCGGGGGTCGCCACCGGGCTGGCCTGGACGCCGGACGGCGGCGACATCATCTTCGTCGAGGCGACGGCGATGGACGGGACGGCCAAGCTGCACCTCACCGGACAGCTCGGCAACGTGATGAAAGAGTCGGCCCAGGCCGCCCTGTCGTTCGTCCGCTCGCGCGCCCGCGACCTCGGCCTGCGCCCCGACTTCCTCGAGAAGAAGGACCTGCACCTGCACGTGCCGTCCGGGGCGATCCCGAAGGACGGTCCGAGCGCCGGGGTCACGATGGTCACGGCGCTGGTCTCGCTGCTGCGCGGGATCCCGGTGCGGGCGGACGTCGCGATGACCGGCGAGATCACCCTCCGCGGACTCGTGCTGCCCGTCGGCGGCATCAAGGAGAAGGTGCTTGCCGCGCACCGGGCGGGCATCCGCGAGGTGCTGGTGCCGCAGCGCAACGAGAAGGACCTGGTGGAGGTCCCGCCCGAAGCGCGCGAGGGGCTCCGGATCCGGCTGGTCGGGACGATCGACGACGTGCTCCAGGCCGCGCTGGGGATCCGCCTCGCCGCCCGCCGCGCGCGCGGCCGGACGGCCCCCGACCCTAGCGCTCGCGGCTCAGCCGCGCGATCGTCTCCGACCACTCCGCCTCGCTGAGCAACCCCCGGCGCGAGAGGACCTCCAGCAGCGCGGCGACCACGAGACTGAGTCCGCGCGGCCCGTACGGCTCGGGGACGTTGGGGTCGTCGGCATAGTGCCGCAGCGTGGCGATCAGCTCGCGCAGCGGGGCGTGCTCGCTCCGCTCGGACCCCGGGGCGTCGCCCCCGCCGACCGCGATGCTGGTACCGTCGAGGAAGGTGAAGGCGAGCGCCCGGCGCTGGCGGCGCAGCCGCGTCGCCTCGGGAACTTCGAGCACCGCGGCCCGCCCGGAGTCGGTCGCCGGCGCCGGCCGCCGCGCGCCCGCGGTCTCCGAGGGTTTCGCCGCCGGTCCTTCTCCCACGGCTTCCGGCGCGTTCGAAGCGGGCCGCGCGCCCAGCGCGTCGGACGGCGCCGGCGCCGGGCCCACGCCCGTCACCTCCGGGGGCGGTTCGGGGACGACGGCGCCCTCGATAGCCCCGACCACCCGAAACGTCGGCGTCTCGGGCGCGAGCGCGGCCGGCTCGACCTGCGGTTCGGGCGGCGGATTCGAGGCGGCGGCCAGGCCTGCCTCGAGGTCCGCCGGTCCGGGGTCCGGGGCCGCGTGCGCTGGCGGCGCCGCCGGTTCCTCGTCCTCGGCCGGCTCGGTCAATTCGACGGCATCTTCGGTCGAGGCCGCGGCCGGCGTCAGCGGAGGGGAGGCGCGCGGCGGAGGCGGAGGGGGCGGTGCCGAGCGGCGCGGCATGATCGGCGGAGGCATCGGCGCCGCGGGCTCCTCCTCTTCCTCCTCCTCGCCGGAGTACAGGGCCTTGATCGCCTGCCGCAGGTCGGTCGGAGCGGCGATCATCGGGCGGACGTCCATTCCCGCCACCTCGCGGACGAAGTCGAGCGCCTGCTGGTTGGTGGGGTCGTCCATCGCCACGAACAGTGCCGGCCGTTCGCCGCGCACGGTCCGCGCGTAGATCGGCAGGACGTGATGTCGTTCGGCTTCCTCGCGCGTCACGATCGCCAGCAACTCGGGCGCGACGTCCACGTGCCACAGGGACACCCAGGGGATGGAGAGCTGGCGGGAAAGCGCCTGGATCAGCTGGGCCTCGGTGACGAACCGGTTTTCGACGAGGATCACGCCGAGCGGCCGGGGCTGCTGTTTCTGCAGGTCGAGGGCTTGGCGGAGCTGGGCGTGGTTGAGGACGCCCGCCTCGATGAGCAGTTCGCCGATCCGCAGGCGCTTCGCGTCCATCTGCACCTTCCCCGGCCGGCCGGCGGCCCCCGCCGCGGGCCCTCACGATACCGCCAGACGCTTCGGCGATCAACGGCTGCGGACGCCGGGGGTGCGGCATCGGCTTGCGTCGAGGATCGGGTTGAGGGTAGGAAGGCCAAGGCGCTCGGGGGTGTGGCGCCGAGAGGGAGACGCGAATGGGCAAGACGACGAGGCGTTGGGTGGTGCTGCTGGCGGCCGCCGGGTGTCTGTCGGCGTTCGGGTGCAAGTTGAGCGAGGACGAGGCGGCGGCCGTGGCGGCGTGCCGGAAGCACGGGAACGCCAGCGAGCCGTGCCGGATGGCGAACCGGATGCTGGCCAGCGGGGCGGGGAAGATCGGCCAGGCGCTGGAGGCCGACGAGAAGGCGCTCCAACGGGCGGAGGAGCAGCGGGCCAGGGCAAAGGCGCAGGAGCAAGCGCTGGCCGCGCAGGGGGTCGATCCGTGCGCGGAACTGGCGCAGCAGTTGACGGCGGCGCATCCGGCGCCGGCGTGCGCCTCGAAGATCGCGGAGGCGGTCCAGTGGCTGAAGGAGGACCCCGGCTGCGCCGCGGCGCTCGGCGACCCCGAGGGGACCGCCGGCACCGCGGCCGACCTGCTCGGCGATTGCGACCGGCAGTAGCCCGGATTCCGCGGCCGTCGGTCGCGCGGCGGCGGCCGGTCGCCGGCCGTCGGGGGTCGGTGGCGACCGGGGTTGCTACCGGAGCCGCCGTTCGATGTGCGTCTTGCGGCGGAGGTTGGCCAGGAACACGTCTTCCTGGCGCTGCATCATCTGTTCCATCAACTGGTTCTCGAGGCCGCGGCGGGCGTCCTCGAACGAGCGCACGGGCGTGATGTTGCCGGCGACGAGTTTGAGCACGTAGAAGCCTTCGGGACCGCGGACGGGGCCGGCGACGCCGCCGACGTCGAGCATGACCAGTTCGTCGTCGAGGCTGGCGGGAAGGTCGCCGTGGCGGAGCGTCCCCAGGGAACCGCCGGCGGCGGCGGTGGCGGCGTCGTCGGAGAAGTCGCGGGCGAGTTGGGCGAAGTCCTCGCCCTCGCGCGCGCGCCGCGCCACCGCTTCCGCCCGTTCTTCGAGCCGTTGGACTTCGATCGCCGACGCGCCGTCGGGCACGCGGACCAGCACCTGCGCCGCCTCGAAGGTGTCCCCGGACCGGCTGGAGCGCACGATCTGCCGGTAGGCCCGGCGCACCTCCGCGTCGTCGGTGCGGAGCCGGCCGCGCAGCCGGACCGAGAGCACCTTGTACTTCAGCACCTCGATCCGGGTTTCCCGGCGGTACTGTGCGAGCGTCTGGCCGCGCCGGGCGATCTGGTTTTCGAACGCGAGGTCGTCCCAGCCGTTGCGCTGCTTGATCCCATCGATCGCGCGGTCGACCTCCTGTTCCGTGACCTCGAGCATCAATCGCCGCGCTTCCTGCTCGACGAGCAGTTCGTCGATCATCACGTCGAGCTGCTGGGACAGGATTTCGCGCATCGTCTGGTCGCGGATGAAGGCGCTCTGTTCCCGGGCCAGGCGGGCCAGGGCGGGAGCGGCGCGCTCCTGGACCTCGGAGACCAGGATCACGTCGTCGCCGACGATCGCGGCCAGCCCTTCGATCGGCTCGGCGGGGGCGACGGCGGGCAACGCGGCCAGGGCGAGCAGAACGAGGCGGGCGGCGGGACGTCGCATCACGGCGGACCTCACGGCGTCACCGGCGCGGGCGCCGGCTGCGGGCGGCTCGACGGACCGGGCGGGGGAAGCGTGCGGACCGCGCCGCCGCCCGGTCCCGGCGGCAACGGCGGCGGCTCGTGGACATGGTGCGCCCGTTCCAGCTCCTCCGGCGACGGCAGCGTCGGATGCACGTCGGCCAGGTTCTCGGGATGCAGTTCGATGCCGAGCTGCGCCTGGATCTCCTCCAGCTTGCGCTTCCAAGCGGCCTGGAAGCGCTCCTCCTCGATGCCGACGCGCACGGCGGGCCGGACCTGGTCGAGCGTCCGAGCGACGGCGGCGCGCTTGCCGGTGAGCTTGAGGACGTGGAAGCCGCGCGTCGTGCGGACCGGCTGCGGGTAGATGTCGCCGATGTTCTGCATTTCGAACACGACCGCCGCCAGCGCCGGGTCGACGGCGGGGTAGCGGTCGCTGTGCACGTCGGGCCGGGTGAAGTACGAGAGGCTGCCGCCGCGGCCCTTGGTCTCGGCATCGAGCGACTTCTCGGCGGCCAGCGTGGCGAACAGGTTGCGATCGGCGTCGGGTGCGGTGAGCCGGGCGATCAACTCCCGGGCCTCGGCCTCGGTGGCGACGAGGATGTGGGCGGCGCTGGCCAGTTCGGGCCGGTTGAACTGGTCCTGGTGCGAGGCGAAATAGGCCTCCTCGTCGGCCGGGGTGATCGCCTGCCGGATCTCCTTGCGCAGGCCGGCCGTCAGCTCGGCCTCCATCTTGTCGGCCAGCAGGCGTTCCAGGTAGAAGCGGGTTTCCGGGTCCTGGTCCAGGCCGAGGCGTTTGGCCTCCTGCTCCATCACGGCGAGCGAGATCATGTCGTCGAGGAGTTCCTTGCGGCGTTCGAGCGAGTCGAAGCGGGCGCGGTAGCGCGGCGGCAGCGCGTTGACCTCGCGGATGAAGTCGCAGACCGTGATCCGGATTCCATCGCCTTCGGCCAGGGCCAGACGGCACTCGTCGAGCGTGATCCCGGAGCGGCTGGCGACCTCCTCGTCGGGCAGCCCGGCCCAATCGGCCTCGGAGAGCGCCGGCGTTCCGAGTTCGGGTCGAGCGGCGGTGCCGGCGTCGGCGGGCGCGCCGGCATCGCCGGCCGCGGGCGCCGGCGGACGGGCCTTGCGACAGCCCGCGCCCGCCGCGGCGGCGACCAGCGCGGCGGCCAGGGCGATCATCCGGAAACGCGTCGACTTCATGGCGGACGTTCCTCCCCGTTCCGATGCGCGTGTAGCACACCGCCCCGGCCGCTTCAACCGCGGGCGTGGGAGGGGCACGGCGACGAGGAGGACGCAGAGGCGGGAGCGGGCGCGCAGGGCGGGGACGCCCGGGATGCGCCGCGACGGGCGGGAGGCTTGACGGGCCGCGGCCGGCGGGGTCAACTGCCGGACCGACGGGAGGCGACGACGTGCGACGGCGGGAACTGGAGCGACACCTGACGCAGTGGCTCGCCGTCGCCGACTTCGACGACGACGCGTTGAACGGGCTCCAGGTCGAAGGACGTTCGGAGGTCCGGCGGGTGGCGCTGGCGGTGTCGGCGTGCGCCGAGGTGTTCGCGCTGGCGGCGGAGGAAGGGGCGGACGCGGTGATCGTGCACCACGGGCTGTTCTGGAAACGCCACGGCGTGGAGCCGGTGAAGGGGCCGCTGCGCAAGCGGCTCGGCCTGCTCCTGTCCCACGAGATCAGCCTCTTCGCCTACCATCTGCCGCTCGACGCGCACCAGGAATTCGGCAACAACGCCGTCGCCGCGCGGGCGCTGGGCCTGCGCAACCTGGAGCCGTTCGGCGACTATCACGGGCGGAAGATCGGCTGGAAGGGGGTGCTGGCGCGGGCGCAGAGCCGGGCGTCGTTCGTGGCGCGGCTGGAGGCGTTCTACGGGCACCGGGCGCTGGTGGTGCCGGGCGGGCCGGAAGCGATCGTCTCGGCGGCCGTGGTCTCCGGCGGCGCCGCGGACCTGGCGACGCAGGCGGCGCGGGAACGGCTGGACTGTTTCGTGACGGGGGAGGCGGCGGAACACGTGACGTACCTGTGCCGGGAGCAGCGGGTGAACTTCGCCGCCCTGGGACACTACGCGACGGAACGGGTGGGGGTGCGGGCGCTAGCGGAGCGACTGCGGGACGAACTGCGGCTGGAGACGTTCTTCCTCGAGGTCGAGAACGAGGCGTAGCGGGGGCTCGGGCGAGGCCGCGGGGTCGAGCGGCGGGTCGGGGGCCAGGGGGGCGTCCGGCCGCTAGCGGCGGCGGCGGGCGAGGCCGAGGAGGCCGAGGCCGAGGAGGCCGAGGGCGGCGGGGGACGGCGCGGTGCCGGGAATCGCGCAGCCGCAGCCGGTGCCGGTTTCGCTCTCGTCCGGCAGCCAGGACGGGTCCTGCGGGTCGGGATTCGGGTCGACGCAGACGCCCTCGACACAAGCCAGGCCCGGCGGGCATTCGGCGCCGTCATCGACCGCGCCGTTGCAGTCGTCGTCGATGAGGTTGCATTGTTCCGGCTGCGCGCCCCGAGCGCCTGCGCAGCCGGCCCAGGCGCCGCCGACGCAGGTCTCGGTGCCGGCGGTGCAGGCGCCGGTGTCGGTGCCGCAGGGCCGGGTCTGGCCGTCGATGCACAGGCATCCCTCGTCGGTGGTGCCGTCGCAGTCGTTGTCGCGCCCGTCGCAGGTCTCGGCGGCCGGGCCGACGCCGCCGGAGCACTCGCCCCAGGCGCCGGCCAGGCAGGTCTGGGTTCCGGCGCGGCATTCGCCGGCGTCCAGGCCGCAGGCGCGGACGTCGCCGGCGACGCAGGCGCAGCCTTCATCGACCATGCCGTCGCAGTCCTCGTCGAACACGCCGTCGCAGGTCTCGGGTTCGGGAAGCTGCGCGTCGCAGGGGAGCCAAGCGCCGGCGGCGCAGACTTCGAGGCCGAAGCCGCAGTCCGAGGAACATTCGCGGGCGAGTTCTTCGTCGGTCGCGCCGTCGCAGTCGTTGTCCAGCCCGTCGCAGATTTCCTCGGTGACGCGGCGGGCGATCGTGTCGAGGACCGCTTCGAGGGCGGACGTGTCCTCGGCGCGGTAGTAGCAGGGGTTGGGGGTGGTCGGCGTGTCGCCGGCGGGGTCGCAGCCCGGCAGCGCGGTGCCGCTCTCCCAGGCGAGGCGGTTGAGAACCAGGGCATCGACGCCGTCGCCGAAGCCGACGACGTACAGGGTGGTGCCGGTGGCGCGCAGCGCCTCGGCGGCGTCGAGCGGGTCGAAGCGGGTGGCGTTGTCGTAGGGAACGCAGTACTGCCAGCCGTCGGTGACGAGCACGGCAGCGCGACGGCGGGTCGGGTCGGACAGCGGGGCGTAGGCGGCGGCGACGTCGAGCGCCTGGGCCATCGGGGTGTAGTTGCCGGAGGTCGGCGGCGGAGACTCCAGGTAGCGCGCGATCGCGGCGGCGTTGCCGGGCCCGACATCGACGTTCACGCCGGAAACGCCGCAGCGGTTCGGGTTGGGGAAAACGAGCAGGCCGAGGTCGATCGAATTCTCGTAGCGGGTCGAGATCGTGCCGACCGCGGTGCGGGCGGCGGCCCACTTGGTGATGCCGGAGGGGACGCGGCCGGTGATCATCGAGCTCGACTTGTCGAGGACCAGCAGCAGGGACGGGGCGTCGCACTGCGCCGTCGCCGTGTCGGGGATCGCGGCGACACCGAGGGTCGCCAGGAGAACGAGGGACAGGGACTTGCGTGCCATCGTGCCTTGCTCCTTCCGTCCGCGCGTGCCCGCGGACCCGAGGGGAGATAGCAACCGGCGTGCCCGCTTCCGCTCGGATCCGGGGCTCGAAATCACAAGTGTTCCCGGCGGGCCCGGTGGCGCCCGACGGCGCCCGACGGCGCCCGACGGGGGCCGGAGCCCCCGGGCTGGTGTCGGGCGACCCCACCCTTTCCTGCGATGCGCGAACCGGTGTATGGTACGTCGCTCCGACCGGGTTTCGGTGGAGCGCCTCGCGCGGGGGACCGGGCGGCGGAGTCGGTGCGATGGAAGTCCGCAAGCAGCGCGTCCTGGCCGAGACGGTGCAGCGGTTGATCCACCGCGGCGCCACGGCGAACGTCCGCAAGATCCTCGGGAAGACCCACCCGGCGGACGTGGCTTCGATCTTTCCGTCGCTGGTGCTGCACGAGCAGCGGAAGGTGTTCGACCTGCTCGAGACCGAGGCGGCGCGGGCGGAGGTGCTGGTCGAGCTGAAGCCGGACGTCTACGTGCCGCTGTTGCAGAGCTACGAGCCGGCGGCGGTGTTGCCGGTGCTCAAGGAGGTCGAGGCGGACGACCTGGCGGACATCCTGGGGAACCTGCCGGAGGAGCAGTCGCAGGAGATCCTGAAGCGGCTCGACCAGAAGGAGACGGAGCAGGTCGAGGACCTGATGCGCTACGGCGAGGACACCGCCGGCGGCATCATGAACCCGCACTTCTTCGCGCTCCACGGGGACACGACGGTCGAGGAGGCGATCCGTTCGTTGCGCGAGAACAAGGACACCGAGGACGTCGAAATGGCGTTCTACGTGTACGTGGTCAACGACGTGGGGCAGCTCGAGGGGGTGGTTTCGTTGCGGCAGCTCGTGATGTCGCCGCCGGGAGCGCGGTTGCGCGACATCATGATCCACGAGGTGATCAGCGTGCGGGTCGACATGGACCAGGAAGAGGTGGCGCGGCTGGTGGCGCGCTACAACTTCCTGGCCGTGCCGGTCCTGGACCAGTCGAACAAGATCCTCGGGATCGTGACGGTGGACGACGTGATCGATGTCCTGCGCGAGGAGGCGACGGAGGACATCCTGAAGATGGCGGGGGCGGGCGAGGAGGTGGCGGAAACCGTCTCGTTCTGGAGCAACATTCGGGGACGGTTTCCGTACCTGATCGCGAGCTGCGCGGGCGGGATCCTGGCGGCGCTGGCGATGACGCCGTTCCGCGAGCGCTTGGGGGAGTTCGGCCTGTTGGCGCTGTTCATCCCGGTGGTGCTGGGGATGGGGGGCAACGTCGGCACGCAATCCTCGACGATCGTGGTGCGCGGCTTGACCACCGGTGTCGTGCAACTCGGCCGGTCGCTCGGGTCGGTCGCCCGCGAGCTGGCCGTCGGCCTGCTGCTCGGGATGTTCTACGGCGCCGTCGTCGGGCTGGCGGCCGGCGGCATCGCCGGCGGCCTGTACTACGGCCTCGTCGTCGGCGGCGCCCTGGCCGCCTCGATGGTGCTGGCGGCGCTGGTGGGGGCGCTGGCGCCGCTGACGCTGGCGCGCCTGCACCTCGACCCCGCTGCCGCCACCGGGCCGGTGGTGCGCGCGTGCGTCGACCTGCTGAGCACGGTCACCTATTTCGCCCTGGCCCTGCTGCTCGCCGGCACCTTCGCCGGGTGACCCCGCCGCTCACCGGAAGTCCCGCGAAACCTCCGGGCCGCCGGGGGCGCCCAGTTCGCGGAACCGGACGCCCCGGATCGTGACGACGCCGTCGCGGCGCTGGAGTGGTCCCTCGACGACCAGCGCGGGTGCCGAAACCAACCGCACGCGATCGGCCTCGTAGCGCGCCGGCGTCACCACCACGTTGGCCAGCCCCGTCTCGTCCTCCAGCGTGAGGAAGAAGAACCCCTTGGCCGTCGCGGGACGCTGGCGCACCACGACGAGCCCGGCGACGGCGACCCAACACCCGTCGGGCCGCTCGAGCAGCTCCGTCGCCCGCAGCACGCCGGCGCGCGACAGCGCCAGGCGGTGCAGCCCCAGCGGATGCACCCCGGCGGTGAGCCCGCTCGCCTCGTAGTCCGCCCGGGCGCGTTCCGCCGTCGTCATCCGCGGCAGCGGGCAGGGGGCGGCGGGCGCGGGGCCGTTTACGGCGCGGGGTCGGCCTCGACGCCCGGCACCCTGCCCTGCCCCCGCTTCGGCTTCGTCGTCGCCGTCGTCCCGGGGACGCTCCGCGCGGCCGTCCCACAGCGGCCCGTCGCCGCGGGCCAGCCGGCCGACCTGCCACAGCGCCTCGCGGCGTTCGAGGCCGAAGCATCCGAGCGCGCCCAGTTCGGCGAGGGCGTCGAGTTCGCCGGCGCGGAGTCCGGTGCGGCGCGCCAGGTCGCCGGGCGAGGCGAACGGCCGGACGCTCCGCTCGTCGACGATCCGCCGGCCCACCGCGGCCCGCAGGCCGCGGACCCAGCGCAGGCCGAGCCGCAGGACGGGCCCGCGCGGGGAGCATTCGAGCGTGCAGTCCCAGCGCGAATGGGCCACATCGATCGGGCGCACCGTCCCGCCGTGGCGCTGGAGGTCCTTGACCAGCGTGGCGGGGTGATAGAACCCGAGCGGCCAGGCGTTGAGCAGGGCGCAGGTGAAGGCCGCCGGGTGGTGCGCCTTGAGGTAGGCACTGGCGTAGGCGATCAGCGCGAAGCTCGCCGCGTGCGACTCGGGGAACCCGTACCGCGCGAAGCCGGCGATGCCGCGCACGATCTCGGCGGCGGCGGCCTGGTCGATCCCGCGCGCCGCCATCCCGGCCCGCAGCTTACGTTCGATCGCGGCCATCCGTTCGGTCGAGCGTTTCGACCCGAGGGCCCGGCGGAGCTCCTCGGCCTCGCCGCCGGTGAACCCCGCGGCGACCATCGCGATGCGCAGGAGCTGTTCCTGGAACAGCGGCACGCCGAGCGTCCGGCGGAGGATCGGCTCGAGGCTCGGGTGCGGCACCGTCACCGGCTGCCGTCCCGCCCGCCGTTCGAGGTACGGATGGACCAGTTGCCCCACGATCGGGCCGGGCCGGATCAGCGCCACCTCGACGACCAGGTCGTAGAACCGTTCGGGGCGCAGCCGCGGCAGGGTCGCCATCTGCGCCCGGCTCTCGATCTGGAACACGCCGACGGTGTCGGCGCGGCGGATCATCGCGTAGGTCCGCGGGTCGTCGCGCGGCAGGTGCGCGAGGTCGATCTCGACCCCCTCGTGCTCGCGGATCAGCGGCACGGCCAGTTCCAGCGCGCGGAGCATGCCCAGCCCGAGCAGATCGACCTTGAGGATCCCGAGGTCGGCGCAGTCGTCCTTGTCCCACTGGATCACGGTGCGGCCGGGCATGGCGGCCGGTTCGAGCGGCACGACCTCGTCGAGACGTCCGCCGGCGATCACCATGCCGCCGGAGTGCTGGCCGAGGTGCCGGGGGAGGCCGTGGAGTCGGGTGCACAGGTCGAGCAGCAGGGCGGTGCGGCGGTCGTCGGGCAGGCCGGCCTCGCGCGCCCGCGCCGCCAGCTCGTCGCGCAGCACGACCGGGAACGGTCCCCAGCCGTGGAACAGCTTCGCCGTGCGATCGATCGCGTCCGCCGGCAGCTCCAGCACCTTGCCCACCTCGCGGACGGCCGACCGCCCGCGATAGGTGATCACGTTGGCCGTCATCGCCGCCCCGTGCGGGCCGTACTTCTCCTGGACGTACCGGATCACGCGCTCGCGCCGCTCCCCCGACGGCAGGTCGAGATCGATGTCCGGCCACTCGCCGCGCTCCGCCGAGAGGAAACGCTCGAAGAGCAGGTCCATCCCGACCGGGTCGACGGCGGTGATGCCGAGGACGTAGCAGACGGCGGAGTTGGCGGCGGAGCCGCGTCCCTGCGCCAGGATCCCCGCGGCGCGGCAGAACCGGACGAGGTCGTGGACCACCAGGAAGTAGCCGGCCAGGCCGAGCCCGGCGATCACCGCCAGCTCGTGTTCGAGCTGCGCGCGGTGGCGCGGGGCGAGCGGCCGGTAACGCTCGCGGGCCCCCGCCTCCACCCGGGCCCGCAGCTCGTCGTCGGCGGTCCGTCCGGGCGGCAACGGCACGTCGGGAAACCGGTAGCCGAGGTTCTCCAGCGTGAAGGCGCAACGCGCCCCCAGCTCCGCGGCCTCGGCCAGCGCGTCGGGCAGGTCGGCGAACAGCGCGGCCAGCTCCTCCGGCGGCCGCAGATACCGTTCGGCGTCGGGAAGCAGGCGCCGGCCCGCCGCCGACAACGTGGTGCCGAGGCGCAGGCAGGTCAGCACGTCGTGGAGCGGGGCGTCCTCGGGGGTCGCGTAGCGAACCCGGTTGGTCGCCACGAGCGGCAGGCGGCGGCGGCGGGCCAGCTCGACCAGCGCGCGGTTGTCCCGCTCCTCGTCGCGAAGGCGGTGCCGGGCGATCGCCAGCCGCAGCTCGCCGGGGAAGATCGCGGCCAGGCGGTCGAGCGTCCGTTCGTCGGCCAGGGCCGTTGCCGGCCCGACCAGCGCGGTGAGCCCGGCGGCGTGGGGCGCCAGATCGTCGAACGAGACGATGCATTCGCCCTTGGGCCGCCCGGCGTGGCCGCGGGTCAGGAGCCGGCACAGCCGGCGATAACCCTCCCGCGTCCGGACCAGCAGCATGATCCTCCCCGGCCTGCCCGCAGGCGACCGCGCGGACCGGGGCGTCGGTCCGGCTCTCGCCGCGGGTCCCGACATGGACCGCGAGGCGGACGACGGCTCCGGCACGCCCGCGGAGGCGGTCGCCCCGCCCCCCATCAGCGCGACCTCCGCACCGACGATGGCGCGCAGTCCGAGCTTGCGCATCGCCCGGTGAAAGCGCGGGGCGCCGTAGACGCCGCCGAAGTCGGCGAGGCCGACGGCGGCATAGCCGAGGGCGGCGGCGCGGTCGGCCAGTTGTTCCGGGTCGGAGGCGCCGTCGAGGAACGAGAACGCGCTGCGGCAGCACAGCTCGACCGGCGTCGCACCGAAGGCGCCGCACGGCGGACGACGATGCGCCGCCGGTCGGTCCGCCGGCGGCGGTTCGCGGCGTTCAGTCGTAGATCCCATCGACGAACCACGCCGCGGTCGAGACGTCGCGGAACAGGCGCAGCAGGGCGCCGCCGGAGAGTTCGACGTCGTAGTAGTCGCGTTCGAACGGCCGTTCGCTCCACCAGCCGCCGCGCAGCTTCCAGGGGCCGGAAACGCGCACGGCGGCGCCGCGCAGCCGCGGATCGTCCGTTTCCAGCCGCCGGCCGTCCCAGCGCGCGGCGAGCGGGGATCGCAGGAGACGCAGGGCGAGCGGGGCGGCCGAACGGTGGGCATCGGGAACGCGCGGCGTGCCGACGCGTTCGCGCCCGACCAGCGCCGCCAGCCGGGCCAGGGTCACGGCGAACTGCTGCGGCGCCGGCCCGGCCGGCTCGAACAGCGAGAGCTGGGACGAACGGGCGGCGGCGGGAATCCCGCGCACCGTCAGCCCCGTCACCGCCGCCGCCGGCGGACTCGATTCGATCGAGACCCGGAGCAGCGCCAGGATCGCCGGCACGTCGCGGAGCGGCGCCGCCAGCGCCAGCGACCGATCGTCCGCCGCGCCCGACTCGAGCCGCAACCGCAGGGCGACCGCACCGAACACCGCGCCGCGCGACGCGAGCCGGGCGGCGACGCGGTCGAGCGCGCCGCGGAGGGCGAACAACAGCGGCTCCACCTCGTACAGCGGATACTCGAGATCGACCCGCTCCTCGGGTTCGTCCGGCTGCGGCGTCGGCACGAGCGGCTCGTCGTCGTCGCCCGCCGCGAGATCGCGCCACCGCGCGCCCGCGGCTCCGAGCCGCAGGGCCACCTCGGCGCGCGGCAGCGCGGCCAGCCGTCCGAGCGTCCCGAGGCCCCAGCGCCGGAACGTCTCGGCCGCCTCCCGCGACAGCCTCAACGCCGCCACCGGAAGGCCCGCCACCGCCTCCCGATCCCGCCCCGGCCGCACCACCACCCACCCCTCCCCTGCCACGCAGGCGCGGGCGGCGGCGGCGGCAGGAGCGGCGTGGACATGGGCGGTGGCGGCGACATGTTCCGAGGTCTGCTCGAGGGTGCGGACGGGACCGCGTTCGCGTCCTTCCTCCGGTTCGTCGTGTCCCCTCCCCTGCTCCGCCGCGAGTCGCGCGACGCCCTTCGAACCCGCGATGCCGACCCGCACCGTCCACCCGGCCCGCCGCGCGCCGGCGACGAGCGCAGCGGCGAGGCCTTCTTCGCCGTGGTGGAGGGCGGCGCAGCCGCGGACGTCGAGCCAGATCGCGGCGCCGTCGGCGGAGACCTCGACCCACGGCGAGAAGGCGCGCGCCAGTTCGAGCCGCGCCGGTGGATCTCCCCCGACGAGGCAGGCGATGCGCCGGCACGCCCGGTCGTTCATCGTCCGTTCCGCGCTGGCAACCTGCGCGGTCGCTCCGTGACGAGCGATCGCGACGGCGCCTCAGGCCGCATGCCGGCCGTGCTTCCGTCCCGACGAACCGCTCGCCCAGCGCACCGGCCCCGCCGGGCGACCCACCTTGCTGCGCAGGATCTCGATGCGCACGTCGAGCCGTTCGAGGAGGAGCGGGGCGCCGGCGGCGGCGGTCCATCCCGGAGAGCCGCGGAGCAGGCCGAGCGCGAGCGCGGCGAACGTTCCCGCCTCCCGGCGCTCGCCCAGCGCCAGCAACACGGTCGCGGAGCGCTCCGCCCGCAGCGACAGCCGCGGCCAAAGGGCCCGGCCGCGCGCCTCGCCGCCGGGCCGCAGGTCCGTCAGATCCAGCGCCACCACGCCGAACCCGCCGGCGCCCAGCACCAGATCCGCGGCCCGGAACGCGTCCAGGCGGCGACCCGGACGCACCCACAACACCCGCTCCAGCGCCACCCCCGCCGCCGCGGCCGCCGCGGCGTCGAAAGCGTCCGCCGGGTCGATCAAGGCCGTCTGCTCGCCGCGCGCGGTCGCCGCCGCCAGCACCTGCCACAGGAACGCCGTGCGCCCCGACGAAAGCGGTCCGACCAGCTCCACGATCCGCCCGCGCGGCAGCCCGCCGCCGAGCATCCGGTCGAGCGACTCCACGCCGGTCGGCAGCACCGGACGAGTCCCGTATGCGCCGACTTCCAGCGCCGTCCGCAACACCCCTTCCCGGCGCAGCCGCGCCAATAACGCCTGGGGATCCCGTTCGGCCGCCACCGGGACCTTCGTACCGTTCACGATCTCCATATACTGTACTTATGTTCAGCTGTCAAGATTTCCAGCCGTCCATGCAACCGAACAAACTGAAATTGCCTTCGATGTCGAACCATTGGAGAATCCTTCCCGGGTCCAGGCAACGCTCCGGCAACCGGCGGCGGGGAAGCCGGCAAGGCGGCGGGGTCGTCGACAGGGCATGCGGGGTTGCGTAGAGTCGGGTGGACGGCGGGCGGGGGGGGGGCGGAGTCGGGGAGGCAAGAGCGCGATGACGGAGCGATTGAGCGCGAGCGAACTGGTGGCGCTGGTGCGGCGGGTGTTCTCTCCGACGCCGGAGGATCGGCGGCTGGCGATCCTGATCGACCTGCCGGACGAGGAGCGGCCCGACCGGCCGGAGTGGCGCGCGCGTCGCGAGTTGGCGCGGGACTGGGCCGCGATGTTGGCCGACCACGCGCAGGATCTGGGGCTGGAGGCGGTCGATCTGGTGCTGTACCGCAACGTGCATGCGAACAACGCCGACCTGCCGGCGACGGCGGTGGTGCACGAGGGGGGACCGCTGCCGGCGGACGCGGCGGGGATGAAGGGGACGCCGGTGCGGTTCGACGAACTGTTCCGAACGTACCGGATCCTGATCGCGCCGACGGAGTTCTCGGCCACGGCGCCGCTGAAGATGGCGGCGCGGGCGCACGGGTTTCGCGCGGCGACGATGCCCGGTTTCTCGGCTTCGATGATCCCCGCCCTGCGGCTCGACTACGGAGTGATCGGCCGGCGCTGCGAGCGGTTCAAGAAGCTGCTGGACGATGCGGTGCGCTGCGACCTGGTCTTCGCCGCCGGCGACTGCCGCCACGAGCTGACGCTCGACCTGCGCCACCGCACCGCCACCGCCTCGGGCGGTGTCTTTCCGAATCCCGGGATGGCCGGCAACCTGCCGTCGGGCGAGACGTACATCGTGCCGTACGAGGGGGAGCGCGGGGGGGACCCGAGCGCTTCGGCGGGCGAGCTGCCGGTGCAGCTGGGCGAGGAGGTGGTGGTCTACCGGGTGGAGGGGAACCGGGCGGTGGAGGTGTTGACGCGGGGGCCGGCAGCGGAGGCGGAGGCGCGGCGCCTGGCGGAGGAGCCGGCGTACGGCAACCTGGCCGAGCTCGGGCTGGGGGTGCTGGCCGATTTCGGCCTGCAGGCCACCGGCGAGCTGCTGCTCGACGAAAAGCTCGGGCTGCACATCGCCTTCGGTCGTTCGGACCATTTCGGCGGGCAGGTCGGGCCGCGGCAGTTCTCGCGGCCCGATCGGGTCGTGCACATCGACCGGGTGTACACCGACTCGATCCAGCCGCGGGTCCGCGTCGCCGGCGCGGTGTTGACGATGTCCGACGGCCGGAGGGTGGAGCTGATGCGCGACGGCCGCTACGTGGTGGTGCTGGACGGATGACCCGCCGCCGGATCGCCGGCCGCCGGGCCGGGCGACATCGCGGCCGTGCGACCGTGCCACTCCGTGACGGGACCGCCGGCGGCCGGGCGAGCGTCGCGGGGGCGGCGGCCCCGGCGGAAAGATGCTGCTTCCCTTCGAAACAACGCGGTTCGGGGCGCCGGCCGATCCTCCGGCGGCCGGCGGCCGGCGCTGGAACATCGCTTGCTTGTCGTGGACCGCGAAAGGAGTCGAGACGCATGACCTGTCGAACCTTTGCCCTGCTCGGGATGCTCGCGGCGTTCGGCTGCGAGGAAGGGACGAACCTGGTGGGCGACGAGGATGTCGCGGGGGACTCGGCCGCGGACGATTCCGCCGCGCGCGACGACGCAAGCGGGGACGTCCGGCCGGACGTCGCAGGAAGTTGTCCGGCTTCGTCCCCCGAGCCGGGCGGGGCGTGCAGCGGCTCGGCGACGTGCGAGTACGGCAGCGAGAGCTGTTGCGGGGAAACGCATCCTTCTCTCGTCTGCAGCTGCGTCGGCGGGGCGTGGGGCTGCTACCACACGGACGCCTGCGCGGGCGCTCCGTTCGGTTGCGCGTGCGAAACCGACGGGGACTGCGAGCCGGGCGGGTGGGGGCGCGCGTGGTGCGAGGGCGGGCGCTGCGTGCCGTGCGACAATTCGGGCCTGGTGTGCGACCTGTGGTGCGAGCACGGCTTCGTCCCGCCGCGCAACGGCTGCCAGCCGTGCGAATGCGCCGAGGCGCCGTGCGAGACGGTGGGCGAGGGGTATTGCACGTGCGACGCGATCGGCTGCGACATGACGGAGGTCTGCGAGGTCGGTCTGAGTCGCTGCGTGCGGGACTTCTGCGCGCTGGCCGACTGCGCCGGCCCCTGCGACAACCTGCGCGGCTGCCTGCCGGGACCCGAGTGCTCCACGGCGGCGGACTGCAAGCTGATCTACTCGAACTGCAGCTGCCAGGCGGTGCCGGTCTCCGACCCCCGCGACCGGCTCGACGACTGCGACTACGACGGCGGCGCGGCCTGCGAGTCGAACACGTGCCTCGTGGACGGCGTGCGGGCCGTCTGCTCCGGCGGGTTGTGCACCGAGGGGTACGGACCCGGCTGCGGCGGCTGATCGAGCGTCGATCCGGCCGGCCCGTCAGGGTTTGAACTCGAGCGGCACGCGGACCCAGAGTTCCGAGCCGGGCGGGGTGTCCGAAAAGCTGACCTGGCGGAGCTTCTGGACGACGCACGAGGTGACCCCCGCGGCTGCCAACGCCTCGTCGTCCTCCTCGACGCGGACGCCGACCATCCCCTGCGGGTCGATGACGAGGAGCACGACGAGGTTGCCGCGCAGGGCGGGGTCGACGCCGAGCGGCACGTTGTAGCAGGTGAGCAATCCGCCCCGCTTGCGCTCGACGGCCCGGGCGAACAGGTTGCCGTTGATGCGGCCCGAGCCGCGGGCGATCTCGGGGCGGCCGATGACCAGGCGGCCGTTGCCGGGGGGCGGGGGGGGCGTCGCCGGCGCCGGCGGCTCCACCTGCGTTTCGGGGTCCGGGGATGTCATCGTCCGGGCGGCCTGCTGCGGTTCGGTCGCCGGCTCGTCCGCCGCGCCGGCCGTGGCCGTCGCGGTCCCGGCGGGCGGAGCGTCCGCGGGCGGAGCGGGTTCGGCGGCGCCGTCGCCCGGCGCGACCTCGTTCGCGACGGGTCCGGGTTGCGCCGGTTCCGCCGCCGGCTCGTTCGCCGCCGGGGCACCGCACGCGGCGGCGAGCAGCGTCGCGGCCAGCAGCGCCGCTCGCCGCGCTGCGGACCCGTCGCATCGCCGAGAGTTCCGCGCAAGCTGACGCATGGGTCCCTCCTGTTCCCGTTCCCCCCGCGGCGCCATGGTACCGGTTTTCGGGACCATGTCCACGCGCGTCGGCGCCTGCGGCGACGGAATCGATCGCTTCCCGCGGCGGCTGGTACCGGCTTCCGGTCGGGCGGGGGCGGAGGTTCCACCGGCGGTTTCCGGCGGCCTGGCGACCGGACCACCGCCTCTCTCGGGGGAACCGCCTTGACGCTGCGGAGGTCATCCCGCACACTGCTCGTAGAGGCGCATGGAGCGGGGCCTCCGGGAGGGTGGCAGATGGATCGGCTTGCATCGCGGATCATCCTGGCCGGGATCTTTCTCCTCACGGCGGCCTGCGGTTCCGGCGCCACTTCGGGCGACGACGGGACGTGCACCACCAACGCCGACTGTCCGGGCGGGATCTGCATCGGGGGCGTGTGCCGCTACGGGGACGGCGGGGCCGAGATCGGGGGCGGGGACGCCGATGCTCCCGACGGGTGGGAGGCGGAGAGCGGGGTCGAGGTGCCGGACGGGTGGATTCCGCCGGACGGCGACATCACCGAGCTGCCGCCGGGGACCGAACGGTGCGGGGACGGCCTGGACAACGACGGCGACACGCGGGCGGACGAGGAATGCGGCTGCGTGCCGGGCGACACGCAGGCCTGCTACCTCGGGCCGCCGGAATCGGCGGGCGTGGGCCGGTGCGGAATGGGCAGCCAGACGTGCGTGGGGACAGGCGAGATCGGCGATTGGGACGCGTGCGTCGGCTCGGTGCTGCCGGACGCGGAGGAGTGCGGGGACGGGATCGATAACGACTGCGACGGCTCGGCCGACGAGGGGTGCGTGTGCGAGGAAGGGGAACGGCGCGCGTGCTACACCGGGCCGGCCGGGACGCAGGGGGTGGGCGAGTGCCGTCCGGGGACGCAGGCCTGCATCGAGCCGTCCGACGGAGGAACGACCTGGGGCGAGTGTCTGGGGCAGGTGCTGCCGTCGCCCGATCTGTGCGACGGGCTGGACAACAACTGCAACGGCGCGGCCGACGAGGGATGTCTGTGCCCGCCGGGGGCGACGGAGGCGTGCTACGACGGTCCGCCGGGCACCCGCGGCCGCGGCGTGTGTCGCGACGGCACGCGCGCCTGCTACGTCGATCCGGGCGGGGCGCTCTCGATGTGGGGGCCCTGCACCGGATGGTCGGGGCCGTCGGCCGAGGCGTGCGACGACGGGCTGGACAACGACTGCGACGGGATGACCGACGAGGGGTGCGGCTGTCTGCTCGGCGAGTGGCGGCCGTGCTACGGCGGTCCGGCCGGCACGGAGGGAGTGGGGCTCTGCGCGCCGGGACGCGAGGTCTGCAGCGACGCCGGGGGTGGCCGGACGACCTGGGGCGCCTGCACCGGCGCCGTGTTGCCGCGACCCGACGTGTGCGACGGGCTGGACAACGACTGCGACGGGGTCGCCGACGAGGAGTGCCTGTGTCCGCCGGGGGCGACGGAATCGTGCTACGGGGGCCCGGCCGGGACGCGCGGGGTCGGGGAGTGCCGCGACGGCACGCGCGAGTGCCTGTGGGACAGCGGCTCGACCAGCTCCCGCTGGGGCCCGTGCGACAGTTGGCGCGGGCCGCAGACCGAGATCTGCGACCTGCGGGACAACAATTGCGACGGGAGGATCGACGAGGGGTGCGCCTGCACGCGCGGCGACACGCGGAGCTGCTACTCGGGACCCGCCGGCACCGCCGGCGTCGGCGCCTGCCGCGCCGGAACGCAGACCTGCGTCGATGTGGGCGGGGGCGCCACGGGCTGGGGGGGGTGCGTGGGCGAGACGGTCCCGGCGACGGAGGTGTGCGGGGACCGCGTGGACAACGACTGCGACGGGGCGACGGACGAGGGCTGCGCCTGCACGCCCGGCGAGGTGCGCTCGTGCTACACGGGCCCGGCGGGGACCGCGGGCAACGGCATCTGTCGCGCCGGCTCCCAGATCTGCGTCGAGACGAGCGGCGGAAGCGCATGGGCGCCGTGCAGCGGCGAGGTGCTGCCGCGCGTCGAGTCGTGCAACGGGATCGACGACGACTGCGACGCGGCGACCGACGAGGGCTGTCTGTGCACGCCGGGCACGACACGGCCCTGCTACACCGGCCCGGCCGGAACGCGGGGGGTGGGCGAATGCCGGGACGGGATGCAGGCCTGCATCGAGACCCCCGGCGTCGGCTCGGACTGGGGCGCCTGCACCGGGCAGCGTTTGCCTGCCGCCGATGCCTGCGGGAACGGGCTGGACGAGGACTGCGACGGGGTTCCCGACGACGGCTGCTCCGGGCCGCCCTCGGTTGTCTGCCCCGCCTCGCCGGTGACGATGGTCGCCCGCTCGACGATCACGCTCGCGGCCAGCGATTCCGACCCCGACGGCGACATCGTCTCGCGGCGCTGGGAGGTGACCTCCGGCCCGGTCGGCATGATCTACACCTTCGGCTGCGCCACCTGCGCCTCGACGACGTTCCGGGCGGACATCGCCGGCATCTACCAGCTCCGCTACACCGTGACCGATGCCACGGGCCGGTCGGCCTCCTGCACGGTCGAGGTCCGGGTCACGGGTCTGGGGCTGCGCGTCGAGGTGGTCTGGACCTCGACGACGGCCGACATCGACACGCACGTGCTGAACGGCAGCGCCACGGTCTGGGCCACCGGTTCCAGCGACACCAACGACTGCCACTGGCGCAACTGCCGCGGCGGGGCGCTGACCTGGCCGCCGCCCGGCGCGGCGAACGACCCGCGCCTCGATGTCGACGACGTCAACGGCCTCGGCCCCGAGAACGTCAATGTCGACGTCGTCAACGTCGGGGAGACGTACCGCGTGGGCATCCACTGGTGGAACGGCTGGGGCAGCACCAGTTCGGGCGTCACGGTGCGCATCTACTGCGGCGACATCGAGGCGGTCCCGGCGCGCACGGTGACGCGGACGATCACGGGCAGCGCGAGCGAGTCCGGCGCGACGGCGACGAACCAGTTCTGGAAGGTGGCCGACGTGGTGTTCACCGACCCGGACCACTGCAACGTGACCGAGCTCGGCGTGGTCGTCCCCTCCGGTCCCGGCAACATCGCGCGGTGACCGTCCCGGCGTGCCGGGGCGCGAGCGGCCGCCTCAGGGGTCCGGGCCGGCCAGCCGGACCATCGCCTCGAACAGCCCGCGCAGGGTGAGCTCGAGCTGCCGGCGTGCGATCCGTTCGTCGGCGGCGTGGCCGCCGTACGGCACGCCGGGGGCGCACGGACCGAAGGAGACGGCGCCGGGGAAGAGACGGGCGTAGGTCCCGCCGCGGACCGTCGCCGCCTGCGCCTCCGGCTCGCCCGCTTCGCTCCGGTAGATCTCGAGCAGCGTCCGGACCAGGGCCGAATCGGCGGGAACGCGGTACGGCTCTCCGACGTAGCGCTCGTCGGCCTGGACGACGCCCGGGTGCGCGGCGCCCAGCCGCGCCGCCGCCGCGTCCAGCTCGGCCGCGAACGCCTCGCGGCCCGCGTCGTCCGGGCGCCGCATGTTGATCCGCAGGCGCAGGGTCCCGTCCTCGACGGCGAGCACGGTCGGCGCGACGACGAGCGGACCGAGTTGCGGGTCGCGCCGCGCCAGTCCGAGCCGTTCGCCGTAGGGGTCGCCGTCGAACGACTCGTGGAGGATCGCCAGCAGCGCGCGGGCGCCGCCGGGGGCGAGCGGCAGGCGGGCGGCAACGCCAGCGAGCATCCACAGCGCGTTGGCGGCGGACTCGGGCTCGGAGGAGTGCGCCGCCCGGCCCCGCGCTTCGACCCGCACCGCGGGGCGGCCGGCGCGTTCCGCCGGCACGGCGTGGGCGTCGAAGTCCGGGTCGTCGCGCCCGGCGCGCTCGGCGGCGCACGCCGCGCGGGCCGCGGCGAGCGCCGCATCGAGGCCGGCCGGTCCCGGCCCGAGCCACAGCTCGGCGCGGTCGGGAATCCGGGTGAGGGACCGCCCGCCGGCGACGTGCAGCACGACCAGTTCGTCGGGCCCCGCGGGGGACGCGGCGGCCAGCGGCGCGCGCAGTTCCCAGGCGACGAAGCCGTTCTCGGCGACGACGACGGGGAACCGGGCATCGACGGAAACGACGTGTTCCGCGGCCGGCGCCTCGGCGGCGTAGCGCCGCATCCCGTCCCAGTCGCTCTCCTCGGCCGTTCCCATCGCCAGCACGACGTCGCCCTCGGGAACGAAGCCGGCGGCGGCGAGCGTTTCCAGCGCGACCAGCGCCGCCGCGACCGGCCCCTTGTCGTCCTCGACGCCGCGTCCGTACAGGAAGCCGTCGCGCTCGGAGACCTCGAACGGCGGAACGGTCCAGCCCTCGACCGGCGCGCCGGGGGCGAGGCGCTGCGGCGGGTCGGCGGCCGGGACGACGTCGACGTGGGTGACGATCGTCAGGGCGCGCCGTCCCGACCGGCCGCGAAGGAGCACTTCGTAGGCGTCGTGCGGGCCGTGGATGCGGAAGTCGAGGCCGTGTTCGGCGGCGCGGCGTTCGAGGTACGCGGCGAGCGCGGCGAACTCGGGGTTGTCGGCCGGCGGGCCGAGTTCGGCGATGGTCTGGAAGGCGACCAGCTCACGGGTGGTCCGCACCACCTCGGCCGAGCCGGACTCGCGGAGCCGGCGACGGGCCGACTCGAGCGTCGCGGCGGGCGCGGGTCCGGAGGCGGGCGCGGCCGGCGCGGGGCAGCCGGCCCCGGCCAGGGCGGCGGCGGCGGTCAGGGGGACGAGCGGGTGCATCTCGGATTGCGGTTCCTCGCGGCCTTGCGGGCGTCCGGGCGTCTCGCGAGCCGGGCGTCGCGGCATCACCGGCTACGCCGCCGGCCCGGCCGGGGCCGGCGCCGGTTCGGGGTCCCGGCCCGCGTCGACCACCGGTTCCGCGTCCGGCTCCGCGGCGGCGTCCGGCGGGGCGCTCGCGGTCCCGGGGCACACGGGGCGGTGATCGAGGTCGTAGACGGCGGTGAAGGTGGCGATGCAATCGGGCGCGGTGCGGACGTCGGCCGGCAGGGCGGCACGGGCCGGTTCGAGGGCCTGTTCGAGGCAGGTCTGGAGCGCGGCGGTGTCTCCTTCCAGGTCGTCGAGCACGACCTTCCAGCGGGGCGGATCGGCGCGGGAGAGGTTCCAGCCGACGCGCACGACCGGCTGCGCCGCGCGCCAGTCGGGCCGGGCGGCCGCGGCGTCCCGCCAGCAGGCCGCGACGGCGTCCTTGACCTGCGCCAGGCCCACGGCCGACTGGAACGTCGCCTGCCGGCCCCGATCCTCGTCACCGCACGAGCCGCCGAAGCTGTAGGAGTTGTCGCGGAGCTGCCGCAGGTACCCCTCGGTCGGCGGCGGGACCTCGGCGATCGAGTCGCAAATCGCCCGGCCCACCTCGGCGACGTCGGCGAGGTACGGGTTGGGGTGGTCGACGAGGCACCGGACGAGCAGGCAGCTCGTCTGGTACACCTTGGCCTGGCCATCGTAGGTCGTGCCGGTGGTGAGTTGGGGGACGCCGTTGACCGAGATCTTCATCACGGCGTTCTCCAGCGTCAGCGGCTCGACGGTGATGCGCACCGGGTAGAAGCCCGGGGCGGACAGTTCGGCCCGGCGTTCCTCGACCCGAAGGGTCAGGTTCTTCGGGTAGCTGGCGGTGACGCCGAGGTCGCCGAGCGGCGCGCCGACGAGCAGTTCGCCGGGGGTGAACGACGGCGGGGCGTCCGGTTCCGGCGTTGCCTCCGCCGGCGATGCGGCGGTTTCGACCGGCACGGCGTCCAGCGGCGGCGGCGCGGACGGCGCCTCCGTCTTCTTCTTGCAACCGGCGGCGGCGAAAACCGCCGGCAGGATCAGGATCAGGACCGGGACGTGTCGCATGCGGTGCCTCCTTCGCGTTGCGGACGACCCGAGGGTAGTCGGGTCGAGCGGAAAAGCAACGGCGGGGGCGCGTCCGGACCGGCTGCCCGCGGCTAGCGGCCCAACTCCTCCAGGACGCCCTTGATCAGCAGGGGCCAGACGGTCGTGGCGTCCGCGAAGACCTCGGCGAAGCGGCCGCCTTCCGCGGGCGGGACGAACTTGCCCCACGAGACGCCCTCCGAGTAGGTGCAGCCCGACAGTCCGCCCCAGTGCACCGGCTCCGGGCAGATCCGGACGCCGTACTGGTAGCGCGGCGGGGTGAGGTCCAGGCCGAGACGGTGGTTGGTGATATCGATGTAGGGTCCGACTTCCTGCGCCCAGTTGCGCGGCACGCCGCCGCCGATGGTGAAGATGCCGAGGCGCTTCGCGCCGAGGGCGAAGCGGGCGAAGCTGTTGAGGTCGAGGAACGGGTTGAAGCGGGGGCGGTGGTCGAAGAGCGCCAGCGGGTCCGAGACGCCGCGGCGCTGCGCGTGCCGCATCGCCCAGGTCGACAGGTCGAGACCCAGCTCGGAGTCGGTGAACGCGGGGACGTAGACCGGAACGTTCCTGAGATAGGCCGAGCGCAACACGCCCTGGCCGTCCGGGGCCTCGGCGAGCACCTGGCCCAGCATCCGCGAGAGGATCTCGCTCGACAGCTCCTGCTCGGGCGGGATGCGCTCGAGCGCCCGGGAAACGAACTCCTCGACGTAGTTGAGGTTGGACTCCATTTCCAGGGTGTCGTAGACGCGGTTGTATCCCTTGGCGAACAGCTCCTCGTCGGAGGCGCGCGGGTCGTGGCGGTAGTGCACCATGCCGACCGCCTCCGACAGCCCATGGGCCATGAGCGCACCGGTGGAGACGACGGCCTGGACCATGCCGGTGTCGATCATCTTGGCGATCACCTTGCCCATCTTGGCGATCGTCATCGCGCCGGACAGCGTCAGCACGACCTTGCAGTCGGGGTCCCGGACCATGGCCAGGGTGACGTCGAGCGCCTCGCCGAGGGAGCGGCCGCTGAAGGCGGTGCGCGACATGGCGCGCAGCAGGCCGGCGAACGACTGCACGCGGTCGAGATCGAGGCTTTCCAGCGGGATGAGGCCATCCTTGCTGCCGTCGTGGAATTCGCGTGGCTTGGTCATGGCGGCCATCGTAGGCGGGAGGACGCCCGGAGGCAACCCGGAGCAACGCGCCGGGGACATCCGCGATCGGCAGGCTTCCTGCTGGCGCGCGTGCTCGCCGAGCAGCCGGCCGAGCGGAACCGGCCGCCGGGTCACGGCCGGGTCACGGCGAGCGCGTTGACCGGGGCCGATGCATGCCGTACCTTGCCGGTATGCATCGCCGCCGGTTCGCCGTTGCCTGCGCCCTCGCCTGCGCCTCCGCGTCCGGCGGCTGCGGTCACGACTGGTCGGCGGCAGACGCGACGAGCGAGGCCTTCGACGTCGCGGATGCGGCCGAGGTCGAGGACTTCGCAGCCGACGGCGTGTCGGACGACGATGTTGTTGCCGAGGCGGACGGCGGCGGGACCGATGTTCCCTGGGAGGCCGATGCCGAGGCGGACGGCGATGCGCGACCGGACGTACCGCCCTGCGATCCGACGCTCGAGTCGTGCACGGAGGGACGCCTGCGCCGCTGCGCCCCGGACGGCTCCGGCTGGGAGGACGTCGTCTGTGCCTTCGGCTGCGCCCCGGACGAGCTGCGTTGTCTCCGGCTCGCCCCGGCCAACGTGACCGACGACACCCTGCTCGACCGCGGCACGACTCCGTTCGACCTCGACGCCGGTGCCCAGGCGGTCTTCGACACGGACACCGGGGAGATCGTGGTGTACGGCGCGGCCGGGGCCGAGGTGTGGGTGGTCCGTCCGCCGGGCACCGGCACGCTGGCGGGGATCCCGTTCGCCGTGGAGGACCAGGGAACGGACGCCGCAGCGCTCGGTATCTGGGTCTTTTCCCGGCTGACGGTGCCCCGCGAGGCGACGGTCCATGCGAGGGGTTCGAACGCGATGGTGCTGCTGGTCGGCAGCGACGCGGCGATCGATGGGGTGATTGATGTGGGCGGCGTGCCGGACGAGTTCGGCGGCGGTCGCGGTCCCGCGGCGGGGGCCGGTGGAGCGGCCGAAGCGGCCGGGCAGGGCTCCGGCGGGGGGCGGCCCGGCCACGGTCTGGGCTGGATCCCGGGCACCGGAGGCGGAGGAGCAGGTTGCGGCGGGCGGGGAGGACGTGGCGGTGATGGCGGTCTGGAGACGGGTGGGGCAGGCGGGCCGACCTGGGGCAACCCCGAACTGCGCCCGCTCGTCGGCGGCTCCGGAGGGGGAGGCGGGGGTGACGACGACGGGGGCGGGCGGGGCGGTGACGGGGGCGGAGCACTCCAGATCTCGGCCGGGGGGCGGCTGGTGATCGCGGCGGGAGGCGGAATCACGGCCGGGGGGCGCGGCGGGCAAGGAGGGCAGGGCCTGAGAGGCGGCGGGGGCGGCGGGGGGAGCGGCGGCGCCGTGCTGCTCGAAGCCGCCGAGATCGCGCTCCGGGGCGGCGTGGCGTGCAACGGAGGAGGAGGGGGCGCCGGCTCGCCCGGCGCAGGCGAGCCGGGGGCCGACGGGGCCGACGGAACGCTCGCGGCGGCGCCGGGGGCCGCGGGAGGCGCAGCGCGGGGTTCCGGCACGTCGGGCGGGGCCGGGTCGGACGCCCTCACGGTCGACGGAGCCTCCGGAACCGATGGCTCCCCGCTCACGCCCGCGGGGGGAGCGGGCGGCGGCGGCGGCGGCGCGGGGCGGATCCGCCTGCAGGGGCCGGCGATCGTGGTCGATGGGTTCCTGTCGCCCGCGGAGACGACCGGCCTGGCCACGCGCGGCCCCTGCGCGACGCGGTGAGCGAGCCGTTCACCAGCCGGCGAGCAGGGTGCGCAGGACGGGCCAGTCCCCGACGGACGCGGCGGCGAGGGGCGCGAGGAACGCGGCTTCGATCGTCGCCAGCGCCAGGAACGGCCCGAACGGCACCTTGACCTCCCGCACGCTCCGCGCGGGCGGCTCGTCGGCGCCCGGCGGCGTGGGCGACCGTCCCAGCAGTCCCATCACCACGGCGACGTAGACCAGTCCCTGGAGGGCGGCCAGCACGAGGACGAGGGGCAGGGCCCACGGGCCGTACTGGGCGCCGAGCAGCGCCAGGATCTTGCCGTCGCCGAGGCCCATCCCCTCGCGGCCGGTGAGCCGGCGCCAGCCGTGGACGAACAGCAGCGAGACGGCGAGGTAGCCGGCGGCGGCGGCGGCGAGATTGCGCAGCGGTTCGCCGTCCGGGAACAGCCATTGCCCGAGGAGCGCCAGGACCGTCAGCGGCACGACGATCACGTCCGGGACGAGCAGGGTCTCGAGATCGACGAGGGCGACGACCATCAGGCCCCACAGGACCTGGAACTCGACGAGGAACGGGCCGAGGAGGGCGGGGTGGAAGCGTCCCTCGACGAGCAGGGCATGGGAGGCCAGCTTGTGCCAGACGGCGGCGGCGAGCAGGGCGCTGGTGGCTTCGACGAGGGGATAGCGGACGGCGATGCCGGCCCCGCAGTCGCGGCAGCGGGCGCCGAGCAGCAGCCAGGAGAGCAGCGGGAGGTTGTCGTACCAGCGGATCGGGTGGCCGCAGGCGGGGCAATGCGAGCCCGGCCGGGCGAGGGAGAGGCCGCGGGGCCAGCGATGGAGGACGACGTTGGCGAAGGAGCCCCAGACGGCGCCCCAGGCGACCGTGCCGAGCGAGACGAGCCAGAGCGGCATGCGCTGCGCCCTGCCCTGCGCGCGCCCGCGGGCGCGCTAGCGGCCCTCCGCGGCGGCGCGGAGGGCGGCGATTCGTTCGGCGTGGCGGCCGCGGTCGTCCGGGCCGCGGCCGAAGACGGCGGCGCCAGCGACCAGCACGTTCGCCCCCGCCTCGACGATGCGGCGGGCGTTGTCCGGGCCGACCCCGCCATCGACCTCCAGGTCCCATCCCGCGCGGCCGCGGGTTTCGAGGAGGCCGCGGGCCTGCTGGACCTTGCGCAGGCAGGCTTCGATGAACGGCTGGCCGCCGAAGCCGGGGTTGACGGTCATGACGAGCACGCGATCGAGTTCGGGGGCGATCGGTTCGAGGGCCAGGGTGGGGGTGGAGGGGTTGAGCGAGACGCCGGCGCGCGCGCCCAGTTCGCGGATCCGCGTCACGGTCCGATGCAGGTGGACGGAGGCCTCGACGTGCACGGTCAGCACCGCCGCCCCCGCCTCGACGAACGCCTCGAGGTAACGCTCGGGCTCCTCGATCATCAGGTGCACGTCGAGCGGCACGTCGCCCGCGGCCTCGCGCAGGGCGCGGACCACCACCGGCCCGATGGTGAGGTTGGGGACGAACCGGCCGTCCATCACGTCGACGTGGATCTCGTCGGCGCCGGCGGCGCACGCCGAGCGCACCTCTTCGGCGAGGCGGCCGAAGTCGGCGGACAGGATCGAGGGGGCGATCTTGAGGCGCTGCATGGGCCCCTTGTAGTGCCGTCGGGCGTGCGGAGACAAGAGGCGGCGTCGGGGGGCCAGCCGGCCCGGGCGCGGGGCCGCGGGCGACGGGCCGCATTTGTTGACGGTCCGGAGCGCCCCGGATATACCCCGGTTCATGAGACGGGCGGCGATCGGTCTGGTGTGCGGGGCGTTGCTGGGCGGCGGGTGCGGACCGCGGGTGAGCGAGCAGGCGCAGCGCCTGTCGCAAAACCTGGTCGCGCTGGCCCACGAGGCGTACGGCCACGGGGACCTCGGCGACGCCCTGCGCAAGGGGCTGCAGGCCGTCGAGACCGACCCGACCAACCCCGACGCCACCTACGTCGTGGCGTTCCTCCACGCCGCACGCTCGGAGTACGTCGAGGCCGAGCGGTACTTCCTCAAGACGCTCGAGCTGGACGACGGCTACACGGACGCCCGCAACGCGCTGGGGCAGATCTACAACAACCAGGGGCGCTGGACCGAGGCGATCGCGGTGCTCGAGCGGGCGGCGCAGGACGTGTTGTATCCGACGCCGCACCTGCTGTTCGGGAACCTCGGGCAGGCATATCTCGGCGCCGGCCGGTTGGACGAGGCGGTCGAGCGGCTGTTGCGCGCGGTGCGGGAGGAGCCCCGGTTTTGCGTGGGCTTCTTCCGTCTGGGCGACGCCTTCACGCGGCGGGGCGAGGACGCGCGGGCGGAGGAGGCGCTGGCGAGCGCGGTGGCGGTCGACGACCCGCAATGTCAGGCCTTGCAACCGGCCTGGCGCATGCTGGGCGAGGTCCGTCTCCGTCTCGGTCGTCCCGGGGAGGCGGCCGAGGCGTTCGCGCGGTGCGTCGAGATCGATGGCCGCAGCGCCGACGGCGCGGCCTGCGCCGCGGCGCGGAGCGGCCTGCCGGAGTCGCTCGGCTCGGGGGCGCCGGCGGACCCGTTCGCGCCCTAGGCGGCCCGGCCGGGGCGTCCCGCGGTGGAGGTTCTCCGGATGGCCGCTTCCGACGTCCGTCCCGACGAGGCGCCCGCGGCGGCGGCGAGCGTGGGAGGGCTGTTGCGGCAGCTTCGCGAGTCGCGCGGCCTGACGCAGGAGGCGGTGTCGCTCGAAACGAGGATCCCGGTGGCTTCGATCCGCAAGATCGAGGAGAACCGGTTCGGCGAGTTGCCGGGCGAGGTGTTCGTGCGGGGGTTCCTGCGGGCCTATGCCCGCGCGGTCGGAGCGGACCCGGCGCGGGTGCTGGCGGTGTACGATGAACAGCGCGGCCCGGCGGAGCCGCAGAAGGCCTCGCGATGGCCCGGCCTGTTCCGCGTGCCGCGGCCGCGCCGCGCCGGGCTGGTGCTGGCGGTCCTGGCGTTCCTGGTGATTCTGGGCCTGCTGTTCGCCTTCGTGTACCGCGGTCCCGAGGAGCCGGCGAAGACCGGGCCGCCGGCGACCGGGCCGGGTCCGGATGCCGGGGCCCTCGACGACGGGGGCGCGCGGTAGGGTCCGACGATGAAGCGCGACCCGGCCGAAGGCGCCGAGAGCACGGAGGCGATCGTCCTGCGCCGCATCTCGTACGGCGAGACCGACCTGGTGGTGCAGTTCGCGACGCGCCGGCTCGGCCGCATCGCCTGTTTCGCGCGCGCGGCGAAACGTTCCCGCCGGCGCTTCCCCGCCGGGTTCCCCTCCTTCGCGCGGCTCGAGATCCGGGTCGGACCGCCGGGTCGCGCCGACGCCCTGCGTCCGATCCTCGAGGCGCAGGCGGCGCGCCCGCATCTCCGGCTGCCGCGCGACCTGCCGTGCTATGCGGCGGCCGGGTTGCTGGTGGAACTGGCCCGCGAGGCGTTGCCGGAGGAGCAGCCCGAACCGGAGGCGTTCGACGCGCTGGCCGAGGCCCTCGACCGGCTGGACGAGGGGCCGTTCGCCTGGGGCGAGTTGCTGGCGGCCGAGATGCGCCTGCTCGCGCCGCTCGGCCTGGCGCCACGGCTGGGGAGTTGCCTGTCCTGCGGCGTCGCGGCGCCGCCCCGGCGGGCCGCCTGTTTCGACGTGGCGCGCGGGGGCGTGGTCTGCCGCCGTTGCGGCGGCGCCGAGCGGACGATCTCCGGGGTGGCGCGGGAACGGATGCTGGCGGCGCTGGCGCCGCTGTCCGGAGAGGCGGCGCCGCCGGCGCCGGACACCGACCCCCGTCCGCTGCGCGACGCGCAGCGCACGATGGTGGAGTTCCTCGAACACCAGTTCGGCCGCCGGTTCCGTTCGGCGCGGCTGCTGGAGCAGGTCGCCGGCCGGCGGAACGGCTCGACAACCCCGGAGGGCCCTGGAATACTCGGTCCGGACGTCGCGCCGCCTCGGGGGAGCGGACCGGACGGGAGGAGCCGATGACCGAGAAGCGTCTGGTGCTGGCGATCGACCAGGGCACGACCGGCAGCGCCGCCCTGCTGGTGGACCGCGAACTGCGCGTGCTGGCGCACGCGAAGCGCGAATTCCCGCAGCGCTACCCGCAGCCCGGGTGGGTCGAGCACGATCCGGAGGAGATCTGGCAGTCGGTGTTGGCGGCGGTGCGGGCGGTGTTCGAGCGGTCGGGGCGGTCGGCGCGGGACGTCGCGGCGATCGGGATCACGAACCAGCGCGAGACCACGGTGTTGTGGGAGCGGGACGGCGGACGCCCGGTGCATCCGGCGATCGTCTGGCAGTGCCGGCGAACGGCCGAGATCTGCGCGCAGCTCAAGCAGGAGGGGTTGGAGCGGGAGTTCCGCGACCGCACCGGTCTGGTGCTGGACCCGTACTTCTCGGGGACCAAGGTCCGCTGGCTGCTCGAACACCTCCGCGGCCTGCGGCCGCGGGCCGAGGCGGGGGAAATCGCGTTCGGGACGATCGATTCCTTCCTGCTGTGGCGGCTCACGGGCGGTCGCGTCCACGGCACGGACGTCTCCAACGCCTCGCGCACGCTGCTGCTCAACCTGCACACGCTGGACTGGGACCCCGACCTGTGCTGCTACCTCGGGGTTCCGCTGGACGTCCTGCCCCAGGTGCTCGACTCGTCGGCCGTGCTCGGCGCGACCCGCGGGGTGGACGGGCTGCCGGACGACATCCCGATCGGCGCGCTGGTCGGCGACCAGCAGGCGGCCCTGTTCGGGCAGGCGGCCTTCGACGCGGGGCAGGCGAAGTGCACGTACGGGACGGGGGCGTTCCTGCTGCTCAACACGGGGGACCGGCCGATGCCGTCGACGCACGGGCTGTTGACGACCGTGGCGTGGCGGATCCAGGGACGGGCGACGTACGCGCTGGAGGGGTCGTCGTTCATCGCCGGCGCGGCGGTGCAGTGGTTGCGGGACGAACTGAAGGTCATCGAGCGGTCGGCGGAGGTGGAGGCGCTGGCGCGGACGGTTCCCGACGCCGGCGGGTGCGTGTTCGTGCCGGCGCTGGCCGGGCTCGGCGCGCCGCACTGGGACCCCGCGGCGCGCGGCGCGGTGCTCGGCATCTCGCGCGGCACGCACCGCGGTCACCTCGCCCGCGCGGTGCTCGACGGCATCGCCTTCCAGATCGTGGACCTGGTACGCGCGACCGAGGCGGACGCGCGGCGGACCCTGCCGGACCTGCGGGTCGATGGCGGCGCGACCGCGAACGACCTGCTGCTGCAGCGCCAGGCCGACCTGCTCGGGGTGCCGGTGCTGCGGCCAAAGATGGCCGAGACCACCTCGCTCGGCGCCGCGCTCCTCGCCGGCCTGGCCGTCGGGGTGTGGAGCGACCTGGCGGCGCTGCGCGAGGCGGTGGCGGTGGAACGGACGTTCCGCCCGGAACTCGGCGCGGCCGAGCGGGAGCGGGAGCTGGCGCGGTGGCGCTCGGCGGTCGCCGCGGTGCGGACGATGTCGCGCGGGGCGGAAGGGGCGAGGTGAGCGATGCGCGGTTTCCCGTACGGACTGGTGCTGCCGGCGGTCGCCCTGCTGTCGGCGGCGTGCGGCGACGACGCGACGACCGACGCGGGCGACGTCGTGGACGCCGGCGACGTGCCGGTGGACGTTCCGGGGGAGGTCGAGGACGCCGGGGCGGAGGCGGAGGCGGACGCGGGCGACGCGCCGCCCGAGGTGCCGCCGCGGATCTGCCGCGAGCCGGTGGTCCTCGACCGCGGTCCCTACTTCTACCAGGCGACGATCGATGCGGCCTTCGACCGCGACCACCTGTACGTGCTGGGGAACGTGCTGGCGACGGCGGACCTCGACGGCGACGGCTACCCGGACCTGCTGGTGCACCGGGGCGCGGCGGGGGTGCGGGACGCTCCGGAGACCGACCCGCCGCAGGCCTGGCAGAAGCGGGTGCTGCTGAACCGGCCCGGGCCGGGTGGGCGGACGTTCGTCGATGCGACCGTGGAGTCGGAGTACGGGCGCACGCGGGACGGGTCGGGGCTGGGGCGGGCGGCGAGCTTCGCGGTGGTCGCCGACGTCGACAACGACGGCGACAACGACGTGTTCAGCGCGACGATGATCAGCGACGACGGCGGGGTGAGCGACCCGGGCGACCGGTCGGAACTCCTGCTCAACGACGGGGCCGCGCATTTCACGCTCGCCGAACGGAGCGCGATCTCGACGGCGCCGGGCGAGCACTGGCCGGCGCACGCGGCGGTGTTCCTGGACGCGGATCGCGACGGGCGGCTGGACCTGTTCGTCGGCTTCCAGTACCGGCGCTACGGGTACCCCGACCTGGCGTTGCAGGACCGGTTGTACCGCGGGGCGGGCGACGGGACGTTCGCCGACGCGACCGACGCGGCCGGCCTGACGACCTACGTCGGCACCTACGAGGAGGGGACGAACCACCGGCCGACGGACGGCACGACGGCCTGCGACATCGATGACGACGGCGACGACGACCTGATCGTCGCCGTCTACGGCCGGCAGCTCAACCAGCTCTGGGAGAACCTCGGGGACGGCACGTTCCGCGAGATCGGCGCGGAGGTGGGCTACGCAAGCGACGGGCGGGACGACTACACGAACAACGAGATGTACCGCTGCTGGTGCCAGGACAACCCCGGCTCGTGCGACCCGGAAACGCCGGCGCCGCGGATCTCGTGCACGAGCGGCGGGTGGCAGCCGGGGGTGGACGACCGGCCGTACCGCCTGGGCGGCAACACGTTCTCGACGATCTGCTTCGACGCCGACAACGACGGGGACATGGACCTGTTCAACGCGGAAATCCGCCACTGGTGGGCGGGAAGTTCGTCCGACCCCAGCGAGTTGCTCGAGCAGGTGGCGGCGCCGACGACCCGCGGGTGGACCCTGGTTCGCCCCGGCAACGAGACCAACGGCCTGGCGCGGGAGTGGCGGGCGGTCGACTGGAACGAGGGCGACCTGACGGTGGCGTACGTCGATTTCGACAACGACGGGTGGAAGGACGTGTATCTGGGCAGTTCCGACTACCCGGACGACCGCGGTTTCCTGTTCCGCCGTCGGCCCGAGGGCGGGTACGAGGAGCTCGGACGGCGGGCCGGCGTCGCCCATCCGGGGGCCAACGCGCAGACGTGGGCCGACTTCGACCGCGACGGCGACCTCGACCTGGTCGTCGGTTCCAGCACGATGCGTTCCTGTTGCGGCTGGACGGAGCCGGAGGTGCACTACTACCGCAACGACGTGGGGCAGGACGGCAACTGGGTGCAGTTCGTGCTGGAGGGCGACCCGGCGGCGGGCGCGAACCGCTCGGCCATCGGTGCGAAGGTCGCGATCACGGCCGGCGGTCGGACGCAGGTCCAGCAGCTCGCCGGCGGCTACGGCCACTACGGACTGCAGAACGACCTGGTGCTGCACTTCGGGCTGGGCGCCGCCTGCGACATCGATTCGGTGGAGGTCCGCTGGCCGGACGCGGCGGGGACCGTGCAGCGCTGGGAGAATCTTCGCGGCAACTACCGCATCCGACTGCGCCAGGGTTCGCCGCACGCCTGGTACGAGTGACCGTCGGGCCGGCGGCGGCGGCCGCCCGAACGGGCTTGAGCCGTCCCACCTTCTCGGGTATGGAAGAGGCGCGGGGCGTCGTCCGGGGAACGCGGACGCGCGGGGACCCGAGCCACAGGAGAGAGCCATGAAAATCGATCTGTCCGGCAAACATGCCGTCGTCACGGGCGGCTCGATGGGGATCGGCAACGCGATCTGCCTGGCGCTGGCGCGTTGCGGGGCGGACGTGGCGTTGAACTACCGCAAGCACGCCGCGGAGGCCGAGGCGGTGGCGGAGCAGGTGCGGGCGGCCGGGACGAAGGCGCTGGCGATCCAGGCCGACGTGGCCAGCTTCAAGGACGCCCAGCTGATGGTCGAGCGGGTGACGAAGGAGTGGGGCGGCGTGGACATCCTGGTGTGCAACGCCGGGATCAACTGGGACGGGATGATCTGGAAGATGACCGAGGAGCAGTGGGACGCGGTCATCGCCACGAACCTCAAGGGGTACTTCAACTACATCCGGGCCGTGGCGCCGCAGATGAAGGAGCGGCAGTCGGGCAAGATCGTCACGATCACCTCGATCAACGGCAAGCGCGGGAAGCTCGGCCAGGCCAACTACGCGGCGAGCAAGGCGGGGATCATCGGCCTGACGAAGACGTGCGCGCGGGATCTCGGCAAGTTCTCGATCAACGTCAACGCGGTGGCGCCCGGCCTGATCGAAACCGACATGATGGCCCAGGCGCCGCAGTCGGTGAAGGACCTCGCCCTGTCGGAGATCCTGCTCGGCCGTCTCGGCAAGCCCGAGGAGGTCGCCAACGTTGTCTGCTTCCTCGCCTCGGACCTGGCCCGGCACGTCACCGGCCAGGTGCTCAACGTCGATGGCGGGCAGTTCCTCGGCTGAGCCGAGCGTCCGGAGGAGGACCCGATGGAGATCAAGGACGTCGTCGCGATCGGCATGGCCCGCACCCCGATGGGCAAGTTCGGCGGCACGCTCAAGGACACCAACGTCTACGACCTGGGCGCCCACGCCATCCGTTCCGCGCTCCGGCGCGCCGGCGTGGCCCCCGAGCAGATCGACCAGGTGAACTACGGCTCGTGTCGCCAGGCCGGGAACGGCCCGAACCCGGCGCGCAGCGCGGCGATCTTCGCCGGGATCCCGGCCCACGTGCCGGCGCAGACGATCAACATGGCCTGCCCGTCGGGGATGAAGACGGTCGCGCTGGGCGCGCAAACGCTGCTGCTGGGCGAAGGACGGATCGTCGTGGCGGGCGGGATGGACTCGATGAGCACGATCCCGTACCTGCTGAAAGGGGTGCGGTTCGAGGGGTTCCACATGGGCCCCAAGACGCTGCTCGACGGGTGGAGCGATTCGATCGACCCGACGTGCGGCTGCGGCATGGGCGAGACGGCCGAGAACCTGGTCGACAAGTGGAAGATCACGCGGCAGGAGCAGGACGAGTTCGCGGCGGAGAGCCAGCACAAGGCCGCGCACGCGCAGGCGCAGGGCTGGTTCGACGACGAGATCGAGCCGCTCGAGGTGCCGCAGAAAAAGGGTCCGCCCGTCCGGTTCGCGCGCGACGAGTCGATCCGCGGCGACACCACCGTCGAGACGCTGGCGAAGCTCAAGCCGGCCTTCCGCAAGGAGGGCGGGTCGGTGACCGCCGGCAACGCCTGCGGCATGACCGACGGGGCCTGCGCGATCGTGCTGACGACGCGCGAGCACGCCCGGGCGCTCGGGAAGACGCCGCTGTTCTCGCTGGTCGCCTGGTCCGAGGCGGCGGTGGAGCCGCGGTTCATGGGGGAGGGCCCGGGCGTGGCGATCCCGCTGGCGCTGCAGCGCGCCGGGATGACGCTGGCGGACATCGACCTGCTCGAGGTCAACGAGGCGTTTGCGGCCCAGGTGCTGACGGACGAGCGGATGCTGAAGTGGGACCGCGCGAAGCTCAACGTCCACGGCGGCGCGATCGCGCTCGGCCATCCGACGGGGATCAGCGGCGCCCGGATCCTGATCACCGGCTACCATGCGCTCCGCCGGCTGGGCAAGGAACTCTGCTGCGCCTCGATCTGCGGCGGCGGCGGCGTGACGATGGCGATGATCATCCGCCGCGAGAGCTGACGGCGCGCCCGCGGCCCGGCCCGGCGCCCGCGCGCCGGCGTGCCCGCCGTCCCGCGCGTCCGCGTCGACGACGACCGAGCGCCGCCGCCGCCAGCCACAGCGCCGCACCAAGACCCGCGCTCCGGCCGACGGCGGAAACCGCGCACGAACAGCCGGAACCCGGCGGCGCCACCGGCCCCGCGGCGTCCCCGTCCCCGGCCTCGCCTTCGTCGTCCCCGCCCGCATCCTCGTCGTCCGCCGGCCCCGCGGGAACGAACGTCACCAGCGCCGGGCCGCTGCGAAAGACCGCCTCCCCGAACGTCGCCACCAGCCCCATCGTTCCCGCAGCGGAACTGCGCGCCTCGACCCGCGCCACACCATCGAACGCCCCGCCCCACTCGTCCCCCGTCGTCGCTTCGCCGCTCGACAGCACCGCCGGCGCGTCCCCGAACGCCTCGAGCAACACCGGCCGGCCGAAGGCCGGATTCCCGCACGCGTCGCTCGCCTCGATGCGGATCGCGGCGACGCTCCGACCGTCCGCCGCCACTTCGGACGGCTCCGCGACGAAGCGCACGCCGCCCTCGGCCACCGGCGGACAACGGAACCGTACGGCGACCGTCTCCCGCAGCACCGTCTCGCCGACCCGAATCCGCACCTCGCGCGGCACCTCGGGCGAACAGCGGTCCGAACCCACCGCGAGCGTGTACTCGGTGACCCCGGTGAACGGATCGGTGAACGACTCGACCCTCCCGCCGACGACGTAGGGCGGATCGTCCACGACCGCCACGTCCTGTCCCGGAGGCAGCGCCACGCCGCCGGCGTCGAGCGGCACGACCGTCACGCGCGCGAACTCGCCTCGGGCCGCGCAGGCCGGCACCTCCAGGCCGACCGGCTCGTCGGGGAACACCGCGTCGAGACCCGCGTACGGCGCCGGCGAGACCGACCGGCCGAACAGCAGCACGCGGACCAGCCCGAGCCCGATCGAACCGCCCGTGCAGACCTCCCCGATCGCCGTCGGCCCGTCGATCGCCTGCCGGTACGGCGGCTCCATGTCCCGCGCCCAGGTCCACCCGAGCAGCCGGTCCCAGGAAAAGTAGTAGCAGGGACCCATCGACAGGCCGCCGGCGTGCAACGAGGTCGTGTCGTAGCCCTTGCCGCTCAGCCCGGCGATGGTCAGCACAAAGGGCGGGTCGGGGATCAGGCACGGGTCGAGCAGGGTCGTTCCCAGGACCGCCGTGCGGATCTGCTCGTCGCCCCGCTGCGTCATGCGCACCAGGTCGTGGTACTTGTCCTGCTGGCCCGGGGTCGTCCCCATGTCGAACCACTCGCCCCAGCCCTCGAAGATCTCGCAGTACAGCCCGTCGGCCGCTTCGCCTCCGTCCCCCGGACCGGCCAGCTCCCCGAGCGCCCCGAACGGACGGCGCAGGCCCAGCCGCCGGGCGTCCTGCGTGCCGTCGAGCGCGACGAAACCACCGCCCCGGAGCCGCCAATAGACCCCTCCGATCCAGAACGCGAGGAACTCCCGATCCGCCCGGGTCAGCGACGGATACGGCAGTTCGGGACGCCGGCGGGAGATCGCGCCGAGACGCACCACCTCCCTCCGGTACTCCCGCTCCCCTTCGCGGAGCAGCGTCTCGATCGTGTCGCGCTGCGCGGCCGCCTCGGCGACGAGCCGCTCCAGGTCCGCGGCGAGCCGGGCCCGCGCCTCCGGGTCGAAGCAGTCGCGGTGCAGGTCCAGCAGCCGTTCGGCCTCCCCGAACGCGTCGAGCTGCTCTCGCAGCCGCGGCAGCAGCGTCTCCTGACGCAGCTTCCTCAGGACGTCGCGCAGCCGCGGCACGAACTCCGCGGGCAGCACACCGTCGTGGAGCGGCGGAAACTCCGCCAGCGTGCTCCCCATCACCCCGATCAGGTCGAGCACGTCGTTCGTGTTGGCGTCGGTCACGACGGCCGGAGGATAGCCGAGGACGTAGCGCTCCGGCTCCGCCGCGTCTTCGCACGCGTCGCGCGCCACCAGCGCCGCGACGAGGCCGTCGTGCGCCGCCCGACACTCCGGCGATGAGACGACCCGCAAGGCCCCCGGAAACTCGAAGGCCGCATGCACGGCGCAGCTCGCCGCGTCCGCGGGCCAGACGAAGTCGCTGCGGTCGGTCGCGACGAGCCGCTCGAGAAGACCGGCCGCCTCGTGGAACAGCCACAGGCGCACCGGACCGGCCAGCTCGATCTCGGTCAGCTCCCCCAGCGGCAGGTCGGGCAGCCCCCTCGAGAAGTCGGCGATCATGTCCCGGATCCCCTCCGGGTCCTCGGCCAGCTCGGGGTCGAACTCGTACGGCAGCTTGCGCTGGGCCGCAGCGCCCGCGGGGAACGCCAGCAACGCGGCGACGAAACCGAACACGGCGGACCACTGCCGGAGACGTTCCGCCCCGCCCCTCCCTGCCGGCCTCGCCCGCGGCAGCCCCGCGAGAACGCGGTCCGTCGCCCACACCGACCGGCGGCGACGACCCGTCGTCGCCGCCCTCGCCGTCGTCGCGGTTCGCTCGCCGCCCGCCATGCGACCTCGTCGCGAGCTACGCGGACACGCGGGCCTGGGTGGTGGAGAAGTCGCGGTTCGCTCGCCGCCCGCCATGCGACCTCATCGTGCCACACGGCCGGTTGCAATGCACCCGCGGCGCCGTCTGCGATCGCGGCGGCCCCGGACTCCCCCCGTTCCTCGCCACTCGATCGCCCGCATCCGTCGGGATCCTTGAGCTTCCGCGTCAGTCCTCGTCCATCAACGACGCCAGGCTGCGGTAGGTCAGGAGGCGCGACGGCGGGCGGAAGACCTGCAGCTTCGAGGCTTCCTGCCGGACGACGCCGCGGGAGTTCGTCAGCCGGTTCCGGCCGGTCTCCCAGGTCTCGACGCTCCATTCGCCGAGCCCCGAGACTCCATCGACGTACAGCTCGAGCGCGTCGCAGGGCCCCTGGTAGGCGCCGCGCACGGCGTCCATCACCTGCCAGCGGGCCAGCCGGGCCAACCGGTCGTCGAGGCGAACGGCGCGGACCAGCGAGAGTCCTTCGAGGCGCAGGCCGGCGCGCCGCAGGCTTTCCTCCGCCGCCCGGAGGAACTCCCGGTCGGCGGTGCCGGAGAAGCCGTCGCCGCGCGCCGCCAGCGCCTCGGTCAGACACCGGACCAGCAGCGCGCGCAGCACTTCGCTCGCCCCCTTCTCGCGGCCGAGCGCGGCCCGCAACGCGCCGCGCCCCTCGGGAATCCCCCGCACGGAGGCGACGAACAGCGCACACCACGAACCACGGGCCCGGGTGGGCGCCACGAACGCCGAGCGCGTCACCGGTCGCCGGACCAGGCCGGAGGCGATCCAATGCGGTCGCACGAGCACGAAGACGGCCAGCGCCAGCACGACGACCCCGAGTGCGGCAAGCACGGTCCACGGACCCATCCGTCACCTCCCGGCGCGGTCCGTCCCGTGTCCGGCCCGGATCCGGCGCTCCCGACACCCGTCCCGCCGCTAGGCGCCCCGCCCCAGCCGAGCCTGCAGTTGGCGCACATCGACATACAACTCCAGGTAGCCGCAGCGCAGGCAGGCGCGGGCCGGCTGCACTTCGGTCGCGAGGTCGCGCGGGCCCTGCGTGTGGGAGCGGAAGCCGATGACCCCGCTGGTCGAACCGACCCGGCCGTCTTCCATCGGACCACCGCATTTCGGACAAGCGACGACAGGCATCCCATCCTCCTTTGCTCCGCCACACGCCGGCACCCCGCCGACCCGCGGCCTCGGAACCACCGGAGACACTAGCACGGGTGTCGCCTCGGCCTCACGCACAACATTTCCCCTCTTCCGCGCGATGTTCGCGCCGGCGGCCGGGAGCGCCGCCGGAGCGTCGAAGGGAGGAAGCGATGGAACCGACGAACCGAACCGATTTCCGTCCGACTCCGGGGACGGTCGACGAGTTGGACGCGGCGCTGGCGCGGGAAACGACGGAGGCCGGCGCGGCGGCCGACCGGCTGCGGCGCCTGGCCGACAGCCTGGCTCCCTGCCTGGCCGACGGCCGCTGCGCGCCCGGGTTCGAGCGGACCGAGGACGCGCGGGCCTTCGCGGAACTGGGCCGGGAGGTCAAGAGCGACGAGTTGCGGGAGTACTTCGTGCGCCGGCGCGGTCTGCCGCCGGCCGCGGCCGAAGCGAACGTGCGGGCGGCGGAGGAAGCGACGGCGCGCGGCGCGGAGATCGCGTTGCGCGAGGAGCTGGTGGACCGGCTGCGCGAGGCGCGGGAGCTGCTGCCGCGACTGGCGGCGGACCCGGAGGCCCGCGCACGGCTGGTCGCCCGCCTGCTGGAGATCCCCGACGGTCCCGGCCGCCGGGCCGCGATCCGCGATCTCGGGCTGGCGGCCGACCCGGCCGGGTTCGCCGCCGCGCTGCGGGAGCACCAGGCCTGCCTTCTGCTGCGCGAGCAGCTCGCCCGGGACCCCGCCGGCTTCCTCGCCGACGCCCAGGCGCGGCTCGGCGATCCCGCCCGCGCGGCGGCGCTCGACGGCGAGGCGCGGGCGGCGCTCGCCGCCTGGGAGCCGTTCGCCTTTCCGCCCGAGGCGTCGGCCGCGCCGGCGCCGGCGGCCGCGCCGCTGCGGGAGCAGGCCTGGCCCTGGGAAGACGCCGGGGGCCAGGCGTTGCAGCAGGCGCTCGACGCACAGCCGATGCTGCGGACCCTGGTGAGCAGCATCCTGCGCGACGACTCGTTGCGCCGCATCGACCGGGAGATCTGCGAGCGGGCGACCGAGTTGGCGGGGGCGGTCGACGCCGCGCTGTCGCTGGTCCTGCTCGGCGAGCGGGCGGATTCGCCGCTGGTCCTGCTGCGGGACTGCGAGCCGGCGCTCGCGGCGCTGCTCGGGGACGTCGGGGAGGACAGCGTGCTGGCGCGGGGGGTCGAGCGTCGGATCGCGGAGCGGGAGGACGAGTACGCGGCGTGGGCGACGGTCGAGTGGGCGGTCCGGCTCGGCACGCGGTTCGCCCTCTCCTTCGGCTCGTTCGGCCTGCTCGGCGGAGCGCTCGGGATCGGCGCGGGGATCGCGACGGAGGCGGGCGAGGCGGCCTGGGCCGGCGAGGTGCTGCGGGGTCTGGCGGGCGTGGGCGCGCTGGACTACGGCCGGCTCGCCACGTTGCGCACGGCCGGCGAGGCGGCCGGCGACGCGGCGCGCGAGGCGGCCTGGGATCTCCTGTTCAACCTGGCCGGTCTGCGCGGCGTCGGCGTCCTGCTCGAGCCCGGCGCGCCCCGCAATCCGCTCGGCCCGCCCGCACGCTAGGACGGCGCGCCCGATCCTCCCGCGACGCCGGGGCGGGCCGCCGCCGTCCGTCGACCGCCGCCGCGGCGGGATCCCGGCCCGCCAGGGCCGCGGCGACGCGCCGTCGCTCCTCGCCGGTGAGCCACGGATGGACCGGAAGGCTGAAGACCTCGCGGGCGGCGGCGCGCGCGGCGACGCAGCGGCCCACGACGCGGACCCGGCCGGCGAGTCCCGGCAGGTCGCAGAGGGCGCGGGGGTAGTGCACGGCGGTCTCGATGCCGGCCGCGGCGAGGCGGGCGCGCCAGCGCTCGCGGTCGCGAGCGCGGACGACGTACTGGTGGTAGACGTGACCGGCGCCGGCGGCGTTGGCGACCGGTCGGAGTCCGGCGCGGCCCGCCAGGGCGCGGTCGTACCGGCGGGCGGTAGCCCGTCGCGCGGCGTTCCAGGCGCGCAGGTGCGGCAGCTTGACGCAGAGGATCGCGGCCTCGATCTCGCCGGGCCACAGATTGAGGCCGAAGCCGGGCCGGACGCCGGGCCGCCCGAGGCCGTGGTCGCGCCAGGCGCGGACGCGCGCGGCGAGTCGCGGGTCGTCGGTCGCGACGACGCCCGCCTCGCCGTAGGTGGAGAGGTTCTTCGTCGGGTAGAAGCTGAAGGCCGCCGCGACGCCGAGGACGCCGGCGCGCGCGCCGGGGACGACGGCCCCGTGGGCCTGGCAGGCGTCCTCGACGAGGGCCACGCGGCGGCGCCGCAGTTCCCGGGCGAGCACGGCGAGTCGCGGATGGGGCTGGCCGTACAGGTGGACGGGCACCACGGCGCGCGTGCGCGGTCCGACCGCCCGCAGCGCGGCGTCGACGTCGAGGAGCAGGGTGTCGGGCGCGACATCGACGACGACCGGCCGGGCGCCGAGCGCCAGGACGGCCTCGGCGGTGGCGATGAAGGTGAGCGCCGGCACGATCACCTCGTCGCCCCGGCGCACGCCGGCGGCCGCCAGGGCGGCGGCCAGGGCGGTGGTGCCGGAGTGGACGAGCACGACGTGGCGGACGCGGAGGCGTCGGGCCCAGGCGCGTTCGAAACGGGCGATCCAGGGGCCGCGGACGACACGACCCGAGGCGAACACTTCGCGAACGGCGGCCGCGATCGCGGGTCGCAGGGCGGCGTATTCGCGGGCGAGGGCGGCCAGCGGCACGCGGGACGGCCCGGCCGCCGCGGGACGGCCGGACCGGCCGTTGGAGTGCCGCCGCGCAACCACGGGATCCGCCGTTGCGCGCGCTACTTGCCGCGGCGGTCCACGCCGACGACCGTACCGCGCAGGTCCGAGGAAACCGCCGGCACCGGCTCGCGGATCGCGGGGTGGACCCAGCGACTGACGCAGTTGCCGCCGGCGTCCCGCGCCCGGTCCAGTTCCGTGCTGGCCCGCTCCAGCAGCGCCTCGATCGTCAGGTCCCGCCGCCCCTTCTCGCTCACCAGCCCGACGCTCGCCGTCAACGGCACCGGCTGCCCGGCGACGTCGACGCGCAGTCCCTCGACCCCCGCGCACATCCGTTCGGCGACGAGATACGCCGTGTTCGGACTGGGGTCGACGATCAGGACGGCGAAGGCCGTGTCGTCGAAGCGGGCCAGCACGTCGTTCTCGCGGAGGAAGCCGACCAGCCCGAGGCCCACGGCCTGCAGGACGCGCTCGAGCCCGCGTTCGCCGTGCCCCTGGACAATCGCGGCGATGGCATCGACTTCGACCAGGGCGACCGAGACGGTGCCGCCGGAGCGGGCGTTGAGCGTGATCTCGGTGCGCAGCCGCATGTCGAACAGCCGGCGCGAGCAGGTCTGGGTGAGCGGATCGCGTTCGGTGACGCGCATCGTGCGCTGCCGCAGCGCCTCCACCAGTTCCGCCTCGGAGAGGAACCGCAGCGTCGTCTGTCCGATCCCGATCACGTCCCCGGGTTGCAGGACGACCTTCTGCACCCGTTGGCCGTTGACGTAGGTGCCGTTGGCGCTGCCGAGGTCTTCGAGTTGGAGGCGGCCGGACGAATCCGGGAGGACGCGGAAGTGCCGGCGCGAACTGGAGGTATCGGTGAGCCGCAACTCGCAGCCGGTCTCGCGGCCGACCGTCACGGGCCGCTCGCCGATGGCAAGCACGACGCCGGCATCCGTCCCTTCTTCGACCGCCAAGCCTCCCAAGGGCACGAGGGACACGTCGTCGTCCACGGTCGAGATCCTCCTCCCGTCGGCGAGGCGGAGTCTAAACGAGCCGGCCGGGCGTGGCAACGGGGGACCGCGACAGCAGGGGGCCCGGGGCTGCGGGCGGCTCGACTTCCACCGGACGGCCGATGCTAGGATGGAGTCATGGGCGGACCAGCGGTCGTGCACTGGGTCGAGACGAGCGAGCGGGCGGGGGAGGAGGAGTTGGCGCGCGCCGCGCGGCGGGCCTTCGCGGCGGCGGGGCTCGGGTCGCGCGTGCGCGGTCTGACGGCGATCAAGAGCCACTTCGGGGAGCGCGGCGGAAACGGGTTCGTGCCGCCGCGGGTGATTCGGGAGGTGGTCGGTCTGGTGCGCGCGGCGGGCGGGACGCCGTTCCTGACGGACACGACGACGCTGTACGCGGGCCGCCGGACCAACGCGCTGGACTACGGCGCGCTGGTGCTGGAGCACGGCTTCACGCCCGAGGCGGTGGGGGCGCCGTTCCTCTGCGCCGACGGGCTGGTCGGCGCGAACGAGACGGAGGTGCCGATCGAGGGGGTGCATCACCGGTCGGTGGCGCTGGCCGCGGACGCCCTGCGCGCCAGCTCCGCCGTGATCGTCTCGCACGCCACGGGGCACCTGGCGGCGGGGTTCGGCGCGACGATCAAGAACATCGGCATGGGCATGGCCAGTCGTCGGGGAAAGCTGCGGCAGCACAGTCGGCTGCGGCCGGAGGTCGACCCGGATCGCTGCATCGGCTGCGAGGACTGCCTGCCGAATTGCGCGACCGGCGCCATCGGCCCGGACGCGCGGCGCGCCGGCCGGACGCCGGTGATGGCGATCGACGCCGAGCGGTGCACGGGGTGCGGGGAGTGCCTGGCGTCGTGCCGTCAGGATGCGATCCGCTTCGATTGGAAGGTCGGGTCGCGGCGGCTGCAGGAGGCGATGGCCGAATACGCGCTGGGGTGGGTGCGGCGCATGGCCGGGCGCTTCGGCTGCCTGACGTTCGTCGTGCACGTCACGAAGAACTGCGACTGCATGGGGCGTCGCGAGGCGCCGTTGTGTCCCGACGTGGGGGTGCTCGCCGGGACCGACCCGGTGGCGATCGACCAGGCCGTCTGCGACCTCCTGCGGGAGCGCAACGGCCGGACGCTGGAGGCCATGTCGTTCCCGAAGCTGGACGGCTCGGCGCAGTTGGCGCACGGCGAGCGGATCGGCCTGGGGACGCGCCGGTACGAGTTGGCGCGCGTCGATTGAGCGCGCGTCAGGAGGCGTCGGGGGCCGCCGGACCGGCGTCGGCCGGCGCGGCGGCCGGCGGTTCCTCGCAGCGGAAGCGGACGAAGAAGATCTCGTCACCGACCGCCAGCGTGTCCTCCGCTTCGCCCTCGGAGGCGGCGAAGCCGGGGCGCTCGCGCCATACCGCGGCGAACTCGCCCCGGGCCGCGCCGGGGGCGAGACCGACGCGGCCGCCGAGGGCGGCAAGGGGGAAGTCGCCGGGGGTCTCGGCGCCGTCCGGCGGCGCGGGGCAGGCGCCGCGGGGGCAGAAGGCCAGGCCGAGCTTCGCGGAGCGGCCGCGCGTCCAGCGGGTGACGACCAGGCCGTCGCCGACGAACAGCGCGCCGTGGAAGCGGAACGGCCCGCGCGCGACCACGGTGTCGCCGACCAGGTTGCCGCTCATGTCGAGGACGGTGACGTGCAATCCGTCGAGGGTCGGGGCGCGGTCGAGCCAGACGACGGCGAGGCGGAGGGCGTCGGCGAGGAAGGTGACGAAGGGCACGCGGCCCTCGACGTCGCGGGCGGCCTTGTTCGGGACCGAGACGCGCTGGAGCCAGCGCGGCGCGCCGCCGCGCGGACCGAAGGCCGCGACACGCACGCCGACGATGCCGTCGAGTTCCTCCTCCCAGGCGGCGGCGAAACCGGCGACGCCCAGGCCGACGACGTGCGGCAGCCGCGTGACCGGGATGCGGGGCCGCGGCGCCGGCCGCCCGCGCCGGGCCGGGGCCGGCATCTCCTCCAGCGAGGTGGTGCGCAGGAACCGCGGCCCATCGACCACCCGACCTTCGTGGTCGAGGAACACGATCGCGGCCGCCTCCCGCTGGACCTGGCCCGCGGCGTCGACCGGTTCGCGATCGACCCAAGAAACCGAATACGCGACGTGCCCTTCGACCTTGGAGGCCGCGACGGTGGGGTAGGCCGCGGGCGAGACGCCGGTATCGAGGACGGTCGGGTCCGCGACCGGGTTGCCGAGGAAGTCGAAAACCTGGAACTGCACCTGACGGACCTGCCCGGTGAATTCCTCCCAGGCCACGCCGCACTGCTTGTCGAGGCATTCGATCGTCGGCCGCGCGGCGTCCACGCCGGGCGCGGAGACCACGCGGTCGGTGTCGATCAGGCGCTTGCCGGACGAGTCGAGCCGCTGGAGGTACACCTGCTGGGCGAGGCTGCCCTCGGGCGCGGCGCGGCCGTCGCTCCACACGACGAGGTAGTCTTCGCCGGTCCAGGCCAGCTGCGGGCGTCCGACGGCGCGCGAGGGAGCCGACGGGTCCCGCAGGCGGACCAGACCGACCGGCACGCAGGCGCCGGGGGTGCCGGTGACCTGCAGTTCCTTGGCCTTGAGCGCCAGTTGGCGGGTCGACTCGATGGTGTCGCCGAGGTCGCGCTGCAGGCGTTCCAGCGACGCGCGGGCATCGACCCACCGGCCGCCCCGCAGGGCCTCCTCGGCCGCGACACGCTCGCGGGAAACCAGCCGTTCCTTGGCCGTTCCGAGCGCCCGGCGGGCCGCCTCGTAGAGCTTGGAATTCGGCGGGACGCCGGACAACAGGCGGACGACCGCCGAGGCCTCGGCGTAGTCGCGCGCGAGGGGCACGGCGTCGGCGAGCGCGGGCAGCGTCTGGCCGACCGCGTCGAGTTCAAGCTCGAGGGTCATGGCGGCCTGGACCAGGGAGACGGCATCGCCGACCGCGCCGGCGGCGGCGAGCACGCGGGCGCCGCGAAGGGCCGCGCGGACCAGTTCCGGCCGCGGCGGCGGGCCCCCCTCGGCCGGATGCAGCAGCCGCTCCAGGGCCTGGGCCGCCTGCGCGCGTCGTTCGGGCGGCAGCACCCCGGCCGCGCTCTCCAGGATCTGGACCAGCAGTTCCGCGTTCTCGGCCGTGGGCAGCGCCGCGAGGCGTTGGAGCACGTCGTCGAGCGCCTGGGCGTGCTGGCCGGCCGCGATGAGCTGTTGCAGACCGCCGGCGTCGGCCGGCTCGACCGGAGCCGGTGCGGGTTCGTCCGCCGCGCGGTTCGCCAGCCAGACCTCCCACGGCTTGAACCACCAGAGCGCGTAGCCGCCGCCGGCCAGCAACAGCAGGAGCAGCAGGACCCGCGGGGCCGCGCTGCGCCGCCGGGGCGGCGGCTCGGCCGGCTCGGGTTCGGTCGGCGCCGCCGTCGCCGGGGCCGACTCGCCCGAGCGGGAGACGCCCGGGCGCGAGAGGGTGGGTTCGGCGTGGGGCGACGTCGCGGCGGGCGTGGCGTTTACGGTCGGGGCCCGGGCGGACGAGGGGATCGAAGAAGCGACCTGGGCGAGCATCGTCGGGCCGACGAGGACCTGCGACACCTCGTCGTCGGGCATCGAGGTGATGCGGGCGGGGGGCAGTTCGAGCGTCGGCTCCTCGATGCGATCCAGGTCCTGCTGGAGCGCGTCGAGGTCGTCGAGCACCTCGACGGCGGTCTGGTAGCGGCGCGCCGGCTCCTTCTCCAGCAGCCGGAGAACGATCGCGATCAACCCGGGAAGCAGGGCCGGAGAGTACTTGTCGGGCCGGTCCGGCGGGTTGTCCACGTGCGCCTGCATCACCTGGTACTCGGTGGCGGCGCGGAACGGCACCCGTCCGGTCAGGCATTCGTAGAACACGACGCCCAGCGAGTAGAGATCGCTGCGGCCGTCGACGGTCTGGCCGAGGCACTGTTCGGGCGACATGTAGTCGACGGTTCCCAGGACGCTGCCCGGCTGGGTCATCGACATCGTGTGCAACGCCTTGGCGATGCCGAAGTCGGTGAGCTTGGGGCGGATGCGGCCGCGTTCCTCGCCGAGCAGGATGTTGGCCGGCTTGATGTCGCGGTGAACGACCTTCTCGCCGTGCGCGTAGGCAACCCCCCGCAGCACCTGGCGCAGGATGTCGCAGGCGCCGCGCTGCGGTAGCGGCCCGCGCTCGATGAGGTCTCCCAGGTTGCGTCCGCCCGGGACGTACTCCATCGCGATCAGCGACAGGCCTTCCTCGGTGAGGAAGTCGTACAGCCGCACGATGTTGGCGTGCTCCAGCTTGGCGTGCGTCACCGCCTCGTTGCGGAACCGCTCGAGCATCTCCGGACTGCGGCAGAGGTGGCTGTGCAGCACCTTGACCGCCACCTGGCGTCCGAGGACGGTGTCCGTCGCGATGTAGACGGAGCCCATCCCGCCCTGGCCGACGAGCTTCGTCAGCTTGTACTTGCCGATCGTGTTGATCCGGACGCTCGACACCCGGACTCCTTTGGCGCCCGCAGGCGGTTCTATCCTAGGCAACCCGCAACCGCCCGTCGAGAGGGAAAAAACGGGGCGCCGCGACGGGTCGTTGCCCCGGCCCCGCCGTTCGTCCTAGGATGCGCCTGCGGAGGAGGGCAACCGCCATGGCGCGGACGCTCAGAACGATCTTCGACGAGGCGAACCGGCGGTTCGCCCAGCGCGACTTCGTCGGCGCGCTCAAGATCTACCGGATGATGCTGGAGTCCGCGCCCGCGGGCGCCGACGTGGACCTCCGGCTGCGCATCGCCGACACCCTGCTCGCGCTCGGCGAGGAAGCCGGGGCCCGGCGGGTGTACGCCGCGGTGGCCACGCAGGGGATTCGCGTCGGCCAGCCGCTGTACAGCCTGGTCGCGATCAAGATCCTCGAGCAGTGGAAGGTCGACGTGGGACCGGCGGTCGAGGCGCTGGCGGAGACGTACGCGGAAGGCTCGGAGCGGGTCGGCAAGGGCGCGCGCGTCGCCCCGCTCGACCTGGACCAGGAAGTCCTCGAAGGCGCGCCGCTCGATTTCCAGATCACCCAGCAGGCGCTCGTGGAGTCGTGCGTCCAGGCCGCCGGCTCGGCGGATCCGGCAGCGCGGTATCCCGAGAAGCTGCCGCCGATCCCGTTGTTCTCCCTGCTGGCGCCCGAGACGTTCATGGACGTGGTCCGCCTGGTGCAGCTCCGGCGGTGCGAGAACGGGACGTTCGTGATCCGGGAAGGCGAGATCGGCGAGTCGTTCTTCGTCATCGCCCGCGGGCAGGTCCGCGTGCTCCAGCACGACGTGCTGGGCAAGGAGCGGGAACTGGCGCGCCTCGGGGACGGCTCGGTGTTCGGCGAGATGGCGTTGATCTCGAATTCGCCCCGCACCGCCACGGTCGTCGCCCTGGGCCAGGTCGATCTGCTGGAGTTCAATCGCGAGCCGCTGACGGCGGCGTCGGAGAAGATCATCGATATCGCGACGGCGCTGGACCGCTTCACCCGGGACCGCCTGGTGCAGAACATCCTGGCCACCAGCCCGCTGTTCAAGCCGTTCGACCGCAACCAACGCCTCGAACTGCTCAAGCGGTTCTCGGCCCACGAGGTGACGCCCGGGACGGTGATCGTCAAGGAGGGGCAGGAGGGCAAGGGGCTGTACCTGATCCTGACCGGCGAAGTCGACGTGACCAAGATCGACGGCCGGGAGAAGGTGCTGCTCGCCACGCTGCGCGCCGGCGATTGCTTCGGGGAGATCTCCCTGATCAAGAAGTCGCCCACGACGGCGACGGTGACGGCGGCGCGCCACACCACGGTGCTGTTCCTGCCCCGCGACGCGTTCCTGCGCCTGGTGACCGCGCTGCCCGAGCTGGCCAGCTACTTCCGCGAGCTGACGGAGGAGCGCCTGATGGATACCCGCCTGCTCCTCGATCGCTCCACGGTCGAGGAGGAGGAGAACTCGCTCGCCGACATCCGCCACCTGTTCTGAACCGAGCCTCGGTCGTCTTCCCGCGCGGGGTGCGCCGGCGCGCGGAACCGCGGCGCCGCGCCGCGAAGGTCAGAGGCTTCCCAGGGCCAGTTCGCGGAGCGCCTCGTCGTCGGTCGGGGCGTGCGCGGTGCGATCGAAGCGGCGCCGGACCCACGGCCAGATCGGCGGGCGGTCGGCGCAGCCCCAGGCCAGATCCTCCGCGGCGCAATAGAACCGCACGTGGAAGTGGTCGTCGTGCGGCGACGAGTCGCTCGGCTGGTGCAGCACCGACAGGGCGTGCTCGACGGTCGCCGGCTTCGCGCCCACGGCCAGCGCCCAGGCGATCAGCGCCGTCTTGACGCCCCAGGACACGAAGATCCACTGGACGTCCTGGGGATACTCCTCCAGCAGATGCTCGACCAGCGCCCAGTTGCGTTCGAGGTCGAGGCGAATCGGGGGCGACACGCCGACCGCCAGGCCGTCGGCACCGAACCGGTGGAAGCGCGCCGAGGCCGCCGGCGTGCCGTCCGGCCGGCGGGTGAAGAACAGGAGATCGACGTCGCGCCCGGAGCGGTGCGAGCTGTGGCCGGGGATCCGGCCGCCCGCGGCGGCGGAGAGGTCCCCGACGTGCAGCACGGCGCCTTCGTAGCGCGCGGCGAGCCAGGCGGCCGTCTCGGTCACGATCTCCACGGTCCGGCGCGCCCCGTGCCGCCGCTCCCCGTCGCGGTAGGCGCGCAGTCCGGCCGCCCGGTCCGGCACCGCCTCGCCCTCGACGAGCCAGCCGTCGTTCGGGCTGCCGACGGAGGTGCCGGGCGGGGCGAGCGGGTCGGGATGGAACGCGGTGCACGTCGTCCCGGCACCCGGCGCGGCCGCCAGTACGGCGACGACCGGGCCGAGCCGCGCCAGCCATCGGCGCGCGGCGCACGGTGCGACGGGGGCCCGCATTCCGCCGTCGCGGTTCTGCGACCCGCAGGGGAGCGCGAGGCGCGCGCGGTCCATCCCACCGCCCGGGGGAAACCCGCGGGCACCGTTGCCGACGCTTCGCATCGGCTGCGCGACGCCCCCGCAACCCCCTGGGCTGCACCGGTGCCGGGGCTTGCGGCGGAATGCGAGGGGCGACGGCCGGCTTGAGACCTCGGGACGCACTTGCTATCGTGCCTCCGCTCGTCCAGCAGATACCGGAATCCCGGTTGCCGTCAACCGGGGCGGGACGGGACGGAGCGGAAGAGACACGGATGGACGGACGCGGGCCGGTTGCGGCGGCAGTCGTCGGCGACGTCGTTCGGCTCGACGTCGGCGCACCCCTCGAAGAGCGCCGTTGGGGGGGGAAGGCGGCGGGGCTGGCGCGGCTGGTCACGGCCGGGTTTCACGTGCCTCCGGGTCTGTGCGTTTCCTCGGACGTCTTCCGGCGGCACACGGCGCGCGCGCTGGACGGGGACCGCGGCCCGTCGCTCTTCGCGGTCGACCGGTCGGGGCGGCCGGACGCGGCGCGGCTGGAGGCGGCCGCGGCGCGCGTCCGCGCCACGCCGCTCGACCCGGCCGTCGTCGAGGCGGTCGACCGGGCCCTGCGCGAGCTGGGGCTCGAGGCGCGCCCGGTCGCGGTGCGCTCGTCGGGCAACTTCGAGGACCGCGCGGACTGGTCGGCGGCCGGACAACAGGAGACGGTGCTGGGCTGCGTCGGCGCGCGGGAGGTGTGCGCGGCGATGCTGCGCTGCTATGCGGCGGCGTTCCGGCCGGCGACCGCGGCGTACCTCCGGCGGGCCGGCCTCCCGCCGGAGGAAATTTCGCTGGCGCTGGTGGTGCAGGCGCTGGTGCGCGCCGAGACGTCCGGCGTGCTGTTCACGCTCAACCCGGTGACCGGAAACGCCGCGGAGCTGGTGGTCAACGCGTTGCGCGGGGGAGGAGAGGCGCTGGTGAGCGGCCGGCGGACGCCGGAGAGCCTGGTGCTGGACCGCGCCACGCTCCGGGTGTTGCGGCGCGACGAGCCGCCGGAGGCGTCCCGTCCGGCGCTGGACGACGGCCGGGCGCGGGATCTCGGGCGGTTGGCGTTGCGGGCCGAGCGGATTCTCGGGGGGCCGCTGGACATCGAGTGGGCGTTCGACGCGGAGGAGCCGGATCGGATCGCGCTGTTGCAGGCGCGTCCGATCACGGCGGTCCATCCGGTCGAGCCGGCGGGGGACGCGGGAGCGGCCGGGGGGAAGGGGCGGGGACGGCTCGCGCTGCTGCCGCGCCGGCGCCCCGACCCCTCGCGGTGGGTCTGGACCAACGCCAACGTGGGCGAGGCGTTGCCCGGGGTGGCCACGCCGTTCACCTGGTCGGTGGCTCTCGGTTTCAGCCGGCTCGGGTTCGAGCGGGCGTTCGCGACGCTGGGTTGCAGCGTGCCGCACGACGCGGTGCTGGTCGGCCGATTCCACGGCCGGATCTACCTCAATGCGACCGAGTTCCTCCGCATCGCGTCGCAGGTGCCGCTGCTCACGCCGTCGCACATCGAGCGTCTGGGGGGGGTTCCGGGTCTGGGCCGGCTGCACGCCGAGCGGAACGTGCTGGACAGCGCCGCCTTCGTGCTGCGGCTGCCCGCGACGCTGGCCCGGCTGGCCCGCGCCAACCTCGGCCTCGACGCGGCGCTCGACGACTACGAACGGCGGCTGGCCAGCGAGCGGGCGCGGCTGGCGGCCCGCGACCTGCGGGGTCTCGACGGCAGCACGCTGCTGGCGGAGCTGGACCGCCGGGCGCGCTGGCTCGACGAAACCGGCTCGCGGATGCTCACCTGCGCCTCCAACTCGCTGTCGTCGTACGTGGCGCTCGGCGCGCTCCTGCGGCTGTGGCTGCCGGGGCAGGCAGAGCAGCTCCTGGCAGGGCTGCTGGCGGGGTTCGCGGACCTGGAGAGCGCCCAGCCGGGGCTGGCGCTCTGGCACATCTCGGAGATCGTGCGTCTCGACCTCCCGGCGCGCGCCGTCCTGGAGCGAACGCCACCGGAGCGGCTGCGGCTGGACGACTTCCCCGCCGACGGGCCGACGCGGCGGGCGCTGACCGGCTTCCTGCGGGCCTACGGCTTCCGGGCGGTGCGCGAGGCGGAGCTATCGACGCCGCGCTGGTCGGAGGACCCCGCGTTCCTGTTCGCCACCCTGCGCTCGTACCTGGCCTCCGAGGTCGGCGCACCGCTGGCCCGGGTCGAGCGGCAGAAGGAGGCGCGGCGTCGCGCGGCGGAGGCGGTCGAGCGCGAACTCTCGCCGGGGAAGTTCACGCTGGTGCGCCACGCGCTGCGGCTGGCGCAGAAGTACACGCGCCTTCGGGAGCGGATGCGCTCGCGCGTGACCGAGGTGCTGGGCTGGTATCGCGCCTTCGCCCTCGAGGTGGGCCGGCGCCTCGGCGATCCCGACGCCGGGTTCTTCCTGGAGCTCGATGCGGTGCGCGCGTTCCTCCGCGGATCGCTCGACGCCGACGCGGCGGTCGCGATCGCGGCGGAAAACCGCGAGCGCTTCGCGGCGGACGTCGCGCGGCCGGACCCGCCGACGGTGTTCGTCGGCACGCCGCCGCCGCTGGTGCCGCCGGCGACGGAGGGGACCGAGCTGCGCGGGGTCAGCGCCTCGCCGGGTCGCGCCGAGGGGTTCGTCCGGGTGTTGCGGGATCCGTCCGAGGCCGGGCGGCTCGCGCAGGGGGAGGTGCTGGTGGTGCCGCACGCCGACGTGGGCTGGTCGCCGCTGTTCCTGGTCGCCGGCGCGGTGGTGACCGGAATGGGCGGGATGCTGTCCCACGCGGCGATCGTCGCGCGCGAGTACGGCGTGCCGGCGGTGTTCGGGGTCCCCGGGGTCGTGGGGCGGCTCCGGACGGGCGACCGGGTGGTCGTCGACGGCACGGCCGGCACCGTGGCCTTCGCGCCGTCGGGGTCATGAGCGCTCCCGCCGTCGTGGCGCGCGGTCCCGGGTGGGTCGTGGCCTGGAAACCGGCCGGGCGGGCCACGGACGCCGACCCGGAGCGCGATCCGACATCGTTCCGCGTCGCGCTCGCCGCGGCGCTCGGCGTCCCGTTCCGCGCCTGCCACCCGCACACGCGGCTCGACGTGCCGGTCGCGGGTCTCACGCTGTGGAGCCTCGAGGCGACGGTCCGCCGCCGGTTCCTCGACGCCACGCGCCGCGGGGAGCTGCGCAAGCTGTACGTCGCCCTGTGCGGCCGCCCGCCGCTCGCTGGGCCGCGGCGCGACGTTCCCTCCCGGGCGCCGTGGCGGACGCGGGCCGGCCGGCCTCCGGCCGGGCCGCCGGAGACGCGCGTCGTGGTGCTGGAGTCCGGGCCGGCGGCGACGCTGGTGGCGGCCGGGATCGCGGCGGGGAAGTGGCATCAGATCCGGCTGCACCTGGCGGCCGCGGGGGCGCCGGTGCTGGGCGATCGGCGGCACGGCGGAGCGGCGCGGATCGTCCGTCCCGACGGGGCGGTGCTCGCCGCTCCCGCGGCGGCGCTGGAGGCGGTGGCGCTGGAGGTGCCCGAGGGCACGGGGCGGCGGCGGGTCGCGGCGGCACCCCGCGGATTCCTGCGCGACGCGCTGGCCTGGTCGGGCCTGGCCGCCACGCTCGACGAGGAACGGATCGACCGGGCGTGGGCGGCGACCTGGGCGGCCGCCGACGGCGGTCCGGCCTGATGGGTCACTTGCGCAGCCGCGGCCAGTCCGCGCCGACCAGCGCGGCGATGCCGTACAACTCCTCGAGCAGCGTACGGTCGTCCGGGTACCGGTCTTCGGGCTTCTTGGCCATCATCCGCGCGACGATCGCGGCCAGCGCGTCCGGCGCGGCGCCGGCGGGTCCGCCGAGCCAGGGAGGCTGGTAGGTCAACACGGCGTGGATGCGGGCCTCGATCGTGTCGCCGCCGAACGCCTGGCGCCCGGCGAGCAGCTCGAACAGGACGGTTCCGAGGGCGAACTGATCGGTCCGGGCGTCGACGGCGAGGCGCCGGATCTGTTCCGGCGCGGCGTAGGACGGCGAGCCGACGGGACCGTGCTGGAGGGTGATGTCGGAGCCGGCGAGGTGGGCGACGCCGAAGTCGGTGAGCTTGGCCTGGTCGTCGTCGGTGAGGAGGATGTTGCCCGGCTTGACGTCGCGATGGATGATGCCGCGCTGGTGCGACAGGGCGAGCGCATCGGCGATCGGCAGCACGATGTACAGGGCGCGGCGCGGGGGCATGCGTCCCTGGCGCGCGATCCGCGACAACGGCTGGCCGTCCACGTACTCCATCGCCAGGTAGACGTTGCCGGTGTCCTCGTCGCGCCCCATGCCGAGCACCGGCACGATCGCCGGATGGTCGAGCTTGCCGGCCGCCGTGGCCTCGCGCATCACGCGTTCGAGCACGGTCGGTCCGATCTCGGGGATGGCAACCAGTTCGGGGTGGATGACCTTGATCGCGATCGGCGCCCCGGTGGCGGGGTCGACCGCCCGGTACACGGTGCCGGTGCCGCCGCGGCCGATGCGCTCGACGATCCGATACCGCCCGACGCGGGTCGGCACGTCGCGCGGATGTCCGCGGGGCACCATCGCGAGCGATTCCCTTAGCAGGGTCGGCGCGGCCTTTCAAGCGGCCCGCCGGAATGGGTCCCTCGAACCTCGCAATCGACCCGCCCGCGGGCCAGCGCCACCTCGACGGCGTCGCCCGGCGCGACCCGGGCGGCATCGGTGAGGACGGCGCCGTCGGCGGTGCGCGCCAGGGCGTAGCCGCGCGCGAGGACGGCCAGGGGCGAGAGCGCCTCGAGCCGGGCGGAGGCGGCGCCGAGCCGAGCGCGCGGGGCGGCGACGAGGCGCGGGGCGGCCGCGCGCAGGACCTGGTCGGCGAGTTCCAGGCGTCCGGCCGCGTCGCGCAGGCCCCGCTCGCCCCAGCCGTCGAGCCGCGAGCGGAGGGTGGCGAGCCGGCCGCGCTGCTGGGCCAGGCGCCAGCGGGGATGCGCCGCCGCCAGCCGCCGGCGCAGTTCCTCCAGCCCGCGTCGCCGCCGTTCGAGGCGCTCCTCCAGCGCCCGGTGCGCGCGTTCGAGGGTTCCGTCGAGGGCCTGGGCGGGGGGTCCGACGAGCCGCTCTGCGGCGGGCAGGCGGGCCCGCAGGCGGTCCAGCGCCCGCCCCTCGGCCGTCAGCCGTTGGCGCAGGGCGCGGGCGCTGCGCCCGACGGCCCAGGCCAGCCGCTCGGCCACCACCGCCACGGTCGGAACGGCCCGCTCGGCCGCCTCCGAGGGCGTCGCGGCCCGCAGGTCGCTCACCAGATCGACCACCGTGACATCGATCTCGTGGCCCACGGCCGAGATGACGGGCACGGGGGAGGCGGCGACGGCCCGCGCAACGACCTCGGTGTTGAAGGCCATCAGGTCCTGCGCGCTGCCGCCGCCGCGGGTCAGGATCACGACATCGATTCCCGGGCGGCGGCCGATCCGCTCGAGGGCCGCGGCGATGGACGCGGCGGCCTCCTCGCCCTGCACGGCGCACGGCGAGAGCACGACGGGCACCGGCACGCGGCGGGCCAGCACCTTCAGCACGTCATGGAACGCCGCGCCGGCGGGCGAGGTGACCACGCCGACGGCGCGCGGCACCAGCGGCAACGGCCGCTTGCGCTCGGTCGCCGTCAGCCCCTCGGCCTGCAACCGACGCTTCAGCTCCTCGATGCGGGCCGCGATGTCGCCCGCTCCGGCCGGTTCGACGCGCTCCACGATCATCTGGAAGCGCCCGCCGCCCTCCCACAGCGTGAGGTGTCCGCGGCAGCGGACGCGCCTGCCTTCCGCAAGGGCGGCGGAGGCGGCGGGGATGCGGGCGGCTGAGCGCCACATCACGCAGGGGAGCTTCGCCCCCGGGTCCTGCAACTCGAAGTAGCGATGGCCCGAGGTCGGGTGCGCCTTGAGGCCGACGACCTCGCCTTCGACCCAGATGCCGCGGTAGTCGCCTTCGAGCTGCCGCCGCACTTGGCGCAGCAACTCCGCGATCCGCCAGACGCGGGGTTCCTCGGACGGCCGGCCCGGTCCCGCGCTCAACGGAACAGCGGCTGCAGCAGCCAGAGCAGGGCGAGCAGGACTCCGACGCTTCCGAAACCCCAGGCCAGCCACCGGTCCCAACGCGGCTCCGGGTCGGTCGGCCTGCGCCGCGCACCGCCCCGGCGCAAGCCGCGCATCCAGGCGTAGCCGCAGCGGCAGACCTGCCGGTCGCCCTTGCGCACGGCACCGCAGATCGGGCAGATCTTGGGGTCGGGTACCGGGATGTGCCGTCGCGGTTCCGCCAGCAGGGTGGTCGGCTGGACCGCTCCCTCCGACACCCTCGGCACATCGACGCCCTGCCGCTCGAGCGCCGCGCGGAGCTTCTGGTTCTCCTCGACGAGCTGCGCCAGCGGCACGCCCGTCGGCGGCCGTTCCTCGTCGCCCGGCAGCGGGCCGTGGGCCCGCCGCAGGGCGAGGTTGAGACGCAGCTGGCGGTCGTACTCGTGGAAACTGCTCTCCAGATTGGGCGGAATCAGGTGACCCGTCTCACCCATCGCCGTCGCCTCCCCGTCGCCTCGCCACTATCGGGAAACGGGTGTCGGGCGTCAAGTGTTCCGGCGCGCGCGGTCCGGAACGGGTGCGTGCGGGGCGGCGCCGGGCGGGGGTCCCTGATCCGACTGTCGGGGTCGCGTGGACGTCGCGACACGGATGCCGCGGTCCCCGCGGGCCCCGGCGCGGCGCCCGAACGCCAGGTCCGCGAAAGCACGGCGTTCCGGCGACTGGCACGCCGGGCGCAATCCGCCGGGATGGGCCGCGCGAACGGCCCGGACGGGAGGACCGAGACGATGACCGCCGACTTCCATGGTGCATTCCGGGGCCGCCGACCGTCATCCACGGTTTCCACCCTGCGACGCGCCGCCGGGGCGTTCTGCGCCGTCGCCCTGGCGGGCGCCTGTTCGTTCGAGGGGTCTTTCGGCGCCGGGGGCGGCGGCTGCGGCGGCGCGATCGGCGTCCAGGGGAACGCCGCCTTCTCCTTCGAGCAGGCCCCGCTGCAGGACCTGTCGGCAGCGTCGGGCCGGTCGTTCGCCGAGGGGACGTACGGCCGGTTCCGGGTCGAGGACCTGACCGGCGGCGGGCTGGGTTCGTTCACCGTGGAGAGCAGCGATCCGGGAGTCATGACGGTCCAGGCCGACACCGACGCCGACTGGCCGTGGCGCGCGAAGTTCCACCGCGCCGGCACGGCGCAGCTCCGGGTCCGCAGCGCGCTCGACGGCGCCCTGCTCGACTCGCTCGAACTGCGCGTCGTCCGGCCGGACCGGCTCGAACTGACCTCCGGACCCGCGCTGTCGCCCCAGATCGACGGCGGCGGCGTCCGCCGCGAGCCGTCGCGCGTGGTGCTGGCCCGCGGCGGGTCGTGTCGTCTGTTCGCACGCGCCCTCGACGCCTCGGGGCAGGTCCTGTTCGGGTCGTTTTCCCCGACGGTCCGCGCGACGGGCGCGGGGATCGGCGTCGTCTCAGAGGGGATGACGGGGCTGGCCTTCCTCGGCGACGCGGTCTACGCCGCGGTCCGGCTGGTCGCGACGGGCGCCGGCGAGGCGACGCTGCGGCTGGAGGGTCCGGGCGGGCCGAGCCGCGAGCTGGCCGTCTCGGTCCCCGACGCCGCCGAACTCGCCTCGCTGCGGTTGGTCTTCTGGCCCGACGACCTGTCGGTCGTCGAGCCGGGGGAGTCGGCGATGGTCGTCGCCGTCGGCCGCGACGCGGCGGGCGACCCGGCGTACGGCTTCGCGGTCGACTTCTCCACCGGCGACGAGTCGGTGGCGGTGGTCGCGCCGGCCGCGGACCCCGACGTCAGCGTCGTGAACTTCGTCGCTCCCGGCACCGCCCGGATCTTCGCACGCCTGCGCAACGACCCCGCCGTCGAGACTTCGGTCACCGTCACCGTCGCGTCCTCCGCGCGCTGACTCGCTCCCCGGAACGTCCCGGGCTCCGCACCCCCCCGCCCCCCGTCCCCGGAGCCCGGGACGTTCCCGTCCGGCCCGGGGACGCCGTCGAGCACCCGGCGGGGGTCAGTCTTGCGGAACGTCTTCGTCCGCGACGTCGGTCCGGCCGCCGGCCGAGCGGACCCAGGGGTCCGGTTCGGGGTCGCCGCCGGCGCGGGGGACGACGCGGGCCGGCAGTCGCCGCGCGATCTCGCGCGCGACGCCGACGGCGGAGGCGGGGTCGCGGGCGGTGCACGGCAGCGCGCCCAGTTGCTCGGCGAGTCGCTCGGCCTCCGGGGCGGGAACGCGATCGACCTTGTTCAGCACGAGGATGCGGGGCACGCCGGCGAGGTCCATCTCGGCCAGGATTTCGTCGACGGCGCGGACCTGCCGCTCGACGGCCGGGTCGGAGGCGTCGCAGAGGTGCACGAGCAGCGCCGCGTCGCGGAGTTCCTCCAGGGTGGCGCGGAAGGCTTCGCGCAAGGTCGCCGGCAGTCGGCGAATGAAGCCGACGGTGTCGGTCAGGACGACGTCGCGGCCGTCGGGGAGGCGCAGGCGGCGGGAGCGGGGGTCGAGCGTGGCGAAGAGCTTGTTCGCGGCCAGCACGTCGGAGCGGGTGAGGGTGTTGAGCAGGGTGGACTTGCCGACGTTGGTGTAGCCGACGATGGCCACCACGGGGATGCCCTCGCGGGCGCGCAGCGCGCGGCGCTGGCGGCGGCGCCGGGCCAGCTCCCGCACCTGCGCTTCGAGCCGGGCGACCTTCTCGCGCACGCGGCGGCGGCTTTCCTCGAGCTTGGTCTCGCCGGGGCCGCGCGCGCCGATCCCGCCGGTGAGCCGCGAGAGCGCGTCGTCCTTGCGGGCCAGGTAGGGCAGCTTGTACTTGAGCTGGGCCAACTCGACCTGCAGCTTGCCGTCGTTGGTCTCGGCGTGCTGGGCGAAGATGTCGAGGATCAACTGGGTGCGGTCGAGGACCCGGCGGTCGGTGATGTCGGCGATGGCCCGCGACTGCGAGGGGGTGATGTCGTGGTCGAAGAGGATCAGGTCGGCGCCGAGCTGCATGGCGCGCAGGTTCAACTCCTGCAGGCGGCCCTCGCCGAGGATCGTCCGCGGGTCGGGCCGGTCGCGGAGCTGGACCAGGACGTCCACCACCTCGACCCCGGCCGTGCGCGCCAGCTCGCGCAGCTCGGCGACCGAGATCTCGCCCTCGCCGCGGTTCCACTCCGCGCGCCGCGCCACGTGGACGAGGATCGCGCGGTCACGCCCGTCGCCGACGTCCCGCGCGCGCACCGCGCGGGCGAACTCGGCCTCCAGCTCGCGCAGGTGCCGCGTCAGGTCCAGGTCGAGGCGATCGAGGGGCAGCGGGCCGACGCGCGCGAACGGCTCCGCCTCGCCGGGTCCCGGCGGCCGCAGGTAGGCGACCTCGACGGTGCGGGCGGGCCCGTGCGGCGTGCGCCACAGTGCGGCGGTCAGGTCGAGGCGGTGCTGGGTGAGTTGCAGCAGGTCGTCCTGCGTCAACGGCTCGGGTCGCAGGTGGGTGTGCACGAGGCGCACGCCGCGGAAGCGCACGGGGCCCGAGCGTTCCCGGCCGAGGTCGGGGAGCCGCAGGCGGGTCGCGTCGCCGACGACGACGCGCTGCACGGTTCCCGCGCGGTCGAGCAGGACGCCGACGCGACGGCCCAGGTCCTCGGACAGTTCGAGCAGCTCGCCGGCCAGCTCGAGGCCGACGACCTCGGCGGGCGACACGCGCCGGCGCACCAGTCGCTCGAGCCGTCGCAGCTGGCTGGGCTTGAGTCCGGTGAGCTTGCCTTCGACCTTCAAGCAAATGGCTCGGCGGGGCCGCGGAACGCCGGAGCGTCGCTACGGCTGCTGGGCGGGGGCCTTGGTCTCGCCCCCGCCGGCGGCGGCGGCCGCCGCCTTGGCCTTCTCGGCCTCGATCTGCTTCTTCAACGCGTCGAGCTGCCCCTTGATGTTGATCAGCAAATCGCTCTGGTACAGGTCCATCAGCACGTCGTTCTGCCACTTGGAGACGAGGGCCCATTTCGCCAGGTCGGCGCCGATCCGGTGGCCTTCCTTGGCGAGGAGTTCGTCGATCTTGGCGACGTCCTTGCTCGAGACGGTCTTCTCCCACGCTTCGAGCTCCTGCAGCGTCGGCGCGTTGGACTTGATGACCTTCTTCTCGACCAGGCCGCCGGCGATGGTGCCCAGGATGGCGAGCACGGCGACGCCGCCCAGGAAGCCGAGGCTGCCCCAGAGCGGTCCCTTGGGCAGTTGAATCGACTTGTTCTCCCAGAACGTGAACTCCATCGTTCACCTCGTTCGCGGGCCGCGGCGGTCCGCGCATTCCGAAAGCAGGGGCACGTTAGCGGAGGGCGCGGCGGGGTGTCAAGGGTTCGGGACGGCTTGCGGTTCAGAGTCCCAGGCCGCGAGCGATGACGATCCGCTGGACCTCGCTGGTGCCTTCGCCGATCTCGAGGAGCTTCTGGTCGCGGAAGAAGCGCTCGACGTGGTACTCCTTCATCAGGCCGTAGCCGCCGTGGATCTGGACCGCCTCGGTGACGACCCGTTTCATGACTTCGGAGCAGTAGAGCTTGGCCATCGCGGCGAGCTGTCCGAACGGGCGGTGCTGTTCCTTGAGCCAGCAGGCCTTGTAGAGCAGGTTGCGCGCCGCCTCGATCTCCAGCGCCATGTTGGCCAGCTTGAACTGCGTGGCCTGGAACTTGCCGATCAGCTGTCCGAACTGCTTGCGCTGCTGGGCGTATCCGAGGGCCAGTTCGAAGGCGCCCTGGGCGCCGCCGAGGCCCATGGCGGCGATCGACAGCCGGCCGCCGTCGAGGACCTGCATCATCTGCTTGAACCCCTCGCCGCGCTGGCCCAGCAGGTTCCGGGCCGGCACCCGGCAGTCCTCGAACGCGAGCTCCGCGGTGTCGGACGACCGCCACATCAGCTTGCCGTGCATCGGCGTGGCGGTGAAGCCCGGATGGCGGGCCGGAACGAGGAAACAGGAGAGTTCCTTGCGTCCGTCGGGACGGGTACCGGTCACGGCCTGGACGGTCGTCACGCCGGCCAGCGGGTTGGAGGCGTTGGTGATGAAGATCTTGGAGCCGTTGAGCACCCAGTCCTCGCCCTGCTGCACGGCGGTGGTGCGGCTGCCCTGGGCATCGCTGCCGGCGTCCGGCTCGGTGAGTCCGAACGACCCGAGGATCTCGCCCTTGCACAGCCGCGGCAGCCACTCGCGCTTCTGCTCCTCGTTGCCGAAGTAGGCGATCGGTCCGATGCCGAGGGAGTTGCCGGCGGCGATCGTGGCGGCGGTCGATCCATCGACGCGCGCCAGTTCCTCCACGGCGATGATGTAGCCGACGTAGCCCATGTTCGACCCGCCGTATTCCTCGCCGACGAAACAGCCGAAGAGCCCGACGCTGGCCATCTTCCGCGCCAACTCGACCGAAAACTCCTCCTTTTCGTCCAGCTCGCGGGCGACGGGTTTCACTTCCTGCTCGGCGAACTCCCGGATCGTCTGGCGGATGATGTTCTGCTCCTCGGACAGGTCGAAGTTCAGCACGGCATTGCCTCCTTGCGCGGCGGATGGTACCAAGGGAAGCGACCGCGGGCCAAGGGGGTGCGTGGGGCGGCGGCGCCCGCGCGACGGCGCGGGAACGGCCGGGGGTTGCGATGCGCGCGCGCCAGGAGGAGTTCGAGCGGACCCTGTTGCATCCGCGGGCGGCGCGGGCCGAGCATTCGCGGGGCCGGGCGCGCCCGGAGGAGCCGGACCCGATCCGCACGGCGTTCCAGCGCGACCGCGACCGGGTGCTGCACTCCAAGCCCTTCCGGCGGTTGAAGGGCAAGACGCAGGTCTTCCTGTCGCCGGAAGGCGACCACTATCGGACGCGCATGACCCACACGCTCGAGGTGTCCCAGATCGGACGCACGCTGGCCCGTTCGCTGCGGCTGAACGAGGACCTGGTGGAGGCGACGGCGCTGGCGCACGACCTCGGGCACACCCCGTTCGGTCACGCCGGCGAGGACGCGCTGCGCCGGTTCGTGCCGGAATTCCATCACGCCCGGCAGTCGCTGCGGGTGGTGGACCGGCTCGCGCGCTCCGGGCAGGGGCTCAACCTGACCGACGAGGTGCGGGAAGGGATCCTGCGCCACACCAAGGGGCTCGGTCCGATCCTGCCGGCGGACGGCCCGGTGGATCACGGATCGCTGGAGGCGGAAGTGGTGCGCGTGGCGGACCTGGTGGCGTACGTGAACCACGACCTCGACGACGCCGCCCGCGCCGGCCTGCTGGCCGACAGCGCGCCGCCGGAGACGGTGGCCGAGCATCTGCGGCGGTCGTACGGCGCGCGGATCGATTTCTGCGTGCGTTCGATCCTCGACGCCACCGACCTCGACCGCGCCCCGCACCTCGCGCTGCCCGCGCCGCTGGAGCGGCTGCTCGAGGAGGCGCGGGACTTCCTCTACGCCAACGTGTACCGCCACCCGCTGGTGGCGACGGAGCTGCAGAAGGCCCGCGGCATCCTCTGCGCGTTGTGGGAAAAGGTCGAGGCGGACCCGGGGCCGTTCCTCGGCGAGGCCGGCGGACCGCTCGACCGCGGCGTTCCGCTGCGCACGGCGATCGCGGACTTCCTCGCCGGGATGACCGACGCCTTCGCCCTGACGCTGTTCGAGCGGCTGGTGCTGCCGAAGCGGTGGTACGCCGGTCCGTGGTAGGCTAGCGCAGGCGCAGCAGGCGCTCGCCGCGCGGCGAATCGGTGAGCAGCGCGAGGGGGGAGAAGGCGAGCGTGCGCCGGAGCAGCAGCAGGTGCCCGACGACCAGCTCGACGCGCCCGCGGGCGAGGAACCGGTCCGCGGCCGCGCAGGTGTCCGGCGCCACCGACCGCGCCAGGGGCAGCACGCGGTCCTCGGCATCGACCAGGGTCGCCTCGCCGTCGAGAAAGACGACGCGCGCCGGGGCGAACAGCACGAAGCATGGATGGGCGACCCCGATCCGTTCCGCGAGGGCGTCGAACTCGGCATGCAGGGCCGTCACATCCCGGACGGCGGTCGAGGCGAGGCGCCGGAGGTCGTCCGGGTGCGGTTCCGGCTCCAGATGGTACTGGAGGAGCCGGATGCGTTGGGGCGACGGCCCCGGCTCGACGGCCGCCAGCTCCACCCGCACGCGGCGGGGGAACGGTCCGACCGAACCGGCGTAGCGGTGGGGGCCGGCCGGAAAGTCGGCCTCGATCGGCACCGCCACCAGCTCAGCGTAGTGGGCGCCCGTCGCGAGGTCGACGAGGAACCGTTCGGCCCGGCGGTAGCCGAACGGCGTCCGGGCGCTGTTGCGCGCCACCTCGAGCAGCGTCAGGTCCTCGCGCGTCTGGAGCTCGGCGAGCGGCCGGTCGCGGCCGACGAGCAGTTCGTAGACGCCGGGTTCGATCGGCCGCCCCGCGGCCCTGCGTTCGAGCACCTGGCAGGTCGCTTCGAGCAGTTCGACGGCGCGCAGGAGGCGGTCGGGGGACGGTCGCGCCGTGCCGATTTCGCGGCGCAGGTCGGCGAGCACGCGGTGCAATCCGTAGGTGTCGGTCGCGTACAGGAAGCGGACGAGGTCGTCGAGCGCCGCGTCGGTGCGCTCGGAGCCGACGGCGGCGCCGTCCTCCACCAGCACGTCGAGGAGCCGGCGCAGGCGCTCGGCGATCGCCGCGTCGTCGGGTCGTTCGCCGCCGGCCCGCGCCGCGGCCGGGATGGACGTCGGGCGCGGCGCCGGGACGGGTGGAACGCCGGTCGGACGCGGCGCGGCGCCGCCGAGCAGGGCCAGGGCGGCGGCGGCGTGGGCGCAGCCGGGTCGGCCGCAGGTGCACGCGGCGCGCACGCCGTCCCCGACGCGATCCAACGTCACCAGCGCGCCGTCCCCGGCGCCCCCGACGCGGATCATCACCGAGCCGACGGCCTCGTCGTCCGGCGCGGCGGACACGCCCTGCTCGCGCAGCGTCGCGACGGCCCGTTCCGCGAACCGTTGCGCCATCCCGTCCCTCACTCCTCCCGGCGCTGGTCGCGCGCCACGAATTCCCGCCGGCGCTGCGCCTCGAGCCGCAGATCGACGTCGGCGAACCGGAGGTCGTAGCCGAGCAGTTCGTCCAGCACTTCGAGCGCGCGGACGTGGCGGCCCGAGGCGGCGCAGGCGTCGGCGTAGCGGAGGTAGGCGCGAATCACGAAGTTCGCGCGGTCGGGCAGTTGCAGCACGGTCGCCGCCCGCACGCGGATCGCGCCGCGCAGCGACTCGACCGCCCCCTCCAGCTCCTTGCGGCGCAGCAGGATCCGCGCGCGGGCCAGGCGGGGACCGACGAGGTACGGATGCTGGGCCACGGCCAGCTCGAACGCGCCCAGCGCGGCCGTCCGCCGGCCCGTGGCGAGCCACAGCAGCCCGAGGGCGTAGTACAGGCGGCCGACGACGCGGGCGGCCAGTCGGGCCCGGGCGGGTCGCGGCGCATCGTCCGGGAGCGCCGAGCGCGGCGCGCGGGACAGGGGCGAGTTGCCGGCGAGTTCGAGGCGCGCGCGGATCTGCGCCAGGCTGCGTTCCACCTGCGGCCGCAGCTCCGGCCGCCGGCCGGCCTGTTCGAGCGCTTCGAGGGCGGCGGCGTCGGCGAAGGCGCCCAGCGCGGCCGCAGCCGCGCGGGCGGTGCTGATCCGGCCCTGCCGCAGGAACGGGATCACGCGGGCCGCGTGCGCCGGCTCGCCGGCGGCGACGAGCGCTTCGAGGGCCAGTTCCAGCACGTGCGGAGGCTCGTCGACCCCCAGATGGTCCAGCACGGCGCCCACGCCGCGGCGGTCGCCGTGCGCCGCGAGGGCGCCGGCGAGGGCGACCTGTTCGTCCGGCGTGCCGGCATGCCGGTAGGCCTTGCGCAGGGCGGCCGGCACGCGGGGATCATCGACCCGCGCCAGGGAGCGCGCCGCGTGCACGCGCGCCGGCACCTCCGCGTCCTGCAGCACGCGCAGCAACGACGGCACGAGCCGCTCGTCGGCGCCCAGCGCCAGGGCCGAAACGACGCGTTCCAGCAGCGCCGCCTGCCGCTCGGCGGTCAACCGCCGCAACGTCTCGCCGAGGTGACCGACGACCACGTCGGGGGCGTCGGCCGCGAACGTGCCGAGGGCCGCCAGTCCTTCGTCGTCCAGCGCCAGCACGGGGTCCTCGGGGAGGTCGCCGTCCCAGAAGCGGCGCACGTCCTTCTCCAGCCGGTCGAGGAGCTTCTGCGCGCGGGCCACCCGGGCCCGCGCCCGTCCTCCGGGCGCGCCGGACACGCCGGCCAGCACGAGATCGATCTCGCGCGCCAGCGCCCCCTCGCGTTCGAGTTCCAGCGCCTCGGCGGTCGCCTTGCGCTCCGCGGCGGCGAGGCCGCGGCCGTCGCCGCGAAGCAGCTCTTCGAGCCGGTGGACGGCGGCGCGTCGTTCCCAGGTCGAGCCGCCGGTGATCAGCCGCAGGAGGTCGCGCGGGTCGCGCAGCGCCGCCGCGCGCCGTTCGGCCGCGCGGGCGGGATGCTGTCGCATCGCCGCCCGCTCGGCGGCCGCCAGCCGCTCGTCGTCGGCCGTTCCGACGAGCGCCGCGTCGAGGCGCTCGAGGGTGGTGGTGGCGTCGGTGTCCTGGGCCGGAAGCTGCGGGGGCTGCACCTGGCGTCGCGTCCGGCTGCAGAGCGCCAGCAGCAGTCGGGTCGCCTCGCGCGGGGTTGCGGGCGCCGGCGCCTCCGCGACCGGAGCGGCTTCACCCAGCGCCTGCCGTGCGGCGGCGAGGTGTTCGGGGTCGAGCGCGGCGAGGCCGTTGAGCACCGCGCGCTCGACGGCGTCCCGCGCCTCCCGGATCGACCGTTCCGTCACCGGTGGCTCCCGCCGAGCGCGATCGCGTACACCCGCCCCGCCGATCGGATCCAGGCCGTCGCGCCGGCCCGGTCCACGAGGAGCTGATCGATCCGGTCGCGGCTGCCCGCGACCGGTCCCGCGGGTTCCGGTTCCGCAAGGTCGCTCGTGCGCAGCAGCAGGCGGGGCGGTCCGCCGGTCGCCGGGACCCGCACCAGCTCGTCGGCGTCGCTCGCCGGATTCGTGCGCACGGCCAGGACGCCCGCGCCGCCCGGCAACGCCGCCAGCAGGCGGACGGCGCGCACGTCCGGCACCGGTTCCCAGGATGCGGCCTCGATCGCGCCGCGCAGCAGGCACAGTTCCGGGTCGCGACACCCGAGCCAGACGGCGCCGCCGCACGCCGCGACGCAGGCGCCGGGCGCGAGCAGCACGTCGGTCGCGTCTCCGGACAGCGCGCACAGGGCGGGCGATCCGACCGGTCCGATCCGCCGCACGGCCGCGCCCTCTTCGTCGGCGGTGAACACGAGCGTCTGCCGGAGCGGCGCATCCTCGGCCAGAACGCGCAGCGCGGGCGCCTCGTCCTCCAGCACCCACTGCGCGGCGGCGTCCCACCGGAGCAGCGGGCCGCCGGCACGCCAGGTCCAGGCGCGGCCCGGAACGACCCGCGAGCCGATCACGTCGAACGGCCGGCGCGCGATCCCCAGGGGCAGCCAGCCGCGCGGCGAACCGTCCGGTCCGAGGTAGCGGCCGGCCACGACCCACTCCGGGTCCCCGGGGCGCGCGACGAACACCATCCCCCGGTCGGTGGCGGCGAGCCACGCCGCCCCGCACGCGGCGAGGGCGGTCACGCGCTGCGGCTCGCCGTCGAAGCGCAGCGGCGGCGGCAGCGCACCGGGCGGGCCGGGCGGGCCGAGGTACTCCATGGGGAGGCCGTCGCGCCCGGTCGCCGGGTCCTCGAGGGCGACCAGGCCGTGGTCGCACAGGGCGAGGACGGCCGCCGGCCAGGCCGTCTCGAGGCGTGCGATCGGAACGACCAGGGATTCAGCGGCGACGCCGCCCGAGGCCGCCGGAAACTCGAACTCCCCGCCCAGCGCGTCAGACTCGTCGGAAGGCCCGGATTGCCGCCAGGCGACGTCGCCGGAGCGGACGTGGTCGTCGAGCGCGTCGGCGAGGTCGTCGGGCAGGCCTTCCTCGCCCCCGTCGCGAACGGGCTCGGGGTCCTCCTCCTGGGGAAACAGATCGTCCGTCGCACCCGGCAGTTCGGCCGGCTCGGAGCCGGCGACGAGGTCGGTCTCCTCGTCCAGGTCCTCGGCCGCCGCGTGCGATTCGTCGCCGCCCGGGGTACCGCTCTCGTCGAGGCCGGCGGAGCTTTCCTCGTCGACGTCGCCCAGCTCGAGCGCGCCGAGTTCGGCCTCGCCCAGCCCCGGCTCGACGAGGTCGCGATCGCGCACCGAGAGGTCGTCCTCGTCGGTCAGCAGCCCGCGCGACGGGTCGTCTCCTTCCGGGCCCTGTTCGCGCTGCCGGGCCTCCTCGTCCGCCTCGGGGGAGGCCTGGCCGGTCCCGCGCTCGGCCGGAGGCACCCCGAGATTCCGCCGGTCACCCACCATCGAGCCGGATGCTAGCACAGGTGGAAAGCGCCGCGCGTCAGCCGGAATCGGCGCCGGCGCTGCGGTACAGCTCGACGAGTTGGCTCACGCCGAGCAGGGCCGGGGTCTCGCCGCGCAGTCGGGACCAGCAGCCCGGGCACGAGTTCGACGAGGCCGGGAACGGGTAGCCGGTCCAGTGTCCCAGCGGCGGCAGCGAGCCGCACGGCCGGAGCCAGCCGTCGGGGGTGGCCCGCAGGAACTGCGTCCCGGCCGCGCACGGCGGGAAGTCCTCGGCCCGCCGCCGCAGGAACGCGCCGACGCGCCGCAGGTAGTCGGCGGACGAGACGATGTGCGACCAACGCTCCGACAGGTCGCAGAGCTGGAGCAGTTCGTCGTCCAGCCGGGCCAGCAGCTTCTCATTGGTCGAAAGCGACTGCGCCTCGAGCCGGGACGGCCCCTGGAGCGTGTAGGCGATGCGCGCGCCGCGGTCCCGCGCGTACCGGGCCGCCTCGACCAGTTGCGGAATGCTCCGCTCGTGGATCGTCAGTTGCAGCTGCACCGATCGAAAACCCAACCCGACGATCTCCGGGAGCGCGCGGTCGATCTGTTCGAACAGGCCCGCGCGCCGCCGCGCCCGGTCGTTCTCCTCGCCCAGGCCCTCGAGGGCGACGACGAGCTTGTCGACCCCGGCGTCGAGCAGGCGGCGGGCGCGATCGACGGTGAGATCCAGGCCGTTGGTCGCCACGGTCAGGGCCGAGATCTCGGTCGACAGGCGCAGCGAGGCGGCGAGCCGGTCCAGGTCCGGACGCAGCAGCGGTTCCCCGCCGACGATCGCGACGGCCAGCGGCCGGACGAGGCGGACGAGCGCCGAGTAGTCGTCGAGCTCCGCGTCGTTGCCGGGAGCGCGCCACGCGTCGCACCAGGCGCATCGGGCATTGCAGGAGCGCGTGACCTGCAGTTCGAGGATGCGCGGTCGGCCGCCCGCCTGCTGGCGGAGATAGGCCGCCCCGTGGCGCCGCAGCATCGCCATCGTGCCCCCGAGCGCGGTGTGTCGTCCGGTCTCGGGCCCGTCGTCCCGCTCGGTGCCGCCGCCGTTGTTCCCGTTGCCGTTCGAACCTGCCATCCGCTCCAGCGCTTTCGACCCCGCCCCGGAAACCCCCCCGCGTTCCGCACCATTCGTGGCCTCGCCCCCCCGCGTCCTCCTCCCCCCGTGGCCGGCGGAGCCGGTTTCGTGCCACCGGCAGCGCCGCGACCGCTGCGCCCCGGATCACCCCCCACTCCCGCCGGAAAGTGCCATGGGGTCGGGGTGTTCGGCAAGAAAGCGCATCACGTGTTGCACGTCCTCCCAGGTTTGCTTCTTGGCGTCCGGATTGCGAAGCAGGTAGGCCGGATGGTACGTCACCCGGACGGGGATGTCGCGGTGGAAGTGGAACCGACCGCGCAGTTCTCCGACCGCCGTATTGACGCCGAGCAGCGTGTTGGCGGCGGGGCGGCCGAGCGCCACGATCACCTGCGGCGCGACGGTCTCGAGCTGGCCGCGGAGGTAGGGCCCGCAGGCCTCGATTTCGTCGGGGTACGGCGTGCGGTTCTCGGGCGGGCGGCACTTGACGGTGTTGCAGATGTAAACGTCGCTCCGCCGCAGTTTCATCGCCGCCACGATGCGGTCGAGGAGCTGGCCCGCGCGGCCGACGAACGGCTCGCCCCGCTTGTCCTCTTCCGCGCCCGGTCCTTCGCCGACGAAGCAGACGCGGGCGCAGGGATGCCCGGTGCCGAACACGGTGTTGGTGCGTCCTTCGTGCAGCCGGCAGTTGGTGCAGGCGCGAACCTGCCGGTCGAGTTCGGCAAGCGCCTCGGCCCGGACCTCGGGACGGCAGGGCCCGCGGACGATGGGCGAGGGACCGCGATACTCGACGACGCCCGGCTCGCGACCCGCGGGCCGTCGCAGGCCCGGGGCGACGGGCAGGACGGGCGGTTCGTCCTTGAGGAAGGTCGTCTGGATCGGAACCGGGGCGGTCGCCGGGGCGGTCGCCGGGACGGTCGCCGCGCCGGCGGAGGACGACCCGCGGCCCGGCGGCGCCGACCAGCTGGCCGCGACGGCGGTCGGACGAAGCACCGGCGGCGCGTCGGGCATGGTCCGGACGGCGTCGGCCGGCCGGGGCGCGCCGGACGGCGGGGCGCCGGCGGGGACGGCGACCCGGGCGGATTCCTCCGCGGGCGGCTCGGCCGAAGCGGCGAACGCGACGGTCCCCGGGGGATCCACGACCACGTCGTCGCCCAACGCCTCCCGCAGCGCCGCAAGGTACGTCTCGAGCGCTCGGACGGGGCGGCCGGCATCGGGATGCGACATCGCGGGGCGAAGCGTACACGAAATCGGCGCCGGTGGGGATGGCCGAGGCCGTCTCGGAACCGGGGCGCGCCTGCCGGGAAAAACCTGGAAGTCGAACGCGCCCCAGCCGTACGGCGCGCCGGCGTCCGTGCCGGGGCGCGCCTACTGGGAGAAGACTTGGAAGCCGAACGCGCCGTAGCCGTACTGCATGGTGATCTTGATCCGGTAGTCTCCGGACCACTGGGGGCAGGGGTTGGTCACCAGGACGGGGGAAGCGTCGTCGGTGGCATCGGTGGCCAGGACCTGGCCGTAGGGGCTGGTCAGGGTGACGTCCATGTCGCGCACGGAGGGGACGCCGGCGGCGATGACGGTGTAGCACCGTCCGGCCGGCAGGGAAACGGCGAACTCGGTTTCCTGCGCCTGCTGGAGCGTTCCGCGGTTGACCTGCGATACGGGAAGCAGCGCGGCGGCGTACCGCTGGTGCAGCGCGCGGATCTGGTTCGCCACGTAGTCGGTCTCGCTGCCGCCGACGGCGATGCCCGTCGCCGTGGGTCGCGGGGCCGAGGTCGGCATCTGCACCGCGGGGGCGTCGTAGACGCCGAAGGCGAAGTTGGCAGAGGCCGAGAGCAGGGTCAGCTTGACGCGCACGGTGACCTGGCTCTGGGCGCAGAACACGACGCCGGGGGTGGTGTCGAGGTCGGTGTCGCGGCCGAGCACCTGGGTGCCGGAGGAAACCTCGAGGTCCAGGTTCCCGGCGTCGCTGATCCCGACGAAAACGTAGCACTTGCCGGCCTGGAGCGTGACGTCGTACTGCTGGGTGCCGGAGACGGCGAGCGTGCCGGTGAACGGCGTGGAGGCGCGGGTGGCGCCGGCCGAGAGGGTCGCGGCGGCGGCGTCGAGCAGGGTGAACAGCGGGTTCTCGGGCGCGGCGGCGGCCGCGGCGGGCTGCGCGCCGGAGTAGATGCCGACGGTCCAGCCGCCGGTGCCGGCGACCGCCCAGACGTCCAGCCGCGCCGTCCCCGACGCGGTCGCGCACGTCCCGACCACCGGCGTCGCGTCGGGCTCGACGTCCTCTCCCACCGGCGACCCGTTGACCAGCAGCGTCAGGTCGAGGTTGGTGATGCCGGCCTCGGTCACGGCCACGGCGCGGTAGCACCGGCCCGCCTCGACCGGAAACGAGAGGTTCGCGCTGCGGCCCTGGGCCAGCGAGCCGAAGGTCGGCGACTGGAGCGGGTCCATGCCGCGCGCCGCCTGTGCCGCGCGTTCCGCCAGGCGCCGGGTGAGCATCTGCGTGTCGACCATCTGGATCGGGGTCAGCGTTCCGGTCGCCGCCCGCCCGTAGACCGCGAAGGCGAACTCGCCGCCGCCTCGGCGCGCAGTGACCCGCACGGTGATCGGCGCGTCGGTCGCCGGGCAGAACTCGGGTACCGCCGCGTCCGGCCCGGCCAGCACATCGTCCCCCAGCCGCTGGGCGCCCGCCGCCGCCGAGAGCTGGAGTTCGGCCAGACCGTCGCCGCCCGCCGCCAGCAGCGTGTAGCAACGCCCTCCGGCGAGCGACCGCGAGAGCGCCGCGACCTCCTCCTCCACGAGCCGCCCGCGGTAGGCCTCGCCTTCGAGCACCGCACCCGCCGCCCGTTCGGCCGCCAGCCGCTCGAGCCGCGCCACGAGCCGGTCCTGCGTCGCGGCCGCCGCACCGCCGTCCGGCGCAACGGCGTAGTGACCCAGAACGTACGAACCCGCCCCGCGCGTCGCCGACAGCACCAGTTCCACGCGGACCGAGACGGGCGAGCAGGCGCGCACGACCGGGAAGTTGTCGGGCTGCGTGTCCTCGCCCAGCCGCTCACCCCCCGATTCCAGCGCCAGGTCGAGGTCGGCCAGCGATTCCTCCCCGACCGCGATGAAGACATAGCACTTGCCGCCGTCGAGTTGCAGGCCGATCCGCTTCTCCTGTCCTTCGCCCAGGGCGCCCGAGCGGGCCGGGCCGACGGCGGTCCCCCCCGCGGCGTACTCGCCCGCCAACTGCACCAAACGGGCCGCCAGCGTCTCCGTCCCGGCGGCGGGCTGCGCACCCGCCTCGACCACGATCCCCGCGATCGCCAGCACACCCAACGTTCGAATCCAACGGATGCTCCTCATGGAATTCCTCTCCGCCGGGCCCTTGGACCCCTCCGACCGGCAAACGATTCAGCGCACGGCGGCGCCGCCGTCCGGAGACCTGCAAGGCGCACACCAGCATACAATTCGGGCCGCCGGCCGTCCAACGCGCCGGCTACGGAGCAAGGACGCGCCGGACCGGTCCAGGACCGCAACGGCACCGGCTCCGCGGACCAGACCGCCGCGACACCGCATGCACCAGAATCCTCCGCGGTTCGTCCCGTTCCTGCTACAGTTCGGATCCACGGAGGTGCCGCATGGCCGTCCACCGGAGGTCGCTCGTCGTCGCCGCCGTCGCCCTGTCGGCCGCGAGGCCGGCCGCCAGCCAGGACCTCCGCGCCGAGGTCGACGCGACCCGCACAATCCCGCCGGGAGAACACCTGGCGTTCCGGATCGACACGGCGGCCGGGACGATCGGGTTCGAGGATCCGACGCGCCGGGAGTTGACGCCGGACCAGCAGGCCGCGGTCGCGGCCGTCCCCGCCTGGCTGGCGCGCGACCTGGCGGCCGCGTTCCTGCGGATGCGAACGGCCGAGGGCCCGGACGAGCTGGCGCGATTGATCCTCGAGGCGGAAGACCCGCTGTACGTCGACGAGATCGGGTTCCTGGTGGCGCGGCTCTCGCCGGAGGACCGCCGGCGAATGGACCGGGAAATCATCCCGGAGTCGGTGCGCGCGATCTACGAACGGGACGCGGAGATCGCGTTCGCGGACCTGGTCGAGCACGGCGGGCCGGACGACCCGGACCGCTACACGACGGTGATCTACCGGGCCATCCGTGACGGGACGCCGTTCACCTTCGAGCTGCCGCGGGACGTGTACTACTGGCAGGTGGTCCACCCGGTGCTGGACGGCGAGCAGGTGGTCTACATGGACCCGATGCGCCACCGGGCGGCCGACCCGCCCGACGGGGTCCACTGGCGCTCGTACCTGTGGACGGATCGGTTCGAACGCAGCTACCAGGCGGCTGCCGTGCTGACGAACCCGAACCGCATCACGGCGGCGACGTTCGCCGCCTGGTCGCTCGGGGAACGGCCGCGCGCGTTCGGTCATTTCGTCGATCTGGAGGTCGGGCCGATCGAACTGGTGCGGGCGGCGACGGGCGAGCCGGTCGCGGTGTCGTTCACACGGGGCGACCAGCGCTGCGGCAGCAACGAGTATCCCAACGCCGACGGGATGTACTTCGCCACGCTCTCGCCGGTCGAGCTGGCGGCGGCGAACGGGGCGCCGGAGTTCCTGCGCAACCTGGTGCGGGCCGGCGGAGGCAACGCCGACCTGCTCGCCTCGGACGTGACCTCCTGGACGCCGCTGGCCGTCGAGCCGCGAAGCATCCTGATCCTGCGCGACCGCCTCCCGTTCGACCTCGCCGCCGACCCGACCGAGGCGGCGGCAGCGCTGCTCGGACGGGACGTCGATCTCCTCTCCTCCGCCGACCTCGACGCCCTCGATCTCTCGACCGATGCCGCGCCGTTCCTCAACACGACCTACAACAAGATCATCGTCCCGTCGGACCAACCGCGGGCGCTGTACGAGGCGCTGGCGCGGAACGCGGAGAAGATCGAGCGGTTCGTGGACTACGGAGGGATGTTCGAGTTCCACGGGGCGACGCGGGCGGAGGACGACTGGTCGGACCTGCGAATGCCCGGCGGCATCCATGCCACGCCCCAGGACGGCACGCACGCGCACGACGAACTGGCGCCGTACGGCTACCCGCTGCTCTCGGACATCGTCCCGCAGGCCGAGTACCTGTGGGACTTCGTCCCGCAGATGGGCCTGCCGGGCGACCGGGCGTTCGACCCGGCCGCAACGGCGCTCGAACGCCTCGGCTGGTGGGTCTCGCAGGTCACGACGTGGAACATCCAGGAGAAGATCTGTTGGACCCGGGGTGGGGTGACGGCGCGCTACCTCACGCCCCAGGAGATCGCGTACGACCACTTCGGCAACTGCGGCGAGCTGCAAGACCTGTGGACCGGCGCGGGCCGCGCCAACCTGATCGCCGTCTGGAACGTCGGCACGATCGGCGACGACCACATGTGGAACGAGGTCTGGCAGGGCGAACAGTGGATCCCGGTCCAGGTCGACTGGAGCGACAACGACACGCGGCTGGAGAACTGGGGGGTGGCGTACGACGCCGACACCGGCGGCGGCAAGACGATCTCGGGCATGGACGCCTTCCGCGGCGACGGCCTCAGCGTCGCCGCGCTCGGCCGCTACGCCCCGACCACCCTCGACGACCACCTGTGGAACGACTACTCGCGCCGCGTGACGCTGGAGGCCCACGTCGAGGACGCCGACGGCAACCCGGTCGACGGCGCCCTGGTGCTGATCGCCACCCCGAGCCTGTACGACCCGAGCAGCCTGACCATCGCGGCCTGGCGCACGACGGGGCCCGACGGCACGGCGCGGGTGGTGGTGGGCGAGGCGAACGACTACTACGTCCAGATCACGTCGTCGCTCGGTGCGTACCCCGACGCCGAGCACGTCGACGACTGGGTCACGGAGGAGGAGGCGGTTCCCGACGCGGTCTTCCCCCGCACGTTCACGCTCGACGGGCGCCTGACGCTCGGCGGTCCCGACGCGGTCGTGCCGCCCGCCGGAGCACCCGTCGTGCGGCTGGCGGGCGAGATTGCCGTGACGCGCGAGATCCTGCGTGGCACGAGCGCCGCCTTTTCGCGGACGTTCTCGGAACCGTTCGATTCGGGCGACGTGCAGGTCGATCTGCTGACGGACGACCAGTACCTCCAGTACTTCGGCGGCGCGCCGTTCGTGGCGGCGGCCGACGAGGCGCGCGGCCGGACGCTCTCGCTCGACGAATCGCTGCCCGCGGGCCGCTTCGTGCTGGTCGTGGCCAACCGGGCGCGGGCGGCGACCGAACAGGAAGTGTCGGTGCGCCTCGCGCTGTGGGACCCGGGCGGGGAGGACGGCGGCGAGGCCGTGCCGGATGCCTCGGCAGATGCGGGCGGGGAGGGAGGGGCCGACACCGGCTCCGACGCGGAGCCTCCCCCGGCGGCGGCGGGCGGCGGCGGATGCGGTTGCCGCGCCGCGGCGGCGCCCGCCGGCTGGCCGGCGGCCCTGCCGCTCGCCGCGGCGGCGTGGTTCGCGCGGCGGCGACGCGAACGGCGCTACCGGACGCCGGACGGCGGACGCAGGCCGCGCTCGATCGCGTAGCGCACGAGTTCGGCGGTGGTGCGGGCACCCACCTTGTCGCGGATCGCCGCGCGGTGCCCCTCCACGGTCCGCTCGGAAAGGCCAAGCGCGGCGGCGGCTTCCTTGCTGGTCTTCCCCTCGACGAGCAGGGCGAGCACCTCCCGTTCGCGCGGCGAAAGCAGGACGAACGGGTCGAGCGGGTCGCGGACGCCGGCCCGGATCGAGTCCTCGCGCACGATGCCGGCGACATCGGGGCTGAACCAGCTCTGGCCGGCGGCGGCGGCGCGCACGGCCCGCACGAGGTCGTCCAGGCCCCGGCCCTTGGTCACGTAGCCGAGGGCCCCGGCGCGCAACGCCGCGCGGACGACCGACTCCGAGGCGTGCATCGAGAGCACGACCACCTTCGTCCGCGGCGACGCCGCGAAAATCCGTCGCAGAGCGTCCACGCCGCTGCCGCCGGGCAGTTCGACGTCGAGCACCAGCACGTCGGGCCGTTCCCGCCGGGCCAGCTCGACCGCCTCGACCGCCGTGCCGGCTTCTCCCGCCGGCTCGAGGTCGGGCTCGCGGGCCAAGAGCGCCCGCAGCCCCTCGCGCACGATCCGGTGGTCCTCGACCAGCGCCACCCGAATGCTCATGGCACCCCCGGTTCCAGCGGGATGCGCGCCCTCACGAGGGTTCCGCGGGTACTCCCGGCGCGCACCGTCAGCGTGCCGCCCAGCTCCCGCGCCCGCTCGCGCATCCCCTCGATACCCCGTCCTTCCGGCGCGCCGCGGGCGCCGCAGCCGTCGTCCGCGACCTGCAGTTCGAGCGTCTCGGCCTCGAGATGGAGCGCGAGGCGAAGCCGCGAGGCCCGGGCGTGGCGCAGGACGTTGGCCACGGCCTCCTGCGCGATGCGGTACACGGCATGCTCGACCGCCGGCGGCAGGCGCGGCAAGGTTCCGGGCAGTTCCAGCTCCACGGCGATCCGGCTCGCACCGGTCACCGTTTCCGCCAGCTCGCGCAGTCCGCCCGCCAGGTCGGTTCCCTCCAGCCCGGGCGGACGCAACTCGTCGACGGCCCGCCGCAGCTCGTCGGCGGCGGCGTCGAGCGCCCGGGTTGCCGCGTCGGTCGCGCCGGCCATCAGGTGCAGGCGGGCGGCGGCGAGCGACTGTCCCGCGCCGTCGTGCAGTTCGCGGGCGATCCGCGCCCGCTCTTCGGCCTGCGACCGCACGTCGGCCTCGCGCGCCCGCACGGCCCGCAGCGGCACCAGGTACAGCACGAGCCCCAGGCCGGCGCCGAGCAGGCAGAAGGTCGCGTGGAAGACGAGCGCCGCGCGCCGCGCCGGACGGCCATCGACGGCGACCTCGACGCGACCGACGACCTCGCCCCCCGCACGGACCTCGGCCGAACCCCAGACGGCGGGTCCGGCGGGCGGCCGGTCCGCGAACACCGTCGCTCCGTCCGGGTCGAGCAGCCGCGTCGCCACCAGCCCCTCCGGCCGCTCGACCGTCGCCGCCTGGAGGTGTTTTGCCGTGTCGTAGCGCCAGAGCAGCGGGTTCTGGAAAAAGAGGTCTCGGACGCGCCGCGCCAGCAGCTCCGCCTGCCGTTCCGCCCGCTGCCGCAGCTCGGCCCGCCGGAGACCGTGGTGGACGGCGGACGGCACGACGGCGATCCACAGGCCGGTCGACGCGGCGAGCGCGAGCATCACGCTGCGGAACCGGCGTTGCGAGGGGCCGTTCACGGCAGCACCCGATAGCCGGCCGCCTCGGCCAACGCCCGCGCCCCCGGACTCCGCAACCGCTCGATGAACCGCGCCGCCCGACCGCGCGGCGGGCCGTTCGTCGCGACGCCGAGCGGTTTCCTCCCCAGTTCGGCCAGCACGCGCAACGTGCCCCGCAATCGCACCTGTCCCAGGTCGGTCAGTCCCACCGAGCCCGGGATCCGCTCCAGCGCGTCGAGCAGGGCGGCGTCCGTGTAGGCGACGGGGAACCGACCGGAGGCGAACGCCTCGCGCAGCGCGCGCCCGAGCGCCGGGTGCCGGGCCTCCGCCGCCGCCACGCTCGAATCGGACGGCTCGCGCGCCACGAACACGATCGGGCTTCCGTCCGGCCAGCGCTGTTCGCGGCCGTCCACGATCGCCTGCAGCCGCGCGGCGTCGAGCGAGTCCGCCGGGACGTCCGGATGCGCCGCCGCCACCACCGGCACCTCGGCGTACCAGTCCACCTCGAGCCCCCGGGCTTCCTCGGGACGCAGCGGCCGGGAAACGAGCGCCACTTCGATCGCGCCGTCCCGCAGCGCCCGGATGGCGCCGCCCGAGCCGATGCTGGGATGCACGCGCACCGGCAGGCCGGGTTCCTGGGCGGTCCACTCCGCCACGATGCGCTCCACCAGCGGCAGGTTGCTGCCGGAACCCGCGATGTCCAGCCGAGCGTCGTGCGAGGCGGGTGCGGAGGTCCGGTGTGGCGTCGCCGCGGGCGGCTCGACCGCATCGCCCGGCCAGGCCAGCACGAACCCCTGGCCGACGCATACCAGCACAAACACCGTCGCCGCCGCGAGTTCCGCCGTTCGTGGCCGCCGCACGTTCCGTTTCGTACCATGCCGGGCCTCGGCGCGCCAAGGCGTCCCCGTAGTACTCCCGGGGTAGGACCGCGTGGTTTCCCCGTACTGCGGCGACGCCGGATCGGATAGGAAGGAGGAGGAGGAAGGAGAAGAAGACCATGCGCGGAAATGGGTCGCGGCGAATTCGAGCGGTCGCGTGGCTCGTCGCCGGCGCCCTGGCGGGTTCCGGCTGCGAGGCGGAGCCACCGGCGAGCACGACCGGCGACGGCGACGCCCGCGTCGACGGCGAGGCCGAGGTCGAGGGGGCCGCGGACGCGGACGCCGACGGCGGGGCGGACGAAGGCGCGACGGCCGACGTCGACGCCGAGCCGGACGTCGTCGGGGATGCCGGAACCGACGTGCCGGTCGAGGCGGACGCGGACGGGACGGACGTCGCCGACGTGCCGCCGCCGTGTGCGCCCTTGCCGGGCGACTACACGCCTCGGGAGGCGGGCTCGTCGACCGACACCTGGCCTCCCTGCATCTCGGACGACAACGCATACCACCCGATCGAGGCGACGATCGGCACGATCGCGCGCATCGCCTCGTTCGAACAGATCGCGGACCTGCTGTGGCGCCGCGCGGACGCGCCGGCGCCCGAGGACTTCACCGCGGCCCGCGTGATCTACGTGGAACCGAACGGCCTCGATTCGCGCATCCAGCGTCGCGAGGATCTGCACTACCCGGCCGTTCCGGCGGGGGAGGGGGTCTGCACGGACCCAGGCGTTCCCGAACGGTATCCGGACCGGTGCGTCGGCCCGGCCCGCATCCTCCCGATCGTCAACGACGCCTTCGCCCAGGGGACCGCCGGCATCGACCCCCGGGTCCAGGCCGCGCGCCTGGAGGCGGCCTTCCTGTGGTTCCTCTACGTGTCGTCCTACAAGGAAGCGCACACCTGCACCGAGACGCCGCGGGACTGCGATTCGGCATGGGCGTACTACACCGGCGGCGAGCCGCGGGAAGGGGGGCTGGGGCTGTCGAGGTACGTCCGGGAACGGGAGGTCGAAACCCACGACCGGGTCTGGGACGGTCTGCTCGCCGTCCGCTGCTGGAAGAACCTGGACCACGAGACCGGCGTGTCGACGGACCTGGCGCTGCGCGATCGGGCGATCGCGCAGCTCGACCGCGCGCTGCTGCGCGGCGTGGCCCTGGTCGTTCGCGACCGTTTCGACGTCCTGGCGGCCGCGACGACCGACGAGGTGCAGCGCGCTGCCTGGGCGTTCCTGCAAATTCTGGGCGGGGTGCTCGACCGCGAGGCGACGGCGCGCGACCCGGCGGCCGCGGCGGTGCTCCGCGCGGAGCTGGCGCGCCCCGACCCGGCCGCCGTGGACGTCCCGGCAGCGCGGGAGGCCCTCGACGCGCTGTTCCCCTGTCCGTAGCGCCGCGCCGGGAATGAGGAGTTTGGCCCGTCCCTCCGGTATCCTGCGGCCGATGCAGGCTCGCCGGACCGGCGGCGGAAGGGTCGAGATTTGCGCGCGGCTCGGCGTCCCGCTGCTGCTGTCGCTGGGGTTCGCCTCCGCGGCGTTCGCGGGCGGCGAAGCGCAGCGCGTCGACGCGGCCGGCACGGCGGACGGCGAGAGGCCGGCGGCGAACGGCGAGAGGCCGGCGGCGGAACCGTCGCCGGAAAACCCGGGCGGAAACGCGACGGCCGGTTCGGGACCCGCCGGCGGCGAGGCGGAGCCGCTCCGGGAGGATGCGGCGGCCGCGTCCGCGGAGGAAGGGTTGCCGGAGCCGGCGGACGACGAGGGCTACCAGACCACGGTGCGGGCCGCGGCGCCGGGCGACGACACGCGCGGCCGCGCCGCCTCGCGCGTGGGCCGTCGCCAGATCGCGGAGCGGATTCCGCGCTCCACCCCGGACGCGCTGGCCTACGAACCGGGGGTGTTCGTGCAGCAGACGGCCGCGGGCCAGGCGTCGGCGTTCGTTCGCGGCCGCACGGGCCAACAGACCGTGCTGCTGTTCGACGGCATCCGCCTGAACAACGCGCTGTGGCGTCAGGGTCCGAACCAGTACTTCTTCACCCTGGACCTCGCGACGATCGAGGCGATCGATGTGGTGCGGGGCTCGGCCTCCGTCCGGCACGGTTCCGACGCGATCGGCGGGGCGATCAACGCGCTGCCGCTCGAGGCGCCGCTGTGGAGCGACCTCCACGACCTGCGCGCGTGGCCCCGCAACGTGCTGCGCGTGTCGTCGCAGGACGACCAGCTCGCGGAGCGGTTCCAGCTCGATGCGCAGTGGGATCGGTTCGGGCTGATCGCGGGGGCGGGATGGCGCACCGTCGGACTGCTGGAGAGCGGCGGCGCCGTGGTGGGCAGCGACGGCCGGCTGCCGTGGGTGCCGCGCTTCGAGGAGGAGGACTGCACGCCGCAGCAGGCCCCAGACGACCCCGACCGCTGCCGGACGCAGCGCGGCACGGGCTTCGACGAGCTGACGTTCGACGCCCGCGCCGCCTACGACCTCGGCCGCGACCGCCGCGTCGTCGCCGCGCTCTACGGCTACCGGCAGTACGACGCGCCGCGCACCGACCAGTGCCCGCCGGCGGAGGGGCGGTGGGACGAGTGTCTGACGTACGAGGAGCAGTTCCGCACCCTGGCCTACGCCTCGTTCCGCGGTCTCGTCATGGAAGGGGCGGCCGAGGACGCCCGACTGACGGTTTCCTACCAGCGGCAGCACGAGCGCCGGCGGCTGGACCGTCCGGCGTCGTTCTCGTCGCTCGGGGGGATCGACGACGTCGATAGCTTCGGCCTGGTCGGTTCCGCGCGAACCGCCCCGCTGGATCTCGGGGCCGGCCTGCGCCTCACGCTGCGGTACGGCGGCGAGGCGTACCACGACCGGGTCGGCTCGCTGGCCTGGACGGCGTTCACCGACACCGCGCAGGTCGTGTTCGCCTCCCGCGGCCAGTACCTCGAGGGCTCCTCCTACACGACCGGCGGCCTGTACCTCGAGCCGGAACTGGAGCTGGGGGTCGGGGTGACCGTTTCGGCCGGCGGCCGGTTCGGCGGGGCGCGCGCCACGGCGCCCGCGGACGAGGCGACGGGCAGCGCGGCGATCGACCGTTCCTGGATCACCCCGGTCGGCCGGCTGGGGATCGCCTGGGCGCCATGGCGCTTCCTCACCTGGCGCGTCCAGGCGGACCATGCGTTCCGCGCGCCGAATCTCGACGATCTGACCTCGCGGCAGCAGACGGGTCCCGGGTTTCAGTTCGAGAACCCGGAGCTCGAGCCGGAACAGGCGCTGACGCTCGAGACCGGCCTGGAACTGCGGCTGGACTGGCTGCAGGCCGACCTGTGGGGGTACTGGACGCCGGTGTGGGGCGCGATGGCGCGGGCGCCGCGGCAGGCGGCCGACTGTCCGCCGGCGACCGCGGCGTGCCGAAGCGCGCGCGCCCGGTACCAGCTCGTGAACCTGCCGGGGCGGGCGGACGTGTGCGGGGTCGAGGGTTCGGCGCTGGCGGAGTTCCCGTTCGGATTCGCGCTCCGCGTCACGCTGGCCTGGGCCTGGGGCGAGGGGCCCAACCCGGCGCCGGCGCCGGACGACCCGGACGTGCCGTACGAGGCGCGGCTGCCGTTGTCCCGCATCCCGCCGCTCCACGGCACGGTCGAGCTGCGCTGGCGGGCGGAGTGGGGGCTCTACGCAGGCGCGGCGCTGCGGTGGGCCGCGGCGCAGGATCGGCTGGCGCTGCAGGACCTTTCCGACCCGCGCATTCCGTACGGCGGCACGCCCGGCTACGCGGTCCTGGACCTGTCGGCCGGCTGGCGGTGGCGCCGCAACCTGCTCGTCGGACTGGTGCTGGAGAACGTAACCGACGCGGCGTGGCGGACCCACGGCTCCAGCGTCAACGGGCCCGGGCTCGGTGCCTCCCTGCGACTCGAGATCGGGCTGTAGCGGCGTCGGCGGCGCGCGGCATCCGGCGCCGCCGACGCTCGGTCGAGGCCGGGGGCGGAATCGGGAGCGGCGCCGCGGCGCGTTCGCGGCCGGGCGCAAGATCCGCGCACGGCACGGGTGCGGAAGCCCGTCCGCCGCACGCGGGTCTGGATCTTCGCGCCGGGATGCACCACGATGCGGGGCGTGTCGCGCGGGGCCGCGGCCGCCCCGCCGGGAGGAGGCGATGAGCGATTCCGAGGCCCTGGTGCGGAACGTGCGCTGGCTCGGGCACGCCAGCATCGTCGTGCGCGGTTCCAAGACGGTATACGTCGATCCGTGGGAGGTATCGGCGGCGGATCCCGCCGACGTGATCCTGGTCACGCACGACCACTTCGACCACCTGTCGCTGCCCGACATCGACCGCCTGTCGCGCGCGGGCACCGCGGTCGTCGGCCCCGCGATGTGCCGCCAGGCGCTGGGCCGGCGGTTGACCGCGATCGAGCCGGGCGGCGCCGTGACGGTCGAGGGCGTGCCGGTCGAGGCGGTCCGCGCCTACAATCCGAAGAAGCAGTTCCATCCGAAGGACTACGGCGGGCTCGGATATGTGTTCACGGTCGATGGCGTGCGCTACTACCACTGCGGGGACACCGACCGGATTCCGGAGATGGACGCGGTGCGGGCCGACGTCGTCTTCGTGCCCGTGGGCGGCAAGTACACGATGGACGCCGCCGAGGCGGCGGAGGTGCCGGCCCTGGTGGGAGCGCGGGCGGCGGTGCCGATGCACTTCGGCAAGATCGTCGGGAACGCGGCCGATGCGAAGACGTTCGCGCGGCTGTGCAAGGTTCCGGTGGTGGTGCTGGAGCGCTCCTAGGCGCGTGGAGGAAGCGATGATCCGCCGACCGATCTCGTGCTGCCTGGCCGCCGCGTTCGCGGCCGTCCTGCCGGTCGCGGCGGCCCCGGCGCCGGTCGCGCCGGGGCCGGGGGGAGGTGACGTCGGCCCGGCGCAGCCCTCGGCCTCCGTCGCCGATGTGCCGGCGAGCGCCGACGTCTCCGCGTCGCCGCCGGACGCCGGCGGCGCGCCGGCGCCGGAACCGGAGGCCGCGCCGGGCCTCGCGTCGTCGTACGATAAGTGGTTCACCGACGAAGCGCTGCGCGTGGAGCTGTACCACCTGGGAGGGGCGCACGACGAACAGTACGTGTTCGACCGGGCGGTGCGGGAGCCGCTCTGGCCGGGGATGCGCCGGGTGCTGCTGGACGTGACGGGCTACGGCAAGTACCGCTTCCGCGTGCAGGACCGGGCGTCGGGGACGACGATCTTCTCGCAGGGGTTCTGCACGCTGTTCGGCGAATGGCAGGCGACGCCCGAGGCGTTGGAGTCACGGCAGCGGAGGGTGTTCGAGGAATCGGTCCGCTTTCCGTTCCCGCGGGCCCCGGTGCGCCTGCTGCTCGACCGCCGCGAGGACGTTCCGGGGCCGGACGGCCGGGGCGAGTTCCGCGAACTGTTCCACTTCGACATCGATCCCGCCTCGCACCTCGTCGCCCGCGACCCGCCCGACGACCGCTATGCGCGGCTCGCGCTGCACGAGAGCGGCGACCCGCGGGAGCGGATCGATATCCTGATCCTCGGGGACGGCTACACGGCCGCGGAACTGGAGAAGTACCGGCGCGACGCGCGGCGCTTCGCCGTGATCCTGCTGGCCGACCCGGCGTTCGCGCCGAACCGCGACGCGATCAATATCTGGGGTCTGGAGACGCCGTCGCGCGACAGCGGACCGGACGAACCGCGCAAGGGCTGGTACCGGGACACGGTGCTGGGGACGACGTTCAACACCTTCGACTCCGAACGATACCTCACGACGTCCCACGACCGCGCGCTGCGGGAAACCGCAGCTTACGCCCCCTACGACACGCTGTACATCCTGGTCAACACCAGCCGCTACGGCGGCGGGGGGATCTACAACCAGTGGGCGATCTTCCCGTCCGACAACGAGTACGACGACTACGTGTTCCTGCACGAGTTCGGCCACAGCTTCGCCGGGCTGGCGGACGAGTACTTCGACTCCGGCACGGCGTACGACGAGGCGTTCTACCCGGCCGGGGTCGAGCCGTGGGAGCCGAACATCACGGCGCTGCTCCCCGGCCGGCCGCTCAAGTGGCAGTCCCTGGTGGCGGCGGGAACGCCGATTCCGACACCCGACGACGAGGCGCATGCGGCGCTGGTCGGCGCCTTCGAGGGGGCGGGATACAAGGCCAAGGGGTTGTACCGGCCGTACCGGGACTGCCGGATGTTCCACAAGGGGCGGGTTCCGTTCTGTCCGGTCTGCGCCGCCTCGTTCGAGACGGTGATCCGGCTGTACGTGCCGTGAGGTGCCGCATGCGTCGAGTGCTGCCGATGATGCTCGCGGTCCTGGCGGGGACGACCTGCAAGCGGGCCGAGACCGGCGGCGCGCCGGCGGACGTCGCCCCGGCCCTGCCGGCGGACGCGCCGGCGGTCGAGGCGGCGCCGGCCGCGCCGCCCGGCGGTCTCGCGGCGACGGAGGGCGATCCGCGGGAGGAACTGACGAACCGCACCTACGACGTGCTGCTCGACGGCACGGTCGCCTACCGCGCGACGACCGCGGGCGTCGTCGTCGAGGACCTGTCGCAGCCGGAGACGCCCCTCCGGCTGGCGGTCGCCGGCCTGCCCGGCTCGGTCAACCGCCTGGCGCTGCTGGGCGATGCGCCCCGGCCCGCGACGCCCGGATGTTCCGCGCCCGCCGACGGCGGCGCCGGGGACGCCTGTTCCGGCGGCCCGCCGCGACGCGTGCTGGCGGCCGCCGCCGGGCCGCTGGGCGTGGTGCTGTACGACGTGCGCGATCCGGCACGGCCGGTCGAACTGTCGCGGTTCGACACGCCGGGCGCCGCGATGGGCCTCGCCGCGTCCTACCCCCTCCTGTTCGTCGCCGACGGCACGAACGGCGTGCTGGCGCTCGACGTGCGCGACCCGGCGCGGCCGCGCGTGACGGCCGCGGCGGACGGCTCGCCGCCGGGCGGCGCGGCGCCCGACCCCTCCGCGCCGCCGTACGTCCGCGACGTGCTGCTCGACGGCACCCGGCTGTTCGCGGCGGCCGGACCGGCCGGGCTGCTGGTCTACGAGGTGCGGAACCCGTCGGGAACAGGCGGTGATCCGGTGCTGGCGCCGCGCGCCGCGATCGATACCCCGGGCGACGCCCGCGCCGTCGCGCTGGACGGCACGACGGCCTACGTCGCGGACGGCGCGGCCGGCCTCCAGATCGTCGACACGAACCTCGCCGGTCCGGACCCGGAACCCGGGATCGTGGCGACCTGGGCGACGCGCGACATCTGCCGCGACGTGAAGGTCGCCGCGGGCCGCGACCGCACGTTGTTTCCGCCCACCGCGTATCTCGCCGTCGGCGATCGCGGCCTCGAGGTGCTGGGGATCGCGGACCCCCGGTCGCCGGAGGTCCGCGGCCGCCACGAGGCGCCGCGTCCGGTCAACCGCGTCACGCTCGGGCCGAACGGCCTGGTGCTCCTGGCGAACGACTCCGGCGGCCTCCTGGTGCTCGACGTCGCCGACCCGGCCGCGATCCGCGTCGTCTTCCCGCGGTCGTAGGGCGTGGCGGACGGCCGCCGCTCCCGATCCGACGCACCCCGGTCCGTCCGGCAGGGGCGCCGCCACGTGCCCGCGCCTCGACGTGCGAGCCGGGCGGCGCGCGCGGGCGCTACGCGAACCGGCGGAGGGCGGCGGCGATGGCCCGGCCGAGGCGTTCGGCGTCGAGCGGCTTGGCGAGCACTTCGGCGCCGAGGTCGGTCGGCGGAAGGAACCCGCGGGCGGCGTGACCGGTCATCAGCACCGCCGGCAGGCCGGGCCGGATCTCGCGCATGCGGCGCAGCGCGACGACGCCGCCCATGCCGGGCATCACGATATCGACGAGGGCCAGGGCGATCCGGTCGCTGTGTCGTTCGAGCAGATCGATGGCGGCGGGGCCGGAGTCGGCGACGACGACGCGGTAGCCGAGGGAGGTCACGACCCGTTCGACCTGGCGCAGTACCTCGGTGTCGTCGTCGACGACGAGCACGATCTGTCCTTCGCCGGGGGTCGCGGGAACGGAGACGCGGGACGGGCGCGCGGGGAGCGACCCCTCGGACCCGGCGGGCAGGAACAAGGTGAACGTGGAGCCGCGGCCGGGTTCCGAGCGGACGGCGACGTGTCCGCCGTGGGCGCGGGCGGTGGCGTAGACGGAGGCCAAGCCGAGGCCGGCGCCGCTGCCGGCCGGCTTGGTGGTGAAGAACGGCTCGAAGAGCCGGTCGAGGGTCTCGCGCGTCATGCCGCTGCCCGTATCGCGGACCACGATCCGCACGTGAGGGCCGGGGCGGGCCTCGGGGCGCGCCGCGACGTAGGCTTCGTCCAGGACCAGGCGGTCGGCTTCGAGGAACAGCCGGCCGCCGCGGGGCATGGCCTCGATCGCATTGGTCGCCAGGGCCAGCAGCGCCGCCGCCAGCCGCTCGGGGTCGCCCTCGACGGGCGGCAGTCCGTCGGCGAGCTGGACGTGGACCTCCACGCCCGGGGGCTTCGCCTGTCGCACCTCGTCGCCGAGCTGGGCGAGGAGGTCGGCAAGGTCGACGGTCCGGCGCTGGGCCGGTTCCGACGCGCCGAACTCGGCCAGCCCGCGGGCGAGGTCCGCGGCGCGCAGGGCGGCCTTCTGCGCGACGCCGATCTCCTTGTGCAGGGCGGACTGCGGATCGAGCTCGAGGCTCATCACGTCGAGCGTTCCGACGACGACGGTGAGGAAGTTGTTGAACTTGTGGGCGATGCCGCCGGCCAGGTGGCCGATCGCGTCGAGTTGCCGGGTGCGGACGAGCTGTTCCTGGGCCTGGCGGAGCCGTTCGAGCGCGGCTTCGGCCTCGCGGTTCCTCTGCACCAGCGCCTCGTGCAGCGCGCGGAACTCGGCCTCCGCGCGCGCCCGCTCGGAGACATCGACGGTGATGGCGAGCATCGCGGGACGGCCCGCGAAACGGGTCGGCCCGATGTGCATCTCGACCGGGAACTGGCGACCGGTCCGGGTGCGGTGGCGCTGCTGGAGCCTGGGATCGGCGGCGCCGAAGACCACGGTGGGGACCCGGTCGTCGACCGCGGGGCCCGGCACTTCGAGGTCGGACATGGTCCGCTCGCGGATCTCCTCGCGCGAGTACTCGTAGCGACGCAGGGCCGTTTCGTTGGCATCGAGGATCCGACCGTCGTCGCGGTCGAAGACGATCGCGGCCTGCGGGAGCGCGTCGAACAGCGCGGCGTACCGGCGCTCGGACTCGATCACGGCGGCCAGGGCGAGTTTCTCCTCGGTGACGTCGCGCCAGAGGCAGATGGCGCGCGGCCCGCGGCCGGCATCGTCGCCGCACGACCACCGTCGCGCCCTGAGCCAGCGCCAGACCGGTCCGGCCTCCGCCGGGTCGGCGCCGTCCGGCGCCGCGCGGAACTCGAGTTCGCAGGTCGCACCGGGCCGGAGATCGGCGGACCGGGCGACGAAGGCACGCACGGCGGCGCGGTCGTCGGAGTGGACGAGCCGTTCGATCCAGGCGTCGGGCCACAGCTCGAGCAGGCGCGCCGGGGGGATGCCGGCCACGCGTTCGAGGGTCGGCGAGACGTACTCGAGCCTGCGGCCGCGGTCGCGCAGGACGAGCACGGCGTCGGGCAGACCGAGGACCACCTCGGCGAGCGAAGGGACGGCGTCGGGCGGCGGGGCCGGCGGTCTCCGTTTCACGGACAGGACCGGATGGTACTCCGGCCGGGCGGCGGACGCCAGGGGCGGGTCACGGCAGGCGGACGATGCCGGCGTCCTGCATCGCCTTCACCTGGGCGCGGGCGCGCCGGATGGCCTGCTCGGCCTCCTGGAACAGCTGGTCGCGCCCGACCTTGCGCTGCGCGATCCCCTGCTCGATCGCCTTGAGGCCGACGGCGACGGCTTCGCGGGGATACACGGTCCACTCGTCCATCGTCGGCAGGAGGTAGTCCTCGCTCATCCCCTTGTCCTCGGCGGTGCGGGCAAGCTCCTCGGCGGCGGCGATGCACATCTCGTCGGTGATGGTCCTGGCCATCACGTCGAGCGTTCCGCGGAAGATGCCGGGGAAGCCGAGCGAGTTGTTGACCTGGTTGGGGAAGTCGGAGCGGCCGGTGGCGACGATGCGGGCGCCGGCTTCCTTGGCGTCCCACGGCCAGATCTCGGGGACCGGGTTGGCGCAGGCGAAGACCACCGCGTCCTTCGCCATCTTCCGGACCCACTCGGGCTTGATCTTGTCCGGACCGGGAGTGGAGACGGCGACGACCACGTCGGTGCCTTCCATCGACTCGGCGATCGAACCCTGGCGCTGCTCGCCGTTCGTGATCGTGGTCAGGTACCACTTGATCGGCTCCTCGTGCTGGACCTCGGTGCGGCCCTTGTGGAGGATGCCCTTGGAATCGACGAGCATGATCTTCTGCGGGTCGGCCCCGGCGGCGATCAGCATCCTGCAGATCGCGACGTTGGCGGCCCCGGCGCCGATCAGGGCGATGCGGACCTTGTCGCGCGGCTTGCCGACGATCTTGAGCGCGTTGATCCAGCCGGCGACGGTCACGGCCGCGGTGCCCTGCTGGTCGTCGTGCCAGACGGGGATCCGGCACTCCCGGCGCAACGTGTCGAGCACCTCGAAGCACTTCGGCTTCTCGATGTCCTCGAGGTTGATCCCGTTGAACGACGGCTGGAGCCACTTGACGAACTGGATGATCTCCCGCGCCTCGTGGGCGTCGGTGCAGATCGGCACGGCGTCGACCCCGCCGAGATACTTGAACAGCAGGGCCTTGCCTTCCATCACCGGCAGGCCCGCTTCCGGCCCGATGTTGCCGAGGCCGAGGACGCGGGTGCCGTCGCTGACGACCGCGACGGCGTTGCGCTTGTTCGTCGCGGCGAAGACCTTCTCCGGATGAGCCTGGATGTCCTTGCAGGTCGCCGCGACCCCCGGAGTGTACCAGATCGCGAAGTCGTCGAAGTTGCGGATGCAGCACTTCGGCACGACCTCCCACACGCCGTTGTAGAACTCGTGGAGCCGCAGCGACTCCTTCGACGGCCGCTCCGCCTTCGCCAACAGCTCCTCCTTGGTCAACTTGCGTCCCTCGGACATCTCCCACCTCCCGTCCCGCGCGGTCGGAACCGGTGCCCGCCACCCGCGGACCGATCCGCCGCGCCGGGTACAACGATCGCCGGCGCCGGCCGCCGCCGCGCTCCGGAGCTACTTCGCCGCCGCCTTGCGGGCCTCGGCGGCCGCCTTGCGCTTGCGCACGACGCGGGCCTTGTATCGCCGCTGCGCCTCGCGCCGCTTCATCTTCAACGAGTGCCGCCGGTCGTGCTTGCCCATCACCTTCCTCCTCCGCGGACCCTCCCCGGGGCCCGGCCAAGAGGCTATTGCCACAGGGCGGGCCAAGAGGGAAGAGGAAACCCGGATCGCGCGGCGAGCGGCGAAGCGGCCCGCCCGCCGGCGACGAGGCCCGGCGACACCGGCGCGAGGAGGACGGCGCGGAACGGCGGCACGGGGCCGGGCGCGGCCCGGCAGGCGCGGCGGAAAGGTCCCCCCGGCACGGGGGCGCGGACTACGGGGCGGCGGCGGGCGATGCCTCGGGCGGGACGGCGGGCGTCGCGCCGCCGGGAAGCGCGTCCGGACAGACGCCGAGCAGGAAACGGTCGCGGTAGGCGGCGAAGTCGTCGAGGACGACGTCGGCGCCATCGATTCCGCGGTCCCGGAGCAGGTCGGGTTCGACCTCCTCGAGGTAGCGGGCGAGCGCCGGGACGGCGAAGGGAAGGTAGCTCCAGTGCCACGGCTCCGGCTGGAACCCGCCGCGGGGAACGTCGTAGACGAGGTACCAGCCGAATTCGTGCGCGCGGGCGGCGAGCCACCGCTGCGCCGGCAGACAGTCGCCCGAGGACCGCTCGGCCTCCCGCGCGACGGGCGCGGCATCGTCGGCGGGCGGCGCGACGGGCTCGCCCGCTGGCGGCTCGGCGTCCTGTCGCAGCAGCAGGTCGGCGCAGCCGTCGGCGAAGGTCTGCGCCATGTCGACGTCGGTGCCCCAGTGATGCCGGGAGGTGCCGGGGAATGCGGTGTAGGACAGGATGAGCCGCACCTTGTCGGCGGCCGGTTGCTCGCGGGCGAGGGTCAGGCGCCGACCGTCCTCGGTGCGGACGGTGTCGAGGCCGCGGTACTTGGAGTTCCAGAGGTAGCGTTGCTGCGACAGCGAGCGGTAGCCGGAGCGGGCCCAGACGCGGACGCCGTCGGCCAGCGCGGCGCGCGACATCTCTTGCAGGGACTCGGCCGGCTCCGCCAGCAGCTTGGCTTCGGTCCAGCGCGGGCCGTGGAGCGGCGGCGCGCGAAGGCCGACCAGGTGGAGCGGGTTGAGGGCGGCAACGGCGGCGGGGACGGCGCGGAGCGGATCGACGAGCGACCGCAGCAGCGGCAGCGGCGCCGCGAAGGTGAGACCCAGCAGTCGCAGGAAGTCGCGCCGTTCCATCGTCGCCGGTCGACTCCGCGGCCTCGCCCCCGATTCAACCGAAGAAGATCCGGACGAGGTTCGAGCCGGCGGGGTACGAGTACGATCCCGCACCGTAGTAGCCGTAGACGATGACGCCGATCGGGAGCGCCGTGTCCGAGCCGGGCGCCGGAACCGACACGACGTCGTGGCGGCCGTCCTCGATCTCGCAGTGGTAGGCGCGGTAGGTGACGCCTTCGATCTCGCCGTCGGTGTAGCTCGGGGAGCAGGTGGAGCCGACGTCACGGCCGTCGATCGTGGCGGCGGCGCCTTCGGGCATCGAGACGACGGCCCAGTTCTCGGAGAAGCCGATGCCGGTGGTGAAGATGTAGTTCGTCCGCCGCTGCTCGACGGGGGGCACGTACATCATGTCGCCGTCGCCGCCGGCCTCCGGCCGCCAGTCGTAGCACTGCTCCATGGAGGAGATGAACTGCACGACATGCACGGGGGGGTCGGCGTGCAGCACGAAACCGTCGCGCGTCTCGAACTCGCGCCATTCGCCCTGTCCCAGCGTGAAGTCCGCGAGGTCGCCGGACAACGAGGTGGTGACGTGGGTGTCGGGGCGGACGGCCAGCACGCGGTAGTGGTCGTATTCGGTCCATCCCGAGCCGGGCCGGGCGCGGATCGGCGAGCGGGAGACGACGAAGTTGTTGCCCATCGTGCTGACGGGGGTGATCTGGGCGCCCATGAACTCGGCGCAGCAGGTGTCCGTCGTCCCGTCCGGAAGCGTCATGCCGCCGACGACGGCGAGGTCGACGCCGGTGAAGACGGCGACGGGCGCGGGAATGCCGGTCGGGCCGACGGCGGTGACGAGGGTGCCGGTGAGGTCGGGGAGCGTGTCGCGGATGCCCGTCATCGCGCGCGTCTCGAGGTTGAGGACGTCGAACTGATCGAGGGTGAAAACGGCTTCGGTGCCGGCGGGGACGGCAGCGACGGGGAGGATGTGCGCGCCGGGCTGGCCGACGCCGGCGAAGATGTCGTAGGTCGGGGTGACGTGCACCGTCGTGCCGTCCGCCACGCCGACGATCGTGACGTAGGCGCGGTTGGGGTGCTCGAGCAGTCCGGGGATCGCCATCGGATTGGCCGGCGGCCAGCCGACCGTGTAATACTCGTTGTCCAGTGCGGTCGTCGGCAGCAGCACCATCGCGCCGTTGGAGAACGCCTGCTCGATCGGGTTGAACGCGTAGGCGACGACCGGCGTGGTGCTCTTCACGCGGTAGACGCGACGCGAGAGCCCGGTCTGCGGATCGTCGTCGACACCCTCGGCGTTGTCGCCGTCGACGTCCCACCGGGGCAGGTTGAAGACGTGCAGGTCGAGCGGCGGGACGCCGGCGCGGTCGATCTCGCGCAGCGCATGGGGCTGGCCCGGCTCCGCTTCATCGATCTCGATCCGCACCTCGGACGCGTACAGGTCGGAGAGATTGACGACGACCACCGCGAACTGCGCCGCGGCCGCCCAGTCGGTGGAGTTCTCGGCGTTGTCCAGGTCGACCGCCCAGTACTCGCAACCGATGTTCGACCGGTCGCGCGCCGCGATGGCGCACGGGGAGATGCAGACGCCGACCGACGTGTCGCAGGTCTCGCCCTCCTCCGGGTCGCAGGTGTCGGTGACCGCCCAACTCTCCCCGTCGGTCGCGCACTGCATCACGTCGTTGCCCTCGCAGCGGAAGGCGCCCGGGCGGCACAGGACGCAGCCGAGCCCCTCGTCGCAGATGTCGCCCTGCTCCTCGCACGAGACGCCCGCGCCCCACCTCCCGCCCTCGCACGTCTGCAGCACGTTGCCCGTGCACAGGAACTGCCCCGGCGAGCACTCGCCGGTCTCTCCGTCCCGCACGTCCGGACGGGCATCCGTCACGTTGTCGTCGTCGCCGCAACCGGCCGCTCCCCCGAGGATCGCCAGGCACGCCATGAGAGAGAACCAACGCATCGCCGCACCTCCCGACCCCGGCAGGATACTCTCGCCGCCTCCGACCGGCAAATCCCGCGCCGATCCGTTCGGAAGCAGCCGCGAGGTCAGTCGGGACGACGGCGGCGGCCGAGGAGAACGGCGGCCAGCGCGGCGAGCGCGACGGCGAGCGGACCGGCCGAGGAGGCGCCGCCGGCGCGGCAACCGCAGCCGGTGGAAGCCCAGCCGCCGCCGGTGAAGCACTCGTCGCCCTCGCAGTCGTCCGGGTCGGTGTACTCGCCCACGTCCTCGTAGGTCGCCTCGCCGATCAGCCGCACATCGACCCACGGCTCGTCGGGGTCGTTCGTCTCGAAACGCAGGACGCCGCGGGCGGTGCCTTCGCCGTCGGGGTCGAACGAGACGATGATGTCTTCCAGGCCGGGTGCGGGGACGGTGATCGGGGGCTCTTCGGGGTCGCCGAGCCTGGGATCGACGCCGAAGGGCAGGCCGGTGCGGGCGTACAGTTCGAGGTCCTGGAAGCCGACGTTCTCGACGGCGAAGCGCTTCATGCGCGGCCGGCCGACCTGCGTCCGGCCGAAGTTGAGCTCCGGGGCCGCCTCGATGTCGGGGAAGTAGAAGGTGAGTTCCTGGGGATCGTAGACCCACTGGTCGCTCATCTCGGGAATCGGAATGCCGACATCGATGATGTCGAAGCCGAAGTCGAACCCGAGCACCTCGAATTCGACCTCGGGGTGGATCGTCACGATCATCTGGTGCGACAGATCGGCGAAATACTGTGCCGTGAGGTTGAGCATCGGGGAGCCGCGGGGGTAGACGAAGGCGCGGCCGTACTCCTCGAGGATCTCCTGCTCGTGCTCGCTGACGACGATCTTGTTGCCCTGGAGGTAGCTGTGCAGGTCGATCGACAGGTAGATCTTGATGTTGACCGAGGCGAAGGCGGAGATCTCGGGGAGGACGAGGTCGAGGATGTCGTAGGAGAAGACGAGGAAGCGGGGGACCTGGCAGAGGAGGTGGGCGGGTCGGTCGGGGTTGCCGGAGAGCAGGAACGGGGTGAACTGCATGCCGCGGTCGAGGCAGCCGATATCGATGTGGGGGACGTAGGGGATCGGCATCTCGCCCCGGGAGTCGCCGATCGGGGTATCGATATCCCAGCGGATGCGGGCGTCGAAGAAGACCCCGATCGCCTGGGAGAAGTCGCCGCCCCGCGGGTTGCCCTGGAAGAAGAGCTGCGTGGCGGGCGGCCAGACCAGCACCCCCTTGCCGTCCAGCTCGCTCTCGAACTCGCAGGCGATGCGGAACTGGACGCGGATCTGGACGTCCGAGCCGGACGGAACCCAGCCGGTGTCCCAATCGACGCCGACGCCGCAGAAGTCCTGGAAGTACTCCCAGTGCACGGGCGACTCGGTCCGCCCGGGGATGGCGGCCCCGGCGAGTCCGGGGGCGAGGAGGACGCCGCCGGTCGCCGCGACGATCGCGACCCACGGGCGCAGGCCAGGTTCTCGGCGCATCACCGTCCTCCTCCTACCCGGCCGCGAGGCAGCACAGGACGCCGCCGCCCTGCGGTCCGGGCTTGGTCACCTTGTCCGCCTCGTCGAACTGGTCGGGCCACGTCGTCGACTCGCCGCAGTTCCACGGCGCCGACAGATCGTCGCACTCGTCGCCGCTCGAGCGGGTCAGCGGGGCGCAGGTTCCGCGGTCGGCGCCGCCGCCCATCGTACCGAGCCCGTAGAAGTCGTTGGAGCCGATGCCGCAGATGTCGTCGTCCGCGGGCCCCGAGACGGCCGCGGCGAAGAACGAGGCGGCGGGGAAGTCGGACGGGATGCCCGCGCCGGTGCGCTGCTGCACCTCCCGGGGGGAGGCGCAGGGACGCCAGCCTTCGGCGCACAGGTCGGCGATCGAACACCCGATGCCGTTGGGGTTGGTCGAGTTGTTGCCGGCGTTGCGGGCACACCGCGGTGTCGCATGCAGCAGCCCGGCGACCTGGAATCCGCCCGCGCAAGCGGCGATCCGGTTGTAGGTCGTCATGTTGAGAAACGCCTCGCGCGTGTTGTCGGCGCAACCGTTGGGGCTGCACATCGTCGCGCAGGTCACCTCGTCCGGACCGACGCAGACATAGGTCCCGCCGCACCCGTCGCACGGCGTCCCGGGGCTCGCCTCGAGGTTCGCGCAGCCGCCGCAGGGGTTGCGGACCGCGCAGGCGTCGGACGCCTCGGAAACCTCCAGCCCGTAGTCCTCCGGGAGCGGCACGTCGAGCCGGATGCCGTCCGGGCGGGGACCGTCCGGCTCCGCATCTCCGTCCCGCACGATGTCGCGCGGCGTCACCTCGGGCAGATAGACGTCCTCGTCGTCCGCCCCCGTCGCCGCGCATCCGGCGAGAGCGACCGACAAGCACAACCCGACAACGCGTGCCTGCATCACGGCCGTAGTATAGACGGGAATCGGCGGCTCGGCCAGGGGCATGCCGTGTTCGACATCGCCGGCGGTCGAGGCTATCCTGAGCGGGATGGGGCGGCATCCGGGGTCGGAATGCTCTTGGAGGCTCCCGGCGATCGCCGGTGCGGCGGCCTGGCTGGCGTTCGCCGGCTGCTCGGAGTCGTCGCCGGGCTCGCCATGCGACGGCGTCACCTGCGGCGGTCACGGCGAGTGCCTGGTCGATGGCCCGTGGCCGGTCTGCGTCTGCGAGCCGGGCTACCGGCCCGCCGGCACCTCGTGCGTGCCCGAAGTCGACGTGGGCGACGTCGCGCGGGAGGCCGATGCGGACACCGCCGACGACGCCGGCGACACGGGCGGCGCGCTGGTGGTGCTGCACGGCGACGAGTTCGAGTTCGCGGTGAACGTCGACGCGCCCGAGCGGTCCCGGGTGCGGTTCTACGGCGGATTCACGCGCGCTCCCGGGGTGGCGCAGGTGACGGGCGCGCGGGTGACGGCGCTGTCCGTGACGACGACGACGCGGGGAACGCGCGAGGCGTCCGACCCGCAGCCTCCCGGCGGCGGAACGCTCGACCCCCTGCCCCTCGCGCAGCAGACGATCCTCGCCGACCTGGCCGCCGCCGCGGAGGACCTGGCGCTCTGCGCGGGGGCGACCCCGGCGCTGGTCCGGGGCACGGCGGGGGTGCACGACGTGGTCGTCCGCCTGGCGGGCACCTCCAGCCAGGGCGATTGGGAAGCCGAGGCGACGGTGCCGGGGGACGACGTGCTGCTCACCTGCCACCGCGGCCTCGGCAGCCTCGGTTCCGGGTCGGCGTCCCTGATCCGGTCGCCCGACCCGGTCGGCGACACGTCGAACCTGAGCGTGGTGGTCCAGTTGCTCGCGGCGCCGGCGACCGACACCGCGACGATCGACTCGCTGGTGCTCGCGGGCGAGGGAGTCGCGGACACCTTCGCGGTGCCGGCCGAGGCGACCGCCACGCCGTGCGACGGCGGGCGACCCTGCGTCGTGCTGTCCTACGCCGGAAACGCGCTGGTGCCGGGAACGCTGTGTCCCGCGCGGCCGGCGCTGCCGCCGCCGATCTACTTCCTGTATTCCGGCTCGATCGATGCCGGCGCCTTCTCCGGCGCCGCCCCGGCGGGCCAGTGCCAGAACCTGCTCGACGGCCCCTGAGCCGGCGCTCCCGCGGCGCGTCCCGCCGCGTCGCCCTTCCTCCGCCCCCCGGTCCTACGGCACTTCGAGAACCCGGCCCTCGGTCCGCGGGGCGACGGAGCCGCGGGCGCGGAGATAGGCGGCCAGCGTCGCGTCGATCGCCTCGACCGGCACCGAGTCGCCGCCGGCGAGCATGGCGTAGCCGTCGCCTCCCTGGTCGACGAAGTCGCAAGTGGCGAGGGTCAGCACGGTCTCGTCGGCGGCGACGGGGGTGCCGTCGTCCAGCGTGACCGACCGGACGCGGCGACCGGGGAGCCCCGCGGCCGAGAAGGTGAAGCGGAAGCCCGAGATCTGGGCGAACCAGCCGTTCGGCTCCGGCAGGGTCTCGACGCTGTGTTCGCAGATCGCCCAGAGCTGCGCGCCGGTCACGGTGCGGACGACGACGGTATTGTCGAACGGCAGCAGGGTGCGGACGTCGCCGAGCACGAGGTCGTACGGGGGTCCGGGAGCGAACCCGGGAGCGGGACGGCGCAGGGTCCGGTCGCGCGGCACGTAGCTCGACGGCAGCGCGCCGCGGATCCCGCCGCGGTTGGTGAAGGCGACCCGGGCGCCCGTGCGCCAACGCAGGGCGTCGGCGACCACGTTGCCGAGCGGCAACTCGAGGCGTCCGGGGTCTTCCGTTCCGTCGTCGAACCGCGCCTCCGCGACGGCGAGTCGTTCGTCGAGCGCCGCGGCCAGCTCGGCGCGGAGGGTTTCGAGCCACGCTTCCATCGCCGGGTCGGGCGCAACGCCGCGCACGGAGGCGGGCACGAGCTCGGCTTCCGCATCGACCACGCTCTGCGCGGCGAAGTCGTAGCGCAGCGCGACGCGCGCGAAGTCGGCGCCGGCATCGCGCGTCTGGACGACGAGCCGCCCGGCGACGCGGTGCACGGCGTCGCGGTGGCTGTGGCCCCCGATCACCAGGTCGAAGCCGGCGGCGGCGCGGGCGAAGTCGACCAGCGGCCCGGACGGTTCTCCGTTCGGGTCGCTGGAGCGGACTTCGAGGTGGGTCAGGGCGACGAAGACCCGCGCCCCCTCGGCGGCGGCGGCGGCGCGCGCGGTCTCGGCGGCGGCGACCGGATCGCCAACGACGAGCGCGCCGAGGCTGCCCGGGCGGACGAGTCCGGCGGTGTCCGGGGTCGTGATGCCGACCACGGCGACCCGCAGGCCGTGCACCGGGAAGACGACGTAGGGCCGAACGCAGGCGCGCGCGGGGAGCCGGGGGCATGACAGGTTCCGGTCGGCGCCGTCGAGGTTGGCGGCCAGGAAGGGGAACGCGGCCCGGTCGGCGAGCCCGGCGAGGCGTTCGAGGCCGTGGTCGAACTCGTGATTGCCCAGGGCATTCGCGGCAAAGCGGAGTCGGTTCGCGGCCTCGACGGCGGGCCGGTCCTCGAACTCGGCCGACAGCGGCGGACTGGCGCCGGCGAGGTCGCCGGCCGACAGCACCAGGAGGCTGGGGTCGCGGGTCCGCTCCGCCGCCAGGTAGGCCGACAGGGTCGCCGCCCCGCCGACTTCCTCGCCCGAGGCGCCGCGCAGCGGCTCGAGCTGTCCGTGCCAGTCGGACAACGCCACGAGCGACAGGGTGACGTCGCGGCAGGCGAGGCCGGCCTGCACGACGCGGTCCCGCAGTCGCGCGAAGGCGCGCGGGCCGAACCAGGGGACGGCGTCCAGCTCGGACAGCGAATCGAAGCGCTCGTCGTCGGCGGTGCCCTCGACGGCGTCGCGGCCGGCACGGCGGGCCAGCAGGGCCTCCGCGGCGCGCCGGTCGAGCCCGATGGACGCGGCCAGCGTGGCGAGGTCGGCCGTGTCGGCCAGCCGGAGGATGCCGCAGGCAACGGCGGTCCCTTCGTCAACGCCGGCGGCACCCGTCCGCCCGTCGGAGAGGAACCGCTCGTCGATCCCGTCGGCCCGCGGCGGCCCGGGGAGGCATCCCGCCATCCCGGCCAGCAAGGCGCACGAAGCCCAACCGGAACCTGGTCGGCGCATCGGCTTCCCTGCATGCCAGGGGTCGAGTCGAACTGCAAGTCGGACGCCCGCGAGACGGATTGCCGGCCCCGCAGCGTTGCGTGCCGCGGCGAATTGGACTAGCAGTGCCGCGCTCACGAGAGGAGCACGACGCATGGCGCAGAAGAAGACGGTCCGGGAGGCCGGCACGCGATCGAGGCGCAAGGCGACCGGCGGAAGAACCGGGGGCCGGCCCGCCGGGCGGGCGGGTCGGGCGGTGGGGCGGAAGCGCAAGCCGGCGGTCCGGCAGACGACGCGCATCCTCGAGGCGAACGACCGGACGTTCGCGGAGTTGATCGCGCCCGGCGGGTTGCCGGTCCTTGTCGACTTCTCGGCCTCGTGGTGCGAGCCGTGCCGGGCGCTCGCGCGCGTGCTGCCGGAGGTGGCGCGGAAGTTCGCGCGCCGCCTGCGGGTCGTGACGCTCGATGTCGACCGGAGCCCGAAGACCGCCGACCGGTTCTCGATCGAAGGGGTGCCGACCCTGCTGCTGTTCCAGGACGGCCGGCTGATCGGGGCCAGCGAGGGATTCGGGACGCGCCGGAGCGTCGAGGCGTGGTTGTCGGACGCGCTGTCCGGCCGCAAACGCGGGCCGCACGGCGCCGGCTGCCGTTGCGGAGACTGAGCTCGCGGAACGCGCGGCGTGCCGGTCGCACGTCCGGACGCGCCCGCGACCGGCTCGAAGCGGGCCCGGGCGGGGATGGTTCCGGAGGCCGCCACCTCACGCTGTCCGGTGGGTCAGGGAATCCGGGAATCGTCCACGATGACCCGGCCGCGCGGATAGGGGTGGAACGCGGCGTCGCCCGCGAAGAACATCAGAACGCGCCGGCAACCGGCGGGCAGGTCGAACCAGAAGGCGGTACCGTCGGGTTCGGATCGCGCGCCGTCCGGCGGCCGGCCGTCGATGCGGACCTCCAGGCCCGCCCGGGGGACGGTCCAGGTCATCGCGGGCACGTCGGCGGAACCGCCGTGCAGGACGACGGCGCCGTCGGGCTGCGGCTCGATCCGGACCCGGGCCGCCGCGGTCCAGAAGTCGGCGAGGGCCCGTAGCGAGGGCACCCACAGCGTCCCGGCGTTCCGGGCGTCCGCGAGCGCCTCGAACACGGCGTCGGCGTCGTCGCGGATGCGGAAACCGCGCCCGTCCGGCTCGACGAGCGACCGGTCGACGCGGGGACCGCGCGGTTCCCACGCGTCCAGGTACACGTGGGCCAGCAGCACGCCCCGCTCGTCGGCCAGCCGCCCGAGCGCCGCCGGGGCGAGCCGTTCGGCAAGCGTCTCGCGGTCGACGAACAGCCATGCGGTGCGGAACATCCAGGGGACCCAGTCGCCGGCGCGGTAGTGGAAGTTGCGGAACAGCACGGCGGGGCGCCGCTCGGGTCGACGCGGGTCCAGCAGATTCAGGCTGCCGGCGGGTAGTTCGAGATCGGGCTCGGTCCAGACGTAACGGTATCCGCGGGCGCGGAGCAGCTCGGCGATTTCGTAGGGCGAGCCGCGACCCGGGAGCGCCGGCCCGTTCATCACCGCTTCGCAGTTGGTGTCGGGCTGGTGGTCGATCCAGGTGACCGAGCCGAAACGGTCGAAGGCCGGCAGGAGCCGGGCGACGGCGGCGCGGTCGTCGGGCCCGGCGGTGACCGAGTGCGGCCCGATCTCGATGCCGGCCGCGGCCGCCTCGGCCAGCAGCTCGGCATAGTCGGGGTCGGTCAGGTCGTCGCGGACGCCGCCGGCGGCGAAGGCGGTGAACGTGGCGGACAGGCCGTGACCGAGCAGGCCGCGGCGGCCGTACGACTCGTCCGCCGGGTCGGAGTGGCCCCACAGGACGGCGCGCGTCCGCGCGGCGGTCGCCTGGTCGGCGTGGCTGGTGAACACGACGGCGGCGCGGCGTCCGGCGGGGAACCTCGCCGGCCGCAGCGGCGCGGTCTCCCCGAACCACAGCTCGGCGGCATGCTCGACGCGCTCGCGCTCCCGCCGGGGGGTGGCGTCGAGCGTCTCGCGCCGGTGGTTCGCGGCGTAGCGCCGGTGGCAGGCGGCGTACGGCCGGAACGGGTGGTTGCCCGCGTCGTCCAGCTCCAGCCGCACCGCGAGCCGCTCGTCGGCCGCCTCGGTCGCGGCGGAGGGAAAGCCGGCGGCGCGCACGAGGGTCAGCGGTCCGGCGGGAGTATCGACGCGGACCTCCAGCGGCGTCCACGGGTCGGTGACGCGCCGGGCGCCGGGGACGACGGGCCGCACGACGTAGTCGCGGTCGAGCGTCGCGGCGGCGGCGGCGCGGCCGACGCCGAGCACGAGCGCCTCGCGGTCGACCCGCGTGGCGGCGGTGTAGCGGACCTCCACGCGCAGCGTCAGGACGGGCCGGGCCGGGTCGGTCTGCACGGTGACGCGCCAGTCGGAGACGGGGGAGGAGGTTTCGGCGACGAGCGCTCCGCCTTCGCGCCGCCAGGCGAACGGTTCCGAGGCCCAGTCGGCGCCGTCGCAGGTCGCCTCGGCGGCGAGTTCGAGCGGCGCGGCGTCGCCGCCGGGCCCGCGGACCAGCAGCAGACTGCCGGCGACCTCGAGGCGGTAGGTCGGCCCCGAAGGCGCGCCGCCGTCGACCGAGACGCCGGCATCCGAAGCGTGCGGCAGCGGGGCCGGCGGCGCGGCCGGCCCGGCGGCGGCGGGCGGCGCCGGGGCCTGCCGGGACTCGTCCCGGGTCGCGCATCCCGCGACCGCCGCGAGCGCGGCCGCCACGGCCCAGAGCCTCGATCCCGGCATGCCCCGACGATAGAGGGCTGCGGGGCGCTCGTCCAGGGGCGCCGATCATCCACAATCCTGCCCCAGCGATCTTCCGACCCGCCGGGGAGCGCGCGGCGCGCGTGCAGCGCGCCGCCTCCGTGCGCCGGTGCTCCCGCGAGGTCCGTCGCACCGCACGGGGGAAAACCGTGGGCACACGGGCCGACGTTTCGGTCGACGGTGCAACGCCCCGGCGAGCCCCGGGCTGCGCCGTTGGCTCGTGCTTGCGGCGCGATCCGGGTCCGAGCACGGCGCGTGGGCGACCGCCGCGACTGCCTCGGGCGGAATCGGACGCGCGGAGGAGGGTTGGCCGGCGCGTCGGTCGGATCCCGGGCGCAGGTTGCGCACAGGCCGAAAGAACCCGATAATCGCCGCATGATGCTCGGAAGACACCGACCTCTTCGCTCGCCTGGGCGGTCGATCGTGTGGACGTTCTGCGCACTCGCCGCGAGCTGTGCCGAGGGGAACGGGGTGTACGACGTGCCGCGGCCCGACGGGCGCGACGCGACCCCGGACGTCGCCGAGGCGGCGGATGTCGGGCTCGACGCCTTCGTGCCCGACGCGGTGATCGACGAGGGGACCTCGGAGGATCCCGGCCCGGACGCCCCGCCGCTCGATTGCGCGGAGGTTCCCGGGTCGATCGCGCGAGGATGGTTCGAGCCGGCGATGCCGACGGCGCCGGAGCGGATGGTGTTCCATCTGGAGGCGGCGGAGCCGTGGGCCAACCTGGAGGTGACGATCCAGGACGCCTGGGGCGCCTCCCTGACGCCGCACTGGATCGGAGTGGACGGCGGCTACCACTGGCGGTGGTCCGTCGAGCCGACCGCGGCGGGGTTGTGGTGCGTGACGGTGCGGACCGACCCGTCCTCCTCGCTGCGCTGGCGGGGCACGGTGCGGATCGCCGGGGGCGGGATGCCCGACGCGGGGCCGGACGACGCGGGATTCGAGGACGCGGGACCGGACGACGCGGCACCGGACGTTCCACCGGGGACGTTCGTCTCGGTCGCCGGCACGGAGTTCATGGCCGGGTCGTCTCGGCTGCGGTTCATCGGGGTGAACCTGCGGGGCCTCCCGCACTTCGGGACGCCCCAGCTTCCCTACGCCCCGGCCTCGACGATCGAGTCCGAACTGGACGCGGCGCAGGGGATGGGCGTGCGGGTGATCCGCGTGTTCGGCGCGGCCAACGACGCCGACCGCGCGACGGTCGCCGCGCGTCTCGGCCGGGTGCTCGACGGAGCGGCCGCGCGCGGGATGTGGGTCATCGTCGCCCTCACCGATTTCTACCCGACGGGCCTGTTTCCGCGCGGCGACGAGGGGATGTTCGGCAGTTCGCCGGACGGCTACACGATCCTGACCGCCGACTTCTTCCGGTCCGGTTTCCGCACGAACTACCTGCCGTGGGTGCGCGAGGTGGTGGGACGGTACGGCTCGCACCCGGCGGTGTTCGCCTGGGAGCTGGGCAACGAGATCAAGTGCGACGGGGACCACGCGGCGTTCTTCGCCTTCGTCGACGAGGTCGGCGGCGTGATCCGCAGCCTGGCCCCGCGCCACCTGGTGACGATCGGGATGATCACCTCCCGCTGGCTGTCGGACGGCGAGGCGCGCGACCTGATGCGCCGGCCGGTCGTCGATTTCGCCACCGTGCACGACTACAATGCGGCCCACGTGTTCACGGACTTCGAACGGTCGGTGGCGGCGGACGTCGGCAAGCCGTTGATCGTCGAGGAGGCCGGGTTCGAGTCGGGGGACCGGGCGGCGGCGACGGACGCGGACATCCGCTACAACGTCGATGCCCTGGGCCTGCGCGGCTACATGCAGTGGGGGTTCATGTCAGGCCCTGCGGACAACGGCAACGGCGACCGCCAGTTCGGCATGGACCGCGTGTTCCACTCGGACTGGGACGCGCTGCACGCCGTGTACCGGGCGGCGGCGGACCGGATCCGCTGAGCCAGCCCCTCGGCGAACGCGGCCTCCGGACCGACCAGTTGACATCACCACCCGTTCCCGCTACGGATCAATGCGGCCCGAAGGAGGCCGGGCGGGATTAACTCAGTGGTAGAGTGCTAGCTTCCCAAGCTGGAAGTCGTGGGTTCGAATCCCATATCCCGCTCCGAGAAACGAGAAGGAAGTCGATGAGCTGCGAGGAGGGCTCGACGGGCGGCCGCCGGTCGTTGGGACCGTCCGGACCGTCCGACGCCGCCGAAACCGTGACGCATCGCCCTGGCCGGTCCCTCGCCTTGCATCAGGGTCCGGGCAGCGCCTCGAGCCGCCGCCGGACCTCCGCATTCTCGCCGCGAACCTCGAGAGACTGCTGGTAGAACGCGCGCGCCGCCGGGACGTCGCCGCGTTCCTCCGCGATGCGGCCGAGGTTGTAGAGGATCGCGCCGCGCGTCCGCGGCGCCGGCGAAGCCGCGAGGCCGCAGCGGCAGAGCCGCTCCGCCTCGTCCCACCGGGCGGCGCCGATCTCGCGCCAGCACAAGTCGCCGAAGCGAGCCGCCTCGATCCCGGCCTCACACACCGGCGCCGAGGAGAACGGTTCGGCGGACACGCACCGCCCGTGGACGCAGGGCGCGCCGTCGCAGCCACCCGGTCCCCGGCACTGGACTTCGCACCGCCCCTCTCGACAGACGCCCTCGCCGCAGTCGTCGGTGTTCCGGCACGAGTCGCAAACGCCGTCCACGCAGTGGTATCCGGGCGCGCACGGGAAGTCGGCGTCATCGCAAAGACCCGTCGGCTCCGGACCGCAATGCCCGTCGCCGCGGCACCGCGCCCCGCAGCGTCCCTGGAACGCGCAGTCCGAATCGGTCCGACACGGCGGGCGGCAGACGAGAGCGACCGGGTCGCAGACGAGGCCGGCGCGGCAGTCCGCATCCCCGGAACACGCGCCGTCGTCCACCGGCGCCTCGACGGGACGATCGTCGTGCGCCATCGCCGCGGCGACAAAGGCGGCGTTCGGGGAGAACAACACGCCCACGACGTCCTCGAGGCGCACTCCGGCTTCCACCGCGATCTCCGACGGCCCGCTCGGCTCGCCGACCAGGACGACGAGGCCCCCGTCGTCGAAGATCAGCGCGAACCGCTCGTCCGTCGACACCCACCAGGCGTCCGCCCCTTCCAGCCGGTCGCCGAACATCGTGCCGGACCCGCATGGGTCGAGCGCGGAGGGGCAGACGTCCGGGGTGAGGCGCCGGCACGCCGCGAAATACGCGTCCAGGCCGCTCGCGGTCAGCTGCACGCCGCGGCGGCAGAGTCGTCCGCTCCGCAGGACGAGATAGTCCGCGTCCTCCCCCTCGTCGCACGGGTCCGCCCCGCCGAACTCGCCGTCGTCCTCCCCCTCGTCCCGCTCGCTCCATCGATCGAGAACGTCCCGGTCTTCCGTCTCCGCCGCGACAAACCCGTCGATGTCGAGTTCGGACTCTCCGCACCGTTGCCAATCGAGACGCTCCGGCTCGCGCACCTCGAGTCCCTCGACCAGCGGCGCCCGGTCGCCCCGCAGGTCGTAGACGTTGGTGCCCGTGTCGTTCCCGCACTCGTCCTCGCGACTGCTCTCCTCCCGGATGCGGAACAAGGTGCCCGCGACGACCGAGACGACCCGGCCGGGCAGCGGCGGGAAACCGCACGGGACACCGTCGGGATCGAATCCGCTCGAACGGTACACGGGCTGCACCGGGCTCGGCGTGGGATCGGGCGCGTTGACGCCCGCCAGGCCGAAGCAGGCACACGGTTGGTCCCACTCCACCGAGAACCCCGCCGCCGCGTCGATGACGCGCCGGACGGCGACGTTGAGGCAGGCGCCCTCGATCGCGGTGCAGGGACAGCTTCGCAAACCCATCGCCTCCGGATCGGTCGGCAGGTCGTGATGGACGACGAGGTGCGGCGTGGCGGGGGACGTCACCCACTGACCGTGCCCGATCGAAACGGGCTCCCCTGGCAGCACCGGAACGACGATGGTCTCGTCGGCGGTGTAGACGAGGAACGCGGGAACAGGACGCGGCGGAGCCGCCGGCGCACGCCCGTCGACGAGGGGCCCGGACGTGTCGACGACCCGCGCGGACGGCGCACGACCGCCGCAGCACGAGACGACCGCGGCGAGGATCAGGCCCGCCGCGGTCGTGATCGCTCCCCCTCGGCAACTGCCCGCCCGTCGCTCCCATGCAGCCTCCTCGAAGCGACCATGCCGGCGACCCGGGGGTGCGTTCGAGGGAGGCGGATGAGGCGTCGGCACGGCGCGGCGCCCCGGGCGGGCGCGCGTCCCGCGAGGTGCGGCCCGGGGGAGCCGACGGGCTACCACCAGCAGTCACCGTCCACGCAGGGGGAGGCGGTTCCGCATCGGTGGCCGCACGAGCCGCAGTTGTTCGCATCGTAGCGGAGATTGACGCAGCCGATGCCGGGACAACAGGTCTCCCAGGAGTTGCGGCACTCGTACATGCACGGGCTCCACGAACAGTCGGCGCCGCAGGTTCGCGTCCCGTCGCCGCAGTTCGGGATCGGACACCTCTCGGTCGTCCCCGGCGTGCACTCGCGGTGGTCAGCCTCGCAGGCACTCCAACGGCAGTCGGGCTGGCAGGTGCGGTGGCCGACCGCGCAGGAGATTGGCACGCACTCCTCGACGTCGCCCGGTGCGCAGAGGTCAGGCGGAACGCTGCACTCCGACCAGGTGCAGTCCGCCGTGCAGGTGGCGCGTCCCCGGCCGCAGGGACCGCAGATGCTCGAAGTCCCCACCGCGCATTCGAAACCGTCGTCCGGCCGGCCGTTGCAGTCGTCGTCGATCCCGTTGCACGATTCGATCGAGCATCCCTCCGGGATCGGCCCGCCGTCGTCCTCCTCGCCCGCGTCGTCCGCGGCGTCCGGCGGCTCCTCGCCGTCGTCGACCGGTTCCGTTCCGTCGTCCGAGTCCTCCCGGCGCGCGTCCTCGGCGGGAATCCCCTCCCCCGTCGCATCGCGATCGACATCGAGGACAAACTCGTCGCCGGGACCGAGGCCGCCGGTCTGCAGACCGCAGCCCGCGGTCGCAGCGGCGAGCAGGAGGACGACGACGCGGGCTTGCGGGTTCCGACCGCCCATCGATCCCAACGATACGAGCCGCGGCGACGCCGCGCAAGCGACTCGGGACGCTCGCCCCCGACACCCCGACGGGCGAGGCAAGCGCGACGGCCGCGAGCGAAGGTGCAAGAGGCCGCCGGGAGGCGCGGAGTTCCCTTCCGGCCCCGGCGGGCGGCCCGCGAGCCACGAGAACGTCGAACCCAGGTTCGCGGGGCAAGCAGTCTTCGGGACAGCAACGCGCAGGAGAAAGAGGGACCCGCTACGAGGGGGACGAGGCCGACACCCCCGGAGAAGCGGAGGGCGCGGCGGACGGGGTCGCGGGAGGCGGAAGAGCCGGAGGCGTAGCGGACGGGGCCGCTGGAGACGGAGAGGCCGGAGACGGCGCGGCGGGCGGTGGCGCCGAAGACACAGGCGCCGCAGGCGACCCGGCGGCGGTGGTCGCGACCACGATCCCTTCGGGAGCGCCGCCGAAACGGATGCGGTCGCAGCGCTGCGGCGCGCAGCCCTGCTTGCCGTCGCAGGGACCGTCGGCGGGACCGGAGCAGATCGGCCGGAGCCGAACGAAAGCGAAGGAGAGGGCGGCGAGCAGCCGTTCGTCGGTCTCGGCGGCGGGGACGAGATCGATCAACGTCTGCTCGGCCAGCACGCGGTCGCGGTTGGCGACGGCGGTGAGCAGATCGAGGGCGCGCGCGCGAACCGGGACGCTCGCGGTCGGGGTGCCGACGAGCAGATCGCGCAGGCAAGAAACCGCGTAGGAGCCGCCGGAGAGGCAGCGTTCGTCGGCCTGCAGCTGCGCCTCGAGGACTTCCTCCAGGCCGGCCAGATCCTCGTCGAAGATCAGGGCGGCCAGACCGCTCGCCTCGGCGCGCAGCGCCGATTCCGCGAGCCGCTCGGGCAGTCCGCCGCCGCCCGCCGGGCCGGCGGCGGTGGCGCCGGCCTCGCCGGTCGCGCCGCAAACGGCCCGGAACTCGGAGAGCAGGTCGGCGAAGCCGCGGCGTTCGCGGGCGAACAGCCCGTCGCGCCGGTACCACGGCACGGGGACGACCGCCGGGACAACCAGGTCGTCGGGACGGCGCTCGGTCCGCCGGGCGGTGCGAAGCACCGGGTTGCCGGGCGGCCGGAAGACCGGGAGGTCGGTCTGGACCTTGGCCAGCTCCGCGACGAGCCCTTCGAGCGCCGCCAGGTCCTCGGCGGTCAGGCCGGCACCGGCGCGGCGGACGAGGTCCAGGAAGCCGCGGAGCGGAAGGATCGCCTCGAGCGATTCGAGCGTGACGCCGTCGCGGGCGCGGACGCCGGACTCCGAGCGGAGCTGGACGAAGAGGTAGGCGGCGAGGATCCGGGCGGCGAGGTGGGGGCAGTCCGGGCCGAGCGGTTCGTCGAGGCGCAGGAGCGGGAAGCGATCGTAGCAGTCCCAGAGGGTCGGCCTGCCGAGCACGGTGTAGGAGGGGAGGAAGCGCAGTTCCCGGCAGAAGCCCTCGTCGTCCGCCTCGGCGAACTCGGCGCGGCAATCGGCCGAGGAGAGCCCGAGGTCCTCGCTCGGAGGCTGCCCGGCCTGCTTCTCGCCGCAGAAGCGCAGGCGGCGTTCGTGTTCCGCCTGCATGTGGCGCCAGCAGCGATGCTCGGCGATCTCGAGCGTCTCGACTTCGACGTCCTGGAGCTGCTTCTCGAAGCGGCTCGCCCACGGTTCGACGTGCTTGCGGCAGTACAGGGTCCGCTCGTCGGCGGACATCGCGGTTTCCCATTGCGCGACGTGTTCGGGGTTCTCGCGGGGCCGCAGCACGCAGGCGGCCAGGGCGTCGCGATAGGCGGAGAAGCCGAACTCGTCGGGACGAGCGGGCAGAACGAGCCAGTCGCCGGATTCGGCAAAGCGGCGGCGCGGGCCGGGGGTGCCGCGGACCCGCGCGGGGTCGTCGAGCCGGAACGGCGGGGCGGCCGGATCGTTCTGCTGGAGGGCCAGCAGGGGTTGGAACGTCTCCCGCTGGAAGCGGAAGAGGTCGCGGGGAGTGTCGGCGCCGGGCAGGCCGGCGCGAAAGATGCGGGCGAAGGTGCGGGCGGCGGCGCCGCGCGCGAAGGCGATGCCGGCTCCGGTGCGCGCGAAACGGCGCGCCTCGAGCACCGGAGTCTCGACCTCGTCGGTCAGGCCGGCGGTGCCCAGCACGTGCAGCAGGAACCCGTAGGTCTCGACGGACGGGAACTGGTAGTCGCCGAGCGCGGCGATCAGCGCGGCGCTCGCCGGAAGCGGCGGCGTCCGCGGGCCGGCGGCGGCCGGGCGCCCGTCGGACAGTTCGAGCGGCGGGTAGCTCTCGGCGCCGACCCGGAAGCCGTCGCCGCGCCGGACGGCGAAGCGGCCGAGGCGCAGCAGGTCCTTGAGCGTCGCGGCCTCGGGGCCGGTGACGCCGAGCAGCGCGAGGGCCCGGGCGGCGGCAACGGTGCGCCACCAGCGGAGCCGTACGGCGCGGGCGCCCTGCGCCACGTCGTACAGGCGGGCCAGCTCGTCCGCGTTCCGGGCCTCGGCCGCGCGGTCGACGACGTCGGCCCAGGCGGCGGTCGAACGGATCTGGGCGGCGAGGACGGCGACGGCAAGCCCCGAGCGCGTCGCGGGGTCGGGAACGGTGTTGGGGGCTTGCGGAGGCAGCACATCGACCAGCGCGCGGGCGAGGCGTTCCCAGAGCACGCCGTCGCCGAAACCCCAGCGGAAGCCCGAGGCGGGCGGGCCGGGAGTCTTGCCGGCGTTGCACGGGGCCTGCTCGGGTCCGGCGCCGGGGATGTCGCGCCAGGCGACCAGCGCCGCCTGTTCGCCGGCGCAGGCGACGCCGAGCCTGCTCCCGCAGGGGAGGCGGAGCAGGTCGAGCCGCGCGTTGCGGCCCAGGGCGGCCAGCAGGGGAAACTGCGAGGCGACGTCCGGTTCCAGCTCGAGCGCCAGCCCCTGGAGCAGTTCCTCGACGACGACTTCGCGGTCGTCGCGGCTGCGCGAGCCGAGGCGGGTGAGGAGCCGGCGGGCGGTGTACTGCACGGCGGCGCCGTCACCGGTCTCCTCGCCGGCGAAGAGCGCCTCGACGAGGGCCGCAGAGATCTCGCGCACCGCGGCGGCATCGAGGCGATGCGCGATCCGTTCGGAGCTCTCGGCGGCCGCGAGGTGCACGGCGGGGTCCTGGTAGGCGGTCGATTCGCGCAGGGCGTCGGCCAGGGTCTCGACGCCGACGCGCATCGCCTCCGATTCGACCGCCTCGCGGCAATCGAGCAGTCGGGCGACGCCGCGCAGGCAGGCAAGGAGCAGATCCCGGGGACCGGGGCCAGCGGCGCCGGCGGCCGCAGTCGGTTCGCGGCCGCGCCAGTCGGTGCAGGCCCAGCGCGTGCGGATCGCGGCGGCGACGTCGTGCAACGCCGCGACGGCGGCGAAGAGGGAGTCGGCGAGTTGCGGGTCGAGGCCGCCGGCGGGTGTCACGAGGCCGAGCAGCCCTTCGACCATCATCCGGGCTTCGGCCACGTCGCCGGGCTTCGCGACGAAGCCCCGCAGCGCGGGAAGGTAGGCCTCCTCCAGGATGCGCTTGCGCAGGCCGGCATCGCGGGCGTGGGAGGCCAGGCGCCGGAAGGCGTCGGCGAGTTGCAGGCGGACGGGGCCGGCCGGGGCGGTGCGCGATGCCTGCAGCAGGGCGGGCAGGGTCACCTCGGCCAGCACGGCCTGAGCGGCGTCGCCGCCGCCGGCCGCCTCCTTCGCCTCGAGCGGACCGAGCAGCGCGTGGAGCGCGCCGAGACCGTCGGCCAGGGTGGCGGGCCGTCCGAGCTGGGCGACGATGCGGTTCATCTCCTCGTCGGACGGACCGCCGGGCACCGCCCGGCTCGGCCCCTCGTCCTTCTTGCGCGCGCAACCGGCGAGCAGCGCCGCCAAGAGAAGCAGCCACCGCACCGTCCGCCGGGCGGCAGGCAGACCACCGGCATGGCGCGTCGTCGGTCCGCAACAGGCGGCCGTGTTTCGCATGGTCCACATCATGCACCCATCCCCCACTCCCCGGCTCGCGTCCGAGCCTCCTCCTGCGTACGCCGACGAAGCTACCACGGACCGGGGCGGCGGGTCACGCGAACCGGTCGAGGAGGGCTTCGATCTCCGACCCGCGCAGCGTGAGGTCCTCGGGGACCTTGACCGGCAGGAAGCGGCTCCGCGGGCCGGTGCGGGGGACGCGGAGCCAGGCGGCCTCGACCCAGTCGGCCAGCTGCCCCACGAGCCGCTCGAACTGGATCGCCGGACGGTCACCGACGTTCTTGCGCACGGCGAACCACTCGAACGGCCAGGAACGCTCGAACAGGGCCGCCTCGAAGACGAAGGTGTTCGTGTTGAACACCGGGATCCGGTCCGGGTCGAACGAGCGGGGGATGCGGAACGCCTCGACGATCGTCAGCCGGCCGCCGACGACCGCCGGCATGCCGCCGACGTCCCCGGGAAGCTTGTCGACGAGTTCGACGGTCATCGGACGGCCGCGGGCGAGATGCCAACCGAGGACGGCGGGGTCGAGGCCGGCGCCGAGGTTGTCGACGTTGGACACGACGAGCAGGCGGCCGCCGGCGGCGCGAAAGCGAGCCAGCTCGCCGCTGCGACGGAACGCGTCGGGCAGGTCGCCGTGGCCGGGGGCGTAGAGCGAGGGCCGCCCCTCGACGAGCAGCAGCTCGCCGCGTTCGGTGAGGCGGGGCGCGGCGAACTGTTCGAAAGTGCGGACGGCGCCGGACAGGCCCAGATCCTCGAGGTGGCGGGCGGTGGCCGCGGCGGTGGCGAAGCTGTTCATCAGCCAGACCGGGGCGGCGCCGCCCGAGACGCGGCGCGCCTGGCGAATCTTCCCGTCGAGGAAGGAGCGACCGCGGGCGGCGACGACCGTGCCCTTGACGACGCCGCCGAAACGGGTGGCCATGCCCCCGTTGAGAATCACGACGCCGACGCGGCCGGCCGCGATCGCCTCCCCGCCGGCATCGACCAGGCGGCGGTACTCGTCGGACGACTCGTCGGGGAGCGTCTCGATCGCCTGCGGCGGCGGCGGCTCCAGGGGTTGCCGCAGACGGTTGCGCTCCGGGTCGAAGCCCTCCCGCGCCAGGCGCGCGGCGAGCTCGGCGAAGGGCAGTTCGGCGAAACCGTGGCGGGCGAGGACCGCGCGGGCGTCGTCGGGAAGTCGCGCCAGATCGAGCATGGCGCGACGATACACGGCTTCGGCAAACGCGCAAAGACGGCCGGGCGGAGCGCCGCCGCGTGCCCGTGTTCCCGCAAGGTCCATCGCACCGCGCGGGGGAAACCCGTGGGCGCACGGGCCGACGCTTCGGTCGGCTGCGCCCCGCCCCGGCGAGCCCCCTGGGCTGCGCCGTCGCGCGGGCCGCTGCAGGAATTCGGACCCGCCGGCGCCCCTTGGCGCGGTCGGTCGAGACTGCTACCGTGGCGACCGTGGACGAGGCGCTCCGCGGGCGGGCAGCCGACGGCAAACGCCGCCCGACCCGGCCGGAGGTGCGGCCATCCGCAACGCCCGGCACGGAGCCGGGGGAGCGAGCGGCACGGGGCGTCGATCGGCGGAAACGCCGGCGGCCGACGGAACGCGGCGGGCCGCGGAAACGCCGGCGCCGACGATCACGGCCGGGGTGCGGCACCCGGTGCGAGGCGGACGATGCGGATCGGACTGTACCAGTTCGCGCCGGAGTTCGGCGCGGCGCGGCGGAACCTGGAGCGGATCGCGGAGGCGCTGCGGGCCGAGGCGGCGGAGCTGTGGGTGCTGCCGGAGCTGGCGACCACGGGATACCTGTTCACGGACCGCGCCGAGTGCGCCGCGCTGGCGGAGACGATTCCCGGTCCGACCACCGAGGCGCTGGCCGCGCTGTGCCGCGAGCGGGGGACGCGGGTGGTGGCCGGCCTGGCGGAACGCTCGGGCGACCGGCTGTACAACTCGGCCGCCTACGTGGCGGCCCAGGGGGTCGTGGGGGTCTACCGCAAGGTGCACCTGTTCGACCGCGAGACGCTCTGCTTCGACCCGGGGCCGGAACCGTTCCGCGTGCATCCGTTGGGCGACGGCCGGCTGGGCCTGATGATCTGCTTCGACTGGCTGTTTCCGGAGGCGGCCCGATCGCTGGCCCTGCAAGGCGCGGACCTGATCGCCCATCCCGCGAACCTCGTGCTGCCGTACTGCCAGGAGGCGATGGTGACACGGGCGCTGGAGAACGGCGTCGCCTGCGCGACGTGCAATCGCGTGGGTTCGGAACGGCGGGCGGGGGAGGAACTGTCGTTCACCGGACGGAGCCAGGTGCTGGACGCGCGGGGACGGCGCCTGGGACAGGCGTCGGCGGAGCGGGAGGAGACGCTGGTCGTCGAACTGGACCTCGCGCTGGCGCGCGACAAGCGGATCACCGGGCGCAACGACCGGCTGGGGGATCGCCGGCCGGAACTGTACTTCACCGGACGGTAGCTCGACTTCGCCGGAAGCGGCGGCGCGGCGACGCACCGCGCCGGAGACGCGACGCGGCCGGACCCGCCGCGCCGCAGGCCGGAGCGCGTCGGGCGCGCAACGCGCCGTTCAGGTCCGGCGGAGGAAGCGGCGGAACGTGACGACGGTGTCGATCAACGACGCGACGGAGCCCACGGCGTAGGAAGCGGCGAACACGGCCGGAACGCCGGCGACGCAGACCACCATCGCCGAGAAGGTCAGAAAATCGATGCGGAAGATGTTGTCCCGGAGGAGCAGGACGAGACGGGCGAGGCCCTGCGGATCGGCGGGACGCGTGTCGGCGGCGAGCTTCTGGTGGTCGCCGACTCCCACGCGAGCGACGAACAGCCAGTAGCGGGGGAAGATGGTCAGGGCATAGGCGCCCACGGTGGCGACGCCGATCCACAACCACCACGAATGGTCGGCGGCGCGGTGCAGGCCGCAGTACAGGCCGGAGAGAAAGGAGAGCCCGACGAGGTCATCGACGACGGTATCGACCCAGGCGCCGAGCGGCGAGCCGAGGTACTTGAGGCGCGACAGCTCGCCGTCACAGCCGTCCAGAACCGACGAGACGTAGTAGCACAGGCCGCCCAGGGCGAAACCGAGCCACGAGCCGAGGGCGGCGAACGGACCGGAGGCGAGGCCGATCAGCAGGACCACCGCGCTGACCTGGTTCGGGGTGATCGCGGTGTGCGCGAGGCGGCGGGTGAGCACGAGCGACAGGTTGCGGTTGATGTGGCGGGCGACGATGCCGTCGGCCGGCTTGCGAAGCGCCTGGAGCAGCAGCGTCTCGGCCGCCCGCGCGTCTTCCGGGGCGCGCACGACGCGCCAGTGGCGGCCCGTGGCGACGGTCTCGACGCGCCCGGCCTCGCCGGCCGCCCGGGCGAGGCCGGACGCCGCTGGGTCGTCGGCGAGCGGGAGGCGGTCGAGGAGTTCGTGGCGCACGCGCAGCAGCCCCGAGGGGTGCCGGTCGGGGTCGCTCGGGTCGGCGACGAGCGTGCGGGCCGCGACGCCGGGCGCGAGCGGTTCGCGGAGCAGGCCGAGCATCCGGGGCGTCCAGACGCGGTCGCCCAACACCACCACGACGTCGGGGTCGCCCGGACGGAGCAGGTGGGCGACGGTCGCGGACGGCGCGGCCTCGACCTCGACGACGGAAACGTCGGCGCGGATACGACGGTCCCGGTGGAGCCCGGCACGGACTTCGAGCAGGTCGGTGTGGCGGACGGCGACGGCGATCCGGTCGAACCCCTGGGCCTGCGCGGCGAGCACGGCGCGGCGGGCGAGGGCAAGGCCGGCGACGGGCCGGCGGGGTGCGCCGGCCGCGACGTGCCCGTACCAGACGAGAAGGGGGGTCATCGGCGCGGGACCTGCGCGGCCGCCTAGCGCGGAGTCACCTCGGCGCGAAGCGTGAACGAGCCCGACTCGTCGCCTGCGCCGTAGCCGTCGACGAAGACGTAGTAGGTGCCCGGGTCGAGGGTCAGATCGAGCATCGAGTGATTGGAGTCGCCGGCGTCGTCGTTGCAATCGACGGCCGTGCCGGGGTCGACGCAGTCGCGCCGGACATGCAGCACCGAATCGAACTGCGCCTCGACCGAGATCTCGACGCGGGAGCGTTGCCGGATGCGGAGCTGGTACACCGCCTCGGGACCCGCGGCGCCCTCGCCGCAGGCGGCGCCGAAACGGCCCCGGCCGCTGGTGCGTCCGCGAACGGTCTCACCGGCGGCCAGGATCGGGGCGTCGGAACAGGCGGCCTCGAGCGGTCCGACGTCGGCGAGTTCGTAGCGGACGGTGGTGGAGCCCATGGCGTCGCGGCTCCCGCCGTCGACGACGAGGAAGTAGGTGCCGGCCGGGACGACGCGGGTCAGCGTGCGGGCGCCGCAGGCCTGCTCGGAAGAGGACTCACCGCACGTGCTCTGGAGATAGAGCACGGGTTCGCGCAGATCCCCGCCGGCGGCGCTGGCGGTGATCAGGCTGCGCGAGGGGACATCGAGGCGGAAGACGACGTCCGGGGCGCCGGGTTGGGCGATGCACGAGCCGCGGTAGTCGTCGGCGGCGAGGAAGGTGTCGGCCGCGCCGTCCTGGTCGGGCCGCAGGGCAGTCGCGCCGCGGCAGGTGTCGTTCTCGGCCGTCGGACGGTCGACGGGAACGACGGTGGCGTTGAGACGGAAACCGCCGGCCTCGCCCTCGTAGCCATCGACGATCACGGTGTAGGTGCCCGGCTGGAGTTGGGCCACGATCTGGGAGTGCCGGGTGCCCTCCTCGCCCTCGCCGAAGTCGTCGTTGCAGGCGAGGACGGAGGACTCGCGCACGCAATCCGAGCGGATGGCCAGGGCGCCGTCGTAGTCGGAGGCGAGGGTCAGGCGGACGCGGGACGGCTGGGCGATCTCGAGGCGGTAGGCGACGTCGGGCGCGCGGCTGCCGGCGGTGCACTCCTGGTCGGTGCGGAAGTCGTCGCCCTGTCCTTCCGTCGTGCCGGAGACTTCCTCGCCGGGGGTGAGGAGCGGAAGGTCGGCGCAGACCTCCGCCGGATCGCGCAGCACCTCGAAGGAGGTCTCCAACGTGTAGGCCCCCGACTCGCCGGCGTAGCCGTCCACGACGAGGAAGTACGTCCCGGGCTCGAGGCGCGCCTCGAGGGCGGCCAGCGAGGTGTCGCGCTGGGTCGCGTCGTCGTTGCAGGCGAGGGTGCCGGTGCTGCCGCCGGAACACTCGGAGAGCAGCGACAGGACGCCGTCGAACTGGGTGGAGAGCCGGGCGCGCAGGATACCGCGCTGCTCGACGGTGACCTGGTACACGGCGTCCGGGGCGAAGCTGTCGCCCGGATTGACGCAGTTGGGGGCCGGGGTCATGCGGTCCTCGCCCCCGGTGGTCGAGCCGCGGGCGGTACCGCCGAGGGCCAGTTCGACCGGCGCTTCGCAGGTGCCGCCGCCGCCGGCCCCGGCGCCGCCGAACGAGCCGCCCGCCGCGGAGGTGGACCAGACGCCGGACGCCCAGTGGCCGGCGCCGGACACGGCGGAGACGCGGAGCGTGAAACGCCCGCTGCGCTCGGGACAGAAGTGGACCGAGGCCTGGGGGCTGCGGGAGGCGTCCCCGGCCACGGGAACGCCCTGGCTGTCGAGGACGTCGAGGTCGAGGTCCCAGATGCCGTCGTCGCCGAAGGCGTTGATCGAGTAGCACTGCCGGGCCTGGAGCTGGACTTCGACGTCGTCGGATTCGCCCTGTCCGAGGCGCCCTTCGGAGATCGGGCCGAGGGTGCCGAAGCCCGCCGGGCCGAGGACGTTGTGGGTGACGGCGATCCGCTGGGCGATCGACAGGGCGCCGCCGGTGCAGGCGACGAAGCCGAGCAGCAGCAGGGCCGCAAGCAGCATTCCGCGGAATTGACGCATCCTTCCGACTCCTTTCGCCCCGACGGGGCCGACCGTTCCCGAAACCATAGTGCCGGCGGCGCTTGCGGGTCAATGCGCGCCGCGCCACCGCCGAGGCTCCGGAGCGGCTTCCTACGCACCGCCCGCGTCCTCGATCCTCCCGGCGCCGCTCAGGGGCGGACGCAGGCGGCGAGCTCGCGCACGACCTGCGAAGCGCGCGCGATCGAGTCGTCGCGATCGCCCTCGCCCGCCTTCCACTCGACGCGCAGGTCCGGGGTCACCCGCCAGGTCGAACCCGGCCGGCGCACGAGGTCCATGACGCGGGCCGGGTCGAGCGGCGTGTCGGGCCGGAGGTGGACGACGACCTTCCCGGCGCGGGCTTCGAGGCCGGCGGCGCGAAGGCGGCGGAGGATCGTCTTGACCACCATCAGCTCGACCAGATGCTCGGCCTCCTCCGGCAGGGGACCGAAGCGATCGCGCAGGTCGGCGGCAACGCCCCGGACCTCTTCCTCCCCGGAGGCGGCGGCGAGACGCCGGTACAGTTCGAGGCGCTGGCCGACGTCCTCGACGTAGTCCTCGGGAACGAGCGCGGCGACATCGATGGACAGCTCGGGCTCGAGGTCGTCGGGCGGCGGCTCGCCGCGCAGTCGCGCGACGGCCTCTTCCAGGAGGTGGCCGTACAGGTCGAGACCGACGGCGGCGACGTGACCGGACTGCTCGGCGCCGAGCAGGTCGCCGGCGCCGCGGATCTCGAGGTCGAGGGAGGCGATGGAGAAGCCGGAGCCGAGGGAGGTGAAGCGGGCGAGGGCCTCGATCCGCTGGCGCGCCTCGGCGGTGAGCTTGGGCCAGGGCGGGACGAGCAGGTAGCAGAACGCCTGCTGGCGGGAACGACCGACGCGGCCGCGGATCTGGTAGAGCTGCGCCAGGCCGAAGGTGTCGGCCCGGTCGACGATCAGGGTGTTGGCGCGCGGGATGTCGAGCCCCGACTCGATGATCGACGTGCAGACCAGGACGTCCCAGCGGCCGGCGACGAAATCGACCATCACCTGCTCGAGAGCGTCCTCGGAGAGCCGGCCGTGCGCCACCGCCAGGCGCGCCTCGGGGACCAACTCGCGGAGCCGGTCGGCGACGCGGTGGATCGTCTCGATGCGGTTGTGCACGAAGAACACCTGCCCCTCGCGCGAAAGCTCGCGGCGCACGGCCCGGCGGATCAGCTCGGGGTCGTCCTGCGCCACGGTCGTGCGGACGGCCAGCCGGTCTTCGGGCGGGGTGGCGACCAGCGAAAGGTCCCGCAACCCGGAAAGCGCGAACTGCAGCGTGCGCGGGATCGGCGTCGCGGTGAGGGTGAGGACGGCGACCCCGCGGCGCAGGCGCTTGAGGCGCTCCTTGTGGGCGACGCCGAAGCGGTGCTCCTCATCGATCACCAGCAGGCCGAGGTCCTTGAAGTGGACGTCGGCGGAGAGGAGGCGGTGGGTGCCGACCACGACGTCCACCTCGCCGGCCCGCAGGCCCCGGAGGATGTCGTCCTGCTCCTTGTCGGTCTGGAAACGGTACAGCGGCTCGATGCGGACGGGAAAGCGCTCGAAGCGTCGCCGGAAGGTGGCGAGGTGCTGCTGGGTGAGGATCGTGGTCGGGGCGAGGACCGCGACCTGTCGCCCGGACCACACGGTGCGGAAGGCCGCCCGCAACGCGACCTCGGTCTTGCCGAAGCCGACGTCGCCGCAGACCAGGCGGTCCATCGGGACGGGCCCTTCGAGGTCGGCGAGGACCTCGGCGATCGCCCGGGCCTGGTCGGCCGTCTCCTCGAACGGGAACAAGGCCTCGAAGGCGCGGAAGTCGTCGTCGGCCGGGGCGACCGGCCGGCCCGGATGAGCCCGGCGCTCGGCGTGCAGCCGCAACAGCTCGTCGGCCAGCAGCCGAACGGACGCCTGGGCCTTCTCCCGGGCCTTGGCGAACGACGCCCCGCCCATCCGGTCGAGCCGCGGCTCGGGCGCACCGACGTACTTGGCCACCTGGTTGGCGTGGTACACCGGGACGTGGAGGCGGTCGCCGTCGCGATAGAGGATGCGGAGCAGGTCGATCTCGACCCCGTCGAAGACGCGGCGCTCGAGCCCCTCGTACCGGCCGATGCCGTGGACGGCGTGCACGACGTAGTCGCCGGCGGCCAGCGCGCGCAACGCGGCCGGGTCCGCCGCGGGACGCGGCCGCCCGGGGCGCGGGGCGCGGGTGCCGAAGATCTCCTCCTCGGTGACGCAGACCAGACCGTCCGCCGGAAGGACGAAACCGCGGGAAAGCGGTCCCTCCTCGAGCTGGAAGGTCGCGGGGTCGATGCGGCCGCCGGCATCCCCGCCGCCGCGCAGGCCGCGCAGGCCGTGCCCCCGCAGCAGGGCGGCCAGCCGCTCGAGGCCGCCGGCGGTGCGGGCCGTCAGCACGACCCGGAAACCCGACTCGCGGCGCTCCCGGATCGCGCGGGCCAGCGGGGCGAGCGGGGCGATGCCGCGGCGGTCGCGACGCGCCTGCCGCAGCTCGACGACCAGCGGCTGGTGGTCCGCCCCGCCGAAGTCGACGGCCGCGGGGCCGATCCGCTCCCAGCCCCGCGGCGCGGGCGCGTCGGGGACGCCGGGAGGAAAACCGAGCAGCAGCGGACGGGCCTCGCACGCCGCGGTCGCCTCGGCCGGGTCGAGCGCGAGCGCCGACGGCTCGAAGGCCAGGCGGTCTTCGGGGACGGCGGCGTAGGCGCGCAGCGCGGCTTCCCGTTCGCGCCGCCAGACGTCGGCGACGGCGGCGGGGTTGTCGACGAAGACCGGAGCGTCCGGCGGGAGATGGTCGAGCAGCGAGCCGAGACGCTCGTGGAACGCGGGGAGCAGCGTCTCGACGCCGGGGAACAATGCGCCCTGGTCGATCGGCTCGATCAGCTCGCGCGTGCGGCGGGTCGGAAGGCCGCGCGCGTCGCCGAGCTCGCGCAGGCGCCGGCGCGCCCGCCGCAGCTCCACCTCGCCGCGGAGCACCTCGGTCACGGGGTGGACGTCCACCGCGGACACGGCTCCCGCGCCGCGCTGCGTGCCGGGATCGAAGGCCCGCGCCGTCTCCACCACGTCGCCGACCCACTCGAGCCGCATGGGGAGTTCCGCCGCGGGGGAGAAGACGTCGAGCAGTCCGCCGCGGACGGCGAAGGTGCCGGGCAGGTCGACGGCGCGGACGCGGTGGTAGCCGCCCTCGATCAGCAGGTCGATCAGGCGCTCCTGCGGCAGCTCGTCGCCGGGACGGATGGTCCGCGAACGGGAACGAAGCGCCTCGGGCGGGATCACCCGGCGCAGGAACGCCTCGGCGGCCGCGACGACGAAACGCGGCCGCTCGGACGCGGCGCCGAGACGCCAGAGCGCGCCGAGACGCTCGATCGCGGCGGCCCGGTCGGGAACCAGTTCGGCGTAGGGGTCGAGTTCGGGGGGACCGAGGGTGACGACGGGGTCGCGGGCGGCGGCGGCGGCGGGATCGGCGCCGGCGCGGCCGGCGAAGTGGCGCAGGTCGTCGGCCCAGCGCCGGAGGGCGGCGGGACCGACGACGAGCACCAGGACGGTCCGGTCGATGCGCCGCTGGAGGCGGCCGAGGAGGCAGGCGGCGGCGCCGCCCGGAAGGCCGCAAAGGTCGCGGCGGCCGGGAACAAGGTCGAAGCGCCGGACGAAGTCGTCCAGGCGCGCGGGAGCAACGGGAGCAGAAGCCGGGCCGGGGGTGTCGCGCATCGGATCCGGGGACGGCGCGGGCCGCGGCGGCCCCGCGCCGGACGATCAGCCTCGCTGCTCGCCGGCGCCGGGGCCGGCGCCGCTGCCGGCGGCGGGACGCAGCCGGCGGAGGTACGATTCCATGACCCGGCGGGCGAGGAGGAACCGGCGCAGGGCGCGCAGCCCCAGGACCAGGTTGACCAGCGTCAGCAGCACGACGCCGGCGAGCATCGCGACGTACCACCAGCGCGAGAAGGGAGCCTCGCCGAGAATCAGCACGTAGTCGTCGTCCTCGAGCGGCGGCCGGCCGAGGCGGCGGAACTCGGGCTCGAGGCGCTCGAGGAGCACGTCCTGGATCTTGCGGACGCCGCCGAGCGGGTTCTGGGCGTAGTCGCGGAAGCGGATCAGGCGGCCGCGGCACAGGTCGTTGATGCAGCCGGGACCGCCGGGAATGTGCACCTCGGGCACGCGCTCCTCGGTCCACGACGCAAGCATCGTCTTGCTGAGACGCGCACGGACGGCCTCGACGTGGATCGCGCGGGTCTCGGCCTCCGACTCGGGGCGCAGGATCCACAGGCGGGGGCGGACGGTCCCGTCGCCGACGCAGGTGAAGAAGTAGCGCTTGCCGAGCCCCATCTGCAACGTGAAGGCGTAGGAGACCTCCGGAGGGAAAGGATCCCGGTCGGCGTCCCAGTAGTCGCAGAGCTTGGTGTAATCGACGCGGACCTCGGCGAGGACGTTGGACGGCGCGTTGCGGGGCACCGGCTGGTCGGGGGTCGGGACGAAGTGGACCTTGGGGGACTCGCCGGCGAAGAAGTAGGCGACCTCGGCGCGGACGAAGAACAGCAGCAGGCCGCCAAGAACCAGGAACAGCGCGGAGAGCGAAAGGGAGACGACGGGAAGGCGCGGGCGATCGGGAGTCGCCGCCTCCTCGACGTCCGGCTCGGGGCCCTCTCCCGCGTTGGCTCTGGTCTCGTCGGCCATCGTCCTGCCTCGCGGCGACCGAGGCTACCACAGGGTCGTCGGTTCCGGTAGAGGCGGAGCTTGGGACACCGCGGCGGCGGCGGGAGTTCCCGGACGGCGCGCTAGCGGAGGCCGAGGTCGCGCGCGATCCGGGACGCGCGCTGCGTCGACTCCCAGGTGAAGTTTCGGCCGCGGCGGCCGAAATGGCCGTAGCTGGCGGTGTCGCGATAGCAGCGGGTGAGCAGCTTCAGCTCCTGGATGATCGCCCGGGGCCGCATGTCGAACGCCTCCTGCACGTAGGCCGCGAGCTTCGCGTCGGGAACCTTGCCCGTGCCGAAGGTGTGCACCCGGACCGAGACGGGACGGGCGACGCCGATCGCGTACGCGATCTGGACCTCGCAGCGCTCCGCGGCGCCGGCCGCGACGAGGTTCTTCGCGATGTAGCGGGCGTAGTACGTGGCGCTGCGATCGACCTTGCTCGGGTCCTTCCCCGAGAACGCGCCGCCGCCGTGCGGCGCGGCCCCGCCGTAGGTGTCGACGATGATCTTGCGGCCGGTGAGCCCGGAGTCGGCGAACGGCCCCCCGAGCACGAACCGGCCGGTGGGGTTGACGTGGTACACCGTCTTGCGCGACAGCCACTTCTCGGGAATCGCCCGCTGGACGACCTCGCGGATCACCGCCCCGCGCAGCTTCTCGTAGGACACGTCGGGATGGTGTTGCGTCGAGCAGACGACCGTTTGGACGCGCACCGGCCGCCCGTCCTCGTACTCGACGGTGACCTGCGACTTGCCGTCCGGTCGGAGGAACGGCAGCTCGCCGGACTTGCGCGCCTCGGCGAGCCGCCGGGTCACGGCGTGCGCCAGCATGATCGGCAGCGGCATCAGCTCGCGGGTCTCGCGGCAGGCGTACCCGAACATCAGCCCCTGGTCGCCGGCCCCCTGCTCCATCGGGTCCCGCCGATCGACGCCCCGGGCGATGTCCGGCGACTGCTTCTCGATCGCCGTGATGACCGCGCAGGTCTCCCAGTCGAAACCCATGCTCGAATTGGAGTAGCCGATGTCCCGGATGATGCGGCGGACGAGCTGCGGCATGTCGACCCAGGTCCGGGTCGTGATCTCCCCGGCGATGATCGCCATCCCCGTCTTGACCATGCACTCCGCGGCGACGCGCGACCGCTTGTCGTCGCGCAGGCAGGCATCGACGATCGCGTCCGAGATCTGGTCGCAGATCTTGTCGGGATGCCCCTCGGTCACGGACTCGGAAGTGAACAGATAGCGGTTCTTCATCGTGCTTCTTCTCCCGGCGCCGCTTGTCGTTCGACGCGGGCCACCTTCTAGCGTGTCGGCTCGCGACGGTCAACGACCGGACGTGCCGGCACCGCCGCCCATTCTTCGGCGCGGAGGTCACGACGCGGTCACGGAATCCGATCACGGCTCGACGACGAGTTCGCCGAGGTACGCGCGGTCGGCGTACTCGGGCTCGACGGGGCCGGCATCGGCGCCGGGGCTGCGAACCGCGGAGTCCGGGACGACTTTCATCCGATCGCCGCTCGGGGGATGCCACAGCCCGGCGAAGACCTGGTACGCGCCGGGAGCGACGCCCGAGGCGATCTCGAGGTCCCAGCGGTCGAGCAGCAGTTCCCCGGGTCGGCAGGCGGAGGTGGCGACGACGCCGCCCGTGAAACCGTGGTCGCCGTTGCCCGCGCGCGGAGCGCGGGCCGGCGGCGGGCCGTCGGCATGAATGAACACCTCCCAGTCCCGCCGGGACGGGGCGACGCAGCGGAAGTAGAGCTCGATCACGACGGTGCCGCCGCGCCGGACGCGGCCGTCCCCGAGCCGGACGGCCGCGAGCTGGAGCCTTCCCGATCCGGACGGCTCGCGCAGCTCGATCTCCTGCCCTGCCGGCGCGCCCGCGGGCCGCCCGGCGCCGGCGGGGAGCGCGTCGATCCGGGGCTGGTAGCGGCCGGCCGCCGGCCCGTCATAGAGCGCCGCGGCGAAACCGCCCTGCCCTTCCGGCGTGAGGAGCCGGAAGTGGTCGCGGGCGGCGGCCGCGCCCACGGCGCGCGAGACGGCGCCGCGCAGGCCACGCGGGTCGGTGGTGACGAAGAAGACGCGGCCCGGCCGACGCAGGATCTCCCGCAGCTTCGCCTCGGCCCGCTTGTCGCCGGGCTCCACGACGATCACCCGGTCGCGCGAATAGAACACCTCCCCGCGCCAGTTGTTGGCCCACGAGACGAGGCGGTCGTCCGGGCGGCGCTCCTCGGCGTCCAGCGCGCGGAACGCCTCCTGCTGGCTGATCCAGCGCGAAAGCCGCGGGACGTAGCCGTGCAGCGCCGCCGCGGTGAGCCCGGCGGCGGCCAGCAGCGCGGCGCCGGCGAGCACCGGGGCGCCCGCCCGCTCGAGGAAACCGGGCGGCGTCGCCGAAACGCGGCGCGCCCGGCGGACCGCCGCGGCCAGCGCCGTGCCGACGCCGGCGAGCACGACGCCCAGCGCGGCGAGATAGACCGGCCGCATCCACGGAAACTCGGGAAAACGGCGGGTGTAGCGGTACGAGAAGAGACGCCCCAACCGGTGCGGATCGGCCGACAGCTCGCGCCAGGCGAGCCACGCGAGCACGGCGCCGCCGAGCAGGGCGAGCGCCTCCCAGCGACCGAGGCCGCGGCGCAGCAGACGGTCCAGACCGACACCGCCGAGGATCGCCAGCGCCGGAACGGCGGGGAAGATGTAGTGGTGGAACTTCACCTGCGACACGGTGAACAGGACGTAGGTCACGGCCGCCCAGGCGACGGCCAGCACGAAGACCTCCCGGCCGCCCGCGTCGTCGGCCGGTTCGGGCTCCTCGCAGGCGGCCGGCGCCGGCGCGGCCAGCGAGCGGGCCCAGGCGACGACGGCGGCCGGAAGCGCGGCGATCCAGGGAAAGAGGGCGTAGCCGAGCTGCTGGAGGTAGTAGCCCGACGTGTTGTCGTGGATGTCCAGCCCGGTGAGATCGAGGCCGATACCGGTGGAGGCGCGGCCGAAATGATGGACGAGGAAGAACTCGCGGACGAACGTCATGCCGTGGCGGAGAATCACGGGGAGGTACCAGCTGGCGCAGAGGCCGAGGAACAGGGGCACGCCGGTGGGGAGGCGCAGACGACGCCAGCGCTCGCCGTTGGCCCGGACCACGGCGAGGACGACGACCAGGACGGCGCCGAGCAGCGCGCCGTAGCGCACGCCGCTCTTGCGGGCGAGCAGGCCGCCGGCGGCGGCGGCAAGGCCGACGAGCAGGGCGGCCCAGGCGGCGGCGACGAGCCACGGCCGGGCGGCGCTCCGGAGGTCCGCACCGGCCGGGACCCCGGGCGCACCGTCCCCGCCGACCGGCCACCGGCGGCGCACCGCGGCGACCAGCTCGGCGAGGGAGACCCCGCCCTGCTTCCAGTCCTCCGCTCGACCGGTGACGAACAGGAGGGCCAGCAGCGCGGCGCCGGGAAGCAGGAAGCCGAGCAGCCCCTTGGCGAGAGTGGCAAGGGCGAAACCGACGTAGCCGACATACGCGTGCCGCGGGCTGGTGCGGGGGTCGTACAGCACGGCGGCGAAGGCGAGGGTGCCGACGGTCATCGGGGCGACGAACGGGACGTCCGTCATCGCGTGGCGCCCGAGCATCGCGAACATCGGGGTGAAGAGCAGCAGGACGGCGGAGAGAAGGGCGGCCCGGACACCGACGAGCCGGCGCAGATAGAAGAAGGACAGGCCGACCATGCCGGCGGCGAGCAGCGCCATCGGCAAGCGCGCGGCGAACTCGGAGACGCCGAAGGCGAGGAACGACAGCGCCATCAGCCAGAAACCGAGGATCGGCTTGGAGAAGAAAAGGAAGTTCCGGTGGACGTCCGAGGGGGCCGAATCGGCGTTGCCCCAGCGCAGCGTGACCCAGTCGCCGTCGACGACGACGCGGCGCGCGACCTCGGCGTAGTGCGTTTCCCAGGGGTCCCACAGGCCGTAGGACAGCCCGGGGAGAAGAACGGCGAGCGCGCCGAGGAACAGCAGCAGGGCGGCGTGGCGGCGCACGAACTCGCGAACCACGGGGGACGGCGACGGTCGTTCGTCGGTCATGGCTGGTACGGGGTGAAGAGCGCTTCGGCGGCGAGGATCTCGTCGCAGGAAACCTCGCCGTCGCGGTCGGTGTCGAGGTTCGGGGCGCCGTGGCGACCGTCGGCGCGGAGCAGGACGAAGGTCGAGCCGGTCTCGGGAACGTCGAAGACGGGGATGTTCTGGCGGACGAGCTCGGTGGCCAGCGGCGCGCCGCCGACGAGGACGTCGCTGCCGAGAACCTGGTATTCGATCGACGGCACGACCACGCCGCGGACGAGGCGGCTGTTCCAGGCGGTGCCGCGAAGCAGATCGACGGTGCGGAACGCGGTGTAGGCCTCGCCTTCGATCAGGTCTTCAGGTTCGGAATCGACGGTCAGGGTGACGCCGGGATGAACGTCGCCGTCGTCGTCGACGACGTGTTCCCAACCGTCCACGCAACTCGCGACGGAGGCCGTGCAGCCGGGGCGCCAACGCGGCAGCGGGTCGCGGGCGCCGATCGTGTCGTCCGTGCCGAAGACGACGACGAGCTCGTCGGCCTCGTAGGACGCACAGGCTTCGGTGCCGCCGAGAACCGCGGCGCCCGGATAGTCGATCGCCGGCCACTGCGCGCTGAGGCGCGGTCCGACGGCGAGCTGCATCCCGACCCGGGAGGCGCAGTCGGGGTCGATCGCGGCTTCGACCAGCGGCATCCGCAGGCGGCAGACGTTGAAGGTGTGGCGCACGGAGGTCCCCGCCTGCTCATGCACGCGGACGCGCAGCGTGATTACCGACACGCCGTAGTAGCGGTCGGGACAGAGATGAACGATGCCGCCCCCAGGGGTCTCCATGTAGACGACGACCCAGGCGCGGGCCGCCCAGGTGCCGAGGAGGTCGAGCGGTTCGCCGGTGACGGGACAGCCGTCGGCGGCCGTGTCGGCGGGGACGTCGGCATCGCCGGCGTCGCCGGCGGCGGTATCGTCGCCGCCGCAGGCGAGCGTCCCGGCGAGGAGGATGCACGACCACCAGAGCGGTTTGTTGCCTCGAAGCACGGCGCGACGTTAGCATCGGCCGCGACGGGAGGCCAGAGACGAGCGGGCCCGCGGGTCCCGTCGGCGCGGAGGTCGGGCCCGGGGAACGGGGAGCGGGATGGACGGGAGACGGGCGAGGCGCTGGCGGGTCGCGGCGGCGGTGCTGCTCGCCGGTTGCGCCGGCGGATACGACACGCAGACCGCGGTGCGCAACGCGGTCGACGAGTTCCACGACGGGTTCCGCTGGGGCGCGATGGGCTCGATGCTGCCCCACGTGCGGCCGGAAGACCAGGAAGCGTTCACCGCCGACTACCAGGAACGGATGGACGGAGTGGCGATCGCCGACTACGAAATCCGGCGCGTGCAGATCGCGGACGACGGGGACTCGGCGAAGGTCTGGGTCCACTTCTCGTGGTATCGGCCGGACGAAATGGTCGTCCACGAGGCCCAGGTGGTCGAGGAGTGGTTCGACGCGGGGGGCGCGTGGTGCCGGGGGCAGGTGGTGGTCGAGCGCGGCGAGCTGCCGTAGCCGCGGCACGCCGGTTGTCCGCGCCTCGCGGTCCGGGGAAGACGCGGCACGTCGCCCGCGCCGGGATCAGCAGCCGCCCGGCAGCCGCAGGTCCTGGGTCCAACCCTCGATTTCGGGGAAGTCGTCCAGCAGGGCGCAGGCCCGGGCGTACTCGTCGGGGTCGAGGGGCCGGCCGAGGATCGGATCGGCGAGGGCGTCGCCGGCGGGGAAGTACTGGCCCATCAGCGACACGGCGGTGCCGACCGGCAGGTGCTCGGCGATCCATTCGAGCACGCGGCGGGTCCCGGCAAGGCCGTCGGGCAGGACGAGGTGCCGGACGATCAGGCCGCGGACGGCGAGGCCGTCGTCGTCGAGGGTCAGGCGACCGACCTGGCGGGACATCTCGGTCAGCGCGGCGGTGGCGGTGCTCCAGTAGTCGGGGACGCCCGAGCACCGCTTGGCCGACGCGTCGTCACCGTACTTGAGGTCGGGGAGGTAGATGTCGACGACGCCGTCGAGGAGGCGGAGGGTCTCGACCTTCTCCCAGCCGGAGGAGTTCCAGACGATCGGCAGAGCGAGGCCGGCGCGGCGGGCGAGGGTCACGGCGGCGATGATCTGCGGGGTCCAGTGGGAGGGGGTGACGAAGTTGATGTTGTGGGCGCCGCGGCGCTGGAGGCGGAGCATCGAGGCGGCGAGACCGGCGGGGGTGGTCGGGTCGCCGTGTCCGAGGTGGCTGATCGGCCAGTTCTGGCAGAAGCGGCAGTCGAGGGCGCAGCGGGAGAGGAAGATCGTGCCGGAGCCGCGGCGGCCGGAGATGGGCGGCTCCTCGCCGCGGTGGAGGTTGGCCGAGGCGACGACGGGCTGCCAGCCGGAGCGGCAGTGTCCGGAGCTTTCGGCGCGCCGGTCGATGCCGCAGTTCCAGGAGCAGACGCGGCAGGGTCGCAGCATCCGGTACGCCTGCCGGGTCCGGTCGCGCAGCTCCGCCGGCGTGATCCGCGGTCCCACGACTCGCCCCTACGACGTGTCGCGCCCCCCGTCAAGCGGTTCGCCCGCGGGACGCGCGGTCGAACGCGACCGCACCGGCCGCGCGGCGACGGGAAGAGGGCGCGGGCGGACCGGCGCGCCGCGGCATGCATCGGCGACTTGTGCGGGCGTTTCCGGCAGGGGAGAGCGTGCCACGAGGGCGCGTGGCACGGCAGGGAGTCGGATCCAGGCGAGTCGGCCGCTCGGCGAAGCCTCATTCGACGGACGGTTGCATGACGCGTTACCCGTTCCGGTCGCCCGGCATCCTGGCCGGCACGGATGGGTGCTACGGCTCCGGCAGGTCGCAGTCCCACAGGCGGTAGGTGTGGGTGGCGTAGTCGATCTCCTGGTTGATGAGCAGGCCGTAGCTGCCGTCGCCACGATGGTACACGCAGGGGCCGCCCTCGCGGCCCGGCCAGTCCGTGATGCGGACCTCGGTGCGGGTGGGAACGTGCAGCGCCACGATGTCCTGCTCCTCGTCGGCTCTGCTACAGGCCGGCCAGGGTCCCCAGCGGTGATCCGCGTACGCCAGCCACGGTCCCTCGGCGTCCAGCGCCGGGCCGTGCATCGCCGTGTCCTCCCCACCGACCAGCAGGACTTCCTCGCCGGTGGCGCGGTTCCACCCGTAGATGTCCGCGGAGCAGGGCGCGAACGAGGTTCGCATCGGGTCCCAGCGCAGATCGATCCACGCCACCCAGTCCTCCGTCACCGTGGCGTTGTACTGCTCTCCCGCCACCGCCGTGATCTGCCGCCGCCTCCAGGACCACAGGTCCACACTGACGATGTCCATGAACACGTTCGGCGGTGGAGTCGGGTTGTACCAGTCCGCGTCGAACACCGCCAACCCATTTCGAATGTCGACGCGCACGGTGCTGCTTCCCCACTCGCGCTCCCCCGTGGCCGGATCGATGCTGAGATTCGTGATCGCACCAGACCGCAGGTCAACCGCAAGAACATCCCACGGATACATCGCCCCGACCTGCCGGATGTCCCGCCAGACCACCCACGGGTATTCCAGGGCGATCGGTCGCATGTCGCACGGCGACGCACCGTTCCCTGGCTCCTCCGAGGTGTTCGAGTCCAGGACACGAAGTTCGCGCGTTTCGAGGTCGAAGAGACAGAGCTCGCAGGTCCGCATTGCCGGGCTGGCGTCCCGACCCGACGAGTAGGCCACCCAGCGGGCCTGGAGAGCGACGTCCAGAATCACCTCCCGAGCTGCGAGATCGCTACGTGTCTCGACAAGCTCTTGCCAGCATCCGGCCGACCGGCGAAGATGCCACAGGGCGTCGATTCCTCGGACACCCAGAGGCACGATGACGTTGTCGCCGTCCGCCGAGAAGTACAGGACGGCGTACTCCAATTCTGGTACCGACAACCGCCTGCAGGTGACTCCGGGCGAGGCTCCCGGCCGCGTCTCGTCCGGGGCGCGGTAGGTGCAGTCGCCGGCGTCGGGCCGGACGGCGGCGTCCTCGGCCGGCTCGACGTCGCTCGCGTCCACCCGGTCCGGCCCGCCGTCCTCCCGGACGATGTCCGCATCGGCGTCGGCGCCGCAGCCGCAGCGGCAGATGCCGCCGGCGCAGCTCCCGTAGCACAGACCCAACGACCGGCAGTAGGCCTCGCAGGACGCGTAGTCGCACGCCTCACCCGCGGCATCTTGGTTGCCGTCCGACGACGGACATCCGGAGCAGGCGACGAGCAAGCAGAGGAAGACGCACCCGATCCCGTGCCGGGCGCCGGGGAATGCGTCGCGGGATCGAAGTCGATGCACTCGATTTTCTCCCTATTGCCTCGTCGCCACCTGGATCCGCCCGGGTTCGGCCCGCACGACCCAGGGGCCCACCGACGCGACGCCCGACACCCACTCGCGGACGTCGTGCTCGCCGACCGAGATCCACGAACCGTCCGCGAGCTCGCCAATCACCGCCGTTCGCCGGCCCGGCCCGTTCCCGTACACGAACGGTCCATCGACGGCGAGGTCCGTCAAGAAACCCACCGGGACGCCGGCCAGGACGTCGGCCCCGAGATCCTCCCGCAGCGCCAGCACGTGCAGCGTCCCGAACAGGTGCAGGAACAGCCGCCCGCCGTCGTACGCCGCGGCCGCCCGGCCGAACGCACCGCAGGCGCCGGTCGCGTCGCACAGCCGGTCGAGCAGCGCATCGACCCGGCCGCAGTCTCCGGCCGAGTACACCCGCAACCCGCCGTCGCGCTCGGGCAGCAGCCCGAGCTGCTGCAAGATGACCGGAGCGGTCGGATCCGAGATATCGACCATCATCACCTGGAACAGCCCCACGATGTATGCCCGCGGCCCGTCGGCGAAGACGCGGCGCACCCGCCCGCACAAGCCGATCTCGCCCAGCCGCGCCCCGTCGGTCGCTCGAAGCAGCGAGACGCCGCGGCCGTCCGCGACGACCAGCGTGTCTCCCGCAACCGCGATGTCATGCGCGGCGCGCGACAACCGCAGGCTGCGGCCGAACGTCAGCGCCCCGTCGCCGCCAACTCGGTAGGCATCGACCTCGCGCCCGCGCAGGACGAACAACTCCTCTCCGCGCGCGGCCAGCGCGCGGAGGCCCGGCATCCGGTACTCGCGGACCACCCGTCCCGGCAGAATCGGCGGGCGACAACCCAACCCGGCGTCCCGGCAACGGAGCCGGCCGTAGTCCGGGAAGCCGCCGCTGCCGGTGCTGCACCGCAGCCCAAACCGGGCTTCGATCGCCGTGTCGCCGTCGCAGTCGATCTGCGCGACGCCGACGCTCCGCTCGCCGGCCGCCACCCAGGCGCCCTCGCGCAGGGTCCACGACGCGCTGGCGGGGACGCTCGTTCCCCGGTCCGCGATCACCGTCGGCCGGCCGTCGATCTCGGAGAGCACCAGCTTCTCCCGGCCCGTCGCCGGCGGGCACCCGTTGCCGAGGCACTCCGGCGCGAGTTGGGACCAGGTCCCGAGCAGCGGGTCGAACGCCCAGAGGTCCACACGTCCGCGGTTCGCCGCATCGACGCCGCCGAAGAGGACGAGTCGCCGGCGGGCGACGTCGTAGGTGACCGCGGGCGCGATGCGAGCCGGCCCGCCCGGCCACCCGGCAGCCTCGACACGCATCGCCCTTCCGGTGTCCAGGTCCACGCGGTACACGTCGGAGCTCGGCCCGGCGTCCGTGCGCCCGCCGACGAGCCACAGCGAACGGCCGACCTGCACCGCGCCGGCCGCCGACAACCCCCCGGCGACACCCGGCAGGACCCCCGTTCGGCGCCATCCCGAAGGCCACGGGCCCCTCGCCCCGGGCGAGACGTCCAACGGCGGCTGCCACGTGGCAACCTCCTCGTAGCGCCAGATGTCGTCCAGCAGTCCCGCCGGTCCTTCGCCGCCGACCAGGAGCAGGGCGCCGGCGGGCTGCGTCACGCCGTCCGGCGGATCGTTGAGCCCCAGCACCACGTCGAGCTTCGGGCAGAGGCCGTTGCACGCCTGCTCGATCGTCGTCCCCGGGCCCGTAGCAGGCACGTTCGTTCCGGCGCAGGCGAGCACCGCGCCGGCGCGCGGCGACGGCCAGACGTTCGTCCGCGGCAGCGGGGAGAGCTCGAAGAAAGTGGTCGCCGGGTCCGGCGGAGCGGCGTTGCGCAGCGGGAAGGCCAACCCCGAGCCGTCGTTGTAGACGACGGCCCCGCCGGCGTCGATCATCGCCAGCCGGGCGCCCCACATCTGGTCGGTCGCCTCGCCGGTGACGGCGTGGATGCCGCCGAACATCCAGTAGCGGTACGGATCGCCGTTCAAGTCGTGCGTCACCGCGACGCTCGGATCGAGCAGATCGAACACGACTCCGGGCGGCAGACGACTGCCGAGCGTCCAGCCGACCGAGCCGCTCGCCGTGCTCCAACCCGACACGGCAACTCCCGCCACCGCGCTCCCCATCTGGTCGAAGAACAGCCGGTCCGGCCACCACGGGCACGGGCCGCCCATGGCGAAACACTGCCTGCGCAGGATATCGACCAACGCGCCGGTGTTGCGCGTGATGCGTCCCCGGTCGTCCACCAGCCAGGGGATCGTCAGCCCGATGGCGCTCCCGCCGCCGCCCCCGAACGGCGGTTCGCGGAAGTCCGCCACCCCGGGCGGCGGCGGGTTGCCGTCCGCGTCCACCCAGACGAGGCCGTCGGTGTACGTGTTGCCCTGTTCGGGCGGGTACGCGGGAAACCGCACCCCGTCGAACCAGGTGCCGGCCGTGGCCAGCGGCTTGAACCACATCTGGATGTAGTTCTCGCAACCCTCGAACCAGGGACCGCAGACGTCGTCGCGCCAGTTCCAGGTCTGGATCGTCTTGCGCCCAGCGGGTGCGTAGTACGACGCGTACCCGGTGAGCCCGAACCGATCGCCCCTCAGCCCGAGCCAGTCCTCGTCACGGTACAGCCGCTTGTACTCGTAGGTCGTCGGCAGGATGTCGCCCGTCACGGGAGCGCGCGGAACGCCGGGGTAGGACGCATCCTGCCAGCCGGGCTCGCCCCCCACGCGCTCGCCCAGCGTGCCGTTGTTCGGGCATACGTCACGCTCGCATCGACCGAGTATTCGCTCACCCCTCGAGCAGTAGCAGCCGCGGACGCGGGTATCGATCCGACCGATGGCCGAGTCGTTATCGGGGTGCTTCCCCACCGGGCAGATCGCCGCCTCGGCCGCCGGCAGGAACGGTCGGCCCCGCGTGGTCTCGTCTCGCCCGACCCTCAGCTCGGGCCGCTCGTGCGGCGCCGCGCAGGAATCGACGCACGGGTACGGGTCGCAGGCGTCCCCGAGACCGACCCTGCCGAGCGCCGGCGGATCGGCGAGCGAGCCTCGGAGCAGTTCGTCGCGCCAGTTGCAGTTCCACTGGTCGCGGTTGGGGCGGTCCGGGCAGTTGTCGCAATCGTCGCCGAGCCCGTCGAGGTCGCGGTCCTCACCCGTGAACGTCGGGCCCCAGGAGGGGATCCGCGCCTCCTCATCCCATCGATCCTGTTCGAGCCGTTTCGGCATCGCCGGACACAGGTCGCAGCGATCGCCGATGCCGTCGCCGTCGCCGTCGAGCGTCCCCAAGATCCGGGGAACCTGCCCCGCGTAGTCGTCCGACCGCCGGGGAACCCGCACCTCGTCGTCTCGGTGGACCTGCTGGCACAGGTCGCAGGCATCCCCGATGGTGTCGCCGTCGAGGTCCGTGGGGAACCTCCCAACCCACGTCGGGCAGCCGTCCTCGTGGTCAGGCCAACGGTCGCAATCAAGGTCGCTCTCGATCTGCGCGACGGCAGTCCACCGCGACGGCCACCTTGGTGTGGCCTGGACCCCGACGAACTCGAACCGAGCGTCGGATGCGTACTCGTTCAACCAGGTCAACGGGTCTGCCACCGCGTTCCACCACCCTCGCGAGGCGCCGGCCGCGGCTTCGACAAGGCGAAGCCCCTCCATCGGCGCAGGCGGCATGCTCAGCCTCTCCGGCAGCAGCGGAGGTACCGCAGGGTAGTCGCAACCGTCGCGCAGGCATTCGAAGAGGCAGGTGCCTTCCATGCCCTGGTCGCAGAAGGCGAAACGCTGGAGCAGCGGTGGCAGGGGCTGCTGGGGCAGGAAGGAGGTCAATGACCAGAGCGTATTGAATACGGCTTCGAACAGGTCCTGGAACGCATCGCGCGCCTGTATCTCCAGTTCCGGCAGCCTTGAGTGAATGTACATCGCCAGCGGGGGCGGGGTCCACGGAGCCACCGTCGGATCCCAGTTCCAACCGATGCCAGGGTGCAACTCGGCCTTGCCGATCGTCAGATTCGCCGTCGTCCACGAGACCGTCACGTCCTCCGGGTCGGGGTCGCCCACGATCGGTAGAAAGCCGCGAAAGACCACGTGCGGGGCACACGGCTCCCCGTAGCATTCCAAGGCCGCACAGTGTCGATCTCCTGCTCCGAACCTGTAGTCGGCACTCCCGCTGGCCCAGGTCAAGCCAAGATCCAGGAAGCTATCCAGATCGATACCATCATAGCTGGTCAGATCGATGCCCACATCGAAGTGGACATACAGGGTCAGTCTCGGTTCTCCGGCCGGTCCGGCGGTCCATGTCACCCCGACGTTGGTCAACGTCAGCACCAGCGAGTCGAGGTTCCTTCGAAGACCATCGAGCCTTGCCATCACCGGACCGAGCGGGTCGCAATCCGTCGCGTTTCCGTCTCCGAGTATCGGACACGGAATCCCGACCAGAGCCAGCAGGCCCCCAAGCCCGCAATCATTTCCCCGGATGCCGTCCCCGTCCGGCCCATCGGCTCCCGCGTCCGGGTCGCAGATGTAGTTCAGGCCCCTCAGGATCTGGCCGGCGGACCAGTCGGCGTAGGGTGGGCCGTCCAGGCTCCACCCGCGACTGCACTCGAGCATCCGGCCCGGCCCCGACGAGGCGCAGACCTCATCCGCGTCCAGATAGAGCCGGACCCGTGGCTCCGGGACCGCCAGAACATCCACCTCGATCTTCACGTGGTCGAAGAACCTTTCGATGCTCTCGGCCAGGCCGGCCAGGTTGGCGCGTTCGGCAACCGGTTGCCATTCGCCGTTATCGACTCGGGTCACCAGTCGGGAAACCACCGAGCGGTCGAGCCATGGGGTCAGCGCCCCCCCCCCCCCCCAAAAGACATAGTACGGGAGCCGGGGCGCGCAGCGGCCAGGGGCGACACCAGAACCACAGGAAAACCAGCCTTCGGCCG